>Ga0209344_10000066_pt1 | contig 218011 bp, 204 predicted proteins | sample Cruoilmetagenom6_FD_187293 | JGI IMG/M metagenome (GOLD analysis project Ga0209344, IMG submission 187293) | Oil polluted marine microbial communities from Coal Oil Point, Santa Barbara, California, USA - Santa Barbara Oil Seep Sample 6 (SPAdes)... | ecosystem: Environmental > Aquatic >...
TGCTCTGGTCTTTATAAGCTGCGTGGCTCCTTTCCGGCGCGGCCTCAGCCAGAGGGCCGCGCTGGAAAGGAGCCGCGCAGCATCTCGTCTTCGCTATCGGAGGTAGGCGGCCGCGCATTCGATGAAGCCGCTGCCGCCTATGAAGACGATGATCAAGATCAACCCGAGCAAGCCTGATCCGCCAGAGCAGCCAAGGCTTCTATTGCTTGCCGCAGACGAAATTTCCGCGCGAGGACTTCGTAGTCTTCTTTCGAAATTTGGTTCTTATGCTGCAGCATCGTGGCAATCACCTCCCGGTCTGCACCACGGCTAATCAGTGTATCCGCCCAGTTTGTCCGAAGGATATGTGGCCCATGACCTGTATGGCGCGTCACCAGATTACTGAAAGCGCATGCCGAATAGGGTTTTCCCCTTCTTTTGGGCGACGCCAGAAAGGGCGTGCCAGATCTTTCGCGATATACGAGCCATAATGCCTCTGCCTCTGTTCCTTGCAGCAGACAAGCGTCGAGAAGATGCGTGACTACTTTTGGCAGTCTAAGGGGCTCTACCGGGACGCCCGCTTTCTGTGTCTGCCTAATATTAAGGGCTCATCCCGAAGGGTCGCGTAAAAGGTGAACGCCAATCACGAGGCGTCGAAGGTCGGCGCTTCGAAGAGGCAAGACAAGCAAGATGCCCAGGGTGCCGACAACTGTGAGCATCCCGTATCGGGCCTGCACGTCCATCGTATCCTCAGCCAGAGAAATCAGCTTATTTGCCCTACGGAAGTAGTCTTCCAGCGACATGGGGCGCTCGCAGAGTGCCCGCTCCTTCGCTTTGGGATCGCCGTTCTTCCGCGCGAGTGTCGTGAACCGATTGGCGAACTTGGTCCATTTCTTGCGTTCTGCTGGATCGTCAATGAATGGCGAAAGTCGTTCACAATAGCCCGCGACGCTGCGGCGGCACCATCCTTTTTCACCCTTGGAAACCAACCAGGCTTCGTGGCGATCCAGAGCGTTGTCGGCGAAGACGTCGAGGGACGCCTTGTCGAAAGCCAGTGGTAGTCCGTGGTTCGCGAGGAGGTCGTGATACAGTACGAGCGCCTTGCGCCGGTTTGCAATCGTCGCTTCAGCCCAAGGTTTGCCGGTCTTGGCGTTTGTACCGATTGTGAGGAGGGCTTCGATTTCTCGTATTTCACGTTTCGGGGCTGCAGATGCGGGTTTGGGGGGCCAGACGCGCGAGTAAAGGTCAGACTGTGCCATACGCAACGGAACCAATTGGCGATCCCCCGGTGCAAGCAATTCCAACCCGACGCACAGGCGGGACAGGCGATGATATCGCGTGCGGTCCGTGATATTTTCGGCGAGAAAGAGGTGCGAGATCGGGTCAATCGGCAGAGAGCCAAGGCGATCGACGCAGCGTAGATAGGCGTCGACCTGCAAGAGGATCCGGCGATTACACAGGATATTCAAATCTTGCGCCAGCAGACGGAACTTCATGGGCCACCATGGTGCCTCGGTGATATCTTTCACCGAACGCCTGTCGATTCCGTTGTCGAACAACCAGTCGCGCAGAAATTTGTCAGGGCCAGAAATGCCGAGATCATACAGCACGCGCATACGCTGTTTCGTAACCGCTTCGCTCAGCGACAGTCCAAGATGGTTGCGGAAGGCATGCCACCGGTCGACGTCGAGAAGGACGGACATGGCAGGAAACGACTCTTCCGACCAAGCGGAGTACTGGTTGATTGTGCGCAGGATGCGCCTATGCACATTGCCGGTTGCGTTGGCCAACTGGTTCGAAATGACCCGTTGGTACGCCGCGGGCCACGACCAAGAGATTGCTGTGGTCATACGCCCAACCTCCGATAAATGGCCGCTTGGGCATCCATGACATCCCGGATCATGCGAACCCGGTCGACAAAAATGTAGGCGTTTCGCACGGTTTCCTCCTTGTCTCCGAGCAATTCTGCGATCTGGCAGAGGGGCACGCCATTTGCGTAGAGATGACTCGCGACGAGGTGACGGCACATATGTGGCGTCATGTGGAGGCCGATCTCTTCGACGTAGTTACGCCAGATCCGGCGCAGGGTTTCGACATGCAACCCACAAAACAGAGCGTTCGGTTGCCGATGCTTCTTATGGGTCGGTTTGTGCTTTAGAATGAGTGGATGCGCCTTTTTGAGGTACCAGGTGATGATCTTTTGGGGATGAACGGTTTTGGTATTCGATAGCGGCACACCCTGCGAGAAGTACCCGTTCTTGACGATGTTTCCGGGTACTAAGAGTGTCACCGTATCTGGTCCGAATTGGTTCTCAGGGAGGATCACGTGCGGATGAATCCCGTCCGATAAGAGTCTGTGAGTGGTTGACAATCTGAGTGGATAGCGCGTGACGATCGTCGTATGCGCCGCCATAATCGCGAGATCTAATGCACGATGCTGGGTGCGTGAGAGGCCGGGCTGATCCGAGGTTTTTAACGTGTCAAACCGGTCGATCAGGGACTTGGCTTCGTCGAAAAACACCCGCGGCATCGAGAAAAACTGCCGCTGGAATGCCTCGTCGTTGATGAAGCGCAGACACGTTTCACGTTTGAGTGCGGCGTTCACGCTCTCACCTTCCTTCTGGTGACTCAGCTCTTTGGCCTTGAGCAGCTTTGGGTTGCACAGCCGATCGTAATCGGGCTGCAGGTGAGTGAGAAATTGTATAACGGAATTGACCCGTGCCCTACGCACATCCGTCTGGCAGATAGGGCCGAGTCCTCCTGCGGCACACGCCGCTACGACGTCGGCAAGCACCTCCGGTCGCGTGAACGCGTCAAGATTAAACGATTTGTCCGGAGCAGTAAGGTCGAGTTCGACTGTACCATGCCAGTACCAGCGCACGGCGACGGCGATGTTTTTCGCTCGCTCCTCACTGATCCCGTTGGTTTCAATTTTGCGAGTCTCTGTTCCGTATTCGAGGGATGTCTCACCGCGCCGTCGCATGTCGATATAGGTGTCGAGCGCGCGTTGTAATTCAGGATGCAACGGAGGGATGACGCGTTGAATAGGCGATGTCAGCGGAGCCAACGGTCCGATTGGTGTGACAGGTAGCAGGCATTCGGGTACCCGGGCATCTGTGCGCAGGGCCTCGAGGCGCATCGCGCCCCTCCTAATTGTTTGTTTCATATTCGGCAGCAGATCACGTGCGATTCCCTCGATATTGCCTGCAGTCAGAGTCCGAAGAGACAGACCGCGCAGGCGGCATTCGCGCGTCAATGCGTTGAGCGAAATCCGCTCGTACGTGTTCAGGATGACCGGCCCCCCGGTGTGCCCGACCAGATGGTTTAATAAGGCCGCCCAGTCATCATCCAGCGTCGCAAATGCATTGGCAACTACGCGCCGCCCGGAAACCACGTCAAAGAATGAGGAAAGGTTGCTGGCCCAGGTCTTGACGGATTCGATGCTTTTGAACCCGCAGCCGTGCGGAATACGCCCGGTCCTTTTGACCTTAGCGTAGATATGCTTCGGTTCATTCGGGTCGCAAGGAATGAGCGCCTCGGACGTGGCGAGACCGAGAGCGTTGTAAACCTTGATGGCCTTGTTGACTGAGCCTTGGATTTTTTTTTCGCCGGGCTTCGGACCAATATTTGTTGTAAGCGCCGACAGCGAATTGCGTTTTTGCCGTGGCAAGCTCCATCGGGGTGATTGAAGAACGAGACAGAGCGGTGTTGCTTTGCATGAAGGTCATGTTCGATGTGTCCTTTTGGATGGATTTCCAGTGACCGCGCGGCCCCTGATCTGCTTTCAAAATCAGGGCCGCCACGGGTGCGTTATGACGCGCAATGCGCGTAGATCGGAGTTGGGGGGGCTGTTTGACACGGGCGCCCTGTTGGGCTCTTCACCCAAGTCCAACAGGGCGTATGCGTCACTATGCCGGAGATCGGAGCAGTGTGCGTAGATCGTACTTCCCACGTCACCCGCATGGCTTTTTCCTGAAAGTTCGGCGTCATTTATGACCGTTCCGCAGCATCTCGTGCCATTGTTCTGCGGATGCCAAGTTAGGCCGAAACCGATGTTGTTTTCCGATGCGTATCGAGATGAGACGCCCCTCGCGGGCATGTCGGCGATAGGTGCTTATGTGAAGTTTCGATCGGCGAGTGTCGTCTGCACGCTTCTTTTCGGGAGACAGTAGGTCCGCCTCAAAGATCAATCGATCCTCATCCGAACCAAATGCCCATGCCGAAAGGGGGTCATCCAGATGTTCGCATGAAAGCACGTCTGTGAGCGGGATGCCGACATCCTTAAGGGGGCCAGGATCCACACCAAACTTCCGAAGCACCTTGCGCACAGTGTCTGAGCCGACGGACCACCGCTGTGAGATTTGCTTCTTCGTCAAAGTGGGAATTGGATGATCTCGGAGAGCCAGGGCAAGCTCGCGGATCTCAGTCCGTGTCCGAGGTTTGCGCGTAAAAGCCTTGCCTACCTGCTCTTTATGGTCCGAAAGGCATTTCGACTCTGTCTGGCGTTTTGCTTGCTTGGTCATGCTCGATGCTCCCTCTCAAAAGGAGATCGGAACGATGGCGGTCGGACGGAAAAAGAATATTTTCGCTGATCAGGCTGTGTGCCAAAATTAGGAGGACGCTCGACATTGAACATTCGAAGCCGCTTTTTCTGTAAGGGAAATTGTCCAAATGTTTCCAAAATACAGTGCATTTTGGTGCGTTTCGGTGCCATTTTGGGGAGATTTGAGGCGAAAAAAGATATTCCAAGGATTGGGCATTTTTGCCTTGTAACCCTTATGTTTCCTTGGTTATACGCATCCTCGGAGCTGTGGCCGAGTGGTCGAAGGCGCTCCCCTGCTAAGGGAGTAGGCCCGGAAGGGTCTCGAGGGTTCGAATCCCTTCGGCTCCGCCATTACCCATTGATTTTATTGAATAAAGTCGATGTTTAGCCATTCTACCCACGACCTACCCATGCAAAATTTGATTGATGCTTCACCCTTAGGGCGGGTTATACAACTTATGGGCAAAACAAACAAAAAGAGGGTCGGGCGTAGATGAACAGTATTATCGGAGTGTTTGGCGGGCATGATATCGGCCCGTGGTTAAAGTCACTTTCCAACGTAGAGATTGCAGCACTTGACCCACTTTTCATTGAAAAGAATGAACGGGTCTACTTCAAGTGCCCTGTCCGTAAGTAGGACATTCTTGCCAAGCCCGAAGAATGCTTGCGTCAGTTTTGGCTTCATACGCTGCAAGCAAAATATGGCTACCCGCTGGAACGATTGGCAGTCGAATACCCAATCACGTTTGGGCGCGATAGTTCAAAGCGAGCCGATATCGTTATCTTCGATGCAGACCGCCCAACGGTTCCGTACGTCGTAGCTGAGATTAAGCAAGGCAAGGCGAAAGACGGGAAAGAACAACTTCGATCATACACACATGCGACGGGCGCACCATTGGCGCTTTGGAGTAACGGACCAGATAGCAAAACCTGGAACCGCAAGAACCCGAATTACCTGCAGGAAATCCCCCACTTGCCCACAGCAACGCAAGATATCGAAGATATCATCAATGAGCCGTGGACGCTCAAGACGCTGGAGGACAAAGAGAACCAACGGGCCTTGTCGTCGGCGGGCAACAAGGCTTTGCGGGAAAAGATCGTAGACCTTGAAGACGAAGTTCTGGCAAACGCTGGCGTTGACGTGTTCGAAGAAGTCTTCAAGCTTGTCTTCACGAAGCTGTATGATGAAATGTCCTGCCACCAAGGCCGCTATCCGTATTTGCGGTTTCGTAACAGCAATACGGCGTCAAAGCTGAAAGAGAATATCCAAAATCTGTTCGATGCAGCCAAGGAAGAATGGCCGGGTGTCTTTTCTGACGATGAACGTATCAAACTTTCGCAGGATCATCGCCAAGTGTGCGTGGGTTCACTGGAAGAATGGAAACTTTTCAATTCGAACCTAGACGTCGTAGACGACGCGTTTGAATACCTAGTTTCTAAATCGGCCAAGGGTGAAAAGGGACAGTATTTCACGCCACGCTGGGTTATCGACATGTGCGTTAAAATGCTGAACCCACAGGAACCCGAAACCGTCATTGATACGGCCTGCGGGTCTGCGGGTTTCACGGTCCATTCCATGTTCCATGTGTGGGGAGAAATCCTAGAAGACTTGGGCTTGCCCCGGTCGAACCTTTTCACCGCCGAGCGCAAGCCGCAGCGTTGCCTAGACTACGTGTCGAACAAGGTCGTCGCGCCTGATCGGTTGAAGTGGCGATGTCTTTGCCGACAATCTCGATTTTCTTGGGCATCCCTTTCCGAAATCATCGCGATCAGTTCATCACAAAGAGCCAGGTCCCCGGCATTTCTAAGGCCTCTCGGGCCTTCCCCAGAACGGCAAGGGCCTCGTCGGTCTACCCTGCCATGGCAAGGACCTGTCCGAGCAGCGCGCCGATACCGCCTATGAAGTCGACTCGGCCGACCTCCATGACGGTCCCGAAAGCCTCGGCCAGTTCACCGTAGATCACCTGTAATTCTGCGGCCGGATGTGGGCCTCATAAAATGACATAAAATTGCGCCCAACCAGGCCGAAGCGGCGTATATCGGTATGCGCGCAACAGATCCGACAAGGCCTGTTGTGCGCTCACATACATCGAAATGCCCGTGCGCACAGGGTGTGGTAAAACTGGACCGAACAGCGCGGGCTGGAACCGGCATTACCTCACGGTTTAAGAGATAGGATTTTGCGCGCGTCAGCCGGTGTGGCGACGGGGCGTTCGTATTTTTCACACAGTTCTACCGTGCGGCGCACCAATGCCGCATTCGAGGGAGCCAGAGTGTTTCTGTCCAATCGGATATTATCTTCAAGCCCTGTGCGGCAATGGCCGCCCTCTGCGATGCACCATTCGTTTAACGTGATTTGATGTTGCCCGAGCCCCGCGGCGCACCAATCGGCGTCAGGGGCCCGTCGCCGGACCGTCTTAATGTAAAAATCGAACACTTCGCGATCCACTGGCATGGCATTTTTCACCCCCATCACGAACTGGATATACAGCCTCCCGGGAATGCGCCCGTCGCGATTCATGGCCGCCGCATGAAAGATATGGCCAAGATCGAATGCCTCGATTTCGGGCTTGATGTCATATTTGAGCATTTCCCCGGCCAGCCAGTCGATCAGGACCGGCGGGTTTTCATAGACCCGGCCCGGAAAGTTATTCGATCCGGTCGTCAATGACGCCATGTCCGGGCGCAGCGACAGCATCGCGCCGCGTGCCTCGCCCAGCCCGGTGCGCCCGCCGGTCGAAAACTGGATGATCATGCCGGGGCAATGCTTTTCCAGCCCCTCTTTGAGGCGCGCAAATTTTTCTGGGTCGGATGATGGCGTCTCGTCCTCATTGCGCACATGGCAATGCGCGATAGTGGCGCCTGCCTCAAATGCTTCTTGGGCGGATTCGACTTCCTCTTCAATGCTGATCGGAACCGCCGGGTTATCGGCCTTTTTGGCGACCGCCCCGTTGAGAGCGACACAGATTATGCAAGGTTTTGACATGTGGGATGTCCTTCGCAGATGATTGCGCGAGTCGGCCTTTTCCGGGCCGACATTTAGTTCAGGCTGGATCTATCATAAAGATCATCTGGCCGAATTCGACCAGTTGGGCATCGTCTACACCGATCTGCGTTATCGTCCCGGCCATTTCGGAATGGACCGTGGTAAACAGTTTCATCACCTCGATCACACAAATTGGATCGCCGACATTTACCTTGCTGCCGATTTCGACAAAGGGCGGATCATCTGGCGAGGGCGCGCGATAGAATGTTCCCACCATGGGCGCCCCGATAAAACCGTCACCACCTGTTGAACTGGCTTTCGGGGGCGATGCCGGTGGGGATGCTGCTGGCTGCGCCACCGCGCCGGATGCAGGTGCGCCGGACGGGACGGGATGTGGAGAAGGCCCACCCGTTGAAGCCGCGCCGCCGCCGCGCCGCACGACCAGTTTTATCCCCTCGGCTTCAAGTATGACTTCGTCACAGGAGGAAGAATCGATCAGGCTAAGGATCTCGCCGACGTCACTGTACTTTAACATTATTCATTATCCTTGTTTGTCTCATGAGGTTCCGGGGCGTCGGAGGCGTGCGTGCTCCAGGTGGCTGAAATTTTTCCCGCGGCATGGGTCAGTAGGTTCACATGCTCGACCGCTTTGCCGACCGACATCCGTGCAAGGGGGGCAGAGGCCGCAATGGCGGCACAGACATTGCCTCGTGCGTCATAGACCGGAACCGCGATGCAGATGACGCCGGCGAGAAATTCTTGGTTGTCCAGTGAATAACCCTGGGTGCGGATTTCAGTAAATTCCGCTTCTAGTTGTGCCGGGTCGGTCATTGTGTGCGGCGTATAAGCATGAAGTGGGGTGACATTCAGCAGATGGTCGCGTCGTCGTTTGGGCATATAAGCCAGCAATAGCTTACCCATTGAAGTGCAATAGGTCGGCACCCGCGATCCGATTTCGAAGCGCAACCCCAAGGGCCACGCTGCCTCGACCCGGTCAACATAGACAAGCGCTCCGCTCGAGATCAGCCCAAAGTTGACCGTCTCGCCAGTTTCGGCGGAAACCTGTTCAAGAATTGCGCGCCGTGGCGCATTGCGCATCCCGGACTTTACCACGTTCAGCCCGAAGTTAAGCAACCGGGGGCCGGGTACATAGCCGCGCGATCCCGCCTCGGGCATTAGCAAGCCATCCGCGTCCAGCTGATGCACGATCCGGTGCATGGTTCCCTTGGGCACATCCAACAGAACAGCCAGGTCCGATACGGTGAGTGGGCGTTCAGATGTGGCTATGCATTCCATCACCGCGAACACTCGTTGGGTGGCGGATATGCGCGCGGGTGCAATGGATTCCGGGTCTGCCTTCACAAAATACTCCTGCTTTTTTGCACTGAGATAAAAGTTCAAATTATTAAACAACGGAACAAATAGTTTTACAATATGAAAAAATGCTTTTCACATTGGATATTTTCTGTAACCCTTCAGCCGGAGACATCATCAGAATGGATTCGATGTGAGGGGACAGTTTTGAAAAAGGTTCTAATTGCAAACAGAGGCGAAATCGCGCTCCGTGCGGTTCATGCGTGTCGTGCGTTGGGGATGCAGTCCGTCGCGATCTATTCGACGGCTGATGCGTCTGCGCCGCATGTTTGGGCCGCAACCGAATCGGTTTGCATTGGTCCTGCGCCCAGTTCGAAAAGCTATCTTTGTGCCGATGCGTTACTGCATGTGGCGCTCGCGAGGGGCTGTGATGCGATTTATCCAGGTTATGGCTTTCTGTCGGAAAGTGCTGATTTCGCAGAGCGTTGCTCGCAGGAGGGATTGATATTTGTCGGTCCCGACGCAGAGACAATCCGGACCATGGGCGACAAGGCGGCAGCGCGACGCTCGGCGATCGAGCTGGATGTGCCGGTCGTGCCGGGCTCTAGGCAGGCATTTAATGATGTCCATGAGGCAACAGGCGCAATTGCCGAAATCGGCTTTCCGATCCTGATCAAGGCCAGCGCTGGCGGCGGCGGACGCGGTATGCGCATCGCAGAGAATGCGGAGACATTTAACAGTCTTTTCGTGCAGGCTAGCCGAGAGGCCGAGCAGGCCTTTGGCGATGCCGCCGTCTATCTCGAGCGTCTAGTGGCGAATGTGCGCCACATCGAAGTGCAGGTGTTCGGCGACGGTAAGGGCCATGCCGTCCACTTGGGTGAGCGCGATTGCACGATGCAGCGCCGCCATCAAAAGCTGATAGAGGAAGCTCCCTCGCCGGTTCTGAGTAGCGATGAACGTGCAGCGTTACATGCCAGCGCGGTGCGCCTTGCCAAAGGGGTGAAATATCGTGGTGCGGGAACGGTTGAATATATCTTTGATCCGGCCACACGCGAATTCTTTTTTATTGAGATGAACACGCGCATTCAGGTTGAGCATCCGGTTACGGAGATGCTGGTAGGTGAGGATCTGATCGTCGAACAATTCCGCATCGCGCGCGGCGATGCCATATCAGTCTCACCACCACGTGAAGGGGCGGGACATGCCATCGAATTCCGCATCAACGCCGAGGATAGTGACAATGATTTCAGGCCCTCACCGGGACGTATCACCGGTTGGGTGGTCCCGCGCGGCCCCGGTGTCCGGGTTGATGGCTTTGTCGCGGCTGGCAGCACCATCGCGCCGTTCTATGATTCGATGGTGGCCAAGCTGATCGTGCATGGCGCGGATCGCGAGCAGGCGCTGGCGCGGGCGCGCTGCGCACTGGCGGCTTTCCGGGTCGAGGGCATCAAGACCACCATCGGTCTGCACCGGCAACTGATCGCGCATGATGATGTTCGCACAAGCGAGATCCATACCAAATGGGTCGAAGAGAGTTTTCTGCCTAATCTCGACAGGAGCGTCGCATGACCCGCCAAATTCGTTTGATTGACGTCACTCTACGCGATGCACACCAATGTCTGTGGGCCACACGTATGACCACCGGCATGATGCAAGAGATCGCCCCGCGCCTTGATCGTGCAGGGTTCGAGGCTATTGACCTGGTCGGTGGTGCGGTTTTTGATGTAATGGTGCGCTATCTCAAGGAAGACCCGTGGGAGCGGATGCGCATTCTCAACCGCTGGATCACCCAGACACCGCTCATAATCCACACGCGCGGTCAAAGCCTGTTCACTTTCGAATTCTTTCCCGACGATATTGTCGAGCTGGCGGCCGAGAGGTTTGCCGCCAACGGGATGCGCTATCACACGCCTTATGACCCGCTGAATGACATGCGCAATCTGGAGATCCCTATCAAGTCGGCCAAACGGCACGGACTGCATGTGGTGGGCGGGCTGGTCTACACGTTTAGCCCGGTGCATACGGATACGTATTTCGCAAGCAAGGCCAAGGAACTTCTGGCGCTTGGCGTGGATGGCATTTTTCTCAAGGACGCCAGCGGCCTGTTGCGCCCCGAACGGATCGCTACATTGGTGCCCGCCTTGAAAAAGGCGATGGGGGAAGTGCCGCTTCAAATCCATACCCACTGCAACTCCGGTTTGGCGCCATATGTGGTGTTGCAGGCGGTCGAACATGGCGTCGAGGTGGTGCATACTGCCACTTCGACTCTAGCCAATGGCGTAAGCCATAGTCCAACCGAACTGGTGACGCGCAACCTGCGGCGGCGTGGATATGATGTAGGGATCGATCTTGGCGCGATCGAAGAGGTGGCCGAACAACTCGCCTTTATCGCCAAGGCTGAGGGCAAGCCCATTGGCCAACCGCAGGAATATGACGAATTCCATTTTCACCACCAATGTGCCGGCGGGATGGTTTCAAACCTTGCTTATCAGCTTGAAACGATGGGTCTCAAAGAGCGCTTGAATGAGATATTGGAAGAGGCGGGGCACGTGCGCCGCGAACTTGGTTATCCGATCGTGGTCAGCCCTTTCGCACAATATATCATCACTCAATCCATTCTCAACGTGATGGGGCGCGATCAAGGTAAACCGCGCTATGAGACGGTGCCGAATGAGGTGCGTCTTTATGTTAAGGGCGGCTATGGCGAGATCGCTGGTGAAATCGACCCAAATCTATATGACAAGATCACCCGTGGCGCCGAACCAATCACTGAGCGTCCCGGCGCTTTGATGGCTCCTGCGATTAAACGCCTACGTGATAGCCGTGGTCCGTTTCACAGTGATGACGATCTGCTGCTTGCCGCCTTCTATGATGACAAAACCTATCGCGAGCTAAAGGACGCTGGACCGATCATCACCGACTATACGCTGGGGCGCACACCGTTGATCACCTTGATCAAGGGGATCAGCGAACGTCAGGACATCACCAGCTTTCACTTTATCCAGAAAAACGTACCGGCAAAGGAAAAGGCATGAGTGCACAGCCCGACACATCAAAAGTGGTCGCCGCGCTGGTGGAGCGCGCACGCGCGGCGATGGTGACCTATGACAACACCAATCAGGATAGGGTCGATGATGCGGTCACAGCGCTGGCATGGTCGATCTATCAGCCGGGAAACGCCCGCGATCTGGCGGAAATGGCGGTCGAGGATACCGGTCTGGGCAATGTCGATTCAAAGGTGATCAAGAACACCCGCAAAACATTCGGCACCCTGCGCGATCTGATGCGTGTGCGCTCAGTCGGGGTGATTGATGAGAACCCGGCGCGTGGCATGGTGAAATACGGTAAGCCGGTCGGCGTAGTAGCGGCGGTTTGCCCATCAACCAACCCGTCGGCAACCGCAGTTAACAAGGCGATGATGGCGCTCAAGGGGGGCAATGCGGTGATTATCGCACCCTCACCGGCAGGGGCTAAAACCACGGCGCGCACAGTCGAGTTGATGCGCGCCGAACTGGACCGCGCCGGCCACCCCGAGGATCTGGTCCAGATCCTGCCGCTCCCCGTTTCCAAGGAGCTGACGACCGAATTGATTTCGCGCGCCGATCTTGCCGTGGTTACAGGCAGCCAAAACAACGTAAAACGCGCGATGCAGTCGGGCACGGTTGCCATCGGGGTTGGTGCGGGCAATGTGCCGGTCATCATCGACGAAAGCGCGGATCTGAGTGCCGCTGCACGCATGATCCAGCAATCAAAATGCTTTGACAATGCCACCTCCTGTTCGTCGGAAAACTCGGTCGTCATTCTGGATTCTATCTATGATGCCGCCATAGCCGCACTTGAGGACGCGGGAGCCTGGCGCTGTACGGCGGATCAACGCGATCAGGTGCGCGCGCAACTGTGGCAGAATGGCGTACTGAACCGGGCGGTCATAGCCAAGGATCCGAGCGTTTTGGCCCATGTCTTTGACCTTCCCGAGGCAGCAAAGCGCGCCCGATTTTTTCTTGTTGAAGAGGACAGTGTCGACGGCGCTCATAGCTTTGCTGATGAAAAGCTGTCGCTCGTGCTAACGGTCTATCGCGCCTTGGATTGGGAACATGCCAAACACATCGTTCATGACGTTCTTGAGGTCTGCGGCAAGGGGCACTCGGTCGGCATTCACACGCAGGATGCCAGCCATGCGCGTGATCTGGCCGCAACCAGCGACGTGGTGCGCGTTCTGGTCAATCAGCCCCATACCTTAGGCAACGGCGGCAGCTTTGAAAACGCGCTGCCGTTCACGCTGTCGATGGGATGCGGTACATGGGCCGGGAACACCATCGACGAAAACTTAAACTGGCGGCATTTCGTCAATATCACCCACCTTGTTACCACGATCGCCGAAGACAAACCAGACGAGTCCGATCTGTTCGGTCAGTACTGGGCGCGACATGGCAAATAACACCCGAAATAGTTTGCTGTATCGTCCAGAAAATGGCTCTGATGACGAAGTGCGCCGACCTTTGAAGCGATTGCTCAACTCCTACAGGTACAGGATCGCAAGCCTGGGTGGGCGGGAGTGAGACAGTGACAGCCCCCCGCATTAGCCTGCCGTTTCAGAACCACAGCAAAGGTCGCGGTCATGTCTGATCTAATGGCAGCAAACCTGATCGTTGTCGTCGCCGCGCTGTCGCAGGCTTGCACCGGATTCGGGTTTTCGGTGATGGCGACGCCATTTCTGTTGTTGGTCTTTGCTGCCTCGGACGCGATCCAGATCAATATCATCCTGTCGATTCTGATTTCGGCGGTTCTTCTGCCCAAGCTGATAGCGGATGTTGATTGGGGGCTGTGCAAGAAATTGGTGTTGGGCAGTCTTCTGGGTGCCCCGGTAGGATTGCTGATCTTTCTCGTCGCTAACGCGGATTATCTGCGCGCGGCCATCGGGGGCATTTTGCTGACGCTGACTTTCCTGATCATTCTGAGGTTTCGCATTGCGCGCACCGGAATGCGGGACATGATCATTGGCGGGCTTTCAGGCATTCTTACCGGGGGGCTTGGGATGCCGGGACCGCCCTTGCTGGTTTATTCTGCAGGCACGGGTATGGCACCGCGTGCGCTGCGCAGCACATCGCTGGTTTTTTTCCTGTTTATCTATTCGTTGATCCTGATCTTGCAGATCCTAGCCGGATCGGCGGCGGGCGCGACATTCACCACTGCGCTTTACCTGACGCCGGCGGCGGCGGTCGGCGTGATAGCCGGTCAATGGCTTTTCCGGCGGATTAATCCTGCGGTGTTCATGGCGCTGATCTACGCGCTCATGTTGGTGACGGGTGCATATCTGGTCGGGTCGACGCTCATGTCAGATTAACGACACTACCGAATAAACTCATGTAACGGGAGGAATAATCATGAGAGTACTGTCAAGTTTTTTCACAAGGATCGCTGAGCGATATTTGCCGGACGCATTCGTTTTCGTCTTTCTACTGAGCGCGCTGACCTTCTTGCTTGGGATGGCTCAAGGCTATGGGCCAACGGCGGTGGCCGAGTTTTGGGGCAACGGGTTTTTCAAAATCCTGACCTTTACCGCACAATCCACGCTGGTTCTGGCGACGGGGTTCGCGCTGGCGCATACGCCGTTTGTGCATAATGCGCTGGTGGCTTTTGCGAATATCCCGAAAAACGAGGTGCAGGTCATCATTTTGACGACGTTAGTCATGATGGCGTGCAGCCTGTTTTCATGGGGATTCGGCTTGGTAGCAGGGGCAATTGTGGCGCGGCAGATGGGGATCGTGCATCGTGGCCGGATTCACTATCCGCTGGTCGTTGCCGCGACCTATTCGGGTTTCCTGGTCTGGCATGGCGGTTATAGCGGGGCGATCCCGACCATCATCGCAACACCCGGTCACTTCCTGGAGGATCAAATGGGCGTCGTCCCGGTCGCCGACACGTTGTTGTCTCCGACCAACTTGGTTATCATTCTGGCCTTGGCCATTTTCATCCCGATCGTCAATGTGATGATGCGTCCCAAGGCCGATGGCGTGCGTCAAAGCATTCCCGATGCGGCCGGGGAACTGGACAATGATTTTGAACCATCCGCCGCCCCGAGCACCGAATCCGCCAGCGGAAATCATCCCACAGGGCCGAGTGGGCAGGGCGCCTCGTCCCCGGCCGAGCGCATGGAGACAAGCCGACTTGTCACCCTGTTCTTGGGGGCTTTGGCAGCGCTTTACCTGTTGTCGTATTTTATCGGTGGTGGGGCAGTCACGCTCAACACCGTGATTCTCAGCTTTTTTGCTCTGGGTCTGATCCTGACGCCCAATGCGCGCGCCTACAGTAGGACGTTTCAGGGCGGAGCCAAGGCAGCTTATGGCATCATCCTTCAGTTCCCGTTTTACGGCGGTATCATGGGAATGATGGTCGGCACCGGCCTCGCCGCGGCACTGGCCAGTGGCTTTGTGTCGATATCGAACGCGCAAACCTTGCCGTTTTGGTCATTCCTCGGGGCAGGTCTGGTCAATATTTTTGTTCCGTCTGGCGGCGGGCAATGGGCCGTTCAGGGACCGATCATGATCACCGCTGCCAATGAACTCGGGGCGAACATGCCTCGCGTTGCGATGGCGGTCGCATGGGGCGAAGCATGGACAAACATGATTCAGCCGTTTTGGACCCTGCCGATGTTGGCCATCGCGGGTTTGGGTATTCGCGACATCATGGGATACACGGCTGCGGTGCTGTTGGTCAGCGGTGTGTTGATCGGTGGTATCCTGCTTATCATGTGACGAAAATCACGGGGTCCCGGTACTGCCGGTGCCCCGACGGCAATACAACAATGGATCGGCATAAGTGATATGGATGACATCACCCGGCTGTCCGCGCAAGATTTGGCACGCCTCATTCGCACGCGCGAGATCAGTTGCAGGGAGGTTGTAGAAACATTCCTTGCCAAGATCGAAACCCATGATCGCGACATCAACGCGTTCTGTACCATCAGCGCCGATCTGGCACTGATGGCGGCGGATGATCTGGATCGTAGTTTTGGTCCGGATCAATTGGGCTCGCGCCCGCTCTTCGGACTGCCCATCGCCTTGAAGGATCTGACCCCCACTGCCGGGATCAGAACGACACGCGGTTCGCGATTGTTTGAGCATTGGATCCCGGACGCAGATGCCGACCTTGTGCGGCGCCTGAAACAAAAGGGCGCCATCGTCATCGGCAAGACTAACACCCCGGAATTCGGCCACAAGGCGGTGACCGACAATGCCATTTTCGGGTCCACGTCAAACCCTTGGGACATCAGCCGTGTCGCAGGAGGATCGAGCGGCGGATCAGCTGCAGCGGTGGTGGCGGGTCTAGTGCCTTTTGCAGAGGGCAGTGACGGCGCAGGCTCACTCAGGATTCCGGCAAGCCTGTGTGGCGCGGTAGGATTTAAGCCGACATTCGGACGCGTACCGGATGTCGCGCAGAGCTTCTTCAGCCACTCGCCGTTTTTGCACAACGGCCCGATTGCCAGAACAGTTGGTGACGCGGCATTGCTCTATCGGGCGATGGCGGGGCCTGAGGGTAGATCAATGTATTCCGTGCCCGACGTGGCGGCGGATGCACTCTGGTGCAAGACCCCGCTGAGCAATGTGAAGCTCGCCTTTTGCGCCACGCTTGGCCTATTTCCGGTCCGCAAGGATGTGCTGGCCGCGACCAAAGCCGCAGCCGGGATTTTCCAATCGCTCGGCTGTCATGTCGAGGAGTTTGACCTTGTTTTGCCCGACGAGACCGAGGCCATTTTCATGGATCTGTGGTGCGCCAAACTGGCCGGGCTTTACGGAGATTTGGCCCCGCGCGAGTTTGCGCTATTGGACCCGGTCGTGCAGGGTTTGATCGAACAGGGGCGGGCGTTGACGATGATGCGTCTCGGCCACGCGACCAAGATCCGCGACAAAGTCTGGCAGGAGATGTGCCGCATGTTTGCCAGTTTCGATGCCCTGATCTGCCCGACCACTGCGGTGACGGCCTTCCACCAGAAGGATGGACCTCCGAGCGAGATTGATGGGCACAGGATCGACCCGTTGCTGGGTTGGGTTCTGACCTATCCGTTCAACCTGACGGGGCACCCCGTTATTTCGGTGCCCTGCGGGAGGGGGGGGGAGAGGATGCCAGTCGGACTTCAGATCGTCGGGCGACGGTTCGAGGATGACCTTGTACTTGATCTGGCTGAGAAATTAGAGGCCGCTCGCCCATGGCCGCAGATTGCCGAGACGCATAAGACCTGAAAGCGGCGCGCTGGTTGACCGCTCGGACTGACGCCAAGATCAAAATCTCTATGGATGGGCGATCCAGTAAGGCCGAACGCACTCTTGCCGACGCTTGATCGTTGATCTGAAAGAAAAATTAAGTCAACGTCCGAAAAGTCCGGTGATCTCAACAGGTGGAGGCAACACTTTAATCTTTAGGAAGAGATGGAGTGTTTCAAATGAAGTATCGGCGCAGGATTTATTATTCAACTGAGCAGCGCGCGGAAATCTGGGGTCGTTGGCAACGAGGCGCACAAACAAGTGTCACACGAGACGATTTATCGAAGCCTTTATATTCAAGCGCGCGGCGTGCTGAAGAAGGAATTGCTTGAGCATTTGCTCGCCAAACGCACGGTCCGCCGCTCCAGACACGCAAGCCTCAAACGCAATGGTCACGGTCAAATCAAAGATGCTGTATCGATCAGTGAAAGGCCCGCGGAGGTCGAGGGTCGTGCTGTACCAGGGCACTGGGAAGGCGACCTGATCGGCGGCTCTGTAGATTTCCGAGCAGGGATTTTCATTAAGATCTGAGGCAGAAGTGTGATCTCAGAGAGACGTCGAGTGGACACAATTGCAAATCCAATGATCTTATGCACAGGCGAGGCGTTTGTGCGCTCGGAAGAGCATTTGAAATGTGTCATGAGCTTTTCGAGTTCATCGAGAGAAGGACGGCGAGACCGACTGCCGCTTTTCTTGATAAATTGCAGATTTCTGCAGATTTTCAATGCCTTGCGCATTTCACTTTCTTTCAAATCGGCATTGTAGGCGGTCGACGCCACAAAAAAATAGCTGATAGATGCATCATGTAGTTGCCAACGGTCTGAGCTTTGCGCCCTTTCTTGAGAGAACGGGCAAGTTCCACCAAAATGGTGGCATCGATATCACTGCAAGGTTTCCTAGCGATATCCATCTTTTTGAAGGCGCCCAAGCATTGCGCCTTGGCCTTGCCGATGTTCGCGCCAAAGTCGGTGACATACTGTGTGATGACTTCCTCCAGAGTTTTCTCTCGCTGCCGTAGTTGCGGCAGACGTGTGCCATTGAGGAGATCTTTTTCGGTCTTCTTCAGCCAGGTGTCAGCCGCCTGCTTCCGATCAAATGTCTGGCACATGCTGTAAATTGTTTTATCCGCCTTCTTTTTGCGGATCTGCGCCGTATAGCCTGTCGTGCCATCAGCACGTTTTCGTTCGATGATAATGCCCATCACTCGATCCTCTACTTTCCTTAAGGTGTCCTGGGCAGTAGATCGGACCGATTGTTTTGAGACGGAAACGACAGCCTTGGCGTGAACCCAAGCACAGTTGCATTCGTGTTCCTCGGGCGTCAGATTGCACAATCTTTGCCACCCGATTTGCTGTATTTGTGCGTTCTAGAAGACCGTGATAGAACGGCGAAAAATGGGACTACATGTCATCCAAGTTGGCCTACATTGTAGTCTCGGCTGTCGAAATAACCGCCAATCGCCCCCAATTGACGCGAATCGGCATGTTGCTGGTTGAAAATGAATTCAATGAAAACAAATACTTCCAGCATATCCAACGCTGCGCGCCTCTCTATTGCCCCGATGATGGATTGGACTGATCGGCATTGCCGGTATCTGCACCGGCAATTGTCGGGGCGGGCGTTGCTTTATACCGAGATGGTGACGGCGCCGGCCTTGGTGCGAGGTGGCGCCTTGCATTTGCTCGATCGCGCCCCCGAAGAGCATCCCGTGGCGTTGCAGCTTGGCGGATCGGACCCGAAAGAGCTTGCGCAGGCGGCGCGGCTTGGGTTTGAGGCCGGGTACGATGAGATCAACCTCAATGTCGGCTGTCCGAGTGATCGGGTGCAATCGGGCACATTCGGGGCCGTATTGATGAAAAGTCCGGGCCTGGTGGCCGAGTGTTGCGCCGCGATGATCGCCGCGCAACCGGTGGAAGTAACTGTGAAATGTCGGATCGGGGTGGATGATCAGGAGCCGCGCGACGTGCTGCCCGAGTTCCTCGCGCGGGTGGCCAGCGCCGGGGTCGGGCGCTTTAGCATCCATGCGCGCAAGGCCTGGCTTCAGGGGTTGAGCCCCAAGGAAAACCGCGACATCCCGCCGCTGGATTACGAGCTTGTGCAACAGATGCGGGGGCTGTTTCCGTCGCTGCATCTGTCGGTCAATGGCGGGGTCACGACGCTGGATCAGGTCGAGGCCTTTCTTGAGGCGGGCCTTGACGGCGTGATGATCGGGCGCGCGGCCTATCATCAGCCCGTGGATGTTCTGGCCGCGGCCGACCGGCGCATCTTTGGCGGGACCGGCCCGGATGCCACGGCAGAGGGCGCGGTGCGCGCCATGCTGCCCTATATCGAGGCGCATGTGACGGCTGGGGGGCGGCTCAACCAGATCACCCGGCATATGCTCGGCCTGTTCGCGGGGCGCCCGGGCGCGCGCGCGTGGCGGCGCATGCTCTCGGAGGGGGCGCATCGGCCCGCTGCGGGGCCGGCTTTGCTGGAACATGCCCTGGCCGAAATCGAACTGGCGTCACATGCTGGGGCGACGTAACCTGTGGCCAACCTGTTGGCGGTTGTTTGGGAAAATGGCGATGGTTTTGATCACCACAGCCCGCACCGGAACGCTTGCGCAGGGGATGGCTGGCACGGCTTTGACGCGAGGGTCGACTTTTCCCATGTTTTTGACGGTGATTCAGCGGCGCAAGGGGCCTGAGTGGTGAAGGCGTTTCTCGATAAGGGCTGGGCGGTTTTTGCGCCAGAGCCGCGCGTTCTGGCCTGGGCCGAATGCGCGCGTGCGGCGGCTTTGGCGCGGATCAATGACCCCGAGGAGGCGGCCAAAAGCCTGCAATGCGAGGGCACATGGTTTGTCGGGGTGGATTGCCTGCCCAATGATGCGACCGGGGCGGTGGCCCAAAGCGGGCCATTGACCGGCGCGGGCTATGGCGTGGCGCAGGCAGCCTATGGCACATTGCCGCTCCACCAGGCGCAGGTTTCGGTGATCTACCCCGGCTATCCCCGGCCACGCGCAGGCGAAAGCGAGGCGGCGTTTCGCTATCGCCTTGTGCGAGATGCGGCGCATGTTGACGGGCTTTTGGCGATCGGTCCCGACCGCCATCGGATGCTGCGCGAGCGTCACGCCTATATCCTAGGTATTTCGCTGACCGAATGCGCGCCCGAGGCTAGCCCGCTCGTGGTCTGGGAGGGCAGCCACCACATCATGCGCCGGGCGTTTGATGAGGCTCTCAAGGGGGTGGCGCCGCAGGACTGGGGCGCTATTGATCTGACCGGGATTTATCAGGCGACACGCCGCGAGGTGTTTGAAACCTGCCCGCGCGTGGCCCTGCCGATGGCGGTCGGGGGTGTTTGCCTTGTCCATCGCATGGCGCTGCACGGTGTGGCCCCTTGGGGTGCCAAAGCGCTCGCCCCGTCAGAGGGCCGGATGATCGCCTATTTCCGTCCTGAATTTGGCGATGAGTCGCTCGCCGATTGGCTGGCGCTACCTTAAAAATCTTCTGTGAAAATTCTAGCCCCGTGACAACCGTGCGGCGCGTCCGCCGCGGCGTTTGCGCAGCATCGGTTGGCGGTCGGGCAGGGCGGCCATGATCTCGCGCCGCTCTTCGGGGGGCATTTTCGACCAGCGGGTGATTTCGTCGATGGTGCGCAGGCAGCCGGTGCAAATCCGCGCTTCGGGATGGACCACGCAGACCTTGACGCAGGGCGAATCGACCTCATTGCGTTTCCACGGGGTTTCATCGGTCAAAGCGCTGTCCTCACATGTCGCAAACGATCCAGTACTCCCTGAAGGATATAGGCCGCCGCGACATTGTCGATCACCTGCTTGCGACGTTTTCGGGACGCATCCGCCTCCAGGAGCGCCCTTTCGGCCGCCACGGTCGATAACCGCTCGTCCCAGAACCCGATTGGCAGATCTGTCAGCCGCTCCAGATTGCGCGCAAAGGCGCGGGTTGACTGGCAACGCGGGCCCTCTGATCCATCCATGTTGCGCGGCAGCCCAAGGATAAGCCCGCCGACCTCGCGGCTGGTTGCGATCTCAAGCAGGCGCGCGGCATCAAGGCCGAATTTCTTGCGCTGGATCGTTTCATGCGGGCTTGCCACCGACAACAGCCGGTCCGAGATCGCAACCCCGATGGTCTTTTCCCCGAGATCCAGCCCGATAAGAGGGCGCCCTGGCACCAATGCGGCGTCAAACCCCTCGATATCCTCGATGATCATTCGGCTATCCCGGCATTGGCGGCGGCGGCGCGCAGGGTATCAAGCATCGCCGGATTGGCGGCAAATACCACCTGCGCTTCGGTCCAGACCTGTTGCGCCTTGTCGGTCTCGCCAAGCACACCGTAAGCGTTGATCAGCCGCGCCCATTCCTCGGCACTGCCGCCACTTGTCGACAAACGCTCGGCCAGCCCGGCAACCATGCCGCGGATCATGTCCTGACGCCCCTCGGCGGTCATCCCGGCGGCATTGTTCATATCCTCGCTGGTCGGTCCGCGCAGGCCACCGACGGGGGGCAGCGTATATTTCACCCCGGCGCGCGCCGCCAGCTCTTCGATCTGGGCGCGGATCGGGGCGACCCATGGCGCATCTGGCGTGCTTTCCTCAAGCAGCGCCTCCCAGGTGCGAAAGGCGCCATCGGGGCGGTCCACCTGAAGAAGATAGAGCCCGAGATAGAATCGCGCACTTGGCTCGCGCGGATCAAGCCGCAGCGCCTCGCGCAGGGCGGTTTCCGCCTCGCCCGAAACATAGCCCGCCGCGGCATTGATCATCAGATCGGCCAGCATCGCGTGATCGGCGGCGCTCGCCGCATCGCCCTTGAGCGCAACAAGCTGTTGCTGGGCGCGGCGTGCGGCCGCCATATTGCCAAGCGCCGCCTCACTGCGAACCAGAAATTGCAGACCTTGCTGATCCTCGGGGCGCTCTTTCACGGTCTTGCGCAGCTGTTCGATGAGCGCGAGGTAATCCTGGCTTGTGCCTTCCGGGATGGTTTCTTCGACGGGCCCAAGGCGGGCCTCTGCCGCGTCCTGCGACAGACGTTCGGCGCGCGCCGCATCCGAGGCGGCAATCCGTTTGGCAATCGGCAGATCGCCATATCCCGGCGCGCCGACCTGAGCATAGATCAACACACCGCCGCCCGCGATCACCGCAATGATAAGCCCCGCCGCCAGCCATCCCGCAATCCGCGGCTGGCCGCCATCCTCGCCGCCCTCGCGCAATTGCGCATCTGCCGCCAGAATCCGGCGCGACACTTCCGAGCGCAGCCGCTGTGCCTCATCCTTGCTTATCACGCCGCGTGCAAGGTCACGATCCACCTCTTTTAGCTGATCGCGGTAAACCTGAAGGTCATAGGCGGCAGGCGGCGCATCTCCGACGCGCCCGCGCAACAATGTCAGCGCCAGAACCGCTCCGATTGCGATGGCCAAACCCGCGACGATGATCCAGAAACCCATGGTTTTCCCCCTCTTGCAGGTTCCATGTAACGGCGCGCGCGCCGGGAAAAAAGGGTCAAGTGGTCACGCCCCCGTCAACAGGCAACGCCCAGATGTCGCAATGTCGCAATTGATGTGCAAATCGCCGCCCAGAGTATCCTTTCCAACCCCGGCGCGGCGCATTACGGTCGCAGCCGCAGGGGTGCCTGCGAATCCACTAGTCCTGAGGCCGTGCATGAAACGTTATTCCGCCTTTGCCATCGCCCGCGAAGCCCTGCGTTACCACATGGGGTGGGAGCGTGCCTGGGCCTCGCCCGAGCCGAAAAAGAAATACGATGTCATCATCATCGGGGCGGGCGGGCATGGCCTTGCCACCGCCTATTACCTTGGCAAGAACTTTGGCATCACCAATGTGGCGGTGCTTGAAAAGGGCTGGCTTGGCGGCGGCAACACCGGGCGCAACACCACGATCATCCGCTCGAACTACCTTCAGGACCCCTCGGCGGCGATCTACGAAAAGTCGCGCTCGCTCTACGAGGGCCTGAGCCAGGATCTGAACTATAACATCATGTATTCGCCGCGTGGCGTGATCATGCTGGCGCAGACCGAGCACGAGGTGCGCGGCTATCAGCGCACGGCGCATGCCAATGCCCTGCAAGGCGTCACGACCGAGTTCATCTCGCCCGCCCGCGTCAAGGAAATCGTGCCGATCATCAATCTCGACGGGCCGCGCTATCCGGTGCTTGGCGGCCTTTGGCAGGCCCGCGGCGGCACGGCGCGCCACGATGCGGTGGCCTGGGGCTATGCGCGGGCCTGCTCTGACATGGGCATGCATATCCTGCAAAAATGCGAAGTGACCGGCATCAACCGCGACGGCAGCCGCGTCACCGGCGTCAGCACCAATCGCGGCGATATCGCCTGTGACAAGCTTGGCGTCGTGGTGGCGGGGCATTCGGGCCACCTTGCCGAAATGGCCGGCTTCCGCCTGCCGATCGAATCCGTCGCCCTTCAGGCGCTTGTCTCGGAGCCGATCAAGCCCTGCATGGATTGCGTCGTGATGGCCAATACCGTGCATGGCTACATGAGCCAGTCCGACAAAGGCGAAATGGTCATCGGCGGCGGCACCGACGGCTATAACAACTACACCCAACGCGGTTCTTTCCACCATATCGAGGAAACCGTGCGCGCCCTGATCGAGACCTTCCCGGTGGTCAGCCGCCTCAAGATGCTGCGCCAATGGGGCGGCATCGTCGACGTGACCGGCGACCGCTCGCCGATTATCTCAAAAACGCCGGTGGATGGCATGTTCATCAACTGCGGCTGGGGCACGGGTGGGTTCAAGGCGATCCCCGGCTCTGGCTGGGGCTTTGCCGAAATGATCGCCAAGGGCCACTCGCCCCTGACCGACGCCTTCGGCCTCGATCGCTTCCATCAGGGCCGGTTTATTGATGAGTCTGTCGCGGCGGGGGTTGCGCATTGATGGCGAGTTTGCGTTCTTCCGCAATTCGGGCTGTTTGGGCGGAATCTGGCCTAGGCCAACCTGCCCAATTTGCGGAGTTTGGCCCAAATCAACCGGGGATTTCCGCTCAGCCTTCTCAGATCGTCCCTGGTCACTCATCCTTTCTATGCTTCAGAAAGGAGGACACCCAATGTCCGACTATGATCAAACACAACACAACCGCACTTATCCGCACAGCACAGTTGACGAGAGCCGTAGCGGCCTCGGCCCCTTTGCGTTGCTCGTTGTCATTGCGATCCTCGGCCTTTTCGTGCTCATCGGCAGCCTCGGCGGCGGATCGACCCCTGTCCAGCATCCGGGTGGCGCAGGTGCCAACTCTGTCGCAGTGCCGGTTGATCCTGAACCGACCCCAACTGACGGCACACCTGTCGTCGAATAACGACCACCACTCACGTAGACAACAAAGGCGGGTACTTCGCGGTGCCCGCCTTTGCCATGCGTTCCCCCTGCCTGCGAAAGGATGTTAAAATGCTGATCCTTGAATGCCCCTGCTGCGGCGTGCGTGGCGAAGAAACCGAATTTCACGGCGGTGGCGAGGCGCATATCAAACGTTTCGGCCCCGGCTCCTCGGATGAGGAATTTCAGGGCTACCTCTTCGCCAAGGAAAACCCCAAGGGCGTGCATTTTGAACGTTGGCGCCACAACAACGGCTGCGGCAAATGGTTTCTCGCGGCCCGCGATACCATGACGCTTGAGGTCTACGGCACATACTCCGCCCAGACCCATGAGCCGCCCAAACATATCCGCGAGGCGATCACCGCAAAACGCCCCGGCTGGACATGGAGAGAGTTCTCATGATCCTTCTTCTTGGCAAAAATACTCAAATTCTCACCGCAGCCACAGGCACGAGGGTCTAACCCATGAGCACACGTCTGGCCACCGGCGGCCGCCTTCTCGACACGGGCCGCGCCGTCAATTTTACCTTTAACGGCAAACGCTTGCGCGGTCATGCCGGCGATACGCTGGCCTCGGCTCTGCTCGCCAATGATCAGATGCTGGTGGGGCGCTCGTTCAAGTACCACCGCCCGCGCGGCATCGTGGCAAGTGGGGCCGAAGAGCCCAACGCGCTTGTCGGCCTCGGCACCGGCGCGCGGTTTGAGCCGAACCAGCGGGTCACCACGACCGAGCTGTTTGACGGGCTTTCGGCCAATAGCCAGAACCACTGGCCAGGCCTCGACTTCGACGTCGGCGCAATCAATGCGAAACTTGGCCGCTTCATGCCGGCGGGCTTTTATTACAAGATGTTCATCCATCCGCGCCCGTTCTGGAAGCATGTCTACGAGCCCTTCATCCGCCACGCTGCCGGTCTTGGCAAAGCACCGAAAGACCGCGATGGCGACCGCTATGAGCATTTTTATGCCTTCACCGACGTGCTTGTGATCGGCGGTGGTGTGGCCGGGCTTCAATCCGCGCTCTGCGCCGCTCATTCCGGCGCCAGGGTGATGGTTCTGGAACAGACCGCCCATTGGGGCGGACGCGCGCCGGTCGATGGCGGCACTGTCGATGGCGCGCCGGTCGAGGCCTTCATCGACGGCATTATTGCAAAATTGCAAGACATGCCCAATGTCACCCTGCGCAACCGTTGCATGGGGGCAGGGGTCTATGATCACGGCTATGCGCTTGGTTATGAGCGGATCACCGATCACGCGCCCGACGTGGACGCGCCGCGCCACCGCCTCTGGCGCATCCGCGCGCAACAAATCATCACCGCCACCGGTGCGATTGAGCGCCCGCTCAGCTTTGCCGGCAACGACATTCCCGGCGTCATGCTGGCGGCGGCGGTGCGCGACTACGCGGTGAATTACGGCGTCTCGATTGGTGATCGCACGGTTGTCGTGACCAATAACGACGACGCCTATCGCACCGCGATCACGCTCAAAAATCTCGGCCTCGACATACCGGCGATCCTTGATGCCCGCGCCTCGGGCGGCGGGGCCTTGGCGGATGAGGCCCGCGCGCTTGGCATCCGGGTCGAGAACGGCAAGGCCATCGCCTCGGTCAAAGGCGGCAAGCGGGTCACCGGCGTGGCGATCTGCGCACAGGCCGGCGAAGGCGCGGTTCTGGAAGAAATCAACTGCGACGCGGTTGCCATGTCGGGCGGCTGGTCGCCGGTGGTTCACCTCTGGTCGCATTGCGGTGGCAAGCTGATCTGGGACGCCGAGCGCGCCCATTTCCGCCCCGACGCCAGCAAACCGCCGCTCGGCGCAACCGGCGAGGGGTTTGTGATCGTGGCGGGTGCCGCCAATGGCGCGGGCGATTTGGCCACTACCCTTGCCGACGCCGACGCGGCGGGCAAGGCGGCGGCCACGGCCAGCGGGCACAAGCCGAAGAACGTCGCTGCGCCGCAAGGCTCGGCGAGCGATGAGGCGCCGCTTTTGCCGGTCTGGCTGATGCCGCAGGGCGCGGGCATCAATCTGCGGATGAAATCCTGGCTGGATTATCAGAACGACGTCAAGGTGTCGGACGTGCAACTTGCCGCGCGCGAAGGCTTTGAGAGCGTCGAGCATGCCAAACGCTACACCACCCTCGGCATGGCGACGGATCAGGGCAAGTTGAGTAATATCAACGGTCTGGCCATTCTCTCGGACGCGCTTAACCAGCCGATCCCGCAGACCGGCACAACCACCTTCCGCCCGCCCTACACGCCGATTTCACTGGCGGCCATCGGCGGTGAGGCGCGCGGCGAGATATTCCAGCCGCTGCGCAAGACCCCGATCCATGGTTGGCACGAAGAGAACGGCGCGCATTTTGAACCGGTCGGTCAATGGCGGCGTCCCTACTGCTATCCACGCGGCGAGGAAAGCCACCGCGACGCGGTCAGCCGCGAGATCAACCAGACCCGTGGTGCGCTTGGCCTTCTCGATGCCTCGACCCTTGGCAAGATCATCGTCAAGGGCCCGGATGCGGGCAAGTTTCTCGACATGCTTTACACCAATATGATGAGCACCCTGAAACCGGGCCGCTGTCGCTATGGCTTGATGTGCAACGAAAACGGCTTTTTGATGGATGACGGCGTGGTTGCGCGCATCGACGAGGATACCTTCCTGTGCCATACCACCACCGGCGGCGCCGAGGCGATCCATGGTCATATGGAAGACTGGCTGCAATGCGAATGGTGGGATTGGAAGGTTTATACCGCCAATGTGACCGAGCAATATGCCCAAATCGCCGTGGTTGGCCCCAAGGCCCGCACAGTTCTTGAAAAGCTGACCGAGGATGACCTGAGCGCCGAGGGCCTTAGCTTCATGGGCTGGAAGGATCTCACGCTGGCGGGCATGCCTGCGCGCGCTTACCGGATCTCATTTTCGGGCGAGCTGAGTTATGAAATTGCCGTGCCTGCAAGCTATGGCCGCGCGCTTTGGGATGCTTTGCTTGAGGCGGGCGGCGAATTTGACGTGATGCCCTATGGCACCGAAGGGCTGCATGTGATGCGCGCCGAAAAGGGCTTTATCATGATCGGCGATGAGACCGACGGCACGGTGATCCCGCAGGATCTCAACATGCAATGGGCGATTTCCAAGAAGAAAGACGACTATCTTGGCAAACGTGCCCAGGAACGCAGCCATATGGCCGATCCGAAACGCTGGAAGCTGGTCGGGCTTGAGACGCTCGATGGTTCGGTCCTGCCCGATGGCGCCTATGCCACGGCGGCGGGGCATAATGCCAATGGTCAGCGTGAAACCCAGGGGCGCGTCACCTCGACCTATTATTCGCCGACGCTCGGGCGCGGGATTGCCATGGGCCTTGTGCTTAACGGGCCGGATCGGATGGGCGATGTGATCGAGATTCCAAAGGTGGATGGCGGTATCGTCAAGGCACGAATTGTCGATCCGATCTTTTTCGACAAGGACGGGGAAAAGCAAAATGTCTAACGCAGTCAGCGCATTGGCCGGGGCCAGCTATGATGGCTTTGCCCGGATCGAGGATCAGGGCCTGCACGGGATGATCACCCTGCGCGGGGATCTGGCCAGCAAAGAGGTCAAGGCGGCCGTCAAGGCGGCCACCGGGCTGGCCGTGCCCGGCCAGCGTCAGGCGCTGAGCGGTAAGGACACCGCCGCGCTCTGGATGTCACCGGATGAATTGCTGTTGATGTGCCCTTATGGCGATGTGGCGGCTGTGATCGAAAAGATCGAAACCGCGCTTGCAGGGCAGCATTTTCTGGCCGTCAACGTCTCTGACGCGCGCACATTCCTTCGCATTTCCGGGGCAGGCGCGCGCGAGGTTCTGGCCAAGCTTTGCCCGGTTGACCTCTCGCCAGAGGCCTTTACCCCCGGCATGTTCCGCCGCACCCGCATGGCGCAGGTGCCTGCCGCCTTCTGGCTTGATGAGGCGGGGGCGTTTCATCTGATCTGTTTCCGTTCGATTGCGGATTACGCCTTCAACCTGTTGAAAACCTCGGCAAAACCCGGCGGCGAAGTGGGTTATTTCGCCTGATCCCGCCAAACCCGACAGAAAAACTCCGCCAAGCGGGGTTGACCTTTGCGGGATCAGGCCACCATGTATGGGGCATCTGATTTGAACGCACAGAACAGGGGGATAACCCAATGGCTTTTGAACTTCCCGATCTTCCCTATGCCCACGACGCGCTTGCCGCGCATGGCATGTCCGCCGAAACGCTCGAGTATCACCACGACCTGCACCACAAGGCCTATGTCGACAACGGCAACAAGCTGATTTCCGGCACCGAGTGGGACGGCAAGTCGCTTGAGGCGATCATCAAGGGCACCTATGACAAGACCGCCGTGGCACAAAACGGCATCTTCAACAACATCAGCCAACTCTGGAACCACAATCAGTTCTGGGAAATGATGAGCCCCAAGAAAACCGGCATGCCCGGCGAGCTTGAAAAAGCCATCACCGACAGCTTTGGCTCGGTTGACGAGTTCAAATCGCAGTTTTCGGCCGCTGGCGCAGGGCAGTTCGGCTCTGGCTGGGCCTGGCTTGTCAAGGATAGCGACGGCTCGCTGAAGGTCACCAAGACCGAGAATGGCGTCAACCCGGTCTGCTTTGGCCAGACCGCGCTTTTGGGCTGTGATGTGTGGGAGCATTCCTATTACATCGACTTCCGCAACAAGCGCCCGGCGTATCTTACCAACTTCCTCGATAATCTGGTGAACTGGGAAAACGTCGCCTCGCGGATGTAACCTAAGCGATATCAGGGCGTGTTCGCCCCTGAGAATTGCCCCGTTGGCGCGTCGTCAGCGGGGCTTTTTCGTGCCTTGGCGCAAATTTGGCGCGTATCGCCTTGCCTTGCCCCGCCGGATCAGGCAGCAGGTTGAGAGACATCAAAACCCATAGGACACCCCATGCGCGAGGCGACAAAAGGGATCATTGCGATGGTCGCCACCTGCACGATCTGGGGGCTGTCGGGGATTTATTACAAGCTGCTGGAGCATATTCCGCCGATTGAAATTCTCGCGCATCGCACGCTTTGGTCCTGTGTTTTCTTTGCGCTGATCCTTTTGGTGCAGGGGCGGATTTCTGTTTTGGGTCAAACGGTTCGGAACTGCCGTTCGGTTCTTCTGATCGGTTTTGCGGCGCTGATGATCTCGACCAACTGGTTCGTGTTCATCACCTCGATTCAGGTGGGCCGTGCGGTCGAGGCCTCCTTGGGCTATTACATCTTTCCGCTGGTGGCGGTGCTTTTGGGCGCTGTGGCCTTTGGCGAGCGCCTTGGCCGGGCGCAGATGGTTGCGGTGGCCTTGGCGGTGTCGGCGGTGGTGACACTGACCATAGGCCTTGGCGTGGCGCCCTGGATCGCGCTTATTCTGGCCTCATCCTTTGGGCTTTACGGCCTTGTAAAAAAGGGGCTTTCGGTTGGCCCCGTGGTGTCGGTCACCGCCGAGGTCATGCTTTTGTCACCGATTGCCCTGGCGGTTTTGTGGTGGTTTCATTCCGACGGGCATGGCGCCTTTGGCACGTCCTTTCGCGACAGCGCGCTGCTGGCGTTTTCCGGGCCGCTGACCGCCACGCCGCTGATCATGTTCAGCTATGCCACCAAGCGCATCCGGCTGGCGACCGTCGGCCTTGTGCAATACCTCAACCCGAGCCTGCAATTTCTTGTGGCCACGCTGCTCTTTCGCGAAGCGTTCAGCTCTTGGCACGCGATTGCCTTTGCGATGATCTGGACCGCGCTCGTGATCTATACCATCGCCTCTTTGCGTGAGGACAAGGCGACGCGCAGAGCAATCATCAAATCCTGAACACTATCAACGGCTTGGATGAAGCCCTTAAGGGATTCATCGGCAAAGCCCTGGTCCACGACGTGATCCATCAATTGCATAAGGGGCGCCCAGTACCCTTCGGTATTCAATAGAAAAATCGGCTTTGCATGCAGGCCGATCTGGCGCCAGGTCAGAACCTCGAAAAACTCATCCAGCGATCCGGCGCCACCGGGCAAAACCACGATGGCGTCCGAATTCATATACATGACCTTCTTGCGCTCGTGCATGGTTTCGGTGACCACGAGATGGGTCAGGTCTGTCTTGCCGACCTCAAGACTCATCAAATGCACCGGGATCACGCCAAAGGTGTCGCCCCCCGCGTTCTGCGCCGCGCGCGCGGTGGCCCCCATCAGCCCGACATCGCCCGCGCCATAGACAAGCCGCCAGCCGTTTTGCGCCAACATCTCGCCGACGGCGGTGGCGTCTTCGCTATATCGTGGGTTTTTGCCAGGACGTGCGCCGCAAAAGACACAGACGGACAGGACTGTCATGAAATCACCCCAGGCTAGGAAATGGTTGCTTTGACCCGTGATAGCCTTGTTGCTATTCTGCGGCAACCGTGCACTGTGCTGGGGACGGGGCGGAAGGAAAAACATGAGCAAATTGGCCGGTTTACGAACAGGTCCTGCGCTTGCGGCTGCGGGGGCTGCTGTCGTTGGGTTCGCCGGGCTGGCGATGTATCTCGGCGGCCTGTTTGATCCCGCAACAGCACCCGCACCAAGGCCAGCCGTCGAGGCGCAGCCCGAGCCGGTTGCGCAACCGCCCGCCAAGACCGAACCGTCAGGCGAGCCCGACGTGGCAGAGGCCCCGGTCGCGCCCGCGATGCCCGATCCGCCGTCAATCGACACCTTCCGGCTTGACCCGGACGGACAGATGCTTGTCGCAGGTCAGGGCGCGCCGGGATGGGTGATTTCGGTTCTGCTGGATGGCATTGGAATTGCGACGGCGGTGAGCGACCCTACAGGCAAATTCGTAGAGTTCCTTGAGCTTCCCGCCAGCGATCAGCCGCGCATTCTGTCGCTGAGCATGACGCCGCCCGAAGGCGGCGAAACGCTGGCCTCGGGTGATGAAATCATCATCGCGGGCACCCCGGTCGTCGTCGCGGATGAGGCCCCCGATAAGACCGCATCCACAGAGGCCCTGGCGGTTTCCGATCCTGCGCCCGTCCCGGAGTCAATGACCGCAAGACCCGGCATAATCGGGACCACGGCAGCCGAGATCGCGACAGCCGAGATCGCGACACCAGAAGTCACGGCCCCCGGGATCGCGCCGCAAGAGCCGACGATATCCGAGGCCACGACAGCGGTCACAGAGCAGGCTTTAACGCCGGATGGAGAGGCGCCCGTGGCAGCGACACCAGAGGCCCTTGCCGCGCCAGCCCCTTCGGTTGTTGTGGCCGCCCCCAAAACGCCGGGGCTCGAAACGCCAATGCCCGAACCACCAATGCCCGAAACGCCAAAACCTGAAACGCGAAGGCCGTCGGCCTCGCCAACTGTTCTTCTGGCCGATGACACTGGCGTGCGGGTGCTTCAGGCCCCGGTTGCGGCGGGGGCGGCACCCGAGGTCATGTCAAGCGTGGCGCTTGACGCGATCACCTATTCCGACGATGGCGATGTTCATCTCTCTGGTCGCGCCCAAGGCACTGGATTCGTTCGCATCTACCTTGATAACAGGCCGGTTACGACCTCGCGTGTGGCGGCGGATGGCAACTGGAATAGCGATCTTCCAGAGGTAGATACCGGGGTTTATACCCTGCGCGTCGATGAGGTAAGCGCTGAGGGATCGGTCATTTCGCGCGTCGAGACGCCCTTCAAGCGCGAGGATCAGGCGATCCTTGCGACGCAGGACAATGCCGATCAGATCGCCCGCGTGCGCGCGGTCACGGTTCAGCCGGGATCGACACTTTGGGCGATTTCGCGTGAGACTTACGGCGATGGCATCCAGTATGTGCGCGTTTACGAGGCCAATCGCGACCGGATTCGCGACCCCGATCTGATCTATCCCGGACAGGTGTTCACTCTGCCGCAATAGGGCGGGGCTGGCAATTGGCCTATCGGCGGTCTATCTGTGTGACAAGTGATTGAAAAGGCTTGCCCATGCGCCACTCCCAAGTGACAAGTTCCGAAATGCCCAGCAACGGCTGGCGCACAATTCGGCGCGTCGCCCCATACCTGTGGCCCGCCGATCAGCCTTGGGTCAAGCGGCGGGTTGTGCTGGCCATACTGGCGCTTTTCGTGGCCAAATTCGTCGCGGTTGGCACGCCGTTCTTCTATAAGGCGGCGGTCGATGCCCTGGCCGGTGAGGGACAACCCGCCGCCTGGATGCTTGGCGCGGGCGCGGTCGGGCTTACCGTGGCCTATGGCATGGCGCGGTTGATGAATGTCGGGTTTCAGCAATTGCGTGACGTGATCTTCGCGCGTGTGGCACAACGCGCCCTGCGGTCGCTTGCGCTTACGACGTTTCGCCATATCCATGCAATGTCGATGCGCTATCACATCACGCGCAAGACCGGCGGGCTTAGCCGGATTATCGAGCGCGGGGTCAAAGGCGTGGAATTCCTGTTGCGGTTCCTGCTGTTTTCCATCGGGCCGCTGGTGCTTGAGCTGTTGATGATCGGTGTCATCCTCTGGGTGATGTTTGACGTCTGGTATCTTGTCGTGGTGATGGGCGTGATCGCGGCCTATGTGGCCTTTACCTTCAAGGTGACCGAGTGGCGTGTAAAGCTGCGCAAGGAGATGAACGATCAGGATACCGACGCCAACCAGAAGGCGGTCGATAGCCTGCTGAATTTCGAGACGGTCAAGTATTTCGGCGCCGAAACCCGCGAGGCGATGCGCTATGATGCGGCGATGGCGGGCTATGAGTGCGCCGCGCTTCAGACCTCCTATTCGCTGGCCTTCCTCAACTTTGGTCAATCCTTCCTGATCACCGGCGGGCTTGTTGCGGTGATGGTGATGGCGGCCTTTGGCGTGCAAAGCGGGGCCATGACCGTGGGCGATTTCGTCATGGTCAACGCCTATATGATTCAGATCACCATGCCGCTCAACTTTCTCGGAACCGTCTATCGCGAAATTCGCCAGTCCCTAGTTGATATGGGGGAAATGTTCGAATTATTAGAGCAGGCGCCAGATGTTGAGGATAAAAAAGATGCCGATGTTCTAAAAGTGAAAGGCGCGTCGGTGCGTCTTGAAGCGGTGGACTTTGGATATGACAGCAAGAGACCCATTTTGAAGGGGGTCACTCTGGATGTGCCCGCCGGTCAAACGGTGGCCGTGGTTGGCCCCTCGGGCTCGGGTAAATCCACTATTGGGCGATTGTTGTTTCGGTTTTACGACGTGCAATCAGGTGCGGTTCTGATTGACGGTCAGGACGTGCGCGACGTGACGCAAGACAGCCTGCATGCGATGATCGGCGTCGTGCCGCAGGATACGGTGCTGTTCAATGACACGGTCGGCTATAACATCGGCTATGGGCGCGACGGCGCAACCCAGGCCGAGATCGAAGAGGCCGCGCGCGCCGCGCAGATCCATGATTTCATCGTGAGCCTGCCAGAGGGCTATGACACCCCGGTCGGCGAGCGCGGGCTCAAGCTCTCGGGGGGCGAGAAACAGCGCGTCGGGATCGCCCGGACCCTGTTGAAAAATCCGCCGATCCTGTTGCTGGACGAGGCCACAAGCGCGCTTGATACCCAGACCGAGCGCGACATTCAGGGCGCGCTTGCCAAGGCCGCCGAGGGGCGCACGGTGATCACCATCGCGCACCGCCTCTCGACCATTGCCGATGCCGACCGGATTGTCGTTCTGGAAGAGGGCCGGGTGGTCGAAGAGGGCAGTCACGCCGAGCTTTTGGCGCGTCAGGGTCGCTATGCCGGCCTCTGGCAGCGCCAGGCGCGCGAACAGGATGAGGTAGCGGCCTGAGCAGGGAACTGCCATAAAGACAGGCGCACTGCGAATCTGAGGGCGCGCGAGATTGTGGCGCTACATATCGCACTTGCCAGTTCTTGACCGCGATATATAGTAGGTCTCAGGAAGGTGCGGGGGCGCACGCCCGCAAACCTGTCGCGACCATGATCCGGGTGAGGGGAAGTCAGTTATATGGACGGCGATTTCAGAACGGAATTTGTCAGAGAACCGGCCGCGCTTCGGAGCTATCCGGCGCTTGTTCTAAACGCCGATTACCGGCCGCTATCCTATTACCCGCTGTCACTCTGGACCTGGCAGGAGGCCGTCAAGGCGGCCTGGCTGGAGCGGGTCGATATCGTGGCAGAGTATGACCATTGCGTCAGAAGCCCGAGCATGACATTGCGGATACCGTCGGTAATTGTGTTGAAAGACTATGTAAAACCTCAAAAGCGCGTGGCCTTCACGCGCTTTAATTTATTTCTGAGGGATGAATTTCGCTGTCAGTATTGCGGCGCGAAGGGCGAGCTTACCTTTGATCATGTGGTGCCGCGCGCCCGTGGTGGCGTGACCAGCTGGGAAAACGTGGTGGCGGCCTGTAGCCCCTGCAACCTGAGCAAGGGCTCCAAAAGTTTGCGCCAGGCGGGGCTTAGCCTGCGCAAGGCACCGCGCCCGCCCGAGCCCGAACAGCTTCGCAACATGGGGCGGAAGTTTCCGCCAAACCACCTGCATGAAAGCTGGCTTGATTTCCTCTATTGGGACGCAGAACTCGACGCATGAGCGGCGTGGGTTTCACCCACCCTACGCAGACGCAAAACTTGACGCTTGAGCGGCGCGGATTTCACCGACCCTACGCAGGTAGAAAAGGCGCCTCTGCCGCAGGTGGGCAGGGCGCCTTTTGAAATCAAGAGTCGTAATAAGACCTTAGCCTTGTGCCGGTTTGGCGGTGGCCGATTGCGGCGGCGCGCTGCTGGCGGCAACCGGTTTGGGCGCGTTGGATTTGCCGCTGAGCGGGTCATCCTGGCGCTGGACCGAGCCTTCGAAATGGGCGCCGGATTCGATGGCGATGGTCTTGTGTATGATGTCGCCTTCGACCCGTGCGGTCGAGGTCAGGCGCACCTTGAGGCCGCGCACACGACCCACGATGCGGCCATTGATCACCACATCGTCGGCAATCACTTCACCCTTGACCGTCGCGCCTTCGCCGATGGTCAGAAGATGCGCGCGAATGTCGCCTTCAATGGTGCCTTCGACCTGAATGTCACCGGTGGTTTTCAGGTTGCCCGTCACATGCAGATCCGACGAGAGCACCGAAGCAGGCGGCTTGGCCTTGGGGGCCGAGGCCTTGAATTCCGTGCTCGACGCGCCCGAGCTGTCGGGGCGTGCGGAATCAAGCCGGTTTTCCGTCGGGGCCGGTTTTGCCTCGTTCGGCTTTTGCGCGGGTTCGTTGATTTTGCTCTTAGAAAACATTTTTTGCAGCCTTGATATATATCATCGGGTTGACGGGCTTGCCGCCGACGCGGATTTCATAGTGTAGATGCGTGCCCGTGGAACGTCCAGAATTTCCCATATCACCAATCCGTTCCCCGCGCGAGACCCTTTGCCCGACCTTGACGCGTATTTTTGACATATGGGCATAGCGGGTTTCGATGCCGAACTCGTGCTGGATCTTGACCAGGCGACCATACCCCGACAGCCATCCGGCGTGAATGACCACGCCATCGGCGGTGGAATAAATCGGCGTTCCATGGGCGGCGGCGAAATCGGTGCCCTGATGCATCCGGCCCCACCGCTTGCCAAAGCCTGATGTGAATCTGAACGCGCTCTTGACCGGGATCGAGAAGGGCGCCTTTTGCGCGGCGATCCGATAAAGGTTCAGCCTGTCCATCTCACCCAGGATACGATTGGCGCGCTCAGCATCGGGCGATGGCGCCTCGCCGCGGGTCGAAAACGACAGTGGCGTGAGCGGGCCGCCCTGACCGGAATGGCCCCGGCGCACGGTTTCGATAAGGCTGTCGGTGTTCAGGCCTGCATCGCGAAACATCTTGTCCAGCGGTTTGACCGAGATTGTCATCGCGTCTTCAAGCTGGCTGAAGATCTGCTCATTCTGATCCTGCATAAGGCGGATCTGATGGGCCATCTCATCGGCATGCAAGAGCGCGTCCTCGGCATTGGCGATGGTATCGTCACGTTGCTGGGCGGCATCCTGCAAGGCGGCAGTCAGGAAAGTCAGGGTGCCGTCGTCGGTCGCGGCATTGCTGGCATCGCCCCCCGAGGCACTGTCATCTTCAAGCGCAAGCGCCAATGCGATGCTTTCCTCGCGGGCGGTTTCGCGTTCGGTCATGGTGCGGCGCAAGGTGGTCTGGATCACCTCGATGCCGGTTTCAAGCTCGCGGCGGCGGATTTCAGAGGCAAGCAATTCCGATTGCATCACCGAAATCTGCGAGAGGGCGGAACTAAAGCGCTCCTGAGCGGCGATCGCTTCTTCGGCGCGTTTGTCGCGTTCATGCGACAGGGAATTGAGGCGATTTTCATAGGTGCGCTGATCGCGCTTGGCCTGTTCGCGGAAATTGCCGGCGCCGATGCTGTCCATCAACAGGATCGAGGTGGCAATGATAGCCCAGGCCACAATCGCCGCAGCCCCCGAGAATGCGATAAGCTGAGTGGCGGGACGCAGCCGGATAAACCGGGTGTCGGTGTCAGAACGCAAAAAGACCCGACGTTCGGGAAAGTAGCGCTCTAATATGGCGTTCATTTTGATCGCAAGTCGTGTTCTCACGCGGTCTTGTCCCCTTTTTTGCCCCTCGCACCCTCTGACGCTCTGATTGAATTTTCGGCGTCCTCCAGTGTGCTTAGCCAGTGCTTAACCTTTGGGCAAGAATTTTGACCAAAAGAGGGGGGGAATTGGGCCGTTTCCCGCTGGATTGGCAAAAAACCGCCGATCCCCAAGGGCTTGGCTAGTCTTTCGGATGGGTGATTTCGGTCAGAGGCCAGTAGAAATCCGGCGGTATTCCTGCCTCGGCTCGCTTTTCCTCGTTGAAGGGCGGCTTGAGGGGGCCGTGGAAATAGCGGCGCACAAGATCATGAAACACGTCCTTTGGGTCAAGGTTGTGACGCCCGCACAGAAAATGAAACCACTTTGAGCCAAAGGCGACATGCGCCACCTCTTCGCCATAGATCACCTTCATCGCCTCGACGGCGGCGGTGTCACCGGCCTTGGTGAACAGCGCGATCATGCCGGGGGTCACATCAAGGCCGCGCGCCTCAAGCACCATCGGCACCACGGCGAGGCGACCCATGAAATCATCGGCGGTATCCTCGGCGGCGCGCCACATGCCGGCATGGGCGGGCAGGTCGCCATAATGGCTCCCCATGGCTTCAAGGCAGTCGCTTATCAGATTGAAATGCTTTGATTCTTCATCGGCGGACTTGACCCAGTCGTCGTAAAATCCAATCGGCATTTCGGTGTCGGTAAAGCGCGCGATGATGTCCCAGTGCAGGTCAACGGCGTTCAGCTCGATATGCGCCACGGCGTGAAGCATGGCGATCCGGCCCTTCTCTGATCCGGGGCGTCGGCGCGGCACATCGCGCGGATCAAGCAGCTCGGGCCGGGCCGGGCGGGCCGGTTGCAGGGGCGGGGCGGTGTTGCCAATGGGAATGGTACGCCCGGCGGCGCGGGCGGCAAACCAGGTCTTGGCATGCGCCCGCGAGCACGCGGTTTTTTCATGGCCGTCGGCGGTTGTCAGCACCTCGACCGCCATCTGCGACAGGGTTTGCACGCTCACAGTGACTTCACCGCCTCAAGCACCTCTTCGGCGTGCCCCGGCACCTTGACCTTGCGCCAGACCCGCGCGATGCGCCCCTCGCCATCGATCAGGAAGGTCGAGCGTTCGATGCCAAAGAAGGTCTTGCCATACATGCTTTTTTCCTTCCACACGCCATAGGCTTCGCAGGTTTCGCTTTCGGCGTCCGAGACAAGCGGCACGCTTAGGCCCTGCTTGTCGCGAAACCTGTCGTGGCTAGCAACGCTATCTTTGGAAATCCCCACAATAGTGGCTCCGGCGGCCTCAAACGCGTCCTTGAGGCCGGAAAAGGCAATCGCCTCTTTGGTGCAGCCAGAGGTATTGTCGCGCGGATAGAAGAACAAAACCACCGCTTTGGGGCGCAGGCCCGACAGGGTCAGGCTATCCCCGCCATCGCGTGGCAGAGTGAAATCGGGGGCGATATCGGATGTGTCGGGCATGGCCGCTCCTTGTGATGCGAAATTGTGAGTTCCATATTAGGGCGTAAAAGGCGAGAATAAAGGCAAGAGGCAGCAACGGGCGGCGCAAAGCCACCCAATCGGAACAAATGAGCAATATAAACAAGCACGGCACGCGAAAACGGCGGCTCAGGCGATTTGGGCTGGGTCTGTCTTTTTGTGTCTGCGTTGTGGTTCTTGCCGGGGCGATAGCGGCGGCGCTGGCGATAGGCACCCGGCTGACGGCGCCCGACTGGCTTCACCAAAGGATTGCGCAGCGGATCAATGCCGATCTGCCGGGGTATCAGCTCGACTTTGGCACCATGTCGATGGTGGTGAGTGACGAGTTCGTGCCACGGCTTTTACTGCGCGATGTGGCGCTCAAGGGGGGCGATGGCGGGCAGGTGGCCAATCTCTCCGAGCTTGAGATCACGGTTGCGCCCGATCCGATCCTTGATGGCAAGGTCAAGGCCTCGTCGGTCCGCCTGTCAGGGCTGCGCCTTATCCTGCGGCGGCGTGCCGATGGCGCATTTTCCATTGCGCTCGAAGGGCTGGGCGCGACCGGGGCCGAGGGCACAAGATTTGCCAATCTGACCGATCAGATTGATGCCGTCTTTTCCCGCCCGCAATTCGCCGCCCTGAACCGGATCGAGGCCGACAATCTGACGCTGCGCTATGAGGATGCGCGCGCGGGCCGCGCCTGGAGCGCGGATGGCGGGCGTGTGGTTCTGACGCGCGACGGCACGAATATCGGCATTCGTGGTGATGTCGCCCTGCTTGGCGCGCGCGATTATGCCACCACGCTCGAGGTCAGCTATGGCGGGCAAATCGGTCACAAAGAGGCCGATTTCGGTGTAAAGTTCGACGACATGCCCTCGGGTGACATTTCCGGGCAATCGCCGGCGCTGGTCTGGCTTGATGCGCTGGATGCCCCGATTTCAGGGGCGCTTCGGGCCACGGTCGATGGCGAGGGGCGGCTTGGGCCGCTGAGCGCGACGCTTCAGATCGGCGCGGGCGTGTTGCAACCCACCCCGGCCACGGCGCCGATCGCGTTTCAATCGGCGCGCAGCTATTTCACCTATGATCCCAAAGCCAATGAAATCCGGTTTACGGAATTGTCACTTAATAGCAAATGGGTCTCGGCGCGCGCCGAGGGCACCGCGTTTCTTGTCGGCATGGAAAACGGCTGGCCGCGCGAATTGCAGGCACAGATCCGGGTCAGTGACATCCGCGCCGATCCGGCGGAGTTTTATCCCGACCCCATTCTTCTGGATCGGGCGGCGGCGGATATCAGGCTTCAGCTTGATCCTTTCGTGCTGTCCGTGGGCGAGCTGAGCCTTGAGGATCAGGGTCAGCATTTCGTGCTCGATGGCACGGTGCGCGGTCAGACCGATGGCTGGGATGTGGCGCTCAACGGTCGGATGGGCGCGCTTGCGCCGGACCGACTCCTGGAATTGTGGCCGCTGGCGGTCAAGCCGAAGACGCGGACATGGATCGCCGAGAATGTGCAGAAGGCCGAGCTTCGCAATATTCAGCTTGCCCTGCGCGCCACCCCCAACGATCGCCCCGATGTGTTCTTGGGGTTTGATTTCGAGGGTCTGCAAGCCCGCTTTGTGAAACTGGTCCCGCCGATCACCGAGGCCTCTGGCCATGCGTCAATCTATGACAACCGCTTTGTGATCACCGCTCAAAGCGGTCATGTGGTGGCCGCGCAGGGCGGCAAGATCGACATAGCGGGCACCAGCTTCATCATCCCCGATGTGCGCGTGAAAAGCGGGCCCGCACGCACGCTCCTGCACACCGACAGCACCGTGACCGCCGCCCTGTCGCTGCTTGATGAAGAGCCGTTCCGCTTTTTGACCAAGGCCGGGCAGCCGGTGACCCTGGCCGATGGGCGCGCGACCCTCGCGGGACAGCTTGATTTGTTGCTCAAACCGAAACTGACCCCCGCCGAAGTGGCCTATGACGTGACCGGCACCCTTACCGGGGTGCGCAGCGAAACGCTGGTCAAGGACCGGGTGCTGGCGGCCAGTGAATTGCAGATCACGGCCAGCAATACCGGCATCGAGATTGGCGGCGATGCGCGCATCGGGCGTGTGCCGGTCAGCGGCGCCTGGCAAATGCCGCTTGGTGTTGGCACGGCTGGCGACAGCAGCGTGTCAGGCGTGATCGAGCTTTCAGAGCAATTCGCCGATGAGTTCAACATCGGCCTGCCACCGGGCAGCATCTCGGGCGCGGGGCCTGCGGATATCACCATCAGTTTCGCCAAGGGCCAGCCGGCGCGCTTTGATCTGACCTCGGGCCTTGCGGGCGTCGGCCTTAGCCTGAAACAGCTGAGCTGGGCCTTGCCGCGTGCCGCCACCGCGCGCCTTGAGGTCGCGGGCACGATCGGCGAGCCGCCCAGGATCGACCGGCTCGAGTTCAACGGCGGCGGGCTTGAGGCGCGCGGCAATGTCACCCTGAACGCCAATGGCGATCTGGATCGCGCGGCCTTTGAGACCGTCAAGATCGGCGATTGGCTGGCGGCGCCGGTGACATTGGTCGGGCGCGGCGCCGGGCAAAGCCCGCGCGTCGAGGTGCGCGGCGGCACGATCGACCTGCGCCAGACCTCGCTGAGCGGCGAAGGCGGTGGCAATGGCAACCGCAACAGCGGCTCTGCCGGGGGGCCGGTGTCGTTGCAACTTGACCGCTTGCAGGTTTCGGACGGGATTTCCCTGACGGATTTTCGCGCCGAGCTTGATACCGCTGATGGCACGGACGGAAATTTCACCGGCAAGGTGAACGGCGCGACTTTGGTAAACGGGCGCGTGGTGCCGATGGACGGGCGCAGCGCGTTTCGCATTCAGTCAAGGGATGCCGGCGGCGTGCTCCGCTCGGCCGGTTTTCTGAAACAGGCGCGCGAAGGCACGATGGATCTGATCATGACGCCTGCGCCCGAACCGGGCAGCTATGACGGCACGCTTGCGATTGACCAGTTTCGCATCAAGGAGGCCCCCGCGCTTGGGGCGCTTTTGAACACGATAAGCGTGGTTGGCCTTTTGGAGCAACTCAACGGCGAGGGGCTCCACTTTTCGCGGGTCGATGCCAGGTTCCGCCTGACGCCGGATCGCCTGACCCTGCTTGAAGGCAGCGCGGTCGGCGCGGCTCTTGGCGTGTCGATGGACGGGTTTTATTACATGGAAAGCGGCCAGATGAACATGCGGGGGGTTGTGTCTCCGGTCTATCTGGTGAATTCCCTCGGTGGGATTTTCAATCGCGCGGGCGAGGGGCTTTTCGGGGTCAATTACAAGCTGAAGGGCCTTGCCTCTGATCCGCAGGTCTCGATCAATCCGCTGTCGGCTTTGGCTCCGGGTGCGTTGCGTAACCTGTTCCGCAAGCCGGCGCCGACGCTTGATGATGCGCCCGCGCAAACATCGGCCCCAGACGACACGCCGGACCGCGCCCCGGCCTATCAAAGACAGGACAGATGAAGCTAAGTGATTTTGATTTCGACCTGCCCGAGGCGCTGATTGCCACGCGGCCCGCGCGTCCGCGCACATCGGCGCGCCTGTTGGTGGCGAATGGCGACGCGATCACCGACACGAGGGTCAGCGCGCTTGGCGACTGGCTCTGCCCCGGGGATCGGCTGGTGCTTAACGACACCAAGGTTATTCCCGCGCGGCTAAGCGGGAAACGCCACCGCCAGGGCGCACAGGGCGCGAGTGCCGCGCGCATCGAGGTGACCCTTCTGGAGCCGGGCGCCGATGGCAGCTGGAGCGCGCTGATCAAGCCGCTTAAAAAGATATCGGTGGGTGAGACGGTGGTGTTTTCGCCCGATCTCTCGGCGACGCTTGAGGCTAAGGAAGACGGGCAGGGGCGGCTTCGCTTCAACCTTGCGGGCGAGGATTTCGATGCGGCTCTGGCCGAGGCCGGCGCCATGCCCTTGCCACCATACATTGCGGCGCGTCGTCCGGCGGACAGCCAGGACAAGACCGACTATCAGACCGTCTGGGCGCGCCATGCCGGGGCGGTGGCGGCACCGACCGCCTCGTTGCATTTCGACGCGCCGCTTTTGGCGCAGCTTGCCGGGATGGGCGTCAGCTTTAGCCACGTTACCCTGCATGTCGGCGCCGGCACCTTCCTGCCGGTCAAGGTCGAGGATGTGACGAGCCATAAAATGCACGCCGAATGGGGCGAGGTCAGTGAGCAGGCCGCCAGTGAGATCGCCCAAACCAAAGCGGCGGGCGGGCGTGTCATTCCGGTGGGCACCACGGCACTGCGCCTGATCGAGACGGCCGCGCGTGCGACCGGAGAGATCGCCCCCTGGCAGGGCGAGACAGACATCTTCATCTACCCCGGCTTTGAGTTTCGCGTCACCGACGCCCTCATGACCAACTTTCACCTGCCGAAATCGACGCTGATGATGCTGGTCTCGGCGCTTGTCGGTCAGGACCGTCTGCGCCAGATTTATGCGCATGCGGTGGCCGAAAACTACCGTTTCTTTTCCTATGGCGATGCTTCTCTGTTGACCCCTCGCTGAAACGCTGCCACCGGGGCCGCGCAGGGACCAAACTGAGTCGTCTTTGGCTCTGCGCGCATATGATGACCTGCTAGGATGCGGGACAGAAACGGGAGACGTGCGATGTTCAAGGTGCTGTCGGGCTCATGGGCCCTTTTGCTGGGCATGATGATGTTGCAGGTCGGCAATGGCATGCAAGGCACCCTTCTGGGGGTGCGCGGCGCGCTGGAAGGGTTTTCGACCTTTCAGATGTCGATCGTCATGTCGTCCTACTTTCTGGGCTTTCTTGCCGGGTCGCGCATGGCGCCCGAGATGATCCGGCGGGTCGGGCATGTGCGGGTCTTTGCCGCGCTTGGCTCTTTGATTTCGGCGGTTCTTATCATGTATCCGACAATTGCCGATCCTTGGGCCTGGGCCGTGGGCCGGGTGATGATCGGCTTTTGCTTTTCCGGCGTTTACGTGACCGCCGAAAGCTGGCTGAACAACTCTTCCACCAATGAGACACGCGGCAAATCCCTGTCGCTTTACATGATCGTTCAGATGATCGGCATCATTTCGGCGCAGGGCATTCTGGTGATGGCCGATCCGGCGGGCTATGTTCTATTCGTTATTCCTTCGGTGCTTGTGTCGCTGGCATTTGCGCCGATCTTGCTCTCGGTGAGCCCGACACCGGCCTTTGACACCACCAAGCCACTGTCGCTGGGCCAGATCATGAAGATTTCGCCGCTAGGCTGTGTCGGCATGTTTCTGACCGGGGGGGTCTTTGCTGCGCAGTTCGGCATGGCGGCGGTCTATGGCACCGAAGTGGGGCTGAGCGTCGGGCAGATTTCAACCTTTGTGGCGGCCTTTTATATCGGCGCGGTGCTGGTGCAATATCCGCTGGGTTGGATGTCGGACCGGATGGACCGACGCAAACTGATTGCCGCCGTGTCTTTTGTGACCGGGATCGGCGCGCTGATCGGGATGGTGTTCGGGGCGAATTTCTGGATGCTTCTGGTGGCGGCCTTCCTTGTGGGGGGCACCTCCAATCCGCTCTATTCGCTGCTGATCGCCTATACCAACGACTTTCTGGAACACGACGACATGGCGGCCGCTGCGGGTGGCATGGTGTTCATCAACGGGCTCGGGGCGATCGCCGGGCCGCTTTTGGTGGGCTGGATGATGGGCTCGATTGGGCCGGGGGGGTATTTCCTCTATATGGCGGTGCTCATGTTCGCGCTGGTCGGCTATGCCATCTACCGGATGACACAGCGCCCCGCACCCTCGGTAAGCGAAACCGACAGCTACACGCCGGTGTCGCCGTCGTCTTCACCGATGGCTGTGGAATTTGCGCAAGATTATGCCATCGAGGCCGCACAGGAGGCGCAAAACGATTGACAGGCGGGATTTATGTCCCTTCTGTAGCAATAAGTTACTGTGAAAAATGGCGTTTTTGCCGTTTAATAAAGATGAACATCATAGGAAAATGAGGAGTTCTCCCTATGGTTGCGCCCGAGGATGTACTTGGCTTCTGGTTGGATGAAGTGGGGCAGGCACGGTGGTACGAGGCCTCCGATGCCTTGGATCAGACGGTTCGTGATCGCTTTGAGCCTGCATGGCATAAGGCACAGGAGGGGGCTTATGGTCTCTGGCTGACCTATCCCACGGGCACTCTGGCCTATATCATCCTGACGGATCAGTTTCCCCGTAACATGTTTCGCGGCGATGCGCGGGCCTTTGCCTCTGATCAACCGGCGCTTGCAGCGTCCAAGGTGGCAATCAGGCGCGGTTGGGATCTGCGGGTCGATGAACCGGCGCGACAGTTCTTTTATTTGCCGCTGATGCATTCGGAAAATCTCTGTGATCAGGAACGCTGTGTGCGCCTGATGTGCGAGCGGATGCCGGTGTACGGTCCGGAAAATCTCTTGCATGCGCGTGCGCATCGTGAAGTGATCCGCCAGTTCGGCCGCTTTCCCTATCGCAATGCGGCGCTGTCGCGTGCCTCGACGGAGGTGGAACGCGACTATGTGGCCGATGGTGGCTATGGTGCCACGCTGCGCCGGTTCAAGGAAGCCGCCTGAGCCGCGAACGGGTCTTTCCCCACAGATGCAGGCGTTTCATCGCTACCGGGTGTTTGCGCAACCGGAGGGCCATGCTGCGTTGTGGTTCGTCCTGAAATAGTTTAATACCAAACTAAATTTGAAAACGGAGGACGGCATGGCGTCTAAGGCTTTTGACATGATCGTAATCGGGGCGGGGCCCGGTGGCTATGTTGCGGCGATCCGGGGCGCGCAACTTGGCCTGAATGTGGCCATTGTCGAGCGCGAGCATATGGGCGGGATCTGTCTGAACTGGGGCTGTATTCCCACCAAGGCGCTGCTGCGCAGTTCCGAGGTGTTTCACCTGATGCACCGCGCCAAGGAATTCGGCCTCAAGGCCGACGGCATCGGCTATGATCTTGATGCGGTCGTCAAGCGCTCGCGCGGGGTGGCCAAACAGCTGAATGGCGGCGTTGGGCATCTGTTGAAGAAACACAAGGTGACCGCGATCATGGGCGAGGCGAGCGTGCCCGCCAAGGGCAAGGTCAGCGTCAAGACCGAGAAGGGCACAGAGGAGCTGACATCCAAGCATATCGTGCTGGCCACCGGCGCGCGCGCCCGCGAATTGCCGGGGCTTGAGGCCGATGGCGATCTTGTCTGGACCTATAAGCACGCGCTTGTGCCGCCACGGATGCCGAAAAAGCTTTTGGTGATCGGATCGGGCGCGATTGGCATTGAATTTGCCAGCTTTTACAACACCCTCGGTGCCGATACGACCGTGGTCGAGGTGATGGACCGGGTGTTGCCGGTGGAAGATGCCGAGATTTCCGCCTTCGCCAAAAAGGCCTTTGTCAAGCAAGGGATGACCATCATGGAAAAGGCCATGGTCAAGCAACTTGATCGCGGCAAGGGCAAGGTGACCGCGCATATCGAGGTGGGCGGCAAGGTTGAAAAGCACGACTTTGACACGGTGATTTCCGCCGTTGGTATCGTCGGCAATGTCGAAGGGCTTGGCCTTGAAGACCTGGGTGTCAAGATCGACCGCAGCCATGTGGTGACGGACGAGTATTGCCGGGCCGGGGTTGACGGGCTTTATGCCATTGGCGACATCGCTGGGGCGCCCTGGCTTGCGCATAAGGCAAGCCATGAGGGCGTCATGGTGGCCGAGCTTGTTGCGGGCGGGCATCCGCACCCCGTCAAACCCGAAGCCATCGCGGGCTGTACCTATTGCCACCCGCAGGTGGCCAGCGTGGGCCTGACCGAAGCCAAGGCGAAAGACGCCGGATACAAGATCAAGGTCGGGCGGTTTCCGTTCATTGGCAATGGCAAGGCGATCGCATTGGGCGAGCCCGAGGGCCTTGTGAAAACCATCTTTGATGCCAAGACCGGCGAGCTTTTGGGCGCGCATATGATTGGCGCCGAGGTGACGGAACTGATCCAGGGCTATGTGGTCGGACGCCAGCTTGAGACCACCGAAGAGGATCTTATGAACACCGTCTTCCCGCATCCGACGCTTAGCGAGATGATGCATGAATCGGTGCTTGAGGCCTATGGCCGGGCAATTCATATCTAGCCATGGATTGGGGGCGCTGCCCCCGTCGCCCAAGGGCGACTCCCCCGGGATATTTAGGGCCAGAAGAAACAGCAGGGCGCGGGCGTGTGACGCTTGCGCCTTTTTTGCAGCCCCGGCACAATGGGGCGGAGCAACAAGAGGGCGGACCGTGGCAAGTATCAATCGGATCGTGATGCAGAAATCCTCGCGCCGATGGATGGCGGCGCTTGATCCCGCGACGATGGATGCGGCCGAGGTCTCGGGCAAATTCGGGCGGCGGTTCGAGTTCAAGAGTTATGAGCGGTTTCGCTATCCGAAATATGACATTTGCGAGGGGCCTTATCGCGATGCCGAGGGCAGAACGCTTAGCTTTGATCTGGTTCTGGCCAATCAGGTTTGGGAGCATCTTGATCGCCCCTATGCCGCGACGCGCCATGTTCTGGAGATGTTGCGCCCCGGCGGGTATTTCTGGGTCGCGGTGCCGTTCTTCATTCCCTATCACGGTGATCCGGTGGATTGTTCGCGCTGGACGGCGCGCGGCTTGAAGAACCTGTTGATCGAGGCGGGTTTCAACGAAAGCAAGATCAACGCGCGCCAATGGGGCAACCGCCATGCGGCGCAGCGTAATCTTGAGGGCGAATGGCCGCCGGTGTATGATCCGGAAACCGATGACCTTACGGATGAGCCGGATTTTCCGATCTGTTCCTGGGCGCTTGCACAGAAATAAACCGCCGATCCACCGTGTTCATGGAACGTTCGCAAATTGGCCTTGGAACTATGGCCCGTCTCACCTATTTGTAGGCCACGTGAACCCCGGGGGGCAGAATGGCCGATCTCAAATATATCGAGGTGCGCGGCGCGCGCGAGCATAACCTCAAGAATATCGACGTGGATATCCCGCGCGACCAACTGGTTGTGATTACCGGGCTTTCCGGCTCGGGCAAGTCGAGCCTGGCGTTTGATACGATCTATGCCGAAGGGCAGCGGCGCTATGTCGAATCGCTTTCGGCCTATGCGCGCCAGTTCCTCGATATGATGGAAAAGCCGGATGTGGATCACATCAGTGGGTTGAGCCCGGCGATTTCCATCGAGCAGAAGACAACCTCGAAGAACCCCCGGTCAACGGTCGGCACAGTGACCGAGATTTACGATTATATGCGGCTGTTGTTCGCGCGTGTGGGCACGCCTTATTCGCCCGCCACCGGCCTTCCGATCGAGGCCCAGCAGGTGCAGGATATGGTTGACCGGGTGATGGCGATGGAGGAGGGCACACGGGCCTTTCTTCTGGCGCCGATCGTGCGGGATCGCAAAGGCGAGTATCGCAAGGAATTTCTTGAGCTGCGCAAGCAGGGCTTTCAGCGGGTCAAGGTCGATGGTGAGTTTTACGAGCTTGACGAGCCGCCCACGCTTGACAAGAAATTCCGCCATGACATCGACGTGGTGGTTGACCGGCTGGTGATCAAAGAGGGACTTGAAACGCGGCTTGCCGACAGTTTTCGCACCGCGCTTGATCTGGCCGATGGGATCGCGATCCTTGAAACTGCGCCGAAAGAGGGCGAGCCTGAGCGGATGACGTTTTCGGAAAAATTCGCCTGTCCGGTCAGCGGCTTTACCATCCCCGAGATCGAGCCGCGGCTGTTTTCGTTCAACGCTCCCTTTGGGGCCTGTCCGGAGTGTGACGGGCTTGGCGCCGAGCGGTTTTTTGACGAACGCCTTGTGGTGCCCGATGAGGCTCTCAGGGTCAGCGACGGCGCGATTGCGCCCTGGCGAAAGGGCAAGTCGCCCTATTTCACCCAGACAATTCAAGCAATTGCCAAGCACTATGAGTTTGACAAGAATGCCGCCTGGAAGGATCTTCCGGCGCATGTGAAACAGGTGTTCCTGTATGGCTCGGGCGAGGAGGAAATTCCGTTTCGCTATGACGAGGGCGGCCGGATTTATCAGGTCAGCCGGGTCTTTGAAGGCGTGATCCCCAATATGGAGCGGCGCTATCGCGAGACCGACAGTAACTGGATCCGCGAAGAATTCGAACGTTATCAAAACAACCGCCCTTGTGGCACCTGCGGCGGATTTCGGCTGCGCGAAGAAGCTTTGGCGGTTCGGATTGCCGACTTGCATGTCGGGCAGGTGGTGCAGATGTCGATCCGCGAGGCGTATCAGTGGTGCGAAACGGTGCCCGATCACCTTGGCAAGCAGAAGAATGAAATCGCGCGTGCGATCCTCAAGGAAATCCGCGAGCGGCTTGGGTTCCTGAACAATGTCGGTCTGGATTATCTGACGCTTAGCCGCAATTCCGGCACCTTGTCGGGTGGCGAAAGCCAGCGGATCAGATTGGCGAGTCAGATCGGGTCGGGCCTTACCGGGGTGCTTTATGTGCTGGACGAGCCAAGCATCGGCTTGCATCAGCGCGACAACGGGCGGCTATTGACCACGCTGCGCAATCTGCGCGATCAGGGCAATACCGTGATCGTGGTCGAACATGATGAAGAGGCCATTCGCACCGCCGATTACGTCTTCGATATCGGCCCCGGTGCCGGCGTTCATGGTGGTCAGGTGGTCAGCCATGGCACCCCCGAAGAGGTGACGGCCGATGCCGGATCAATCACCGGGCAATACCTGGCGGGTGTGCGCGAAATTCCGGTGTCCGCCAAGCGGCGCAAGGGCAATGGCAAAAAGCTCAAGGTGGTCAAGGCGACGGGCAACAACCTCAAGGCGGTCACGGCCGAGTTTCCGCTTGGCAAATTTGTTTGCGTGACCGGCGTGTCGGGCGGCGGCAAATCGACCCTGACCATCGAGACGCTGTTCAAGACCGCAAGCATGCGGCTCAACGGGGCGCGTCAGACACCGGCGCCTTGCGAGACGATCAAGGGGCTGGAGCACCTGGACAAGGTGATCGACATTGATCAGCGCCCCATCGGGCGCACGCCGCGATCCAATCCGGCGACCTATACCGGGGCGTTCACGCCGATCCGCGACTGGTTTGCCGGGCTTCCCGAGGCCAAGGCGCGCGGCTATAAACCGGGGCGGTTTTCATTCAACGTCAAGGGCGGGCGCTGCGAGGCTTGTCAGGGCGACGGTCTGATCAAGATCGAGATGCATTTCCTGCCCGATGTCTATGTCACCTGCGAGACCTGTCAGGGCGCGCGATATAATCGCGAAACCCTCGAAATTCGCTTTAAAGGCAAAAGTATAGCGGACGTTCTTGATATGACGGTTGAAGATGCGCAGAGCTTTTTCAAAGCGGTGCCCGCGATCCGTGACAAGATGGATGCGCTGGCGCGGGTCGGGCTTGGTTATATCAAGGTTGGCCAGCAGGCGACGACCCTGTCGGGCGGCGAGGCACAGCGCGTGAAGCTCTCGAAAGAGCTGGCCAAGCGATCGACGGGGCGCACGCTCTATATCCTTGATGAGCCGACGACCGGGTTGCACTTTGAAGATGTGAAAAAGCTTCTTGAAGTGCTGCATGAACTGGTCGATGGCGGCAATACGGTGATCGTGATCGAGCATAACCTCGACGTGATCAAGACCGCCGATCATATCATTGATATCGGCCCAGAGGGCGGCGATGGCGGCGGTGAGATCGTGGCGGTGGGAACGCCCGAAAAGGTTGCGCAGGAACCGCGCAGTCATACCGGGCATTACCTCAAAGAAATGCTGGCGGCGCGCCGCGTCGCCGCCGAATAGGCGCAGTGCGAACCTTCGCAAGGATCGGCGGACGCATCGGCCAGATTGCTCTGGCGGTGCTGGCGCTAGGCTATGTGGCGCTTGGCCTGCATTTTCAACTCAAGCCGCCGCTGCTCTATGTCCTTTACGCCGCGCTTTTATTCTGGGCCGTTTGCGTGACGCTTCTGGTCTGGCGCGGGCGTTGGCGCCGTGTCTGGCTGGTCATGGCCGGGCTTGTGACGATCTGGGGGCTCTGGTGGGCGACAATTGAGCCGCGACAGGATCGCGATTGGATGTCAGAGGTTTCGCGGGGCGTGACCTCGACGCCTGCGGCGAATGGGCGGATCACACTGCACAATATTCGTGACTTTCGCTGGTCAAGTCCGACCGAGGCCGAACAGGCGTGGTATGACCTCGAAGTGGACCCGCAAAGCCTAACCTCGGTTGATATGATCCTGTCGGTCTGGGATCACCCCGATATCGCCCATACGCTTGTCAGTTTCGGGTTTGAAGATGGCCAGCACGTCGTGTTTTCCGGTGAAATTCGCAAAGAGAAGGGTGAGGAATTTTCCAACATCGGCGGTTTGTTCAAAAGCTATGAAGTTGTGCTGATTGCTGCCGATGAACGCGATATAGTCAATTTGCGTACCAATGCGCGGGGCGAAACCGTCTCGCTCTATCCGGTCGCCCTGTCGGACGAACAGCGCCTGGACCTGTTTCGCGCCTTGCTCGATTACGGTAACGCCCTGGCAGAACGCCCGCGTTGGTATCACACGCTTTGGACAAATTGCACGACACTGCCCTATCGGCTTGTGCGTGGCATAACCGACGGCGCGCCGTTCGACCTGCGGATAATTCTGTCGGGTCGCTTGCCGGGATACCTCTATGACCTTGGCGTCTTGCCCGGCGCCGAGGCGATGCCGCTGAGTGAGCTGCGTGAGCGTGCGGCGCTGCCGACCCTCGATGTCGCGGGGATGGGCAGCGCCCCTTATTCAAAAGCGCTGCGCCAAGGTTGGCAGGATTAGCCGAGCGCCGCCGTCATTTCTTGAGCGGGCAGGTGCGCAAACCAAAGATCGTGTAAAGTGGACAGCTTGACATAAGGCCAGTCACCAGCGGGATGATGCCGATCAGATAGAGCCAGCGATAGGCCGCGTCGGGGTTGAGGAAAAAGCCCGCCAAGAGACCGAGGCCGACAATGATACGAAGCGCGCGGTCCAGAGACCCGACATTTTTCTTGAGCATGAGAACACCTTTGGCTGATCAGGCCGGAATGGCCCGGTTATAATAGCCCAAGGATATCCTGCCCTCGCGGTACAGTCGGTGATAAGATCACAAAGCCCGCAGATTTATCGAAAATTGCGGCTGTCCTTGATCTGTTCCCAGGCCCAGACCACCTGTTGCAGCTGTTCTTCCTGGCTGCGGTCGCCGCCGTTGATGTCGGGATGCAGGACCTTGATCAGAGACTTGTAGGATTTGCGCAGATCGGCCTTGGTCCAGGTGTCCTCGGCTTCAAGGATCTCTACGGCGCGGCGCTCTGTCGGGGGCAATTTACGGCTTCCGCCGCGCTTCTTGCCGGGGTTCTGCGTGGCATTTCCGCCCAGAACCTGATGCGGATCCTCGATGCCAAGCCGAGCCCAGGCCCGCGTTTCGGGGTCGGTAAAGGCGCGGGTTTCACGTTCCCATACTTTGTCTTTGGAGGCCTGCGCGTTGATCTCCGCCTCGGTGGTGCCGTCAAAGAAATTCCACTTGAGGTTATATTCACGCACGTGTTGCTGGCAGAACCAGAGATACTCATCAAGCACATCGGGCGCCCTGGGCGCGCGAAACTTGCCTGCCTCGGTACAGCCCTCATGCTCGCACACCCGCACCGATGTCTCGGAGGCGCCCGACATGCCACGGCGGCCACGCGGGTTTTTCTTCTTGGCCGAAGACACGGACATATCGAAACCGAAGGGATCTGACTTGGACATGGGGCTTACCTTTTCGAGTCGGAGACGAGAGTGTATGCCAAAACGTGGCGAATTGAAGGGGGCACGGCGAAAAAAACATCACCCACTTGTGCGATGATACTGCGCAGGCAGGCGGAGGGTGGCGATCCAAGTCCTTGGAATGAAATAATAATAGCCTCTAGGACGTCTGTGGTTTTTCGGTTTCCGGCCTCTCATCGGCGGGCTTGTGCGGCTCTGCGCTTACCGGGGGCGCAACGCGGGGGGCGACGGGCGGGGTCACGCTGCGCACAGCGCCGGCTGGCAGGGTCTCTGTCACAGCCTCGGGCGAGGCCTTGGCACGGCGAAACACCAGCACAGAACGATAGACAGTATGGCTTGAGGTCAGCCCCTGACGTTCTTCACTGGGTAGGATATCGGCGCGCAGATATTCCCACCCCTCGCGCCCCATGTCGTTCAACGCCTCTTCAAACCCAAGGGCAAAGCGGGCCTCGGGGGTTTTGACGCCGGGGGCCTTGCGGCCACGGGTCGGGGCGGGGGTAACCTTGTATTCGAAAACCGTCATGGAACCTTCCGGGATTTGTCAGAGCGGTGCATCCTACGCGACTGACCGCGCGGCGCAAGGGGGCATGCAAAACCCCCGGACCATAGGGCCGGGGGTCATGACGTCTTTGAGAGGGGGCCGGGTGTCTATTTCGGGCCGGGGCCGATGATCATGATCATCTGGCGGCCTTCCATCTTGGGCATGTTTTCAACACGCCCGACGGTTTTGATATCCTCGGCGATACGTTCCAAAAGCTGGCGGCCCAGATCCTGATGGGCCATCTCGCGGCCACGAAAGCGCAGGGTGATCTTTACCTTGTCGCCATTTTCAAGAAATTTGACCACGTTGCGCATTTTGACGTCATAGTCATGCGTATCGGTGCCGGGTCGAAACTTGACCTCTTTCACCTCGATGATCTTTTGTTTCTTGCGCGCTTCGGCCTCGCGTTTCTGGGTCTCGTATTTATATTTTCCGAAATCCATGATCTTGCAGACCGGTGGATTGGCGTTTGGCGAGATTTCAACCAGATCAAGCCCGGCATCAGCGGCCATTTCCATTGCCCGGTCCGGGGTAACCACCCCGACATTTTCGCCGTCGGCGCCAATGAGGCGGATTTCATCACTGCGGATGCGGTCATTGATACGAGGGCCGGTGTCGCGTGTAGGGGGCGCGTTATGAGGTCTGCGGGCTATGGCTTTGTTCCTTTGATCGTTTTGGTTCTGTGGCGAATTTGAGGGTGCAACGTAAACGTGGGCGTGACGGCTTTCAAGCGCCAAAATCGGCTGATCTGAGCCGATTAAGGCCTTATTCCCCCTTGTGCCTTTCCTTTTTCACCTCCATCTGTGAGCAAGACGAGAAGCGGCGGCGAGATTTGCCGGACCCGCATGTATGAGGGAGTGTTTATGAAGAACCTGCTATGGATTGTTGTGGCTGGCGTCATTCTTGGCGGTGGTTATATGCTGTTTACCGGAAAATCGGTGAACGAAGTTGTCGAGACCGTCAGCGAGACCGCGAATGAGGTCGAGGCGCCCGCTGCGCTTGAGGATGCAAGCGACGCGGTTGGCGACGCCGCCGAAGCCGTGACCGAAACCGCCACCGAGGCGGCAGATGCCGTGGCCGACACGGCGAGCGAGGCAGTGGATGCTGTGACCGATACGGCGAGCGACGCGGCTGATGCCGTGGCCGATACGGTGAGCGATGCTGTGGATGCTGGGAGTGAGGCGGCTGATAGTGCGGTTGAGGCCGCAACCGGGGCTGCCGATGATACTGCTGATACTGCCGCCGAGGCTGTCGACACCGCCGCAGATACCGCCGATGCGGCTGCTGAAACTGCCACAGATACTGCCGGTGAGGCCGCCGATGCGGCTGCTGACACCGCTGCCGATGTTGCCGATAGCGTAACAGAGGCCACGTCTGAGGGTGCCGAGACCACCACCGATACGGTGACCGATACCGCTCAGGATGGGGTTGAGGCCGCGCAAGAGGCCACCCAAGACGCCGTTGAAGCGGCAACAGGTGAAACCGCGTCTGACGTCGCTGTTGAAGCCGGAGAGGCCGCGCAAGAGGCCGTGGAAGCCGCAACCGGAACCGCCGCGACCGATGCCGCACCCGACGCTCTGACCGTCGACGGATTCAGCATGGATCGGGCGCGCGAATTGATCGAGGGGGCCGATCTTGGCGCGATGCAGGAAACGCTTTTGCTGCAAACCATCAAGAAGGCGCAGGATAACCCCGAGCTGCTTAAATCGGCGCTCGAAGCTGCCCGCAGCGCGCTTGGTTACTGATCCACCAGCATAAGACAAGATAACCCGCGCCGGATGCACCCGGCGCGGTTTTTTTATGTCTTAGCAACAGTCGGCCGCCTCGATCAGCACCGTTGCGGCGGCTTTGGCCTCGATCGCGGGGCTGCCATTGCCTAGCATCACAGAGGTCACGATCGCGCCTTCTTTGAGCAGCATCAATTGGCGCGCAAGCGCCGCCGGGTCGCGGGCGCGCGCCTCGGTTGCGAGGGTTTGCACATACTCTAGCAGCATCCGCTTGTGGGTCGCGCTTTGGATGTGAATCGGATCTTTGGGATCCTGGAATTCCGACACCGCCTTGATGAACATACAGCCCTTGAACCTGGGCGAGGTGATCCATTCGTGCAGCGCGTCAAAGACCGCAAGTAGGCGGGCCCTCGGGGTGTCGGCGATCTCTTCGACACGGCGACAGAACCAGTTGCGAAACCTCTCGTCGCGCAGCCTGAGCACGGCCAGGATCATTTCGTCCTTGGTGCGGAAATGTTTGTACATCGAGGTTTTCGAAATGCCGGTTTCCGCCACAAGCTTGTCCATCCCGGTGGCGTGAAAACCGTCGCGATAGAACACCTCAAGCGCATTTCGCACCAGCTCATCTCTTTTATTCGGTCGCATGACTTGCCTTAAGCTGTACTGATATGTTCACATATATAGTCGAGGTGCGGGATTTTTGCCAGATAAAATCATCCAGTTTATTCAATACTTAGTTGATTTCAGGCCTTCTATCCTGGGTTTTTTGCAAAAATAGGATTTGACAAAGTTTACCGATCTGTACATTTATGGAGCGCAAAGTGTACAGATCGGTAACTCATTCGAAACATCAAGGAGCCAGACATGACCCGCCCCCCGCTTCCGCCCTTCACCAAAGACACTGCAATCGAAAAAGTCCGTGCCGCCGAAGATGGCTGGAATGGCCAGAACCCCAAGGCCGTCGCCCAGGCCTATACCGAGGATAGCCAATGGCGGAACCGGGCCGAGTTTCTGACCGGCCGCGCCGAGATCGAGGCTTTTCTCACCCGCAAGTGGGCGCGTGAGCATGACTATCGGCTGATCAAGGAACTCTGGAGCTGGAGCGACAACCGGATTGCCGTGCGCTTTGCCTATGAGTGGCGCGACGCCGATGGTCAGTGGTTTCGCGCCTATGGCAACGAAAACTGGGAATTTGCCGAAGACGGGCGCATGCGCCGCCGAATCGCCAGCATCAATGATCTCAGGATCACGCCGCAAGAGCGTCTGTTTCACTGGCCGCAGGGGCGCCGCCCCGATGATCATCCCGGCCTGAGCGCGCTTGGCCTTTAACCCCGTTTGAAAGGAGGCTGACATGCCCCGTGCCTTTGCCGAAATCGCCTTTACCCCGAACGTGCGCGCCGCGCAGGCGCGCCATGGCTCTGCGGCGGGCTATGAAAAGTTCCTGTCACCCGATGTGAGTGGCGGCGCGGCGCTCGGCCCCGATGAGGCCGCGTTCATTCAGGCCCGCGACGGATTTTACCAGGCGACAGTTTCTGAAACCGGCTGGCCCTATGTCCAGTTTCGCGGCGGCCCCAAGGGGTTTTTGCGGGTGATCGACGCCAAGACCATCGCCTATGCCGATTATCGTGGCAACCGGCAGTACGTGAGCCTTGGCAATCTTGCCGGGGATAATCGCATCTCGCTGATTTTGATGGATTACCCCAAGCGCAGGCGGATCAAGATCTGGGGCAGGGTGCGGGTTGTCGAAGGTGACGAGGCCGCCGAGATCCTGCCGGCCCTGCATGATGCCGATTATGTCGGTCGCCCGGAACGCGCGATCCTGATCACGGTTGAGGCGTTTGACTGGAACTGTCCTGCCCATATCCCGCAGCGCCTTACTGAGACCGAGCTTGAACCCTACCTCGCGCAGATGCGTGCCCGGATTTCCGACCTGACCACCGAGACTGCGCGGCTGACCGATCTGCTTGGCGCCGCGTCCTGATCCCACCAACCGAAAGGAGCCCCCCATGACCCCCTCTTTCAAAAACGCGTTGCATACCGGCGCACTTCTGGTGTCGCTGGCCATCGGCGCGACCCTTCCGATGCAGGCACAGGCGCTTGATCTGGCCTCGCCCGATCACGTGGCCTTCAAAACCGCCAGCATCGCGGGCATCGACATTGCCTACCGCGAGGCGGGCGATCCGTCGCATCCCACCGTTTTGTTGCTGCATGGTTTTCCGACCTCGTCGCATATGTTCCGCAATCTGATCCCCGAACTGGCGCAGAAATATCACGTGATCGCCCCCGATTATCCGGGCTTTGGCGCCTCTGCGATGCCGCTTGCCGGGGAATTCGAGTATTCCTTTGCCAATATCGCCAGGATGATGAGCACACTTCTCGATCAGAAGGGCGTTGAGCGTTACGTGGCCTATGTCATGGATTACGGCGCGCCGGTCGGATACCGCATGTTCGCCGAAGACCCGGAGCGCGTGGCGGGCTTCGTGATCCAGAATGGCAACGCCTACACCGAGGGCCTGCGCGAGTTCTGGGACCCGATCAAGGCCTATTGGGCGGCGCCAACGGTCGAAAACGGCGATGCGCTGCGCGGGTTCTTTGCGCTTGAGGCCACCAAATGGCAGTTCACCGCAGGCGTCCAGAACCCCGAAAACATCAGCCCCGATAACTATTGGACCGTGCAATACCTTCTGGATCGCCCCGGCAATCAAGAGGTGCAGCTTGAGTTGTTTCTGGATTACGGCACGAATGTCGGCGAATATCCGAAATGGCAGGCGCTGTTTCGCGAGCACCAGCCGCCGACACTCCTGATGTGGGGCAAGAACGACCCGATTTTCCCGGAAGAGGGCGCGCATCCCTACAAGGCCGACCTGAACGATCTGGAATTTCATATCCTCGACACCGGGCATTTCGCGCTTGAGGAATTCGGCCCGGAAATGGCGGTTGAGATGCTTGAATTCCTGGATCGTGTCTATCCCTAGACCAGGCCAGAGATTGAGAATGGTCGCGCCTTTGGACGGGCGCGGCCATTTCGGTCTTTTGGGCTAGGCGCTTTGATCGAGGGTTTTGTAATGGCGTTCAAGCTCCAGCAAACGCTGCTTGCGCCAGAGCCCGCCGCCATAGCCGGTCAAAGACCCATCCGCCCCGATGACACGGTGACAGGGCACGACAAGCGCAAGCTGATTTGCCCCATTGGCGCGGGCCACAGCGCGGGTGGCGGCGGGCCTGCCGATCTCATGGGCAATCTGGGAATAGCTGCGCGTGACGCCGGGCGGTATGCGTTGCAGCGCGCGCCAGACCTCGCGCTGAAAGGGCGTGCCATTGAGGGCGAGCGGCGTGCTGAAACCGGCAGAGCGGCCGGCAAAGAACGCCTCAAGCTCTTCCCTGATCTGTTCGGTCGGGGCATAGGACCCAAGGCCAAGCCCGCCCTTGACCGCCCTTTCAAGGGCGCTGATTTCGGATTTGAGGGCCTTGCGGTCAATGAATTCCAAAAGGTGCAGATGCGTGGCGCTGCTGATGGCAATCATGTCGCCAAGCGGGGTCTTGATCCAGTCTGCCAAGAGCAAGCCGCTCTTGCCAAGGCTGCCCGGCGCGCGGCCAAGAAGCCTTGCAAAGGCAGAGCGAAAGGCGCTGGCGGATTCAAAGCCGGCGTCAAGCTGGGCGTCGATAACCTTGCTGCCTTCGCTCAGCGCCTCGAACCCGTCGCGCAGGCGCCGGTGGCGGGCCATTTCAAGAAATGTCATGCCGAACTGGCGCTTGAAACTGCGCCGCACGGTCGAAAGGTCATGTCCCATGGCCTCGATATCGGCCTCGCGCCAGCGAAATTCGGGGCGCTTTTCAAGGGCGCTCAGAAGGCTGGCAATTGCCGGATCGGCCGTGGCCATGGGCGCCAGCGGATGACAGCGTTTGCATGCCCTGAACCCGGCCTCGATACATTCACCGACCGAGGCGAAAAACCTGCAATTCTCGTACTTTGGCTTGCGCGCAGGGCAGGTGAGGCGACAAAAAATTCCGGTTGAGGTAACGCCGACATAGGCCTGCCCGTCAAAGCGGGTATCGCGCTCAAGCAGAGCGCGATAAAGGGTGTCGGAATCTTGCAGATCGAACAACATGCTCTTTTAATAGCACGCCTGACGCGCAGCGCCGCCGGTAATCGGGCGTCTATTCTTTTACCAACTAGATCAGTCGAGAAAGGCCTTTTCGACGACGTATTCCCGGGGCGAGGAATTGGCGCCTTCGCGCAGGCCATAGCCTTCGAGCATCTCTTTGATCTCAAGGTTGAAGGCCAGATTGCCACAGACCATCGCGCGGTCGGTTTCCGGCGCAAGCGGCGCCACGCCAAGATCGGCAAAGGCCTCGCCCGAGCGCATGAGGTCGGTGATCCGCCCCATCTTTGGGCTCTGTTCGCGCGTCGTGGTCGGATAATAGCGCAACTTGTCGGCAAAGCCTTCGCCAATCAGCTCTGCCAAAAGCTCGTCCTGGCGGATATCCTCGATCAGCCTGCGGCCATATTCAAGCTCGCCCACCTCGCGGCAGGTATGGGTGATGATCACCTCGTCGTAATCCTCATAGGTCTGGGGATCGCGCAGCAGCGAGGCAAACGGCGCAATGCCGGTGCCGGTGGCAAAGAACCAGATCCGCTTGCCCGGCAAGAGCGCGTCATGCACCAGCGTGCCCACCGGTTTGGGGCGCAGGATGATTTCGTCACCGGGCTGGATATGTTGCAACCGACTTGTCAGAGGGCCGTCCTGAACCTTGATCGAATAGAATTCCAACTCATCATCCCAAGACGGCGAGGCGATGGAATAGGCCCGCAAAAGCGGTTTTTCGCGGCCGGTCTTTTCATCGGTCTGCATCAGGCCGATCATCACGAACTCGCCCGAGCGAAAGCGCAAAGAGGCGGGCCGCGTCACGCGGAACGAAAACAGCCGGTCGGTCCAATGGGTGACCTCGGTCACCTTCTGCGCATCGGGTAATGTGGGTTTTTTGGCAATCTTTGCGGGGGCATCGGTCACTTGGGTCATCTCATTCATAGGGTCATCTACCGGTCAGATACACCGGCACCTTTGCATAAACATTGATCTGGGTCAGGGAAAGGGCAGAGGACGTTTAGCCGCGCAGGCGGGCCTGATAATCATGCGCTTGCCAGTTGGCGCGAAAAATCCACTGCTCCTCGGGCTGGCGTTTGGCCAGGGTATCCGGGATTTCGACCTCGTCAAAGCCCGAGCGACGCGCCATGGCGTATTGATCTGCAATCACATGACCATGCGCGCGCAAGCGCCCAGCATAGCCCATAAGCCGCAATTGCCGCGCGATTGAAAAGCCGCGCCCATCGGCAGAGCCTGGGAAATGGACGCGGATCATGGTGACACCCTCCAACCGCCCGGCAAGCGCGGCGGGGTTTGTGTCAACCGCAAGGTCAAGCGCGGTGGCATGCGCCCCCGCCTCGGCCAGCGGCGTGATCGGGGTGGTGAAATCCTCGGGCGCAAAGCCCGTGTCCTTGACGATGACGGTCATGCGGTCACTCCTTTTCGCACCATTTTGCCATTTACAAAATGGATGCCACATTCGGTTTTGCTCTGATCGCGCCAGCGGCCCGATCGTGGGTCTTCGCCGGGCGCCACCGGCGTGGTGCAGGGCATGCAGCCAATTGACGGATAGCCGCGCGCCACCAGCGGATGCCGGGGCAGGCGGTTCTCATCCATATAGGTCTGCATATCCTCGGGCGTCCAATGGGCCAGCGGGTTAACCTTGATCCGGCCTGTCTCGTCCTCGACCTCGAAGAACTCAAGTGCTGCGCGGGTGCCCGACTGATAGCGTTTGCGCCCGGTGATCCAGCCATCAAACCCGGTCAGGGCGGTTTGCAACGGCCGGGTCTTGCGCAGGACGCAACAGGCATCGGTGTCGCGCAGATGCAGCGTGTTGTCGGGGTCCTGCGCGGCCATGTCGGCGGGCGCGGCGCGCAGGATGCGCAGATCGCGCAGATTTAACCGCTCGGCCAGCTCTTGTTGATAGACAAGCGTTTCGGTGAACAGCATTTCGGTGTCGATGAAGATCACCGGCGTCGCGGCCCGCGTGATCGACACCATATGCAAAAGCACCACCGATTCCGCGCCAAAGCTTGACACAAGCGCCAGCCTGCCGACCTCGGGGTCGTGCAGCGCGTGGTCAACCACCGCGACCGCCGAATGATGGCGGTAGCGATGATTGAGGGCGCTCACCCTGTTGGCAAGATCATTCTGCGGCATAGGCCCGCGCCTCGGCGTCATAGAGCGCGGCCTTGAACGGGGCCATGCCGATGCGGTTGAACGCCTCAAGAAAGGTTTCTTCCTCGCTCTGACGCAGGCCAAGATAGGCAAAAATCAGACGCTCGATGGCGGGCACGATTTCGTCATAGGCAAAGCCGGGGCCGGTGCGGGTGCCGATGGCCGTGGTTTCGGACGGATCGCCGCCAAGGGTGATCTGATAGTTTTCCACCCCTGCGCGATCAAGGCCAAGAATGCCGATGTGGCCCACATGGTGATGGCCGCAGGCATTGATGCAGCCCGAAATCTTGATCTGTAGATGGCCGACCTCATGCTCGATCTTGAGCTCTTCAAGACGCGTGGCGATGCCTTGGGCCACAGGAATCGAGCGCGCGGTCGCAAGCGCGCAGTAATCCATGCCGGGGCAGGCGATGATATCCGAGGCGAGGCCAATATTGCCGGTGGCCAGCCCAAGCGTTTTCAGAGCGGCGTGAACCGCCGGAATATCGGCCAGCGGCACATGCGGCAGAACAAGGTTCTGGGCATGGGTGACGCGGATATCGTTGTGGCCGTATGTTTCGCCAAGATCGGCGACAAGGCGCATCTGATCGGCGCTGGCATCGCCGGGCGTGGCGCCATGGGCCTTGAGGCTGATGGTGACACTGCCATAGCCCGGCGCGCGGTGGGGGGTGACATTGGTGTCACTCCAGGCGCGAAACACCGGATCGGCGTCGCGGGCGGCGAAATAGGGCGCCGGATCGCTGGTCTTGAACGCAGGCGGGGCAAAAGCGCCGGTAATCTCGGCCAGCAAGGCCTGATCCTCCCCGCCAAAGACGGCGCGGCGGCGCGGGAATTCATCCTCGACCTGCGCGCGGATTTCATCAAGGCCGTTTTCATGCACCGTGATCTTGACGCGCGCCTTGTATTTGTTGTCGCGCCGCCCGATCCGGTTGTACGTGGCAAGGATCGCCTCAAGATAGGGCAGAAGATCGGCGCGCGGCAAGAAATCACGCAGCCGCTTGGCCACCATCGGGGTGCGCCCCATGCCGCCGCCAATCCAGACCTCAAAGCCGCGTTCGCCGTCATGCTCGACAATGCGCAGGCCGACATCATGGCTTTTCATCACGGCGCGGTCGGTGTCGCTTGCGATCACGGCGATCTTGAACTTGCGCGGCAGGAACTGAAACTCGGGGTGGTCGGTGGACCATTGCCGGATCAACTCGGCCACCGGACGCGGGTCTTCGATCTCATCTGCGGCGGCGCCGGCAAAATGATCCGAGGTCACGTTGCGGATGGTGTTGCCGCTGGTCTGGATGGCGTGCATCTCGACCTCGGCCAGGGCATCGAGCATATCCGGCACATCGCTAAGCGTTGGCCAGTTGTATTGAATATTGGTGCGGGTGGTGAAATGGCCATAGCCCTTGTCAAACCGCTCGGCCAGATAGGCCAGCTGACGCAATTTTGCCGCATCGAGCGAGCCATAGGGGATTGCCACGCGCAGCATATAGGCGTGCAGTTGCAGATAAAGACCGTTCATCAGGCGCAGCGGCTTGAATTCATCTTCGGTCAGGCTTCCGTCGATACGACGCTCAACCTGGGCGCGGAACTGGCGATTGCGTTCCGCCACAAAAGCGGCGTCGAAGTCATTGTAATGATACATTTTAGTCTCCTGCGCGGGCTTGGACGTGCGCTAGGCCATCGGCCTGCTTGCCATGGAAAAGGTTCGAGGGGCCCTTGCGGCGAAAATCCTCGCGAAAATGGGTGGGCTCTGGTCCGGTCGCGCCAGGCGCGACATCTGCCAGATAGACGCCAACCGTCAGATGCGGTTGGGCCTGGGCCTGTAACAGGCGCAGGTCAGCGTCGGCCTCATCGGTGAGAACCTCGGCCTCACAGAGGTGGCGCGTCCAGCCGTTATCGGCGGTGAAGTAAATCACATCGCCCTCGATCAGGGCGTTGGCGGTGATGACCTTCGGGGTAAAGTCGCGGGACATGTCAGGCAAGCTCCTGTTGCTGAATTCGGGTAAGACCAGCCTGCGTTTCGCGCGGGCTCAGGCCGTAAAACATAAGGGCGGGGCCGGTGATATCGGCCTCAGTCAGGGCACTGGGCAGCGCATCCAGCGTGGTCGCAAGGATGCGTTGATCAGGGCGGCTGGCGTTCTCGATGACAGTGATCGGCGTGGCGCGATCCGCGCCCTGCATGATCAGGCGACCCTGAATGAAACGGGCCGATTTCTTGCCCATATAGATCGCCGCCACCTCGCCGGGCTGCGCCAGAGCGCGCCAGTCGTGATCGGCAAACCCCTTCATGTCATGCCCCGTCAACAGCCGCGCGGAGGCGTTGCGCCCGCGTTTTGTCAGGCTTTGACCGATGGCCGCGACGCTGGCCGAGGCGGCGGTAATGCCGGGCACCACATGCCAGCCAATCCCGGCCTCGGTCACGGCGTCGATTTCTTCGTCAAGACGGCCAAAGACGGTGGGGTCACCGCCCTTGAGGCGCACGACCTGCGCGCCGGTTTTGGCGTGGGTCACGATCAGGTCGTTGATGTCGTCCTGGCTCATCGAGGGGCCAAAACCCTCTTTGCCCGCATCAATTAGCACAGCCTCGCGGCGCGCCAATTCAAGGATTTCGGGCGTGACAAGGCGGTCATGGATCACCACGTCGGCCGCTTCAAGCGCCTTGCAAGCCTTGAGCGTCAACAGCTCTGGATCGCCGGGGCCCGCGCCGACAAAAGCCACGTGTCCTTGGTGACCCTCTACGGTTTTATGTTTATTTAAAGTGGCTTGCATGTCGTTTTTGACCTCACTTTTGGCACCCATTTCGATCGCGCGGGGATCGACAGTGAAATCGCATTCGGCCCGGAAATCACGGTGTCGACGCCCCAAGAGACGGATCGCCACCGCCCGACGGAGCGATACAGCGGCCATCAACGACCGGTAGATTGGAAAATGCTTCATCGGGACGGCCCTGATCGGTTTGACTTGCCCCTCAATATAGGAAATATTCCCACATATACGCCATACGGCGCGGTGAATAAGGACATATGTTCCATATTGCGGCCCGCTTAGGCGAAGTGTTCCAAGGTTGAAGGGAAATCGGAATGGCTGTTCGTCTGGATGAACTGGATCGAAAAATCCTCGTGCAGTTGCAAGAGGATGGGGGGCAATCGCTCGACGATATTGCCAGGAATGTCGGCAGTTCCAAGACCCCCGTATGGAACCGGATTCGCAAGATGCGCGAGGCCGGGGTGATCAAACAGCAAACCTATCTGCTGGATGCCGAGGCGCTTGGGCTTGAGGCCTGTTTTTTCGTACTGATCCGAACCTCAGAGCATGATGCCGCCTGGCAAAAGGCGTTTCTGAAGGCGCTCAAGGAACGGCCCGAGGTGCAAGAGGCGCATCGCCTTGCGGGGGATATCGATTATATTCTCAAGGTCAGGGTCGCCAATGCGCGCGCCTATGACGTGTTTTATCAGGCGCTGATTTCAGAGGTGAAGGTGCATAATGTCACGGCGCTTTTGTCGATGGAAGAGATCAAATCAACCACCATGCTTCCGCTTTAAATCAGGATTCCAATGCGTTGATAATAGGCGAAAAATCATCGGCCTTTAAACTTGCTCCGCCGACCAGTGCGCCATCGACATTCGAGGTGGCGAAAATTTCTGCGGCATTTTCCGGCTTGACCGATCCACCGTAAAGCAGGCGAAAATCCTGTGCGGCCCCGGCGCCAAAGCGATCACCCAGGCGGCTGCGGATGAAAGCATGTACCTCGCCAATCTGCTCCAGGCTCGGGGTGAGCCCGGTGCCGATGGCCCAGATCGGCTCGTACGCGATGACGGTATTGGCACCGGTGGTGCCGTCGGGAAGCGACTCGGCAAGCTGCTCGGCGATCACATCCAATGTTTGCGCGCCTTCGCGCTGTGCCAGAGTTTCACCAAGGCAGACCAGTGCAATCAGGCTCGCCGCATGGGCGGCCAGGGTCTTTTTTGCGACCAAATCGCTGGTTTCATTGTGATTTTCACGGCGTTCCGAGTGGCCAAGGATCACCGCCCCGGCACCGGCATCGGCCAACATGGGGCTCGAGATATCGCCGGTATGGGCGCCAGAGGCGGCCGCATGGCAATCTTGCGCGCCGATCATAATGGTGCTGTCGGCGCAAATCCCGGCGGCCTGGGCGATCAAGGTCGCAGGCGGACAGATCAGGATATCGACAGAGGGCGCGCCATGAATCGTCACAAGCGCCTGTAACTCGGCAAGGCTGGGGGTGGTGCCGTTCATCTTCCAGTTGCCCGCGGCGAGTTTGCGTTTCATGATCATGCCCTCTTGAAATTGCCTGGTCTTGTCGTCCGGCACCCGCCGGAATGCAAGCGCCACAGACGGTTAGCCGATATGTTTGAGAGCAGCGGCGGCCTACATATCCGCGAATTTGATCGATTCACCACAACCGCAGGCCTCGGTCACATTGGGGTTGTTGAACTTGAACCCCGATTCCAGCAGCGAGACTTCATAGTCAATCTGGGTGCCAAACAGGAACATCTGCGCCATCGGCGCGATCATCACGCGCGCGCCATCGGATTCGACCACCTCGTCATTGGGGTCGACCTCGGTCACGTATTCCATGGTGTATTCCATGCCCGCACAGCCGCCCTTCTTGACGCCAATACGCAGCCCCTGATGACCATCGCGGCCCATCAGCTTTGCGATTTGCGACGCGGCGGCCGGGGTAATGGTGACGGCTTGTTTTCCGGGGATGCCAAACATTAGGTTTGCCTTCCAATCCGTTGTGGTAATTACATAAAGCCCAGCTCAAGGCGGGCTTCATCGCTCATCATGTCCATGCCCCAAGGCGGTTCCCAGACAAGGGCGACATCGACATGTTTGATGCCTGCCAAAGGTTCGATCGCCTCGGCAACCCAGCCGGGCATTTCACCCGCCACGGGACAGCCGGGCGCGGTTAGGGTCATTGTGACATTGACCGCATTTTCGCCATCAATATCAATCGTATAGATCAAGCCCAGATCATAGATATTCACCGGAATTTCCGGGTCATAGACAGAGCGGCAGGCCTCGACCACCTGATCATAAAGCGGGTGATCGGTGCTCGAGGGCGCAATCAGCGGGGCGCCTTCAAGGGGTTCTGGGCTATTGTTCATCATCGTGTCCTACGGGTTATCCTGACCAAACATATAGGGTTTATAGCGGGCTTCGTCCAGAGGGCGGCGGCAAGCGGATCAGTCTTCGATGCTGATGCTGGATTTACGGCGACGCACCGGGGCGGGGCGCACGCGGGATTCGATCAGATCATAGAGCGCGCCAACGATGTCCTTGCCGGTTGAGGTCTCGATCCCCTCAAAGCCGGGGGACGAGTTGACCTCAAGCACCTTTGGCCCGGCCTCAGAGCGCAAAAGATCGACGCCGGCCATGTTGAGATCGAATACCTTTGCCGCGCGGATCGCCGTTTCGCGCTCCAGTTTGGTGATCCGCACCGCCTTGGCCGAGCCGCCACGATGCAGGTTGGAGCGAAAATCGCCCTCGGCCCCGGTGCGCTTCATCGCGCCCACAACCTTGCCGCCGATCACCAGACAGCGGATATCTTCGCCCGCCGCCTCCTTGACGAAATCCTGCACCAGAAAGTTGGCCTTGAGACCGCGAAAGGCGTCGATCACAGATTCGGCCGCCTTTTTGGTTTCGGCCAGCACGACGCCCTTTCCTTGTGTCGATTCCAGAAGCTTGACGATAAGCGGCGCGGTGCCGACAAGCCCCATCAGGTTCGAGGTGTCAAGCGGCGAGGCGGCAAAGGCGGTGTTGGGCATGCCGATCTTGGCGCGCGCCATAAGTTGATGGGCGTAAAGCTTGTCGCGGCTAGAGGTGATGCCGGCGCTGGAATTCACGCAATAGGTGCCGATGGTTTCAAACTGGCGGATGATCGCGGTGCCATAGGGCGTGATCGAGGCGCCGATGCGCGGCACCACGGCATCAAACCGCGGCAGGCGCTTGCCGTCGTAATGCACCTCGGGCGACATCGCGTTGATCGCCATGTAACAGCGGGTGGTGTTGATCACCTCGACGGTGTGACCACGCGCCTCGCCTTCGCTGACAAGGCGTCGGGTGGAATAGTTGTCCTCGCGGCTCAGAACAGCGATGCGCAGGGCACGGTTGGGCTGGGCGCTGCGCATTTTGGCGGTGTGATAGACGTCATAGGAAAGCTCGGGCTGCATAAAACGGTCGGTTGCGACAATCGAGATATGATCCTTGAGCGCCCGACGGCCCAAAAGCATGCGAGAGGCCATGCCGTGGCGGTTTGTCAGGGTGATTTCGATCGGCCAGCTTTGGCCGTTCACGGCGAGAGTGGAGGAAATGACATAGCGCATTTCCTTGTCGCCGTTGGATGAGGTCACATCGCGCCGGTCAATGATCGTGGCCGAGCAGGGGATCACAAGGTCGTCGCGCCCCGGAATCGGGTGCACGGTAAAGCGCACCTTGGGTTTGGAGGCGGGGCCAAAGGTTTCAATATCAAAGGCATGCAGCGCCGAGGTGCGCGCACCGGTATCGACCTTGGCCTTGAGCGCGGGCACGCCAAGTCCGGGCAGGGCAACCCATTCTTCCCACCCGAATTGCAGCGGCTGCGGAGTGTCGGCGGTGGTCATGAACGGTGCCTCCTTGGCAAGGTCTGGATCGCGCGCGGGCACACCCCGGCATCCTTGGGCAACCAGTCACATCATGAATGGAGGGGAAACTCAAGGGAGCTTGGGTTGCAGGGCCTAATCGTTGATGTCGGTTTCGATCCTGCGCGCATTGCCGCCGGGCGCGCGGAAAAAGCGCCGCAGAATGAGCCATGCGATCAGCGACAGCACCGCGAAGATCGCCAGAAGCGCGGCAAGGCCAGGGGTGAGCGGGCTAAGCAGCAAGAGGCCCACGAGGGCGGCGCCGATGGCAAAGCCGAGAAAGATAAAGCCCGGTGCAAGCACTTCAAGGATGCCAAGCACAAGGGCGGCGGCAAGCCAGACCCACCAGAACGACCAGAGAGCAACCCCGCCCAGCATTATGCCTTTCCTTTCAGCATGTTGAAGGCATTTCCAAAAGCCTCAAGCGCGTTGGCGGGCACCAGGATGGTCGAAGAGGATGGGCTTGCGCCAAGCGCATTCAGCGCCTCGACCTGTTTCAGGGCGACCTGATATTGCGCGGCCGCCAGGCCGTTTTCGGCGATGGCGGCGGCAACGACGCTTGTGGCATAGGCCTCGGCCTCGGCGGCGATGCGGCGGGCCTTGGCTGTTTGCTCGGCGGCGTAAAGCTCGGCGTCGGCATTGAGCTCGACTGCGCGCTTGGAGCCTTCGGCTTCGGTTACCTGGGCGCGCCGCGCGCGCTCGGCGTTGAGCTGTTGCATCATCGCGTCGCGGGTTGCCTGATCAAGGTTCACGTCAAGGATTTCGGCGCGCGTCACCTCGATGCCCCAGTCATCCACGGCGCTTTCGACAAGCGATTTGATGGTGCCGATCATCTCGTTGCGGTTGGATTGCACTTCGTCAAGGTCCATTCGACCGATCTCGGCGCGCACGATCCCGGCCACGGTGGTGGCGATGGCGGCATCGACGTCGCGGATGCGATACACCGTTTTTTCCGGCTCGATGATGCGGTAGAACACCGAGGTATCGACCTGCACCAGCACGTTGTCCTTGGTGATTGCATCCTGGCTGGCGGTCGGCAATTGGCGTTCAAGGATCGAAATGCGATGCGCGGCGCGGTCGAGAAACGGCACGATCATGTTGATGCCGGGTTTGAGAACCGCATGCAGCCGCCCAAAGCGTTCAATCACGAATTGTTCCGATTGCGGAACGATTTTGACACTGCGCAGTACCGTGATGATGATCAGCGCGGCCAACAGGATATACAACAGGTTGGACGAAAGCAGGTCCATGATCTGATCTTCTAACATTTCGCACCTCAAAATTACACGCAAACCGCCGCGTTCGGCAATTTTTGAAAGATGTGCCGCTTTTGGCCGTTTTACAAGCTGGGGTAAATCGCTTTAAGGGGGGTAAACGCAGATAGGGGTCAAATTATGACGGCGCAGATCAGGTTCGAGATGCAGGCCCGCGACGGTCTTGCACGCAGCGGGGTGATTTCAACGCCGCGTGGCGACATCCGCACGCCGGCCTTCATGCCGGTGGGGACGGCGGCAACCGTCAAGGCGATGATGCCCGAGAGCGTGCGCGCGACCGGGGCGGATATCCTGTTGGGCAATACCTATCATCTTATGCTGCGCCCCGGTGCCGAGCGGATTGACCGGTTGGGGGGCCTGCATGAATTCATGAACTGGGATCGCCCCATTCTGACCGATAGCGGCGGCTTTCAGGTAATGAGCCTTGCGGGGCTGCGCAAGCTCACCGAGGCAGGTGTGACGTTTCGGAGCCATATCGACGGCTCGAAACACGAGCTGACGCCAGAGCGCTCGATGGAGATTCAAAAGCTGTTGGGCAGCGATATCGTCATGTGCTTTGACGAATGCCCGGCGCTTCCGGCGACGGATAAGGCCGTGGCCGAAAGCATGCGCCTGTCGATGCGGTGGGCCGCGCGGTCGAAAGAAGCCTTTGGCGACCGCCCCGGCCATGCGCTTTTCGGGATCATGCAGGGCGGCGTGACGCCCGAGTTGCGCGAGGAAAGCGCCGAGGCGCTCAAGGAGATCGGCTTTGACGGCTATGCGGTTGGCGGTCTTGCGGTGGGCGAAGGGCAGGAGGCGATGTTTGGCGTGCTGGATTATGCGCCGGGGTTCCTGCCCGAAGACAAGCCGCGTTATCTGATGGGGGTGGGCAAACCCGACGATATCGTCGGCGCGGTCAAGCGTGGGATCGACATGATGGACTGCGTCTTGCCGTCCCGCTCGGGGCGCACGGGCCAGGTGTTTACCCGGCGCGGGCAGCTCAACATCAAGAACGCGCGCCACCTCGATGACCCGCGACCCTTGGACGAGGCATGCGCCTGTCCGACCTGTCGCAACTATTCACGCGCCTATCTGCATCACGTGTTCCGCAGCCAGGAAATCATCAGCTCGATGTTGTTGACCTGGCATAACCTGCATTATTTTCAGGATATCATGGCGGGCATGCGCGAGGCGATTGCGCAAGGCCGCTTTGCCGAATGGGAAGCGGGTTTTCATGCCGGGCGGGCGCAGGGCGATATCGAACCGCTTTGACAGGTCTGCTTTCGGGTATCCGCCTGTCAAGCCATCAGACCTGTGCATTTCTGCAAGGGGCGCTGTGGAATAAGGGGCAGGGTTTGGCCCTTGGGGGCAGGGCCGGTCGTGCCTAACTGTGTTGCAAGGCTGCGGAGACGATCCGCACTATGCCGCAGAACAAACCCAGGAGCGTCCTTATGTCAGACAAGCTATTTTCCCCCGTCACCGCCGGTGACCTCGATTTGGCCAACCGCATGGTTATGGCCCCGCTGACGCGCAATCGCGCCGATGATGACACCGGTGAGGTGTCGGATATGCATGTGGAGTACTACAGTCAGCGCGCCGGGGCCGGGCTTATCATCACCGAGGCCGCGCAAATCTCGGCCGAGGGCAAGGGCTATGTCGGCACGCCGGGGATTTACACGCCCGGACAGGTGGCCGCCTGGAAAAAGGTCACCGACGCGGTGCATGACAAGGGCGGCAAGATCGTGATCCAGCTTTGGCATGTGGGGCGGATCAGCCATGTGTCGCTGCAACCGGATGGTCAGCCACCGGTTGCGCCCTCGGCCATCGGCGCCGAGTCGCCGACCTTTACCCGCAACGGGTTTGAAACGACCTCTGAGCCGCGTGCGCTTAAGACGGACGAGATGCCGCGCATCGTGGCCGATTACGTGCATGCCGCCAAATGCGCCAAAGAGGCGGGCTTTGACGGGATCGAATTGCACGCCGCCAATGGTTATCTTCTGGATCAGTTCATCAAGGATGGCCCGAACAAGCGCAGCGATGCCTATGGCGGCTCGATCGAAAACCGCGCGCGGCTTTTGTTCGAGGTGCTTGACGGGTTGACGGATGTCTGGCCCGTTGGAAAAATCGGTCTGCGTCTTTCGCCCTATTCGGGCTTTAACGCCGCCGAGGATAGCGATCCCGATGCCACCTTTGGTTATGTGGTCGCGCGGCTGAACGCCTATCCGCTGGCCTATCTGCACCTGATTGAAGGGGAGACCGGGGGCGATCGCAATGGCGGGTTTGATGCGCTGCGCGGGCTTTGGCAGGGAACCTATATGGCCAATAATGGCTATGATCGCGATCTGGCGATGGCGCGGGTTGACGAGGGCAAGGTCGATCTTGTGGCCTTTGGGCGCCCCTTCATCGCCAATCCCGATCTGGTCGAGCGGTTGCGCCGTGATGCACCGCTCAACGAGGGGGATGGCGATACCTATTATGGCGGGGGCCGAGAGGGGTACACCGATTATCCAAGGCTTGACGCGGCGTGACCCGGTTCAGGTAAAGACGCAAACAACACCCTTTCTTGCCGCGCCTGACCATCGGGCGCGGCATTTGCGTTAAAACCTGCCCATTGTGCCCTTGCCCCCGCGGGCGCAGGCGGGCATTCTGGGGGACGCGTGTTGAAATCAGCGGGCCTGTGCCCCAGATTAACACCAGTGAAACGGAGAAGGCCGAGGTTGCTGCGTAGTCAGGGCCAGTGCCTTTTTGCCAAGAACAGGAAATGATGATGCAAGAGCCCCTTAACGCTTCTTACCCAGTGCTGCCGCTGCGCGATATCGTGGTTTTTCCGCATATGATCGTGCCGCTTTTCGTCGGACGTGAAAAATCCGTCCGCGCGCTGGAAGAGGTGATGCAGGACGATAAACAAATCCTTCTGAGCAGTCAGATTGATCCGGGCATTGATGATCCCGACGAGAGCGGCATCTATCGCGCCGGTGTGTTGGCCAATGTGCTGCAACTGCTCAAGCTGCCCGATGGCACCGTCAAGGTGCTTGTCGAGGGTGTGGCGCGGGTGCGGATCACCGACTATCTTGAGAATGACGATTTCTTCGAGGCGCGCGCCGAGTATCTCACCGAGATGCCGGGCGATGCCACCACCATCGAGGCGCTGTTGCGCTCGGTGGGAGACGAGTTTGCGCGCTATGCCAAGGTCAAGAAGAACATCCCCGACGAAGCGCTTGCTGCGGTAACGGACTCTGAAGAGCCCGCAAAGCTGGCCGATCTGGTGGCCGGGCATCTTGGCATCGAGGTCGACAAGAAACAGGACCTGCTTGAAACCCTCAGCGTGAGCGAGCGGCTGGAAAAGGTCTATGGCCTGATGCAGGGCGAAATGAGCGTCTTGCAGGTCGAGAAGAAGATCAAGACGCGTGTCAAATCCCAGATGGAGCGCACACAGCGCGAATACTATCTGAATGAGCAGATGAAGGCCATTCAGAAGGAGTTGGGCGATGGCGAAGAGGGCGAAGGCGAAGTCGCCGAGCTTGAGTCGAGGATCAATGAAACCAAGCTGAGCAAAGAGGCGCGCGAAAAGGCCGATGCCGAGCTTAAGAAGCTCAAGAACATGAGCCCGATGAGCGCCGAGGCAACAGTGGTGCGCAATTATCTCGACTGGATGTTGTCGATCCCATGGGGCGTGAAAAGCCGGGTCAAGAAAGACCTGAGCCGCGCGCAGGACGTGCTTGATACCGATCACTATGGCCTGGACAAGGTCAAGGAGCGGATTGTCGAGTATCTTGCGGTGCAACAGCGCAGCAAAAAGCTCAAGGGTCCGATCATGTGCCTTGTCGGCCCGCCGGGCGTGGGCAAGACCAGCCTTGGCAAATCGGTGGCCCGCGCGACGGGTCGTGAATTCATCCGCATTTCGCTTGGCGGCGTGCGCGACGAGAGTGAAATTCGCGGTCACCGCCGGACCTATATCGGCTCGATGCCGGGCAAGATCATTCAGGCGCTGAAAAAGGCCAAGACCACCAACCCGCTTATCCTTTTGGATGAGATCGACAAGATGGGGCAGGATTTCCGCGGCGATCCGGCGAGCGCCATGCTTGAGGTGCTTGACCCCGAACAGAACAGCACCTTCATCGATCACTATCTTGAGGTGGAATATGACCTGTCGAACGTGATGTTCCTGACAACGGCGAACTCCTATAACATGCCGGGGCCGCTTTTGGACCGGATGGAGATCATTCCGCTGGCGGGTTATACCGAGGACGAAAAGCGCGAGATCGCCAAGCAGCATCTGATCGAGAAACAGGTCAAGAACAACGGCTTGCGCAAGGGCGAGTTCGAGCTGACGGACGAGGCGCTGACCGATATGGTGCGCTATTACACCCGCGAGGCCGGTGTGCGGAATCTTGAGCGCGAGATCGCCAAGGTGGCGCGCAAGGCCGTGACCCGGATCATCAAGGGTGAGGACAAGCAGATCAGGGTCACCTCTGAGAACCTCAGCGATTTCCTTGGCGTCAGAAAGTACAAATACGGTCTGGCCGAGGAAAGCGATCAGGTGGGGGTTGTCACCGGGCTTGCCTATACCTCCGTCGGTGGCGAGCTATTGAACATCGAGGCGCTGCGCCTGCCGGGCAAGGGCCGGATGAAGACCACCGGCACGCTTGGCGATGTGATGAAGGAATCGATTGATGCGGCCTCAAGCTATGTCCGCTCGATTGCGCCCGAAATCGGGGTCAAGCCGCCGAAGTTCGAAAAGTGGGATATCCACGTGCATGTGCCCGAAGGTGCGACACCGAAAGATGGCCCAAGCGCCGGGCTTGCGATGGTGACGTCGATTGTGTCGGTCCTCACCGGCATTCCGGTGCGCAAGGATATCGCCATGACCGGCGAGGTCACATTGCGCGGCAATGCGTTGCCCATCGGCGGGTTGAAAGAAAAGCTCCTCGCGGCGTTGCGTGGCGGGATCAAGACCGTGTTGATCCCGCGCGAGAACGAGAAAGACCTGGTCGAGATCCCCGATAACGTCAAGGAGGGTCTGGATATCATCCCGGTCGATCACGTGCGTGACGTGCTCAGGCTGGCGCTGCTGCGCACGCCCGAGCCGGTCGAATGGGACGAGGCCGCAGAAGAGGCCGCCGCCGCCGAGGCGGCAATCGCCAAGGGCGGCGAGGGCACAGGCGCCACCGCGCATTAAGCAAATCGACGAGGAAGCCCCGGTAAAACCGGGGCTTTTTCTGTTTCAGGGGCGGTGGTTTCTTATGCGGGACGAACACATCCTGGCACTGACAGAGAAATTGCGATGTCTATCTTTACGGCTGTGACAGCGATGCCATCCTCGCCCTTCTGAAAGACCGTAGAGCGCGCCATTGAAAGGCGGGCGTGGTCAAAAGGCTCAAGCTGAAAAGCGCGGCGGCACAGGTTCTGTTCATCTGTCTTCCCCAAGATGAAATCCAGCGTCGATTTAACGGTGCAGGTGGGGTTTCTTCGACTCTGGCTGGTATTGTTTCCCTTATCGCGTTAGATTGTTGCTATAAAATAACCAATTGAGGCATGAAATGAGCACAAGACGCAGCACCAAGACCCGCCCGAAAACCACCGCAAAGGCCAGTTCGACCGCGACGCCCCCGAAAGCGGACGCAGAGCAGAGTATCACCCCTGTCGTCGTCACCGAAAACGCCGCCGCTGACACCGGCCCCGAGCTTAAGAAACAAGAGCTTCTGGACAAGATCGTGACCCGTTCCGAGGTCAAGAAGAAATTCGCCAAACCAGTGGTCGAAGCCATGTTGGAGGTGCTGGGCGAAGCTCTGGCCGAGGGGCGCGAATTGAACCTTCAGCCCTTGGGTAAGGTCAAGCTGAACCGCACCAAGGAAACGCCCAATGCCCGGATCATCATCGCCAAGATCCGCCAGTCGAAACAAGGCGGCGCAAGCGTGATCAAACCGCTGGGTGGCGACGAGGAAGACCCGATGAAAGATCAGGTTGCACAGGGCGCCGACTGACGCTAGAAACCGCCCACGGCGGGTGATTAGCTCAGTGGTAGAGCGCTTCGTTCACATCGAAGATGTCAGGGGTTCAAATCCCTTATCACCCACCATTTCTCTTCTAGTCACGTGGCTTGGACAGGTGTTGGAACAGAATGCCGGGGAACGACAGGGCGTCTGAGAGGATTGGCTGCTTGCGAGCGATTTACCGCGAGCAGGTCGTGATGCGGGTCACGCAGGATTTGTTCAAAATGCCGCAACGGTTCATGGCATCCTTGGCTGCGATCCTGCGCGCGGATCCCAGCCCGAAATAGGCCGTGCCCTCGCGCGATGTGGCCAAACTGCCGCAACCGCCATCGAAAACCTCGACAACGTCACAAGACTCGCCACAGCTGCGTTTCGCGCGATCATATGCCTCGGGGGCGGTGGCGCGATCTGTTACATAGCCGGCGGCCCAGTTGGGGCCGACCGCGACTGCATTCCAGCACTGACCATACTGGCAAGCGGCGGCATGATTGGCAGTGGTAAAAAGAGACGCCATGATACCAATGAAAAACAATGGCTTATTAAAATTCTGTTTCATTGAATTTATCCTTTTTACGATAATAGATAAATTACGAGAGAAGAAAAAGGCGAGTCAATCCGGGGGCCTTACACCACAGAGGCGAGTGGTCGCGTATGAGGTGTTTTACGATGCATTCGCTTTATCCATGGCTGTGTAAGCGCAAGTTTATTGAAACGGAAAACGCCGATAGGTGCGATAAAGAAGGGGATGGCACCTTTTTGAGGAATGTCGAAATTTGCCTTAATATTCGATAAAGCAAGACGTCGAGCGTCTCTTTGGCCGCCTTAGGGTCGGTCAGCGATGCGAATGCCGAATTTCCACATGTTTAAACGCTCGATTGCGGTACGTATCGGCCGCTATCGCGTTTTGTGGCAGGAAATGACGTATTTGAGATGGGCCATGGCCAAAAGCGTGATTTCACACCGGTAATTCTTGGTCTATTATCAGTGGTATGGACATCGTTCTTATCACCACGATCATTGCATCGCTGTTTCTGGTCATAGCTGCGGCTGACCCGTTGGCGGCGCGGCTGCGCTTGCCCTATAGCGTTATTCTGGCCTGTCTTGGCATGCTGATCGGGGCAGCGGCGATTTTTTTCCTGCGCACCGAAATTACCGATGCCCTGAACCCCGTGGCCGAGGCGATTCTGGCGCTGCCGATCCGCTCGAACGTGTTCTTGTATGTCTTCCTGCCGACATTGTTGTTTCAGGTCACGCTTGGGATGAACCCGCGCCGGATGTTGGATGACTGGGTGCCGATCATTGTGCTGGCGGTGGTGGCGGTGGTGGTGGCGACGCTTGCGGTTGGCTATGCGCTTGCCTGGGCGAGTGCTTTGCCGATTGCCGCCTGTCTTTTGATCGGCGCGATCGTCAGCACGACCGACCCCTCGGCGGTGGTTGGCATTTTCCGCTCGATTTCGGCTCCGCGGCGGTTGTCGCGGATCATTGAGGGCGAGAGCCTTTTGAATGACGCGGCGGCGATTGCGCTTTTTGGTCTGTTCATGGGGTTTGTGCGCCTTGGCGCGCCGGATCCGACGCTTCGCGATGCTTTGGCTCAGTTTCCGGTGCTGATCGCGGGCGGGGCCGTGGTGGGCTGGCTGGCGGCGCGGGTGGCGGTCTGGATCATGGCGCTTTTCGCACGCTATGAACTGGCCTTGATCTCGGTCTCGGTCGCCTTGCCCTATCTTGCCTATATTGGCGCGGAACAGAGCATCGGCGCTTCGGGCGTCATTGCTGTCGTCGCGGCGGGTCTTACGCTCAACCTGACCGGGCCTGCGCGGCTTCCGCCCGCCGCCTGGGGCAATCTGCGCGAGGTGTGGAACCTTCTGGCGCATTGGGCCGGGGCGTTGATCTTTATTCTAGCGGCTCTGTTGATCCCGCGCCTGCTGGAAGAGGTGCGGGCGAGCGATGTCATCCTGATCGTGGTGGTGACGCTGGCGGCGATTGCGGCGCGCACGCTTATCCTGTTCGGGTTGATGCCTATCTTATCGGCGCTCAAACTGTCGCCTGTGGTCGAGCGACCCTACCGCGCGGCGATCCTTTGGGGTGGGTTGCGCGGGGCGGTGACCCTGGCGCTCGCGCTTGCCGTGACCGAGAGTGTCCGGGTGCCGCTTGAGGTCAAGCGGCTGGTCGGGATTTTGGCCACCGGCTTTACCCTGTTCACGCTTTTGGTGCAGGGCACGACCCTTCGATGGGTGATCGGGCGGCTTGGGCTTGACCGGTTGTCGCCGTTGGATTCCGCACTCAGCAATCAGGTGATCGCGGTGGCGCTTCAGGCGGTGCGCGAGGATGTGGCGCGGGTCTCGGAAAACTATGAGCTGACCAAGGAAACCGTGCGCTCCGAGGCCAAGCGCTTTGGCGAACGTCTTGACGGTGCGGTCAAGGCCGCCGAGGAGCATGCGGCAATTTCGGATCGAGACAGGATCACGCTTGGGCTTATTGCGCTTGCGGGGGCCGAGCGCGACACGATCCTGGCGCGATTTCGCGAGCGCGCGATTTCGGCACGTCTCTCAGAGCAGATCCTGACCGAGGCGGACCGCCTGATTGAGGCGACGCGCAGCGGCGGTCGCACCGGCTATCAGCGCGCGACGCGCAGAAGCCTGCGCTATGGCAAGGCGTTTCGTCTGGCGGTGTTTCTCAACAACCGCTGTGCTCTGGCAAGACCGCTGGCGCAGTTGACGGCCGACCGGTTTGAGGTGTTGCTGTCGCAGCGCCTGATCCTGCGCGATCTGAGCGGTTTTATCGATAAACGCATCCGGCGCATTCACGGGCGTCGCGTGGCCGAGTTGTTGCAGGAACTTCAGGCCCGGCGCATCGAGCGGGTCGAGACCGCGCTTGAGGGGCTGCGCCTGCAATATCCGGGCTATGCCGAAGAGCTGGAGCGCCGCTTTATCCGCCGCACCGCCCTGCGCCTTGAGGCGCACGAATATGAGGCGCTGCGCGGAGACGGGCTTATCGGGGCGGAGCTTTATACATCGCTGGTGCAGGAAATCGATACCCGCCGTCTCAAGGCCGAAGAGCGCCCCAAGCTTGACCTTGCGGTGCAAAAGTCAGTGCTGGTGAGCCAGTTCCAACTGTTTAGCGAGCTTGATGAGCGCAGCCTCAAGCAGCTGACGCGGGCGTTGCGCACGCGCTATGTCAACGAGGATGAGATCGTCGTGGCCAAGGATAGCGCGCCAAAAAGCGTGTTCTTTCTTGCCTCTGGCGCGGTCGAGCTTGAGACTGCGAACCAGACTTGGCGGCTTGGGCGGGGCGATATGTTTGGCCAGATGGCGATTCTGATGCAAAAGCCTCGCCGTACCGAGGTGCGCGCGATTGCGCCTTCGACGCTGCTGGTGCTGGACGAGGCGCGTTTTGTCAAACTGCTCAAGCGCAGCAAGAGCTTGCAAGAGGCGGTGCGCGCCACGGCCAAAAAGCGGGGCTTGAGCCCAGAGGCATTTACCCTTCCTGAACTTGTAGCGTCCGAGTCTGAGGTGGCAAAGCCCGCGCCGCGCGACCCTGCCGCAACGCCCTAGCAGCAATGCGCGCGCATGGGGTTGGCAATGCCGGACAGGGGCGATAAAGCCTGCGGCCAATCAACCGGAACCCCTGGGGAGTGACCTCGGCGGCTTTGGGGCGGCCAAAGCGCCGGATCATCGACGATAAAACTGCACAGAGATGACAGGGCCGGTTTTGGCGGGCTCGGTCAGGAACGGATTTCACATGATTTCACTTGATGCCTATCGTGGCCAATGGCTGGGAAATATCAAAGGCGACGTCTTGTCGGGGCTGGTTGTGGCGCTTGCGCTTATCCCCGAGGCAATTGCCTTTTCGATCATCGCCGGGGTTGACCCCAAGGTCGGGCTTTATGCCAGTTTCTCGATTGCGGTGATCACCGCAATCACCGGCGGGCGGCCGGGGATGATTTCGGCGGCGACGGCGGCGACGGCGGTGCTTATGGTGACGCTGGTGCGCGATTACGGGTTGGAATACCTGTTGGCGGCGACCGTTCTTGCCGGGCTTATTCAGATCGCAGCGGGCATTTTGAAGCTTGGCTTCGTGATGCGCTATGTCTCGAAATCGGTGATGACGGGCTTTGTGAATGCGCTTGCGATTCTTATTTTCATGGCCCAATTGCCAGAACTTGACCCGCGCGCGGTGCCATGGATCACCTATGTTCTGGTCGCGGCGGGGCTGTGCATCATCTATCTGTTCCCGCTGTTGACCAAGGCGGTGCCTTCGCCGCTTGTGACGATCATCGTGCTGACGGCGGTAACGCTGGCGCTTGGGCTTGATGTGCGCACGGTCGGCGATATGGGCGCCTTGCCCGATACCTTGCCGATCTTTCTGATCCCCGACATTCCGCTCAACCTTGAAACGCTGATGATCATTCTGCCCTATTCGATCGCGGTGGCGGTTGTCGGCCTGCTTGAGAGCCTGATGACGCAGAATATCGTCGATGACCTGACCGACACCAAATCGAACCGCAATCAGGAGTGCATCGGTCAGGGGCTGGCCAATTCCGCCACCGGGTTCATCGGCGGCATGGCGGGCTGTGCGATGATCGGGCAATCTATCATCAACGTCAAATCCGGCGGGCGCGGGCGCCTGTCGTCTTTCGTGGCCGGTGTGTGCCTGCTGATCCTTGTGGTCGGGCTTGGCGATATGGTGAGCCGCATCCCCATGGCGGCCCTCGTGGCGATCATGATCATGGTGTCGGTCGGAACGTTCAGCTGGTCGTCCATCAAGAACCTGCGCGAGCATCCGCGGTCGTCCTCGGTCGTGATGATCGCGACGGTGGTGATGGTGGTCTATACCCATAACCTTGCGATTGGCGTGCTGGTCGGTGTGCTGTTGTCGGGGATCTTCTTTGCGGGCAAAATCTCGCAATTGTTTCGGGTCACGACCGATATCACACGCGACGGGCGGGTGCGGACCTATCGCGTCGAGGGGCAGCTGTTTTATGGCTCGGTCGAGGATTTCATGAATGCCTTCGACTTCAAAGAGGCGCTCGACAAGGTTGTCATCGACGTGAGCGGCGCGCATATCTGGGATATATCCTCGGTGCAGGCGCTTGACATGGCGGTTCTCAAGTTCCGCCGCGATGGCGCCGAGGTCGAGATCGTCGGCATGAACGAGGCAAGCGAAACCATCGTCGACAAGCTGGCAATTCATGATAAGCCCGGAGCCATAGACACGTTGATGGCGCATTGAGGGGGGAGAACCCATGACGGACAAGATCATCGCGCTGGTGGATGGCTCGATCTATTCGGCTTCGGTTTGCGAGCATGCCGCATGGCTTGCGGCGCGGGCAGGGGCCCCGGTTGAGCTTTTGCATGTGCTGGGGCGTCGCGAAAGCGCGGAAAATTCCGATTTGTCGGGCTCGATCCGGCTTGGGGCGCGCACCGCTTTGCTGGAAGAGCTGGCGACGCTGGATGAGCAGCGCGCCAAGCTTGTGGCGCATCGCGGGCGTGCCATCCTTGAGGATGCCCGCGCCATTGTCGAGCGCGCCGGGGTGAGCGAGATCACCACCCGGCTGCGTCATGGCGATATCGTGGAAACCGTGGCCGAGGTCGAAGCCGATGCGGCAATGATCCTGATCGGCAAGCGCGGCGAGGCGGCGGATTTTGCCAAGGGGCATTTGGGATCGAACCTTGAGCGGATCGTGCGCGCCAGCCACAAGCCTGTCGTCGTGGCCGCGCGCGCGTTTCGGCCGATCGAAAAGGTGCTTGTGGCCTATGACGGCGGTGTCTCGGCGATGAAAGCGGTGGATCAGATCGCGCGCAACCCGGTGTTCGCGGGCCTGTCGGTGCATGTGGTCACCGTGGGCACGGCCACGCCCGAGGTCAAGAAAGGCCTTGAGAATGCCCGCGCCCTGCTTGAGGCGGCCGGGATCACCGCCGAAACCGGCGTCGTTTCCGGTCAACCGGATGCGGCCCTTGGCAAGCTGGTGGAAGAGGCCGATTTCGACATGCTGGTAATGGGCGCCTATGGCCATAGCCGCATTCGCAGCCTGATCATCGGCTCGACCACCACGGCGATGATCCGATCCTGTAAGGTGCCGGTGGTTTTGATGCGCTAGATGCGCATCGGGGCGCCGGAGTGGCAAGGAATTGCAGGAAGGTGAACAAAGCCTCTTGCACTGTGCGGCGGGCTTGGCTAAGACGCCCGCACTCGGGTGATTAGCTCAGTTGGTAGAGCGCTTCGTTTACACCGAAGATGTCGGGAGTTCGAGCCTCTCATCACCCACCATTCCCCCTCTGAAAAGCAACACAACCCTGTGCATGCCGGGGGCAGGGCCGCATCAGGCTTTTTCTGGAAAGAGCCAGCCGGTGACCGGCGCCACCGCGTAGGTGATAATCGGGATCAGCACAAACCCGGTGGCCAGCCCGATGATACCGTCCAGCCCGGCGGTCACCAGCCAGGTGACAAAGCCTGTCGCGGTGCCAAGGCTGGTCGCTGTGACCTGTGCGGCGTGCTTGATCTGCTCATAGGGCAGGTGCCAGCCGAGATCGTGCAGCCCGTGCACGATGATGCTGCCACCGACCCAGAGCATGGCCACGGTACCGACCGACGCGATCACCACCATCACGCCGGGCATCGCTGTGACAATCCGGCGCCCGACCGCCTGGGTTGCGGCAAACCGACCTTTCGCGCTGAGCAGAATTCCGAAATCATCGGCTTTCACTAGCAAGGCCACGGCGCCATAGACCAGGGCGGTGATCCCGATGGCCACCACCGCCAGGGCCGTCCCCTGTATCCACAGGGTGTCGATCTCGATCTGGGCGAGCGAGATTGTCATGATCTCTGCCGACAGGATGAAATCGGTCTTGATGGCGCCTTTCACCCGCTGCTCTTCCAGATGCGCCGCATCCAGCGTCTCTGCCTGCTGGGGGCCGTGATCCTTGTGCGGGACGATAAGGTGCCAAACCTTCTCTGCCCCCTCAAAACTCAGATAGGCCCCGCCAATCATCAGGAGCGGCGTCAACATCCACGGCAGGACGGCATTCAACAGAAGGGCCACGGGCAACAGGATCACCAGCTTGTTGAAAAACGACGCCCGCGCGATTTTCCACACGATCGGCAATTCGCGCGCGGCCGGCAGACCGGTCACATATTTCGGCGTCACCGCAGCGTCATCAATGACCACGCCCGCGGCCTTTGTTCCGGCTTTGCTGGCCTGCGCCGCGATATCGTCAAGTTGCGCCGCCGCCAGCTTTGCGATCGCTGCGACGTCGTCCAGAAGGGCCAGTAATCCACTCATGAAGGTCTTTCCCTCGGTTGCCGCAACACAAACCGGCATTCTCGCGAAAATGCCCACCTGTCGATGTTGTCTCAGTTTGCTGTCACGTTCAAGCTGCTCCTCAAGGCGCGCCGCAGACCCCGGAGACCGGGGGGCCGGGCTCAGAGGGTTATGACGGTCGATCCTGTTGTCTGTCTGGCCTCAAGGGCGCGATGCGCCTCGACGATCTGTTCAATCGGAAATCTCTGGCCGATCCTGACCTTGATGGCGCCGCTTTCGACCTTGGAGAAAAGGTGCTTTGCCATGTCCTGACATCGGGTGTGATCAGCGAGAAAGGTAAAGAGCGTGGTGCGTGTCAGTTTGAGCGAACCCTTGCTGGCAAGGGTAAGCAGGCTGACCGGATCGACCGGCCCCGACGCATTGCCAAAGGAAATCATCATGCCGAGCGGCTTGAGGCAATCGAGCGAACCGTCGAAGGTATCCTTGCCGACCCCGTCCATCACGACATTGACACCTGCGCCATCGGTGAGCTTTTTTACCTCCGGCACGAAATCATGCGCCCGATAGTTGATGCAATGTGCGGCGCCGTTTTCGAGGGCGAGCTTGCATTTTTCATCGGTCCCGGCCGTGCCGATCAGCTCGATCCCCTCGGACTTTGCCCATTGGCAGGCCATGAGCCCGACACCACCGGCGGCGGCGTGAAACAAGACGGTGTCGCCAGCCAAGATTGGCCAGACCCTGTGAAAGAGATACTCTACCGTCATCCCCTGAAGCATGATGGCGGCGCCTTCCTCAAACGAAATGCTGTCGGGTAGCGGACAGACCTGAGCGGCGGGCATGATACGCGCGTCGCAATAGGCGCCGGGGGGCATTGCGGCATAGGCGGCCCGGTCGCCGGGCTTGAGGTGGGTCACCCCGTCGCCTACGGCCTCGACGATCCCTGCCGCCTCCATCCCCAGGGCATGCGGCAAATCAAACGGGTAGAGACCGGTGCGCTGATAGACGTCGATGAAGTTGAGCCCGCAGGCCTTGTGCCGAATTCTGATTTCACCGGCCCCCGGATCACCGATCTCGCGATCGACGAGCTTCATTTTCTCCGGGCCGCCGAAGTCTTCGATAATTACGCTGCGTGCCATCGGCTGTTGCTCTCTGTTCTTGCTATGGAAGAGTGTTTCAGATGACACTGAACATCCCTGTCAGGATTTGTCCAGCGCGCGGATAAGTTTGGTAAGTAAGAGTGGAGGGTGGCAAAAGCAGCAGTCTAGGTCGTTGGCCTCTGCTTTTCGTCAGCGCGCCAGAACCGCAGATCAGCGCCGGGGGCAAGACCGTTGCGGGCGTCCGGGGGTGAAAACGAACGTGGCGGCACCATGGTCTTGTGGGAAACCGAAACGCGAGAAGAGGCGAAGATGAAGAAGACTCGTACCAAGCCGACCGCCATTGATCGGCATCCGCGCAGCGGCGTGATGTTGCATTGGCTGCCCGATGAATGAACCAGCCCTGTCCCGCGCGGCCATCATCCCGCAGGGCGCGGCCTTTTTTGCGATTGAAACCGCCCGTCCGGCCCGTCATTTTGCCTTTCACCTGTTGGCGGATTTCACGCTTTTGGCCTTTAGCGCGGCGCTTGATCCGCTGCGTATCGCCAATCAATTGGCACAGCGACCGCTGTATCGTTGGACTGTCACCTCCTGCGAGGGCAGGCCGGTCACCAGCTCTTGTGGCATGTCGGTAAATGTCGACCAATCGCTTGGGCCGTTTCCGCGCGAAACCGATCTGGTGGTCTGTGGCGGCACCGTGCGCACCGGCGGGATGGCAAAGGATCTGCTTGCCCTTTTGCGCCAGCATGCGCGGTTCGGTGGGCGCGTGGGCGGTATCTGTACGGGTGCGATTGCTCTGGCGCAGGCGGGGCTGTTGAAGGGCCGTCGCGCGACCTTGCATTGGGAGAACCAGCCCGCCTTTCAAGAGAGGTTTCCGGATGTCGAGGTGACGCAGAACGCCTATGAGGTGGATGGTCAGATATTTACCTGTGGCGGCGGTGTCGGGGCTACGGACATGATGCTTGAGCAGATCGAAGCCGATTACGGTGGCGCGTTTGCCGATCTTGTGGCCGATATGTGTCTTTACAGCCAACGACGCAGCGACCGCGCGCCGCAACGTGCCTCGGTGAGCACAGCGATCGAGACGCGCAACCCGCTGCTTGTGCGCGCGATCAAGGCGATGCAGGCGGGGATCGAGACGCCGCCTTCGATGGACGAACTGGCCGAGGCTGCGGGATGCTCGCGGCGACAGATGGAGCGTTTGTTCGTCAAATACCTCGGCAAGTCGCCCTATCGATTCTTCCGTGATCTGCGCCTTGATCATGCGCGTAGCTTGCTGCGCGAGACCGATTTGAGGGTGAGCGAGATCGCCATGGCGTCAGGGTTTACATCGACGGTGGTTTTCACAAAGACCTTTCGTGCGCGATTTGGCTATACGCCAGGGCAGAGCCGAAAATCGTCGTGAGACCGCTGGTCTTGTCACGGTTTTGGTCCGGTCTCTTTCGAGCAATGTTTGCTCTACTCGATCGGCCTGAAAAGTGGGAACCGGTTTTCAGATGAGTTGTTGGAAAAATAGAGAAGTTATACTCCGGAAACTCGGGTTTCCGAGTGTTTGGAGTATAACTGTCTTTCGTTTGCGATGATCAAAGCTTGCGCACCGAGGCCTGTCATTGCAGGCTTGGGCCCCTGAAGCAGGCAATGGGGGCATCATGACAGAGGGGCAGAGGACGGCGTCGATCACCCGGATTGAGGCGCATGCCTTTCGGGTGCCGATCAAGGCGCCGGTGGCCACGTCCTTTGGGGTGATGCGGGACCGTCCGGCGGTGTTTGTGCGCATCGAGGATGGCGATGGCTGTTTTGGCTGGGGTGAGGTGTTTGCCAATTGGCCCGCTGCCGGCGCCGAGCATCGCGTGGCCCTGCTTGAGCGCGATATCGCGGGGCTGGTGCTTGGCCAGAGCGCCACAGACCCTGAGGCGTTTTTTCAACGGCTTTGCACCCGGACCCGCATTCGAGCGGTGCAATGTGGCGAACAGGGGCCGTTTGATCAGGTGATCGCGGGGCTTGATATCGCGCTTTGGGATCTGGTGGCGCGGCGCGCCGGGCGGCCCTTGCGGCATATGCTGCGCGAGGGCGCGCCGGGGGCGGTGCCGACCTATGCCAGCGGAATCGCGATTGATGCGGCGGATGTGTTGATCCCCGCCGCGCGCGATGCCGGGTTTGGTGCATTCAAGGTCAAGGTCGGCTTTGACCAAGCGGATGCCGCACGTCTTTTGGCGTTGAAAGAGCGGTTGCCTGCGACGACAGTGTTATGTGCTGACGCCAATCAGGCCTGGGATCTGCCTGCGGCTTTGGCGTTTGTGCAGGCCCTGCGCGGGGCAGGGCTTGGCTGGCTGGAAGAGCCCTTGCCGGTGTTTGCCCGCCCCGAGGATTGGGCGGCGCTGGCGCGGGCGGCGGACATGCCTTTGGCGGGGGGTGAAAATATCGTTGGCCTGGCCGGGTTCGAGGCGGCCCTGATGGCGGGTTCCTTGACGGTTGTTCAGCCCGATGTGGTGAAATGGGGCGGGATAAGCGGTTGTTTTGCTGTGGCAAAGCGCGCTTTGGCGCAGGGGCGGCGGTATTGCCCGCATTTTCTTGGCGGCGGGATCGGGCTTGCGGCCTCGGGCGCGGTGCTTGCGGCGGCCGGCGGGGATGGCCTGCTTGAGGTGGATGTGAACCCCAACCCGCTGCGCAGTGCGTTCGAGGGGCCGGGTGGTGCGCTTGAGGGCGGAGAATGGCGCGCGCATGAGGCGCCGGGCCTTGGCATCGAGGTGCTTCCAGAGGCGCTCGGGCGCTACCGGACAGCAAGCTGTGAGTGTCGTTGAGCGGGGGCAAAAGGCAACATGCCCGGAAAGTTGATTTTTCCCGTTACGGGCGCTTGACGGGGGCGCAGGCCCGCCGTAGAAGCGCAGCACGCCTGAGGGATCGGGCAAGCAGTGAGCGGTTGTAGCTCAGTTGGTTAGAGTACCGGCCTGTCACGCCGGGGGTCGCGGGTTCGAGTCCCGTCAACCGCGCCACCGCTGCCCAATGATCCCTTGGACGCGAGATGCGCGGTTGTAGCTCAGTTGGTTAGAGTACCGGCCTGTCACGCCGGGGGTCGCGGGTTCGAGTCCCGTCAACCGCGCCATTTCTTCCCTTGTTTTCGAAACGATCCAGCGCTGCGTGCGACGCAGGGTTTGGCTTTGAGTATTTATGGAACGGTGAAAGCCTGGGCTTGCAGAAAGGCCTTGAGCGCGGTGAGCGTGGCGCCCGGCGCCGTATCGGGAAAGAAATGTCCGCCGGGGATGGCGGCGCTTTGCATCTTGGTGCATCTGGGGGCCCAGGTGGCAGGCACGTCATAGGCCCGCGCCATGGCGCCATCCGCGCCGTAAAGAACAAGGGCAGGGCAGGCGATGCGCGCGCCAAGGTCCGCAGTGTCATCGGCAAAGTCATGCGACAGAACGGCGCGGTAATCGTTGCACATGCCGCGAATCGTGTCGGGATCGCGCCAGGCGGCGCGATAGTGGTCGAGCCGTTGCGCGTCAAAATCCGAGAGCTTTGCGCCGCCCCAGCCCAACAGGCAGGCGTGATAAAAGGCGTCGGGGTCATGGCCAATCATGGTTTCTGGGAAGGGCTCTGGCTGGGCGAGGTAGAACCAGTGGTAATAGGCCTGTGCCACATCGGTGCGCAGATCGGCGAGCAATGTGTGGGTCGGGACGATATCCATCAGCGTGACGCTTTGCACGCGGTCCGCGGCATCGAGCGCAAGGCGGTGCGCGACGCGGGCGCCGCGATCATGGCCGATGAGGTGAAATGTCGTGTGGCCCAGCTCTGACATCAGTGCGGTCAAATCGCGCGCCATCTCGCGAAAGGCATAGGCGGCCACGTCTTGCGGTTTGCCCGATTGACCATAGCCGCGCAGATCGGGGCAAATGACACGATGGGTTCTGGCAAGCTCTGGTGCGATCGACGCCCACATGGCGCGGGTCTGGGGAAAGCCGTGCAGCACCAAAAGCGCCGGGCCAGAGCCGCCTTGCGAAAAGGCGATCTCTACGCCGTTGGGGGCGGATACGTGGTCGCTGAAACCGGGAATTGTCATCTGCGGTTACCTGTAGGGTGGGTGAAACCCACGCTTATCCCGCCAATGCGTCAAGCACACGGGCCCAGCTTCGGATGCCTTTGTGAAAGCTTGAGAGGTTGTATTTCTCGTTGGGGGAATGGATCGCGTCATCTTCCTGGGCAAATCCGATCAGCATGGCGTCAAGCCCGAGGATTTCCTTGAAATACCCCGCAATCGGGATCGAGCCGCCCATGCCGGTAAAAACCGCTTCGCGCGTCCATTCATCCGAAAGCGCCGCACGGGCTTTTTCAAATTCGGGGCGATTGATATTCATTACCGCAGCGGGCGAGCCCTCCAGGTTCTGATCCCAGGTGATCTTGACGTCGGGCGAGAGGCGGTCTTCGACATGTTTGCGAATTTTGAGCCGCAGCGCATCGGGGTCCATGTCACCCACAAGGCGGCAGGTCAGCTTGCAATGCGCCTTGGACGGAATCACCGTCTTGCTGCCCGCCCCCTGATAACCGCCCCAGAGCCCGTTGATTTCAAGCGTCGGACGCGCCCATTGCTGGACAAGGGTAGAATAGGCCTGTTCGCCGTGGGGCTGGGTATAGCCCACCGAGGTGAGATAGTCGTGCTCGTCAAACCCGCAGCTTTCCCATTGGCGCAAGATGTCGTCGGGCACCTCATGAACGCCCTCATAAAAGCCCTCGACCGCGACGCGGCCGGTGTCGTCATGAAAGCTTGTGATCAGGCGGCTGATTTCGCGCAGCGGGTTCAGGCCGGGGCCGCCGTAATGCCCGGAATGCAGGTCGATGCGGGGGCCTTCGATCGTGAATTCATCCTTGAGCATGCCGCGCAGTTGCGAGGCAATCGAGGGCACGCCGGGCGCGACCATCGAGGTGTCACAGATCAGCGCGATATCGGCCGAAAGCTCGTCAGCATTCTCGCGCAGGAAGGGAATCAGAGAGGGCGACCCTGATTCCTCCTCGCCTTCAAAGAAAAACGTGATCTTGCAGGGCAGGGCACCGGTCACGTCCTTATAGGCGCGGCAAGCCTCGACAAAGGTCATGAGTTGTCCTTTGTCATCCGAGGCGCCGCGCGCGCGGATCACCTTGCCGTGATCGCTGTCCTGCACTTGCGGATCAAACGGGTCGGTGTGCCAGAGGTCAAGTGGGTCAACCGGCTGCACATCGTAATGGCCATAAAACAGCAGGTGCGGCCCGGTGCCATCGCTCGGCCCGTCGATATGCCCCACCACCATCGGGCGGCCGGGGGTAAGGCGCTTTTGCGCCTTTACACCAAGGCTTTGCAGGTCTGTGACAAGCCAGTCCGCAGCGTCCTGGCAGGCATCACTATAGGCCGGGTCGGTCGAGATCGACGGAATGCGCAAAAGTCCCATCAGCCGCTCTGTGGCGGTCGGCAGTTGGTCGTCAATGCGGGCGAGAACGGCGGTAAGGGACATGGCTGGCCTTTGATGTTGAATTATGCTTTTAGACGAGGGTAACAGGCTCTGCGGTGCTGTCCAGCGACTTGACCCAAGTCAAGGAAGGGGGGAGCGGCATTTTGTAGCCTGTTGTCAGAGACAGTTGGGATGTATGCCCATTCTGACTATAGAATAAGTAGCGCGCTGCGTTGCTGCGACCCGCGAGGCACCTTGCAAGAGGGGCGGAACGGCATCGGTGAGGGAAGGGACTGCCAGTGGATTATTCGGCCAAGCTGGATGACGCAATCGAACGTCTGCATCAGGAAGGGCGCTATCGCACCTTTATTGATATTGAACGCCGCAACGGCAATTTCCCCCATGCGATCTGGCGCAAGCCCGATGGCAGCGAACAGCCGATCACCGTGTGGTGCGGCAATGACTATCTCGGTATGGGCCAGCATCCCGTCGTTCTTGAGGCGATGCATGAGGCGCTTGACGCCACCGGCGCCGGGTCGGGCGGCACGCGCAATATCTCGGGCACGACGGTCTATCACAAGCGGCTTGAGGCCGAATTGGCCGATCTGCATGGCAAAGAGGCGGCGCTTTTGTTCACCAGCGCCTATATTGCCAATGACGCCACGCTGAGCACGCTGCCGAAACTTTTCCCTGGTCTGATCATTTATTCGGACGCTCTGAATCATGCCAGCATGATCGAAGGCGTGCGCCGCAATGGCGGCGCCAAGCGGATTTTCCGGCACAATGATGTCGAGCATCTGCGCGAGTTGCTGGCCGCCGATGACCCGGAAGCGCCCAAAGTCATTGCCTTTGAAAGCATCTACTCGATGGATGGCGATTTTGGCCCGATCGAGGCGATCTGTGATCTGGCCGACGAATTCGGCGCGCTGACCTATATCGACGAGGTTCACGCGGTTGGCATGTATGGCCCGCGCGGCGCGGGCATCTGCGAGCGTGACCGCCTGATGCATCGTCTGGACATTATCAACGGCACGCTGGCCAAGGCCTATGGTGTGATGGGCGGCTATATCGCGGCCTCGGCCAAGATGTGTGACGCGGTGCGCAGCTACGCGCCCGGTTTCATCTTTTCGACCTCGCTGGCCCCGACGCTGGCGGCGGGGGCCACGGCTTCGGTCGCGTTCCTCAAGACCTCCGAGGGCAAAAAACTGCGCGAGCTGCATCAGACACAGTCGAAAATCCTCAAGACCCGCCTCAAGGGATTGGGCTTGCCGATTGTCGATCATGGTTCGCATATTGTGCCGGTGATCGTGGGCGACCCCGTTCATACCAAGAAACTTAGCGATATGTTGCTTGAGGGCTTTGGTATGTATGTGCAGCCGATCAACTTTCCGACCGTGCCGCGTGGCACCGAGCGCCTGCGGTTTACACCCTCGCCGGTGCATGGCCCCGATGAGATGGATGCGCTGGTAAGTGCGATGGATGAACTCTGGAGCCATTGTGCGCTGAATCGCGCTGAGCTGACTGGTTAGTGCCGTAAAACGTGCAATTGCCCTTGCCCTGTGTTAAGGTTGCGTAAAGAAAAGTGCAAAGCTCGAATCGGGACGTTCGAGAAAACGCATTAGTAACCAAAAGAGGCAGTGAGCGCATGATTGGGCGGCGGTTTGCACGCAAGGCCGAGACCAAAGACGTCGAAGCCCGTGGCTTTGATGCATTCGAATTACGACTTGGCGACCTTATGCGAGGTGAGCGGGCCACGCTCGGCAAATCCCTTCTTGATGTAGAACGCGAGCTTCGGATCAAGGCCACCTATGTGGCTGCGATTGAAAATGCTGATCCCACCGCTTTTGATACGCCTGGATTTATCCCCGGTTATGTACGCTCTTATGCGCGGTATCTTGGGATGGACCCGGATCAGGCGTTCAAGGCATTTTGCGCTGAATCCGGCTTTTCGATTGCCCATGGCATGTCGGCCGAGGCCTCGTCGATCCGCAAGACAGGCACTTCTGCGGTGCGCAAGACCGCCAAGGTGTCTGATCCGCTGATTTCTCCCAACGCTCCGTTTTTGCCGGCCTCGGAAAGCTTTCTGGCACGGGTCGAGCCGGGCGCGATTGGCTCTGCCTTTGTGCTTGTGGCGCTGATCGGGGCGATTGGCTATGGCGGGTGGAGCGTGCTCAATCAGGTGCAGCAGGTTCAACTGGCGCCGGTTGAGAATACGCCGATTGTACTGGCGGACCTTGATCCGCTGACGAGCGCAGGGGCGGCCACTGATACGACAGAGCCGTCGACGGCTGACGCCTCGGGCGTGTTCCAGCCGCCGCGCAACGAGCGGTTGAACCGTCTTTATCGCCCCAAGGCGCTTGATGTGCCTGTGATGGTGGCGCGCGACGCGCCGATTTCGACGCTGAATCCGGCTGAAATGGGCACAATGAGCCCGGGCACACCGACTGCGGATCGCGATAGCGGTTTTGCGGTTGCGCAGCTTGATGAAGAAAGCGGCGTTTCGCAAAACCGGCCACAGGTTGTTGCCGATGATATGCCCGATGTGCGCCTTGTTGCTGTACGCGCGGCATGGGTGCGAGTGCGCGCGGCTGATGGCAGCGTGATTTATGAGGGTATCCTCAACGCCGGCGACAGTTATGATGTGCCCGCCACGCAAGAGCCGCCGACGCTGCGCGTCGGCGAATCGGGCGCGGTGTATTTTGCGGTCAACGGAGAGCATTACGGCCCGGCAGGCCCGCGCGGCTCGGTGACCTCTGGTCTGACGCTGACGCCGGGCGAGCTTCAGGGTCGTTATGCCGTGGCCGATATCAATGCGGATCAGGACCTTTTGCGCTATGTGGCCGAATTGCAGGCCGCGCCTGCAAGCCCTCCGGTTGCGGCGCAGGACTAACCCTTTCCCCATTTTCATGTTCGTTTGCCGACCGATTGCGAATTGGTCCGCTGCGCGATAGTCATGGGGCAGGAATTCACATGATTTGACGGGGCTTTTGCAATGTCGCTGAACCATATCCGCCCATGGCGCAATATCTACCGCCGCAAAAGCAGACAGATCATGGTGGGCAATGTGCCGGTCGGCGGCGATGCGCCGATCACCGTGCAGACGATGACCAACACGCTGACCACCGATGTGGCGGCCACCGTGGCACAGGTTCAGGCGGCGGCAGAGGCGGGAGCCGACATCGTGCGGGTATCTGTGCCTGATGAGGCCAGCTCAAAGGCGCTGAAAGAGATCGTGGCCGAAAGCCCGGTGCCGATTGTTGCCGACATTCATTTTCACTACAAGCGCGGCATCGAGGCCGCCGAGGCAGGTGCCGCCTGCTTGCGGATCAACCCCGGCAACATCGGCAGCGAAACGCGGGTGCGCGAGGTGATCGCCGCCGCGCGCGATCATGGCTGTTCGATGCGGATCGGGGTCAATGCCGGCAGTCTTGAAAAGCATCTTTTGGACAAATATGGCGAGCCTTGCCCCGACGCGATGGTCGAAAGCGGGTTGGAGCATATCCGCATCTTGCAGGACAATGATTTTCACGAGTTCAAGATCAGCGTCAAAGCCTCGGATGTATTCATGGCCGCGGCCGCCTATCAGCAGCTGGCAGAGGCGACCGATGCGCCGATCCATCTTGGCATCACCGAGGCTGGCGGTTTGACCAGCGGGACGATCAAATCGGCGATCGGTCTCGGCAATCTTCTCTGGATGGGGATTGGCGATACGATCCGCGTCAGCCTGTCGGCCGATCCGGTGGAAGAGATCAAGGTTGGTTATGAAATCCTGAAATCGCTTGGTCTGCGGCATCGCGGTGTGAACATCATCAGCTGTCCAAGCTGTGCGCGCCAGGGCTTTGACGTGATCAAGACGGTTGAGGCGCTTGAACAGCGCCTTGAGCACATCAAGACGCCGATGAGCCTGAGCATCATCGGCTGTGTGGTGAACGGCCCCGGTGAGGCCCTGATGACCGATGTCGGTTTTACCGGCGGCGGGGCGGGCAATGGCATGGTCTATCTGGCGGGCAAGCAAAGCCACCGGATGGACAACGATCAGATGGTCGAGCATATCGTCGAGCAGGTCGAAAAGCGCGCCGCAGAAATCGAGGCGGAAACCGCAGCACAGGATGCGGCCGAGTAGAGGTTAGAACCGTTCGGCGCGAAGCACATCGCAATCGGTCACGCAGACCACGCCGATATGGCGTTCGACCACCTGAAAAGCGGCCTCAAGCAACCCGTCAAGCCGGTCGGGGCGGATGATGCAGGTCACCTGAACCATGCCACCGGCGCGGCTGACCTGACCCGAGCGCGACCATATAGCCCTCGGCGGCGAGGCTGAGGCTTTCATACATGGGCGTTTTGTCCCCGAAATGAATGCCACGGCATATGGGCTGGGTGTTTCAGGGGTGCAGCCCTTTGCAGAAATACACCTGTCGGCCTGTTCGATGTGTTGCGGTTTTGGCGCCTCCGGCGGGAGTATTTCGGGAAAGATGAAGGGCATTCAGAGGTGCGCGCGTTGCGGGCGCAGGGCGGGTATTCGTTAATAAAACGTAATGATACCGGTCTGTTGCGGGGGGCTAGTGATCTGCTAACATCTTGACTTTGCGAACGGTTTCCCGTATAGGTTGTGACATACTGGACGAGATGGGCAAGCGGCCCCGGGGGTGACCCCGGTGGCCGTTTTTTGTGTCGCATATGCGGAGGGGACGCTGACAGCATGGCAATCACATGAGGCAAGAGCACGCATGGTTTTGATTACCCCCGAAGAGGGGCCCACGGGCCTTACGACTTCGATCAATGCGCTTGAACGTCAATTGGCGGATATGCGCGAAGAACTGGAGGATTTGTATCTCAAGATCAGGGCTGGGGACCTGGATGAACTCAAAAACGCAACCAAGGCCACGGGTGAAATCCGCCAATGGCTCAAGATCGCGATAGAAGCGGAGGCGCAACTTGAAAAACGTAAAAAACAAGACCGAGGCATCGTCAACGACTATGCCCTCGATTTCGACGATGCACGGGCTCAGATCGGGTGCCGACTGGATCGTCTCAGAAGGGCAAGATGCTCAGGACGAATTCCTCGATGCGCTGAGTGATGGCGAGCTTATGGCGCTGCCTTATCTGTTCGAGTTCTGGGCGCTGGATCATCAGATTGCGCCAGAGGGCGATTGGCGCACCTGGGTGATCATGGGGGGGCGCGGGGCGGGCAAGACCCGCGCCGGGGCCGAATGGGTGCGTGCACAAGTGGAGGGCGCGCGGCCCTTGGACAAGGGCCGCTGTCAGCGTCTGGCGCTTGTCGGCGAGACGATTGATCAGGTGCGAGAGGTCATGGTGTTTGGCGAAAGCGGCATCATGGCCTGTTCGCCGCCCGATCGGCGCCCGGTATGGCAGGCGACGCGCAAACGGCTTATCTGGCCCAATGGCGCGACGGCGCAGGCATTTTCGGCGCATGATCCCGAGGGCTTGCGGGGGCCGCAGTTTGATGGTGCCTGGGTGGATGAGTTGGCCAAGTGGAAGAAGGCCCGCGAAACCTGGGATATGCTTCAGTTCGGGATGCGGTTGGGCGACGATCCAAGGGTTTGTGTCACCACCACGCCGCGCAATGTCGGAGTGTTGAAAGAGCTGTTGGCGGCGTCAAGCACGGTGGTGACAAGTGCGCCGACTGAGGCCAACCGCGCCTATCTTGCCGAGAGCTTTCTAGAGGAGGTACGGACGCGCTATGCCGGGACAAGGCTTGGGCGTCAGGAGCTTGACGGTATTCTGGTGGATGAGGCCGAGGATGCGCTCTGGACCTCTGGGATGTTGGAGGCAGCGCAGATTGACCGGGCGCCCGAGATGGACCGGGTGATCGTGGCGGTGGATCCGCCTGTAACCGGGCATAGTGGATCGGATGAATGCGGGATCGTGGTTGTCGGCGCGGTGACCAGCGGGCCGGTGCAGGATTGGCGGGCCTATGTGCTTGCCGATTGCAGCATCAGCGCCGCCAGTCCTACGCGATGGGCCAACGCGGCCATTCGTGCGATGGAGCAATGGGGGGCAGAGCGGCTTGTGGCTGAGGTCAACCAGGGCGGCGACATGGTTGAGCAGGTGATCCGGCAGGTCGATCCGCTGGTGCCGTTTCGCAAGGTGCATGCCAGCCGGGGCAAGGTTGCCCGCGCAGAGCCGGTGGCGGCGCTTTATGAGCAGGGCCGTATCTTGCATCTGCGCGGGCTGAGCGCGCTTGAGGATCAGATGTGCGCGATGACGACGCGTGGGTTCGAGGGCAAGGGTAGCCCGGACCGGGTGGATGCGCTTGTCTGGGCGATCAGCGATCTCATTCTGGAGCCGGCCGCCAAATGGCGCAACCCGAGTGTGCGCGCGGTGTGACGGCGCGGCTTTGGGGATTGAACGGGATAAATCTGGTGCGGCGGCTGAAAGGTCGCCGCGCCTTTTTTGTTTTTGGCTCTCGGAGTGGTTTTCATTTCTCTATGAAAAACAAAGGGTAAGAGCGTTTTGGCAGCGTCCGAGGGCCTGTGGGCGGCGGCGCACGGTGTGGTTTATTTTTCTTAAACCTTTGAGCGTCTGATGGCGACAAGCGGGCAACGAGCCCAATGGATGCAGGACCAAGGAGAACGCGAGATGATATTGGACTTCTTCCGGCAGGGCAGTGCGGAACCTGTTGTGGCGCCCGAGCAAAAAGCCAGTGCCACGGGGCGGGTCATGGCGTGGCATGGCGCCGGTCGTGTGGCCTGGAGCCCGCGAGATACGGTGACCCTGACGCGCACCGGCTTTGCTGGCAATCCGGTTGGATTTCGTTGTGTCAAGATGATCGCCGAGGCGGCGGCGGCGCTGCCTTTGGTGTTGCAGGATTGCGAGCGTCGTTTTTCGGCGCATCCGTTGCTTGACCTGATCAAGGCGCCCAATCCGGCGCAGGGGCGGGCCGAACTTTTCGAGGCGCTCTATGGTCAGTTGCTTTTGACCGGCAATGCCTATGTCGAGGCGGTTGGCGCAAGCCAGGGTGTGCCGCTTGAGCTTCATGTGTTGCGCTCGGATCGGATGAGTGTGGTGCCGGGCGCCGATGGCTGGCCGATTGCCTATGAGTATGCGGTTTCAGGGCGCAAGCACCGGTTTGACGTGAGCGAGGGCAATCCGGTTGTCTGCCATGTCAAAAGCTTTCATCCGCAGGACGATCATTATGGTTTGTCACCCTTGCAGGCGGCGGCGCAGGCGGTGGATGTGCATAATTCCGCAAGCCGCTGGTCCAAGGCGTTGCTCGACAATGCGGCGCGTCCGAGCGGTGCGATTGTCTATCGCGGGGCCGAGGGGCAGGGCAGCCTGAGCAACGATCAGTATGAGCGGCTGGTGAGCGAGATGGAGACCCATCACCAGGGCGCGCGCAATGCCGGTCGCCCGATGCTTTTGGAGGGCGGGCTTGACTGGAAACCGATGGGGTTCAGCCCCTCGGATATGGAATTCCAGAAGACCAAGGAAAGTGCGGCGCGCGAGATTGCCCTGGCGTTTGGGGTGCCGCCGATGCTGCTTGGTATCCCCGGTGATGCGACGTTTTCGAATTACCAGGAGGCCAATCGGGCATTTTATCGGCTGACGGTTTTGCCGCTGGCCACGCGGGTGGTGGCGTCGGTGACGAACTGGCTTGCGGGGTTCAGCGGCGAGATGCTTGAGTTGCGCCCCGACCTTGATCAGGTGTCGGCCCTTGCGGCCGAGCGCGATGCGCAGTGGAGCCGGGTGGCCACCGCCGATTTTCTAACCGATGCGGAAAAACGCGAACTGCTGGGGCTTCCGGCATTGACCGAGGGGGATGCCGATGGCTGAGCAGCACCCGCCGCAGCGTTACGGGTTTGAGGCCTTTGATTGCGCACCGGCGTTGCGGCTTGAGGCGCATGAAAGGGTGGCCGAATTGCAGACCCGCGCGCTCAGCGACCGGCTGATGCGGATGGAAGCCGCGCTGGAAAGGTTGGAGCGGCGGTTGTGGCTGGCGGTCTATGGCGTGGTGGCGGCCATTCTGGTGCAGGCATTTCAACCGATCTTGGCCGCGCTGCCGTGAACGGGATGAGTGGGGTGATCCCCACCTTGGGCAAAAGGATGAGGCAAATGGATATGGAAACGGGACTGGAGCGTAAATTCGCGCGGTTTGATGATGATGCGCTGAGCGTGACCGATGGCTGTGCGATCGAAGGCTATGCAAGTCTGTTCGGTGCGACCGATCAGGGCGGTGATATCGTGGAGGCGGGGGCCTATGCCAAATCGCTGACGCGGCTTGTGGCCGAGGGGCGCAAGGTCAAGATGCTTTGGCAGCACGACCCGAGCCAGCCGATCGGCGTCTGGGACGAGGTGCACGAGGATGCGCGGGGGCTTTTCGTGAAGGGTCGCCTTTTGGAAAGCGTCGGGCGGGCCCGAGAGGCGGCGGCGCTTATTGCGGCGGGTGCGATTGACGGGCTGAGCATCGGCTATCGCACGCTCCGCGCCAGCAAGAATGACAAGGGCCGCAGGCTCTTGACGGAACTGGAGCTTTGGGAGGTGTCGCTTGTGACCTTTCCGATGCTGCCCAGTGCGCGGGTTGCGGCCAAGGGCGAAGGCCTGGCCGATGACACCCTGCGCGAGTTGGCGGCGGCCTTTGAGGACGCCCGCCGGGAGATGGCGCAGATGTAACGCGCCCAACACGACCAAAGCTACAGGATCTTATGATGAGCAAAACCGAGGCAACCTCTCGGACCGGGGAAGATCTGTCTCCGGCGGCCGAAGTGAAATCCGCAGTCGCGGGGTTCATGAGCGAATTCAAGGGCTTTCAGTCCGATATTCACAACCGACTTCAACAGAAAGAAGAGAAGATGACCATGTTTGAACGCAAATCTCTTGGCCTTCAGCGCCCGCAACTGGCCGCCGCAGGTGACACATATGCACCCCATCGCAAGGCGTTTGACGCCTATCTGCGGGCGGGCGACGACGATGGCCTGCGCGGTCTTGAGCTTGAGGGCAAGGCGCTCAATACCGCTGTGGCGGGTGATGGTGGCTATCTGGTTGATCCGCAGACCGCCGAGACGATCCAGTCGGTTCTGAGTTCGACCGCGTCGATCCGGGCCGTGGCCAATGTCGTGGGGGTCGAGGCGACAAGCTTTGACGTGCTGATTGACCATACCGATGTCGGCCATGGCTGGGCGACCGAAACGGCGGGTACGGCAGAGACCGCGACGCCGGTGATTGACCGGATTACCATTCCGCTGCACGAGTTGAGCGCGCTGCCGAAGGCCAGCCAGCGCCTGCTGGACGACAGCGCGTTTGACGTCGAGGGTTGGCTTGCAGGCCGGATTGCCGACAAGTTCGCCCGCGCCGAAGCCGCAGCTTTTGTGAGCGGCGATGGTGTGGACAAGCCGCGCGGTTTCCTGACCCATCCGAGCGTTGACAACGATGTCTGGGTCTGGGGCAACCTTGGCTATGTGTCGACCGGGGCCGACGGCGCGATTGGCGGGGCCGATCCGATTGTCGATCTGGTCTATGCGCTTGGCGCCGAATACCGCGCCAATGCCAGCTTTGTCATGAACTCGAAAACCGCAGGCACTGTGCGCAAGCTCAAGGATGCGGATGGGCGGTTCCTGTGGTCGGATGGTCTTGCGGCGGGTGAGCCTGCGCGTCTGATGGGCTATCCGGTTCTGATTGCCGAGGACATGCCGGATATCGCCACGGGCGCCGATGCGATTGCCTTTGGCGATTTCCGCGCCGGTTATACCGTGGCCGAGCGCCCCGATCTGCGCGTGCTGCGCGATCCCTACAGCGCCAAGCCGCATGTCCTGTTCTACGCAACCAAGCGTGTGGGTGGTGATGTGAGCGACTTCAAGGCGATCAAGCTTTTGAAATTCGCCCTCTCCTAAGGACGGGCGAAGCGGGGCGGGGGCATGATGGCCTCCGTCCCGGGGCGCGTGCTGCCGCATATTGGCGTTGTCCAGCTCTTCCCCTCCGTCCGAGCGACGCGAGGTGGTGCGCGCCTGAACCACCGGAGGGGTCCGGGATGTATGGAGTAGGTCCATGATGTTAATCGAAGAAACTGCGGTTCCCCTGGCCGCGCTGCCGCTGGCGGAATTCAAGGCGCATCTGCGGCTGGGGACGGGGTTTGCGGATGACGATATTCAGGACCCGGTTCTGGAAAGTTTTCTGCGCGCCGCCATGGCCGCGATTGAGGCGCGCACGGGTAAAGTTCTGATTGAACGAGAGTTTTCCTGGGTGCTGAGCGCCTGGCGCGATGCCCAAGGCCAAGCCTTGCCAGTGGCGCCGGTCGTCGAGATCGTCAGCCTCAGCCTGCGCAATCGCGCCGAGGAAGCCGATCTGGTCACCCCCGATCACTATCGCCTTGAGCAGGACGCGCATCGCCCGATCCTGCGACCGAGCGGCACGATGCTTGCGCCGATTGCGCCGGGGGGCACGGTCGAGATCGTGTTTCGCGCCGGGTATGGCGTGGCATGGGGCGATCTGCCGGCAGATCTGGCGCAGGCGGTGCTGTTGCTGGCGGCGCATTATTATGAGTACCGCCATGAGACGGGTCTTGGCGATGGCTGTATGCCGTTCGGGGTTTCAAGCCTGATCGAGCGCTATCGCACGGTGCGTCTGCTTGGTGGGAGGGGTGCATGATGGGCCCCGTTCACCTTAATCGGGAGCTTGTGCTTGAGGTGCCGGATCGCCAGCCCGATGGCGCGGGCGGGTTCATCGAGGCCTGGCTACCGCGTGGCACGCTTTGGGCCGAGGTGGTGGCGCGCACGGGGCGTGGAGTGGCCGGTGCGGCGGTAAGCCTGTCGCGTGCCACCTTTCGGATCACGGTGCGCGCCGCGCCACAAGGCAGCCCGGCGCGCCCCCGGCCCGGTCAGCGGTTTCGCGATGGGTCTCGGCTATTTGTTATTCAGTCGGTGACCGAGCGCGATCCGGTGGGGCGGTTCCTGACCTGCTGGGCGGAAGAGGAGGTGGTGCTATGAGTTATGCCGTGGCGGCGGCCCTGCAAGAGGCTGTTTTTCAACGCCTTTCCGCAGATATCGGGCTGGCGGCTTTGGTCGGGGACGCGATCTTTGATGCGATCCCCGCCGGCCAGGTGCCGCAGACCTATGTCACGCTCGGCCCCGAAGACGTGCGTGACCGATCAGATGCCACCGCCGGGGGCGCCTGGCACCGGTTCACCGTTTCGGTCGTTACCGAAAACGCCGGTTTTCTGGCCGCGAAAGAGGTGGCCGGCGCGGTCAGTGACGCACTTGTCGGGGCCGATCTTACGCTGGCGCGTGGGCGCCTCAGCAACCTTGATTTCCTGCGCGCCCGCGCCCGACGAGAGAGCGGCGGTCAGTTGCGCCGGATCGACCTGACGTTTCGGGCGCGCGTGGACGACACCCCATAACCCTATGATTTATCGGAGATAAGACCAATGGCAGTACAGAATGGCAAGGACCTGCTGATCAAGATTGATCTCAATGGCAGCGGTAATTTTGAAACGGTGGCCGGGCTGCGCGCAACGCGGGTCAGCTTTAACGCCGAGAGCGTCGATGTCACCAGCCTTGAATCGGCGGGGGGCTGGCGCGAGTTGCTGGCCGGTGCCGGTGTGAAATCGGCGAGCATCAGCGGGTCTGGCATCTTCCGCGATGCGGCCAGTGACGAGCGCGCGCGCCAGATATTCTTTGACGGCGAAACACCCGATTTTCAGGTGGTGATCCCCGATTTTGGCACCATCGAGGGTGCGTTTCAGGTCACGGCGATCGAATATGGCGGCACCCATGATGGCGAGGCGACCTATGAGCTTGCGCTCGCCTCGGCGGGTCAGCTGACCTTTACGGTGCTGTAAACCATGGCGAACCCCTGGGCAGGTGAGGTGGCGTTGGTCATCGACGGAGAGCGGCAGGTTCTCAAGCTGACGCTTGGGGCATTGGCCGAACTTGAAGCGGGCCTTGAAGCCGGATCACTGATTGATCTGGTGGATCGGTTCGGGGGCAGCGCCTTTTCCACCCGTGATGTGCTTGCGCTTGTTGTGGCGGGCCTGCGCGGGGGGGGCTGGCGCGGGCGCACGGCCGATCTTTTGACTGCCGAAGTCGAAGGCGGGCCTTTGGGCGCGGCGCGGGCTGCGGCCGAATTGCTGGGCCGCGCCTTTGCCCTGCCGGATGAGGCGGGATGACCGGGCGGTTTGACTGGCCCGCCCTGATGCGCGCAGGCCTGCACGGGTTGGGCCTGCGTCCGGCGGAATTTTGGACGCTTACCCCGGCCGAGCTGCGGCTGATGCTGGGGCAGGCGGAGGGCGTGCGGCCGATGGCGCGCGACGGGCTTGAGGCCTTGTTGCGCGCCTTCCCAGACACAAACGGAGAGATAAGCGATGGATGAGTTGGAACGGGCAGAGGATCTGGAAAGCCAGATCACGGCGCTGGATGCGTCACTGGGGCAGGCGGCGGATATGGCGGCGGTGTTCAACGCCGAACTTGACCGGGTCAGGGGCGGGTTTGTGCGCACAGGCCAGGATGTGCAGACGCTTGAACGCGGCATGAGCCGGGGCTTGCGTTCTGCCATTCGCGGTGCGGTTCTGGATGGTGACAGCCTGTCGGATTCGCTGCGCAGCTTGGCGACCTCGATGATCAACACCGCGTTCAATTCGGCGACACGGCCAGTGACCGATCAGGTCGGCGGGTTGGTGGCGCAGGGGGTCGGAAGCCTTGTTGGCGGGCTGTTTCCCTTTGCCAAGGGCGGCAGTTTCTCACAAGGCCGCGTGCAGCCCTTTGCCAATGGTGGCGTGGTCAGCGGGCCGACCACCTTTCCGATGCGCGGTGGCACCGGGTTGATGGGGGAGGCAGGACCAGAGGCGATCATGCCGCTCAGCCGTGGCCCGGATGGCAAGCTTGGCGTGCGCGGTCAGGGCGGCGGCAATGTCAGCGTGGTGATGAACATCTCGACCCCCGATATCGACGGGTTCCGGCGCAGTCAGGGCCAGATCGCAGCACAGCTTGGCCGCGTGATCGGGCGCGGCAATCGCAACCGTTAAAGTAAGGGAATAGGGCAGATGGGTTTTCATGAAATACGCTTTCCGGCCAGCCTGAGTTTCGGTTCGCTTGGCGGGCCTGAGCGGCTGACCGATGTCGTCACGCTGGCCAATGGATTTGAAGAGCGCAACACGCCCTGGGCACAGTCGCGGCGGCGCTATGATGCGGGCGTGTCGCTGCGCGGGCTTGATGATATCGAGGCGTTGATCGCGTTTTTCGAGGCGCGGCGCGGGCAACTTTTCGGCTTTCGCTGGAAGGATTGGACCGATTACAAATCGGGCCGCTCCAAGGCCGAGCCGGATTACCGCGATCAGGTGATTGGCGTGGGCGACGATGTCACGGTGGAGTTCCCGCTGGTCAAGACATATCGGTCCGGCGAGGAAACCTACGCCCGCCAGATCCGCAAGCCTGTCGCGGGCAGTGTGCGCATGGGGCTTTCCAACAACGAATTGCAGGACGGCGTGCATTACGAGGTCGATCCGACCACCGGAATAGTGCGCTTTGTCGAGCCGCCCAATCTGGGCGTGCAGGTGACGGCGGGCTATGAATTTGACGTGCCGGTGCGCTTTGACACGGACCGTATTCAGACCAGCCTTGCCAGCTTTCAGGCCGGCGAGGTGCCGAATGTGCCGGTGGTGGAGATCCGGATATGAGCGGGTTGAACGCGGCGCTTGAGGCGCATCTTGGCACCGGGGTGACAACCACCTGTCGGTGCTGGGCCCTGACGCGGCGCGATGGCGTGGTGATGGGGTTTACCGATCACGACGTCACGCTTGAGTTTGACGGAATCAGTTTTCGCCCCGACACCGGGCTGAGCGCGCTTGCCTTGCAGCAATCGACCGGTCTTTCGGTGGATAATACCGAGGCTTTGGGCGCGCTCAGCGATGCGGCGATCTGCGAGGATGAGATCGAGGCCGGCCGCTATGACGGGGCCGAGGTGCGCGCCTGGCTGGTGAACTGGGCCGAGGTGGCCGCCCGCCAGTTGCAGTTTCGCGGCACGATTGGCGAGCTCAAGCGCGCGGGCGGCGCGTTTGAGGCCGAATTGCGCGGTCTGACCGATGCGCTCAATGTGCCGCTTGGCCGGGTCTATCAGAAAAGCTGTAGTGCGGTGCTGGGGGATGCTGAGTGCACCTTTGATCTTGAGACCCCCGGTTATGCGAGCACGAGGGGCGCGGAGGAGGTTACCGATCGGCGTGTCTTTCGCTTTGCCGATATGGCCGGGTTTGCGCCCGATTGGTTCCGCCACGGGGTGCTCGAGGTGCAAAGCGGCGCGGCAAGCGGCCTTCAGGGGATGATCAAGCGCGACCTCGTTGACGGCAATGCGCGGGTGATCGAGCTTTGGCATCCTCTGGGCGCCGAAGTGGTGGCCGGTGATCAGCTTCGGATCGAGGCGGGCTGTGACAAGCGCATGCCAACCTGTCAGTTCAAATTCAACAACCTTGTGAATTTTCAGGGCTTTCCGGATATTCCCGGCGATGACTGGACGATTTCCGATCCGACCCGTGCGCCGCGCCTTGATGGCGGGAGCCGTCGGGGATGAGCGGTCAGGGGCAGCGCATCGTCGTGGCGGCACGCGGCTGGATCGGAACGCCCTATCAGCATCAGGCGGCCTGCAAGGGGGCGGGCTGTGACTGTCTCGGGCTGATCCGGGGGATTTGGCAAGAGGTGCTTGGTGCCGAACCAGAGCGCCCACCCGCCTATTCGATGGATTGGTCAGAGCCCGCGCGCATCGAGGCGCTTTGGGAGGCGGCCAAGCGGCATTTGCGCCCCAAGGCACCCGACGATGAGGCGCCCGGCGATGTGCTTTTGTTTCGGATGCGCGACGGCTCTGTCGCTAAACATCTGGGGGTTGCGGGCCGGATCGGTGCGCAGGCCACATTCATCCACGCCTATTCGGGTCATGGCGTGGTTGAAAGCCCGCTAAGCGCGCCTTGGCGGCGCCGCATCGTGGCCCGGTTCGAATTTCCGCAGGAGGGCTAAGCCATGGCGACCATTCTATTATCTGCCGCAGGGGCCGCAGTTGGCGGGGCTGTCGGGGGCTCTGCCCTTGGCCTGTCGTCGGTGGCGATCGGGCGTTTTGCCGGTGCTGTGATCGGGCGCTCGATTGACCAGCGGTTGCTGGGGCAGGGCTCTGACGTGGTCGAAAGCGGGCGGGTCAACCGTCTGCGCCTGACCGGTGCGGGCGAGGGCGACGCGATTGCACAGGTCTATGGCCGCATGCGCGTCGCCGGGCAGCTTATCTGGGCGACCGAGTTTCGCGAAGAGGTGACCGTCACCCCCGGAAGCCGCGGTGGCGGCAAGGGCACACCGAGTCCGGCCACACCGACCACCCGGCAGATCAGCTATTCGGTCAGCATCGCCCTGGCGCTCTGTGAGGGGGAGATTTCCAATCTGGCGCGGGTCTGGGCTGATGGCACCGAGATTGCCCGCGACAGCCTTAACATGCGCCTCTATCGCGGTACGCGCGATCAGCTTCCCGATCCCAAGATCGAGGCGGTCGAGGGCGCCGGAAATGTGCCTGCCTATCGCGGCACCGCCTATGTGGTGATCGAGGATCTCGACATCGGGGCCTATGGCAACCGTGTGCCGCAGTTCAGCTTTGAGGTCTGTCGCCCCTCTCAGATCGCAACACCGGGTGCCGCGCTTGACCCCACCCATGCGGTGCGCGGTGTGGCGATGTTGCCCGGATCAGGTGAATATGTGCTGGCCACCACGCCTGTGAAAATGAATTTCGGCCCCGGATCGGCGGGGCTTGCCAATATCAACACACCCTCGGAAAAATCCGATTTTGCCACTTCGCTTGAGGCGCTGACCGGCGAATTGCCGGCCTGTCGGGCAGCCTCGCTTGTGGTCAGCTGGTTCGGCGACGATCTGCGTTGTGGAGAGTGCAGGATTCGGCCGCGCGTCGAGCAAAAGCAGTACGAGTCGTCGAATATGCCCTGGCAGGTTTCAAGCCTGACGCGGGGCGCGGCCGATACCGTGCCGCGCGACGCCGAAGATCGCGAGGTTTATGGTGGAACCCCAAGCGATCAGTCGGTGATCGAGGCGATCCTCAGCCTGCAACAGGCGGGTCAGGATGTGCTTTACTATCCGTTTATCCTGATGGAGCAGATGCCGGGCAATGGTCGGCCTGATCCCTATAGTGACGGCGAGCATCAGGCGGTTTTGCCCTGGCGCGGACGTATCACCACGGCCAAAGCGCCAGGGCAGGACGCGAGCAGTGACGGCACAGCCGCCGCAGCAGCCGAGGTCGCCGCCTTCTTTGGTACGGCGCGCGCGGTGGATTTCGCCGTGACGCCGGTCAATGCCCTACCGCACCCCCCCCTCGGCACCGATGCGCTTGATCTGCTGAGCTTTGGCGGGCCGGTCAAGCGGAGCCCGGTTGCCTATCATGGCCCCGCCGAGTGGTCTTACCGTCGTTTTATTCTGCATCAGGCAGCGCTTTGTGCCGCGGTGGGAGGCGTTGAAAGCTTTTGCATCGGTTCCGAGATGCGCGCCCTGACCCAGATTCGTGGGGCGGGCAACAGCTTTCCCGCCGTGGCGCAGCTGATTGATCTGGCGGGCGAGGTGCGCGCGCTTTTGGGGCCGGATGTGAAGATCGGCTATGCCGCCGACTGGTCGGAATATTTCGGCTATCAGCCGGACAATGGCGATCGGTTCTTCCACCTCGACCCGCTTTGGGCCGATGGCAATATCGACTTCATCGGCATCGACAATTACATGCCGCTGTCGGATTGGCGCGAGGGCGACGATCATCTGGATGCCGATTGGGGCGCGATCTACGATTTGGACTATCTGCAATCCAATATCGAGGGGGGCGAGGGCTATGACTGGTTCTATCACTCGCCCGAGGCGCGCGCGGCGCAGATCCGTACGCCAATCACGGATGAGGCCTATGACGAGGCGTGGCTCTGGAGGTTCAAGGACATTCGCAATTGGTGGCTGAATGAGCATCACGAGCGGGTCGGCGGTGAACGGCTTGCCGAGCCGACGGCCTGGGTGCCGCAATCCAAGCCGATCCGCTTTACCGAATATGGCTGTGCGGCAGTCGACAAGGGCACCAACCAACCCAACAAGTTTGTCGATCCTAAATCATCGGAATCCAGCCTGCCACGGCATTCCACCGGGCAGCGCGACGAGCTTATCCAACTGCAATATCTGCGCGCCACGGTCGGGTATTGGGACGCCACGGATAGAAACCCGCTCTCCGAGGAATATGACGGGCGCATGATCGACATGGATCACACCTATGTCTGGGCCTGGGATGCACGGCCCTATCCGTTTTTCCCGGCCAATACCGGGCTCTGGTCGGATGGCGCCAACTATGCGCGCGGCCATTGGATCACCGGGCGCACAAGCGCGCATCGGCTGGCCTCGGTCATTGAGGAGATTGCCGCGCGCACGGGCTTGCGTGATCTCGATACGAGCGCGCTGCATGGCTATTTGCGCGGCTATCTCGTCGATCAGGTGTCCGAGGCGCGTGGATCGTTGCAACCGTTGATGCTGCGCTATGGGTTTGACGCGATCGAGCGCGCGGGCCAGCTTTGGTTTCGCCTGCGCGACGGCAAGACGGATCACGCGGTCGACCTTGATCTTGTGGCGCGCGATGCGGAGCTTGGTGGCGTCATCGAAGAAACCCGCGGCAGCGATATCGAACTGGCCGGGCGGGTGCGTCTGCGGTTTCTTGAGGCGGATGGCGATTTCGACGCGATCTCGGAAGAGGCGATTCTGCCCGATGACGTGACCCATGCGGTGGCCACATCGGAAGTGCCGCTTGCGATGACCCGCGCCGAGGGGCGGCAAGTGGTCGAGCGCTGGTTGTCCGAGGCGCGCGTGTCGATTGATACCCTGCGGCTGACCCTGCCGCCGTCGCAATTGCGCGCCGGGGCGGGGGATGTTCTTGCCTTGCCGCTCTCTGAGGGCGGTGGCCGGTTCCGTATCGACCGCGTGGATCAGATGGGCAATGCACAGCGCATTGACGCCGTGCGGATTGAGCCGGAAAGCTATCGCCCGATCCTGGTCGAGGATGCCCCAGCGCGGTTGCGCCCTTTCACCGTGCCAAGCCCGGTTGCCCCGCTGTTCATGGATCTGCCGTTGCTGACCGGCGAAGAGGTGCCGCATGCGCCCCATATCGCGGTGATGGCCACCCCCTGGCCGGGCTCGGCGGCGCTTTATGCGTCAGATCAGGATGCCAATTACGCGCTTGATTCGATCATCGCGGCGCGCAGCACGATTGGCGTGACCCAATCCCCTCTTGATCCCGCCTGTCTGGGGGTGATTGATCGCGGCGAAGGGCTTTTCGTGCGCATGCTGCACGGCACGCTGGAAAGCATCACCGATGCGGCGTTTCTGTCTGGCGGCAATCTCTGTGCGATCGGTGACGGCACCCCCGACAAATGGGAGCTGTTTCAATTCCGCGATGCAGAACTGGTTGGACCGGACACCTATATCCTGCGCCATCGTTTGCGGGGGCAGCTAGGCAGCGAAGCGGCGGGGGCCGAGGTCTGGCCACAGGGCGCCTATGTGGTGGGGCTGAACGGGGTGCCGCAACAGATCAACCTTGGCGAGGCACAGCGCGGGCTCGCGCGCCACTATCGTATCGGGCCGGGGGGGCGGCCGGTGGATGACCCGTCGTTCGGGCATGCGGTGCTGGCCTTTGACGGTCTGGGTTTGCGTCCCTATGCGCCGGTGCATCTTCGCGTGAGCGAGGGGGCGGGTGGCGATCTTGCGGTAAGCTGGATCAGGCGCACACGGATCGGCGGGGATCGCTGGGATACCCCCGAGGTGCCTCTGGGCGAGGAAAGCGAAAGCTATCTGCTGCGGGTCATGCGCGGCTCTGCGGTTCTGCGCGAGGTGATTGTTCCGACACCGCTCTGGATCTATCCCGCCGCTGCACGCGCGGCGGATGGTCCCGAGGCCGGCAAACGGATCGAAGTGGCGCAAATCTCGGCCAGCTTCGGCCCCGGAAGCTTTGCACGGCGCGAGATTTAAAGCGGCGTCCCAACTTTCATCTTTCCAGAAATACTCTCGCCGGAGGCGTCCGGCGGGACAGGCACGATCAACGGCCGCGAATGCGCGGATCAAGTGCGTCGCGCAATCCATCGCCAAGATAGTTGATGCTGAGCACGGTGAGCGAGATTGCAAGGCCCGGCCAGAACACCCGCTCGGGATAATCCTGAAGATAAACCGTGGCATCGTTCAGCAATCGCCCCCAGGTCGGGAAATCGGGCGGAAACCCCAGCCCCAGAAACGACAGCGCGCTTTCGGTGATGATCGCATTGGCAATCCCGAGCGTGGCCGAGACCATGATCGGCGACATCACATTGGGCAGGATATGCCGGGTGATCAGGTTGTAATTCGTGGTCCCGATCGAACGCGCCGCAAGAATGAACTCGCGCTCCTTGAGGGCGAGAACATCGCCGCGCACGATCCGCGCCGTGGGCATCCAGCTTGTCACGCCGATGGCCACCACGATCAGGATGAAAATGCCTTTCTCCGGCCCAAAGGCGCCGTTGAGCGTTTCGCGAAACAACAGCACCATCACCAGCAAGAGCGGCAAGAGCGGCAGCGACAGGAACAGGTCTGTCAGCCGCATCAACGGCCCATCGAGCCGTCTAAAAAAACCGGCCAGCACGCCGACAAGGCTGCCAAGCCCAAGCGCCAGAAGCATCGCCGTCAAGCCGACTGCGATAGAGGTCTGCCCGCCCGCCATCATCCGCGCGAGGGTATCGCGGCCCAGTTGATCGGTGCCAAAGGGATGCGCCCAGCTTGGCCCCTGATTGCGCGCGCGGACGTCGATAAAGGTGGCATCAATCCCCCAGAGCCAGGGGCCGACAAAGACCGCCGCAATGATGACGAAAAAGATGAACGTCCCGACAAGGGCGCCGCGGTGGGTCTTGAACTGATCCCAGACATCGCGCCACTGGCTGTGCGGCGGGGCGGTCGGCTCCGGGTCGGTCAGGGCGGTGATGGGGTCGGGCGCATCAGTCATAGCGGATCCTCGGGTCAAGCACGCCGTAGAGGACATCGGCGACAATATTGAAAAGAACGATCAGCACCGCCAGCATGAAGGTGACGGTGTGTACCATCGGCAGGTCATTGGCCTGAATTGCAGTGATCAAAAGCTGGCCAAGGCCGTTTACCTTGAAAATCTGTTCGGTGATGATCGCCCCGCCAAAGATCTGGGGCACGCCAAGCGCGATCACCGTAATCACCGGAATCATCGAGTTGCGCAGCACATGCACCATCACCACGGTCATCTCCGACAGGCCCTTGGCGCGCGCGGTGCGCACGTAATCCTGATTGAGATTGTCGAGCATCGAGGCGCGCATGAAGCGGCTGATCTGGGCGGTGGTTTGCAGTGCCAGCACCATCACCGGCATCACCATCTGCATCAACTGCTGTTTGAACGTCGCCCAATCGACCACCACAAGCGTGGTGTCATAAATCGACGGTAACCAGCCAAGCTGAACCGAAAAGATCACGATCACCAACACCCCCGAGAAAAACGGCGGCACCGAATAGCCGACCATGGTGATGAAGGTGCCTGCCTGATCAAACAGCGAATATTGCCGATAGGCCGAGTAAATGCCGATAGGTAATGCAATCAGAACGCCGACCACATAGGACATCGCCACCACCCAGAGGGTCTGGGGCATGCGTTGCACGACCACATCCATGACCGGGCTGCGAAATTGCCAGCTGAGCACGCGTTGCTGGCCACCCGCAAGATCTGTGCCAAACAACCAGTCGGCAAAGACCATCGGCTCGATCACGAAAAACTGCCACATCCATTTGAAGAAACGGATATGCGTCGGCTCGCCCAGGCCAAGCGCAAGACGCATCTTTTCCTTGACCTCGGGCGGCACCGTCAGGGGCACTTCCGCCATCGGATCGCCGGGGGCAAGTTCGAGCAACAGGAAGATGACAAGGCTGATGAACAAAAGCGTCGGGATGGCAAGGACAAGCCGTCGGATTGTATAGGTCAGCATGCGCGGCGCCTTTGTAAATCAGTCGTATTCGGGGGGCAAAAGGGCAACCGCCCCGGCATTGCAACCGGGGCGGCGCAGGGTCAGGTCACTCTTTGATGCGATACCAGTCGGCGGCATTCCAAAGCTCGGTATCCCATGTGTTCAACTCGACGCCACCAAGCGTATTCGAGCGCGCCGAAACCCGGCCACGATCCACCAGCCCCAGGATGACATAGCTGTCCTTGGTCAGCATATCGTTGAGCTTTTTGGCGATCTCACCGCGCTTGCCAAGATCTGCCGTGCGGCCCAACTCTTTGATCAGCTCGTCATAGGCCGGATCGCAATAGCGGTTGATGTTTTCGCCCTGCCATTGGCTTTCGGGGCGCGGCGCCTTGTTGCAGGTCCGCGAGGCCAGATAGGATTGCGGATCGGTGCCGTCAAAGTTGTTGGCGTACATTTCAACGTCGGCATAGAACTTCTGGAAGGTGTCCGGGCTGCCCGGATCACCGCCGAAGAAGACCGATGCCGAAATGTTGCGAAGCTCGGTTTCCACCCCGATCTCGCCCCACCACTGCTTGATTAGCGCCTGAAAGTCCTGGCGCACGGCATTGGTCGAGGTCTGGAACAGCAGCGACAGTTTCTTGCCATCCTTGTCGCGGATGCCATCGCCATTGCTGTCGGTCCAGCCGGCCTCTTCCAGAAGCGCCTTGGCACCTTCAACGTCCTGTTCCAGGCAATCGGTGTTATCTGAGGCATAGGCCGCCGGGGCAGGCACAAGGTTACAGGTCGCGCGCCCGGCCTTGCCATAGCCGATTTCGACCAGAAGCTCGCGGTCGATCGCCTTGCTGAGCGCCTCGCGGACGCGCATATCGCTCAGGATGGGGTGCGGGTGCTTGGCGGTTGCGCGCTCGCCCTCGGGCAGATCCGGCGAGGGGTCGGTCAGGTTGATCTCGATTCGCTCGACCAGCGTGCCAAAGGCCGACAGGGCCACGCCCTTGCCGGCCGCTTCCATGTTGGCAATCACATCGGGGGCAAGTTGCAGGTTCCAGGCATAATCGAATTCGCCGGTCTCAAGCACTGCGCGGCCCGCCGCCGTCGCATCGCCGCCGCCCTTGAAGGTCATGGTGGCGAACCGCGGCTTGGCCGGGTCGCGGTAATTGGGGTTGGCCGAGAGCGAGATCACGTCATTGGGGCGAAACTCATCCACCTTGAACGGGCCGGTGCCGATAGGTGAAAAATTGGCATCGGTGCATTCGGGGGCCTTGGCGCCAAGACAATCGGCAAATTGTGCCGCCTGAATGATCGGCGCCTGACCGCCCATGAAGGGACCATAGGGGTTGGGCTGCGGTTCGGCGAAGTGAACCGTCACGGTCAGGTCATCGACCACCTCGACCGACTCGACGCCCTCAAATTTCGCCAGTTGTGCGCAGCCACCTTCGGGATGCATGCAATATTCGGCGGTAAACTTTACATCATTTGCCGAAAACGGGCTGCCGTCCGACCAGGTTAGATCCGGCTTTATCTTCCAGGTGATCGACTTGAGATCGTCAGAAACGCCGCCGTTCTCGACGGTGGGAATCTCTTCGGCGAGAAAGGGCACCATCTCACCGGCCACGTTGTAGCGGCCAAGCGGCTCAAGAACGAGACTTGCCGCTTCGCGTTCCTTGGTTCCCCCGGTCAGATAGGGGTTCATGATCGACGGCGCCTGCCAGTAGATCAGGTTCACATGGCCGTCGGCGCCGCGCTCGGCCCAGCCTGCGCTTGCAAGGCAGGTGGTGGCGGTGGCGCCGAGTAAAAGGGATTTCAGGGTCATCGGGTGGTCAATCCTCCGTTGTTGGACAGCGCGTTCAATTGGCCGTCTCGTTAAGTCGCACCCTCCCGCAAGGCGGGGCGGGGGTGGCGGTCGTCACGGGGAACGGTCGCACCGGTTGTGTCCGGCGCTGGCGCTGCATCCCCAGACAGCAGGGTCATCACAAACCGGATCGGTATAAAAAGCAAGCACCTCTTCGCGCAATTGCAGAACTTGCCGGTATGTGTGCCTGTTCGTTTGACAGCGGGCGCGCAAACTGAGTAGCGTTTGTGCAATCTCCTTCCGAGTGCAAAGGGCAAGGCGCATGCTTGATCACCCAATCGCCCGAATTGAAAACCTGCGGGTCAGTTTTCAGACCAAGGATGGCCCGGTCGTGGGGGTCAAGGACGTCTCGTTCGATGTCAACGCGGGCGAAACCGTCTGTATCGTCGGCGAATCTGGCTCTGGCAAATCGGTGTCATCGCTGTCGCTGATGCGACTGATCGAATATGGCGGTGGCACGATTGCGGGCGGGCGGATGCTGTTTGATCGCAAAGAGGGCGGCGAGATTGATCTTGCCCAGACCGATCAGAGCCTGATGCGCACCATTCGCGGCAATGAAATCGGGATGATCTTTCAGGAACCGATGACCGCGCTCAACCCGGTGTTTACCGTCGGGCGCCAGCTTGCCGAGGGGCTTCGGGTGCATCGCGGCATGGACAAGGCACAGGCGCGCGCGCGCTCGCTTGAACTGCTCAAAGAGGTCCGCATCCCCGAGGCCGAGCGTCGCCTCGATCAATACCCGCACGAATTATCCGGCGGCATGCGCCAGCGGGTGGTGATTGCCATGGCGCTTGCCTGCGCGCCGCGCCTGCTGATCGCGGACGAGCCGACAACCGCGCTTGACGTGACCATTCAGGCGGAAATTCTGGCGCTCATGGATCGGCTCAAGCGCGAGACGGGCACCGCCGTCATTTTCATCACCCATGACATGGCGGTGGTGGCGCAGATGGCCGACCGCGTCGTGGTGATGTTTCGCGGCACCAAGGTGGAAGAAGGCCCCGTTGAACAGATTTTCGAGGCGCCGACCCATGATTATACCAAGGCGCTTTTGGCCGCCGTGCCCAAATTGGGCGAGATGCGCGGCACCGCCTATCCCGAACCGATGAAGCTTTTGGGGCATGATGCCAGTGCCGTCAAACCGATTGTCGGCACCGAGGATTTGTTACTTGAGGTCAAAGGCCTGACCACGCGATTTTCGGTCAAGGGCGGGTTTTTCCGCCGCACGATCGCCAATGTCCACGCGGTCGAGGATCTGTCGTTCACCCTCAACCGGGGCCGCACCCTGAGCCTTGTGGGCGAATCCGGCTGTGGCAAATCCACCGCCGGGCGCTCGATCCTGCGGCTGGTCGAGCCATCGGCCGGCGAGGTTGATCTTGACGGCGTCGATATCATGGCGCTCGATGCGGCGGCCCTGCGCCGGGCGCGGGTCGATATGCAGATGGTGTTTCAGGATCCGTTCGCCTCGCTCAATCCCCAGATGAAGCTGGCCGATCAGGTGGCCGAACCGATGCGCAACTATGGTCTTGTCAGCCGCTCGGAGATGGATGACCGGGTGGCGATGCTGTTTGACCGGGTCGAGCTGCCGCGCAGCTTTCTGCGCCGCTTTCCGCATGAGTTATCCGGCGGGCAACGCCAAAGGGTGGCGATTGCCCGCGCGCTTGCGCTCAACCCGAAACTTATCGTCGCCGATGAGGCGGTCTCGGCGCTGGATGTCAGCGTTCAGGCGCAGGTGCTTAACCTGATGATGGAATTGCAGGCCGAGCTGGGCCTGAGTTATCTCTTCATCAGCCATGACATGGCCGTGGTCGAGCGCGTCAGCCATGATGTGGCGGTGATGTATCTTGGCCGCATTGTCGAACGCGGCCCGCGCCGCGCGGTCTTTGAAGACCCGCAACATCCCTATACGCAGGCGCTGCTCAAGGCGGTGCCGATCGCCGATCCGCGCCGTCGCAAATCCGAGAAGGATCTGAATTTCAAACCGATCCCCTCGCCGATCCACCCGGTGGATCATGACCCGGGCCCCTCGGTCTATCACGAGGTGACGCCGGGCCATTTCGTATTGACCTCTGACAGCGGATATTAAAATGACAACGCGCCTAAGCCCCTATGAGTTAATGGAAAAGCTGGTCAGCTTTCCCACCGTCAGTCGCGACAGCAATCTGCCACTGGTGGATTGGGTCGAGGGCTATCTCAACAGCCATGGCATCACCGCGCATCGCCATTATGACGAGACCGCCGAAAAGGCGGCGCTGTTTGCCCATGTCGGCCCCGAGGTGGCGGGAGGCGTTGTCCTGTCGGGGCATACCGATGTGGTGCCGGTCGATGGCCAACCCTGGGCCGGTGATCCGTTCACGGTGGTTGAGCGGGACGGCAAATATTACGGGCGTGGCTGTTGCGACATGAAGGGCTTTGACGCGCTCGCGATCTGGGCGCTGGTCGAGGCACATCAGATGGGCGTCGCGCGGCCCCTGCAACTGGCGCTGAGTTACGACGAAGAGGTCGGCTGTGTCGGCGCGCCGCCGATGATCGAACGGATGCTTGAGGTGCTGCCAAAGGCAGAGCTGGCGATTATCGGCGAGCCCTCGATGATGCAGACGGTGACCGGCCACAAGGGCGGGATTGGCCATAATGTGCATGCTATCGGCTTTGAGGTGCATTCCTCGCTGATGCATACCGGGGTCAATGCGATCATGGCCTCGGCACCGTTGATTGACTGGGCCAATCGGATGAATGCCGAAAACCGCGCGCGCGTGCCCTCCGAGCTTGCCGCGATGTTCGAGCCCCCCTGGACAACCGTGCATGTCGGCATGATCGAGGGCGGCACGGCCCATAACATCACCGCCAAGGATTGCCGCTTTGGCATGGATTTCCGGGTGGTGCCGGGCGAAGACCCCGAAGAGTGGAGCGCGCGTTTCATGGCCGAGGTGGCCAGGGTCGAGGCCGCGATGCAGGCGGTTCACCCCGAGGCGCGGATTGATGTCACACCGAAATTCCTGGTGCCGGGTCTCAAACCCGAAGAGGGCGGCGCCGCCGAGGCGTTCGTCCGCCAGATCACCGGCGACAATGCCAGCCATGTGGTCAGCTATGGCACAGAAGCCGGCCAGTTTCAGGAGCGCGGCTATTCGGCGGTGATCTGTGGCCCCGGCGATATCGCGCAGGCGCATCAGCCCGACGAATTCATCACCAAGGCCCAGTTCGAGGCCGGGCACGAGTTCATGCGTGGCCTTCTGGCCCGGCTGAACCGGGCCGGGGCCGCCTAGGGTTTATTGCGCTTGGGGGGCGTAGAGCCGCCAAATCCCGAACGGCCCTTGGGCGCGCTGCCTTTGCCTGCGGGCTTTTTACCCGGACCTTTGCCAAAGGGCTTGCCGCCGCCCGGTTTGCCCGGTTTCGCGGCCGTGCCCGGCGGGGTAAAGCGGCGGCTGGAATCGGTTGCGGGGTTGTGCTTTGGTTTGGCGGGGTCTGCGGTGCGATCCGCGGCTTTGGCATAGGGTTTGCCGGTTGGTTTTCCGGCGGGTTTGCCAATGGGCTTTCCGCCAGCCTTGCCAAACGGCTTGCCGCCCGGTTTGCCCGCCGCCTTGTCATAGGGCTTTGACGCTGGTTTTCCCTTGGCGGCCCCTGCCGGTTTGCTGTCCCAGACCTTTTTGGCTGCCTTATGGGCGGGTTTGTCGCCGGTCTGCTTGCGCAGCGGCGTGACCGCGCCGTCTTCCACCGCCTTGGTCATCGGGGTGGATTTCGGCTTGTCAAAGCGCGCCTTCTCCGCGCGGGGCTTGTCACCAGATTTATCGGTCGCCGGTTTTTTATAGGCCGGTTTCTCAGAGGCGGGTCTTGCTGCGGGGGCCGCATCGGTGCGCGGTTTATAGCGTGTGCTGTCACCGTCATTGTCACGTGCCGGGCGGGCATCGCGGCGCGGGCCACGGTCATCGCGCGGCGGGCGCGGGCCAGAGCTGCGACCAAGATCGGGCGCGCCCTCGACGCGGCGCACGTTCACGCCATCCTCAAGCTTGCCGTCGGCCCCGATCGCGGCCCAGAATCCGGTTGCACTGGCCTCGGTCAGCTCAACAAATGTCTCGGTTGGCTGCACCCGGATCGCGCCGATGCAATCTTTGTCCAGATTGCCCGCGCGGCACAAAAGCGGCAGCAACCAACGCGCCTCAGCCCGGTCATTGGCGCCAACCGACAGGGCAAACCACGTGCTTGGCCCAAACGCCTTGTGCTCTTTGGCGGGCGGGCGGCTGTCGGGCGGGCTCAGCTCTTCGGGCGCGGACCAGCTTGACTGATAAAGCCGCAGATAGGCCGCCGCGATGCGCTCGGGGCTGTGGTTGGCCAAAAGCTGTGTGGCAAAGGCCGCCTCGGTGGGCGAGGGCTCTTCGGTCCAGACCGGATCGGACAACAGCCGCTCGTGATCGCGCGCCTCGATATCCTCGGGCGTCGGCGGGGTCGTCCACTCGGCGGTGATCTTGGCGAATTTCAACAGCCGCTCGGCCTTTTTCAGGGTCTTGGCTGGAACGATAAGGGCCGAAATCCCCTTGCGCCCGGCGCGCCCGGTGCGCCCCGAACGGTGTAAAAGCGCCTCGGAGTTGCTTGGCAATTCGGCGTGAATGACAAGTTCGAGATTGGGCAGGTCGATGCCGCGCGCGGCCACATCGGTGGCCACGCAAACCCGCGCGCGCCCGTCGCGCATCGCCTGAAGCGCATGGGTGCGCTCGCTCTGGCTTAGCTCGCCGGAGAGCGAGACAACCGAAAAGCCGCGATTGGCAAACCGCGCGGTCAGGCGCGCCACGGTGGCCCGGGTGTTGGCAAAGACGATCGCGTTTTGCGCATCATGATAGCGCAGCAGGTTGATCACCGCGCTTTCGGCATCCTGCGGCGCGACGCGCAGCGCCTGATAGGTGATATCGGCGTGTTGCTTGGTGCCCGATTGGGTGCTCACGCGCACGGCGTCGCGCTGAAACTGTTGCGCAAGCTTGGCGATCATCGGCGGCACGGTGGCCGAGAACATCAGCGTGCGCCGGTCCTCGGGCGCGGCGGCCAGCATGAATTCCAGATCCTCGCGAAAGCCAAGGTCGAGCATTTCATCGGCCTCGTCCAGCACGACCGCGCGCAGCGAGGTCATGTCAAGCGAGCCGCGCTTGATGTGATCGCAAAGCCGCCCCGGCGTGCCGACGACGATATGCGCGCCCCGGTCCAGCGTGCGGCGCTCGTCGCGCATATCCATCCCGCCGACACAGCTTGCAACCCGCGCGCCGGCCTCGGCATAAAGCCAGCTCAGCTCGCGCATCACCTGAAACGCCAACTCGCGCGTGGGCGCCACGATCAGGGCCAGCGGCGCTGCGGCGCGGGGCAGGGTCTCGCTTTCGCCCAGAAGGGTCGGTGCGATGGCAAGCCCAAAGCCCACCGTCTTGCCCGAGCCGGTCTGGGCCGACACCAGCAAGTCAGAGGTGGCAAGGTCTGGGTCTGTGACCGCCTCTTGCACGGCTGTCAGGGTGTCATAGCCGCGCGCGGCAAGGGTTTTGGATAGGCTGGAGATGATCATTGATGGGTCTGCTTTGGTAGGGGGAAGGGGCGCATATGGGCGCAAGCCGCGACCCATAACGGACATGTGCGCGGATGTATATGGCCAAATGCCCGCAGGGGGCCCGCGCCCCCCTTGCCGCGACGCCGCGTTTGCGCCACGCTATGGGCAAACCTCACAGATATCAGGAGATCATGCGTCATGGCCGTCAAGAACCGCTTTGCCGAATTACACGATGAGATTACCGCCGTACGGCGCGACATTCACCAGCATCCCGAGATTTTGTACGAGACCCATCGCACAAGTGCGCTTGTGGCCGACAAGCTTCGCGCCTTTGGCTGTGACGAGGTGGTGACCGGCATCGGGCGCACCGGTGTGGTAGGCGTGATCAAGGGCAACAGCACCGGGTCGGGCAAGGTGGTGGGGTTGCGCGCGGATATGGACGCGCTGCCGATCCATGAAAACACCGGCGTGGAGTATGCCAGCAAGACGCCGGGCGCAATGCATGCCTGCGGGCACGACGGGCATACGGCGATGTTGCTTGGCGCGGCGCAATACCTGGCCGAGACCCGCAATTTTGATGGCACCGCCGTGGTGATCTTTCAGCCTGCCGAAGAAGGCGGCGCAGGCGCGCGCGAGATGTGCGAGGACGGGTTGATGGAGCGGTTCGGCGTGCAGGAAGTCTATGGCATGCACAACTGGCCGGGGCAGCCGATCGGATCTTTTGCCATTCGTCCGGGCAGCTTTTTCGCCGCCACCGATCAGTTCGATATCGAGCTTACGGGCAAGGGCGGCCATGCGGCCAAGCCGCATGAGACCGTCGATACCACTGTGATGGCGGCGCACCTTGTCACGATGCTTCAGACCATCGCCAGCCGCAATGCCGATCCGGTGGATCAGGTTGTGGTCTCGGTTACCTCGTTTCAGACCTCATCGAATGCCTTCAACGTTATCCCGCAAAAGGTGCATCTCAAGGGCACGGTGCGCACCATGAGCGCCGGGATGCGTGATTTGGCAGAAACGCGGCTTAAAGCGATTGCCGAAAGCGTGGCGGGTGGTTTTGGCGGGCGTGCCGAGGTCAGCTATTACCGGGGCTATCCGGTGATGATCAACCACGAGGAACAGACCGAATTTGCCGCCCAAGTGGCGCAAAAGATCAGCGGTGTGTGCAATGAGGCGCCGCTTGTCATGGGCGGCGAGGATTTTGCCTTTATGCTCGAAGAGCGGCCCGGCGCCTATATCCTGATCGGTAATGGCGACACGGCAATGGTGCACAACCCGGATTACAACTTCAACGACGAGGCGATTCCCGCAGGCTGTAGCTGGTGGGCGGGCATTGTCGAAGACCGGATGCCCGCGACACATTGAGGGCGGGCAGGGGGCGCTGCCCCCAGCCTGAGAAAATTCGGCGAATTTTCTCAGGCTCCCCCGGAGTATTTTTGGAAAGATGAAAGTCGGGCGGGGGCAGTTGCAAGCTCCGGCCCGGGTTCAGGTGCCGAAAACGCGGGCGAAGATCGTGTCGACATGTTTGGTGTGATAGCCAAGGTCGAATTTTTCCTCGATCTCTGCGGCACTCAGCGCCTTGAGAACGTCAGCGTCGGCCAAAAGCTCGGTTTTGAAATCCTTGCCCTCTTCCCAGACCTTCATCGCGTTGCGCTGCACCAGCTTGTAGGAATCCTCGCGCGAAACGCCGGCCTGGGTGAGGGCGAGAAGCACGCGTTGGCTCATCACCAAACCGCGGAATTTGTTCATGTTGGCCAGCATGTTGTCGGGGTAGATCACCAGTTTTTCGACAACATTTGTCAGCCGCGACAGAGCGAAATCAAGCGTCACCGTGGTATCCGGGCCGATGGTACGCTCGACGGAAGAATGCGAGATATCGCGTTCGTGCCAGAGGGCGACATTTTCCATTGCCGGGATCACCGACATGCGCACCAGACGGGCCAGACCGGTCAGGTTTTCGGTCAGCACCGGGTTGCGTTTATGCGGCATCGCCGAGGAGCCTTTTTGCCCGGCCGAGAAGAATTCTTCGGCCTCAAGCACCTCGGTGCGCTGCATGTGGCGGACCTCAATGGCGATGTTCTCGATCGAGCTTGCGATCACGCCAAGCGTGGCGAAAAAGGCTGCGTGACGGTCACGCGGAATGACCTGTGTGCTGATCGGTTCGGGGGTCAGGCCAAGTTTGGCGCAGACATGTTCCTCGACCGCCGGGTCAATATTGGCGAAGGTGCCGACCGCGCCCGAGATCGCGCCGGTGGCGATCTCTTCGCGCGCGGTTTTGAGGCGGCGCAGGTTGCGATTCATTTCGGCGTAAAACCGTGCGAAGGTCAGGCCCATGGTGGTCGGTTCGGCGTGGATGCCGTGGCTGCGCCCGATGCGCACCGTGTCTTTATGTTCCAACGCGCGGCGTTTCAGGGCGGCCAAAAGCCCCTCCAGATCCGCAATCAGGATATCGGCGGCGCGGGTCAGCTGGACATTGAAGCAGGTGTCAAGCACGTCCGAGCTTGTCATGCCCTGATGCACAAAGCGCGCCTCGTCGCTGCCGACATGTTCGGCAAGGTGAGTAAGGAAGGCGATCACGTCATGTTTGGTCACCGCCTCGATTTCATCAATCCGGGCGACGTCAAAGGTCACGTCCCTGGCTTTCCAGACCGCCTCGGCATTGGCGCGCGGAATGACGCCGATATCGGCCATCGCGTCGCAGGCATGGGCCTCGATCTCGTACCAGATGCGGAATTTGGTTTCGGGCGACCAGATGGCGACCATGTCGGGGCGGGAATAGCGGGGAATCATCGGCGATCCTTGCAAATACAGTGACAAACGGGGTTCGTCGCGCTTGTAATGCGTCAGGCTGCGCGCGGCAACCCGGGCCTTGTGCGGCAAAGCGGCGGGGGAATGCAATTTGGGGATGCGGGCCGGATTCGCATCGGCTAAGACTTCCGCATGACCGAGATTTTACAGACAAGCCTGCCCTATGCGGCAGATCTGGCACGCCCCTTGCCGGGGATTGCCCCCCTGCCTTTGGCCGAGTGGCTGATGGTGGATGAGGCGTATGGCGCGCAAATGCAAGAGCGCGCGCGGCTGTTGCGCGATCAGCGCGCTGATGTGCTTGCGGTAACGCCCCAAGGCGCGGCGGCGGCGCAGGAATTGCTGGACTATGTACTGGCCTGGCTGGCCGAATATGCGCCGGGCTATGACATCCGCGCGGATCAGGCCACACGCCCCGATGGCATCAAGGTCAGGCTGGATCACGGCGATCCGATGGGCACGCTTGGGCATCTGGTGCAAGAGGATCTGTGCCTGTTGGAAAAACAGGGCGACGAGCATGTCTTGACGGCTGCCGTGCTGTGTTTTCCGGCAAGTTGGCGGCTGGCCGACAAGATCGACCGCCCGCTGACGTCGATCCATGTGCCGGTGCCCGAATATGACGCGGGCCTTGCGCGGCGGGTGCAGCGGCTTTTTGACGGGGTGCAGGTTGATCGCCCGCTGTGGCGGTTCAACGCCCTGCGTTACGCCGACCCGAAGCTGCATCAGCCGCGCGCGCGTCTTCAGCCACGTGTCACGGGCGGGGCGGATTATCCCTATCTGCGCTCAGAGCGGCAATGCGTGTTGCGCCTGCCCAGGACACGGGCCTGTGTGTTCTCGATCCACACCTTTGTGCTGGACGAGCGCCTTCAGGTGGCAAGCGGCGCGGCCTCGCGCAGAAACGTATAGGTCAGAAGCGCGGCGCCAATCGGGGGCGCGTGCAGGAACAAGGTCACCCCGAAGGTCACAATCGTCAGGCGTATCGGCACAGAGGCCTCTGGCAGGATCAGCTGTGCATCGTCCACATCATCCGGCGGGCGGCCCTGGCGCGGGGGCGCGGTTTTCGCAGATTTACCCTTGGTGGCAGCCTTTTTTGCCTTCGTGCGCGTCGCCCGGCGGGCGCGGTCCATGGCCATATCGCCCGAGGTGCTTGCCAGCAATTCGAATGTGTCATCCATCAACCCGCTGGCAATCGGTTGATTGGCGGCACCGCGCAGAACCGCATCAAAGGGCAGATAGTCGCGCACCCGTTCAACGATGCGACGCAGCAGCAGGTCATAGGTCTCTGCCTTGATCGGGGTCGGGCGCCTTGCGTCTTTGGGGCCGACCGCGATCACAAGGTAGTGCGGCGCGTTTTCCGAGAGCGACGGCAACCAGCCAAGGGCGATGCGCAGGGTTTCGCGATCAATCAACGCAATATCCTCGCCATCCCAGGTCAGGCTTCGCACCTGCGTCGAGAGGTGTTGCAAGGCGATGTCGAATTCCTCGACGATGTCAGGGAAATCCATCCCTGGCAGGTCGTGATATTCCAATGCGGCAATCTGGCCGTGGGTGTGTCTGCTCATGGTGTGGCCTGTTGATCTTGGGGTTGAACAAGGGGAACCGGTCAAACGTGGCACAAAAGAGAACGTCTTGTGGCGAGGCGCGGCTAAGCGCCCCACCGATGAGGGGCGCCTAGCCCCCGTCGATGCGCGCCGCCATGATCGCAATCGCCTTTTGATAGACGCCTGCGGCATTCCATTGCTGGATGACGGCGAAATTGGGCTGGCCCTCGCGATAGCCCTGGCCGGGCTGCCAGCCCTTCTGGCGCAGGAAATTCGCGGTCGAGGCCATGGCGTCGGCAAGGTCATAGAAATCAACTCGCCCGTCGCCATTGGCATCAACGCCATAGGTCAGGGCGTTGCCGGGCAGAAACTGGGTATGGCCCAGCTCGCCGTGTTTGGCGCCTTTGGTCTGGGCGGTGATCGTGCCCCTATCGACCAGCTTGAGCGCCCCAAGGGCATGCGGGCGAAAGAAATCGGAACGGCGGCAATCATAGGTCAGGGTCACGATCGCAGAGACCACCTCGCTGTCGCCCATAAAACCGCCAAAGCCGGTTTCCATGCCATGAATGGCGATCAAAACACCGGCTGGCACGCCAAAGCGCTTCTCAAGCGATCCATAGAACGCCGCGTTGCGGGCCTTGCGTTTGCGCCCCTGGGCCACGATCGTGTCGGCGCCGCGCACTTTCATGAATTTATCGAGCGAGTAGCGAAAGCTTTTCTGATTGCGATCCGCCGCGATGGTGCGGCTGGCATAGCGGGCATCTGCAAGTGCTGCCAGGCCGCGTTGCCCGACGCCCTCGCGTGCGGCCTCTTTTGCAAAGGCGGCTTTCCAGCCGGAAAACCCGTCTGCCGTATTTCCGCAGGGCGCGGCCGTGGCGGCCCCTGCAAGACCAAAGCACAGAGAGAGCCCCATCAGAACGGGCCGGATTATATAGTTTGGCGACATCACAACACTCCTGTAAAAACCAATCGCCGCAAGTCTAGCCGATTGCCGGGGTTGCACAATGGCTCTGCCTGGGGAAGAGGTCGCCATGGGTTATCCCAACAGGCTCTGAAGGGCGCTCATCGCACTTGCGGTGGTCCCAAAGGTCTGAAACGTGATGAACGTCCCGGTCAGCGCCGCCGTCTGCGCCGTCAAGCGCAGGTTTTCACCGCGCAGCAGGTTGAAAACAGCAAGGGCGGCCGCCATCGGCAGAGCAAACAGCCCCAGAGTGATGGTCAGCAGCCAGACCGAGAGGCGCAAGGGCGTGGTCTTTTCACGGATATCATCGGTGCTGTCGGGATGGCCAATCTGATCCTCGCGAAAGGTTGTGCGCAGAGCGTCCTCAATCGGGTCATCCGACGTCAGGCGGGCCTGAAGTATCAGGTTGGTTTCCTCGATGCCAGGCAGGGTGTGGCGCCGTGGCATGGCCTTTGGCGTCTCCATGACGACGTCGCATGCAAGATCCTCATTGGTCGGTTCTTCCTCGGGCAGGGTCGTGGCCATTTCAAAATCGGCGCTGCTCAGGAGAGCCCGCGGGTCAATCCACTGAACATAATCGGGCGACAGGCTGCGGTGCAGGGTCTGAAGCACATGCGCCATGATCGACTGGTTGCAGCGCTGGTCTTGATCCTCATCCGGGTCAAACCGGGTCAAGATCAGTGCCAGAAAATGCGCGGCAGGGCGGCCAAGGGCGGCCACGTGGTAGTCGGCCCTGATATCAATGCAGAGCTCGAAATCAGCCGTGCGTATCGTCACGGTGTCATCCGAAAGGACCGAAAACCCGCCAACCTGCGCGTCAAGCCTGTCCAATGTGGCGCAAACCCGATTTCCGATCATCACGATGTCAAGTGTTCTCGTACCGAGAAATACTAGCCCTGACGTAACCCTGTGAGTGGTTCTGGTCATGGTACAATCCGTCCATAGGTTATCAACCCTTCAAGGAATAACCGCCAAAGTTGTATCTCTTTTGTTTCAAATATGAATAGTTTGAGGCAATCACCCGATTTTGGTGGTTTTGGATCGAATTTGGTAACAGTCCCGTGAAAAAAAGAGAGCGCCCCGTGTCGGGGGCGCTCTCAGGGTGTGATATCGCGGCTAATTTGTGGCCGCGGGCCGCCTTAGCAGCTGTAGTACATGCCGAACTCGACCGGGTGGGGTGTGTGCTCGTACTGATGCACCTCTTCCATCTTGAGGGCGATATAGCCGTCGATCTGATCCTTGGTGAACACGTCACCGGCCAGAAGGAAATCGTGATCGGCGGCAAGACACTCAAGCGCTTCGCGCAGGCTGCCGCAGACGGTGGGGATGTCCTTGAGCTCTTCGGCGGGCAGATCGTAAAGGTTCTTGTCCATCGCTTCGCCGGGATCAATCTTGGATTTGATACCGTCAAGGCCAGCCATCAGCAGAGCCGCAAACGCCAGATAGGGGTTGGCCGCCGGATCGGGGAAGCGGGCCTCGACGCGCTTGGCCTTGGGCGATTCCGTCCACGGGATACGAACGCAGCCCGAGCGGTTACGGGCCGAATAGGCGCGCAGAACCGGGGCCTCGAAACCGGGGATCAGGCGCTTATAGCTGTTGGTCGCCGGGTTGGTGAAGGCGTTCAGCGTTTTGGCGTGCTTGAGAATGCCGCCGATGAAATACAGCGCTTCCTGGCTCAGGTCGGCATATTTATCGCCTGCGAAAAGCGGCTTGCCGTCTTTCCAAATCGACATGTTCACATGCATGCCTGACCCGTTATCACCATAGATCGGCTTGGGCATGAAGGTGGCCGATTTGCCATAGGCATGGGCCACGTTGTGGATCACGTATTTGTATTTCTGGATCTCGTCGGCCTGTTTGGTCAGCGAGCCAAAGATCAGGCCAAGCTCATGCTGACAGCTGGCCACTTCGTGGTGGTGCTTGTCAACTTTCATGCCAAGGCGCTTCATGGTGCTGAGCATTTCGGCGCGGATGTCTTGCGCGTCATCCACCGGGTTGACCGGGAAATAACCACCCTTAAGGCCCGGGCGGTGACCCGTGTTGCCCATTTCATACTCGGTATCGGTGTTCCAGGACGCATCAACCGCGTCGACTTCATAGGACACCTTGTTGATCGAGTTCGAAAAGCGAACATCGTCAAACAGGAAGAACTCGGCCTCGGGGCCAAAGAAGGCGCTGTCGCCGATGCCAGAAGATTTGAGGTAAGCCTCGGCTTTTTCGGCGGTGCCGCGCGGATCGCGGGGATAGGATTCACCGGTGTCGGGCTCAACAACCGAGCAATGCACACAGAGCGTTTTTTCCGCATAGAACGGATCAACATAGGCGCTTTCGGTGTCGGGCATAAGTTTCATGTCCGAGGCTTCGATTGACTTCCAGCCGGCGATTGACGAGCCGTCAAACATGAACCCTTCGTCAAGGAAATCTTCGTCGACCAGATCGGCGACAATGGTGACGTGCTGCAACTTGCCGCGCGGGTCGGTAAAGCGGATGTCGACATATTCGATGTCTTCATCCTTGATCAGCTTGAGAACTGCGTCCTTGCTCATTCTCTTGTCCTTTTCTTACTGGAGTAGGGGTTACAGCGCGTCCGAGCCGGTTTCGCCGGTACGGATGCGGATGGCTTGTTCGACCGGGCTGACAAAAATCTTGCCATCGCCGATCTTGTCGGTTTTTGCCGCGTCGATGATGGCTTCGATTGCAGCATCGACCTGATCATCGTCAAGCACGACGTCGATTTTCACCTTCGGCAGGAAATCAACGACGTATTCGGCGCCGCGGTAAAGCTCTGTATGGCCTTTCTGACGGCCAAAGCCTTTGACCTCGATGACCGAGAGGCCCTGAATGCCCGCATCCTGCAAAGCTTCCTTTACCTCGTCGAGTTTGAACGGTTTGATGATCGCTTCGATCTTTTTCATCGGCTCGGGCCTCCTCGGCTGTCGTTTCGCGATGTGCAGATCACTTCTCAGGGGTATGCTCAATCGGTTAGGGTCGGGAATGCGGGTGAAAACGGCGGTGAAAATCTACGCCGCCCAAAAAATAGGCAGTATGCGCATAAAATGCGCGAAATTGAATCGCAGGGATTGATGACATGACCGAACTACTCACCGCCGCCCAGATGCGCAGCCTTGAAACAGCCGCAATCGAGTCGGGTGAGGTGACCGGTCTTGAGCTTATGGAACGCGCCGGGCGCGGCGTGGTCGAGGCGATGTTCGAGGAATGGCCGGACCTGGCAAAAGCGCCACAACACGCCGTGATTTTATGCGGGCCGGGCAACAATGGCGGCGACGGCTTTGTTGTGGCGCGATTGCTCAAGACTTGGGGCTGGGATGTGGAGGTGTTTCTCTGCGGTGACCCGACCAGACTGCCCGCCGATGCGAAGGTGAATTATGAGCGTTGGGCGGAGTTGGGGGAGGTTCAACTCTTCCGAAACGCACCAAAATTCGCTCATGAGGCCGACCTTTATGTCGATGCGCTTTTCGGGACGGGGCTGACGCGGCCTTTAAGCGGTGAAGTGTTGGAATGGGCCGCGGGCCGTATCGGCGACTTCGATGTTGCCGCAAAAACTGTTGCCATTGATGTGCCGTCGGGGCTTTGCGCGGATAGCGGCCGTGAGCTGGCGCAAGACACAGAAACGGTTCTGGCGGGGCTGACGGTGACATTCCATTCGATGAAGCTTGGCCATGCCTTGGCATGGGGGCCATTCAAGTGTGGCAAGACGGTCGTGGCCGATATCGGTTTGCGCCACGTCTACCCAAATAATGTTGTTCGGATGAACAGCTGTGAACATCCAGGCCATCTGGGCAAGGCGGATTTGGGTCACAAATACTCTCACGGCCATGCACTGATCCTTTCCGGCGGTGCAGGCAAGACCGGCGCGGCGCGGCTGGCGGCGCGTGGTGCGCTTCGGATCGGGGCAGGGGCGGTGACGCTTGGCGTGCCGCCCGTCGCGCAGATGGAGGTGGCAGGGCAGATCACCGCGCTGATGTTGCGGCGGATCGAGGATGCGTCGGCCTTGACTGCGGTGCTGGCGGACAAGCGGATCACTGCGCTTTGCCTGGGGCCCGGGATGGGTACGGGCGCGCGCGAAAAGGCATTGATAGCGGCGGCGTTGGATGCGCGTGGGTTTCACCCACCCTACGAGGGACGGTCGGTTGTATTGGATGCGGATGCGTTGACGCTGATTTCGCAGGATGAGGCGCTGTTTGGGATGTTGCACGAGCGGTGCATTCTGACCCCGCATGCAGGGGAATTCGCGCGGTTGTTTCCCGATATTGCGGCGAAACTAACGGCACCTGCGGTCAGCGGACCGGCCTATTCCAAGGTCGATGCAACCCGCGAGGCGGCGAAGCGGGCGGGCTGCGTGGTACTATTCAAGGGGCCGGATACGGTTATTGCGGCCCCCTCGGGCGCGTGCAGGATAAGTTCGGCGCATTACGCGCGCGCCGCACCCTGGCTGGCGACCGCCGGCTCGGGTGACGTTCTGGCAGGGTTTATCACCGGGCTTTTGGCGCGGGGATTTGCGCCGATGCAGGCGGCAGAGACTGCCGCCTGGCTGCACGTGGACTGCGCGCTTGCATTCGGCCCGGGCCTGATTGCCGAGGATCTGCCCGAAACCTTGCCCGCAGTCTTGCGCGCGCTTGAGGTTTAGGGCGTGGCGCGTTCATTGGAATTCACGCGACATGCTCTGACGTATTGAGTTCGCATGGTCGAGGCGCTCAAAACCGGGTCCGCTACGACAGTCATGAGCAGTTGCAGGCAGATCTCAACGACCTCTTGGCGGCATAGAATTTTGCGCGACGCCTGAAGACATGCGGCAGCCCCACTCCATACGAGTACATCTGCAAATTCCGGGCATCAGAGCCGGAAAGATTCAAACTCGATCCACCCGATCAGATGCCGGGACTGAACCCTAGCGTTTGTGGCGGGTTTTCTTGATGGTCTTGTTGCCGCGCGGCCCGGTGGCGACGGGGGTGTTGACGCGGTTTTCCGTATCAAGCTTGCGCCAGCGTTCCAGACGGCCCGGATCAAGCGTGCCTGCTGCAACGGCGGCCTGCACCGCACAGCCCGGCTCATGCGCGTGGGTGCAGTCGCGAAACCGGCACTCTGGCGCAAGCTCGGCGATCTCGGCAAACAGCGTGTCGAGTCCGGCGCCGACATCGCTGACGTGAAGCGAGCGCATGCCGGGTGTGTCAATCGCCAGCCCGCCACCCTTGACCGCGTGCAGTGAGCGCGAGGTGGTCGTGTGGCGCCCCTTGGCGTCATCCTCGCGGATGCCGCTGGTGGGTTGCGCCGCCGCGTCGTCCTTGGCGGCAAGGGTGTTGAGCAGGGTCGATTTGCCCACACCCGACGAGCCGACAAGCGCCACGGTCTGACCGGGCGCGCACCATGGCGCGAGGGCGGTGGCGGCCTCGGGGTCTTTGGCGTTGAGCGTGACCACCGCAAGCCCGCGTTGCAGGGCCGCCGCGCGGCTCTGGTAGCTTGCGGCATCCTTTGCCATATCGGCCTTGGTCAAGAGGATCACCGGCGTCGTTCCGGCCTCATTGGCAAGGGCAAGGTAACGCTCAAGCCGCGCCGGGTTGAAATCGGCGTTGCAGGAGGTGACGATGAACAGCGTGTCGATATTGGCGGCAATCAGCTGCGGCGCGCGGGTGCCCTCGGTGCGCCGCCGCAACAGTGATTTCCGCTCAAGTCTGCGGCTGACGGTGTCGGTCCCCGGATCAACAAGAACCCAGTCCCCGACGGCGAAATCGGTGGTGCTGGCATGGGCGGGCAGGTTGAGCTTGACCGCGCCCGAGGGCGAAAAGGCGGTGACCCGCGAGCGATGCACGGTCGCGATGCGCATCGGCACAAGCGCGGTCTCATCGGGCGTTACCTGATCCTCAAACCCCTTTGACCAGCCGAGGGCGGCCAGGGAATTGGGAGAGGGGGTGCGGGTCTCTGTCATGTCTGATGCATGAATGCGGCGCCACTTGGATGCAAGCTTTTGTTGCGCAAGGGGCCGCAGGGTGCGGCGCATTCTGGCAGGTGTGGAGGCCTCCGGCGGGAGTATTTTGGCCAAGAAGAAGCCCGGGACAGCCGATTTTCTTTAATTTATCCGGGGTGCCCTTAAAATTGCATCTTTCTGTGGTATGTCATCTGGCAGAGGTAGGCAAAGGGAGCGATGCAATGAACGTCAATCAGATTGTCACGATGGTGATGCGCATGGTCATGCGCCGCCTGTTGCGCGGCGGCGTCAATGCCGTTGGCAAGAAGATGAACCGTGGCGGTGGCGCCGCCGCTGGCCCCGATGGTCGCAAAACCGCACAGCGCACGCGTCAGGCGATGAAGCTTGGCCGCAGGATCGGACGGTTCTGAGGCGCGCCTAGCTTTTGAAATGCTTGCTGAGCTTGAGGCCCTGACCCTGATAATTCGAGGCAATGCCCGCGCCGTAGAGCTGATCGGGGATCTCATACATTTTCTCATAGACCAGCCGCCCGACGACCTGACCATGTTCGAGCACGAAGGGCGCCTCGTGGCAGCGCACTTCAAGCACGCCGCGTGAGCCGCTGCCGCCGGCCGCATCATGACCGAAACCGGGATCGAAGAAACCCGCGTAGTGCACCCGGAACTCACCCACCATGGCCACATAGGGCGCCATTTCGGCGGCATAGTCCGGCGGGATATGCACCGCCTCGCGGCTGACAAGAATATAGAACGCGCCGGGATCAAGGATGATATGGCCCGCCTTGGCATGGACCTCTTCCCAATAGTCCGAGGGGTCGTAATGGGCGATCTTCTCGAGGTCGATCACCCCGGTATGGGGTTTGGCGCGATAGCCGACAAGGCTGCTGTCGCTGGGGCGCAGATCAACCGAAAAGCCAAGGCCCTCGTCGATCACGGCGGTGCCATCGACCAGCGGGCTTGCGGCATGAAGCGCGCGCAGGGCCGTATCATCCAGCGTCGCATGGCCCTGGCGAAAGCGGATCTGATTGAGGCGCATGCCGGGGCGCACCAGCACCGAGAAGGAGCGCGGGCAGATTTCGGCGTAAAGCGGGCCGGCATAGCCCGGCGGCACGCGGTCAAATTCGACGCCACCATCGGTGATCATCCGGGTCAGAAGATCAAGCCGCCCGGTCGAGGATTTGGCATTGGCCACCGCCTGCACGCCCTCGGGAAGGGCCAGAGACTCCATCAGGGGCACCACATAGACACAGCCCTTTTCCAGAACCGCGCCCTGGCTCAGGTCGACCTGGTGCATTTCAAACTCGGCCAGCCGCTCGGCCACGGTGCGCCCGGAGCCGGTGAGGAACGAGGCCCGCACCCGGTAGGCCACGGCGCCAAGACGCAAGTCAAGGCTGGCGGGTTGCACCTGTTCGGGCAGGATGCCGGGCCTGGCACCAAGCGCGCCATCGGCGATCATGGCCTTGATTTGCTGGCTGGAAAGAACCCCGGTCATCTTCGCCCCCTATGGCAGCCCCGCATCTGCGGCGCGGTGCCCTGGGGGGCCAGATGGGCGGGATCGTCGGTTGAATTGGTCGGGCTAGCAGGACTCGAACCTGCGACCTTCCGTCCCCCAGACGGACGCGCTACCAGGCTGCGCCATAGCCCGACGATGTGGACGTCATACTGGTTTTCAGAGCGGGGACAAGGGCTAATTCCCACTTTTTAGTCCCGGAGTTGACCATCTTGCGATTTCGCAGCCCCAAGCGCCGAGAGGCGGGCCAGCACAGGCCCGAGACGTGCGGCGGTTTCGGGTGAAATCGGGTGTGGCAGGTCGGCCAGGGCGGCAAGCGGGCCGGGGTCGGCGCTGACCTTGTCTGTTGCATCCTCGGGCAGGTCCGGTTGGGGCAGGGGAGCGGGCCCTTTCAGGGCCGCAGCCTCGGGCTCCGGTTCTGGCTCTGCTGCCGGTTTCGTTGCGGCTTGTGCCTCTGGCTCTGGGGGCGCGGTTTCGGCTATGATCTCACGGTCGGGGTCGGTCACTTGCGGGGGTAAGTCTTCGGGCTGTTGCTCTGATCCCGTATCCGTAGTGTCGTGATTTGCGTCATCGAGGGCGTGCGGGGGCGTTTCATCGGGCAACCGCGCATCCTGCGGGATCGGGCTGTCGGTCTCGGCGGGCGAGGCGGTATCCTCTGCTTCGGCGGGGTCTGCGGTCTGGTCTTCCGGGGCGTCGGGGATTTCAGGCGGTGCCGGGGCGGGTGTGGCAGGCGGCGCATTGCCCCCGCGTTCGAAATTCAGCACCTTGGCAGGTTCAGACCGCTCTGGTGCCACGTCGAGCGCGATATTGCTGGCTTCGCCTTTGGTCACCTCATCCAAGGGCTGCGACAGATCCGAGACATGGCGCACCCCCTGTTCGCGCAACAGCTTTTGAGCGCCCTTGATCGTCATGCCCTCATCGTGCAGCAACGCCTTGATCCCGCCCAGCAAAAGCATGTCGGCGGGGCGGTAATAGCGGCGGCCGCCCGCGCGCTTGACCGGCTTGATCTGCGAAAATTTGCTTTCCCAGAACCGCAGCACATGCGCCGGAACCTCCAGCCATTCGGCAACTTCACTGATCGTGCGAAAGGCGTCGGCGGATTTTGCCATCGGCTCTGTGCCCCTCAGCTTTTGTTGCCGGCCGCGACGCGATCTTTCATCAGGTGCGACGGGCGGAAGGTGAGAACCCGGCGGGGGTTGATGGGAACTTCTTCACCGGTCTTGGGATTGCGGCCAACGCGGGCCGTCTTGTCACGCACGGAAAATGTGCCAAAGGACGAAATCTTGACTTGCTCGCCGCTCACCAGAGCGTCCGACATGTGATCAAGTACGCTTTCAACAAGCTGTGATGCGTCGTTGCGTGACAGGCCGACCTCTCGGAAAATGGCCTCACTCAAATCCATGCGCGTCAATGTCTTATCAGTCATCAGGTCCCCCCTGTTTTTGAGCAACCTTAGGGCCGAAGGATTTTCCGAGTCAATGTCAACGACTTATACAGCGGGATTAAAGCGCGCTTTTTTGCGCATTTTCGGTGATTTACAGGCGCAGAAGCACCGAGCCCCATGCCAGACCGCCGCCAATCGCCTCTGAGAGCACGAGATCGCCTTGCCTGATCTTGCCGCTCTCCACCCCCACCGACAGCGCCAGAGGGATCGAGGCCGCCGAGGTGTTGCCGTGATCCTGCACCGTGACGATCACCCGATCCATCGGCAGGCCCATCTTTTTGGCGGTGCCCTGGATGATGCGAATGTTGGCCTGATGCGGAACGATCCAATCGACATCGCTGCCGCTCAGCCCGACTTTGGCAAGCGCGGTTTCGGCGGTCGAGGTCAGCTTTTCCACGGCCTGACGGAACAGCGGATTGCCCTGCATGCGCAGCTTGCCCGAATCGCCGGTCGAGGACACACCGCCATCGACGTAAAGCATGTCGCGATAGCGCCCGTCGGAATTGAGATCAGCCGACAGAATCCCGCGATCGGCATTGCTGCCGGTGCCGTCCTGAACCCCGAGCACAAGCGCGCCAGCGCCATCACCGAATAGCACACAGGTCGAGCGGTCAGTCCAATCCATGATCCGGCTGAAGGTCTCGGCGCCGATCACCAGAAGGCGCTTGGCCTGACCGGCGATCAACAGCGCGTTGGCATTGGTCAGCGCGTAGATGAAACCGGCGCAGACCGCCTGAACGTCAAAGCCAAAGCCGCGCGTCATGCCAAGCTCTTTTTGCACCATGGTGGCGACTGAGGGAAAGGTCAGATCGGGGGTCGAGGTGGCCACGATGATGCCGTCGATGTCATCAGCGGTAAGCCCGGCGTGCTCAAGCGCGGCGCGCGCGGCGCGCACCGCCAGATCGGACGTGGTCTGGCCTTCGGCGGCAAAGCGTCGCCGCTCGATGCCTGATCGGGTGCGAATCCATTCATCCGTTGTGTCGAGGGTCTTTTCAAATTCCGAGTTGGGAACAATACGATCCGGCAGGTAATGCCCGACCCCTTCCACAACGGCACGTAAAGTCATTCAGTCTCACCGTCGATTACATTATCCGAGGGCGCATCCTGATCCAGAGAGGCCGCAGATGCAACCCGCGCCGCAAGCCTTTCGGAAAACCCTGATTGCGCAAGTTCAAACGCCAGCTTGATCGCCGAGGACACGCCGGTCGCATCCGCCGCACCATGCGATTTCACAACCGTGCCGTTCAGCCCAAGAAACACGCCGCCATTGGCGCGCCGCGGGTCGATCCGCTTTTTCAGACGTTGCAGGACAGGGTAGGCGACCACGGCGGCCAGCCGCGACAGCAGGGAATGGGCAAACGCCTCGCGCATCAGATCGGCAAACAGCTTTGCGATACCTTCGCCGGTCTTGAGGGCCACATTGCCGGTAAACCCATCGGTGACAATCACGTCACAGGCGGTGCCGGGAAGGTCGCGCCCCTCGACAAAGCCGATAAATTCGAACTCCGACGTGCGGGCATTGGCTGCGATAAGGTCATAGGCCTCTTTCAGCTCGGTGCGCCCCTTGTGTTCTTCGGTGCCGACATTCAAAAGCCCGATCCGCGGCCTGGCAAGGCCAAAGCCGTTACGGGCATAAGAGGCCCCCATCAGCGCGTATTGCATGAGATCCTTGGCATCGGCGCGAATATCGGCCCCGCCATCGAGCATGATGTTGAACGATTGTGGATTCTGCGAGGGCCACATGACCGCGATCGCAGGCCGGTAGATACCGGGCAGCTTGCGCAGCCGCAGGACCGACATCAGCATCAAAGCCCCGGTATTGCCGCAGGATACGCAAACCGTCGCCTCGCCCGCGCGCACGCATTCGAGCGCCGACCACATCGATGTCTCGCGGCCACGGCGCACAGCATGCGCAGGCTTGTCTTCCATCGTGACGACTTCGGGCGCGTCGCGTATCTCGACACGCGCGGCCAACCCTTTGCGCTTGGCAATAAGGTGTTCGAGGTCGTCCTTGGGACCGTGCAGGATAAAGCCGATATCGGGATTGCGTTTGGCAGAATCGGCAATACCGGCGACAACGGTCGCCGGCCCCTGATCGCCGCCCATGGCGTCAACCGAGATGATGGTGCGCCCTGCACCCGCCTTGGATTGATCCCTGCGAGCGGTCATGCAGCAATTCGCCTTTTTATCGCTTACGCCGCGTCGTCATCCAGATCGATTTCGTCGGCCATGGCCACGACTTCGCGGTCGGCATAGTGGCCGCAGGATGCGCAAACGTGGTGCGGGCGCTTGAGCTCGCCACAGTTGGGGCATTCGTTGGGGTTGCCTGCAACCAATGCGTCATGTGCGCGACGGTTGTTGCGGCGTGATTTCGATACTTTGTTCTGTTGGACAGCCATGTCTCAACCTCAATTCCTGTGGGCCGATCCGGCCCTGTTTCACGAGTGTTCGCGGCTCATAGTCTGTTACGAGCCGCCGGTTCAACCCTAAATTCCGATGAGAGCGCAAAAATACAGCGATTTGTTGCCGGAGCAAGCGATTCTTGGTGCTATTCGCCGTTTTCCATTTTGTCGCGCAGCGCGGCCAACCCGGCAAAGGGTTTGGTGTCTTCATCCTCAAGCGGGGTGATGCCATCCTCGGCCACGGTGATCTGGCCGAGTTCGGCGCCGTCGCTGCGCGGGTAATCCGGCAGCGAGAGCGCAAGCGCCTCGATCATCACGCGATTGAGGTCGATTTCGTTGCCAAGCGGTTCGATCGTGTCATCCTCTGACATTTCCACCTCATCGCCGGGGGCGACCTCGGGCTCTTGCAGTTCTGCCAGGAAACGGCGGGTGATCTTTTCATCAATCCGGCTTGTGACCGGATCGAGCGTGACAACGCAGGGCTGCACCACCGTGGCGCCAAGATCGGCAAGCAGCAGCCAGTCGCTGCGCCCCTCGGCCGTCAAGGTGCCACGAAAGCGCAGCTTGCGCAGCGCCGACAGGTCCAGCTCTTTTGCGATAAGCGCCATTTCGGCCTTGTCCGGGGCCAGATCAAAGGCCACGGGCCGCTTGATCGAGAGGTCAGAGACACGGAGCACGCTTTGTTTTCGAGGCGTTTGCGACATAGTCACCCTTGCTTCCTTTCTTGAACCATTGCACCACCTTGTTGTAAGCGGGATAAAAGCCGCGTTAGGCCAAGACAAGAGGGCAGAGATGACAGCTATCAGAAACCGGGTGGTCAGCGCCATGGCGCTTTGCTGTCTTATCGTTGTGACCGCCTGTTCGGCGACCTACAGAAACCATGGCTATGCGCCGCTTGACGAGGATATGCAAAACCTTGTCGTGGGCGTCGATACCCGTGCCACGGTGGACGATACGGTTGGGCCGCCGTCTCTTTCGGGGATGCTGGGGGATGGAAATTACTATTACGTCCGCAGCCGCGTGCGCGAATTTGGCATGTTCCGCCCCGAGGTGGTCGAGCGTCAGATCCTGGCGATTTCGTTCAACGAGGATGACACGATTGCCAATATCGAGCGCTTTGGTCTTGAGGATGGCAACATTGTTCCGCTGTCGCGCCGGGTGACCGATTCGTCGGTGATCAGCAACGGCTTCTTGCGTCAGATGCTTGGCAATATCGGCAATATCAACCCGCTTGACGGTTTGAACTGACCGCGGATCGGCATGAGAATGCGGTAACTGCTTGTGCTATGCCTCGTACCTGACGAGGATCAGACTGGCCTTAGTGGGTGGGATCATGGCGCATTCTCAAAGCACAAGATACCGGGTGCGCGTGGCGCAGGATGGCCGCGATATCCGTGCTGCACAGCGGCTGCGCCATCTGGCCTTTGCCCCGGTGGTTGAGGCCGATCTGGATTGCGATGCGTTTGATCCGCTTTGCACCCACTTCCTGATCGAAGAGCAGAGCGGCGGGCGGCTTGTCGGCTGTTTTCGGATGTTACCGCTGTCGAGCGGCGTCGAAATCAACCTGAGCTATGCCGCGCAATTCTATGATTTAGCAAAGCTTTCCAGGTTTGTCGGGCCAATGGCAGAGCTGGGGCGCTTTTGCAGCCTCCCAGGGGTGCAGGATCCCGATATCCTGCGCCATGCCTGGGCGGCGATGACGCGCCATGTGGATCGCACCGGGATTGAGATGCTGTTTGGCTGTTCATCCTTTCAGGGCACCGATCCCGCTCCTTACCGCGACAGCTTTGCCTTGCTGCGCGATCGCCACCTTGCGCCCGAGGTGTGGCGCCCTCGGGTGGGCGCGCCCGGCGTGTTCCGCTTTTGCGAGGGGCTCGGCGGGCATGAACCCGACCCCAAACAGGCGCTGCGACATATGCCGCCTTTGCTGCGCAGCTATCTGGCAATGGGTGGGTGGGTGAGCGATCACGCGGTTGTCGATGCGCGGATGAATACGCTTCATGTCTTCACCGGGGTTGAAATCAAGGCGATTCCGCCGATGCGCAAGCGGCTTTTGCGCGCGCTTGCCGCGACCTAGGGCGCGCTCGGCGCACAAAGCGCGCCGACCTCCGCCTTTCGCTTGACGCCCCCGAGGCCCCGAGATAGCCCGCACTCATGGCACGCGCACCTCTTCTTCAGCTCACCGATATCTCGCTTACCTTTGGGGGTGAGCCGATATTTCATGACCTTTCGCTTGTGGTTCAACCCGGCGACCGTGTGGCGCTTGTCGGGCGCAACGGCTCTGGCAAATCCACCCTTCTCAAGGTGATGGCGGGGCTGGTTGAACCCGACAGGGGCGTGCGGGTCGTGACCCCGGGCATCAGCGTTGGGTATATGGAGCAAGAGCCTGATATGAAAGGCTTTACCACGCTTGGCGACTATGCCGTCAGCGAGTTGGATGCCTCCGAGATGTACCGTGTCGAGATGGCGGGCGAAGGCTTGAAATTCGATCCCGACCGCCCGGTTGCCACCGCCTCGGGCGGCGAGCGGCGGCGCGCTGCCCTGGCCAAGCTGATGGCCGAAGCGCCGGATCTCATGCTGCTCGACGAGCCGACCAACCATCTTGATATTGAGGCGATCGGCTGGCTTGAAGCCGAGCTCAAGCAGACCCGCAAGGGCTTTGTCCTGATCAGCCACGACCGCGCCTTCTTGCGTGAACTTACGCGTGCAACCCTCTGGATTGACAGGGGAATGACGCGCCGTCAGGAAACCGGATTCGAGCATTTCGAGGCCTGGCGCGACAAGGTTTGGGAAGATGAGGACATGCAGCGCCACAAGCTTGATCGCAAGATCAAGTCCGAGGCCCGTTGGGCCGTCGAGGGAATCAGCGCCCGGCGCAAGCGCAATCAGGGCCGGGTGCGCGCCCTGCAAGACCTGCGCGCCGAACGCTCCAGCCAGATCAAACGTCAGGGCACTGCCGCAATGGCGCTTGAGGCGGGGCCGTCTTCGGGTCGCAAGGTGATAGAAGCGATAAATATTTCAAAAGGATACGGCGATAAGCTCATCCTGAAAGATTTCAGCATAAAGATCCAGCGCCGCGACCGCGTGGCCTTTGTCGGCCCCAATGGCGTGGGCAAGACAACACTTTTGAAAATGCTGCTGAAAGAGATCGAGCCCGACGCTGGCACCGTCACCACCGGCACCAACCTTGTGCCCGCCGTCTTTGATCAGGCCCGCGCACAGCTTCACCCGGAAATGTCGCTTTGGGAAAGCCTCACCGGGGACGTGGATATGCGCGTTTCGGGGCAGGCGGATCAGATCATGGTGCGCGGTGTGCCGCGCCATGTGGTCAGCTATCTCAAGGATTTCCTGTTTGACGAACGCCAGGTCCGTGCGCCGGTCAAGTCCCTCTCGGGGGGCGAAAAAGCCCGGCTTTTGCTGGCCAAGCTGATGGCGCGGGAAAGTAATCTTCTGGTGCTCGACGAGCCGACCAACGACCTTGATATCGAAACGCTGGACCTGTTGCAGGAATTGCTTGACGATTATGATGGCACCGTTCTGCTGGTCAGCCACGACCGCGATTTTCTTGATCGCGTCGCCACCACCACCATCGCGATGGAGGGCGACGGGCGCGCCACCGCCTATGCCGGTGGGTGGAGCGATTATCGCGCACAGCGCAATGCCGGCGCATCAGGAAGTGCGGATAAAAGTCACGATAAATCAAGGCAGAAAAAGCCAGAGTTAAAGCAAGAGAAAGCCACCAAACCGCAACTGTCCTTCACCGAAAAGCACCGCCTTGAAGAATTGCCCGCCGTGATGGAGCGGCTTCAGGCCGAGATCGCCAAGCTTGAGGGTCTTTTGGCCGATGCCGAGCTGTTCACCCGCGAGCCGATCAAGTTCAAAAAGGCGACCGAGGCCTTGACCACTCGCCAGACAACATTGGCAGAGGCCGAGGAAGAATGGCTTGCCCTGGCTGAAAAGGCCGAGGCAGAGGGTTGATTTTCGCGTAGATTCCCTAGCTCTTGAAACGGAACAGACCGAAACAGGAGCCCGCGCAGATGAAAGACAGGATTCGCCTGCTTTACGAAGGCCGCAGCAAGCGCGCCACGCGGTTCCGCTATGCGTTGCTGATCTTTGACGCGGCCACGATCCTGTTTTTTCTGGCCACGGCCACCATGGCGTTCACGCCGGGTTTGCTCGTGATAGATGCGGTGGTGGCGATTCTGGTGCTGGCCGATATGATCTGTCGGTTATGGATCGCGCCCAACAAGATACGCCACCTGCGCCAGATTTACGTGATCGTGGATTTCGTCGTTCTGGCCTCGCTGATTGCGACGCCGTTTCTGGGGCAGGAGCTAGCGATGCTGCGGCTGTTGCGGGCGCTGCGGCTTGTGCATTCCTATCATCTGTTGCGCGATCTGCGCCGCGATTCAGCCTTCTTTCGCCAACGCGAGGATACCATCGTCGCCTTGATCAACCTGTTGGTCTTTATCTTCACGATGACGGCGGTGGTGTTCATTCTGCGTGGCGGTCAAGAGCCGGGCCTTGAGACCTATGTTGACGCGCTCTATTACACCGTCGCCACGCTGACGACGACCGGATTTGGCGATATCACCATGACAAGCGGCCTTGGGCGGCTTTTGTCGGTGGCAATCATGGTGGTCGGGGTAGCGCTGTTCTTGGGGTTGGCCAAGGCGATTTTCACGCCCGCTAAGGTGCGCTACAAATGCCCCGATTGCGGGCTGACGCGCCATGACCCGGATGCGATCCACTGCAAGCATTGCGGCCACGAGCTTAAAATCGAAACCGAGGGGGCCAGTTGAGCCGACTTATTGCATCCGCAATGCACCATCCAACCGGATCACCTCGCCATTGAGATAGCCGCATTCGACGATAAACCGCGCAAGCGCAGCATATTCCGCCGGATCGCCTAGCCGCTTGGGGCAGGTCACATCCTGCGCCAGGCCGTCCTGTACCTCTTGCGGCAGGCCCTTGAGCATCGGCGTGAGGAAAATCCCCGGCGCAATCGCCATCACCCGGATGCCGTCACGCGCCAGATCGCGCGCCATCGGCAGCGACAGCCCGACAATCCCGCCCTTTGAGGCCGCATAGGCCGCCTGGCCTTTTTGGCCGTCAAACGCCGCAACCGAGGCGGTGTTGATGATCACGCCGCGCGCGCCATCGGGGGCGGCTATGTTCTGGGCGATTTCGGCGGCGGCAAGGCGGGCGACGTTGAATGTGCCCACAAGGTTGATGTCGATGGTGCGTTTGAACGCCGCGAGGCTGTGCGGCCCGTCGCGGCCAAGGGTCTTTTCGCCGGTGGCGATCCCGGCACAGTTCACGGCGGCGGTGATCTTGCCCATGGCGGCCTTTGCGGCGGCAATGGCCGCACTTACCGAAGCCTCGTCGGTGACATCGGTTTCAACGAAAGTGGCGCCGATTTCGGCGGCGACGGCGCGACCGCGCTCGCCGTCGCGATCAAACAGCGTCACCTGAGCGCCCATCTCGGCAAAGTGGCGTGCGGTGGCCTCGCCAAGGCCGGAGGCCCCGCCAGTGATGATTGCGGCTGTGTCCTGAATGCGCATGGCGGTTTCCCTTCAATAAATGAACATATGTTCAGATAACGCTTGCGCGCGCCCCTGTCAAAGGCGGCGTTCGCGCAGGCGCGTGATCAGCCCAAGCCCAAGCACCGTGAGCAGGATGCGATAGATATGGTGCAGCGTGACAAAGGCGGGATTGGCATTGAGGCTCAGTGCGACAAGCGCCATTTCGGTCACCCCGCCGGGCGCAAAGCTGATCAGCAGAACATCGACCGGCTCTGCGGTGATCCGGTGCAGCACAAAGGCAAAGCCGCCGCCAAGCGCCAGCATCATCGCCACCGACACGACCGACAGGCCCGCGCCGCGCAGGATCATTGCGGGGTTTAGCCCGGTAAAGCGCATGCCAAGCGCCGTGCCAAGCACCATCTGCGCCATATTCACCAGCCATTGCGGGATATCCAGGCCAATCACCCCGGTCAGCGACAGCACCGCCGCAAGCGCCATCGGCCCGGTCAACTGCCCGGCGGGCAGGCGCAGCAGATGCCCAAGCCCAAGCCCCGCCAGCCCGGCAATCGCGATCACCGGCAGATCGGACCAGGGCACATCGGCGCGCGCCAGTGTCATGCCTGCAGAGCTTCCGACCGGGGCGCCAAGCCAGAGCGACAGGCCGATCGGCACCGCCGTCACCACCACGATGACACGCAGGAATTGTTGCAACATCAGCCGGGTCATATCCGCGCCCGCCGCCTCGCCGAGGGCGATGGATTCGTATAACCCGCCGGGCGTGCTGGCGTAAAAGGCGGTCACCGGATCATAGCCGCCCAAACGGCGAAAAATGGCATAGCCCATGCCATGCGCCAGCGCGACAAACACCGTCAGCGCGGCAAAACTATAGATGAAAGCATGCGCTTCGGTGAACAGCGCCGGTGTCACCTGCGCCCCGATCATCAGCCCGATAATGGCAATGAACGCTATCCGAAGATGTGGCGGAAACCCATAACCCACAGGCAGGCGATGCGGCAGCACCGTCGCCACAAGGGCCGAAACGACCAGTGGCCCAAGCATGAAAGGCAAGGGCACACCGATGATCTGTGCCAGCCCGCCAGAGGCGGCCGAGAGGCCGAGCAGGCCAAGGGTTGTGATCAGGTGGCGCATGGCCCCAGTTCAAGCATCGCGCGCGCGCCGCTGCAAGAGGGCGCGCACCTGTCAGGCAAAATCGACAAACCTGTTGAACGGCATTTCGCGCAGCCGCGTGCCGGTGGCGGCAAAGATCGCATTGGCCAGGGCAGGCGCGGCGGGGGGCACCGGCGGCTCGCCGATGCCACGGATCTTGTCGGCGTTCTCAAGGCCGCGCACCACGATCTCGGGGCATTGATAAAGGCGCATGCCGGGAAAGCTGTCGAAATTCTCCTGCTCGGCGGCGCCATCCGAGTAGGTGATCTCGCAATTCATTGCATGGCCAAGGCCAAAGATCACACCGCCTTTGACAAGCCCTTCGAAATTGACCGGATCAAGGATACGCCCGACATCGGCGGCGACATAAACCCGGTCGATCCTGATCCCGGCATCGGTATCGCTCACCTCGATCACCTGCGCGCAGGGCACCCCGAAGGACAGGCAAAAGGCAACACCGCGCCCACGCCGCGGCCCAAGCGTACCACCCCAGTTCGACATTTCGCCAACCGCCTCAAGCACCTTGCGCGACGGGGTATGATTGCACAGGCGCAGCCGTTCGGCCAAGGGATCGGCCCCCGCCGCATGGATCAGCTCATCAAGCAGGCAATCGTGGAAAAACCCGTTTGACGAGGCCCCGACCGAGCGCCACGAACTGATCGGCGCCAATTCCGACGCGCGGTATCCGGTGACGCGGTAATTGGGGATGTCAAAGGGCTGATCCCAGGCGCCGGCCACGATCTGAAGGTCGGGCCCCGGCACCGGCAGGCCCTGGCGGCCCATCTGCGAGGTCATGACCGAGGGCATGGCGATGCCAAGGTCAAAACTCTCGACCTGTCCGCCCTTGACCCGGCCCCGACCGCGCGCCATGGCGATCTGGCGCGGATAGTCATGGGTCATGTCCTCTTCGCGCGAATAGGTCAGCTTGATCGGCGTGCCGGGCATCGCCATCGCCAGCCTGGTGGCATGGCGCACTACGTCATCCTCAAGGCGGTGGCCAAAGCTTCCGCCGATCATCAGGGCGTGAATATGCACGTTCTCCGTCTCAATGCCCGCGATGCGCGCGACGTTTTTCTGAACGAAACGCGGGATCTGCGTGCCGGTCCAGACGTCAACCCGGCCCTCGCCGACAACAACCGTGGCATTGATCGGCTCCAACGGGGCATGCGCAAGGTAGGGCGCGCGATATTCAACGGCAAGGTCGCTGTCCTCGGCCAAAGCCGCGTCAACATCGCCGACGTTGCGAAACCGGCTGTCCTGCTGATCGGGCGTGAAGCTCTCGCTGAGCGCGCTCCAATGACCCGCCATGTCAGCGGGGTAGGGCGCGGGGCCCCAGTCGACATCCACCGCCAAGGCGGCCTGAAACGCGCGCCAGGTGTTATCGGCGATCACGCCGATGCCGCCGGGCAAGGGCACGATCTTGACCACGCCGCGCATTTTCTCGGCCTCGGTGGGGTCAAAGCCAAGCATCTCGCCGCCCTGCGCCGGGTTAAGCCGGATCGCGCCGTGCAGCATGCCGGGCGGGGTCTGGTCAATGCCATACTCCTGCGTGCCAGTGGATTTCGCCACGATATCCACGCGCTGCATCGGCTTGCCAAGCAGGCGCCACTGATCGGGCGCGCGCAGGGTTACGTCTTGCACCGGATCAAGCGTGGCGGCGGTGCTGGCGAGGGCCGTATAGGGCACGCGTGTGCCGTCGGGCAGGATCACCGCGCCGCGCTCGGTGATCAAGGCGGCCACGTCAAGCCCGTGGATCTGCGCCGCCGCCGCCTTGAGCGTTTCGCGCGCCACCGCCCCGGCCATGCGCAGCTTGTCATAACCATCGGGCACGGTGGTTGAGCCGCCAGTGATTTGCAGGCCGAGAAACTTGATCGGCGCATCCATCACAGAGCGCGTCGTTGTCGCAAGAAGGCTGTCGTCGGTCGAGTGGAACGGCACCGCATCGCCCGCGAGCGCGGTGTTGTAATAGGCCGGGCTTGGCGCGCCGGGATCGGTCCTGATCTGGTCAAGCTCGACATCAAGCTCTTCGGCGATAAGCGCCGCCTGAACCGAAGTCGCGCCTTGCCCCTTGTCGGCGCGCGGGGTGATCAGGGTGATGCTCTGCGCGGTGATCAGCACATAGGGCGTCAGCGCCGCCGCACCCTCGGGCAGATCATTGAGCAGCGGATTGTCATGCGGGGTCTTGTATTTATAGACACCAAAGGCGACGCCCCCGGCAATGGCCGCAGAGCCAATCAGGAAAGTGCGCCGGGCGATGGTTTTGAGACGTCCCATGGCTTATCCCTCGCTCAGCTTGGCGGCGGCGGTCTTGACCGCCTCGCGGATGCGCGGATAGGTGCCGCAACGGCACAGGTTGCCCGACATTGCGTCGTCGATCGCGGCGTCGCTCGGGGTTGGGGTCTCGGCCAGCAGGCTGGCGGCCTGCATCATCTGGCCCGACTGGCAATAGCCGCATTGCGCGACCTGATGCGCGATCCAGGCGGCCTGAACCGGGTGCGGGGCCTCGGGCGTGCCAAGCCCCTCGATGGTGGTGATGGCGCCCCAGACATCGCCCGCGGGCACCTGACAGGATCGCACCGCCACACCGTCGATATGCACCGTGCAGGCACCGCATTGCGCGATGCCACAGCCGTATTTCGGCCCTCTCAGGCCCAATTCATCCCGCAAGACCCACAAAAGCGGCATGTCGGGTTCCGGGTCGTTGATCTCATGCTCGGTGCCATTGACGGACAGCTTCATGCTCTTGCCTTTTCTCGCGGTCTCTTCACGGCAAAATATAAACTGTTTGGTTTAGGTGTCCAGCGTCGAAGGTCTCGTGCTGCCAGTGCCGGTGCCGGTGCCGGTGCCGGGCGCGGGTGGGGGGCTCTCGCGCCACGGATTTGCTCAGAGCTTTTTGCCCAATCCAAGCTCACCTGACGAGAGGACAGGGGAGGCGTCGATATTTTGCGCATCCAGCATGTCCGCGACGCGTTCAAGCGACGACACAAGTTGCGCCTGCTCCCAATCCGCAAGCCCGGCAAAGGCGCGGACATAGCGTTGCTGAAGCGCATCAGGCGCCTTTTCTAGCGTGCTATGGCCAAGGTCGGTCATCAAGACGTTGATCTGGCGGCGGTCAAGCTCGGAGGCTTCCCGTTTGACCATGCCGCGCGCCACCAGCTTGTCGACCAATGTCGTGATCGTCGCCTGGCTCACGCTCATCTGCTTGGCCAGGGTCTTGGGTGTGGCGCTGGTCTTGTCGTCGACGATCTGCATGACCCGAAGCTGTGCCGGTGTCACCCCCACGGCCTGCGCAAGATCGCGCGCATAAAGCTCGGTCGCGCGCAGGATGCGTCGCAGGGCGATCAGGCTTTCGTCGGTACGGTCGTATGATTTTTCTGTCATGACCTATCTTTGCACGAAGCCTCGAAATCCTTCAATCAGTGAAATACCTGCGTAGGTGTTTCGTAATTGTAAAGTTAATGCAGGTGCGATGATTTGTTAGGTGAATTATTAAAAGTCGCCAATAATGCGCTTATAACGGCATAATGTCGCATTTCTGAGGAAAAGTAGTTTTACTGTTGAAGTAATTTGGGGGCTATACTATTTTAGAAATCGTAACAATCAAGGAGGGCGCGAGCAAATGCCGAAAGACAGCTATACTGACCCAAAGTGTAAACCAGACCTGCGCAAGCCCGATGCAAGTGACGGCGCCGCAATCTGGGAGCTGATTCGTGCCTGCAAGCCACTTGATGAAAACTCGATGTACGCCAATCTGATTCAGGCCGACCATTTCAGCGATACCTGCGTGGTCGCGGAACTGGACGGAGAGATCGTTGGCTGGATATCGGGCCATATGATTCCGGGTGAAGACGCCTTTTTTGTCTGGCAGGTCGCCGTGAGCGCCGATGCCCGCGGCATCGGCCTTGGCAAGACCATGCTTCTGGATCTCGTCAATCGCGATGAGACCAGGGATGCCACGACTCTCAAGACCACTATCACCAAGGATAATGACGCCTCCTGGGGGCTGTTTCGTAGCTTTGCCAACGACATTGGCGGTGAGTTGACGGATGCGCCCCACTTCAAGAAGGATGCGCATTTTGACGGCGCCCACGACACCGAACACATGGTGAGCATCACCCTGCCGCGCAGGATGAAGCTCAAGCGCGTCGCCTGAATACCCCCCTCTCACGACGTACCCTCAAAAAGGGAAAGGACACCCCATGACCAAAGACATGGCACAGAATACATCTATCTATAACCGCCGCGAGAGCGAGGCCCGCTCTTATTGCCGCAATATGAAGGCGACCTTCACACAGGCGCGCGGTTCTGAACTTTTTGATGTCGACGGCAACCGCTATATCGACTTTCTGGCGGGCTGTTCATCGTTGAACTACGGGCATAATGATCCCGACATGAAGGCCGCCCTGATGGATCATATCGCTGGCGACGGCATTGCCCACGGGCTTGATTTTCACACCGATGCGAAAGGCGCCTTTCTCAAGGCGTTCGAGGACATCATCCTTGCCCCGCGCGGTATGGATTACAAGGTGATGATGACCGGCCCGACGGGGACCAACGCCGTTGAAGCGGCGATCAAGCTGGCGCGCAAGGTGACCGGTCGTCGTAATGTGATCGCCTTTACCAACGGGTTTCATGGCATGACCATGGGCGCTCTGGCGCTGACCGGCAACGCGTCCAAACGCGGCGGCGCCGGCACCGGCTCGCTCAGCGATGTCACGCATATGCCGTTTGAAGGCTCGCTTGGTGAAGATATCGACACGCTTGATCTGATCGACGCGATGCTGTCGAACCCGTCGTCGGGCATCGACGCGCCTGCGGCCTTTGTGTTTGAGCCGATCCAGGGCGAGGGTGGGCTTAATGCCGCCTCGGATGCATGGATTCAGGGCATCGAGAAGATCGCCCGCAAGCATGGCGCGCTGCTTATCGTTGACGATATTCAATCCGGTTGTGGGCGCGCGGGCACCTACTTTTCCTTCGAGAATGCGAAAATCAAGCCGGATATGATCACCCAGGCAAAATCGCTGTCGGGCTTTGGCCTGCCGTTTGCGGCCTTGCTGATCAAACCCGAGCATGACATCTGGAAGCCGGCCGAGCACAACGGCACGTTCCGCGGCAATACCCATGCCTTTGTGACGGCCCGCGTCGCGATGGAGAAATTCTGGTCCGATGACCAGTTTGAAAAGGCGATTGCCGGCAAGGCTGTTGTGCTGACCACTGCGCTCAAGGACATCGCCGGGCTTGTCGAGGGCGCCAGCCTCAAGGGCAGGGGCCTGATGCAAGGCATAGATGTCGGCTCGGGCGATCTGGCGGCTGCGATCTGCGCAAGGGCCTATGACCTTGGTCTTGTGATCGAGACCTCGGGGGCCAACGACGAAGTCATCAAGTACCTCGCCCCGCTCACCACCTCGCCTGAGATCATGCGCGAAGGCTTTGATATCCTTGCGCAAGCGACCAGCGACGTTACAAATAAAATGAAAATGGCTGCGGAGTGATAGCAAAATGATCGTACGGGATTTCAACAAACTACAGGGCACGGACCGCCATATCGCCGATGCAAAATGGACGTCAACGCGCATGTTGCTGGCGGATGATGGAATGGGCTTTTCGTTTCACATCACAGTTCTCGAAGCGGGCTCGGAACATACGTTTCACTACAAGCACCACTTTGAAAGCGTCTATTGCATGAAGGGTAAAGGCTCGATCACCGACATTGCCACCGGCGAGACCCATGAGATCAAGCCCGGTGTGATGTACGCCCTGAACCTGCATGACAAACACATCCTGCGTGCCGAAGAAGAGCTGCACATGGCCTGCTGCTTCAATCCGCCGGTGACGGGTACGGAAGTACACCGCGAAGACGGATCTTACGCGCCAGCAGAGGAGCTTGCCGAGTAAACCGGCAAGACAGAATATGACCCATACTGTCGAGAAAATCGGCGGGACATCCATGTCCCGCGTGAATGAGCTTAAGGATACCCTGTTTATCGGGTCCCGTGAGGGGGATGACCTGTATGGTCGCGTGTTCGTGGTCTCTGCCTTTGGCGGGATCACGAACCTGCTCCTCGAACACAAGAAAACCGGTGAGCCCGGCGTTTATGCCCTGTTTTCCAATGCCGATACCGACCACGGCTGGCATGAGGCGCTGACCCGTGTCGAGGACGCGATGCACAAGCTACAGCGCGAGGTGCTGACCCATCCGGCCGATATCGAGCAGGCCGACGCCTTTGTTGCCGAACGTATCCTTGGCGCGCGTAACTGTCTGATTGATCTACAGCGGCTGTGTACCTACGGCCATTTCCGCCTGTCGGAGCATATGTTGCAGATCCGAGAGCTTTTGTCAGGGCTGGGCGAGGCTCATTCGGCCTTTGTGACGACGCTTTTGCTGCACCGCGCAGGCGTGAACGCCCGCTTTGTTGATCTCTCGGGCTGGCGCGACGAGGGCGATGTCACCCTGGAAGAGCGTATTTCCAAGGCGATGAACAACATCGACCCGCACAGCGAAATGCCGATCGTCACCGGCTATGCGCAATGCGCCAAGGGGTTGATGCGTGAATTCGACCGTGGTTATTCCGAGGTGACATTTTCCAAGCTCGCCGCGCTGACAGGCGCGCGCGAGGCGATCATTCACAAGGAATTTCACCTGTCGTCCTGTGATCCCAAGATCGTGGGCGAGGGCGTTGTGTGCAAGCTTGGGCGCACCAATTACGACGTTGCCGATCAGCTTTCGAATATGGGGATGGAGGCGATCCACCCGCAAGCGGCCAAGACCCTGCGTCAGGCGGATGTGCCGCTTCGGGTCACCAATGCGTTTGAGCCCGACGATTCCGGCACCCTGATCGACGACCAGCCGGCCGATGTGCCCGCGGTCGAGATCGTGACCGGCCTCGATATCGTGTCGCTGGAAGTCTTTGAACAGGATATGGTTGGCGTCAAAGGCTATGACGCGACGATCCTTGAGATCCTGACGCGCCATGACGTGCGGATTGTCTCGAAGGTCTCGAACGCCAATACCATCACGCATTACCTTGATTCCTCGCTCAAGACGATGCGGCGGGTCGAAAAGGATATCGCCAAGGCGTTTCCTGCGGCCGAGATTTCCACCCGGACGCTGGCAATGGCCTCGGTCATCGGGCGCGATCTGAGCGGTCTGTCGGTGCTGACACGCGGATTGGTCGCGATTGCCGATGCCGGCCTCTCGGCCATCGGGGCAAGCCAGGGGCCGCGCAATGTCGATGTTCAGTTCATCCTCGACCGCGACGCGCTGCAACCGGCCATCAAGGCCATGCACGGCGCCTTCATCGAGACCAATGAACCCAGCCTGACCCGCGCCGCCTGACACGGCGGGCGGGATTTATCCGGATTGAGGGGCAACTGGCAAACCTTGCGCCAGGCGGCTGTTGCAGGCGGCATTGATCCCGACGCCGACCGCTTGATTGTGGGCATTCCCGAAACCTGTTTCTGAAATCGTAGGGCCAACTTGGATCGACTGCCCCGGTTGCTGCGAAGCGCCGGGGCTTTTTTTCAAATCAACACGATTGAAACGCGGGTCAGCAACCGCCGTAATTTTTCCGTCCGCTAGCGGTGATCGTGTATCTTCCGCCTCTTGGCCCCGTATAACACCCACTGGAAGATCGGCGGGCAGTCGTGGCTCTTCGTGGAGCGGGTGCCTTGTAAGAGTAACGTTTCTTGGTCGCGGCAATTTTTTTTCCCCATTCGCAGGCCAAGCCATCGCCATCACCGTCAAGATTGTGTGCATCCGAGAGCGGGCCACCTGACGCTAGGAAATATCTTTGCGCTTCGGCACTATTGGAGAAGTCGCTACAATTCATAACGTCGTTTGTTGAGCTTATCCGCGAAGTGCGCTGATAGCGCTTCGTTCCGAAAGCACCTGCTGTTCTTTGCCCAAGATACCACCTACCGAAAGAAACTTCGCCTCTTGCTCCGAGTTCGGCTTCGACCATCGCCAGTTCTAGTGCTGATCCGGTCGTTGCTTGTTTCGTCCATAGCGATGCAGAGCTTAGCGCCTGTAATTGCGATGACGCGCGATTTTGACTTGGTGCCGTAACACAACCCGACACTAAGATTGAAACAGCCAGAAAAATCATTGGTTTCTTCATTCGGAGATTCCTCAAAATTTAAGGGAATCTTAGGCTTTTCTACTAATGCGTGTCTAGGGATAGCGGTTTGAACCCAGAAAGTTATTTCGCGAATGCGAGGTCGCCTCCGTCCTTAAGCGGCGACGCGTCGCTATTTTTAACCAATCCAGGAGTATGCAAAGCGGCAATTTCTTTGTGAAACTGTCATTAAAGAATAAATATGGGAGATTATGGCGGAGAGACAGGGATTCGAACCCTGGGATCCCTTGCAGGATCAACGGTTTTCGAGACCGCCCCGTTCGACCACTCCGGCACCTCTCCGCGGGGGTCTGGTGGGGGGCGTTTAATTGCCTTTGGCGGGGGGGGCAAGGGGTTTTGCGTTGTTTGTCGGGATAAATTGCCTAGGTTGGAGATAGCCGCATTTTCAGACCCCCAGAGAAGGACAGACCGCAATGCTTGTGACCCCGATGCGCCAGATGCCGCGCCTGGCGAGGATCGTGTTTCTCGGGGCGCTGATCGTGCTGATCGGCCTTGTGCCGCTGCGCGCGGCCGACCGGGACCGGCTTGAGGCGTTTCTTGAGGTAACGGGATTTGGCGTGGCACTTGACAGTATCGCGCTCGCCGCCGCCGATGCGCCTGCGATGCTTGGCCTTTCGGCCAGCGATTTCGGCCATGACTGGGCGCGGGTGGCCGGCGAGGTGTTTGATACCGGGCGGATGCGCAGCACTGGCCTTGATATCCTCTCCGAGACCCTGAGCGACGAGATGCTGATCCATGCGGCGGATTTTTACGCCTCTGACCTTGGCCAGCGGCTTGTCGAGGTCGAGAACGCCTCGCATCTGGTCGAGGATGACGACGCCAAGCGCGCCGAGGGCGAGGCCTTGCTCGCCGAGACCGACGCGGCGCGCCTCAAGGTGCTGCGCGACATGAACGATGCCGTCGACGGGGCCGGGTCGGGCGTGCGTGCGGTGCAGGAAATTCAGCTTCGCTTTTTGCTGGCGGCCTCTTATGCGGGCGTGCTTGAGAGCGAGCTGGACGAGGGCGCCTTGCGCGCCGTTCTGGCCGAGGGCGAGGATGAGCTGCGCGAGGCCTTGCAGGCCTCGGCCCTGGCGAATGCGGCCTATACCTATCAGGAACTCGGCACCGACGATCTTCGCGCCTATGTCGAGGCGTTGCAGCATCCGCTTATGGCGCAGGTCTATGAGCTTATGAATGCCGTGCAATACGAGATCATGGCCGGGCGTTTCGAGGTTCTGGCGGCGCGGATGGCCGATATGCATCCCGGTCAAGAGCTATGAGACAGCTTGCGCGCATCACGCGGCGGGCACTTTTCGGGGGGCTGGCCGGTCTGGTTTTTTTGGCTGGCCCCGCTCTGGCGGATCGTGCCGGGGATGTAAGCCGCCTGATAACGGCGCTGCGGTTTGAGGAAACCATCGAGATCATGCGCGACGAGGGGCTGCGCTATGGCAGTGAGGTGGGCCAGGAAATGCTGGCCGAGGGCGAGCTTGCCCGATGGGATGCGATTGTCGCTCAGGTCTATGACCGCGATGCCATGCAGGCCAGGGTGACCGAGGGGTTTGCCACGGCCCTTGACGGGGTCGATCTGGCGCCGCTTCTGACCTTCTTCGAGGGGCCGGGGCAGGAGATCGTCGCACTGGAACTGGCGGCGCGCAAATCGCTGCTTGATCCGGAAGTCGAGACGGCGACCGAAAAGCTTTACAGCCAGATGGTCAAGGACGGCGATGTTCTGGTCGAGCGGGTGGATGTCTTTATCGACGACAGTGACCTGATCGAGCGCAATGTAACCGGGGCGCTCAACGCCAATCTGGTGTTTTACACCGGGCTTGCCGACGGCGGTGGGTTTGATCTGCCGGAGGCCGATATGCTGGCCGATATCTGGGCGCAGGAAGAGGACATGCGCAAGCAGACCGAGATCTGGCTCCGCTCGTTTCTGGTACTGGCCTATCAGCCACTGGCGCGCAGCAAGCTTGAGGCCTATATTGCCCTTTACCAGAGCCCCGCTGGGCGCGATCTGAACCGGGCGCTGTTCGCGGCCTATGACGGGATGTATGAGGATCTGTCCTATCAGCTTGGTCGCGCCGTGGCGCTTCAGATGCAGGGCGAGGATTTATAGGCGATATCGCGCAAGGATTGGGGTGATGACCCTTGACTTTCGCCCGGCTTTCCAGAATAAGCGCGCAACCCGGCGGGATGATCTTGCCGGGTTTGTTTTTGAATGACGCCCGAGGGGGCGCGCAGTTCGAGGTGGCCACAAGGCCAGAAACGCCCGGAATTCCGGGGACCACAGAGCGCGGAGACGAAAGAAGGAAATGCAATGTTTGCGGTCCTCAAGACCGGTGGCAAGCAATACAAGGTGTCCTCAGGGGACATGCTTCGTGTTGAAAAGCTTGCAGCAGATGCCGGTGAAAAAGTTCAATTCAACGAGATTCTGATGCTGGGCGGCGACGCACCTGTTGTCGGCGCGCCTTTCATCGAGGGCGCTGCGGTTCAGGCCGAGGTCGTTGATCAGGTCAAGGGTGACAAGGTCATCAATTTCGTCAAGCGTCGTCGTAAGCACGGCTCGCAGCGGACCCGTGGCCACCGCCAGCAGCTTACCCTGCTGCGCGTGACCGAGATTCTGGCCAATGGCGCGGAAAAGTCCGGTGTCAAAGCCGCCATGGGCTCTGGCTCGGTCTCAGCAACGGCACTGGCTGCGGCTGAAAAGCCTGCCAAGAAAGCCGCCGCGCCCAAGAAAGCCGCGAAAGCAGCCGCCGATGGCGACGATCTGTCGAAGATTTCTGGCGTTGGTCCGGTGATTGTGAAAAAACTGCATGGTGAAGGCATCACGACCTTTGCTCAGATTGCCGAATGGACCGACGCGGACGTCGATGCAATCGAAGAGAAACTGTCGTTCAAAGGTCGTGTGGGTCGTGAAGACTGGATCGCACAGGCCAAAGAACTGGCTAAAGGCTAAGGAGAGACCAGATGGCACATAAAAAAGCAGGCGGTTCATCCCGTAACGGTCGCGATTCTGCCGGCCGTCGCCTTGGCGTCAAGAAATATGGCGGCGAAGCTGTGATCCCGGGCAATATTGTCGTGCGTCAGCGCGGCAACAAGTTCTGGCCGGGGCAGGGCGTTGGCGAAGGTAAGGATCACACGATCTTTGCCAAGGTCGAAGGCGCTGTGAAGTTTCATAAGGGCCTCAAGGGCCGCACCTTTATTTCGGTCCTGCCAGTGGCGGAGGCCGCTGAATAAGCTGACCTTAAGGTTGTTTTGAACATCAAGGGGATCGGCGATACCGCCGGTCCCTTTTCATTTTTGCGCAGGAGGCAACCCGAGATGGGCGTTGCCGTGATCAGTTTTCTGGCGTTTGGCGCGTCTCAGGTGGGCACACCGGGGCCGGCCAATATGGCGCTATTGGCCACTGGCGCGCGCTTTGGCTTTCGCGCCGCGCTGCCGTTTGTGGCGGGCGTGGCGCTTGGAAAACAGCTGATCATCTGGCCCATCGGCTTTGGCCTGATGGGGTTGGCGGCGCAGGCGCCGGGCGTCTTCGCGGCGCTGAAATGGGTGTCGGCGGCCTATATCTGCTGGCTGGCCTGGAAGGTGGCGCATCTGCGCCTGGATGGTGGCAAATCGGTTGAAATGCCGCCGGGCTTTGTGGCCGGGCTGATTGTGCATCCGCTTAATCCCAAGGCCTGGGCGATGATTGTCACGGGATTTACCAATTTCGTGACACCGGGCACCCCGGCCTTGCAGGCGACCGCCTGGATTGCCATCTGTCTATTTGGCTTACAGGCCATTCTTCATCCGATCTGGACCTATGGAGGGGACCGGATCGCCCAGACCGTGGCGGGGAGCACGGCTGAGAAATATCTGATGTGGACCTTGGCGGCGCTGACCGTTGCCTCGGTTCTATTCGTGCTCTTTGGAGGAGGAAGTGCATGAGGCTTGAGACGATTGTAAACCAGCCGGTGATCGAAACCGAACGGTTTGACCTGCGCCCGCTTCGGGTGTCGGATGCCGGGCTGATCGAGATGAACGCAAGCGATGCGCGCGTGGCGATGAACACCAGCAGCATCCCGCACCCCCTGCCGCCCGGCACCACCGAGGCGATGATCGCGCGCGCGCAGGCCCCCGACCGGACCGAGGATTTCTGGGCGATGGACGCCAGCAAGACCGGCGGATCAGAGCTTATGGGGCTGATCAGCCTTGTACGGGTCGATCAGGCGCAATCAGAAGTCGGATACTGGGTGGCGCCCGCCTATTGGAATACCGGCGTCGCCTCGGCGGCGGTCGAGGCGCTTTTGGCGGCCAATCCGCATAACGCGCGGATGACCTTTGCCAGCGTGTTTCAGGACAATGCCGCCTCGGCGCGGGTCTTGACCAATTGCGGATTTCAGTATCTTGGAGATGCCGAGACCTTTTGCGTCGCCCGCGGCGCAAAGGTCGCGACCTGGACCTATAGCAGAAAAGCGGATTAAGGCCCCATCGGCCTTTGCGTAAGGATGACAGATGAAGTTTCTCGATCTTGCCAAGGTCTATATTCGCTCTGGCGGCGGTGGCGGCGGATGTGTCAGCTTTCGGCGTGAAAAGTTCATCGAATACGGTGGCCCTGATGGCGGCGACGGCGGCAATGGCGGCTCGGTCTGGGCCGAGACGGTTGACGGTCTCAACACGCTGATTGATTTCCGCTATCAGCAGCATTTCTTCGCCAAAAGCGGTCAGCCGGGCATGGGCCGTCAGCGCACCGGTTATACCGGCGATGACATCGTGTTGCGCGTGCCTGTGGGCACTGAAATCCTTGACGAGGATATGGAAACCGTCGTTGCCGACATGACCGAGGTTGGCCAGCGGGTGCTTTTGGCCAAGGGCGGCAATGGCGGCTTTGGCAACCTGCATTTCAAGACCAGCGTCAATCAGGCCCCGCGCCGCGCCAATCCGGGGCAGGAAGGCGTCGAGCGCACGCTCTGGCTGCGCCTCAAGCTGATCGCCGATGTCGGGCTTTTGGGCTTGCCGAATGCAGGGAAATCCACCTTTCTGGCCGCCACATCGAATGCGCGGCCCAAAATCGCCGATTATCCCTTTACCACGCTGCACCCCAACCTTGGGGTTGTCGGTGTCGATGAGGTTGAATTTGTCGTGGCCGATATCCCCGGCCTGATCGGGGGCGCCTCCGAGGGCAAGGGGCTTGGCGATTTGTTTCTTGGCCATGTCGAGCGCTGCGCGGTTCTGTTGCACCTGATTGATGGCACCTCGGAAACCGTTGCCGAGGATTACCACACCATCATCAACGAGCTTGAGCTTTATGGCGGTGATTTGGCCGACAAGCCCCGCGTGACCGCGCTTAACAAGATCGACGCGCTTGATGATGAGGAACGCGCCGAGGCCTGCGCGCTGCTTGAAGAGGCCTCTGGCGGGCCGGTCATGATGATGTCGGGCGTGTCGCGTGAAGGGGTTACGGATGTGCTGCGCGCCCTGCGTACGCAGATAGATGACGACCGCCTGCGCCACAAGATCACCACCGAAGAAGACAGCGCGCCGTGGCAACCGTAAGCAAGGCCAAACGACTTGTGATCAAGATCGGCTCGGCCCTGTTGGTGGACCGGGTCACCGGCGATTTGCGCGCCGATTGGCTGCGGTCGCTTGCCGAGGACGTGGTGCGCCTGCGCGCGCGCGGCACCGATGTCATTCTGGTCTCGTCGGGCTCCATCGCGCTTGGGCGCGGGGTGCTTGGCCTGCCGACAACAGAGCTGTCGCTTGAACAAAGTCAGGCCGCAGCGGCGGTCGGGCAAATCCGGCTGGCAGGGGCCTATGACAAGGCGCTTGGCGCGCATGGCATCACCTCGGCGCAGGTGCTTGTCACGCTGGAAGATAGCACCGACCGGCGCCGTTACCTTAATTCGCGCGCCACGCTGGAACAGCTTTTGCGCCTTGGCGCGGTGCCGATCGTCAATGAAAACGATACCGTCGCCACCGATGAAATCCGCTATGGCGACAATGACCGGATGGCGGCGCAGGTGGCGGTCACGGCGGGCGCCGATCAGCTTATCCTGCTGTCGGACGTCGATGGGTTCTATACCGCCAACCCTGCACAAGACCCCGACGCCACGCGCTATGACGTGATCGAGATGATTACCCCAGAGATCGAGGCGATGGCCGGTGATGCCGGGTCGGGCCTCTCGAAGGGCGGCATGAAAACCAAGCTCTTAGCGGCCAAGACCGCCACGGCGGGCGGTTGTGACATGGCGATCACTCAGGGCGCGGTTCTGCACCCGATCAAGGCGCTTGAAGAGGGGGCCGCCGCCACATGGTTTTTGGCCCAGGGCGACCCCCAGCAAAAGCGCAAGGCCTGGATCGCGGCGATGAAGCCCAGAGGCCGGGTCGTGGTCGATGCCGGGGCCGCAAAGGCGCTGCGCTCGGGTAGCAGCCTGTTGCCCGCCGGGGTGCTTCTGGTCAGCGGCAAATTCGGCCGTGGTGACCCGGTTGAGGTGGTCGATGAGGCCGGGCGCACACTGGGGCAGGGGCTGACCCGCTATGATGGCGCGGACGCACAGAAAATAAGCGGGCTGCGCTTGGACCAGATCGAGCCGGTGCTTGGCCATGCGCCGCGCGGGCCCTTGATGCATCGCGACGACATGGCGTTTTAGGCGCCAAACCCCGAAGAGGAGAGTGTGACATGACAGAGCATCAAGATATTGCCGCGCTGATGGCCGATATCGGCGCTCGTGCCAAGGCCGCCGCCGCCGATCTTGCCGTCGCCAGCCCCGAGGCCAAACGGGCCGCGCTTGAGGCCGCCGCCGATGCGGTTTGGGACGGGCGCGCGAATATCCTTGCCGCCAATGAAAAGGATCTGGCCTATGGTCGCGACAAGGGGCTGAGCGAGGCGATGATGGATCGCCTTGCGCTGGATGAAAGCCGCATCAAGGGCATTGTTGAGGGGTTGCGCGCCGTTGCTGCACAGGATGACCCGGTGGGCGAGGTTCTGGCCGAATGGGATCAGCCCACCGGCATTCATATCCGCCGCGTGCGCACGCCCCTGGGGGTGATCGGCGTGATCTATGAAAGCCGCCCGAATGTGACGGCGGATGCCGGGGCGCTCTGCCTGAAATCGGGCAATGCGGTGATCCTGCGCGGCGGCTCTGAAAGCTTTCACTCATCAGGCGCGATACACGCCTGCCTCGTTGCGGGGCTGCGCGCCTTCGACCTTCCCGAGGATGCGATCCAGCTTGTGCCGACCCGTGACCGGGCGGCGGTGCAGGCGCTTTTGACGATGACCGATACGGTGGATGTGATCGTGCCGCGTGGTGGCAAGGGCCTTGTCGGCCTTGTGCAACGCGAGGCGCGGGTGCCGGTCTTCGCCCATCTGGAGGGCATCGTTCACATCTATATCGACAAGGAGGCCGACCCCGAAAAGGCGCTCCGCGTGGTGATGAACGCCAAGACCCGGCGCACCGGCATCTGTGGCGCGGCCGAGTGTCTTTTGATCCACCGCGATATCCTTGGCACCATCGGTCAGGGCGTGGTGCGTGCGCTTCTGGATGCCGGCGTCGAGGTGCGCGCCGATGCGAGCCTGCGCGCCATTGAGGGCACGACGGCGGCCACCGAGGAGGACTGGGGGTGTGAATACCTTGACAGCATCATCGCCGCCAAGGTGGTCGATGATCTTGACGCCGCGATCGCCCATATCCGGCGCTATGGCTCAAACCACACCGATTGTATCATCACCGAGGATGACGCCACCGCGAGCCGGTTCTTTGCCCGCCTCGACAGCGCGATCCTGATGCGCAATGCCTCGACCCAATTCGCCGACGGGGGCGAATTCGGCATGGGCGCGGAAATTGGCATCGCCACCGGCAAGATGCATGCGCGCGGCCCGGTGGGCGCGGCGCAGCTGACCAGCTTCAAATATCTGGTCGACGGTGATGGAACCACGCGCGCCTAGAACCGAAGCCGCAGCTCGGTCTCGCCGTGGTCCACCTGCGCCGAGCGCCCAAGCGCGGCCAGCCGCTCTGGCAACAGCAAAAACTGCACCTGCGCCGGGGTCACCTCGGGCGCGGGCGCCATCGCTCCAAGGCTGTTCCACAGCTGGTCATTGATCTGAAGCCGCCCGCCCGTGGCGCTGATCTCGAACTGTCCCTCGTGTTGGGTGACCGAGAGGGTGCCGCCAAAGGGGATGGTCTGTTCCGCGCACAAAAGGCTTAACACTACCACCTGTGCAAGGGGCTGGGTCACTGTCCCCGACAGGCCATAGTCAAGTGCGATTCGTCCGGTGCGATAGACCGTGGCCAGAATAGCGCCAAGGTCTTCACTGCGCAGGCTCTGGCCCGCAGAGGCGGTGCCAAAGGCCAGCCGGAACAGCCGAATGCGCGCATTCGCATCCGCCGCACTTTCCGAGATAAGCGCCATTTCGGGCGAGGCGCCCATGCCGGAAAGTTCCAGCAATTCCAAACCGTTGGTGACAGCCCCCATCGGGCTTATCAGGTCATGGCAGATACGAGAGCCTATCAATGCGGCCAAGGTCTGACTATGGTTGTTCAAAGCTATTCTCCGAAGCGAGGTACGACATGAGCGATATGAACTCGATACTGGAACCGGGGATGTTCGTCCGCCACCCCCAGCAGCCTGATTGGGGCACCGGCCAGGTGCAATCGAATATCGCGGGCCGTATCACGGTTAACTTTCGCGAGGTCGGGAAGGTGGTGATTGACGGCGCGCGGGTGGAACTTGTTGTCGTCTTTGATCCCTGATCATGGTTAGCAAAAGGTTAACACCGCCCCGCCTTTTCGACCAGATGCGCCTTTAACGCGTGTTGTCATTGCCGGGGCGCTTGCCTAAACCCTCGCCAAAGCCACCAATCCGAGAGCGAAATGCCCGCCAGCTCCCCAATCTTTCGCGTCAAGCTCGCCACAACCCCGCAAGAGTTGCGGGCCGCGCAACGCCTGCGCTATGAGGTGTTTGTCGAGGAGTTGGGCGGCACCGGCCCGATGGTGGATCACGCCGCGCGGCTGGAACTTGATCGTTTTGATACCTATTTCGACCACCTGCTCTTGCTGGATGATGCGCAGGGCGGCGCTGTTGTCGGGGCGTATCGGTTGTTGCGCGATGATCAGGCCCGGCGCGCCGGTCAGTTTTATTCAGAGGATGAATATGATCTCTCGCCTCTGCGCAACAGCGGGCGGCGGCTGATGGAGCTGGGGCGCTCCTGTCTGGCCAAGCCTTATCGCGGCGGGCCGGGCATGTATCATCTCTGGAATAGTCTGGCCGCCTATATCACTGATTATAAAGTGGAAATCATGTTCGGGGTGGCAAGCTTTCATGGTACGGAGCCCGCCACATTGGCGCGGCCGCTGTCGCTCTTGCATCACCGCTATCTTGCGCCGCCCGAGATCCGCGTGCGCGCCCGTCGCGAGTATTTCCAAAGCATGAACCTGATTCCCGCCGACGCTCTGGACCGGCGCGCGGCGATGCTCGAGGTGCCCGCCCTGATCAAGGCCTATCTCAGGATGGGCGGATATGTCGGCGAGGGCGCTTATGTCGATCATCAGTTCAACACCACGGATGTTTGCCTTGTGATGGACACAGAGCGGCTGAATAGCAAAAGGAAATCCATTTATTCCAAAGGGCTTGCACGGTGAGTTTCACCTGGAATTCGCCGGACCCGCCTGCGGTGGTCCGGCTTGGCCTCATGGGCGTTGCGCGCGCGGTTTTACGCGGTGCGATCCTGGTTTGCATTCTTCTCATCGGGGTCGTGCTAACTGCGGTGATACGGTCGATAGAACAGCCTCTTTACAAGCTGCACCGCCCCTGGACGCCCCATATCACCCAATCGGTGTGCCGGATGGCCTTTGTCGTGCTCGGCATGCGCCACGAGGTGGCAGGCGCACCGATGCGCCATGCCGGAGCTGTGGTGGCTAACCACGCATCATGGCTTGATATTTTTGCTCTCAATGCGCGCAAACGGGTGTATTTCGTCTCCAAGTCCGAGGTGGCGAAATGGCCGGGAATCGGGCTTTTGGCGCGGATCACTGGGACGGTGTTCATCAACCGTGATCCCAAACAGGCGCGTGCCCAGACCGAGATTTTCGAAAGCCGGCTTCTGGCGGGGCACAAGCTGTTGTTCTTCCCGGAGGGAAGCTCGACCGATGGATTGCGCGTTTTGCCTTTTAAATCAACGCTTTTTCAGGCGTTCTTTAGCAAGAACATTCGCCATGATATCTTTGTTCAGCCGGTTACGGTGATTTATCACGCGCCCGATGATCAAGACCCGCGGTTTTACGGTTGGTGGGGCGACATGACCTTTGGCGCTCACGCGTTACAAGTGTTGGGCGCGGCGCGGCAAGGAAAGGTGAAGGTCGCCTACCATGACCCTGTAAAGGTTGACGAATTTCCGGATAGAAAGGCATTGGCCGCGCATGTCGAAAATGCTGTGCGCGCGGCCATGCCAAAGGATCGGCAGGGCCGTTAAACCTCGGCCATTGCCGCGACCAGATTGCCAAGCGCCGCGACCGGATCGTCATGTTGCCAGATTTCATCGCCAAAGGCGAAAAAATCCGTGACCGGGGCAAGCTGTCGTACAAGACCCGCGTCAAGCGCGCCTTCGGCCACGACCGGCAATTCGATCATCTTCGACCACCAGTCAAAAAGCTCGTCCTCGGCCCGGCTGCCATCGCCCAGTGCCGAGGCGCCGACAGGGCCGAAACTGATGTAATCGGCGCCCGCTTCGCCGGCACTTATCCCGTCATGACGCGAGGTGCCACAAAAGCTTCCGATGATCGCATCCTCGCCCAACTCCTTGCGCGCAAACCGTACCGTGCGGGCGCCATCCAGCAGGTGCACCCCGTCAAGCCCAAGCCGTTCAACCATCAACACATGCGTGTCGATCACCAGGGCAATGTCGCGCGTGTGCGTCACCTCGCGACAGGCATCGGCGGCGCGCGCGATGCGATCTTCGTCGCGGCTCGCCAGGGCAAGGCGCACACAGGCCACCTCTTGCGAATCCAGAACCCGCGCGAGGGTCTCTGGAAAGCGGCCAAGCTCAAACTCGGGCGGAGTAATCAGATAGAGTTGCGGCTGCTCGGTCTCGGCCATGTTGGGGCTCCTCAAATTTCCGCCCGTATAGCGCGGAAAAATCGCTTTGGCTATCACCGGCATTGGCTTTCACCGTTCCAAAAATACTCAATCTCCCGCGCCATGCCCTGATCCTGACGTTTTGCGGGGAAAACCAGCGCGTTGCCCCCCTAGCAAGTGGCGGTCGGCGCGGCTATCTTGGGGCAAACCGGTGTAAAAGGGGCGGGTGTTTGGTAATTTCACAGCTGGCAGAGGGGCTGACGCGCGGGATCGAGGGGGTTGGCGACCGGGTGTCGGGCGCCCTGTTCGAGCCGGTGATACGCCTTGGCGTCACCGGGCTTGCACGCGCGGGCAAGACGGTGTTCATCACCTCGCTTGTGGCCAATCTGATGGATCGCGGCCGGATGCCGGGGCTTTTGGCCGCCTCTGAGGGGCGCATCAGTGCCGCCTTCCTTCAGCCACAGCCCGATGACACCCTGCCACGCTTTGATTTCGAGCATCATCTGGCCGCTCTCACCGCGACCGAGCCGCATTGGCCCAAAAGCACGCGTGCCGTGTCCGAACTGCGCCTGTCGCTGCGGGTGCGCCCGACCGGCCTTTTGGCGGGGGTGACCGGGCCGCGCACCGTGCATCTGGATATCGTCGATTATCCCGGCGAATGGCTGCTTGATCTGGCGCTTCTGGATAAATCCTATGACGCCTGGTCGGCCGAGGTTCTGGCGCGCCTCGCCAAGCGGCCAGAGGCGGCGGCCTATCTTGCGGCGCTTGGCGGGGTCGATCCCGCCGCCCCCCTGCAAGAGCCGGTGGCGCAGGGGTTGGCGCAGGGCTTTACTGCCTATCTGCATGCCGCGCGCGAGGCCGGATTTTATGACTGCACGCCGGGGCGCTTCTTGCTGCCGGGAGAGCTTGCCGGGTCGCCCGTGGTCACCTTTGCACCTTTGCCCGAGGGGCTTGCGGGCACGCGCAAAAGCCTGCGCTCCGAGATGGCGCGCCGCTATGACGCCTACAAGCGCGAGGTCGTGCGGCCGTTTTTCCGCGATCATTTCGCGCGCATCGACCGGCAGGTGGTGCTGGTCGATGCGCTCGATGCGATCCACAAGGGCCCGCAGGCGGTTGAGGATATGCGCCGCGCCATGGCCGAGATCCTGGCCACTTTCCGGCCCGGCAGAAATGCCTTTCTGACCCGGCTCTTGATCGGCAAACGGGTCGAAAAGATCCTGTTTGCCGCGACCAAGGCCGATCACCTGCACCACAACCAACACCCGCAGCTGACCGCGATCATGGCGGCGCTGACCCGCGAGGCGCGCGACCGTGCCGATTTTGCCGGCGCCGACACCGAGGCCATGGCGATTGCGGCGCTGCGCGCCACCGTCGAGGAACAGCTAAGCCATGAGGGCCGCGATCTCGATTGCGTGCGCGGGCGGCTGTTGGAGACTGGCAAGCAGGCGGTGCTTTATCCCGGTGCCTTGCCGCAGGACCCCGGCGCGCTCTTGTCGGCCTCGCGCTCCGGCGCGACACGCTGGCTTGATGGCGAATATAACGTGATGCGCTTTGCGCCGGCGCGGCTTAACCTGCGGCCGGGCGAGGGGCCGCCCCATATCCGACTTGATCGTGCCGCAGAGTTTCTGCTTGGGGATCGTCTATGAGTATCGCTGTTCCGGTAATGGAGCCGCGCCCGGCGCGGCTCTGGCATCTGCCGCGCCTCGCGGTGATCCTGTGGCGCTTTACCCGCGCGACGCCCTGGCTACCACAGGTGCGCACGCGGCGCGAAGATCTCAGGACCTTCGTCAAAGTGATCCGCTGGGGTTGGGTGCGGGTGCTCAAGGACGGGCGCGGCGTGGCCGGCTTTATTGTGCGCGACGGCCGCCGCATTCATGCACTTTATGTCCATCCCGATTGCCGCAACCGGGGCATCGGGCGCGCGCTTTTGGCCGAGGCCAAGGCCGAGGCACAGGCGCTCGATCTATGGGTGCTTGAGGCAAATACCGGGGCGCAGGCGTTTTATGCGGCCAATGGGTTTATCGAATACGGGCGCAGTCCGGGCTATGGCAATGACGAAAACCTGCCCGATATCCTGATGGTCTGGACCTCCGAGAAAGGCGCGATCCAATGAGCAAGGCAAAATCAACCGGCCCGGTGTTGATCGAACTCGATGACGGCGCCGACACGCCCGGCCCCGACCGCGCGCCGCCGATCCCCGAGCCCGACGCAGAAATGCCGCAGGGGGGCGCCATGCAGGCGACGATCAGCGGCGCGGCGCGCCCGCCCTCGCGCCTTGGACGCGCCTTTTGGGCGCTTGCGCTTGGTCTTCTGGGGGCGGCTGTGTCGGTCGCGGCCTGGGATTTCGCTCTGAACCTGATCGACCGGGTGCCGCTCCTTGGCTATTTGGTGGCGGCGATGGGGATCGCCCTTTTGGGCATCGCCGTTCTGCTTGGGCTGCGCGAAATGGCCGGGTTTGTGCGTTTGGGGCGGCTTGATGCTCTTAACCGGGCGGCGGTTGGCGCTCTTGCGGGCGCCGATCTGGTTCAGGCACGTGATGTAGTGGAGCGTCTACAGGCGCTTTACGCCAACCGCGATGAGACCCGCTGGGGCCAGGAGCGCCTAAAGGAGCGTGCGCCTGAACAGTTTGACGCAGAGGCGCTGATCGGTCTGGCCGAGTCCGAGCTTTTGGCGCCGCTCGATGCGCTTGCCCGGCGCGAGGTTGAAACCGCCGCGCGGCAGGTGGCGACGGTGACAGCACTTGTTCCGCTTGCGCTTGCCGATGTGATCGGCGCGCTGATCGCGAACTTGCGGATGATCCGCCGGGTGGCCGAGATTTATGGCGGGCGCGCCGGGGTTCTGGGAAGCTGGCGCCTGGCGCGTGCGGTCATGGCGCATCTGGTGGCCACCGGCGCGGTGGCTGTGGGCGATGACCTTATCAGCAGCGTGGCCGGCGGCGGGCTTGTCTCGAAGCTGTCGCGCCGCTTTGGCGAAGGCGTGGTCAACGGCGCGCTGACGGCGCGGGTCGGGGTTGCCACCATCGAGGTCTGTCGCCCCTTGCCCTTTGTGCGCCTGCAGCGGCCGTCTGTCACCGGGCTGGTCAAACGGGCGTTGACGGGGCTTTTCGCCCAAGGATAAACACCTTTTTGACCGATGAAAGGACGCAGGCATGGACGCGGTTTTGGCACTCTTGGCGTTTGGTGTACTTGGCCTTTTGGTGGTTGGCGTGCCCTATCTTCTGCTGTCGCATGCCCGCCTCAGGGCGCGGGTGACCGCGCTTGAGGTAGAGCTTGGCGCGGGTGAGCGGCCCCTGTCGGCCCCCGCGATCAATCAAGAGCCTGCACCGAAGGTCGCTTCCACCGGCCCCTGGGTGCGCCCTGAACCGGCGCCGCCGCCCCCCGAGGCAGGCCCTGCCGCAAACGATCCCGCCCCGCCGCGCGCCTTTGTTCTAAACGGTGACAGGATGGCCTCGCTGGTCCGCTGGCTGGGCGAGAATTGGGCGCTTGCGGTGGCTGGCATCTCTCTGGCGCTGGCCGGGGTGTTCATGGTGCAATACGGCGTTGAAAACGGTCTCTTGACCCCGTTCTGGCGCGTCATGGGGGCCTTGGCGCTCGGCGCCGCCCTCATTGCCGGGGGCGAGGTGATCCGACGCCGCCACGGCGATGAGCGCGGCGCAACGGCGGGATTGCCCTCGGTTCTGTCGGGCGCGGGCGTGATTACGCTTTTCGCCGCCGTTCTGGCGGCGCGTGCGCTTTACGGGTTGATCGGCCCCGAAGGCACCCTGATCGCGCTTGTCGGCGTTGCCGCCGTGGCAATCGGGCTTGGCTGGTTCTATGGTCCGGTCCTGTCGGCGCTTGGGTTGACGGGGGCGGGCGCCGCGCCGTTTCTTGTCGGCGGCTCGTCGGATGCGCCTTGGGTGTTTTACTATTACTACGCGCTTCTGGCCTTTGTCGGGCTTGCGGTGGATGCGTGGCGCCGATGGGCCTGGATATCTGTGCTGGCCCTTGCGGTGACGGTTGGCGGCGCGACGCTGCTTTATCTCGGCGGGGCAGGCGCGCTGCATTATCTGGCGTTCTGGGCCTTGGCGACGCTGTTTGCCGTACTGGTGCCAGAGCGCCGCCTGACCCCGCTGCATGCGGGCAATTCGCTAAGTCGGCGGATCATGGCGGGCGGCGATTTCCCGGAGTTCCCGACCCGTCTTGCGCTCGCCATGGTCGCGCTCAGCAGTGCGGCGGCGGTGCTTGTCGCCATGGACGCGGGCGATGTGGTGACGATCTGGCTGTCGCTGGGGCTTTTGGCGGCGATGATTGCGGCGCTTGTTCTTGGCACGGCGGGCGCGCCTGCGCTTGAGGATCTGCCGGTGCTTCCGGCGCTTGCGGGCCTTATCTTTGTAGCAGCTGAGGGGCTGAAGTCAGGCCCCCTCTGGGCGGTGTTCCGCGCAGGGGCCGAGCGTTTGCCGGAAACCCCCGCGCCGCTGGCAGCCAGCATCCTGATGCTGGGCGGGGCGGTGACCTCAACCCTCTTTGCGCTTCGGATGCGGTGGTCTGGCGGCGCGGTGGCGATGATCCTCTGGGCGCTTGGCGCGGCTCTGGTCGGCCCGGCGTTGGCGCTGATCCTGGAGCTGTGGTGGCAGCCCGGCGATGTGATCGGCGGTTACCCTTGGGCGCTGCATGTGATTGCGATGGCGGGGCTCATGGTCTGGTTTGCGATGCGCGCCGCCAAGGCCCAAGGGCAAGAGGCACGCTTGCACGTCGCCCTCTTTGCAGGGGCCGCGATTGTTCTTATCTCGCTGGCGCTTTTCGTGATGCTGAGCGCGGCGGCGCTTACGCTGGCGCTTGCGGTGATGGTGCTGGTGACGGCGCTGATTGACCGGCGCTTTGATCTGCCGCTTCTGGGCGCAATCGCACAGCTTGGTATCGCCGTGATCGGCTATCGTCTTGTGCTTGATCCGGGCCTTCTCTGGGCGGTGAATAGCGCCAGCCTGAGCGATGTGATCCTGTCGCATGCCGGGCCATTGGCCTTGCTGGGGGCGGCCTGGTGGGTGATGGCGCCGCGCGCGGGCCATGCCACGCGGGTTGTTGTTGAAAGCGCGATCTGGAACATCGCCGCCATTTTCGCGAGCGTTCTTTTGCAACGCTGGCTTGGCGGCCCCGGTGCGATGGGGCATGCCGGGCTTGGGCTGATGGCCACGGTCTGGCTTGTCACCGCGATGACACAGCTTTACCGGCTTCAGGTCGGTGGCAGGATCATGCGCGTGTTGCGCGTTACCCTGGCCGTGGGGGCAGGCGCGATTGGCGTGATATTGCTGGTCGCGCAGGCGGTGCTGACCAACCCGTTGATGCCCTTCATGTGGCGCAAGGAATGGGTCACCGGCCCGGTGATTTTCGACAGTCTGGCGGCGGCCTATCTGCCGGTTGCCCTTGTCTTTGCGATGGCCGCGTGGAGGCTGGGGCATCTGCCGCGCCTGTTGCGGCGGGTCTTTGCCCTGTTCGCCTCGGCCTATGCCGCCTGGTACGGCGCGCTTGAGATCCGCCGCTTGTGGCAGGGGCGCGATCTGTCGGTGCCCGGCGTCAGCGATGGCGAGTTATATAGCTACACCATTGCGCTGATCGCGGTGTCGGCCGTGTTGCTCTTGCTGGCGCTGTTGCGCCGCTCCGAGACCCTGCGCCGCTTGGCGATGGCCGGGGTCGCGTTGACCGTGGCCAAGGTGTTTCTGGTCGATATGGCGGGCCTCGCGGGGCTGGTGCGGGTGGCGTCCTTCCTTGGGCTCGGCCTGTCGCTGGCGGGGCTTGCCTGGCTCAACCAACGCATCGCGCGTCATATGGCAGAGCCTTCGGCCTAGCGCAGCTTGGGGATGCCGCCGGGCAGGGTGGCGCGATCGACCACGCCCGCGCGCAGGGACCGCCCGATGCGATGCGCAAGCGCCGACCAGGCCGCCGCCTGTTCGCCAGTCAACTCGCGCTCAAGCGTGCGATCAAACAACGCCAGCCAGGTGGAAAACATCCCCGGCTGAACGTTGCGCGCCTTGACATGTGCCTCCATCGGGCTGCCGTCATAGCCGCGTTCGTGCAGAATGGAATTGGCCCAGAAATCCGCGACCCGCGCCTCATGCGCGGGCCAGTCGGTGACATGCACGGCAAACACCGGCCCAAGCCCGGGATGCGTGCGCACGGCGGCATAGAACACGGCCACCACATGCTCGATCTCGGGTCGGGTGATGGGAAAGCGGGGGGGCAGGGCGTTTGTCATATGCCTTATGTGGCGTGCCTGTGCGCCCAAGGCAATCCCCCCTCTGGACGGGGCCGGGCAGCGCGCCTATAAGGCGGCCATGATGACACGCACTGCGATCATTATTCGAATTACATGCCCGGCGCTCTGATCAGATCGAGCCGCCGGGACAAGGCGTATGAGCAAGCGCGCCGCCCCTCATCCAGATTGATGCAAGACCAGTGACAAAGGACGCCCGCAATGTGCGCCGACACCGCCCAAACGCCCGACTATAAAGCCACGCTGAACCTTCCCCAAACCGATTTCCCGATGCGCGCGGGCCTGCCCAAACGCGAGCCGGAATGGCTTGATCGTTGGGCACGGCTTGAGATCTACGACCGACTGCGCGCCAAGGCAGAAGGGCGCGCGCCCTTTACCCTGCATGACGGGCCGCCCTATGCCAACGGCCATTTGCATATCGGTCACGCGCTCAACAAAATCCTCAAGGATATGGTGGTGCGCTCCCAACAGATGATGGGGCGTGACGCGCGCTATATCCCCGGCTGGGATTGTCACGGGTTGCCGATCGAATGGAAGATCGAGGAACAGTACCGTGCCAAGGGTCGTAACAAGGACGAGGTCGATATCGTCGATTTTCGTCAGGAATGCCGCAATTTCGCGGAGGGCTGGATCGACATCCAGCGCGACGAATTCAAGCGCCTTGGCGTGACCGGAAAATGGTCCAAACCTTACCTCACCATGGATTTCCGCGCCGAACGGATCATCGCCGAGGAATTCCAGAAGTTCCTGATGAATGGCACGCTTTATCAAGGCTCCAAACCCGTGATGTGGTCGCCGATTGAGCAGACCGCCCTGGCCGAGGCCGAGGTGGAATATCACGACAAGGAAAGCTTTACGATCTGGGTGAAGTTCAAGGTTGCGACGGCGACCACGGCAGAGGACCTCTTGGGCGCCTTCATCGTCATCTGGACCACCACCCCCTGGACCATGCCAAGCAACAAGGCCGTGGTTTACGGCGAAACCTTTGCCTATGGCCTCTACGAGGTGACCGGCACGCCGGAGGAAAGCTGGGCCAATGTCGGCGATAAATTCATTCTGGCCGACAAGCTTGCCGGGGATGTAATGACCCGCGCCCGGCTTGAGGACGGCATGTACACCCGCCTGCGCGACGTGAGCACCGATGAACTCTCAAGCCTGTCACTGCAACACCCGTTGGCGGGCGTTGAGGGCGGCAACGGCGAATGGGACGACCCCCGAGATTTCCGCGCCGCCGATTTCGTCACCGACGAAGAGGGCACAGGGTTTGTCCATTGCGCCCCCTCCCACGGGATGGAGGAATTCGAGCTTTACCGCGATCTTGGCATGTTGGAGCAGGTGATCACCTATAACGTCATGGAAGATGGCCGGTTTCGCGATGATCTGCCTCTGTTTGGCGGCAAGGCGATCCTCAAACCCAACGGCAAAGAGGGCGATGCCAACAAGGCGGTGATCGACAAGCTGGCCGAGGTCGGCGGTCTTCTGGCGCGTGGCAAGATCAAGCACAGCTATCCGCATTCCTGGCGCTCCAAAGCGCCGGTGATCTATCGCAACACGCCGCAATGGTTTGCTGCAGTGGATCGCCCCGTTGGCGACGGGCAGGACGACTACGGCACGACGATCCGCACCCGCGCGCTCACCTCGATCGACAAACTGGTGACCTGGACGCCGAAAACCGGGCGCAACAGGCTTTATTCGATGATCGAGGCGCGGCCCGACTGGGTGCTGTCGCGCCAACGCGCCTGGGGTGTGCCGCTCACGTGTTTTGTCAAAAAGGGCGCTTTGCCCACCGACCCTGATTTTCTTTTGCGTGACGCAACGGTGAATGCGCGTATCCTTGCGGCGTTCGAGGCCGAAGGCGCCGATGCCTGGTATAAACCCGGCGCCAAGGAACGCTTCCTTGGCACGGACCATGACGCCGACCAGTGGGATAAGGTCGATGATATCCTCGATGTGTGGTTCGATTCCGGCTCGACCCATGCCTTTGTTCTGCGCGATCGCGAAGATGGGTCAGAGGACGGCATGGCCGACCTTTACCTTGAGGGCACCGACCAGCATCGCGGCTGGTTCCATTCCTCGATGCTTCAGGCCTGCGGCACCATCGGTCACGCACCTTACCGGGGCGTGCTGACGCACGGCTTTACGCTGGATGAAAAGGGCGTGAAAATGTCCAAATCCATCGGCAACACCATCGTGCCCGAAGAGGTGGTCAAGCAGTACGGCGCAGATATCCTGCGTCTCTGGGTGGCGCAGACCGACTATACCAACGACCAGCGGATCGGGCCGGAAATCCTGAAAGGGACCGCCGACAGCTATCGCCGGTTGCGCAATACGATGCGGTTCATGCTTGGGGCCCTGGCGCATTTTGAAGAAGCTGACCGGGTTGACGCGGCGGATATGCCCGAGTTGGAACGTTGGGTGCTGCACCGTCTGGCCGAGCTTGATGCACGGGTGAAGAGTGGTTTTGAAGCCTATGATTTCCAAGGTGTATTCCAGCAGGTTTTCAACTTTGCCACGCTTGAGCTGAGCGCGTTTTATTTCGATATCCGCAAGGATGCGCTCTATTGCGATGGCGACACCGCGCGTCGCCGGGCCGCGCGCACGGTGCTTGATCTTTTGTTCCACCGCCTGACAACATGGCTCGCGCCGGTGCTTGTCTTCACCATGGAAGAGGTCTGGCTGGAGCGGTTCCCGGGCGAGGAAAGCTCGGTGCATCTGGTTGATATTCCCGACACGCCCGCCACCTGGCTTGATCCAGATCTGGCGGCGAAATGGGCCCAAGTGCGCGCCGCGCGCCGGGTGGTCACCGCCGCCCTTGAGGTGCAGCGCACCGAAAAAGTCATCGGCGCCAGCCTTGAGGCCGCGCCGGTGGTCCATGCCCGCGACGCAGAGATGCTTGCACTGCTGAAATCGGTGAATTTCGAGGATATCTGCATCACCTCCGACATCCAGCTTACAGGCGATCCGGCTCCGTCCGAGGCCTTCCGCCTGCCAGAGGTGGAAGGTGTCACCGTGGTATTCGAGCGTGCGGATGGTGAAAAATGCCAGCGCTGCTGGAAAATCCTGCCCGATGTCGGCAGCCACCACGCCCATCCCGGCACCTGTCAGCGCTGTAACGACGCGCTCGGTTAACCGCCAGCGGCGCGCCCGTTGAACTTGCGGGATTTGGATATTTAAAGCCAGAAGAAGACGGGCGATGCGCTTGGGTTTCTTCTGGCCGTAAATATCCCCGCCGGAGGCTCCCGCAGGAGCGGCTGTGCGGGCGGGCGGGGGTTAGCGCCGCTCTTCACTCTTGGCACGATCCCAGAGTGCATCCATTTCGGCAAGATCGGATTGTGCCGGGGATTTGCCCTGTTCGGCCAAAAGCGCCTCGACCCGACCGAAACGGCGGGTGAATTTGGCGTTGGCGCCGCGTAGCGCGGCCTCTGGGCAGAGATTCATATGCCGCGCCAGATTGGCCATCACAAAGAGCAAATCACCGAATTCTTCCTCGATCTTGTCCTGTGGCAGATCGGCCGCCGCCTCTTGCAACTCGCCGACTTCTTCGGTGATCTTTCCGAGCACTTGCGAGATTTCGGGCCAGTCGAACCCCACACGCGCGGCGCGTTTTTGCAGCTTGACCGCCCGCAGTAACGCAGGCAGCCCCAGGGCCACCCCATCAAGCGTGCCGGTCTGGGCCTGTGCCGCGCGTTCGGCGGCCTTGATCGCCTCCCAGTCGCGGGTCTGTTGTTCGGCGGATTTATCGCGCGATTCCTCGCCAAACACATGCGGATGGCGCGCGACCATTTTGTCGGAAATCGCCTTGGCCACGTCATGGACATCAAACAGCCCCCGATCTTCGGCGATTTGTGCATGAAAGATCACCTGCAACAGCAAATCGCCCAGCTCGCCGCGCAACTCTCCCCAGTCTGCGCGTTCGATCGCATCGGCGACCTCATAGGCCTCTTCGATGGTATAGGGCGCGATGCTGGCGAAATCCTGTTCGATATCCCAGGGGCAGCCCGTCGCCGGATCACGCAGGGCCCGCATGATGGCGATCAGCCGGGGCAGGCCGCCTTGGGGATCGTGAATGAGGGTGTCATCAGCCATTGCGGTGCTCTCGTCTTTGGGGTTGAGTGGACCCTGACGCGTGAGCAAAAGGATGTCCAGAGATGGCCGTGATCAATCGCATTGCCGGGTTTGCCGATGAGATGACCACCTGGCGTCGGCATCTGCATGAGACCCCGGAATTGGGGTTTGACTGTCATGAAACCGCAGGCTTTGTGGTCGAGCGCTTGCGCGAATTCGGTATCACCCAGATTGAGGAGGGCATTGCCACCTCTGGCGTGGTGGCGGTGATCGAAGGGCGCGGCGATGGCCCCTGCATCGGGTTGCGCGCCGATATGGATGCCTTGCCGATCACTGAGGCGACCGGCGCCGACTGGGCCTCGAAGCGGGCGGGCAAGATGCATGCCTGTGGCCATGACGGGCATACCACGATGCTGCTCGGCGCGGCCAAATACCTGGCCGAAACGCGCAACTTCAAGGGCCGTGTCGCGCTTATCTTTCAGCCTGCCGAAGAGGGGCCGGGCGGTGGTCAGGTGATGATCGAGGCGGGCATCATGGATCGCTACGCCATTGATCAGGTCTATGCGCTGCATACCCTGCCGGGCGTGGCGGCCGGCACGTTTGAAACCACGCCGGGGCCGATCATGGCGGCGGTGGATACGCTGCATATCGAGGTCATCGGGCGTGGGGGCCATGGCGCCATGCCGCATGACACCCGCGACCCGGTGGTCGCCGCCGTGGGGATCGTGCAGGCGATCCAGACCATCGTCAGCCGCAACCGCAATCCGCTGGATGATCTGGTGATCTCAGTCACGCAGATTCACACCGGCAGCGCCGACAATGTGATCCCCGAGACCGCCTATATCAATGCCACGATCCGCACCTTTGCCCCCGAGGTACAGCAGATGGTGCATCGCCGCCTGCGCGAAATCGCCGAAGGGCAGGCGGCCTCTTACGGTGTGCGCGCCGAAGTGCGGATCGAGCTTGGCTATCCGGCGACCGTCAATGATGCCGCCAAAACCGGCTTTGCCGCCGAGGTCGCGCGCGATATCGTGGGCGACGCGTCGGTGACTGACGATCGCCCGCGCGAAATGGGGGCGGAGGATTTCTCCTATATGCTTGAGGCACGGCCTGGGTCTTACCTGTTTCTGGGCCAGGGCGAGGGGCCGGGCCTGCATCACCCGGAATTTGATTTCAACGATGCGGTCGCCCCGGTGGGCGCCTCGTTCTTTGCGCGCCTTGTCGAGCGTGCGCAGCCGCTTGCAAAACCTTGATGAAGGAATTTTTATGGCTCTGGAAGATGCAAAAACACAAGTAGATCAGGCGTTTACAAGGGAAACCTTACGCGGTTTGAGCTATGAGAACACCTTTGGTGGCGCCACGTCCTTTATGCGACGACGCTATACCAAGGACCTGAGTGGCGTCGATGTTGCCATCACCGGGGTACCGTTTGATCAGGGCGTCACCAACCGTCCCGGCACTCGGCTTGGCCCGCGCGCGATCCGCGAGGCGAGCGCCCTTCAGGTGTTTGATCCGCCTTATGGCTGGGGCGGGTATGACCCGCTAAGCGCGCTCAACATCGTGGATTACGGCGATCTGGCGTTCGATTATGCCAATGTCCCCGCCTTTCCCGGCGCCTTGACCAGCCATATCCGGGGCATCCTTGATGCCGGTGCAGCCAGCATTGCCATTGGCGGTGATCATTATATTTCCTTCCCGATTCTAAAGGCTTACGCGGAAAAGTTCGGGCCCTTGGCCCTGGTGCAGTTCGATGCCCATTCCGACACCTGGGTCGATGACGATATGGACCGGGTCGATCATGGCACGATGTTTTACAAGGCGGTCAAGCTTGGGCTGATTGATCCCAAGCACTCTGTTCAGGTCGGCATTCGTACCGAGAATCCCGACACATTGGGCATCACCACGATTGATGCGCGCGAGGTTCATCTGGCTGGACCGGTGGAAACAGCACGTAAAATCAAGGAAATAGTCGGCGAAGCTAATGTCTACATGACCTTCGATATCGACTGTCTCGATCCGGCCTTTGCGCCCGGCACGGGCACGCCGGTCTGGGGCGGGTTAAGCACGGCGCAGGCGGCGATCATCCTGCGCGACCTTGCGGGCATCACCCTTGTCGGGGGCGACGTGGTCGAGGTGTCACCGGCCTATGACACAACCGGCGCCACGGCAATTGCAGGCGCTCATGTGGCGATGGAAATGCTCTGCCTCTGGGGCTGGACCCGGCGCACATGAAAAGGCGGCCACCTCACACGAGGGGCCGCCTTCAAAAGCCCTGAAACTCAGGCGTTGGCTTCGCGGATCTTGTCTGCGGCTTCCTTGTCATAACTGACCCCGGATTTCTCGAACAGGTCGTCCAACTCACCCGAGAGGGTCATTTCGGTAATGATGTCGCAGCCGCCGACAAATTCGCCTTTGACATAAAGCTGGGGCACGGTGGGCCAGTCGGAATAATCCTTGACACCCTGGCGGATCGCCTCATCGGCAAGCACATTCACATCGGCAAAGTCAACGCCCATGAAGTTAAGGACACCGGCCACGCGCGATGAAAACCCGCATTGCGGCATGTCCTTGGTGCCTTTCATGTAAAGTACCACGTCGTTGGCTTTGACAGTCTCTTCGATCTGGGTTTTTGCATCGGTCATTTGGTAAGTCCTTGTCATCGGGCCGCGTCAGATGAAGCGGGAAAGGTAAAGCGCGCCTAGTCCGGCGCCTTGGTGGTCAGGGCAAGCGCGTGAATTACCCCGTTGGGGCCATCCATCTTGCCCTTGAGGGCGGCATAAACGGCACGCTGTTGCTGAACGCGGTTCATCCCGCGAAAGCTTTCGTCGATCACTTCGGCCGAAAAATGCACGCCATCATCCCCCTGAACGGTGATCGTGGCATCAGGCAGGGTCTGGCGGATCAGGGCTTCGAGGTCTGAGGCAAGTAGGGCCATGCGGGCGTCTCCTTTGGGCAGTTGCCACAGATGTAGAGCGCGCCATGCCCGAGTGCAAGATGCCTGGGGGGCTCATCCCACGCACAGAGTTTCTTCTGGCCAAAAATATCCCGGGGGGAAGGCCAAAGGCCTTGGGGGGCAGCGCCCCCCTGACCCGCTTGCGGTCAGATTTCCTGACCTTTTTTCAAAAGATCGTCGATCAACTGGCGCTGCAAGGCGCCGCTATCGCCGCCGCCATACTGAAGCGCGCCGCCGGAATATAACGTGCCATAGCTCTGCGCGAGGTTGACCACCTGACCAAGGCCGGAAATGAATTCGTCCTTTTCCAACGCCTTCAACGGATGGATGAACGCCGACCAGAGCACGTCTTTGGCGATGGCATAGCGCGCATCGAGGGCAGAGTCGAAATTGGCCTGAAGAACGCGGGTGATATCCTCCTGGCTCATCTCTTCTATCTTGCGCACCGGGGTGATGGCGCGCATGCGATCCGCGGTTTCATCGGTGATGATCATGACCTGCACGTCGTTGATGATCAACTGCCACGCTCGGCCGTTTGTCTGGGCTTCGGGATCAAGCGCGCGGATGATCTCATCCAGCCGCGCAAGGGTCATCTGCGCCTCTCCATAGGTCTCATCGGGCGTTACCGCATCCGGCTCGGCGTCAGGGGCGGTCTCTTGCGCGGTGGCGCTCAGGGTGCCAAGGGCAAGGCTTGCGGCAAGCAGAAATCGGATCATCGACAGTCCTTTCAGGGGCTCTGGCGAGGATCCTGCCATAGCGGGCGCGGGGCCGCTATGGCACTCAGCAAAACGTGATCAGGCGAAGGTCTCGCCGAACGTGCCGCGATAGATCGCCGAAAGCTCGGCCAAGGGCGCTTCGGTCGTGCCGTATTTCACTGTATGGCCGCCAAACTTGCCGACCGACTGCACCGGAACGCCGGCCTGTCCGGCCGCAGTCATCAGGGCTTCGGCCTGATCGAAGTTGCAGGCAATCAGATAGCGCCCCTGATCCTCGCCAAAGAGCGTCGCAGTGTCGCCGCTGTCAAGTTGAACGCCGACGCAAGCCGCCTCGGCCAGCTCGAACGCCGCGAGCGCAAGACCGCCATCCGAGAGATCGGTGCAGGCCTTGATCAGCGCGTGATTGGCGCGGATGAAATCACCGTGGCGTTTCTCGGCGGCAAGATCGACCGCTGGCGCGTCGCCCTCAGGCCGGTTGAACACCTCGGCCAGCAGGGCCGATTGCCCCAGATGCCCGACCGTCTCGCCCAAAACAAGCGCGACATGGCCCTCGCGGACCTCGCCGGTGATCGCCAGATCGGCATTGGCAATAAGACCCACCGCGCCAATCGTCGGCGTCGGTAGGATCGCGGCGCCGTCGGTCTCGTTGTAAAGCGAGACATTGCCAGACACGATCGGCATACCAAGCGCGCTACAGGCCTCGCCGATGCCTTTCAGGGCCCCGACGAACTGGCCCATGATCTCGGGCTTTTCGGGATTGCCGAAATTGAGGTTGTCGGTCGAGGCAAGCGGCGTGGCGCCAAGCGCTGTGAGGTTGCGATAGGCCTCGGCGACGGCCTGTTTGCCGCCCTCGTAAGGGTTGGCCGCGACATAGCGCGGGGTCACGTCGCTGGTAAAGGCCAAGAGCTTTTCGGTGCCATGCACGCGGATCAACCCGCCGCCCAAGCCCGGCGCGCGGGCGGTATCGGCCATGACCATGGTGTCATATTGCTCATACACCCATTCGCGCGAACAGTAATTGACCGAACCGATCAGCGCGCGCAGCCCGTCGATGGCATCAATCTGCGGCACGGCCTCGTCGTCAAGCGGCGTGGCGGGGGCGGTTGCAACCCAGGGGCGGTCATATTCCGGCGCGCTGCCGGCCAGCGTGGCCAGCGGCAGATCGGCTTTGACCTCATTGCCCTGCATTATCAGAAAGCGGTCTTCGGGGATGGTTTCGCCGACAATCGCGAAATCGAGGTCCCATTTGTCGAACACGGCGCGGGCCTCGGCCTCAAGCTCGGGGCGCAGCACCATCAGCATGCGTTCCTGCGACTCAGAAAGCATCATTTCATAGGCGGTCATGTTGTCTTCGCGCTGCGGCACGTGATCGAGCTGCAACTTGACGCCAAGCCCGCCCTTGTCGCCCATTTCCACGGCTGAGCAGGTCAGACCGGCGGCTCCCATATCCTGAATGGAAATGACCGCGCCGGTGGCCATCAATTCGAGCGTGGCCTCCATCAGGCGCTTTTCGGTAAACGGGTCGCCAACCTGAACGGTGGGGCGCTTTTCCTCGATGCTCTCGTCAAACTCGGCGCTGGCCATGGTGGCCCCGCCAACCCCGTCGCGGCCGGTCTTGGCGCCAAGATAGACCACCGGCATGCCAACGCCCGAGGCGGCGGAATAAAAGATCTTGTCGGTATCGGCGAGACCGGCGGCAAAAGCATTCACAAGGCAGTTGCCGTTATAGGCGGCATCAAAGCGCACCTCGCCACCGGCGCAGGGCACGCCGAAACAATTGCCATAACCGCCGACACCCGCGACCACGCCATGCACAAGCTGGCGGGTCTTGTGATGGGCGACCTCGCCAAAGCTGAGCGAGTTCAATGAGGCAATCGGGCGCGCGCCCATGGTAAAGACATCGCGCAGAATGCCGCCCACGCCGGTCGCAGCCCCCTGATAGGGCTCGATATAGCTCGGGTGGTTGTGGCTTTCCATTTTGAAGATCACCGCCTGGCCATCGCCGATATCGACAACGCCGGCGTTTTCGCCGGGGCCGCAGATCACTTGCGGGCCGCTGGTGGGCAGGGTGCGCAGCCATTTCTTAGAGGATTTATAGGAACAATGCTCGTTCCACATCGCCGAAAAGATGCCCAGTTCGGTGAAGGACGGCGCGCGGCCGATAATGTCGAGAATACGGGCGTATTCATCTGGCTTGAGGCCATGGGCCTCGATCAGTTCGGGCGTGATTGCCGGTTCCTGCATCTGAATGGTATCCCCTCTGGTCCGGTTGGCATTTCTTTAGGCGATTGCGCGGGCCGGGGGAAGGGGCCGTATCACCGGAGCAGGGGACAATCTGCCCCGGTGGGACATAAAAGTGGCCCGGCTTGAAGGCCGGGCCACTTCACGATCGAGACGTCAGGCCCGCAGGCCCGCATCCAAATGGTTCGTCTTATTTGGCAACCCGTTCTGCAACGGCGGCGCGAAGTTGTGCCAGCGACATGGTGTATTCCAGGCCACCGCCCTGTTCGACGCTGAGCGTACTTGCCCGAAAGGCCAGACGCTCGGCCATGATATCCGCGCTTTTGTCGACATCGACATAGATCAGGTGATCTGATCCTTCATTGCCGTGGTCCATAGTGACCTTGCCGATCAATTTGTCATCAACCGACATCAGCTTGCTGCCCTTGTCGGCTTCAGCGAGGATGTTCTTGGTCAGGGTCTGCTCGGCCTTGGTCATGTCCTTGCCCATAAGGGACATGCCCGCCGGTGCGGTGATGTTTCCATCCATATCCATTGACGCCTGGGGAGATTGCTCGCCAACGGGCTCGAGACCGTAGTCATCGGCGTGCTTTTCCGGGTTTGCCGGGTTGGCTGTATCGGTTGTCTCGCCTGTTTCAGCGACCGGCTGCAATTCATCGGTGTCGGTGTGCCCTTGAGTGTCTTGAGCCTGTGCGGACAGGGCTGTTACGCTTGTCAGGGCGGTTACGAGGGCAAGGTTGCGAAGTTTCATTTGTTTCTCTCCTTGTTTGTTCCGCAGACTGAACTGCGATCTTATCAAGAGACGTTGCGTCTCGTTGCGGTGTGAGAAGACAACGTCGAGGTGTGCGGGGCGTTCCAAAAAGAATGTCGCGAAGATAGAAATTGACTGTCGGCGTTCCGAAATGTCATTTATTCATAATGAGTTATAAGTAAATTTCTGTCCGCTGACGTTTTTGTGATAAGGATCGCCGGGACTGAAAAGACCTTGCCGGGCACGTCCTGCGTGCACGGCCAGAAAAGGAGTTGGGAATGGATATTGCGAAGAACCCCTGGCGGGGAGTCGGCCTGGCCGCAGAGGTGTTGTCAGGCGCCCCCGCGCCGAGTGTGGCGGCGGATCTGCCTTCGGGCTTGTTGAAGCAATGCCCGAAGGCCGCCGAGACGCCGTTGCGTGAACTGGAGGGGTTCGAGGCAAAGGTCTGGGCCAAGGATGAGCGCGGCCGTATGGGGCTTGGCAGTTTCAAGGCGCTCGGGGCGGCCTATGTGATTGCCCATGCCGCCGCCAAGACGGGCGCCGATGACCTGACGCAGGCGTTGCGCGGGCAGGTGTACGTGACCGCAAGTGCCGGCAATCACGGGCTTTCGGTCGCCGCCGGGGCAAGGCTTTTCGGGGCGCGGGCGGTGATTTACTTGGCCGAGACCGTGCCCGAAGGCTTTGCCGAGCGCCTGCGCGCCAAGGGGGCCGAGGTGGTGCGCGAGGGCACCAATTACGAGGCCAGCATGGCCGGGGCGATGCGGGCCGCGACCGAGAATGGCTGGACACTGCTGTCCGACAGCTCCTGGCCCGGCTATTTCGAAATCCCGCACCGCCTTATGGAGGGTTATCTTGCCATGGCCGAAGAGGCCGCGCGCCAGATGCCCGCACCGCCGACGCATATTTTCCTTCAGGCCGGGGTCGGCGGGCTCGCCGGGGCGAGTGCGGCTTGGTTTCGCCATGTCTGGGGCGACGGGCCCGAAATCATCGTTGTCGAACCCGACCGCGCGCCTGCGCTTCAGGCCAGCATTCAAGCCGGCAAGCCGGTCGAGACCACCGGCCCGGTGTCCAATATGGGGCGGCTCGATTGCAAGGTGCCCTCATTGATTGCGCTTGCCGGGCTGGCGCGCGATGCCGATCTGTTCGTGACCATCACCGATGCCGAGGCCGACACGATCCTGCCCGAACTGGCCGCGCAGGGGGCGGCAAGCACGCAGTCGGGCGCCGCAGGTGTGGCGGCGATGAAGGCAATGGCCCTGCCGGCAGAGGCGCGGGTTTTGTGCATTATCAGCGAAGAGGCCGAGGCGTGAAACGCGGTTTTTCGGTTGAGGAGTATCGCGCGCGTCTGACGCGCGCGCAGGCGGCGATGGAGCGCGCAGGCCTTGGCGCGATCCTTTTGACCACAGAGCCGGATATTCGCTATTTTACCGGCTATCTCACGCGGTTTTGGGAAAGCCCGAGCCGACCGTGGTTTCTTGTGCTGCCGCTCACCGGGGCACCGGTGGCGGTGATCCCCTCGATTGGCGCGGCCCTGATGGCCAAGACCTGGATTAGCGATATCCGCACCTGGTCGGCGCCGGACCCCGAGGATGACGGTGTGTCGCTTCTGGCCGACACCCTGCGCGGGATCGGCGGGCCGGTTGGGGTGCCTTCGGGGCCGGAAAGCCATTTGCGCATGCCGCTGGCGGATTTTGAGCGGGTCAAACGCGCAAGCGGTCTTGAGTGGCGCGATGACGGTGGCATCGTGGCCGCCTTGCGGGCGGTGAAGTCAGAGGCCGAGATTGACAAGATCGCGCATAGCTGCGGGCTTGCGGGGCGCGCCTTTGACCGGGTGCATGAGATTGCCGCGCCCGGCGTGCCGCTCTCACAGGTGTTTCGCGACTTTCAACGCCTGTTGTTGGAAGAGGGCGCCGATTGGGTGCCCTATCTTGCCGGGGGGGCGGGGCCGGATGGGTACGGCGATGTGATTTCACCGGCCTCCGAGGTGCCGCTTGGGGGGGGGGATGTTCTTATGCTGGACACCGGGGCGGTCTGGGATGGCTATTTTTGCGACTATGACCGCAATTTTGCGATTGGCCATGCCACCAAGGCACAGCAGGACGCGCATCACCGGCTTGTCGATGCGATGGCAGCGGCGTTTGACATCGCCCGCCCCGGTGCCAGGGCAAGCGATCTCTGGCGTGCGATGGCGGATATCATCGGCGGTGGTGACGCGGCTGGCCGTCTTGGGCATGGGCTTGGCATGCAGCTTACCGAAGGGCTGTCGCTGACGGCGAAGGATCACACGATTCTTGAACCCGGAATGGTGATCACGCTTGAGCCCGGGGTCGAGCTTTTGCCGGGGCGGATCATGGTGCATGAAGAGAATATCGCGATCACCAAAGGCGCGCCGCGCAGGCTCTCGCGGTTTTCGGGGCATGACCTTGCCGTGATCTGAGCGCCGTTGCCGGGTGCCCGGCAAAACGGCAATACAGCCGTCGCTGCCCAAAATCCGGGCAGGCCAAAAAAAAGGCCGAGCACTAAGCTCGGCCGAAGTCCAACAGGGAGGTATGATGGTGACCGGCCTTGCGGCTGTCACCGTCATGAGGTGGAATTAAGGGCGCCCTGACGCCCAATCAAGTGAAATAATGCCGCAGGTGCAGCATGCCCGCTATGCGAGAATTGCATAGCTTGTCCGATTGCTGCTTAATTTACTGGCTAAGGGCCTGTTCTTTCAACTGCTTACGATAGGTGAATATCTCTTCCTGAACGAAATCGCGAAAGGCCGAAATCCGTTTGGATTGGCGTAATTCCTCTGGATAGGCGAGGAAAACAGGCACTTCGACCGATTGCACCTCTGGCAGAACCCGCACGAGATTTGGGAAATCCTGGGTAAGATAGTCCGGCAACACGCCGATTCCGAGATTGTTCAGCACCCCCTGAAGGACGCCGAAATAGTTGTTCACCGTCAGAACCGACTGAATGTCATTGGTCATCAGCTCATTGACCAGCATTGCCCCGGCGCCAACCTGTGTTGATCGTGGGTTCTGACATATCAGACGGTGGGCATGCAGGTCATCAATGATCTCGGGGATGCCACGGCTATCAAGATAGCCGGGGGACGCATAAAGCGCCATATGGACGCTCATCAGGCGCTTGCGGATCAGGTCGGCCTGGCTTGGCTCTTTCATGCGGATGGCGACATCGGCCTCGCGCATCGGCAGGTCAAGCACGCGCTCTTCCAGCATCAGGTCAATCTTGAGGTCGGGGTATTTTTCGTAAAGTTTGGTCAGCCGCGGCGCCAGCCAAAGCGTGCCAAAGCCGGTCGTGGTGGTGACGCGCAATTCGCCAAACACCTCTTCTTCGCTGTCGCGAATGCGGGCGGTGGCGGCGTCAAGCCGCTTTAACATGGCTCGGGTGGCATCGAACAGCAATTCGCCCTGTTCCGTGAGAATCAGTCCGCGCGCGTGGCGGTGGAACAGGGTGGCATTGAGTGATTCTTCAAGCGCACGAATCTGGCGGCTCACGGCAGATTGCGAAAGGTGAAGCTGATCACCGGCATGCGTCAGGCTGCCGACATCAGCGACCGCATGAAATATTCTAAGCTTGTCCCAATCCATCGCACTAACTTTCTGAGGAAACACACGCGTGCCACGCAATAGCAGAGAAGTGGTTCGAAAACATAGGGCGTCAATGATTTTTTTATGAAAATCCCCTTGGTAGGTCACTAATTATGACCTAATATTGCCGTATATTGTGGCATAGTCCTCGAACCGCTGGGAGGCACGACATGACAAAGCAACAGGTATCCCTCAACGACCGTTTCGACCTTGAAAAATCGCCGGTTCTGCTTAATGGCACACAGGCGCTTGTGCGCCTGATGCTGATGCAATCGGCGCGGGATCGGGCGGCGGGCTTGCACACGGCGGGCTATGTCACTGGCTATCGCGGCTCACCGCTTGGGGCGGTGGATCTGCAGATGGCCCGCGCCGCTAAATATCTGGCAAAGGCGGATGTGCTTTTCAAAGAAGGGCTTAACGAGGATCTTGCCGCGACCGCCCTTTGGGGCAGCCAGCAGGCAGAGTTGCGTGGCGAGGGCAAATATGACGGCGTCTTTGGCCTCTGGTATGGCAAGGGCCCCGGTGTGGACCGCTCGGGCGATGTGATGCGCCATGCCAATATGGCAGGCAGCTCGAAACATGGCGGCGTCTTGATGGCGATGGGCGATGATCACACCGGCGAATCCTCGACCGTGCTGCACCAGAGCGAATGGGCGATGGTCGACGCCTATATGCCGGTCGTTAGCCCGGCCGGCGTGCAGGAAGTGCTTGATTACGGCATCTATGGCTATGCCTTGTCGCGGTTTTCAGGGCTTTGGGTGGGGCTCAAGACGATGAAAGACACGGTCGAGGCCACATCGGTGGTGGATGGCCGCCCTGATCGGATGCAGCTTGTGACGCCAGAGTTCGAGATGCCCGAAGGGGGCCTCAATATCCGTCTTGGCGATACCCCGCATGCCCAGGAGGTGCGGATGATCGACCACAAACGCTTTGCCGCCGAGGCGTTCAGCCATGCCAACAAGATGGACAAACGCATGTGGGGCAAACCCGGCGCCAAGATCGGCTTTGTCGCGGCGGGCAAGAACTGGCTCGATCTGGTGCATGCGCTTGATCTTTTGGGGGTGGACGCGGCCGAGGCCGAGCGTCTTGGCATCACCACCTACAAGATCGGCCAGACCTTTCCGCTTGATATGATCGGCTTTCACGATTGGGCCGAGGGGCTTGATCTGATCGTCGTGGTTGAAGAAAAGCGCAAGCTGATTGAGGTGCAGATCAAGGAGGCGATCTTTAACGACCGTCACGGGCGGCGGGTTTATGGCTGGCACAAGGGCGGCGGTGCCGGGTCGATGCACGGGCCAGAGCTTTTCCCGACGCGCGGCGCGCTTGATCCGATCCTGATCGCTGAAAAGCTTGGTGAAATCCTGATCGAAGAGGGCCGTGACACCGATCGCATCAAGGCGGGGCTATCGTCGCTGGCCGAGGCGCGGCGCAATGACAATGCCGAGGAAATCGCCACCCGGCTGCCGTATTTCTGTTCGGGCTGTCCGCATAACAGCAGCACCAAATTGCCCGAGGGCGCGCGCGCCTATGCCGGTATCGGCTGTCATTACATGGTGCAATGGATGGACCGCGAGACCACCGGCTTTACCCATATGGGCGGTGAAGGCGCCAATTGGATCGGCGAGGCGCCGTTTTCCAAACGCGGCCATGTGTTTCAGAACCTTGGCGACGGCACCTATAACCATTCCGGCGTGCAGGCCATTCGCGCCGCCCTCGCGGCGGGCACGACGATCACTTACAAGATCCTCTACAATGATGCGGTTGCGATGACCGGCGGTCAGGCCAATGAAGGCGGCCTTGATGCGCCCCGCATCGCCGCCGAATTGCATGCGATGGGGGTCAAGCACCTGGCCGTGGTCTATGACGAAAAGGAAGACATCGACCTTAAGTCCTTCCCGCAAGGTGTTGATTGCTTTGAGCGATCAGAATTGATGAATGTGCAGAAACGATTTGCCGAGACCGAAGGTGTGTCGGCCATCATCTATGTCCAGACCTGCGCCGCCGAAAAGCGCCGCCGCCGCAAGCGCGGCCTGTTCCCGGACCCCGACAAACGTGTGTTCATCAACACCGATGTCTGTGAAGGCTGTGGCGATTGCGGGGTTCAGTCGAACTGTGTCTCGATTGTTCCGGTTGAGACCGAACTTGGCCGCAAGCGCGCGATTGATCAGTCGAGCTGTAACAAGGATTTCAGTTGTCTCAAGGGCTTCTGCCCGTCTTTTGTCACGCTGGAAGGCGCGGTCATCCGCAAGGATCAGACCGCCGATCTGGTTTTGCCTGACATGCCCATGCCCGTCTTGCCCAAGATCAACGGCACCCACAACGTGGTGATTACCGGCGTGGGGGGCACCGGGGTTGTCACCATCGGCGCGGTGCTGGCACAGGCCGCACAGATTGACGGCAAAGGCGCGGGCATGATGGAAATGGCCGGTCTCGCGCAAAAGGGCGGCGCGGTGCATATCCATTGCCGCCTTGCCGAAACGCCCGAAGATATCAACGCGATCCGTGTTGCAACGGGGGAATGTGACACCCTGATCGGCGGCGATCTTGTGGTCAGCGCCGGGGCGAAAACCCTTGGTCTTACCCGCGCCGGGCGCACCGGGGCGGTGGTCAATCGTCACGAGATCATCACCGGCGATTTCACCCGCAACACCGAGTTTCACCTGCCAACAGATCGCCTTGAACTGGCGCTTGAGGCGCGACTTCGCGAGGATGTGCAGCTTTTCGATGCCTCTGATCTGGCCAAGACGGTGATGGGCGATTCGATCTATTCCAACATGATGATCTTTGGCGCAGCCTGGCAGCGCGGTCTGTTGCCGATCAGCCACGATGCGATCACCCAGGCGATCACCCTGAACGGCGCGGCGGTCGAAAAGAACCTGCGCGCCTTTGAAATCGGCCGTTGGGCCGCGCTATATCCCGACGATGTTACGACATTCCTGACGCCGACTGTGGTGCAAAAACCCAAAGCCCTGGCGGAAAAGATCGCCTTTCGCGCCGATCACCTGCGCGCCTATCAGGGCAAGGGCCTTGCCAAGCGTTATGAGGCGCGGCTGGCTGGGATTGAGGACAAGGCGGTGAAAGAAGCCCTCGCCAAAGGCTATCACAAGCTTTTGGCCTATAAGGATGAATATGAGGTCGCGCGCCTGCACCTTGAAACGGCGGATAAGGCGCGAGCCGAATTCGGCAATGATTTCAAGATGAAGTTCCACCTTGCCCCGCCGATTCTGTCGAAAACCGGCAGCGATGGCCGCCCGGTGAAGCGTGAGTTCGGGCCGGGCATCCTGCGCGCGTTCGGTATCCTTGCCCGCCTCAAACGCCTGCGCGGCACGCCGCTTGATCTGTTCGGGCGCACCGCCGAGCGCAGGATGGAGCGCGCGTTGATCAAGCAATACGAGGCGGATATGGACGCGGTCCTGCCCAAACTCAGCGAAGCAACCCGCGAGGCGGTGATCGCATTGGCCGAATTGCCGCTGTCGATCCGGGGTTTTGGCCCGGTGAAACAGGCCAATGAGGCCAAGGCCGCCAAACGCCGCGAGGAATTGCTCGCGGTGATCCACGCCGGGGGCGCGCCGATGACGCAGGCGGCGGAATAAGCGCAGCGCCCTGACATCGCCGTGACCGGCCGCTTTCTCGGGGATGCGAAATTCCCTCATGGCGTTTTTGCGCCGCAAGACGTATGAGGTATCGCCAACACCGATGATCCTTTTCGATCCGGGGTTGGCTTTGGGCAACAAATGCGGACGGCGCAAGATGGCGGTAGGGATTTTCGACAGTGGGCTTGGCGGCCTGACAGTTCTGGATGCGGTGCAAAGGCGGTTGCCGGATCTGCCGTTGGTGTATCTCGGCGACAATGCCCATGCGCCGTACGGCGTGCGCGACGCCGATGACGTCTATGACCTTACCACGACGGCGGTTGACCGGTTGTTTCAGGCGGGCTGTGATCTTGTGATTCTGGCCTGCAACACCGCCTCGGCGGCAGCCCTGCGGCGGATGCAGGAATCCTGGGTGCCTGCCAACAAGCGCGTGCTTGGCGTCTTTGTGCCGCTGATCGAGGCGCTAACCGAACGGCAATGGGGCGACAATTCCCCGCCCCGCGAGGTGGCCGTGAAACACGTGGCGCTGTTTGCCACCCCCGCCACCGTCAGCAGCCGCGCGTTTCAGCGCGAGCTGGCGTTTCGCGCGATTGGCGTCGATGTCGAGGCGCAGGCCTGTGGCGGCGTTGTTGATGCGATCGAGGACGGCGATCTTATCCTGGCCGAGGCTCTGGTGCGCAGCCATGTGGATGCGCTGCGGCGCAAGATGCCAACCCCCGAAGCAGCGATTTTGGGTTGTACCCATTATCCGCTGATGCAGGAGGTGTTTCAAGACGCGCTTGGCGCCAATGTGGCGGTTTATAGCCAGGCCAATCTTGTGGCCGAAAGCCTTGCCGATTATCTGATCCGGCACCCCAAGATGATCGGGCCCGGCGAGGTGTCACAATTTCTGACCACGGGTGAGCCCAAACGCGTTTCGTCGCGGGCCACGCAATTCCTGCGACGACAGATCACGTTTCAAGCTGCCTGAGCGAGGCTGCCTGGCAAGGCGGACGAGCATTTGGCCGCATTGCGGGCTTGCCCGAAACGATCTACTTCTTCCCTTGAGATTTGAAAGCGAGGTCACCCATGACCCATAAAATCGCCATCCTTGGCGCCAGCGGCTACACCGGGGCAGAGCTTGTCCGGCTGATCGCCACCCATCCGAGCATGGAAATCACCGCCCTTGGCGCGAATTCCAAAGCGGGCCAATCCATGGCCGAGGTATTTCCGCATCTGCGCCATCTTGACCTGCCGGATATGGTGACCATCGAGCAGATTGATTTTTCCGCCATTGACCTGTGTTTTTGCGCCCTGCCGCACAAGACCAGCCAGGAGGTGATCAAGGCCCTGCCGCGTGACCTTAAAATCGTCGATCTCAGCGCCGATTTCCGGCTGCGCGATCCGGCGGCGTATGAAAAATGGTACGGCAACCCGCATGCGGCGGTCGAGTTGCAAAAACAGGCGGTCTATGGGCTGACCGAATTTTACCGCGACGAGATTGCGGGCGCGCGGCTTGTGGCGGGCACCGGCTGTAACGCGGCAACCGGGCAGTATATGCTGCGCCCGTTGATTGCGGCGGGGGTGATTGATCTCGATGACATCATTCTCGATCTCAAATGCGCGGTTTCCGGGGCGGGGCGCGCGCTTAAGGAAAACCTGCTGCATGCAGAGCTTTCCGAGGGCTATCACGCCTATGCGGTCGGTGGCACGCACCGCCATCTTGGCGAGTTCGATCAGGAATTTTCGGCAATCGCCGGGCGCGCCGTCAATATTCAGTTCACACCGCATCTTATCCCCGCCAACCGCGGGATTCTCGCCACCGGGTACGTGCGGGGCGAGGCGCAGGTGATCCATGACACGCTCGCCGCCACCTATCAGGGCGAGCCGTTCATCACCGTCCTGCCAATGGGCGAAGCACCGAGTACGCGCCACATCCGGGGCAGCAACTTTTGCCATATCGGGGTGGTCGCAGATCGCATAGCGGGACGGGTGATCGTGATTGCCGCGCTCGACAATCTGACCAAGGGGTCAAGCGGTCAGGCCTTGCAAAATGCGAATCTGATGTTAGCTGAACCAGAGACCACCGGCCTTATGATGGCCCCGGTCTTTCCGTGACTTAAGGGGATGGCCATGAAATCACTCAAGAAAAAACGCCGCATTCAGGTTGTCGCGATTGCCGCCATCGCCCTTGTGGCGGCTACGGCGCTCATTGGCTATGGCATGCGCGACGGGATCAACTTTTTTCGCTCGCCGACGCAGGTTCTGGCCGAACCGCCCGCCCCGAACGAGGTGTTTCGCATTGGCGGGCTGGTTGAGGACGGCAGCCTCAAGCGCGGCGAGGGTGAGGTGATCCGCTTTAACGTGACCGATGGCAATGGCATTGTTGCGGTGACCTATCGCGGCGTTCTGCCCGATCTGTTCGAGGAAAACCAAGGCATGGTCGGGACCGGAAGCTATCGCGACGGGGTGTTTCAGGCCTCTGAAATCCTGGCCAAGCACGACGAAAGCTATATGCCCAAAGAGGTGGTTGACGCCCTCAAAGAGCAGGGCGTTTATAAAGACCCGAACGGTAGCTAAGCGCGCCGTTAACCAGGCATGGCCCAGCCTTCTGTACGAGATGTGCAAAAGGTGGGGTTCATGCAGACAGTCACGGAAATCGCAAAAGAAATCGTCGCCCGCGAGGGCGGATATGTCAACGATCCCGACGATCCGGGGGGCGCGACCAAGTTTGGCGTGACCATTCACACCCTGCGCCGGCTTGGGCTGGACCTGACGCAAGACGGGGTGGTGGATCAGCGCGATGTGCGCGCGCTGACCCGCGCCGATGCGGTCGAGATTTTCGTCGACCACTACTATCATCGCCCCGGCATCGCCCGCCTGCCGGACTCGCTTCAGGCCAGCGTGTTTGACATGTATGTCAACGCGGGCGCCAATGCGGTGAAGATCCTGCAACAGCTTTTGCGCGACATGGGGCAGGAGGCGGATATCGACGGGGTGATCGGGCCGCAGACCGTCAGAGCGGCCGAGGCCGCCGCCCGCGCCGCCCCCGATCATATCGCCGATGCTTACGGGATCGCGCGGCGCAATTACTATTTCCGCCTTGCCGATGGTCGCCCGGCAAGCCGCAAGTTCGCGCGCACGAAGGCGGGTGGCAAGGGCGGCTGGATCAGGCGCGCGGAAGAGTTCATCGCGCCCCGGTTTCATCTGAGCACGGCAGAGTTCAACACACGGGTGGCAGCATGGTAATTGATATTCTGAGGGCGCTGTTTGGTGGCGGCGCAAACGTGGTGCGCGAAACCGCAGAGGTGTTTCGCGTCAACGCCGAGGCCGCCGATCAGCGCAGCATCGAGACACAGCGCGCCGCGCTTGAACAGATGGCCGGTGAATTCAAGCTTGAGAACCGGGGCGCGTTCGACCGCTTAATCGACGGGTTGAACCGCGTTCCGCGCCCGGCGATGGCACTTGGCACGCTTGGGCTTTTTGTGGCGGCGATGGTCGATCCGCTCTGGTTTGGCGAGCGGATGGCGGGGCTGTCGCTTGTGCCCGAACCGCTGTGGTGGCTTCTGGGGGCGATCGTCAGCTTTTATTTCGGCGCCCGTTATCAGACCAAGGGCCAGGACTTTCAGCGCTCGATTACCGCGACAATCGCGCGCACGCCGCAGGTGGCCGAGACGATCACGACCCTGCGGCAATTGCGCGCCGATAGCCCCGGCATGGCCGAAACCCGGTCCGACGCGCCATTGGCGCTTGTGGTATTGGCCCCGGCGGACAACCCGGCGCTTGAGGATTGGAACCGCAGCCGCGCCTGAGCCCCGCGACAATGTGATCCGCGCGCGCGGCTGATTACGATTGGCCCGCGCGCAGGCCTGCCCTATACTCAGGCCATGATTACAGAACTCGGACATTTCGCCCTCATCCTCGCCTTTCTGGTTGCCTGCTTTCAGGCGACCATCCCGCTTGTGGGGGCGTATAAACGATGGCCCGGCTGGATGGCCGTTGCCGAACCCGCCGCAACGCTTCAGCTTGTGCTGACCGGCGTGGCCTTTGGCGCCCTGATGTGGGCCTTTGTGACCTCGGATTTCTCGCTCCGGCTTGTGGTGCTCAATAGCCATACGGCCAAGCCGATGCTCTATAAGATCACCGGCGTCTGGGGTAATCATGAGGGCTCGATGCTGCTTTGGGTGCTGATCGTGGCGCTGTTCGGGGCCTCGGTCGCGTGGTTCGGAGGTAACCTGCCGCCCAGCCTCAAGGCGCGGGTTCTGTCGGTGCAGGCAATGATCGGGGTGGCGTTTTTCGGCTTTATCCTTTTGACATCAAACCCGTTTTTGCGCGTGGCGGTGCCGCCGTTTGACGGCAATGACCTTAATCCGCTATTGCAGGATCCCGGTTTGGCCTTTCATCCGCCGTTCCTTTATCTGGGCTATGTCGGTCTTTCGATGACGTTTTCCTTTGCCGTCGCCGCCCTGATCGAGGGGCGCGTCGATGCGGCCTGGGGGCGGTGGGTGCGCCCCTATACCTTGGCCGCCTGGGTGTTTCTGACCATCGGCATCGGATTGGGAAGCTGGTGGGCCTATTACGAGCTCGGCTGGGGCGGCTTCTGGTTCTGGGACCCGGTTGAAAACGCAAGCTTCATGCCCTGGCTTATTGCCGCCGCCCTGTTGCATTCCGCCATCGTGGTGGAAAAGCGCGAAAGCCTCAAAAGCTGGACCATTCTGTTGGCGATCATCGCCTTCGGATTCTCGATGGTCGGCGCCTTTATCACCCGCTCTGGCGTTCTGACATCGGTGCATGCCTTTGCCACAGACCCCGAGCGAGGGGTGTTTCTTTTGGCGATCCTCGCGGTCTTCATGGCCGGTGCCCTGACGCTTTTTGCGGCGCGTGCAAATGTGATGCAGGCCAAGGGCGTCTTTAGCCTTGTCAGCCGCGAATCGATGCTCTTGCTCAACAATATCCTGCTGGCGGTCGCGGCCTTTGTGGTCTTTGTTGGTACGATCTGGCCTCTGGTCGCCGAAATGGCGTTTGATCGCAAACTCTCAGTAGGCGAGCCGTTTTTCAACATGGCCTTCACGCCGTTCATGGTGCTGTTGGGGCTTGTCCTTCCGGTTGGCGCGATGATGTCGTGGAAGCGCGCGACGCTTGGCCGGGTGCTGCGACAATTGCGCGGGGTGTTTGCCCTGGCCATCGCCATCGGCGCATTGGCCTTTGCGATGCAGACCGGCACATCGGCGCTTGGGCCGGTGGGGCTGTTCTTTGCTGCCTGGCTTGTTGGCGGCTCGGCGGTTGATATCTGGTCGCGCACCGGGCGCGGCGCTTTGGGCGCGCGGTTTGGTCGTCTGATGCGCCTGCCACGCGCCGATTGGGGCAAATCGGTGGCCCATGCCGGGCTTGGCGTGACCATGGCCGGGATCGCCGCGATGATGGCCTGGCAGGTCGAGGATATTCGCGTGCTCAAGGTCGGTGAAGACCTTGAAATCGCGGGCTATGGCCTTCGCCTTGATCAGGTCGAGCGGCTGAATGGGCCGAATTACATCGCCACCAAGGCTACCTTCACCTTAAGCGAAAATGGCCGCGAGATCGCCACCATGTACCCGGAAAAGCGCAACTATCCCGTGGCGCAGATGCCAACCACCGAGGCGGCGCTGAACAACGGGTTCTTGCGCGATATCTATGTGGTGATCGGTGACCCACAACAGGGCGGGGGCTGGGCGGTGCGCAGCTATTACAAGCCGCTCGCGAACTGGATTTGGGGCGGGTCGTTGCTTATGGCCTTTGGCGGGCTTTTGTCCCTCACGGACCGGCGTTACCGGGTCGCGGCGGGCGCACGGCGGGCCCCCGCAACCGGGGTGCCTGCGGAATGAAGCGGCTTGTCCTTTTGCTCTGCCTGATGGCGGCGCCGCTTTGGGCGGTGCAGCCTGACGAGATCCTTGACGATCCGGCGCTAGAGGCGCGGGCGCGCGATATCTCGTCTGGCCTGCGCTGTCTTGTATGCCGCAACGAAAGCATCGACGATTCCAACGCCGAACTTGCCCGCGATCTGCGTCTTTTAGTGCGCGAACGGCTTGTGGCGGGGGATAGCAACGAGGAGACGGTGGATTTCATCGTTGATCGTTACGGCGAATATGTCCTGCTGAAACCCGGCACAGGGGGCGCGAATATCCTGCTCTGGCTGGCCGGGCCGTTGATGCTTGGGGCCGGGTTGATCCTGGGTGGGCTTTATCTGCGACGCCGCTCCACCACGCCGGAAACCGACGTGGCGCAGCTGAGCGAGGCCGAGGAAGATCGGCTGCGTGAAATCCTGAAAGAGTGACGCGCGGTTTCGCTTGGCGGCGCGCCGGTGCTGCGCTTTTATGCGCCTGACCATTTATGCCGGAGGCCGCACCCGTGAAAGACTATCAGACCATCACCCTTGAGATCGACGCAGATGTCGCGACCTTGCGCCTGAACCGGCCTGACAAGATGAATGCGCTCAACACACTGATGCGCGCCGAGATCACCGATGCCGTCACTTATGCCGGACGGCGCGCGCGGGTTGTGGTGCTGAGCGGCAATGGCAAGGCGTTCTGCTCGGGGCAGGACCTGAGCGATGGCGGCAATGCCACAGCGCTTGATCTGGAACGGGTGCTGCGCGACGAATACGTGCCGATGCTGCGCGCGATCACCGATTGCCCGGTGCCAACCATTAGCGCCGTCAACGGGCCGGCCGCGGGGGCAGGGGCCAATCTTGCGCTTGCTGCCGATGTGGTCATCGCCACCGAGCGCGCCTATTTCCTTCAGGCCTTTACCCGGATCGGCCTTATCCCCGATGCCGGGGGCACCTATTTTCTGCCGCGTCAGATGGGCACCGCCAAGGCCATGGGCGCCGCCCTCTTCGCCGAACCGATCAGCGCGCGTCAGGCCAGCGATTGGGGCATGATCTGGGAGGCGGTGGAGGATGACGGCTTCGAGGCCCATTGGCAGGCACGCGCCGCGCATCTGGCGCAAGGCCCGAGCAAGACCTATGGCCACGTCAAAGCCGCCATTCGCGGCAGCTGGGACAATTCCATGGATAGCCAGCTTGACCTTGAGGCGAAATTGCAAGGCGCCTGCGGGCAATCGCGCGACTTTAAAGAGGGCGTGATGGCCTTTCTGGAAAAACGCCCGGCAAAATTCGAGGGGCGCTAGATACGCTCTGGCCAAAAAAGGCCCGAACCTGAGGCTCGGGCCTTTTGATTATCTGGCACGGTGGGCGTTAGCGATTCTCGATATCGACATAGTCGCGCAGGGTTGCGCCATTATAAAGCTGACGCGGGCGACCGATCTTGAGTTGCGGATCGCCGATCATTTCCTTCCACTGCGAAATCCAGCCAACCGTGCGCGACAGCGCGAAGATTGGTGTGAACATCGAGGTCGGAAAGCCCATCGCCTCAAGAATGATGCCGGAATAGAAATCGACATTCGGGAAAAGCTTTTTTTCCGTGAAATACGGATCGGCAAGGGCGGCTTTCTCAAGCTCTTTGGCGACCTGAAGGGTGGGATTGTTTTCCACTCCAAGCAGATCGAGCACCTCATCGGCCGATTGTTTCATGACCTTGGCGCGCGGATCAAAGTTCTTGTAGACCCGGTGACCAAAGCCCATCAGGCGGAAGGGATCATTTTTGTCCTTCGCGCGCGCGATGAATTCCGGGATGCGATCCGGCGTGCCGATTTCCTGGAGCATCTCAAGACAGGCCTGATTGGCGCCGCCATGCGCGGGCCCCCAGAGACAGGCAATGCCCGCCGCGATACAGGCGAACGGGTTCGCCCCCGAGCTTGACGCGAGGCGCACGGTCGAGGTCGAGGCATTCTGCTCGTGATCGGCATGCAGGGTAAATATCCGGTCCATGGCGCGCGCCAGAATCGGGTTCACTTCGTAATTCTCGGCCGGCACGGCAAAGCACATGCGCAGGAAATTCGAGGCGTAATCCAGATCGTTGCGCGGATACTCAAACGGCTGGCCGATGGTGTATTTATAGGCCATCGCCGCAATCGTCGGCATCTTTGCGATCATCCGGATCGAGGCAACTTCGCGCTGCCATGGATCGTTGATATCTGTGCTGTCATGATAAAAGGCCGACATCGCGCCGACCACGCCCACCATAATCGCCATAGGATGAGCATCGCGGCGGAAGCCACGGAAAAGATACATCATTTGCTCATGGATCATGGTGTGGCCGGTGACCCGGCCTTCGAAATCCTCTAGCTGTGCGGGGCTTGGCAATTCACCGTAAAGCAGCAGGTAGCACACTTCGAGGTAATGCGATTTCTCGGCCAGCTGATCAATCGGATAACCGCGATGCAAAAGCTCGCCCTTTTCGCCGTCGATATAGGTGATCGTGCTGTCGCAGGATGCCGTCGAGGTAAAGCCGGGGTCGTAGGTGAACACGCCTGCCTGCGCATAGAGCTTGCGAATGTCGATAACATCGGGGCCCGCCGTCGGCGAAAAAATAGGAAGGTTATAGGTCTTTCCGCCAACCTCAAGCTTCGCCGATCTTTTGTCTTCTGCCATCAGGATTCTCCCTCTCAACGTCCGCGCAGCCTGTGGCCCGGGGACTGGATAAACGTAAATGCCTTACCAGAGGGTTAATCCCCGCCAGCGGCTGCATCGGTCAGTCGGGCGATAGTTTCATCACGCCCGAGAACCAGCATCATGTCGAACACACTGGGTGTCGCACTGCGCCCGGCCAGCGCCGCCCGAAGGGGGCCGGCCAGTTTGCCGAACTTCATTCCGTTGTCTTCGGCGAATTGGGTCGCCAAAGCTTCCAAATCTCCACGCGCCCATTTAGCATTTTGCAACTGCGGCGTCAATTCACTCAGTATACCACGGGATACAGAATCCAGTTGTGCCGCAGCTTTCTCGTCCGGTTCGATCGGGCGATCGGATAGGATAAATTCCGCCTTATCAAGAAGTTCCGGGAAGGTCTTGGCGCGTTCTTTCAGGCAGTACATCGCGTCCGAAAACAGAGCCGCTTTTGCCGCAGTTAGGGCCGGTTGGCCGGTTACAGCGAGGAATTCGGTTAATTCATGCAGCAGTGCAGCATCGGGCATGGCCGCAATGTGCTGACCACAGAGATTCTCGAGCTTCTTGAAATCCAGCCGTGCCGGGGCCTTGCCGATTCCCTCAAGTTCAAACCAGGCCTTGGCCTGCTCGTCGCTGAAGAATTCATCGTCGCCATGGCCCCAGCCAAGCCGCGTCAGATAGTTGCGAATGCCCGCCGCAGGATAGCCCATCTTCTGGTATTCCTCGACCCCGAGCGCGCCGTGGCGTTTGCTTAGCTTCTTGCCATCTGGCCCGTGAATCAGCGGAATATGCGCATAGACCGGCAGCGGCCAACCCATTGCGGTGTAGATCAACATCTGGCGCGCGGCATTGTTGAGGTGGTCATCGCCACGGATCACATGGGTCACGCCCATATCGTGGTCGTCCACCGCCACCGCCAGCATATAGACCGGATTGCCATCGCCGCGCAAAAGCACCATGTCGTCAAGCTGATCATTGCGAATGGTGACATCGCCCTGAACGCGGTCGCGGATCACGGTGCTGCCTTCGCGCGGGGCCTTGATACGGATCACATGGGGCGCGCCCTCGGGGTGCATATCGGGGCTCGCGTCGCGCCAGGGGCTTTGAAACAAGGTCGATTTGCCCTCGGCGCGGGCGGTGTCGCGAAAGGTCTGGATCTCGTCCTGGGTCGAGAAGCATTTATAGGCCTTGCCCGCCGCCAGCAGCTCTAGCGCGACGGCGCGGTGGCGCCCGGCGCGCTCGAATTGGCTAATCACCTCGCCGTCGTGCTCAAGCCCAAGCCAGGCGAGCCCGTCAAGAATGGCCTGGGTCGCCTCGGGGGTCGAGCGCGCGCGGTCGGTATCCTCGATCCGCAGCAGAAACTTGCCGCCATGACCCCGCGCAAACAGCCAGTTGAAAAGCGCCGTGCGCGCGCCGCCGATGTGCAGATATCCGGTAGGCGACGGGGCAAAACGGGTCACGACCTGTTGGGACATGGGCAAGATTAACCTTTCGGTAACGATGAGGGGGCTAGCGTTGATCTCTGTTTATCGGCCCGCCAAGGGGGTGACAAGTGTCCGGCGTCTGGCAAGTGATCGAGCGAAACTGGTTGATCCAGCGCGGCGCCCTGTTTGGCTGGGTGCCGGTGCTGCTTGCCTGTGGCATCGGCGGGTATTTCGGGCTGCGCACAGAGCCGTCGTTGACATGGCTCTACGGGGCCGCCATCGGGGCGCTTTGTCTTGCGATTCTTGGCTGGCGCGGCGCGGCATGGAGCGGCCCGCTGGCGATTGCAGGGGCGCTTTTGCTGGCGGGGCTCTGCCTGGCGGGGTTGCGGGCGCATCTTGTGGCGGGGCCGGTGCTTGGCTGGCGCTATTACGGCCCGGTCGAGGGGCGGGTGGTGGCGATTGACCGCTCTGCCTCGGATGCGCTGCGCCTGACGCTGGATCGGGTCATTTTGTCGAGAACCGCGCCGGATCGCGTGCCCACCCGTGTGCGCGTGTCCCTGCACGGGGATCAGGGGCATTTCAGCGTCAAACCGGGGCAAAGGGTGATGATGACCGCCCATCTTTCGCCGCCAAGTGGCCCGGTTGAGCCCGGCGGTTTCGATTTTCAGCGCCACGCCTGGTTCAAGCAGATCGGCGCGGTCGGCTATACCCGTGTGCCGGTCCTCGCGATTGCGCCTGCGCGCGGCGCGCAATGGCTGTTTCGCGCGCGCATGGCGCTCTCGACCCATGTTCAGGCGCGCCTTGCGGGGCAGGAGGGGGCGTTTGCTGCTGCCATCATGACCGGCGACCGCTCTGGCCTTGATCAAAACACCCTGGCGGCGATGCGGGTGTCGAATCTCGCGCATCTTCTGGCCATTTCAGGCCTGCATATGGGGTTGCTGGCGGGGTTCGTGTTCGCGGCGTTCCGGCTTGGGTTTGCGGCGATGCCAAGCCTTGGCCTGCGCCTGCCGGGCAAAAAGATATCTGCGGTCATGGCGCTTGTGGCGGCGGCGGCCTACCTTGGGCTATCCGGGGGGAATGTGGCCACAGAACGCGCCTTTGTCATGGTCGCGGTGATGCTGATCGCGGTGATGCTGGATCGGCGCGCCCTGAGTTTGCGGGCGGTGGCGGTGGCGGCGATCATCGTGTTGTGCCTGCGCCCCGAGGCGCTGATGGGGCCGGGGTTCCAGATGTCGTTTGCCGCTACGGTCGCGCTTGTTGCTGTCTTCGGCTGGCTGCGAGATGCGCAGATCGCGCTTGGGCCCCGCTGGTTGCGCCCCATTCTGACGGTGGTGATTTCATCGGCCGTGGCGGGGGCGGCGACCGCGCCGGTGGGGGCCGCACATTTCAACCAATTCGCGCAATACGGGTTGATCGCCAACCTTGCCAGCGTGCCCTTGATGGGCGCTCTGGTGATGCCGGCGGCGGTGCTGGCGGCCTGTCTCTTGCCGCTTGGCCTTGACTGGATCGCGCTATGGGCGATGGGGCTTGGCCTGCGCTGGATCCTGGCGGTCTCGGGTTGGGTGGCATCGCTGGACGGCGCACGTGCGCTTGTGCCCGCGCCGGGGCCAGAGGTCTTGCCGACCCTGGCGTTTGGCGCGCTACTGATTGTGTTGTGGCAGGGGCGGTTGCGGTTTGTCGGCGTCATCCCGATGGGGCTGGCGGCCTGGCTCTGGGTCGGGGCCGAGCGCCCGGTGATGCTGATCTCGGATAGCGGCTCGCTTGTGGGGGTGATGACCACAGAGGGCCGCGCATTGAACAAGCCGCGCGGCGGCGGGTTTGTTGCGCAAAACTGGCTTGAGAACGATGGCGACGCCACCGGGCAGGAGGCGGCCTATGCCCGCTGGCCCGCCAATTTACCGAACAGGCTTGCGGTCAAACTTGTTCAAGGCAAGGCGGCGGCGCGCCTGCCGCTTACCTGTGATGGCGCGACGCTGTTGATCATGACCTCAGACCCCGAAACAACGGTGCCTGCGGGCCTTGGGTGCGATATCATCAGTCCCGCCACCCTGCGCGCGACCGGGTCGCTGGCGTTTTACGATGGCGATAAGGGGCTGCGTGTCACAGGCGCGCGCGAAATCACCGGCGTGCGCCTCTGGAATAACGCGCAACGACGTCAATAACTGCGGATCAACCCGACAAGACGGCCCTGTACCTTGACCCTGTCGTCAGGCAAAACACGGGTTTCATAGGCCGGGTTTGCCGCCTCTAGCGCAATCGCGTTGCCCTTGCGAAAAAACCGTTTGAGCGTCGCTTCCTGATCCTCGATCAGGGCGACGACAATATCGCCATTATCGGCCACCGAGGTTTCACGGATGATCACCACATCGCCGTCATTGATCCCGGCGTCGATCATCGAATCGCCTTTGACCTCAAGCGCATAATGCTCAGCCGAGCCCGAAATCATCGCGCCGGGCACGGCCACGCTGTGGCTGGCATGGGCAATCGCCTCGATCGGAACACCGGCGGCAATCTGACCCATCACCGGAAGCTCGATCGCATAAGCCGCCTCGACCGGCTGAGCATTGGCGGGCTGTGGTGCGCTCGGGCGATCGCCGTCGATCACACGGGGGGTAAACCCATGGGTCGCCTCGCCACCAAGGCTTTCCGGCAGCTTGATGATCTCAAGCGCGCGGGCCCGATGCGCGAGACGGCGGATAAATCCGCGCTCTTCCAATGCGGTGATCAAACGGTGGATGCCAGATTTTGACCTGAGATCAAGTGCTTCCTTCATTTCATCAAAGCTCGGGGGCACGCCATCACGTTGCACCCGTTTGTGGATGAATTGCAAAAGATCGAGCTGTTTCTTGGTCAGCATGGAACGCCCCTCAGGTTGCCGCGTTTCCTTTTGTTCTATGCATGTTCCCGTTTTGTGTCAAGTGCCTTGAGGTCTGTCTTAGAAATCGAGGTATTCAACTGTCTCACCCGCCGCGCGGGCCGGATCGTTCAGGGGGCGCACCAAAAGCGCGTCAGCTTCGGCCAGAACGCTAAGCAGCGAGCTGTCCTGTCGGGTTTCGGCGACAAGGCCCTCGGGGGTAAGGCGCGCGCGCATGTAATGCTCGCGCGGGCCGTTTTGTGGCAAAGGGGCTGCGAGGCGCGCTGTGAGGCGCGAAGAGCGCCGCGCGCCAAGCCCAAGCATCGCGCGGATCATCGGCGCCAGAAACACCTGGCCACAGACCATCGCCGACACCGGGTTGCCCGGCAGACCGACCATCGCCGCGCCGCTCATCCGCCCCGCCATCAACGGTTTTCCCGGCCGCATCGCCACCTTGTAGAACGCGCGATCCATGCCCATCTGGCCCGCCACCTGACCGACCAGATCATGATCGCCCACCGAGGCCCCGCCAATGGTCACGACAAGATCGGCCCCCGCCGCAAGCCCGAAGGCAGTTTCAAGCGAGGGGATATTATCACGCGCAATCGGCAAAATCCGCGCTCTGGCGCCAAGGCCCTCAAGCAGCGCCTTGAGACCAAAGGTATTCGAGGCAATGATCTGATCCGGTCCCGGCGTTTCGCCGGGCATCACCAATTCATCGCCGGTTGAAATAAGGGCCACCACGGGTCGTCGTGTCACCGGCACGGTGGCGTTGTTCATCGAGGCCAGAAGCGCGATATCGGCAGGGCGCAGAACGCGCGGCGCGCCCATCACCTCGCCAACCCCGAAATCACAGCCCTTGGGGCGGATATGGGGCTTGGGATCAAGATCATCGTTCAGGGTGATCTGATCACCGCTGCGGCTTACATCTTCCTGGATGATCACGCGGCTGGCGCCCGCGGGCAGAGGCGCGCCGGTAAAGATGCGCACCGCCTGACCGGGATTGACCACGCCGTCAAAGCCATGCCCCGCCGCCGCCTCGCCAATCACTTTGAGCTGCGCGCCGGGCTGCGCCTCATCCTCGCGCACGCCATAGCCATCCATCGCCGAGGCCGCAAAGGGCGGCTGATCGCGGCGCGCGGCCAGGTCGCGTGCCAGAACCCGGCCCACCGCCTCGGCCAGCGGCACTTCTTCGCTCTCAAGCGGAGCGACCAGCGTGAACAGTTTTTCAAGCGCTTCGTCAACGGTAATCATTGTGCCTCGTACCGCCCTGATTTTCCGCCATCTTTCAGGGTCACGCGGATACCGCCGATTTCCATCGCCTTGTCCACTGCCTTGGCCATGTCATAGACGGTCAGGGCGGTGATGCTGACGGCGGTGAGGGCCTCCATTTCGACACCGGTCTGGCCGGTAGTTTTTACCGTGCCTTCGATCCGCACCCCCGGAAGGTCCGGATCAAGCGTCAGATCGACCGCCACCCTGGTGATCGGAAGCGGATGACAGAGCGGGATAAGATCGGGCGTTTTCTTGGCCCCCATGATCCCGGCAAGCCGTGCCACCGATAAAACATCGCCCTTCTTGGCGCGACCTTGTGCAATGATATCAAAGGTTTCTCTGGCCATTTTGATGTGACCTTCGGCCACGGCCACGCGCGATGTGACGGGTTTGTCAGAGACATCCACCATATGGGCATCGCCCTTGCCGTCAAAATGCGTAAGGCCCGATGTCGTCGCACCCGGCATCACATGCCCCCGGCGGTCAGCGGGTTGGCCAGGATGGTGCGGGTCGCCGCCGCCACATCATCGGCGCGCATCAGGGTTTCGCCAATCAGGAAAGCCCGAGCGCCATAACGTGCCATATCGGCAAGGTCATCGGGGGTCGCGAGACCGCTTTCACAGACGATCATCCGATCGACCGGCACCAGCTTGGACAGCTTGCGCGTCGTGTCAAGAGTGGTCACGAAGGTATTGAGATCGCGGTTGTTTATGCCAATCATCCGGGATTTGAGCGCGCCTGCACGCTCAAGCTCTGCTTCGTCATGCACCTCGATCAGGGCATCCATGCCCCAGTGCATCGCCGCCTCTTCAAGCTCGGAGGCCTGCGCATCACTGACGCTGGCCATGATGATCAGTATGCAATCGGCGCCCCAGGCGCGTGCCTCGGCGACCTGATAGGTATCATAGATGAAATCCTTGCGCAGGATCGGCAGTTCACAGGCCGCCCGCGCCTCTTTGAGGTACTCGGGGGCGCCTTGAAAACTTGGCGTGTCGGTCAGCACCGAAAGGCAGGTCGCGCCGCCCGCCTCATAGGCCTCTGCAAGGGCGGCCGGATCAAAGTTGGGCCGGATCAACCCCTTGGACGGGCTGGCCTTTTTGATTTCGGCGATCAGCCCATAACCCTGTTTTCCCGCCTGCAACAGTGCTTCGGCAAAGGGGCGCACCTTGGGGGCCTCATTGGCCAGAGTCTCGATATCTTCAATCGGGCGCTCGGCTTTGGCTGCTTCGACTTCTTCAAGTTTATAGGCTTTGATTTTTTCGAGAATGGTAGGGGTGGTCATTTAGCCTCCGATGTCAGGTTTGCCAGTGCAGTGATCTTGGCCAGTGCCGCACCGCTGTCGATGCTGGTCGCGGCCTGTGCCACGCCGGTCTTGAGGTCCGGGGCATGGTCCGCCACCACGAGGGCGGCGGCGGCGTTCAGCAAGACGGCGTCACGGTAAGCCCCCGGGCTGCCGTCCAGAAGCGCGCGCATTGCGGCGGCGTTCTCGGCTGGGGTGCCGCCGATGATCGCCTCGAACGGATGCACCGGAAGACCGAAATCCTCGGGATGTACTTCAACCTCGCGGATCTGGCCATCCTGTTCAAGCGCCGCGACCCAGCTCAGGCCGGTGATTGTCAACTCATCGGTGCCGTCGCTGCCATGCACAAGCCAGGCACGGGTTGCGCCAAGCTGTTTCAGGGTTTCGGCCATCGGGCGGATCAGGTCGCGTGAAAACGCGCCTGTGAGCTGGCGCTTGACGCCTGCCGGGTTGGTCAGCGGCCCGAGGATGTTAAAGATCGTGCGCGTCCCAAGCTCGGTGCGGACCGGCCCGACATGGGCCATCGCCGGATGGTGCATCGGGGCCATCATAAAGGCAATGCCGACTTCGCGCAACGCGCGCTCGACCACCGGTACGCCAACCATCACGTCGATGCCCATCTGGCCAAGCGCATCCGCAGCGCCGGATTTGGACGACAGGTTGCGGTTGCCATGCTTGGCGACCGGCACACCGGCGCCTGCCACAACAAAGGCGGTCGCGGTCGAGATATTGAGCGTGCCCTTGCCATCCCCGCCGGTGCCGACGATATCCATGGCGCCTTCGGGGGCGGTAACCGCATTGCACTTGGCGCGCATCACGGCGGCGGCGGCGGCGTATTCATCCACCGTTTCGCCGCGCGTGCGCAGCGCCATCAACAAGCCGCCGATCTGGCTTGGCGTGGCCTCGCCCTCGAACAGGATCTGAAACGCCTCTTCCGCCTCGTCGCGGGTCAGGGCACGGTCAGCCGCGGCCCCGATCAATGGCTTCAGGCGGTCGCTCATGCCGGCACCTTCATCATATCGATGAAATTCTTCAAAAGGGCATGCCCGTGCTGCGAGGCGATTGATTCCGGGTGAAACTGAACACCGTGAATTGGCAGCTCGCGGTGTTGCAGCCCCATGATCGTGCCGTCGCTCAGTTCTGCGGTCACCTCAAGGCAATCGGGCAGGTTGTCGCGCTCGACCACCAGCGAGTGATAGCGCGTCGCCTCGAACGGCGAGGGCAGGCCCGCGAATACGCCCTGGCCGGTGTGATGAATGTGCCCCATCTTGCCATGCACGATCTCGGAATGGCGCACCACCTTGCCACCAAAGGCCTGGCCGATGGTCTGATGGCCAAGGCAGACACCGAACAGTGGAATCCCCGCCTCGGCGGCGGCCAGGGTCAGGGGCAGGCAAATTCCTGCCTGATCGGGATCACACGGGCCGGGCGAGAGCAGGATACCCGAGGGGTGCATCGCCATTGCCTCTTGCACATTGAGGGTATCGTTGCGTTTTACAACGGTTTTTGCCCCCAACTCGCCCACGTAGTGGACCAGATTATAGGTGAAACTGTCATAGTTATCTATCAATAGCAGCATTGTGCCGTTCCTTGTGCAAAGGGGGCTGGAGGCCGGGGCCTCGGTCGCGGTATACTTGTTCAGGCTTGCGCGGCACCGTCAAGAGGCGGTAGGCCGGGAAAAAGGCAAAAACGGGGGCAATCGCAGTGGCACGCGGAATTTTGGCAGGTATGATCACGGGAACCATGGTTTCGACCCTGGTGTTGGGCACAGTGTCGGTGTTGACCGATGTACCGGGCGCAGGTGCGCCCGAGGCGACAAGCGTTGATGTGCCGGCCGGATCGGAATTCGATCTTAACCGGGATGACACAAGGACGGATCTCCCCGAGGCCGAGCCAAGCCCCGAAGCAAGCGATGCCTCGCAGGTCGCGGCCCCTGAGCCCGATGATCTCTCGGCGCTCAGCGGCGTTGATACCGCGCCCGCAAGCCCGCCGGTTACCGGCGGTGCCGAGGGGCTGGGGCAGGCCCCGGTCGCGGGCGAGAGTGGTGTCGGGGTCAGCGTTGACACCGACAGCCCGGTTTTGCCAAGCCCGCAAGCCGCCGCGCCCGCGGCGCCGTTTGACGAACAGGGCCTGTCGATTTCCACCGACCCGGCCCAGCCCGCGCCACCCGACCCCGGCGAAGACAACGCAGGCCTCGGCGCCGCACTCAAGGATGTGTCAGAGGATGCCGGGACAGAGGCCGGGACAGAGACTTTGCCCGAAACCGCCGAGGCCGCCGCGCCCGAAGAGGCCGCGCAAGATGTGACACCTATGGCCGAGGCCACGCCCGAGCCGATTGAGGATGCAGCCCCGCAGGTGGCTGAGCAGGCTGGCGAAGAGCCCGCCAAGACCCTGCCAGCGGCCGGCACGATCACCAATCGCGCCGAAGGCGTGACCACCAACCGTTTGCCGGCCATCGCGGATAGCCCGGAGTCTGACGTGCCCGCAGCCCAGGCCGGTGCCGAAGATCCCGCCACCGCAGAGGACGAGGCGCCGCAAGCCGCCCCCGGCGCGCTTGTGGCCAATGCGGTCGCCTTCGAAAACTCCGAGGCCAAGCCGCTTATGGCGATTGTCCTCGTGGACGATGGCACAAGCCCGATCGGCCTTGAGGCGTTGCAAAGCTTTCCCTATCCGTTGAGTTTCGCGGTTGATGCCAATTGGCCCGGCGCGACGGATGCAGCGGCGCGATACAAGGCGGCTGGTTTTGAGGTTCTGGCACTTGCCGATCTGCCAGAGGGGGCAAGTGCGACCGATACAGAAGTGGCCATGCAGGCCTATCTTGAGGCCGTGCCGCAAGCGGTTGCCATTATGGAGGGCACCGGCACCGGCCTGCAATCGGATCGCGCCGCCACCAAACAGCTTGCGCCGATCCTGCTAGAGACCGGACATGGGCTTGTGATGCATCCCAAGGGGTTGAACACCGCGCAGAAACTCATGGCGCGCGAAGGCGTGCCCTCGGCCAGCGTGTTTCGCGATTTCGATGCCAAGGGGCAAGATGCCAGCGTGATCCGCCGCTTTCTCGATCAGGCCGCGTTCAAGGCCGGCCAAGAGGAGACGGGCGTGATCATGCTTGGCCGTCTGCGCGCCGACACGATCAGCGCGCTGTTGCTCTGGGGGTTGCAGGACCGTGCCACCAGTGTCGCGCTTGCGCCTGTCTCGGCCATTCTATTGGCTGAATAGGGCGCTCTTCCGCCCTTGCAGGCGGCCTCGCGGGGCTTGATCCGGGCGCGTGAGTCGGTCAGACTGACCCTATTCTTTTGGTGAGGTACAAGGAGCGACAGATGAAAACCATTGCGTTGACCTGCGGGCTGATGATGGCGGCGAGCACGGCCATGGCGGATATGACCGCGCAATTATCCGGCGGCTGGGATGGCCGCAAGGTGCCTGCGGGGCAACAATGCAAGCTGCATGGCGGCAAGGGCAGCACCCCGCCGATGCGCGTCTCGGGCATTCCTCAGGGGGCGGTCTGGATCGTGGCCTATTTCAACGATAAATCCTATGGTCCGCTGTCGCGCGATGGCGGCCATGGTACGATTGCCTATCCGGTACGGGGCGCGACGACCGATCTGCCTGCGGTGCCGGGGATGAGTGCCAAATTGCCCGGCGGGGCGCGGGTGATCAAAGCGGCGCGTTCCAGCGGCGATTATGCCAGCCCCGGATACTTGCCGCCCTGTTCGGGAGGGCGTGGCAATCGCTATACGGTTGATCTCAAGGCGATCGACAAGGCCGGTAAGGTTTTGGACGAGATCACCAATTTCGACATTGGCAAATACTGACACCGCTCAGGCATCGCGCCAGGACCCCGGCGCGATGCCATCAAGCGACCATTCGCCAATCCGCCATCGCACAAGCCGCAGGGTGGGGTGGCCGATATGGGCGGTCATCCGGCGTACCTGACGATTGCGGCCCTCTGATATGGTGATCGTCAGCCAGCAATCGGGCACCGATTTGCGATAGCGTACCGGCGGATTTCGGACCCAGAGTTCGGGCGCTTCGATGCGGGCCACCTTGGCGGGTCGGGTCGGGCCATCCTTGAGGGTGACACCCTCGCGCAGCGCCGCAAGGGTGGCCTCATCCGGCAGGCCCTCGACTTGAACCAAATAGGTTTTTTCTGTTTTGAAACGTGGGTTTGCGATCCGAGCCTGAAGTTTCCCGTCGTCGGTCAGCAACAATAGCCCTTCGCTGTCGCGATCAAGCCGCCCGGCGGGATAGACCTTAGGGATATCAATGAAATCCGAAAGCGTGGCGCGCGCGCTCTCGGCGGTGCCGCGGTCGGTGAACTGCGACAACACGCCGAAAGGTTTATTGAACAGGATCAGCCGGGTCATGGCCCCTGTGATGCCCGAGCGCGCGCGCGCCTGCAAGCCTCAGTTCTGGCCGGGCCAGAGGCCTTCGCGTACCTTATAGGTCCAGGGCAGGCCCGCATTGCGCCAGCCATTCACCGTGCGCGCGCCCGTGTCATCCTTGTCGCCCTCAAACCCGTCAACGACATTGTAAAGCGTGACATCGACCCCGGCCTTGACCAGCTTTTCAATCGCCGCTGCGCTGCGCGAGCCAGAGCGGCACATGATGAGAAGGGTGTCGACGCCCGAGGCGGCGTCACTGGCAAGCCAAGCCTGCACCTCGGCTACGAAATCGGGGTTGTCGATCATCTTGTAGACGCCCTTTTTGGGGTCAAAAGTCAGGCCGGGATCGACGAATTTGGACGGGATATTCGCCGCCGCCTGCGTTGCGTAACCAATCAGCATGGTCTCGGACGGGGTGCGCACGTCGATCAGCGCCACGTTGGGGTGATCGGCCAGCACAGGCCCCGCATCGGCGGCGGCGATATAAAGACCGGGGGTGGTCTGTTTGCTTTTGCTCAGATCCGCCGTGATGACCGGAGATTGTAGATCAAGTGCGGTTTCGGCGGCGCCGATTTGCGGGCTGCATGCCAGCGTCAGGGCGACAAACGCAGGGGCGGCAAGGCGTGAAAGTCGGGTGATAGAAAACATGTTCAAGTCCTCTCCAGTTACATTCCGATAAGTGAATGTGATCTGTCAGACTTATGCCTGTCAAGCCTCCTCTGCCTTGATCTTTGTCAAACCGCCCTAGCTATTGCCATCCTTGGAAAACCGCGCCGCATCCGCCGCCGCGCGCCGTATGGCATTGGATTTATGAACTGTTTCCATATATTCGGCCTCAGGATCGCTGTCATAGACAACGCCGCCGCCGGCCTGAATATAAAGCTTTTCATCCTTCACCACCGCCGTGCGCAGCGCGATACAGACATCCATATCGCCGCCCGAGCTGAAATAGCCGACCCCGCCGCCATAGACGCCGCGTTTTTCCGGCTCAAGCTCGTCGATGATCTGCATGGCGCGGACCTTTGGCGCCCCCGAGACCGTGCCCGCAGGCAGACCCGCCAGAAGCGCCGAAAGCGCATCCTGATCCTCGGCCAGTTCGCCCACCACGTTCGAGACGATATGCATCACGTGGCTATAGCGCTCTATGATGAATTGCTCGGTCGGGCGCACGCTGCCGATCTTGCTGACGCGACCGGCGTCGTTGCGGCCCAGATCAAGCAGCATCAGATGCTCGGCCAGCTCTTTCTTGTCGGCCAGAAGATCGGCCTCAAGCGCGCGATCCTCGACCGGGGTGGCGCCGCGCGGGCGGGTGCCCGCAATCGGGCGCACGGTGACCTCGTTGCCAAACACCCGAACAAGGATTTCGGGGCTGGCGCCGACCACCTGAAAGCCGCCGAAATTGAAATAGAACATGAAAGGCGAGGGGTTGGTGCGCCGCAGACTGCGATAGAGGGAAAACGGCGGCTGGCGGAAATCCTGGGTCCAGCGTTGGCTCGGCACCACCTGAAAGATATCACCGGCGCGGATGTAATCCTTGGCCTTTTCCACGGCGGCTTTGTAACCTTCACGGGTGAAATTCGACATCGGAGGGGCGTCTTCACGGGCCTCGCCAAGGGTGCGGCTGGCCTGTGGCAGGGCGCGGTCAAGATCGCGCATCGCGTCCATCACCCGCTCGGCGGCCTGCGCATAGGCGGCCTTGGCCGATTGCCCGGAACTGACCCAGGCGGGGGCGACCACGGTCACCTCGCCCTTGACGCCGTCAAGCACCGCCACCACCGAAGGGCGCAACATCACCGCATCCGGAAGCCCAAGCGGATCGGGGTTCACATCCGGCAGATGTTCGACCAGACGGATCATGTCATAGCCAAGATAGCCGAACAGCCCGGCGCTTGAGGCCGGAAGATCCTCGGGCAGATCAATCTGGCTTTCGGCTATCAGCGCGCGCAGATTGGCGAGCGGATCACCCTTTTGATCCTCAAAACTGTCTACGTCAAAGCGCGCCTGACGGTTGATCCGGCTGGTGGTGCCGTGGCATTGCCAGATCAGATCGGGCTTCATGCCGATGATCGAATAGCGCCCGCGCACCTCGCCACCCGTCACCGATTCAAGCATGAAGGCATCGCGCGCCGCCCCCGTCAGCTTGAGCATCAAGCTCACCGGTGTGTCGAGATCGGCGGCCAGGCGGGCATGCACGACCTGGTTTTTACCGGCCTCATAGGCGCGGGCAAATTCGGAAAACGAAGGGGTCAGATCCAAGGCACGAGATCCTTAGTTGAAATTGGAATGCACGGCGTTCATCGCGGCCTGATCAAGGGTTACACCGGCGCGGTTGCGAATGTCATCGGCCAGCACCTGAAAGAGATCCTGGCTCAGGTCGGCGGCGACCTGATCGCGCAGGGCCTCGCGCAGGCGCTGAAGGTCTTCATCCTCTTGCACAGGGGGCAGGATATCGTCGAGCCTGAGAACAAACAGACGCCCGGCGCCTTCGATCACGCGCACCTCGCCTTTTTCCATGCCGAACACGGTTTCGATGAATTCGGCAGGGGCGTCGGCCTGATAGCTGCGGCGCGTGAGGTCATCGACCACTGTCGCCTCAAGCCCGAGATCGTCAAACGACGCGCCGGCCTGCAAGTCTGTCACCTGGCTTTCGACCTGGCTGCGAAGCGCTTCGATCGTGGCCTGCGCCCGCCAGCCCTGCACCACGGCGTCGCGCACGTCTTCCAGCGGCTGAATGCGCGGCTCTTCGATGGCATCGAGCCGGATCGCGAAAATGCCATCATCCTCAAGCTTGGCAACGGCGGGATAATCGCCGTCGCTCACCTCGGCGGCGGCGGTGCGAAACGCGTCATAGGCGGCGATTTCTTCGCTCAGGCCAGGGTGCCAGTCGATCTGGCCAAGCACAAGGTCGGTTTCATCGGCGATTTCTTCAAGTGTGGCGCCACCGGCCAGAAGGTCATCGACCGTTTCGATCTGTGCATCAATCACCCGGCGTGCCCGGTCGGCGGCAAGGGCGGCGCGCAGCTCCGGTCTGGCCTCTTCAAAGCTGGTGGTTTCGGCGCCGAGCACCGCATTCACCCGGAAAAGCGCCGGGCCAAGGCCGGTCTCGGCCGGGCCGACCACCTCGCCCGCAGTGGCGCCAAAGACCACATCCGCCGCAGGCCCGAGATCGGCAGCCGAGACATCGCCCATGTCGATATCGGCCAGTTCAAGGCCACGTTCGGACACCAGCATTTCAAACATCACGCCATCGTCGATGCGTTTCATCGCGGCTTGCGCTGCTTCGGTATCGGAAAAAATCAGGCGCTCGACCAGACGGCGTTCGGGCCGGATGAATTCCGAACTGCGGTCGTCATAGGCCTCGCGCAGCGTGGTCTCATCCACCTCGACCGTGTCCAGAATCATCGTCGGGGTGATCCAGGCATAGGTGATCTTTTTGGTTTCCGGTGTGGTGAAATCGGGCAGGTGACCCTGATGATAGGTTTTCAGGTCCTCTTCGGAGGGCACCGGAAGGCCGGTCGCAAGATCGCTGCGATCAAGGGTTGCAAAGGCAAGGCTGCGCCGCTCTGACAGATAGCTAAGCATGGCATCCATGTAGGAGGTGGGCACCTGAACGCCCGACACCACCGCCGCCTGCAACAGGGTCCGGGCGGTCTCGGAGCGGATATTATCCTCAAAGCTGGCCTCATTCATGCCCGCCTGTTGCAGGGCAAAGGCATAGGCCTCGCGGTCAAACGTGCCGTCGAGGCCCTGAAAGGCGGGGATATCGACGATCTGGTCGCGCAGGTTCTCATCGCCGATGGAAATGCCGACGCGGTCGGTTTCATTTTCCAGCGCAGCAGCCGAGACAAGCCGTGACAAAACCTGCTGATCAACCCCGAGGGCCTGGGCGCGGGCAAAGCTTATGGCTTCGCCGCGTTCGGCCTCAAGCGCGCGAATTTCGTTTTGCAGGGCGGTGGCATAGGTGGTGACGTCGATATCGGTCTTGCCGACGGCGCCGATGCTGCGGACATGGCCCGACAGGTTGGTCGCCCCAAAGCCGCCAAGCCCGATGATCAACAGGCCCATCAGGATCCAGACCAGTGTTTTCGTGATGCCGTTGCCCGCCATGTGACCCCCTGTACGTCTTGTCTGAAACCGCGTTTGCGCGACTGTCTACGCGTTGACACCCGCCGGGGCAAGAGGCCAGCGAAGGGCTCCCAACCGTTCGAACAGCGTTGCGATCCCGGAGCGGTCAAGATTGGCAAAGGCGATGCGCATTTCGCGTTGCCCTGACGGGTGATCCTCGGGTTGAAACATTGTGCCGGGCAAGAGCAGGATACCGGCCTCGCGAACCAGTTTCGGCGCAAGCTGATCCGAGGGCAGGGCGAACGGATGCGCCATATAGGCAAAATAGGCGCCACAGCCCAGAAGCCGCCAGCCCTGCGCCAGCAGGATCGGCATATTGTCGTGAATCGCGGCGCGCCGGTCCAAAATTTCGGCACGTTCGCCCGCAAGCCATTGGCCCAGGTTCTGCATCCCCCAGAGGGCCGCGATCTGGCCAAGCTGATTGGGGCAAATGGTGACGGTATCAAGAAATTTTTCCGCCTCGGCAAGGCGTATGGGGCTTGCGACCATGGCCCCAACGCGATGCCCGGTCAGGCGATAGGCCTTGGAGAACGAATACAGCTGAATAAGCGTATCATGCCAGTCGGGATCGTGAAAAAGATCATGCGGCGCGCCGGGGCGTGCATCAAAATCGCGATAGGTTTCATCGACGATCAGGGCGATGCCACAGGACCGCGCAAGCTCGAAAAACGCGCGCAGAAGGTCCGCCGGGTATTCGACCCCGCCGGGGTTGTTAGGGGTCACCAGAACGATGGCGCGGGTGCGCGGGGTGATCAGGCGGGCGGCCTTATCCGGATCAGGCAGCAATTCGGCCCCGGCGGGCAAAGGAACCGAGCGCACACCGGCCATGTCGAGCCACATCTTGTGGTTGAAATACCAGGGCGTCGGCACGATCACCTCGTCGCCTTCGCCGCAAAGCGCGGTGATCGCCGCGCAAAACGCCTGATTACAGCCCGAAGTGATGGCGACATTCTCGGCCGCAAGCGTGCCGCCATAGGCCACGCTCCATTGCGTCGCGACCTCTGCGCGCAACTCGGGCAGGCCAAGAACGGGGCCGTATAGATGCGCCTCGGGACGGTTGAGCGCGGCCTCGGCCACTACCCGGCGCAGGGCCTCGGGCGGGGGCTCGACCGGGGCGGCCTGGCTCACGTTGATCAGCGGGCGATCGGGCGGAAAGTCTACCCTGTCAAGCCAGCGACGCGCCTCCATCACGGGCGGGCTGAAGGTGCAGGCAGTGCGGGGCAGGGACATATTTCATCTCCGGATAGCGGGGTGCTCTTCGGGCCTCTCAGCCCGCTTCGCGAGGCGCGCACGCAAGGGCGCGAAGAGCCGCGCGGTCATGTGCCACGGTAAGGCTCAACGTATTGCAAAGCCATATCCCAGGGAAAGAAAATCCAGGTGTCCTGACTCACTTCGGTGACAAAGGTCTCGACCTGCGCGCGGCCCATCGGCTTGGCATAGACCGTGGCCACATGCGCCTTTGGCATATGCTCGCGTACCACTTCCAGGGTGCGGCCGGTATCGACAAGGTCATCGACGATCAGCACGCCAGTTCCATCGCCGACAATCTCGCTGTCCGGGGATTTGATCACGCGCGGCTCGCTCTGGGTCTGGTTATCGTAGGATTTGACGCTGATCGTGTCGACGATGCGAATATCAAGCTCGCGGGCCACGATCATTGCGGGCGCCATGCCGCCACGGGTGATCGCCACGACCGCGCGCCAGCCGCCTTCGGGCGCGACGTTCTGCAAGCGCCATGCAAGGGCGCGGGCGTCGCGGTGAAGCTGATCCCAGCTGACGTGAAAGCCCTTTTCGTGTGGAAGCCAATCGCTCATTTCTGTCACCTGTCCAGTAAAAGTTTCAATCCCAAGGCGCCCATCACAAGCGCCGCAGCGCGATCAATCACCGGCTTGGTGCCAAGATAGGCCCGGCGCGCCGAGGCCCCCGAAAGCAACAGGGCGAAGACCCCGTAAAACAGCCATTCGACCAGCGCATGGTTGGCGACAATCAACGCGATCTCAGCGGCGCCAAGCCCCTTGGGGAATATCACGACAAGCACCGAGGCGGCGAATAAAACCGACTTGGGGTTGCCAAGGTTGATCAGCGCGCCATCAACGAACGCCCGGCCGCGTGGCCGGGCAGAGGGGCCAACCACGTCTTTGGCGCCGCGCCATGTGGCAAAGGCGATGTAGAGGAGGTAGATCGCCCCGGCGGTCTTGAGCAGGGCATAGGCCCAGGGAAAGACCGTAAACACCGCCTCAAGCCCAAGTAGTGCCGCCAGCGTCCAGCCCGCCGCAACCGCGCCTAGCCCCAGACCCGCCGTAATCCCCGAGGCGCGCCCATCCGCAAGCGCGGTGCGCAGGGCAAACAACAGCGCCGGTCCGGGGCTTAGCAGGGCCGCGGCCAGAACCGCATTGAATGCCAGAAGATCGAGCCAGGTCATCACGGGGCCCTGCGCGCTCAGGTCGCGTCGATGTCAGGCGCGTCAACTGCTTTCATGCCGACAATATGATAGCCCGCATCCACATGCAGGTTTTCGCCGGTCACACCGCTGCCGAGATCCGACAGCAGATAGAGCGCAGAGCGCCCCACATCGTCAATCGTCACATTGCGGCGCAGCGGTGAGTTGAGCTCGTTCCATTTCAGGATATAGCGGAAATCGCCGATGCCGCTGGCGGCCAGCGTCTTGATCGGGCCTGCGCTGATGGCGTTGACGCGGATACCGTCCTTGCCGAGATCCTCGGCCAGATACTTTACACTGGCCTCAAGCGCGGCCTTGGCGACACCCATTACATTGTAATGCGGCATCACCTGCTCAGCGCCATAATAGGTCAGCGTCAGGGCGCTTGCCCCTGCGGTCATCATTTTCTCGGCGCGCTGCATCACGGCGGTAAAGGAATAAACCGAGATATCCATCGTCATCATGAAATTGTCGCGACTGGTGTCGACATAACGCCCGCGCAATTCGCTCTTGTCGGAAAATCCGATGGCATGAACCACGAAATCAAGCGTGCCCCAGCGTTTTTCCAACTCGGTAAACAGCGCATCAACCGAGGCCATGTCGCCGACATCGCAGGGCAGAACAACATCCGAACCAAGTTGAGCGGCGAGCGGATCAACCCGCTTCTTGAGCGCATCCCCCTGATAAGAAAAGGCAAGTTCGGCGCCCGCGTCGGCACAGGCTTTGGCGATGCCCCAGGCAATTGATTTATCATTGGCAAGACCCATGATAAGCCCGCGTTTCCCCGCCATCAGATTATTTGACATTCCCAGCCCCCGGCCCAATTCTGCGTTATCTGTCCTTTAGGCGATAGGCGGGATTGCATCAAGGGCCGCGTCCCTCCACTTGGGCAGAGACCCGCAACAATGGGTATTTTCGGCACGATGCGCGAGGCCAGTGTCACGGGTATCCTATAGAAGAGAAGATCATTACCATGCAACGAGACGGAATTTTTGCAGGCGACACCCCGTTCGAGATCGCCCGCCGCTGGCTGGCCGAGGCCGAATCCTCTGAATTGAACGATCCCAATGCTGTCGCTCTGGCCACGGTTGACGCAAGCGGGCTTCCCAATGTGCGCATGGTTCTGCTCAAGGAAATCGCCGAAGACGGGTTTGTCTTTTACACCAATTACAACAGCGCCAAAGGCACAGAGCTTGCCGGGAACGGACAGGCCGCGATGGTGCTGCACTGGAAATCGCTCCGCCGCCAGATTCGCATTCGCGGGCCGGTGGTGCGTGAAGAGGGCGCAAAGGCGGATGCCTATTACGCATCGCGCTCGCTCAAGAGCCGCCTTGGGGCCTGGGCCTCGGATCAGTCCAAGCCGCTGGATTCGCGCGCAACCCTGATGGCGAAGGTGGCCAGGATCACCGCGCAAAAAGGACCGAACCCGTCACGCCCACCCTTTTGGGGAGGTTTCAGAATCGCACCGGTTGAGATTGAATTCTGGGCAGATGGGGCATTCCGCCTTCATGATCGCTTTGTTTGGCGCACCGAAACTCCGGGTGGAACTTGGGAAATCCAACGTCTGAATCCATGAATTTCACGTCACGTGAAATGCAATATGCTGAAAAGTAAGATTATTTTTGGCTTGCATGAGGAGGGCGTTATAACGCAAGTGTTAACACAGTCTTGGGGATGAAGACTGTTAGGTAGGACAACGTGACCACAGAAAACGAAGATATTCGCAGAGTAAGAGGCCGTGTTAAGTGGTTCGACCCGGTCAAAGGGTTTGGGTTTGTAGTCGCCGACGAGGGCGGCCCTGATATATTGCTGCATGCTAATGTTCTGAGGAATTTTGGCCAAAGCTCGGTGGCCGATCGTGCCGCCGTTGAACTTGACGTGCAAAGCACTGAGCGCGGCCGTCAAGCGGTTACAGTCCATCTGATCGAGCCGCCTGATGTCTCAGAGACGGGCGGGCTGGCCGACTTTGATGACATTGACCCCGAAATCATTCGCGCGGCACCGCTTGAACCGGCGCGCGTCAAATGGTTCGACAAGGGCAAGGGATTTGGGTTTGCCAACACCTTTGGGCGCGATGAGGACGTGTTTGTTCACATAGAAGTGCTGCATCGCTCGGGTTTGGCCGATTTACAACCCGGTGAGGCATTGGCCATCCGCGTGATTGAGGGTAAAAGGGGCCGAATGGCAACTGAGGTGTGCGGATGGGAAATGGCAATAAAGGCGTCGGACTTGTAACGGCGGGTGTTCTGGCCTTTGCGGGGGCGATGGCCTCGGCCGAGGACTGTCGCGAAGATGCGGTGATTTTCCGCAGCGATGCGGGCATGGCGCGGTTTCGTGTCGAGGTTGCCGATGACAAGGCCGAGCGCGCTCAGGGCCTGATGAACCGGGAAACCCTGTCGAAAAGTGCGGGTATGCTGTTTGTCTATCCGCACCCGCAGCGGGTTGGATTCTGGATGAAGAACACCCTTATCCCGCTCGACATGATCTTTTTGGACAAAACCGGCACTGTCGCAAAAGTGCACAGCAATGCACAGCCGCATGATGAAACCCCGATCATGGGCGGAAATAACATTTTTGCGGTTCTGGAAATCAACGGTGGTCTGGCCAGCAAGATCGGCATTCGCGAAGGCTGGCAGATGCGTCACCCGAGCTTTGCCCAGGAGACGGCGGCCTGGCCCTGCGACGGATAAATTCAGGAGCGGTCAGTTAGGGCTTTTCAATCGCGGGAATCGCCTTTAGATACGCGCTCAAGTCGGGGCGTAGCGCAGCCTGGTAGCGCACCTGTTTTGGGAACAGGGGGTCGTGAGTTCGAATCTCTCCGCCCCGACCACAAAATCCCATGTTAGACGGCTTGGATCGTCCATTTTTCGAGTGGGCGGTTTTTGCTATTGGCGATGATCAAAGCCAGGGGGTGTTGCGTGCAGGTCACTTTGACCTGGGGCAGCAACCTAAGGGTGTCGCGCATGTCCGGTACTGCCGCATCGCAGCAAGATCCCGGTCGTGGTCAGTTCCGAATCCCGCTCGATCTTTCAGTGATTTTTCAACTGTGCCCGCTAAGTCAGCCGAAGAACAAGGCTTCTTCTTGGGGCGAGACAGGGGCTGGCCTGTGGACAACTCTGGAATGAATCACGCGGGCGTGACCCGGCAATGTGATCTTGCTCATAGTCAAACGATTTTTGTTAAAAAAACGTGAAAAATGTCGTTGACCAACTATGGGTGAATACGCCAGTTTGTGTCAGCAGGGTGCAAGAACACAACATATAGTGGTCAGGCCCGGCGGGGAGTAAAATCCACCAGATAGCCAGACTCGGTACAGGGCATATTCTTCGCGGCGCGTCGGGCGCAAGCGAAGGGGATATCATTGTGCCTATCGTGTCGAGCGGGCGGAAAAAAATGGCTTAGGCCGAACAGAAAATTGCTGAACATGGGGCAGTCGATATGAAGATCGAAAGAAAATTCACCACCTCCGGGACCGACGCATATGCGGCGTTGAACTTTGTGACCACCAGCTCAGAAATCCGCAATCCGGATGGCACCACGGTGTTCCGCCTCGACGATGTCGAAGTGCCCGCAGGCTGGAGCCAGGTGGCGAGCGACGTCATTGCCCAGAAATATTTCCGCAAGGCCGGCGTGCCGACGCGCCTCAAGAAGGTCAGGGAAAAGGATGTTCCGGAATTCCTGTGGCGCTCGGTGCCCGCAGAGGACGGCGTTGAAACCACTGGTGAAACCAGCGCCAAGCAAGTGTTCGACCGGCTTGCCGGGGCCTGGGCCTATTGGGGCTGGAAGGGTGGCTATTTCACCACCGAGGCCGACGCGAGCGCCTATTATGACGAGATGCGTTTCATGCTGGCCAATCAGATGGCCGCCCCGAACAGCCCGCAGTGGTTCAACACCGGCCTGCATTGGGCCTATGGCATCGACGGTCCCGGCCAGGGTCACTATTATGTTGATTTCCAATCCGGCAAGCTGACCAAATCCAAGAGCGCCTATGAGCACCCGCAACCGCACGCCTGTTTCATTCAGTCGGTGGCCGATGATCTTGTCGGCGATGGCGGCATCATGGATCTCTGGGTGCGCGAGGCGCGTCTGTTCAAATACGGCTCGGGCACCGGCACCAACTTTTCAAGCCTGCGCGCCGCAGGGGAAAAGCTGTCGGGCGGTGGCAAATCCTCGGGGCTGATGGGGTTTCTGAAAATCGGTGACCGCGCGGCGGGCGCGATCAAATCGGGCGGCACTACGCGTCGTGCGGCCAAGATGGTGATCTGCGATGCCGACCACCCCGATATTCAGGAATTCATCAACTGGAAGGTGAAAGAAGAGCAGAAAGTCGCCAGCATCGTTGCCGGCTCGAAGATGCACGAGGAAAAACTCAACGAAATCTTTGCCGCGATCCGCGCCTGGGATGGCAGCAGCGAGGATTCGGTTGATCCCAAGAAAAACGAACAGCTCAAATCCGCGATCCGCGGCGCCAAAAAGGTCGCGATCCCCGAGACTTACGTCAAGCGCGTGCTGGATTACGCCAAGCAGGGCTATGAGAGTATCGAATTCCCGACCTATGACACCGATTGGGATTCTGAGGCCTATGCAAGCGTGTCGGGCCAGAATTCAAACAACTCGATCCGGGTGACCGATGCCTTCCTCAAGGCGGTCAAGGAGGATGCCGACTGGGCGCTTCTCAACCGCACCGATGGCACCGTCGCCAAGACCATCAAGGCGCGCGATCTGTGGGAAGACGTGGGTCATGCCGCATGGGCCTGCGCCGATCCGGGCATTCAGTATCACGACACCGTCAACGCCTGGCATACATGCCCCGAAGACGGCGAGATTCGCGGCTCGAACCCGTGCTCGGAATACATGTTCCTTGACGATACCGCCTGTAACCTGGCCTCGATGAACCTGTTGAAGTTCTTTGGCGACGGAAAATTTGACGCCGACGCCTATGTCCACGCCTCGCGGCTTTGGACCGTGACGCTGGAAATCTCGGTGACCATGGCGCAATTCCCCTCCAAGGAAATCGCGCAGCGCTCTTATGATTTCCGCACCCTTGGTCTTGGCTATGCCAATATCGGTGGCTTGCTGATGAATATGGGCTTTGGCTATGATAGCGACGAGGGCCGCGCGCTCTGTGGTGCTCTGACTGCCGTCATGACTGGCGTCGCCTATGCCACAAGCGCCGAAATGGCCGGCGAGCTTGGCGCGTTTCCGGGCTACAAGCGTAACCAAAACCACATGCTGCGTGTCATCCGCAACCACCGCAACGCCGCTTATGGCGCGACCGAGGGCTATGAGGGCCTTGCCGTCAAGCCGGTGCCGCTCGACCTGAGCAATTGCCCCGACACCCGTCTGGTCGATCTGGCGATGGCAAGCTGGGATGAGGCGCTCAAGCTTGGCGAAAAGCATGGGTTTAGAAATGCGCAGACATCCGTGATTGCCCCGACCGGCACCATCGGTCTTGTGATGGATTGCGACACCACCGGGATCGAGCCTGACTTTGCCCTGGTGAAGTTCAAGAAACTGGCGGGTGGCGGTTACTTCAAGATCATCAACCAATCGGTGCCTGCCGCTCTTGAAAAGCTTGGCTATGGCTCGGCGCAGATCGAAGAGATCGTCAGCTATGCCGTCGGTCACGGCACCATCGGCAATGCACCGGGGATCAACCACACTTCGCTTGTAGGGCATGGCTTTGGCGCCAATGAATTGGCCAAGGTTGACGCGGCTCTTGGTTCGGCCTTTGATATCCGCTTTGTGTTCAATCAATGGACGCTTGGGCTTGAATTCTGCACCAATGTTCTGGGCATCCCGGCCGAGCAGCTCAACAACCCGACCTTTGATTTGCTGGCGCATCTTGGCTATTCGAAAAAAGATATCGAGGCGGCCAATGATCATGTCTGTGGCTCGATGACCCTTGAGGGCGCGCCGCACCTTGCGCCAGAACATTACCATGTCTTCGATTGCGCCAATGCCTGCGGTAAGAAAGGCAAGCGTTATCTGTCGGTTAACAGCCATATCACCATGATGGCCGCGGCCCAGTCGTTTATCTCGGGCGCGATTTCCAAGACCATCAACATGGCCAATGACGCCACCATCGAGGATTGTCAGAAAGCCTACGAGCTAAGCTGGTCGCTTGGGGTCAAGGCCAACGCGCTCTATCGTGACGGCTCGAAACTAAGTCAGCCTTTGGCCGCCGCGCTTGTCGAGGATGACGAGGACGCCGCAGAGGTGCTTGAAAGCGGATCGGCGCAGGAAAAAGCCAGCGTTCTGGCCGAAAAGATCGTTGAAAAGATCATCGTCAAGGAAATCCAGAAATCTCACCGCGAAAAGCTTCCGGGGCGTCGTAAGGGCTATACCCAAAAGGCGATTGTTGGCGGTCATAAGGTCTATCTGCGCACCGGCGAATATGAAGACGGCAACCTTGGTGAAATCTTCATCGACATGCACAAAGAGGGGGCCGGCTTCCGCGCGATGATGAACAATTTCGCCATCGCCGTGTCGGTTGGCCTTCAGTACGGCGTGCCGCTTGAGGAATTCGTCGATGCCTTTACCTTCACCAAGTTTGAACCGGCCGGCATGGTGCAGGGCAATGATAGCATCAAGAATGCCACCTCGATCCTCGACTATATCTTCCGCGAACTGGCGGTAAGCTATCTCGACCGCACCGATCTGGCGCATGTCAAACCCGAAGGCGCAAGCTTTGACGACCTTGGGCGAGGCGAGGAAGAGGGCGTGTCGAACGTCTCGGAAATGAGCGGCGATGCCGCCAGCCGGTCGCTTGAAGTGCTCAAGCAGATCAGCTCGACCGGTTATCTGCGCAAGCGTCTGCCGCAAGAGCTAATCGTGCTGAACGGTGGGCAGACCATGGCCCGCGCTGTCAACAATGCGATGGACCCGGTCAGCGCGCTGGAAACCCTGGTGCCGGCCACTTCGCCGGGATCAATGACCGCGACCGTGGCGACCACCACCACGGCGATGGCATCCGGCACAGTTGCCATGGATGCGCGCACCAAGGCCCGCCTGCAGGGTTATGAGGGCGAGGCCTGCGGCGAATGCGGCAACTACACGCTGGTGCGCAACGGCACCTGCATGAAATGCAACACCTGCGGTTCGACAAGCGGGTGCAGCTAAGCCTTCGGGCAAACGCAACAAGTTCTGGGGCGGGTGCGCTCGCCCTGAACGCGGATCGGGATACAGGCGAAAAACAATCGGGCGGTAAAAAATCCACCCGATCCGTGACACTGGGGGGCCTCGTGCCCCCCTTTTTCTTGGGCGATCAAGTGGGTGCATCCGGTAAATGGCATAAAAACAGCGATTTACGGCCCAAAGTTAAGGTAAATGGTAGGCACGGAGGGAAACCCCTAGTAAACAGCGTGTATACGCTCTGTATACACCAAGCCCTCTACAGGCTAAACTGCTGTTATTTGGGGTTAAATTCTCCGGCTTCCCTTAGGGCTGCCAAGGCTTAACCTCGGTTGCTACGAGTGCCTTGTCTAACGTCAGGGTTTGTCATCCGTCAACCCTTACAGTCTTTCACTGTATAATTCACAGTCACCCAAAGGCACCTCAGCGAGGAACGACAGGGAACCGTCTGCCCAGCCCCTGTTGAACCCACGTTTCAATCTGTCCCGTTCGGGTTGATACATGTTTCATGTGGCCTATTCGTTCAAAACGAATATCTACTATATGCGCACTAAGGTGAAGGTGCTAAGTCGCGGCAATTAAACATCTTTTCACCCTAATTGTGATCAGTTGTTTGTTGACACTCATCACCTTTTAGGTAAGTAAATTTGCAAAAGGTCTGAGTTTTGCGCTGATAAAGGATTGCGATGGAGCACGAACAATTTGTGGACGCTTACAGCAAAGGTGAGCTTGAAGTATTAGTTGATAACCATGCGGCCGGATTTCTTTTTGAGCAAGAAGGTGCTATCCCTCAAAAACTCCGCTTGAAACAGGTCAATATTCGAACAGCAATGTTCGGCTTTATCATTCTTGGGATCGTCTTGTTTTTCTTCGTTAAATGGTACTTTGCACTTTCTTGTCTGGTATTTGGACTAGTGTTGAGCACAAAAGCTACGTCCGCTGCAGGAAAAGCTGTTATCGAAACGTCTCTTGAGAATCCGTTCTTCTACCGGATGGCGGTGGAAAAGAACATTCTAACGGTCCAACCTCGCAAGTAAGGTTTCGGTAGGTGCCTTCTGTTGTCCAGCGAGGCTCCTAACAACGTTGGTGAAATCAATTATACATCGACAGGCCAATCCAACCTTGGCGTGCCCCCGTCGGGTGGTCCAGGTTAATTGTTAGTGCATTGTGGGCCTCTGGTCTATCGGAACGATGCTTTCTGGCGCGGGCGGTCGATAACCTAATGCGCTGTGCGGCCTGACGGTGTTGTAGTGGATTCGCCATTGCTCGATCAGTATTTGTGCCTCGCGCAAGGTGTAGAACATTTCGCCATTGAGCAATTCGTCGCGGAAACGGGCGTTGAAG
>Ga0209344_10000067_pt1 | contig 216732 bp, 169 predicted proteins | sample Cruoilmetagenom6_FD_187293 | JGI IMG/M metagenome (GOLD analysis project Ga0209344, IMG submission 187293) | Oil polluted marine microbial communities from Coal Oil Point, Santa Barbara, California, USA - Santa Barbara Oil Seep Sample 6 (SPAdes)... | ecosystem: Environmental > Aquatic >...
CATTTCGGTCCAATTACTATTTGGAAAGGCTCTGAAATGTTCGCCTTCAAAATGTTTTCCATTCAGTAAATTCCACAGTTCTGGGCGTTGGTTTTTTGGGTCCCATTGTCCAAAATCGTCTCTGTGTGAAAAGAAACGTTCTTTGGCGCGCGCCTTTTCCTCATCGCGCCTTCCACCCCCAATGGCACAATCTATTTTGTTACTTTCTATGGCGTCAAGCAAAGTTGTAATTTGAAGTGCATTACGCGTAGCATTTTTCCCTTTTTCCTCTGCAACCCTTCCCGCATCAATAGATTCCTGAACGGAACCTACAATCAATTGCGCTCCCAATTCCTTTATTAAATCGTCACGAAACTGAATAGTTTCAGGAAAGTTGTGTCCTGTATCAACATGCATTAATGGAAAAGGTATTTTTGAAGGGTAAAATGCTTTCCTTGCCAAGTGTGTAACAAGAATGGAATCTTTTCCTCCTGAAAATAAAATCACAGGGTTTTGAAACTGCGCCCATACTTCACGAAGAATATAGATGGCTTCAGATTCCAGTTCGTCCAAATAATTTAAATAATACTTGCTCATTTTTTTTAATTGTTAATTTGTGAGTCTGTGAGTCTGTGAGTCTGTGAGTCTGTGAGTCTGTAAAAAAATATTAAACTGTAATCACAAATTCCCAAATTCACCTACTCACTTATTCACTTATTCACCTATTCACCTATGCACTTATTCACCTATCACCTATTCATTTTTTAAATCTCTTATCAATTACAGCCAAAATTAAACCAACAGCCTCTTCCACAGAAGTAATCGTCGTATCAATCTCAACATCCGCTGCCATGGGTGCTTCATAGGGCGCATTTACACCTGTGAAGTTTTCAATTTTACCTGCGCGTGCTTTTTCATAGAGCCCTTTAACGTCACGGCGTTCGCATTCTTCAATGGGTGTATTTACAAAAACTTCTACAAAGTTTCCATAACCCACAATCCGCTTCACATTTTCACGGTCTTCGCGATAAGGTGATACAAAAGAAGCAATAACGACCAATCCTGCGTCTATCATCAGCTTAGCAACTTCAGCAATACGGCGGATATTTTCGGTTCTATCTTCTGCAGAAAAAGAAAGATTGTTGTTCAATCCTTTCCTCACGTTGTCGCCATCCAATAAATAGGTGTGGATTTCTTTTTGAAATAACGCTTTTTCAAGTGCGTTTGCAATCGTGGATTTCCCAGAACCTGAAAGTCCAGTAAACCAAACCAACAATTGTTTGTGGTTCATTAAATCGCTGCGTTGCTGTTGCGTAATACTAAAATTATGTGGATTTATGTTTTCTTCCATAAAAATCTATTTTCTGTTGGGCAAGCCATAATTAGTGCGATACCAAACCCGTTCGTGAAGATAATATAAAATCATTTTTGTTGAAAGTTCCGCCAGCCCAATCTTTAACCCTGTAAGCGGATTTCCAGTAATGACCCAAGAAAGCAGCATGGTGTCCAGGGTTCCTACACCCCTCCATGTAAAGGTTTTTATAATGTGACGTTTTCGGCTTTCACGAATAATTCCCTTTTTTGAAATATTGATTTTGAACCATACCCTTTCATGAATATAATATAAAATCATTTTGGTCACCACTTCAGCCAAACCAATTTTAAGTCCCGTCCAAGGATTGCCAGTGATAAGCCAAGACAACAAAATGGTGTCCAGCGTACCAACTATTCGCCAAGTGATTGTTTTGGCTATATGCCTTTTTCGGGATTGGTCTTTCATTATACTTTTACCACAAAATAATTATTCAGTAAATTGGGTTTATTGTATTGCATTGGCCTTCCAGTTGTCTGGTCAATAACTGCTACTCCAACGGCCATACAAATGGCGTGGCCAGCGGCAGTGTCCCACTCCATAGTAGGAGCATAACGCGGATAAATATGTGCCAAACCTTCTGCTACCAAGCAAAATTTTAAAGAACTTCCTTTTGAAACAATCTCTACTGTGTTTTCCTTTTCTATATCAGAAATAAAATTTTTAGTGTCTTCATTTAAATGTGAACGGCTGCCAACAATTTTTACTTCGGAAGTGATTGTTGATGGTTTTATTAATTCTGCCTGTTCGAATATTTCTTCAACAGAAATTTCTTCAGAGGAAACAACTATTTTTTTTGAAGCTTTTCCATCTTCAGAAGTAAAATAGAGTTCTTTTGAAACAGGAACGTAAATTACACCAAGAACGGGATCTCCGTTTTCGACCAAGGCGATGTTTACAGTGAATTCACCATTGCGTTTTATAAATTCTTTGGTGCCGTCTAGTGGATCCACGATCCAGCACTGGATCCAATCTTTACGTTCGGAAAATTCCAGTTGACGGTTTTCTTCGCTAATAATTGGAATTTGTGTAGTTTTAAGATACTTGTTTATAACTGCATTGGCATTTTTGTCTGCTTGGGTCAATGGGGAATTATCATCCTTGGTTTCAACGTTGAAATTGGTTTCATAAACCTTAAGAATTTCCGCACCAGCTTCCAAGGCAGCTTTTATTGCAGTCGATAAAAGTTTTTGCATAAGTAGGTTTTGTTTCGGGCGCAAAGCTACAATTTTTGATCAAAGCAGTTATAATGAATAAACTATTTATATAAATTTTAGTATTTGGTTGTCTGTTCTCAGTTGTCTGTTTGATCTTGACTAATTAAGGATAATTATAGTTCCAAATGCACTTATTTACAAACTCGCCCTTTGTCTTCCAGAATTTCAGTATAGTAGCAACAAACTTTTTTTTCTAAATAACAATCACTAACTACTCACTACTAATTACTAATTAAAAACCCCAGTCACGGATACTTCATAGCAAAGCCATAGCAAAGTCATTAGAATGTAGGAAAATAGTCCCTTTTTCCTACAAAAATAAATATGCTCTAATACTTCTCATTTCTAGGCAATTAAAAATTCCTATATCAAGTTAAAAAAAGACTAAACCCACAGTAAAAATTGATTGCCCAGAAAGTGTTGGTTATCTTTGTTAAAACCTTTAAAAAAAATAATCATGAGCTATTTAAACCTTGATAAAAAGAAAACTACTACTACAGCAAAAGAACTAAACGTGCTTTTGGCGGATTATCATTTATATTATCAAAAACTTCGAAATTTCCACTGGAACATCGTGGGAAACCATTTTTTCAATCTCCATATTAAATTTGAGGAAATGTATGATGACGCAAAGCTAAAGGTTGATGAAATTGCTGAACGCATTTTGACACTCCGCTTCCAGCCAACCAGTAATTTTACCGATTATCTAAAAATGAGCAACATCAAGGAATCTTCAGGGAATACTAAAGATGTTGAGATGGTAAAAATACTTCTTGAAGACCATGGAAAACTCTTGAAACAAATGAGTAAGGTTGTCGAAAAAGCGGATGAAGCAGGGGATGAAGGAACTATCGATATGATAGGTGGATTTATTGGTTATATTGAAAAAACAAGCTGGATGCTAGATGCTTGGATGATGAAAGCTGGAGATAACCATCCGGAAGCATAACATATATTCATATTAAGTCGTCTTAAAATAAGTGATGATTTATTAGTTATTTAGAGGCCTGCCACCGTGCAGGCTTTTTTATTAAAACACTTAAAGTATTGCTAAAAGAGAAATAAATTTTAAAATGCTTCTTTACTTTTATGCATAATCTTAAAATCAAAATTATATATATGAGTTTTTATAATATACTCTTATCCCATTCAAAAAAAATTACTTCATTACTTATCATCCTATTCTTTTCCGCTTGTGCCACCTATAAACCGCAAAGTAATATTTCAGAAATATCCGAAGAGGATGATGCTGTTTACACGTTTTATATTGCTGGTGGGCTTGGTGATATTGATGATAAATCAAATCCTGAAGTTCAAAAAATTCTGAAATCACATCTAGAAAAAGCAAATAAAAAAAGTACTCTCTTACTAACAGGTAATTATACTAAGCCTAAGGCAACAAAAAAAGAAAATGAAGAAATACTAAGGAGAGAACTAGAAATTATCAATGATTTTAAAGGGACAACTATTCTTAACCCTGGAAGCTATGAATGGGAAAGCAAGAACACAAAAAATATAGAATGGGTTGAAGACTATTTAAAGGATAACGACATACAGAACGTAAAGGTTGAGCCCAATAATGTTTGCCCATTAGAATATACAGAAATAAATGACGATTTAGCTATTATTTATGTAGACAGTAATTGGTATAGCTCTAATTGGGATCGTATAGAGGGTATCAATGAGAAATGTACCGATATAAATACCAAAAGAAGATTTGTAGAGGAATTGGAAGGGTATATAAAAGATTCCCGAGGGAAAAACTTAGTTATTGTTATGCATCATCCTATATACAGCAATGGTCGTTATGCAGGAAAGCAAACATTCTTACAAAGCATTACACCGCTTCCAATAGTGGGTACGCTTGTAAATGAAGTAGGACATTTATCAAGTTTTAACAAACAACAATTATATTCATACAGATATAATTATTTAATCACCACTGTAAGTGCTTTGGCGCAAGAAAACCCTAGAGTGACGATTGTTTCAGGACACGAAAAAAGTCTACAATATCTTAGCGGAGGAAATATAAACCAGATAATAAGTGGTGCTATGGGTAGCGCAGAAGCAACCAAATTATCAAAAGGAACCATTACAAACATAGGAGGAAGTTTAAAATATGAAGGTAAGTTTAGTTATGGAAAAGAGGGGTTTGCTATTCTTAAATACTATAAAGATGGTACATCCCAAGTAACATTTGTAACCGCTGATGATAACAATACCTTTAATGTACAGGAAGAATTTCCAAAAGAAAAAGCCCCCTTCCCCTCTCCCAATTTAACCAATAAAACCAAAACGGTACCTGTTACCACAGATGAAGACAAGCTCAATAAATCTGGTTTTTATAAATTTATTTGGGGAAAACGATATCGTTCTTACTTTGGAATGCCTGTTACTGCCGACATAGCAATTCTTGACACGCTTTATCGCGGACTTGAAGTTACAAAACAAGGCGGAGGCCATCAATCCTTTACTGCGAGATTGGCAGATAATGATGGTCGTGAATACGCTATGCGTGGGCTTGAAAAAGATGCATTAAAATTTCTGCGTTATAAGGTTCAAGGAATTTCGTATGCAGAAGAGGATTACAGGGGATCTTTTCCCGAAGATGTAGTGTATGATTTTTTTACTACTACACATCCATATATTCAATTAGTAATAAATCCTTTGGCGAAATCTGCAGCTATAAATCATGCAAATACTAAATTATTTTATGTACCCAAGCAACCCGGTTTTAGACTTTTGGGAGAAGATTACGGAGATCAACTTTACTTTATAGAAGAACGCCCCAATGACGAACAGAAAGATTATGAAGGGTATAATAGAGCCAATCCTGAAGAAGAAGGTGAAATTGTAAATTTTGAAAGTACCACAGACGTTCTTGAAAAACTGATAGAAGACGAAAAATATACCATAGATCAAAAAGCATACATACGTGCAAGAATTTTCGATATGCTTATTGGAGACTGGGATCGTCACCAAGACCAATGGCGTTGGGCAGAATATGAAATAAACGATGATGATATTCGCTTTATTCCCATTCCTAGAGATAGGGATGCTGCTTTCTCAAAATTTGATGGAATTGCAATTCCATTAATAAAACTGTTTTTGCCAGATGTACGTTTTTGGCAAAGTTATGGGCCAGATATTAAAGATATAAAATGGTTTAATGGTGAAGGGAACAATCTAGATAGAGCCTTTTTAAATAAATATGATACATCCGTATGGGATGAAGAAGCCAAGTATATTCAGAATAATTTAACGGAGGAAGTTATTGAGGAAGCTTTTAAAAGACTTCCCAAAGAAGTTCAGGACGAAAATTCTGAAGAAATAAAAAACAACTTAAAAGGTCGTTTACAAAATATTGATGAAATAGCTAGACGATACGGAGAACGAATGAATAAAAAAGTTGTAATTCACGCAACCAATAAAGATGATAAAGTAGAAATTACTAGACTTCCTGAAGGGAAAACACAAGTTGTTCTTAAAAGACTTTTGAGTGATGAAACAAACAAAGTATTTTTTGATAGAACTTTTAATCATACTGAAACCAATGAAATATGGATATACGGTTTAAATGACGACGATAAATTTGAAGTTTCTGGAGACGGAGATCATGAGATCATGATACGACTGGTAGGTGGTTTTGGAAAAGATGAATTTGAAGTTACCAATCGTAAAAAACTAAAAGTATATGATTGGCCTTATGAAGAGACAGAATTTAAAGAAACTACTCCAGCACATCAATTCACTAAATTATATGAGACCAATACCTTCTTTTGGAGAAATTTTAGAGAAAATAGAAATATTTTACTTCCAAATGCTGGCTTTAGAACTGATGATGGATTCTATCTAGGAGCAAAAGACACGTACACAAATATGGGCTTTAATGGTGAAGATTTTCGATACAAACACTACTTATCAGCCAACTATTATTTTAAATTTAGAGCAGTAGAATTAGAATATGAAGGAACTTTTGCAAATATAATACCCAATTGGAATTTAGAAGTTGGAAGCTATTTTACCAGTGATCTTTTCACAAAAAACTTTTTTGGATATGGAAATGACACTGCTTATGATGAAGACGCTGTAGGGAGAGATTACAATCGTGCTAGAACCCAACAATTTAAAGCCAATGTAGGCATTGCTTATAGAACAATTAGAATTAAGGGACTTTTTGAAAGTTATGAAGTAGCTGATACACCGGGAAGATACTTCAACACAGCAAACTTTTCGCCAGAGGTATTGAGTACCCAAAATTACGTAGGTGCTGAAGCCTCATTAAATTATACAAATCTAGATGCGGCAGATTTTCCAACGCGTGGTTTTCAAATAGACGCGACATTAGGCTATAAATCCAATATAGAATTAGATAACGTGAATTTTGGATATGCCTCATTTTTATTAGGTTTTCACAGAAAATTGATTCCTTCTGGAAATTTAGTTCTCGCTTCAACGGCTAAGGTAAATACCAATTTTGGAAACGATTTCTTCTTTTATCATGCGCCATCCATTGGAGGTGACAATGGCTTGCGAGGCTATAGAGACGAACGCTTTACAGGAAAGACTTCTTTCTCCCAAAGCTCAAATCTTTTAGTGCGGGTTAAAAAAATTGTTACGGCAGTTGTACCAATAACTTTTGGAGTGTATGGAGGTTTTGATTATGGTCGTGTTTGGATACCCAATGATACTTCCAATACTTGGCATACTTCTTATGGTGGCGGCGTTTGGATTGGTGCACTCAATGCACTTGGATTTAATGTAGGTTATTTTGTATCTGAAGAAGATGCTATTATTCAAGTTGGTTTTAAGACAATAATTCGTTAGAAGTCAAATTTTTTAAGATTAATAAATGGAGTTTATTTTATTGAATTCACTTTTTAAATAGGAAAATCTATATCCAGGGTCATTCTTTTGAAAAAGGATAGAATCAATTAAAATGTAAATCCTACCCCAAAACTATAGCGTGTTCCCTCTTTGGAATTGAAGGCGCTAAAATTGGCTCCCAATCCACCTTGTCCATTTACCCATAGACCTCCACCAAAAGATGAGTGCCATATCTTGGAATCTTGATTGGACACCCACACCCTTCCAAGATCTGCCCCGCCAAAGATCCCAATTTGTATAGGAAATAGGCCAATAAGAAATTGATCAAAGCTGTAGCGTAGATCAGCATTACCAAGTAAAAAAGATTTGCCCGTAAATCTTTCTTCCCTGTAACCTCTCAAGCCATTGCTTGCGCCCAATTGTGCTCCGTGATAAAACTGAAACCTATCACCAAAATTAATTTGGGTCTGGACATTTGTTTTCAATACCAATTTTTCATTTTTTGTCAATGCATTATAAAATACAATTCTTGATGCAAGGACCCCAAAAACATTATCCACATCTTCAAGATTATCTGTGATGCCCAATGAAAGGTCAAAAAGCATTCCTCTTGCAGGATTTAATGGATTGTCGTAACTCCTATAATTATAGATTCCTTCAATAATTCCGAAGTAATTGGTATCATCCAAGGTTACCGACCCTTTGTCTTTATATAAATTATTGTTACTGTTATTTAATGTCTGTGCCTCAAATCCCGTTTGAAGTGTAAACACACTACCAAAACTGGAATTGCGGACCAACCCCACTCTTGCAGAAATAGTCTGCAATTCTATTCTATTAAAATCATATCCTTTTTCTGATTGCCCATTTTCCGATTGGTTACCATAACCGAAATAATTGACTGTATAATTTGGGCTTGTAAAACGGGCTCCAATCTTCAAATTTGAATCTCCAATGGAGTTTGCAAATTCTCCTTCATAATTGATATCAAAACTTGAAGTGTCAGAATAATAACCCGCCGTTACATTATGGCGTTTGGCAAATGGATTTCTTTTAAACCCGTTTAATGTATAAATAAATTGCAAGCCTAACCTAAAACCATCATCTGGGTTGTATCCAAATGCCGGTGCCACTCTTTTGGAGTCATCTATTTGTTTTCTGTAATCGTAGGTGTTTAAATCATATATATCCGTGAAAATGAAATTACCGCCTTCATTTTTCTCAATTTTTGAGGGATGCGTATCAGAGTCATAAAATTTCACCCTTCTTCCTTTATTGATATTATACACATCAAGACCATTGCCACCAATTACACGAAGGTAGATTAGATCTGAATCATTTCCACTTACCTCAAAAACATCATCACCGTCCAATCCATAAATCCATAATTCGTTGGTGTCTTTATGGTAATAAGTATGTTTAATCATTAATTCTCCCTTTTTACCATCGGTATATCTATATGTTTTTACAGTAGTTTTACCATCTGGCTCGCGGGTTACTTCAAAATAATCGGCTTCATCAGTTCCGGTTATAGTCTGTAAATTTGAAAGATAATCGTAATAGCGATCTGCAATGTCCACAAGATTTTTTTTGCGTGCTATAAGTGTTTCTTTTATTTTTTGGAGCTCACTATTCTGTACTTCCTGAGGAACTTCATTGAAAGCATCATCAATAATAGAAGTTGAGAGGCTGTCCTGAATTTGTTTGGCAACAAATTGCCACTGCTCTCTACCAGAGCGCTCCAATAAAGCGCGATCAAGAATAATTCCTTCTTCATTGAACCATTCCAGATCAATTAAATTTTCGCCATATACATGTATTTCCCTAGAACCACTGAATATAGAGCGAGCTATATCTAAGATATTCCCATCAAAACTGGAAAAGGCATCATCCCTATTTCTAGGGATGGGTACATACACATTCTTACCATAACGGTTGTAATATTCCGCCCAACGCCAATGGTCACTTTCCCGATCCCAATCCCCTATCAACATGTCAAAAAGACGGGAGCGAATGTAATTTTCCTCATCTACTGCTATATCTCCACCAAGACGGATTTTGGCAAGAATATCATCTGTGGTCTGTATATCATCTGGGTATTTAAACGTTTTTTCACCTTCACTACTCTCTGTGGGCTCAATGGAAATAAGGTAAAGTTCATCTCCAAACTTGTCATTATAATCTCCCAAAGCACTTTGTTTGGGAACATAATAGAGTTTTGAATCTGTATAAAACACGTTCACGGCTTTTGCCATTTTGGGAATTGCTAAAACCGCATAGGGATGTGAGGAAGTATAGAAATCTGCGTCGAAGGTCTCTTTTTGTGGTATTTTTACTTCTTCATCGGGGCCCGGCGGGGTTTCTGTTCCATTTACTGGAAGGATTTTTTGTGAAAAATCCAAGGAATTTTTCCCAAGAGCCCTCATTCTATATTCATTTCCCTTTTTATCCCTTAACCTAAGAGAACGGTATTCTTTTTTACCTCCTTCCCTTATAACAGTAACCCCTCCAAAAATTGAATCCAGACGCGCCACTTTTGCATTTATTGGTGTTGAATATGCATCTTGGTAGCGACTGCCCCAAACTGTTTTAAAAAAAAGTGACTCTCTAATGCTATCTTGTTTGTAGATAGGGATCACTTTTTCCGTAGCGAAAGTCTTTGAAAGTGAGGAAGTATCATAATTTTTATAAGGCGTAAAAACTTCCTTTTCATAAACCAGTTCTGGATCCAAAGTTTCATTTGCTATATAATATTGAACCCAGGAAGAACCATCGGTAAACACTTTAAAAACGGCAAAACCCTGTGCTCCTGTGGTGAAGACACCTTCTTTGCCTAAAGAAGCAGATGAATTTTTAGATCCGGAACCTGAAACTATTTGTTTTACACCATCATCTTCCAAATATTGTAGGCTATGTTCATGGCCCGAAACAAATAACAATCGATCACTGTTTTTGGTTGTATTTTTAAGACGTATCATTAAATTATTATACAGCTCATTATACCTATCCTGAATAGAAACCCCTCCCTGTGAACGAATTTGGATTACTAGGGATGATAAAAATGGCAATGGCCAATTTTGCTGAGTTGGATATAAATGCTTGCTGGCCCCAAAATAGCCTCCATGACTTCCATTGGTAAGCATAGGGTGGTGCATGGCAAAAACAATAGTTTTGTTTTGGTGATTTTCAAGTTCTTGCTTAATATCGATAAAAAGCTTATCTCTTGATTTTATTTCGCAGTTTTGATTGATGTTTGGGTTTGAATTCCAATCTTCAAGATACCATTGAGTATCTATCATTATCAGCTGAATATTATCACTGACTGAAACACTTTCCAAAGGACAGCCATTACTGGGTCTAAAAGCATCTATACCGCCAAAGATCCTTTCTATATAATCTTCCTCTCGCTTTACCCCCGGGACTCCCCCATTATACCATTCATGATTACCTGGTATAAAGAATACAGAGCCTTTAAAGTTCTTTACAGTTTCATATTGGGCATTAATCATATTTTCAGCAGAAGCGCGCTTTGGATCTCCTTCTGGATCCATCCCTGCGGGATAAATATTATCACCCAAAAAAAGCGTATAATCATCTTCAGATGGATGTTTCTTAAGGTATTTGTGAAATGCCGTTAATGCGTCGCTCTTTCCACCCTTTGGAGATAAACCTGCGTCACCAATCAAATAAAAAGTCTTTTCAATTTGTTTATGGGATGGAAAAATGGGCTTGGCATCAGGCTCTTTGTATTGGGGGGCATAAATAGCGCATGAGGGTATTATAGAAAAAATAAGTAAGAGAAATATAATTTTTTTTAAGCCCATGCTGTGCTGAAATTATAATTATTTATGGATAATCTTAATATTTGAAAATATATTGGGAAGGTTTAAAAATCAACAAAAGTTATATTGGTGTTAATTTTGCACTATTACAAATTTGGATTTTAATTTTTTAGTACTTTGGAATTCTAAAAACGACCCATGAGCGATATAGTTGAAACTACTGATAATTTTGTTTTCAATTTATTCAGAGAAAAATTGCCAAATACATTTATCTACCACAATTATACACATTCAAAACGTGTTTATAAAAGTATAAATGAAATTATTGAGGATTCACAAATTAATGTTAAAGATGCAACAATATTGCGACTTTCGGCACTTTTACATGATACTGGATACATTGTAAAACGTGAAGGACATGAAGAAGAAAGCGTTAAAATTGCAAAAGAATTTCTAAAGTCTGAAAATGTGGACACTGATATTATTGAAGGTGTGGAAAAATGCATAATGGCAACCAAATTTAAAGACACCGAACCGAAAAATGATCTTGAAAAAATAATTCGGGACGCGGATTCATCACATTTTGGAAAAGATTATTTTGAAGAAGCCAGTGAATTTTTACGACAAGAATATATCAGTCAGAATGTTCATAATTTTAATCCAGATGAATGGCTAAATGAAAATGTTAAAGTTCTTCTCGAAAACCATCAATTTTATACAGATTATGCACTTAAAAATTGGCAGCCTGTAAAACAGGAAAATCTTTTCAAATTAATGAAAAGCAAACAAAAGGATATTGAAAAGTTAAAAAAGGAAAAAGTAAAAGCTAAACTTAAGGCAAAATACAAAAATAACAGCCCGGAAAGGGGAATACAAACTTTTTACCGTACTGCATTAAGAAATCATATGAAATTAAGCGATATAGCCGATACTAAGGCAAACATAATGCTTTCTGTGAACGCAATTATTATTTCGTTGGTTCTTTCAAACCTTATCTCAAAACTTGACAATAATAATTATTTAATAATTCCTACCGCAATTTTTGTTCTCTTTAGCGCCATTACCATGATATTAGCGGTTGTTGCTACGCGCCCCAATGTTACCAGAGGAGAATTTACAAAGGAAGATGTGGCAAACAAAAGTGTAAACCTCACTTTTTTTGGAAATTTTCATAAAATGGAACTGGAGCAGTACGAATGGGCTATTGAAGAACTTTTGAAAGATAGGGACTATGTATACAAATCACTCACAAAGGATCTTTACTTTTTAGGAAAAGTCCTCGACAGAAAGTATAGAATATTACGGCTTACCTATACAATCTTTGTGGCAGGAACCGTAATATCATTGCTTGCTTTTGCTATTTTCTTTTATATGGAATTTTAAAAGATTATTCCTGTATTTCTGACATCAGATCTTCATAGGTATAATATTCTTTTACCTTGTCACTACTTTTTGAATACAAAATATTTACTCGCAATGCTTTTAAACCAGTAACACCTTGAAGATCTTCCAATTCAAGAATTTCAATTTCATCACCCAATAGATTTTGATGTTGAAGGAATTTTATATATTTTAAATATTCCTCTTCATCTTCCTTTTGCGAATAAATGACTGCAATTTTTCCAGGCTGGGTAACTCGTTCTTCGGTATTTTTTATATTGGCTTTATCAACTCTTTTCTTAACAACTTCATATCGTGCATTATATGTTCCGTCCACATCAAAACGTTTTTCGTCCATTCTAAATCGCAATGAAAGGGAACCACTGAAGACCAAAATCATAGAGGCAACGTCCAAGACTATAGGCAATTTATCCTTAAACCTATAATAATTGTTCTCCATTTCGCAAATTACCTGCAACTGCCACAATTTTAGATTTTTTAGATATATTTTGTCGAAGGATTTTTCTTGTGTAATTGCTTCGCCAATATAAAGATTGTGTTCTACACCATCCGTTTTAAAGCGTTCAAAATAATGTGGATACATTTTCTGGGCTTCCTGTTGTTTTTTGTCTAATATTGAACTAAGCTTCTTGTTGATAAGCATTACAGATTCATCATAGTCTTTTCGGTGTTTATAAACAAAGCCTGTGTTTGAATCTATCAACTCGTAATATTCATCAACAAATTCCTTATATACTTCATTCTTCTCTCTTATATACTTGAAAAAAGGAATTATTTCCGTAACGAGAAAATTCATTATTTTCTTTTCGGTATCTACTTGAAGGTTCTCTGAAATTTCATCTAAAAAACCAACAATAGTGAAAGTCATTTGTTTAAGAATGGGCAATGAATTTTCCTTGTCCAATTTTTTTAAAACCGTGTCTATATACCCTAATTGAATAATAAGATCTTGCTTAGTAGCTTCGTTTCGAGCTTCAGAAGAGCCTTTAATATCGGTCTGTCCATAAAGTGGGTATATATCTTCGAAAACCACCTCACGGAAAAAAGTTGGATTTCCATCTGTTATCGAATTTAAGTAGCGTTTTGCTTCCTTTCTAAATTTCCAATGAACGCTGTTGTGGATAGCTGTACACTCTTCTTGAATTATAAGCTCTAGTTCTTTTTCAAGATTATCCTTTGCCCGTATAACGGAGTCAATAAGAAATGGCATTATATCCAGCAGTTTGTTTGCGTTTATAGTATTGAGTTCATTAGGATTTGGAGATACGAGCTCCAAAACACCCAATATTTTGTCATCAGAAACAATCGATGCAAAAATAGCGCTCCTCATACCTTGATCCAGCATTTTTTTATAAAGTAAATTTTCAGGGTACATTTTGTGGTAACGCGCTGCATCTGTTACGATATAAAGTTCCTTCAGCTTAAAGAGTGTATAATAGGATGCACTACAAAGTGAATCTTTGCTTAACTGTGATTTTTTCTTATTGAGGATGAAACTTGGTATTTCCTTAAAAAGTGTACGTTCAAAAGATTCTGATTCTTCGTTATAATCTGTAAAACCAATCATTAATTCTTTCAAATTAAAAATTGAACGGAAAATGCGGCTAAACTCTGTATTTTGGAAACCACCGTTTATTTCAAGACGCAACAAGTTTGTTTTAAATTCTGAAATAGAAACATTCGCAGTAACATCTGTTAAAGATGCTATCACAAATCCATTAAAAACCCAGCTGTTTGGTGGAAATTTTTCTTTCCAAACAGCAATGTCATCAAAACTTTCAAATAGTTCATTTATATCGTCTTCGGTTATTTCCTTTGCACTTGAAGTTTTTTGGATATCAACAAAATCAGCATTGTACATCAGCCTATAGTTTTTAATCATCCCATCTTCATCTGGTATGTTATAATAATAGGAATGGCGAAAATCTACTTTCTCTCCATAATAATGACTCAAAATAATGCTACAGCCCATAATGTAAAATTGGTCTGCATTAAAATCCATGATTTCCAAAGAAAAATCAGTACCTGCTGCCTTCATAATTGCTTTGTACCGCTCAGTAGCCTTAAAAGCTATCCCTTGAAAAGGTGTGGTTGCGAATTTTATTTCATTCGTACCCAAAACTGATGGAAACACAGGGTCGAGCAAAATGTTTATCTGCTCTTTATATTTATTGAGGTCATTTAAATCAGTAATACCAGAAATCAACTGTGGATAATTAGCTTCAATAGAAAGAATCTCGGCATTGAATTTTTTCATTGTTTCATTATTGCCCATTTTTTCTTTATAGGCATCGATAATTTTTTTAAATCCAATTTTTATAACTAAAGGAAAAGCCTCTTTCTCATTTTTCATAGCAATCATAAGTATTAATCGATAAATATAAAGCTTAAAAAAACTGAAATATGTTAATAAAAAATAAAAAGATGGGCCAAAATGTACATTCAAGGAATAAACTGCTACTTTTGCTCAAATTTTAAAAAAACAAATTATGAGACTGATTTTTGCTTCACTACTCGCAATTTCATTAATATCCTGCAATAAAGAAACCAATACATACACGCTTGATGGAGAAGCTGTTGGGTTTGCTGATGATACTGAAATTTATGTTTACACTTTTGAAAACAACCAACCAAAACCAATAGACACTTTAAAGGTCGTACAAGGGAAATTTTCTGCAACCTATCCGAAAAGCGATACTACCCCCCTGAATTTCTTAAGAATAAATGAAGCAAATGCTTCCATTCTGTTTTTTCCTGAAAATGAAAACATGCAGGCGATTATTTATAAGGATAGTATTAAAGCATCGCGCATTACTGGAGGAGAACAAAATGCTGCTTACAACAGTTTTGTTGATAAAATGGATTCCTTCAATGCAAAAAAGCAAGAACGTATGGAGCAATTCCGTGCTGCAAATGAGGCAAATGATACTGCCGCAATTGCTAAAATTCAAAGCGATAACTTAAACTTATTAAATGAAGAAGTTGAATATAAAAAGCAATTTTTAAAAGACAACAACACCAATCTTTTCTCAGTTATGCTTATATCTGATATGGCAGGCAGAAAAGAGATCACGCCAGCCGAAGCATCTGTATATGTTGAAAAACTGGATCCAAAAGTAGCTTCATCACAATTGGCACAGGATTTAAAAACCAATTTAGATTCCTTGAAAAAAGCCGATGTAGGAAGTGCTGCTCCAGATTTTAGCGCCCCAACCCCAACTGGTGAAACTATGTCTTTAAAAGACGCAATGGGCAAATACACAATTATTGATTTTTGGGCCTCTTGGTGCAAACCTTGTAGAATGGAGAATCCAAATGTGGTGAATGTTTACAACAAATACCACGATAAAGGCTTAAATATCATCAGCGTTTCCTTGGACAAAGCTGAACAAAAAGACAAATGGATTCAAGCGATAAAAGACGACAAAATGGATTGGTACCACGTTTCGAACCTTCAGTTTTGGCAAGATCCTATTGCAAAACAATATAGCGTAAGGTCCATTCCTGCCACTTTCCTTCTTGATGAGAACGGAATGATTATTGACAAGGACCTTCGCGGTGCAGCTTTGGAGGCAAAGATTGCTACACTTTTAGGTGGTGAATAGTTTATAGATAAAATATATTGCAAATATTAAAGCCGCCTTTGTAAAATCAAAGGCGGCTTTTCATTGTTATATATTTAATGATTAATGCTTCACAACACGCTTGGTTGTTGTTCCATCTTGGGCATGTATCTTTATTAAGTAGGTTGCACTCTGTAAATTTGTAAGATCGAGTGAATAGTTGGTGTTGTTGTAATCAACCGCCAACAATCTCCTGCCACGGATATCGAAGACTTCTACAGAACTGATCATGGTCTTTGGTGAAACGATGGTTACGTTGCCCGCAGTTGGGTTTGGTACAATGCTTATGCTTTGCAACTTGGTATCTTCAGTACCCAAAATTGTGGTTTTGAAAAGGACTACGAACCTTTCGTTCTGTGCGCCTTCTTTACTTTTGAAAATATAGTCGGTATCAGTAAGATTATGAACCACATTTTCAGCTTTGTCTACTAAGTAAACCTGAACGTCAGGCCAAACGGTTCCATCCTGTTCGCTTATTGATATTTTAAACTCTTGGTCTTCCTCTATCTGGCTAACGAAGCCCAAAGGAACTTCCTGATCTGCATTGAATGAACTTCTTCCCTGTATGGCAAGTTCTTCTCCCGTATCTAACTTTGAATAAAGACTCACTGGAGTTGCCAATCGTTTTGCATCAAACCTGGCATCATACCCATCTATGGATTCTTCTGAAAAACTGATCAGCATTCCACTGCTCAAATTATATGTTTCGTTTGAAACCTGGAGCCAGATTCTATCTTTCGGAGCTGAAGGTCTTCTGTAGGTGTCATTATTATCTGTTACACGCATATAATTCTTAAAGGAAGCTGTCCCTGCAGCAGTTGCCTTGAAACCAAACCCTTGTCCTGATGAAATATAACCGTTAGGCTTGGTAGGTTCTGACGGGTCCATGTCGTTTGCCGCTTTCACGCCCCCAGAGCTGTTGTACATAGAGATGTCGCCCATATCATAGTTGTTCACTTTATAGCCCGGATAGCCAGAGTTTGCAGTGGTAAGGTGCTCCCAGAAATAGACGGCATCTATCATACTGTTCTCGCTTAGGAAATCATTGGCCCAAATGGCCGATGCATACGGATTACCAACAATATTTGGACTGGAATTCTGGTCTGTGTTAAAGGTTACGTTGTAATCTACTTGTCCGTTGTTCAGAGTTCCAAGTGTGTAATCCAAAGTGTACGAGCCACTGCTAGCAAGATCTGGTTGTGGTAGTACTAAATAACCCTCCCCTGCATTTACGGTGCCTGCATAGTTCTGCCAATCGTCACCGTCATCATCGGCAAAGTTCTCAGCATCAGGATCCTGCGACTCAACATCAGGATTGGGAACAAAGTTGGCGGTAATATGATTTCTAACTAATACCGAACTGCCATAAACACCTGAGCGGGTCTCAGCGGTCATTGGGCTGCCCAGTACCATAAAATAACGTGGCTCTAAGAATGGAGTGATTTTTCTAACAGTGATGCTGCCGTTGTTGGTAACTGTGGCCGCATCGTCAACTTGTACTAGGCTTCCTTCGTTGGCTACAAAAAGCGTTCCGTTTACGGTAATATCACTTTCCACTTTTGCATACGTTCCATCTGCTACGGTTAGGGTTTTTCCTGCGTTTACCACTAAAGTACAGGCATCAATATTTGCTGTTGAAGTACTGTAATTTTCATCAATGATAGCCATTGTGTTTGCAGTAGGTGCACCATTGCTCCATCCAGAAGATGTATATGTTGTAGATCCAGGGCAGTCTGTAAAGGCGGCTGCAGGGCCAAAGATATAGTCTCCAGAAAGACCAGTGAAATTACCTGTTAATGTAATGTTTGTGCCAAAGGAACCTATTGTTAACGGTGATATTTCATTGCCGTCTGTTCTGTAGGCTACTAATTGGGCTCTAGGCAATCCCGTAGCACTTTCCCAGCCTGAGATTTCCGCAGGGGTAAAATAAAATTTCACTGTTGTATTTCCAGAACTGGTTGAATTGCCAACCCCTATTCTGAAATTTTTATCCATAACTAGATTTGGGTATGTACTGCCATTATGAGACTGCGCACCTGTTCCAGCTCTTGAAACGGAGGTATCAGAACAGCCATAGTCAAAACTGTTGTTGTTGGTAATATCTAGCATCACATTACTGGTAGAAGCATCAGAAGTGTAAATAGTTCCAGATCCATTTAAACCTATTAGATCATTTGTAATTCCTGTGTTTACTGCTGTTTGGACAAGTGTATTTTTTATTGTAGAAATTGAAATGTTATCAACAGCCATTCCATAGGCCCAACTACCATTGTCATTATATTTAAACTGAATACGCACATCAGATTGACCGATGTAAGTTGTAAGATCTAAGGTAAGTCCATTGACCCAAGGTGTAGTATAAGAGCCTCCACCATTGTCAATCGAGGTGTTTGTCAACGTGGAAATTACTGAAAAAGCTCCACCTCCAATACTAATAAGAACCTGACCAGTTTCTCCCAAGTCTGCGAAGGCATGGTCAAAAGTAAGTAGTGCAGAAGTATAAGGCCCAACCAAACTAAAGGAATCGGTAGTCAATAAGTCGTTTCCTTTATCGCAATTACAGGCGTCATCATTAGTAAAAGCAAAAGTTGTACTATTGCCACTCGTAGTCCAATAACTGCTTGTTGCAGCAGCATTGGTTCCTGCTGACCAAAAATTTGAACCTGAATTTCCAGAAGTTGTGACCTCAAAGTCACCATCATCAAAGTCTTCAAGATAAATACTAACATTTTCCGTGCTTAATGTAGCAATGTCATCATCATTAATCGTCAAAGAAAAAGTATCGGCATTTGTATCAGCCCCTGCATCACCTCCATTTGGGTTTACAGTAAAACTTACCGAGACGGTTTCATCGCCTTCCACAAAACCATCGTGATATATTCGAAGCACCATATTTTGACTTGCAATACTTCCTGATGGGAAAGTAACTGTAGGTGTCATCAAATCAAAATCTAGTCCAGAAGTCGCTGTGCCACCATCAATAGAGAAGGTAACATCTGCGTTTTGTGATGGTGCTTGGGCTATATTCAATACCACATTTACATCGGTATAGTCACAATCGGTATTTTCTATTTCTTCTCCTGTTGGTATTGCAAATCCAATTAACGGACTTGAAGCTACAACCACTCCTGTAACTATGAGAGAAAAGTTTTGTGATCCTCCCGAAAGTGTTCCTTTATGGGTAACGGTAAGCGTATAGGTTCCAGAAGCACCATTGATATCAACACGCTCATATGGATCAACCGTATTATCTCCTTTTGTATTTGAATTAACTGCGTTTAATCTCCAAGGAGTATATGTAGTACCATTTGATAGTCTAATATCTAAATCGTTTACCAACGCGGGCGTGTTACTATTAGTTCCATTGTTAACAGTTCCGGCAAGGTCTGTCCAAGATATAGAAGCCATTAAAGGATTAACTCCGTTTGCCTGTACTGTAATTTGATAGGTTTGTCCTTGAGCAAGCGAGAGTTCCTCAACAATGGCAGAACCAGAACTGGCAGCAGCTGTTGTTAGGGTTTCGGCAGCTTTTTTTGCATTCATTAAACCCCAACCGGTTTGGGCATCGGGACCTGTGGGAGCAACATCATCTGCCGTGTGCAATGCCAATCCTTTTAAAGTGGCTGCTCTCATAAAATTACCGTGCAGATTTACATAGTGTTCCTGTAAAAGCAATAGTGTACCCGCAACGTTTGGGGAAGCCATCGAAGTTCCCGTAAGAGTTCCATAAGCAGAATTTGAAGTTTCAAGACTTGAATATAATGAAGTACCATTCCCCATAATATCTGGCTTAATACGATAATCATCGGTTGGGCCTTCGCTACTTCCAGCATTTCTAGTAACTGAATTCAAGGTGCCATCTGGATTTATAGAAGCATCTTGACCGTTGGCAACTACCAAATTGTTTTTCGCAGTGGCGTGCCCAGAAAGTTTATCATAGGCAGTTTGTCCATCTAATGGAGCTCCGTTAGAAGTATTATCCTGTCCGTCATTACCTGCTGCAACTACCATCAAATAATACGGAGCATTGCGCATGATAACATCCCAATCACGAGCATCTTGACCATATTGTCCAAACCATGAATCTGGTATTCCTGAGGCTCCATATCCATATGAGTGATTTGAAATAATCATACCATTACTTGCTGCAGTGGTAGCTTCTGCAGTATCACTGTTCCAATCATAGCCCACAGCATTTGCTTGCCACGCCATTCCTTTTGCCGCCGCATCTAAACCCGAAGCCATAATAGTACCCGCAACGTGCGCTGCATGAAAATTAATAGTTGTTGTACCATCTCCAATAGAGAAACGATTGTTTCCACCAGCACCATCATATTCTTGATGGGAAGCTCTGGCCAAACCACCATCCCAAACGTGGGCTGTCAAATCATCTCCATTCAAACTCAATCCCAAACCACCGCCAGTATTTAAATAATTGGCCCGGGTAGAAATGGCAGCGTTTACATTAAAGGTTTGAAAATAAATAGGAGATCCATCTTCTGCTATAAACTGAAGTTCAAACAACACACCTTCGGTATTTTCATAACGGAGTGGAATATTGTGCAATATTGCATAGCTCTTAGCCTCTGCCCTATTCACAGCAGCCTTGGATGAGAGCTGTGAATATATATTGGACAATTCAGCTTGATTGTATCCCGCTACAATTTGTGAAATCTGTTTTGAATATTTATTTGGTTCTGAGTTCTTTATCTGGCCGGTAGCGGAGATTATTCCGAAAATTGAAAAAAGAAATACGTATCGGAAAAATAAATTTGAGTAATGCTTAAACATAATAATAGGTGATTTTAATTAATGTTGCGATTTGAGGAGGAAAATTTATTTAATTCTCAAAAATAATATACATTATCCATATTTAACAACATTTTAAGAGTTTTTATAGCATAAAAAAAACCGCTTCAAAAAAAATTGAAGCGGTTTCTTATAAATTGTATATTTTTTTTAATTATCCTCCAAAATCATCAAAACGGATATTCTCGTCTGGGATTCCAAAGTCCTCGCCCATCTTTTGAACAGCTTGGTTCATCAACGGAGGGCCACAGAAGTAAAGTTCTATGTCTTCTGGAGTATCGTGTTGATTTAAATAGTTGTCAATTACAACTTGATGAATAAAGCCTACAAAGCCATCGCCTGCCTCGTCATGAATATCTTTTTTCACTTTCCAGTTATCTTCTTCCGCTGGTTCACTTAAGGCCAAATAGAATTTAAAATTCGGGAATTCGTTTTCCAATTGTTTGAAGTGATCCAGATAAAAAAGTTCTCTTTTGGAACGTCCTCCATACCAATAGGTAACTTTTCTTCCTGTTTTTAAGGTTTTGAAAAGATGATACAAGTGCGAGCGCATAGGTGCCATTCCAGCTCCACCACCTACATAAAGCATTTCTGCTTCGGAAGGGTTTATAAAGAATTCACCATAAGGTCCTGAAATAACAACCTTATCCCCTTTTTTACAATTGAAAATATAAGAAGAAGCAATTCCTGGATTAACAGTCATCCATCCACCTTTTGCACGGTCGAACGGAGGGGTTGCAATACGCACGTTAAGCATAATTTCACGTCCTTCAGCTGGGTATGAAGCCATTGAATATGCTCTTTCAACGGTTTCGGTATTTTTCATCACCAAAGGCCAAAGTTTGAATTTGTCCCACTCGTCCTGGAACTTATCTGGTCTTTCGTGCTCTTCTGGATGTGCGGTAATGTCCATATCTGCAAACTTCACTTCGCAAGGCGGAATTTCAATTTGAATATAACCTCCTGCTTTGTAGTTCATATCCTCTGGAATTTCAACTACAAACTCTTTAATGAAGGAAGCTACGTTATAGTTTCTAACAACAGTAGCATCCCATTTCTTAATACCAAAAACTTCTTCAGGAATATGAATATTCATGTCCTGCTTCACTTTTACTTGGCAGGAAAGACGTGCGCCCTCTTTCAATTCTTTACGTGTAAAATGAGGTGTTTCTGTTGGCAATGCTTCACCTCCACCTGAAAGAACGTGACATTCGCACTGAATACAAGTTCCACCACCGCCACAGGCAGATGGCAGAAATATTTTTTCGCCTCCTAAGGTTGAAAGTAATGTTCCTCCACTTTCTACTTCTATTACTCTTTCGTCGTTAATGGTAATTTTAACGGGTCCTGAAGGAGATAACTTTTGTTTGGTAAAAAGTAATAAGGATACCAAAAGTAAAGTCAATATTAAAAAAGCGATGACTGTTACTATAATAACTCCGAGTGTACTTACTGCTAAAAACATACTATTGCTTCGTTATTGTTGAAACATCAACCGTTTGTACGGTTTCTGTATTTACTTCTTGAATTTGTTCGGCTTTAATCCCTAAGTTTTCAGGATTTGAATCTAATGAAGGGGTTTCTTCATCGCCACCTGTCAACATTCCACCAAAACTCATAAAACCAATAGCCATTAGGCCTGTAATGATAAATGTAATTCCTAAGCCCCTCAATGGTGCCGGAACGTTTGAGTAACGTATTTTTTCACGGATTGCGGCAATTGCAACGATAGCCAAAAACCATCCAATTCCTGAACTTACACCATAGTTTAAAGCTAAACCTAAAGTAGGAATCTCTCTAGACTGCATAAACAAAGACCCTCCTAAAATTGCACAGTTTACAGCAATAAGTGGAAGGAATATACCTAATGAGTTATACAATGAAGGTGAAAATTTTTCTACAACAATCTCTACCAATTGAACCATCGTGGCAATGGTCGCAATGAAAAGGATGAAGGAAAGAAAACCTAAATCATAGGAAGCGTATTCTTCGCCCAACCATACCAAGGCTCCGTCTCTTAAAATATATTGATCCAGCAACCAGTTAATAGGTACTGTAACGGCTAGCACAAAAATAACTGCTGCACCAAGACCTACAGCTGTTGATACTTTTTTAGATACAGCAAGATATGAGCACATCCCTAAGAAGGTTGCAAATACCATATTATCTATAAATATCGATTTAAAAAATAACTCTATGTGTTCCATTTTTTTCTGTATTCAGTTTGCAGTTGCAGCTGGTAATATGACTGTGCACCACCAATTTTGTTATTCCTCTATTAATTCTTTATTTCTGGAGCGTTGTACCCAAATAATTAGTCCTATAACAATCAATGCCATTGGTGACAATAACATGAAACCATTATTTTCATAACCTATGGAATACAAACCAGTTTTTGTAATTGGATCACCCAAAACCTTAAAACCCAAAAGGGTTCCAGAACCCAATAATTCTCTAAAGAAACCTACTATTATAAGTATAACTCCATAACCGGCTGCATTTCCTATACCATCCAAGAAAGAGCGCCAAGGCCCATTACCCAAGGCAAAAGCCTCAAAGCGTCCCATGATGATACAGTTGGTAATTATCAATCCAATAAAAACGGATAGCTCCTTACTTAATTCATAAGCGAAAGCCTTTAATACCTGATCTACAATTATCACCAAAGCCGCTACAACTACCAACTGAACGATAATACGGATTTTTGAAGGTATAACATTCCGCATAAGCGATATAACTACGTTACCAACTCCCAAAACAAATACAACCGAAATGGCCATAACAATAGAAGCTTTAAGCTGGGCAGTAATTGCCAATGCTGAACAAATTCCCAAAACCTGAATAGTAATTGGGTTATTGTCTGCTAATGGGTCTAGAATTAACTTACTGTCTTTTTTTGATAGCAATCCCATAATTTATTTATTTAATGATTTTAAGTATGGTAAATACATTTTAATGTCTTTTTTTATCATTTTAGTAACACCATCTCCAGTAATAGTTGCTCCCGCAATGGCATCAACCTTATTGTCAGTTTTTTTATTGTTAATAGGGTCATTGTTACCTTTTGCAACGGTTATACCTTCAAAAGCCTCACCGCTCATTATCTGCTCACCTTTAAAATCGTCCATAAAATAACGCTGCTTTATTTCAGCACCAAGACCTGGAGTTTCTCCTTTGTGATCGAAAAACACTCCTTGAATAGTAAAAGTTTTATCTATAGCAACAAAACCCCAAATAGCGTCCCAAAGTCCTTTTCCTCGCATTGGTATTATATAAATAGTTTCACCATCCTTCTCACCAACAAAAAGCGGTAATCTTCGTTGGTAATCTCCTTCTTTTGCTTTGGTTTCCTCTTTCTTAATATCAATCAAGTAAGCCTCAGTATCTTCAGTAACATTATCGCCTTGAATAACCAATTGCTTTTTAATGTTTGTTGCAAATGCTTCTTCAACTTTATCGGTAGAAATAAAGGTAATGTCACCATCTCCTTCATTACCATTTACACCCATCGCGTAAAGAATGTTTTGCATTTTTTCAAAACGCTCGTTCAGTGTTATCTTACTCTTTAGTCCTTGAGCAACTCCGGCCAAAAGTGATCCCACTACAATAACCATAATCACTGAAAAGATAATGGTGTATGAGTTTTTATCTGTGTACTTTGCCATGATTACGCTGTTTTAGCTTTTAAACGTTTCATTCTCTTCTTAACATTTCCTTGTACCACATAGTGATCTATTGTTGGTGCAAATACGTTCATCAATAATATTGCGAGCATCACCCCTTCTGGATATGCTGGGTTGAAAACGCGAATCAATACCGATATAAAACCAATAAGGAAACCATAATACCATTTACCTTTATTGGTTTGTGACCCAGTAACTGGATCTGTAGCCATATATACTATACCGAATGCAAGACCTCCAATCACTAAATGATGCCAAAATTCCTCACTCATTAGGCCATAAAAGCTACTTCCCTCTTGAATCCATCCGGCATTTACAACACCATTAAAGATGAGTCCCATTGCGAGAGCACCAAGTACTGCAGAGAGCATAATTCGCCAGCTTGCTATTTTAGTAAATATTAAAAAAGCAGCGCCAATAAGAATCAGAAAGGTAGAAGTCTCTCCCACCGATCCTGGTATAAAGCCCCAGAAGCTATCCCAAATACTATAAATTGGTTCCTGATTTTGAGCTAAGCTTCCTAAAATGGTTTCTCCAGAAATAGCGTCTGGTTTCCCGGCCATTTCTTTTGCACCGTGCACCCATACTTTATCACCACTCATCCAAGTTGGATAGGCAAAGAATAAAAAGGCACGGATAGTAAGCGCAGGATTCAAAATATTCATTCCCGTACCACCAAAAACTTCTTTCCCAATAACAACCCCGAAAATTACCGCAACGGTAAGCATCCAAAGCGGAATATCAATTGGAACAATAAGTGGCACAAGCATTCCCGTAACCAAATATCCTTCTTCTACTTCGTGGCCTTTAATAATTGCGAAAATAAATTCTACACCAAGACCTACCACATAGGAAACAACCACTAACGGCAAGACCGTCCAAGCACCCAATATAAAGTTATCCCAAGTAAAAAAGTTGCCTAATGGATCCAATCTTAAAGTGGCATCGATAGCTGCATAATGCTGATAGCCCGCATTGAATATTCCAAATATCAAACATGGAATAAGCGCCATAATAACGGTGTTCATGGTACGCTTCAAATCATCTACCACACGCACGTGTGAACCGGAATGCGTCGTTTCATTCGGTGTATATAAAAAGGTATGCAGTGCATTGAACGCAGGAGCCATTTTGGTTCCTTTGTACTTTTCCTTTAGCTTATGTAAATTCTGTTTCAATCCCATAGCGATTATCCTATTTCTTTATACATTAAATCAAGACCGTTCCTGATAATTTGTTGGTGTGGCTGCTTGCTCACGCAAACAAATTCAGTAAGCGAAAAATCTTCTGGAGCCACTTCATACATTCCCAAAGCTTCCATTTCATCCAAATCCTGAACCATACAGGCTTTCAATATTTGCATTGGGTAAATATCAAGCGGAAATACTTCTTCATAAACACCTGTCACCACAAAAGCACGGTGCTCTCCGTTAGTATTGGTATTAAGATCAAATTTTTTGTTTGGCATTAACCAAGAAAAGGTAAGCGCTCTTGAAGATGAAATTTTATCAAAAACTGGCTTATTCCAGCCAAACAATTCATAATCGTCACCTTCTGGAATTACAGTTACCGTGTTGCTGTAATAGCCCAAATGCCCTTTCGGGGAAATCTTCTTCCCTGTAAGCACATCGCCACTGATTACGCGAACGTTTTCGTCTTTCAGCCCAGAGTCGTACAAAAAGGTTGCCGCCTCTGAACCTATTCTAGTTTTATAATATTTTGGAGTCTTTACTTCAGAACCAGAAAGCGCAATGATACGTTCTGGGTTGAATTTTCCCGTAAGCAATAACTCCCCGATAATTACAAGATCCTGTGGCGCAATGGTCCAAACAATCTCGCCTTTATTAACGGGACCCAGTTTGTTTATTTGTGTACCCACATTCCCTGCAGGATGCGGCCCAGAAATATTGTGAAGTAAAATATCTTTCAAACCTTTAAAAGGAGAGCTTCCGCTTTTAGCAACCCCAACGTGCACTTGCCCTTTGGTAAGTTTGCTAAGTGCGGTTACGGCAGCCTGAAGTTCCTTTTCTTTTCCTTTTAAAGAAAAATCAAAGTCATTTGCCAATGGCGAAGTGCTCAATGCCGAAACAAAGATGTCTCTTGGCTCCTGTTCCGTATTTGCAACTACCGCATAAGGGCGCTGCATAATAAACGGCCAGCATCCAGACTCCAGTAAGCGGGTTTTAATAGCCTCAGCACTTGAAGATTCTGGGCTCAAAATGCCAAAATCCTTAAAAGTGTCCTGTGGATCTGCTTCAATGATAATTTCTTTGATTACGCGTTTCGCGCCGCGTTCTATTTTGGTAAGCGTTCCGCTAACGGGTGAAACAAACTTTAGCAGTTCGTTGCTTTTCGAGTAGAAAATGGTATCACCAGCTTGAACTTTTCCACCTTCACGAACCACCATTTTTGGGGTAATAAGATGAAAATCGGATGGTCTTATTGCGAAAGTTCTTGATCGCGGGGCGCTAGATAGCGTTTTCTCTGCTTCGCCTTTTAATTTGATGGTAAGACCCTTTTTAATCTTAATGTCTTTGGACATAAATATGGATATTAATAATGCCTTTATAATACCCTATTACCCCTCAAAACTAATGCGCGGGGAATAAGGGCGTGCAAATTTATAAATTAAATATACCATTGCACAATAAAAGGGTATAATTTTCTATGTTAAAATAGAGTAGATTGCTATTTTTAACTGCTTACACATTAGGAAGAGGATTTGATGGAGGAAAATCTTTTTAAGAAATTGTCTGCAAAATACCAGTAACAAACTAATTATTAATCAATTTGCATTGGATTAATTGTTTATTTCTTCGACAAAACTTAAAGAAGTAATCTAAAATCTCTTGTAAATAAATGTCAGTCAAGAAGACCTTTTGAAGAGAACTAAAAGTAAGGTGTTGGTTTAGTAATATTGGCATAAATACCTCTGTTGCCCAATACGCTTTTTAGCGTGCTAGATAAAGCTAACAGTTTAATTTTAGTGCATTACAGCAAGGTTCTTAAAACTAAAAAGCACAGCATCTTTAAACTTTTTACTAAAAAAATTACCCAAAAGTATGCTCCGCAACTAGTTTCACTACTCGAGTAGTGACTGGAGTCGACATAAACTCTTTTACTTGTATTCGCATAACTAGTTATTTAAGTTAATGTCGGATTGTGAAAATTTAAATAAACAGCAGCTGACAGCCTTCTTGATCTGCTCTATTATAGAAGTCCCCAATAGTTAAAATACCATCTAATTCATCAATTAAATCTTCTCTTTTAAGATGGAACATATCCACGGCGAGCTTACAGCCCCATAGCTTACAACCAGAATCGGAAAGAATCTCTAAAAACTCTCCAATGGGAGGCATATCCAACTTCTCCATTTCTTTCTTCATCATGCTGGTCGCCAAGGCTTCCATACCCGGCAATCCTCCTAACATGGTAGGCATGTGCATGGCGGGGTTACCAACTGTAGCTACATGTAGATGCTCTAGCTTTTTTTTCTGAATGGCCTCCAAACCAAAAAACGTGAAAAATATTTCGGATTCTATACCTTCCATACGTGCGCCATTGGCCATTATAAAGGCTGCATATGCATTCTCTATAGTTCCTTTGGATAGTATGAAAAGCATTTTTCTAACTTTTGTGCTCATAATGTTGTGCTTTTATTTTATTAAATACAGCTCTTTGGTTTTGGTACACCGGCTATTTTAGTTGATATTTTTAATGGTCCACCAGGGAACAGATTGTAAAATTCCTTGATATCTATTATCCCACTTTTTTTTATGCCTCTTATAGATAAGGCAACATCTTTCTTAACTTGTTCTTGAATCCAATTAAGTACTTCCCAGTGCTTATCAGTTAATTCAATATTGTTTTCATTAGCTATTTCTTTAGCTATTTCCTTGTTCCATTGAGATAGATCTGTTAAATACCCATCTTCTGTAACATCTAATCTAATTCCTGCTATGTTTAAATCCATAATAATTGTTTTTAATTAATTTTTTTTCCTTTTAAACTCATATTTCTACTTACCATTGGTATAGGTATTCCCTTTAAAAGCATATTCCAATAAATCCACCTAAAAGCTAATTTACCCCAATGATTGAAAATACTTTCTTTTAAAAGCTTTAGAGGGCCAATACCGGCAATTGGAAAAGTACCTTCTAATGGCTCATACTTGTAATTGAAATCAATCAACAATGCTTTGTTATTGCCGGTTTCAATAAAACAGTTTGCATGACCATCAAACTCTTTTTTTAAAGGTTTGCCTGCTATATATAATAAAATGTTATCGGTTAAAGTTTCTGATGCAAAATGGGCAACAGAACCAGCTTTAGATGCCGGAACATTAGTAGCATCACCGATTACAAATACGTTTTCATAATCAAGCGATTGCAATGTGGTATGATGTGTGGGAACAAAATTTAAATCGTCTCCCATTCCGGAGCGTTCAATAACTTCATCACCCATATTGGTTGGTACCGTAACAAGTAAATCAAAGTCAACAGTGGTATCGCCATAATCAACAATTTGATTTTTCTCATTATCAACTCTTTCAATATTGAAGTCTGTAACAACCTTAATGTTTTTCTCTTTCATTAAATGGCTTAGAGCTGCTGTTGCTTTAGGTTTGGTAAATGCGCCTCCAAGCGGAGTAACATACGTTAAGTCAACTTTATCTCTCATTCCTTTTTTTGTAAAATAAGAATCAGCTAAAAAAACAAACTCTAGCGGTGCTACAGGGCATTTAATAGGCATTTCGGTAAAGTGCACAACCATTTTACCGCCTTTCCAGTCTCGTAGCTTGTTTCGCAGAGCTAAGGAACCTTCATAGGTATAAAAGTCGAATACGGTTTTATGCCAATTTTCCCCCTTCATTCCTTCAGTTTCTTGTGGTGCAATTTTACAGCCCGTTGCAACAATTAAAATGTCATATTGCAACGTCTCGTCTTCCAATTCAACTTTATTTTCCTCCGGGAAAATTTGTTCGATTTTCTTCTGAATATAGTTCACGCCTTTTGGAATGAATTTTTTACCAACTTTTTTTACTTGATCTTCTGTGTATATATCAAAAGGTAAAAACAAAAAACCCGGTTGGTAATAATGTGTTGCATACTGATCTACAATTGTGATGCTCCAATCTTTTTTATCAAGTTTTGAAACTAGATGATTGGCCATCATGGTTCCAGATGTACCTGCTCCTAGAATGACTAAATTTTTCATTATATGCTTATTTATCTGTAAAATTAAAGCGATAAACTCACAATTTTTATGATAAAAATCATCTAAGGGCATACAAATAGTTATAAATGCAATTGGAAATACCAAAGGAATAAAATGGAACACCCATTCGTTATTTTAGGACGGGTCCCATTGTGGTTTTACTAAAAGTTTACTTAAGTGATATGTAAGGAATAATTAAGGTTTACTTGAAGTGTATGTAAGTAATTTCTACAAAAGACCTTGGTTTTAATACTTTCAAAATAAACAATGCCACAAACATTGATTTTATGCCCAAAACCCATTATATGGAAAAGGCACAAAATTTGTTATCTTAGCTTTTTAAATTCTTGTTATGTCAAAAACACTTGCCGCTACCCTTCTCATATTGCTCATCGTCTTTCCTGCTCTCTCCCAAATCGTGGAAAAAGTAGAACCGTCATACATTAGCACCATCCAGTTCAGTGGTGGTACAGACCAAAGTCAACTGCCCATTATAAACTTGGGAAGCAGACTAATGCTTTCTTTTGATGCACTCAATGGCGATGAGGAAGATTACTATTACACCATAACCCATTACAATTTTGACTGGACCCCCACAGATCTTGCCAAAAGCGAATACCTAGATGGTTTTGATGATGTACGTATAGACAATTATCAAAACTCGGTAAATACATTGCAAATATTTTCGCATTACGAACTCACCATACCCAACCGGGACACCCGCGAAATAAGAAAAAGTGGTAACTATCTACTCAGTATTTTTAATAGTGATGGCGAACTAATTTTCACCCGGAAATTTTTGGTGATGGAAAACATAGCACAAGTTGGTGTAGAAATAAAACGAGCCCGAAACCTGAAAGTAATCAATGAAAAACAAGTAGTTCAGTTTATTATAAATTCACCAGACCTCCTGTTGATTAACCCAAAGCAAACAGTTAAAACCCTTGTACTACAAAACAGCAACCTTAATACCGCCCTTACAGATTTGGTGCCACAGTACACTATGGGCAACGAGTTGATTTATAGATACGATACAGAAGCTTACTTCGGTGGTGGCAATGAATACCTTGCATTTGACAATAAAGACGAGCGCTCCGCCACAAACGGCGTGCGTTCCATAGACCTTACAGATGTTTATGAAAACTACCTTTATACAGACATTCCTCGATACGATAGAGTCTATACATACAATCCTGATTTGAATGGGAATTTTCAGGTCCGTAATGTAGATGCAAGAAATCAAGCTTTAGAAGCCGAATATGTTCGTATGCACTTCAACTTGCAGTATTATGATGATCTTGGCGATAAGGAGCTTCACATTTATGGTAATTTCAACAATTGGACCATAGACGGAAGCACCTATTTGAAATATGACCCAAAAACAGACAGCTACAGAAACACCCGTCTATTTAAACAAGGATACTACAACTATAAATATGTGGTAGTAAACCGTGACGGAAGTATTGACCAAGGCGCAGTGAGCGGTGATTTCTGGCAGACTGAAAACAATTATACCGTAGTGGTTTATTTTCGTGATTTAGGAGCTCGGTATGACCGCATCATAGGTATAGGCTATGCAAATTCTACAAATATCACGAGCAATTAGTAAAGCGAAATTGCTTCAATCCATATAAACCGAAGTAAGTATCGCGAATTTAAAAAAGGCTATGAAACGGAAAAAAAACACAGCCTCCCACGGAAGAAAGTCCTGGCAATATCGCGGGACAAAGTGTTTGAATTGTGGGCAGCCGCTAGACGTTAGCGATATTTATTGCCCGTATTGCTCGCAACTGAACAGTATCAAGCAACTCTCAGCCAAAGATTTTTTTGCGGAATTCCTAAGTAGCATCTTAGTTTACGATTCCCGATTGCGAAAAACACTGAAATATCTTCTGTTTCGTCCAGGTGTAATCACAAGAAATTACGCACAAGGACAAAGATTGAAATACGCCAACCCCTTCCGATTCTTTTTGAGTGTATCTATCATCTATTTTTTAGTTACTGGGTTTATTGATGTTATCACTCCAAATACAGAAAATGATAGTATAAATTCTGAAACAAAAAACGGATTTAATGTTATGATGGATTCCATTAGTTCAAATACCTCACGAACAATTAATTTTGCAGACTCCATCAATAAGCAACAATCTAACAAACAATTGAAATATTATTCAGAGAAAGAATTAGATGCTATGTCTGCCTTGGAAAGTTACAAAGAAAGGTTTACACTCTACAATAATTTTTATGGGGAACACAAAATAAAGAATCCCGTAATCGCACTGGATAGCATGCATCACAGGAATACAGCAATCAACAGATGGGTTTATTCAAAAAACACGACGGTGGAAAAAATAAGTGAAGATCCTGCAGAATTCATACAATTTATAGTTGCCAAAATACCTTTTTTTCTTTTCTTCTTTACACCTTTATTTGCGCTGTTTTTTTGGTTAATATATTCTTGGAAAAAATACACCTATATGGAACACACAGTTTTCATCTTTCATATATTTAGTTTTATATTTCTAGCTTTACTTATAGCAATAATCCCAGACCTTCTAATTGGAAGTAAATTCTTGGTTGGATTCTTATTCATTTTTATTGGTCCATTCTATTTTTATAAAGCATTACGAAATTTTTACCAGCAAAGCAGAGCACTAACTCTATTAAAATTTGTATTTTTAAGCACTGTATTCGTAATAGGATTAACTTTTACAGCAATAATTTTTGTAGCAGCAAGCGCAGCAATCTATTAAAAATGGTACAACAAGTAACACAAGGAATTAAAATTTCGGTAAAGACCGAGTTTGATGGTACGTTTTACAAAAACCGTAAAATGCAATATGCATTTGCCTATAATGTGACCATTGAGAACCAAAGCAAAGATACGGTTCAGCTAACATCGCGCAGCTGGAAAATCAAGGATTCACTTAACAATACTGAAATTGTGGAAGGCGAAGGTGTGATAGGCCAAAAACCAATACTCTCTCCTGGAGAAAAACACTCTTACACCAGTGGTTGCCTTCTATTTTCACCTTTTGGCTCAATGAAAGGCCACTATAATATGGTCAACTTTACAACTACCAGAAAGTTCCGGGTTTCCATTCCGCTTTTCAATTTGAGTGCCCCCTTTTCAATGAACTAGAGCCTTTCCCAAGCTCAAAAAAGTTAAAAACTCAATTCTGATTATTGATTACTGAATTACTGATTTTATTTGTCTGCAAATCCTCATAGCGCATCTCTATAGATTCTTTCTTTCTTATAATTTGGGTAATGCTTTTTGTTTTTATGAAACCTCGATCCATAATTAAGTTACTGTTTGAATTTCCTTCCCCGGCGGTTTTGTGAAATTGAAGAGTTTCTTCTTGCGAAGGTTTTATTGTTTCAAACAAAAATTCTGAAAACCACTGTTCACGTTTTTTCTTGAGATTTTCTGGATATAGGGGCGAGGAAGACCAGATTTGTGGTGCAAGGGGTTCTTCTGAAAAATGATAGTCCAAACCATCCCAAACTAGCCGAAATAATTGCACTTCGGTTTTCCAATCCACTATAATTGCTGTAAATGGTTCTATTTCGTTGAAATCATAGTTTTCGATTTCGGTTTTTAAATTTTCGGTTTTCAATAAATCCTTTACTACCACTCCTCTACTCATTCTGTAAAAAGGTTTGCGCTCGTGAGCAACAAAACCACCGTTCATTAAAGTTACGGTTCTTTTCTTTTCACTTACACCAATCCAAGTTCCTCCAGCTACGGCATCTTTTGGGTAAAGCAATTTCACGCCATCTTCTTCATAAATTTCTGGCGGAAAAGTTTCGCGTCCAGGAGCTTCATCACGGTTAGAAGTCAATATAAAATCGTTGTTTGATTTTGGTATAAAAGTTACGGTACACATATTTTAAAAAGTATTCAGTAAAACTAATTAATAATTCAAATTAAGTCATTGCAATCACTATACTTTTTACTTAAGCACATTTAAAAACTGCCTACTGCTACTGAATCCTGAACACTAAAAATTTTGTACCTTTGCAATCTTCATAAACACAAAAAATAAAAAGTTATGGGTAATGGATTTTTTAAAGTACCAATCGCTGTAAATGAACCTATAAAAAGCTATGCGCCAGGTTCTCCAGAACGAGAAGAAGTACTTAAAACTTACAAAGAAATGTATAAGGCAAAAACAGAAGTGCCTTTATTTATTAACGGAAAAGAGGTTAAAACCAAGGAAACCGCAACTATGTCTCCTCCGCACGACCATAAGCACGTGTTGGGAAACTATCATAAAGCTACAAAGAAAAATGTGGAAGATGCTATTTCAGCAGCATTAGAAGCAAGAAAAAAATGGGCAGTAATGCCGTGGGAACAACGCGCAGGCATCTTCCTGCGTGCTGCAGAATTAATTGCCGGTCCATACAGAGCTAAGCTAAACGCTGCAACAATGCTCGCCCAGTCAAAAAATATTTATCAAGCCGAAATTGATTCAGCTTGCGAGATTATAGATTTCTTAAGATACAACGTTCAATATATGACTGAAATCTATGCGGAACAGCCAGAATCTACATCTGCCGCCTGGAACCGTATTGAATACAGACCTTTGGAAGGTTTTATTTATGCTATAACTCCATTTAACTTTACGGCTATCGCCGGAAACCTTCCCTCAAGCGCAGCGTTGATGGGCAATGTTGTTGTTTGGAAACCGAGTAATTCTCAAGTTTATTCGGCAAAAGTTTTGATGGATATTTTCCGTGAAGCTGGTGTTCCTGCAGGAGTTATCAATATGGTAATGGGTGATCCCGCAATGATTTCGGATACGCTTATGGCAAGCCCAGATTTCAGTGGGGTTCACTTTACAGGTTCTACAGGTGTTTTCCAGGGAATTTGGAAAAAAATTGGCGACAACATTAAAAACTACAAAACCTATCCTCGTATTGTTGGGGAAACTGGAGGTAAAGATTTCATTGTGGCGCATCAATCATCAAACCCAAAGCAAGTTGCAACCGCAATGAGTCGCGGCGCTTTTGAATATCAAGGTCAAAAATGTAGTGCAGCTAGCCGATGCTATATTTCAAAAAGCATTTGGGATGACGTTAAAAACTATTTGGTTGACGATATCCGTTCCTTTAAAATGGGAACTCCAGAAGACATGGGCAACTTCATAAACGCCGTTATCAGCGAAAGTTCTTTTGACAAACTTGCAAGCTATATTGATGCAGCCAAAAAAGACAAAGGAGCTGAAATAATTGCAGGTGGAAATTATGACAAGAGCAAAGGTTACTTTATTGAACCTACGGTAATTGTGGTAAAAGACCCAAAATATACTACAATGTGCACGGAGCTTTTTGGACCTGTACTTACAGTATATGTTTATGATGATAAGAAATGGGAAGAAACCCTGCATTTGGTTGATGAAACGAGTGAATACGCTTTAACGGGAGCCGTTTTCAGTGAAGACAGATATGCTTTGGAAGAAGCCGTTAAAATTCTTGAAAATGCTGCAGGTAACTTCTATATCAACGACAAACCTACGGGAGCTGTTGTTGGTCAGCAGCCTTTCGGTGGTGCCCGCGCAAGTGGAACGAATGATAAAGCTGGAAGCAAACAAAACCTATATAGATGGATTTCGCCAAGAATGGTGAAGGAAACCTTTGTTTCTCCAATAGATTATAGATACCCCTTCTTGGGATAAATTGTAATTAAAATTTAAAAAGCCTCGGTTTCCATTAGGAACCGAGGCTTTTTTTATGATTATAAAATACTCTTTAATTTAAAAGAAAGCTAACGTTTACAGTTGTTCTGATTTCCATTTCGCCAGGCGATATGGTTTGTTGGCTTCCACCACTTTCATCGGCCATCATTGTGCTCTTATACATCATTGGTTGTGGTCCACCACTGTTTCTGAACTCACTTATTGAAACAGCCTTACCAACTGATTGATTTAAAACAGAAGCGTATTCTTCAGCTTTCATTTTAGCGTTTTCTACAGCCTTTTTACGTGCTTGACTTTCCAATACTTCTTTGTTTGAAGAAGAAAATGACACGCCGTCTATTCTATTAATACCAGTATCCAAAAGTCCTTTCATTACTGGTTCATATTTTTTTAAATCACGCAGCTTTACAGAAAGTGATTGGTTGGCAGCAAAAGTGTATGTTTTACTGTTGTAGTCATAATTTTTACTGAGGTTCATATACTCAGTGCGAACATCTTTATCGGCAATATCCATTTTCTTTAGAAACTTTAAAACTTCATTGATGGTTGCATCGTTTTGTTCTTTCAATGTTTTGGTATTCTCGCCAGTATTTTCTACTCGAATATTAATAGTAACCTCATCAGGAACCGTGCGAACAATGCCTTCGCCAGTTACGTCTATTGTTGGTGGTGGTAATGTATTTTGCGCCATCATAGTTGTGGTTGTTATTGCTAAAATTAAAAGGGTTTTAAATGTTTTCATATTTTTCAATTTTTATTTTTTTGTCTTTATTATATTTTTTTTCTTCTTTATATTTTCCCCAATTTATGCATAATGAATAAAATAATTAAAGGGATAGCCAACAATACCACAATCCACAAACTTGTTACAAACAAAGAAGGTGCAAATACAAGTGTTAGCACATAACCTCCAACTGCTCCACCAATGTGGGCGTCGTGGCCAACGTTTCCCAATCTTTTTTTCATTCCGTAGATAGAATACAACAAATATGCCATTCCAAAAAGCCAAGCGGGAATCGGGATGGGAATAAAGAAAAGGTATAGCCCCATATCCGGAAAAAACAAAATAGCAGAATACAATACGCCCATTACCGCACCACTCGCCCCTATTGCGCTGTAATGATATTCATCTTTGTGGAAATAAAAGGAGAGCAGATTACCAATAAGTAAACTCGCTACATAAATTATCACAAAATAAGTAACCCCAACACTCATTATAACCACTGGAGCAAAAAAGTAAAGCGTAAGCATATTAAACAACAAATGTGAGAAATCTGCATGCAAAAAAGCGGAGCTGAACATTCGTATCTGCTCACCACGGCGAATTCCCGCGATATTGAATTTATATTTTTCAAAGAAGGAAAAATCATTGAAGCCTTTCATTGAAATTATTACGTTGGCAGCGATGATTATAATTGTTGCGATATCTAAGTTTTGCATTTGAAGTAAGAAATTAGAAGTTAGAAATGGGAAGTGAAAAAATAAAAAGTAGAAAATTAGACGTCGAAAAAATGATTTTGAAATAAAGAAAATGTATTTCTAATTTCACACTTCGTATTTCGTATTTCGTATTTCTCATTTTAGATTCTTCTTAGCAGTTTTTATAGAAGCTACAACAATAGCAACAATTTCATTTGCCTCTTTGTTTAATCTTTGTAAAGTTTCTTGATTATCTTTTAAAATGGATATAAACATTTCTAACCAAAACGCACTTTCATCAGCTTCTTCCTCAACAATTTTCAGTTTGTTAATAAAATCACGGGGTGATTTTCCTCGCAATGCAGCTCTATAATTGGCACCAACAGAACTAGAACTTTTAATCAATTGATGTACATATGCATTATACTCACGAGAATTGGGAATTTCAGCACAAAGACGCCAGCAATCCAAAGCAAATTTTTGGGTTCTTTGTTTTAACTCGACACTCATAATTTTTATTTCAAATTTACAACTTTAAATAAACGTTTTAAATACAAAATTTCCCATTTCAAATTTCAAATTTCAAATTTCAAATTTCTGACTTCTAACTTCCCATTTCAAACTTCCCATTTCGTATTTGGTATTTATTATTTCAAAAAACAGTAGTTTTGCGGTAATAATTTTTATGCAAAGATTGCTTTATATACTGGCTTATCCAATTCTTTGGCTACTTTCCATTCTGCCGATGCGCATTTTGTATATAAAATCCACTGCGCTCTATTTTTTGGTGTACCATATTGTTGGTTATCGCAAAAAAGTGGTGAAAGACAATTTGGCTTTGGCTTTTCCTGAAAAGACGCAGCAAGAAATAGACCGAATAGCAAAGCAATTCTTCAAACATTTATGCGATATTATTGTTGAAACCATAAAAGCCTTTACAATTTCTGAAAAAGAAATTCGGAAGCGGTTTGTGGTTACAAATGCTGAAATATTGGATCCATATTACGAAAATGACCGAAGCATTCTGCTTATGGCCGGCCATTATGGCAACTGGGAATGGAGCGGAATTTTGAACAAGTTGATGCAACATCAGGCACATGCCGTCTATAAACCTTTGGACAGCAAACAGTTTGATGCCTTGGTAAAAAAAACGCGGGAACATTTTGGGGGCATCATTGTTAGTAACAAAAAAATTGTGGGCGTCCTTTTTAGAAAGTGGAAAAAAGGAATTAAAACGCTAACGTATATTCTTTCCGATCAAACTCCAAAACTGGGTGCTTTCAAACACCGCGATACTTTTATGGGAATAAACGTCCCGATGTTTACCGGAACCGAGGAACTGGCAAAAAAGCTCGACTTTGCTGTACTTTATTTAAAAGTTGAAAAAGTGAAGCGCGGCTATTACACCGCAACGTTTGTTCCTTTGGTTGATAACCCAAAAGAATACCCAGATTTTCAAATAACACGAATATTTTTTGATGCTTTGGAAACCCAAATTCGTGAAAAACCGGAGTATTATTTATGGTCGCATAAACGGTGGAAGCTCAGGAATGTTTAAGGATTATGGAGATAAAACACTCTATATTTTTAATATCTTTACGGGATAACAGTGATAAAAGTTATTATATAACGAGTTGTGCACCATAATGAAAAAAGGACTCGAAATATTATTAATCCTATTGATGTTTAGCTGTTCAAGTAAATCACAAGTTGAATCTGATAAAATTGGAGCTGATTTTGATCTGAAAGATGGTATGATCTATCTGACTGTATTCAGAAGCGATATTGGATCTATAGTCGCATTTGATTTAAAGACAAATAAAATTGATTCTGTTACGAGCCCTGAAAAAGGCTATGATTTAAGACCTAGAATATCTTCTGACAGAAAAAGCATTTTGTATATCAGTGACCCTTCACCAAAAAAAGAACACCCTCATTTGATTCTTAAAAACTTAGTGACAAACTCAGTTGACACTATCTTAAAAAACCAACCATTTCTGACAGAAGCGATTTTCTCTAATGATGAAAAAGAAGCGTTCTTCTTTTGTGCTTCTGAATATAAGAACTATTCACCCATTGTTAGACCAATGAATCATGGATTTGACTTATATAGAGTAAACTTAGAGACAAAACGAGTATTGCAAATTACTGATAAGAAAGAATACGATATGCGACTTTTGAGGTTAGCAAATAATGGAGAATCAATTTATTGCACAATTCCACCAGAGGAAGGAATCGTGTCGATTTCAACCAAAACAGGTAAGAAGTCTAATATTGAATTTAAAGGAAGCCCAAGAAAACAGGTAGAAGGTTGGTTCAATTTAATTGCTTTAAAAACTGACTCTGCACTTTATGAAGCACCATATGAGATTTACGTACATGACTTTACTAAAGAGAAAAGCGAATTCATTCTAAGGTCACCAGACAATTCTCATTTTCAAGTTATCAGGACTGATACAACTTGGAACAATTTGACATTTACCACAAGTAGCAACGGATTATTCATGTACAATAGGAAATCAAAAGAAGTAACGGATTTGAAAGAAATAATATTCAAATAACGGTACACAACAATCGCTATAAAAACATGCCCTTCGGGACACGTTTCATAGCGGGGACGTTGCCAGTAATTTGAACAAACTCAAATCTGAAAATAGAATTTTATGGAAAAACATTTTGAACTTTCTGATTCTGACTTTGAAAATAAGTTTATTAATTGCGAATTAAATCCATCTGATTTTACTCACGAAGCTCACTTGAGATTGGCTTGGATTAACATAAAAAAATACGGAATTAAACAAGCTGAAAAAAATATTCAAATCGGATTGAAAAACTTTGTGGAATTTGTGGGAGCGAAAGACAAATACAATGTGACTTTAACTTTGGCAGCAATAAAAGCAGTTTATCATTTTATGCTCAAATCAAAATCTGACAATTTTAAAAATTTTATAACGGAATTCCCACGACTGAAAAACAATTTTAAGGACTTAATGTCTTGTCATTATGGATTTGACATTTACAATTCTGATAAAGCCAAAACGGAATTTTTAGAACCTGATTTGGTTCCATTTGATTAATAAATCAGAATAAAAACTACTGGCAACATGCGTATATAACATATAAATAAAGTATCAAAATTGTAAAATGCCTTCTCCAAATATTTCGGGAGAAGGCGTTTTTTATTCTTAATCGCTCAGGTTTTCGCTAAACGCCTGCAACCTCTTTTATTTCTCCAATGATCCTATCCGCCAAAGCATCTGCTTCTTCCTGGCTTTTCGCTTCAGTATAAATCCGGATAATAGGCTCTGTATTTGATTTTCGAAGATGCACCCAGTTTTCCGCAAAGTCAATTTTTAAACCATCAATTGTATTAATATCCTGCACCTTCGCTGAAGCTTCGGTGGAACGCGGGTCAGCGGAATATTTTGCTTCCATCGCTTTTAAGATTGCATCAACATCCAACTGTGGCGTTAATTCAATCTTCTTTTTGCTCATAAAATAAGCGGTATATTTTTTTCTCAGTTCGCTCACGGCAATTTTTTCTTCTGCCAAAAAGCTTAAAAACAAAGCAATTCCCACCAAACTGTCGCGACCGTAATGAAGCTCTGGATAGATAATGCCACCATTGCCCTCACCTCCTATCACTGCATTGGTTTCTTTCATCAATTCAACTACGTTCACTTCACCAACTGCGCTTGCTGTATAAGTTCCGCCGTGTTTTTCGGTAACATCGCGCAATGCACGGGAAGATGACATATTTGAAACTGTATTTCCGGGAGTGTTTTGTAAAACATAATCGGCAACCGCAACCAGCGTATATTCCTCGCCAAACATTTCGCCTTTTTCATCCACAAAAGCAAGTCTATCAACATCAGGATCAACCACAATTCCGAAGTCGGCGTGGTTTTTTACAACACTTTCCATCAAATCGCCCAAATGTTCTTTCAAAGGTTCAGGATTGTGAGGAAATTGGCCGTTTGGCGTGCAATGCAGTTTGACGGGTTCCACGCCCAAAGCTTCCAAAAGTAACGGCACCGCAATTCCTCCCGTAGAATTCACCGCATCAACAACTACTTTAAACTTGCAACGCTTTATGGCATCTGCTTTTACCAAGGGAAGATTTAATATTTCATCAATATGCAAATCTATATACGCATCATTTTTATGGATTTCACCCAAATTATCAACCTCGGCAAATTCAATGGCTCCGTTTTCGGCAATATCAAGGATTTGTTGGCCAGCTTCCGCATTTAAAAATTCGCCTTTATTGTTCAATAATTTTAGTGCGTTCCACTGTTTTGGATTGTGGCTTGCCGTTAAAATGATTCCGCCATCAGCGTGTTCCAAAGCAACCGCAACTTCAACTGTTGGGGTTGTGGAAAGGTTTAAATCAATAACCGTAATCCCCATCCCAACAAGTGTATTCATCACTAATTGTTGGATCATTTCGCCAGAAATCCGTGCATCACGGCCCACGACCACTTTATAAGTTTCTTTGTTGCGTTGTTGTTTTACCCAGCTTCCGTAGGCTGCGGCATATTTTACGGCATCAATTGGAGTTAAGTTTTCGCCTTGCGTTCCACCAATAGTTCCGCGAATTCCCGATATAGATTTTATAAGTGTCATTTTCTGAATTTATTTTTCAATTTTAAAAAGTAAAGCTCAAAGTAAGTGTAAGACAAATGAGCAATCAAAAGTGTTCCCGCGAAGGTAAGCAGGTGCAATAAAATTATGGTTAAAGTTTCATTAAGGTTTTGGAGAAATTCCAGTTTTAGGAACAAAAATACAACAGCGTTTAAAACAATGGCGTGAAACATATAGATTCCGTAGGAAATACTTCCGAAATGATGCAATATTTTATTGTTTACTTCCACTCCCCGATTGTTGAAAGCCAATGAATGGATAAAAAATCCGAAAAGTAAACAAGTGAACAATGCTCGAAGCCATAAAGGTTCAAACATAAACCAATCGGTTGCAAAATAAAGTAATGTAGCAATGCAAATGAATAAAGGAAAAACCGCCCAACGTTTTAAAAACTCCAACTTTTTCTTTTCTTCCAGAATAGCAACCACCCCACCTGAAAAGAGATAGAAAAATACAAAAGTGTATTTCCGCAGCACTTCAAAAACATCGGACCAATAAAGGATGAAATAGCCAAGCAGCAAAAGGCTTAAAACGCGTAAAATCCATTTCACATTTATAAAAAATAATAAAGGTGCAATCACGAGGTAAAATTGTTCCTCAATCCCGATGGACCAGAGAATTTCTAGTATTCCACCGGGTTCGTAGATTTTTGCAAATACATTCGGAAGAAAGAAAACGTTGTAAAAAAGGGCTTCTTCCCAAGTGTAATTTATTTCAAAAGGAATGTTTAAAAAAGGTAAAAGCGCATTGTAGAAAAGCAATCCAAAAATCAAAACGAGATAGTACAGTGGGAAAATCCGCAGAATCCTCCGTATATAAAAATCTTTTATGGAGAAAGCATTCCTAATTTTTGCACGATAAATAAGCCGAATTATCAAAAAACCGCTGAGCACAAAAAACATATACACAGCCTCCAAACCACGGTGATAAATGGGAAGTCCATCAAAATAAGGGAGTCCCTGATTGGCGGAAAGCTGTGGCAAGTGAAAAAGCAACACAAAGGAAGCAAGAAAAAACCGCAGTGGGTCCAAATTTGGTAACCTGTTCAATTTTCAGTTTTTACAGATCAAAAATACATATATTTATTGAATGAATTTTTTGGCACACATCTATCTCTCCGGAGATGAGGAAGAGGTTATCATCGGTAACTTTATTGCGGATGGCATTAAAGGAAAACGTTATTTAAAATTTCCGCCAGCCATCGCAAAGGGAATATTGCTGCACCGTGCCATCGATACCTTTACCGATGCACACCCAACGGTACACCAAAGCACGGCACGGCTTCACAAAAATTACAGTCATTACAGCGGGGTGATTGTAGATATCCTTTACGATCATTTTTTGGCTAAAAACTGGAGTAAATACTCAGATAAACCATTAGAGGAATATGTGCAGGATTTTTATGAACTGCTTCGGAAAAATTTCACAATCCTTCCTGCGCGAATCCAACGAATGATGCCCTATATGATTGCGGATAATTGGCTGTTAAGCTATGCCACTGTTGAAGGAATCAGTAAAATTTTAGCGCAAATGAACGTTCGGACAAAAGGAATTTCAAAAATGAATCTCGCCGTTGCGGAACTTGAAGAATATTACGAAGAATTTGAAGCTGAATTCACTTCCTTTTTTGACGAATTGATTGCTTTTTCCAACCAAAAACTAAACGAACTATGAAGCTCTCCTATCTTTTCTCAATTGCTTTCCTGATTTTTTCCTGCAAAGAAAAACCCAAAGCACAAACCTTAGTTGAAAAACCCAAAGTAGAAGCAAAACAAGCTGTTATTGCTGACAGTGCAATGGTAGTTTCTGCACGATTGGAAGCCTCAAAAATTGGTATAGAAATACTTAAAATGGGTGGAAATGCCTTTGATGCGATGATAGCCACAAACATGGCTTTAGCGCTAACCTACCCCAACGCTGGTAACCTTGCCGGCGGTGGATTTATGGTTTATAGAACCCAACACGGCGAAATTGGCACTTTGGACTATCGCGAAAAAGCTCCTATGGCAGCCACAAAAAATATGTATCTTGATAAAGACGGAAACGTTATTCCCAACAAAAGTTCAATTGGTGCTATGTCAGTAAGCGTTCCGGGAACTGTCGCCGGGATGTTTGCAACGCACGAAAAGTTTGGAAGTTTACCGATAGAAGTTATTCTAAAACCTGTGATTGAACTTGCCAAAAAAGGATATATAATCACCGAACATGAGGCTAAAGAACTAGAAATCTATATACCATATTTTGAAAAAGTAAACGGAGAAACCATTCTTTACACTAAAGAGTTAAAAGCAGGCGATACATTGAAAAATGTTGCTTTAGCAAACACATTGGAACGAATTTCCAAAAACGGCAGAGCCGAATTTTACAGTGGTGAAACGGGACAAAAACTCGTTTCGTTTTTGAAAAAAAAAGAAGGTATTATCACTTTAAAAGATTTGGAAGCCTACGAAGCTCAATGGCGTGAACCTATTGTTTTTAAGTATAAGGATTTAAAAGTAATCTCCATGGCACCACCGTCCAGTGGTGGCATCTGTTTGGCGCAGATTTTAAAAATGGTGGAGCCCTTTCCAGTTTCTGAATATGTGCATAATGGCGCCAAATACATTCAGTTGCTTTCAGAGGTGGAGCGCCGCGCATATGCAGATAGAAGTTATTATCTGGGCGACCCAGATTTTGTGGATATTCCAACAGATTCATTGCTTTCCGAAGCCTATCTTTCACAACGCATGGAAAATTTTTCCTTTGAAGCAGCAACGCCTTCCTCTGAAATAAAACCTGGGGTAATTATGGGTTATGAAAGCCCTGAAACTACACATTTCTCTATTGTTGATTCCTTTGGGAATGCAGTTTCCGTTACCACTACGCTCAATTCATCATTTGGGTCTTTATTATATATAAATGAACTCGGTTTCTTTTTAAACAATGAAATGGACGATTTCAGCGCAAAACCCGGAGAACCTAATATTTATGGATTGGTGGGCGGACAAGCAAATGCAATTGCACCACAAAAAAGAATGCTGAGTTCAATGACTCCCACCATTATTGAAAAAGACGGAAAATTATGGATGGTGTTAGGAACTCCTGGCGGTTCAACGATTATAACTTCTGTCGCGCAAACTATTTTAAATGTATATGAATTCAATATGAATATGCAAGAAGCCGTAGATGCCCCTCGCTTTCATCATCAATGGTTGCCGGATGTTATTCGGTATGAGTTTGAAAGGTTTCCGGAGGAACTAATTGAAGGACTGAAACAAATAGGCTATCCCGAAAACAAAGAAAGCGACCCAATAATAGGTAAAGTGGACGCAATATTAAAACTTCCCAATGGAAAACTTGAAGGAGGTGCCGATAATCGTGGTGATGATACGGCTGTTGGCTACTAAAAACACTTTTAATCGAAATGTTGTGCATTATGTCGAAAGGTGTATATTTGGGAAATAAAAAAGGTTAGATTTGAGGGAATTAACCACGGATTTTTAGAAAATTTAGATTGAGACCTTTTGAAAAAACTATTCATTTCTTCTTTTGCAGAAACTTATATAATCTTTTCTTTATCTCTTATTGCAGGAATTAATCATTCCAATTTTCTGTAATAATATTCTTGTTTCAAAAATCTCCGTTTTATTGTCTTTTTGCCAGTTTGGCAATGTTTAGCCTATGAGAAATAAATCTGTGTTCAAGGATTTGTATTCCATTATTACTTTTGTGATAAGTGGTGCAATCTGCGCAGGGCTTATTTTTTTACTCTACGACAAATACTTAAACACCCTTGGATTTGAAGAAAATATAAAGAAACTCACTTCAGTGTATATTGGCATCAGTGGCTTTTTATCTGCCATTTTAATGGTGTTTTTGGCTACTTCTGCTATGAACCAAAAATCATATAAAGCCAAAATAGTACACAGAATAAGCAAGACAACGCAAAAAATGCACAATTTCCGAACGATTGCGGAAATCTTGTTCACCTCAAATATATGGATGCCTGGTCTAAAGGATTATATGGAGAATGATTTCGCAAATCTTAGCTACTTTGATGTGAAGGAATTTTATAAAGGCAAGTCAAAACTGGCAATTGAATTCCTTCAGGAAACCCATCATTTTGGCGAAACCGAAAGCCTCTATTTAGAATTGAAATCGCTATTGATGACAGATCCAAAAGATAAAAAGATTCCAGAAACCATAAATTATCCTATTTCCTATAACAACAATATTATAGAGAAATGGGTTGAGCATAAAAGTGGTTCTGGTCTATGGTACGTTTTTGGCTATAAATTTGGAAATTACAAGGAATCACTAAATCTGGAATCCGTTTTTGAACGTCATAGGGAGAAAATTTTAACACTCGCCAACACTATTGACAATGATGTGTTTAGCAATTCATCGTTTAATGAAGTTTTTTTCTCAAAACTTTGGGAGTATCTAACGAAAGATGTAATTCCAAAACTCTCCCAATTTCAAAGTCATATAGACAGGAAAACACCACGATTGATTTATTACTTATACATCGTTTTTTTATTGCTAATGGTTTTTGGTGTGTTGGTTCCACTTACTTATTTGATGCTCAGTTTTTCAGTTTTCGTTGTAATTGTAAGCTATTCCATAGTAGTAAGTACAATTTTTTATGTTGCAGTTACATTTCATATTTTTCTTTCCAAGGAAGTAAATCGTTAAGTCTTTAAAAGTCTAATTTTTTCATCAAAAATTAACACCTACAGGATGCCATGCGTTCTTTATTTTCCTTTCTATTGAGTACCTTTGCAAGCTATGTCAAAAAATGAGGATTATATTGAAGTTTTGGGTGCGCGCGTCCACAACTTAAAGAACATTGACGTTCGTATTCCACGAGAAAAATTAGTAGTGATTACAGGGCTTTCCGGCAGTGGGAAATCCTCTTTGGCGTTTGATACTATTTATGCCGAAGGACAACGCCGATATATTGAAACTTTTTCGGCTTATGCACGTCAATTTCTCGGTAGTTTGGAACGCCCAGACGTAGATAAAATTGAAGGGCTTTCGCCTGTTATTGCTATTGAACAAAAGACAACAAGTAAAAGTCCGCGTTCCACCGTTGGTACCATTACTGAAATTTACGATTTTCTTCGCCTTTTTTATGCCCGAGCAAGTGACGCATATAGCTACAATACCGGCGAAAAGATGGTCAGTTACAGTGACGAGCAAATAAAACAACTTATCCTTGAAGATTTCGCTGATAAGAAAGTGAGTATTCTAGCTCCAGTGATTCGTTCCAGAAAAGGACATTATCGCGAACTATTCGAGCAGATTGCCAAACAAGGCTTTTTGAAAGTTCGCGTGGATGGCGAAGTACGTGATATTGTAAAGGGGATGAAAGTAGATCGCTACAAGACCCACGATATTGAAATTGTAATAGACCGGTTAAAGGTTTCCTTGGGAAATGATAATGACAAACGTCTTTCAGAAACCATAAATACCGCGATGTACCACGGTGAAGATGTTTTGATGGTTTTAGATAACGATACTGACGAGGCTCGCTATTTTAGCCGTTCGTTGATGTGTCCATCCTCAGGAGTTTCATATCCAAATCCAGAGCCAAACAACTTTTCTTTCAACTCCCCAAAAGGGATGTGCCCCAATTGCAAGGGACTTGGCAAACTTTATGAAGTAAACTTAAACAAGCTTGTTCCCAACGCTAAACTTTCAATAAAACAAGGTGCTTTGGCGCCTCACGGAGCACAAAAAAGCAGTTGGGTTTTTAAACAGTTGGAACTGATTGCGGAACGCTTCAATTTTAAAATGAGCGACCCTTTTGAAAGCATTCCAGAGCAAGCAAAAGACGTTATCTTTTTCGGAGGAAATGAAAAATTCGATATCGAATCCAAAAGTTTGGGCATCACCCGAAGCTATAAAATAGATTTTGAAGGCGTTGCTACCTTTATCCAAAATACATTTGATGCCAACGAGTCCACTTCCCTAAAACGCTGGGCAAAAGAATATATGGACAAAATTCCATGTCCTGAATGCAATGGTACAAGGCTTCGCAAAGAATCGCTTTACTTTAAAGTGAACGAAAAAAACATTGCCGAACTCGCCCATATGGATGTTGTAGAACTGGCTGAATGGTTTAAGAATCTCGAAAAAAACCTCTCTGAAACCCAACAAAAAATTGCTTCAGAAATTATTAAGGAAGTACGTTCAAGACTTCAGTTTTTGGTGGATGTTGGCTTAACCTACTTGGCTTTGGACCGAAGTTCAAAATCACTTTCCGGTGGCGAGGCACAGCGTATCCGTTTGGCAACACAAATTGGTTCACAATTGGTTGGCGTGCTTTATATTTTGGACGAACCCAGTATTGGCTTGCATCAACGCGACAATGAACGATTGATTTATTCACTGAAACAATTAAGGGAAATAGGCAATTCGGTAATTGTGGTGGAACACGACAAAGAAATGATTGAAAGTGCTGATCATGTAATAGACATCGGTCCAGCTGCTGGAAGGCATGGTGGTGAAATCGTTTCTGAAGGAACTCCAGATGAAATAAAACAGCACGATACCCTTACGGCAGCTTATCTAAACGGAAAAAAAGAAATCGAAATCCCAAAGAAACGCAGAAAAGGAAACGGCAAAACGCTAACCCTTAAAGGTGCTTCAGGAAACAATTTAAAAAATATTTCAGTTGATTTTCCTTTGGGAAAAATGATAGGTGTTACAGGTGTTTCGGGCAGCGGAAAAAGTACACTTATCAACGAGACCCTCTACCCTATTTTGAATGCGCATTTTTTCAACGGTGTAAAAAAGCCGATGCCGTATAAAAAGATTGAAGGTCTTGAGAACATTGACAAAGTAATAGACATCAACCAATCGCCAATTGGTAGAACACCACGGAGTAATCCTGCGACATATACTGGCGTTTTTTCGGAAATACGGAATCTTTTTGCCAAAACTTCTGAAGCGATGATTCGTGGTTATAAACCCGGACGATTCAGTTTCAATGTTGCCGGCGGTCGTTGTGAAACCTGTAAAGGTGCTGGTCTGCGAGTCATTGAAATGAATTTTCTTCCAGATGTTTATGTGGAGTGTGAAGCTTGCCAGGGCAAACGTTTCAACCGGGAAACGTTGGAGATTCGTTACAAGGGAAAATCAATTTTCGACGTTTTGGATATGACCATCAACGAAGCTTCAAGCTTTTTTGAAAACATTCCGAAAATATACAGGAAAATTAAAACCATAAAAGACGTTGGTCTGGGTTACATTACGCTCGGCCAACAGTCCACAACGCTTTCGGGTGGTGAGGCACAACGTATTAAACTTGCAACTGAACTTTCCAAGCGCGACACCGGAAATACTTTTTATATTCTTGACGAGCCTACGACAGGGCTTCATTTTGAGGATATTCGCGTATTGATGGTTGTATTGAACAAATTGGTGGAAAAAGGCAATACCGTACTTATAATTGAGCACAATCTAGACGTCATTAAAACCGTTGATTACATAATAGACATTGGTCCTGAAGGCGGAAAACAGGGTGGGAAAATTATGGCATTGGGCACTCCCGAAGAAATTGCGGACGACAAAAAAAGCTATACCGCCCGATTCCTTAAAAAAGAATTACATTAGAGGCTGTGTGCCATAAAGGTTGTGAAATACTGAGAACTGAATAATATGAGAGACGAACAAATACCAAAAAACTGGAATCAAGTAAAAACAAACGACTCGTGGGCCATTTTCAAAATAATGGGAGAGTTTGTAGGTGGTTATGAAAAAATGAGCCGCATTGGTCCTTGTGTTTCTATTTTTGGATCTGCCCGGACTAAACCCGATAATAAATATTATAAATTGGCAGAAAGCATCGCCAAAAAAATCACCGAAAATGGTTACGGAGTCATCACTGGCGGTGGCCCTGGAATTATGGAGGCTGGAAATAAAGGCGCGCATCTTGCGGGTGGAACTTCAGTTGGCTTGAATATTACACTTCCTTTTGAACAACACGACAATCCTTATATTGACAGCGACAAAAGTATAGATTTTGATTACTTTTTTGTTCGAAAGGTAATGTTCGTAAAATATTCTCAAGGTTTTGTAGTAATGCCAGGAGGCTTTGGAACATTAGATGAATTTTTCGAAGCTTTGACATTAATTCAAACCCATAAAATTGATAAATTCCCTCTGATACTTGTAGGTACAGAATTTTGGGGAGGACTTTTTGAATGGATAAAGTCTACGCTTTTGGAGGCCAATAACAACGTAAGTGCTGAGGATTTGGACTTGGTTCATATAGTGGACACAGAAGACGAAGTGCTCCAAATATTAAATGATTTTTACAACGAATACAATTTAAGTCCGAACTTTTAAATTCCCTCAATCTTTTTGATAATCAGAAGCATTTTATATAGCATATTTTTCTGTTTGACGTTTCAAGCAATGGCGCAGCACACCCTGAACATTGATGCCGCATTGAGTCCTTCGCAGAAAACGCTTTCCATTAAACAACAAATTACCTATAAAAACACTTCAGAAGATATTTTAAAGGAAATCTATCTTTTTGATTGGGCTAACAGTTTTTCGTCCAAAACTACACAGCTGGCAAAACGATTTTCCGAGAATTATGAAAGTGCATTTCATTTTGAGAAAAACGAAAACCGCGGAAGAACAGACATCGAAAAAATATATAATAACTCCGCTACTCCATTGCAATGGCAACGAGGCGATGCAGTTGATATTCTAAGAATTATCCCTGAAATTCCATTGAAACCCGGCGATAGTTATACCTTCAATTTAGAATACACCGTAAAAGTTTCCGATGATAAGTTTACGCGTTATGGGGTAAACAATCAGAATGACTACAAACTGCGCTATTGGTACATTGTTCCAGCCGTTTATAATGGTGAATGGCAAATTTTCAGCAATAAAAACATAGACGATTTATTTTTGGCACCTACGGAGTTTATAATTTCGCTACATCTTCCGAAACATTACACAGTTACTTCAGATTTTGATGAAATCTCTGAAAACATAACTGGAAATATAAAAACCACGGAACTATCGGGCAAAGATCGTACAAATGCGGTTTTGTATCTTGAAAAAAATCCAAACTTCGAAACCATTGAAACCGATAAACTAAAAATTGTAACCAATCTTCAAAATAGCAAGGTAAATCCGCCAGTGCAAGCGTTAATGATAGATCGGGTAGTTCGGTTTTTAGATTCCAAACTTGGCCCTTATCCTTTTGATAAAATGGTTATCAGTGAGACCGACTACAAAACCAATCCGGTTTATGGTCTAAACCAATTGCCTAGCTTCATCAGTCCATTTCCAGATGGTTTTGAATATGATATGGAACAGTTAAAAACCATAACACGCCATTATATTGACAATACTTTCATATTGAATTCCCGCGATGATTATTGGTTGCAGGATGCGTTACAGATTTATTTGATGATGGAATATGTGGATACCTATTATCCAAAAATGAAGATGATTGGCAATTTAAGTAATTGGTGGGTTATCCGTTGGGCACACTTGGCAGACCTAGAATTTAACGATCAATATTCTATGCTTTATATGAATATGGCTCGAGGCAACATCCACCAATCTTTGACAACACCAAAAGATTCCTTGTTAAAATTTAATATGAACATTGCTACGGGATATTATGGTGGGAGCGGCTTAAAGTATTTGGGTGATTTTTTAGGTGATGACATTTTGAATAAAAGCATAAAAGGGTTCTATTCCGAAAACAGATTGAAACCGATTGAATCTTCAGATTTTGAAGGATATCTATCTGAACAGACAGACCTTCCTATTAATTGGTTTTTTGAAGATTTTGTTGATACGCGAGCTACGATAGATTTTAAAATTAAAAAGGTAAAAAAGAAAGGAGATTCTTTAGAAGTTTTCATTAAAAACAATCGAAAAACAGAGCTTCCAATTTCTTTATATGGTCTCAATAAGGACGAAATTGTTTTTAAAACCTGGACAAAACCCATTGATAGTATTTCTTCCATTACCATTCCTGCGGCAAACATCAGGAAATTGGCACTGAATTACGAAGGAGAAATTCCAGAATACAATCGTAGAAATAATTTTAAATCAATAAATGGTTTGTTGAATAAACCTATTCAATTCAGGCTTTTCCAAGATGTGGAAGACCCAAACTACACCCAGTTTTTCTTTATGCCAATTTTTGAGTACAACCTTTATGATGGCGTTTCGGCAGGACTTCGGCTTTACAACAAAACAGTGCTGCCAAAAGCGGTTCATTATAGTTTGGAGCCACAATTTGGGTTTCGTTCCAAAACACTCGTGGGTCGTGCATCCATAAGTTATACCCAAATAATAGATGAAGGCAGTCTTTACTCTATGCGCTATGGTTTTTCTGGGAATTATTATTCCTATGATCGCGGATTATTTTACAAGCGTTTTACACCTTACATCACTTTTGCATTCAGAAATGATGATTTAAGGGATAACGAAAAACAATTCATCAATATCCGTAATGTAAATGTATATCAAGATGAAGATCCTAACAATCCAGATCAGGAACCAAATTACAGTGTTTTTAATCTGCAATATGTGTATTCTAACCCCAACCTAATTAATTATTTTAGGAGTGTGGTAGATTATGAAATATCATCAAAGTTCAGTAAGATTTCCGTGAATCTTGAATACCGAAAACTCTTTTTGAGCAATAGACAGTTGAATCTACGTTTCTTTGCAGGTGCTTTTCTTTTTAACGATACCCGTGAAGATGAAGATTTCTTTAGTTTCGCTTTGGACCGCCCCAATGATTATCTTTTTGATTATAATTATTATGGCCGTAGTGAAGACTCAGGACTATTCAGTCAACAATTAATTATTGCCGAAGGAGGATTTAAATCTCAATTAGAGCCCGCATTTGCGAACAGCTGGATAACGACCGTTAATGCAAGTACCAATATTTGGAAATGGATCTATGCTTATGGTGACGTAGGACTTGTACACAATAAGGCTCGCGGAACGAATGCCGTTTTTGACAGTGGAATTCGCCTTAGTTTGGTTGCCGATTATTTTGAGTTATATTTCCCTATATATTCCAGTTTGGGCTTTGAACCAAACTTGCCGCATTATGACGAAAAAGTTCGTTTCATTGTAACTTTAAGCCCGAAAACACTGCTAGGGCTTTTCACACGAAGGTGGTATTAATTAACCAGAAATTTCTAACTATTTATAATCATTAAGGATTTTCAAAAACTTTTTGTGCATTTCATATGTATAATCCAAATGCGTCACAATACGAAGTTTCCCCTGCCCCATGCCGCTAATTTTTATATTTTTCTGAAGTAAATCGTTCATGAATTTTTCTTCGGAAACATTTTCAGAGAGATAGAAAATTACAATATTTGTCTCGGTTGGTTCTACTTTTTTTATGTAAGATTGCTTTGAAAGCATTTCTGAAATTTCAGAAGCTTTTTTATGGTCTTCGGCCAAGCGATCCAAATGATTGTCCAAAGCATAAATACCTGCAGCAGCCATAAAACCTATTTGGCGCATTCCGCCACCCAGCACTTTACGTATGCGCATGGCTTTTTTCATAATTTCTTTTTTGCCAAGTAAAACGCTTCCCATTGGCGTGCCCAAACCTTTACTCAAACAAACCGAAATAGTATCGAACACCTTTCCATAGTCTTTTGGGTTTTGCTTCTGGGCAACCAAAGCATTCCAAATTCGCGCCCCATCCAGATGAAACCCCAATCCATGATTATCACAAACTTTACGGATCTTTTCAATTTCAGAAAAATCATAACATGCGCCGCCACCTTTATTTGTAGTGTTTTCTAAACAAACAAGACTCGTCAACGGACTGTGGTAAAAATCTGGGGGATTGATGTTTTCCTCAACCTGTAGAGCGGTAATCATTCCGCGATTTCCATCCAAAAGTTTACAAGAAACACCACTATTAAAAGACACGCCACCACCTTCGTAATTGTAAACATGTGCCCACTTATCAGCAATTAACTGTTCGCCAGGTTGGGTGTGCATTTTTATTGCTGCTTGGTTTGCCATACTTCCCGTTGGAAAAAAAAGTGCAGCATCCATCCCAAACATATCGGCAAGTTTTTGTTCCAGTTTGTTGGCAGTAGGGTCTTCTTTATAAACATCGTCGCCCACTTCAGCATTTATAATTGCTTGCATCATTCCCTGCGTGGGACGGGTTACGGTATCGCTTCTTAAATCTATAATCATATTTTTAGTTTTCCCGGAAAAACCTTCCGTTTTCTTCAAAATTCTTTATCATTTCTGAAAGATCGTTATCGAGCTTTATAAGCATCAATGATTTGTTGTGATCTGCATTTACATTTTTGTATTTGGAATTGTTGGTCAAATCAAATTCCCTAAAACTTTTTTCAAAAACGTTACCATCAAAAACAAATTTATACTCTTTATGGCAGGACTGTACAGACATATTATCAAAGGCGTTGTTGTCTACCTTTTCACCTTTATAAGGTTTCACATCTTCTGTCTTTAAGTCTTGTTTTTCCTTTAGCGCTTTCTTTATATTTTTGCTCATACCGATTGGAATAGGTTGAAAACTTCCACAATTATCAAATTTTTGAAACTTCAGCATATCTTCGCCATCCTTCCAAAAAACATAAACCGCATAATAAGTTGATTTTGAGGTGCAGTGTTTTCCATCAGGCATTACGAACATTTGGATATTTCCATCACAATAATCTTTTCTTAAAAAATATTCTGGGTGTTCTTGCATTTCAAGCTCCGCCATTTTTTGTGCAACAAGTGCATCAACAAAGGCTTCATCGTTTTGGGCAAGACAAATACTTGTTATAAATAATGCGAAAAAGAAAAACATTTTTTTCATTAAAGTGGTTTTTTATAGGATTTACAATGTCAGAAATAGGTATTTCTAAGAAAGTATAAAATTAGCCGAAAAATACTTCCCCCTCACGAAGTTAATAGTATTTTTGCATAAAATTCTTACCCCATTATGACCACAACAGACCAAATTAAAGACCTTAAGGTGCGGCTAGATGCCTTGAGGCGCTATCTTTGACATTGCTGGCAAAAGTATAGAAATTACTAACGACGAAGAAAAAACATTTGACCCAAATTTTTGGAACAATCCGCGTGAAGCGGAAGCTTTTATGAAAGTGTTGCGGACCAAAAAGAAATGGGTTACAGACTACGAAACCGCTACAAACCATACCGAAGAAGCCGAAATTCTGCTCGAGTTTTATAAAGAAGGCGAAGGCAAAGCAGAAAATGTAGATGCTGCTTATGCAAAGGCAGAAAGTGCAATTGAGGCACTGGAATTCCGTAATATGCTTGGCGAAGAGGGTGACGATATGAGTGCAGTGCTACAAATTACAGCAGGTGCCGGCGGTACCGAAAGCTGCGATTGGGCACAAATGCTGATGCGAATGTACTTAATGTGGGCACAAAAAAACGATTACAAGGTAAAAGAACTAAACTTTCAGGCTGGCGATGTTGCTGGTGTAAAAACAGTGACTTTAGAAATTGAGGGTGAATATGCCTTCGGTTGGTTAAAAAGTGAGAACGGCGTACATCGCTTGGTACGTATTTCGCCTTTTGATAGTAATGCGAAACGACACACCAGTTTTGCGAGTGTTTATGTTTATCCTCTTGTGGACGATACTATTGAGATTGAAATAAACCCTGCCGATATTTCCTGGGATTTTGCCCGAAGTAGCGGTGCTGGTGGACAAAACGTAAATAAGGTGGAAACCAAAGCCATCCTTACCCACCACCCTACCGGAATCATTATTCACAACAGCGAAACGCGAAGCCAATTGGACAATCGTGAAAAGGCGATGCAGATGTTGAAATCGCAGCTTTACGAGATTGAATTGCGCAAACAACTCGCCCAACGTGCAGAAATTGAAGACAGCAAACTAGCAATAGAATGGGGCTCGCAGATACGCAACTATGTTTTGCATCCCTATAAATTGGTAAAAGATGTACGCACAGCCCACGAAACTGGAAACACAGATGCTATGCTGGATGGTGAAATTGACGAGTTTTTAAAAGCTTATTTAATGATGACTGGGCAGAAGGAGAAGACAGATGAACTTTAGTAATTAATTATAAAAAACAAAGGGAACAAGATTTAAAAAAATCTTCGTTCCCTTTGCAAATCATATTCCTTCTGCTGGCATTATCCGTTTCGAAGTTTTACGGGTTTATTCTCAGCTGTTTAAACTTAAGCACCCCGATATGATAGTTCCATAAAAATACAAAATATTTTATTTTATTTATCTTAATATCAAAACTTTAACACATATTTTCAACTTCTTTTTCTTCCAATAAAAAAATCTACAGCCCAGAAAATCAACAATAATATTACGAATATTCCGCAAATATATTTAGCAGGTTCTAGTCCTCCATCGCCAATACCAATAAAACCAATAACTCCAAAAACTATGGCCAAAATAATATATGTCGCTTTCCAGTGAAGCATAGGAAGAAAATTGGGTTTAGTTGTTGTATAAAATCTAATTAAATTTAAAACAATTTTCTTTTAATTTTAACTAATAAGCAAACAATTTTAACACTAAACGTCAATTTTCAACTACTTCAAAATAACTTTTAGCAGATATAAATTGCCCAGAATCTGTATAACCTTCAATAGTTATCTCAAAATCACCTGCAACATCTGAAGTAAAAAAGGAAGTTGAATAACCTTCTTCTTCAAAAACCACATTAGGTTGCCAAAGCAGTTGCACCCTAAAATCTGGAATTCTTGAAAGTATATCTTTATCGTTATAGTCTGTACGGAACTGTACTTTTTTCTTGATAGCAGGAGGTAAATCCAGTTCTTTAACATAGCTTGATACAGTAGGAGCAAAATCGCCTTTTTTGGTTTCAACAGAAATAATACCACTATATATTTTTGGACCATAGCGATAAGGTTGGTTAATCACTCGTATACTTTTAATTTCACGTGAGTTGTAGTTTATCAAGTCTTCGTTGTTTTGTACTTGCATTCCATCCATAAGCACCAATGGTGGAATATCATTAAACTTAGCAACTCCGTTTGGATTGTAGGCATTGTTTACCGAAAACCTAATGTTTTCGCCAGTACCACGAACTGAAGCTAATGTAACAACTTCAACAAATGTTTCTTTAACCGAAGGGAAACGGGTGAAATCGTCCAATAAAAAAACCGTTCCCAAGTTATCGTAAAATGCTGGATTGAGTTTGTTGCTTAAAATACTGTCCTTTTTAATATCAAAATAGGCATTCTCTATCTGAACTTGCATGCTCCGCCCTTGTAACCAATCTTTTAAATTTGGATCCAACTTTAATACTTTTGAATCACTTTCAGCCAATTCAAAATTCTTTTTGTCCAAAACCAACGAATAATTGTTTGAATCTTTTTCAGAATCATTTAATTGAATAATGCTCTTTTCCTCATCATACCCTTCAGTTACCGAAAAGAAAAACCTTCCATTTGCATCGGTTTTGGCGATTTTAAAGACAAAGTCCTTTCCCGGAATAGTTAACGAAACATCTTTGTTTGCAATAGGCCTTCCATCTCCATTAGAAAGTACAATGCCTGAAATTAACTCGCCGCGAAGCTCAGGAACATAAAATATTCCAGAAGGAATGTCTTTTATCTCTTTCGATACATTCCCCGAAATTTCAATTGGATTTACTTTCCTGACTGAAAGAGCATAATTACCTTCAATCTTGCCTAAAACATTTTCAAGTTTCAAGTTTACTTTTTCTCGAAAGCCATAAGATTGTTTATCTGAAGTTATGTTTATAGTTTTTACATTGCTCTTTTCCTCAGAAAATTCCGTAATACTTTTTTGCGCAAATATCACATTAACGGTATCGGCAGTTTTTTTTATATCTATAGGTTTTAAAAAAGTATTTATGATGTAAATGTTTTTTTGAAAATAAGCATCCTGAAGATTATTTCTTGAAAAATTGGTGTAGCTAATAAGATTGTAAACCCCTGTTTTTAATGTGGAAGGAATAAAGAAATCGCCATTAGCTGTTCCGTTCTCGACCTTCAATTTATGGCTAAACACAACGGAATCCATTTCGTTTCGCAAGGAAACATACAATACTTTACTAAGCTGGCTTTCTTTATTTGCCACATCAAGATTGAAGGCTTTGTATTGAAGCAACTCCCCCGCCAACAATACATTGGAATTAATGGAAAGCGTGACTTTTTCTTTCGGGAAAACATGTATATCAGTTGATAAATTATGCTTCGGAATTTGTGCTTTTGCCACAAAACCAAAGAGTATAAACAATATGAAAATTAGTTTTTTTGTCATAATCAATCTTCCCAAAAATCGGGTCTTACATTTGATGAAAACGAAGTGCACAAGCCACATTCTGGCGGTACAACCGTATAAATAGTTCCTTGTGCCAATCGTATAACTTGATAATTTAAAGAAGTAACATAATAATAAAAAGTTTCACGTTCATCCGGATCATTATCTAAAACGGTGTTATCGTTATAATCCAATAATAAAACTTCACAATCCACAAAGTAAGGTGGTTTTGCCAGGCCAAAATCTTCATAGTTAAAATAAATCCTCTTAGATGTCATGGAAGAAACTTCAAAGAAACCCAATACTTTTTCGTCGGGATTTGCCTCCGATACCATATTTCCAGCCACATAGCCCGGTTGGCCTTGGGACAGTAAACTTCCTATACTTCCTAAATCTTTCACTATTTTATAGAAGGTATAGGCTTCAACACTCTGCACATATTGTTTTACCAAAATACTATAACGCGTCTGTATTTTTGAATCAAGTTTTGAAAGGTATCGAACTGGAAAACGAAAGACTCTATTTTCATTGAGCTCTGTAGTTGTGGTTTGCGTAATACCTGTGGAAATTTCAGAGGAATAACAAATTTCTTCTGGTTCTCTTTCTATAAGCTCCACGTCATAGGTTCCATTATCTGGGTTGTAGTTTGTAATTTCCGTAATGAAACGCGTTGGATTGGGCGCTGTAATTTTATAGGTTTCTTCATATTCATACCTAAAATATTTTGCATCGCCCGTTGGGTCTTCGGTATTCACCAAAACCTGTACACCATCTTTATCCTCATTAGGGTTAACGATACGTTCGGTATACACTTCGTCCATTTCCACAGAGGACGGCAAGATTACTGTAGAGGAGTTATAGCGTTTTCCATCTTGTGTAGCAATACTCAAAGTGTAGGAAGTGTTTGGTTGGGCACGGAAGGATTGATCTGAAACATAGAAGCCTGTTTCATTATCTTGTGAAAAACTAAAATTTTCCCCATTGTTACCCATAACTGTTACCGTTGCGTTGCTTTCAATTAAAACATCAGTGTTTTCAAGAGAGGAAGTTCTACTCAGTTTTACAATTTGTGGTTTCATTTCGTCTGTAATGGTACTTTCCACCACCAAAACGTTTTCATAGTCAACTGTTTCTATTTCATAGGGTTCGGTACAACTCATTTGAAAAAGAAGTATTCCAAAGAAAACGGTAAATAAAATCCTTGTCTTCATCATCCTTAAAACTTAAAATTATACGTTATGGTTGGCACTGGCACTGAAAATATAGAGGTTTGGTATGCTTTTATCTGTCCTTCCTCGTTCACAAAAAATACAGAGTACGGATTGTTTCTTCCCAAAACATTATATACTGAAATATTGATAAAACTGTGCGCGAGTTTGTTCAACTTATGATTGCCTTCAATATTTACGCCTAAGTCAAGCCTATAATAATCTGGAATGCGGAATTCGTTGCGGTCACTGTAAAGCACCTGCTCCTCGCCAGCAATAACATAACGACCAATCGGGTATGTAATTGGACGTCCTGTTTGATAGGTAAAATTCCCTGAAAAGCTGAAACGCTTGGTAAGCTTATAATTTGCAACTACCGAAAAATCGTGTGGTTTATCATAATTTGCTGGGAAAAACTCGCCATTGTTTACACGCTCCTGCATAAGCTGGCTGTCCAACTTCACTAAGGAACGCGAATAGCTGTAGCCTGCATATCCGTTGAAACGTCCTGAATTCTTTTTCACAAGAAACTCCACGCCGTAAGCTTTTCCTTCGCCCTGAAGTAGTTCCGTTTCAAGGTCGTCATTCATAACTAACTGTGCTCCTATTTTATAATCCAGAAGGTCGTCCATTGTTTTATAATATCCTTCTAGGCTGAATTCCAAATCCTTTCCGGAAAGATTCTTGAAGAAACCCAAACTGTATTGATTGGCGCGTTGCGGTGCAATGTTTAAGTCTGAAAGTTTCCAGATATCCGTTGGCGATTGCGTGGTGTTTGTGGATAGCAAATGCAAATATTGAATGGTTCTGTTGAAACCAGCCTTTACCGAAAAATCGTTCCCCAATAAATAACGTGCAGAAATTCTGTATTCAGGACCGCCATAGGTTTTTATGGATTCGTTTTTGCCATATTCATTTACTTCAATTATGGAACTTTCACTTTTAGGAACACCTTCTTCATAAACATTTTGGGTTGCAGGCCCAAGTGCCGAATAAAAGGAATAACGTAAGCCTAAATCGAGAAGTAATTTATCAGTAACTTCAAATAAATCTGCGAGATAAATGGCAGATTCCAATCCTTTTTCGCGGTCAATCGTTTTTGCTTGCACGTCTGAATTTACACCAATCGGCTCAATATTCCCAGGATCTATGGAGTACAACTTGCTACTAAGGCCATAGCTCAGCTTGTGTTTGTTGCTCAATTTATAATTGAAGTTGAGCTTTGCTTGATATTCGTTCAGTTCATATCCAAAATCGAAATCCTCATTGGCATCAGCTTCATAATTTATTCCATACTTGTATTGGCTATTTACCAAAATAAGCTCTGCCCTACTCTTTTCATTAAAATTATGTCCATACTTCAATGAAATCAAGCGATTGCTGTAATCAAAAATAGAGTCTGAAGTAATACTGAAACGGTCTTTGCTATAGTAAAATGTACCCTGAATATTATTTTTATCGTCAATATTGTGTTTGTATTTTACGATACCGTCATAAAATGAAGCCTCGCTGTTTTTCAGTTCCTCTTCATCAAGACTTCTTAAAATCCAATCGGAATAGGTAGCCCTAAAACCAGCAATTAAGGAAGCCTTTTCCTTAACCACGGGAACTTCCACAGCAAGATTTGCGGTTATTGGTCCTATGGAACCTTCCCCTTTAAACTTTTCCATATCGCCAGATTTGGTTTCAATATCAAAAACTGAGGAAAGCCTTCCTCCGTATTCTGCAGGAATACTGGCTTTATATATTTCCAAACTTCCAGTTGTAAAAGGATTCACTGCCGAAAAGAAGCCCAAAAAGTGTGATGGATTGTAAAGCACGGCATCATCCAACAAAATAAGATTTTGGTCAGCCCGTCCGCCGCGTACGTTGAAACCGCTAGAGCCTTCGCCGGTTGTTTTTATTCCGGGCATTGTTGTGGCAACTTTTAAAATATCACGCTCGCCCAAAACCAATGGAATTGTTTTTATGGCCTCAATGTCAATATTTGTAACACCCACAACGGCATCACGCACATTGGCGTCCTTATTTGATTTTACCACTACTTCTTCAAGCGATTCTGTATTTTCACGAAGCTCAATATTTAGGGAGCCATCGCCGTACATGATTACATCTTGACGAATTTTTTCAAACCCCAAGAGGTTCGTTTCAAGTTTGTTCAAGCCATATGGAAGACGAATGCTGAAACGACCTTCAGAATCGGTTACGGCATATTTGGTTTTATCAGTTGTTGAAATGGAAAGGTTTTGCAGTGGTTCACCTGTCTTCGAGTTTTTAAAAACTCCTGTCAGCACATAGGTTTTATTCGCAGCATTAGGGCGCTGTTTCCCAATGGTTACTAAATTTCTTTGTTGAACAGTTTGCTGTTCAGCATATTCTTCTTGAAAAATTGGGGCGTTATTGTTTTCCTCAAATACCCTTTCATCTGGCTTTGCTTCATTGAAATAATCTGAGGGCAATTCTGTATATACATACGTATTATTCAATAGAATTACGGTTCCGTCTTTTAAAACGAAATTGATATTTGTATTACTGAAAATCCCATCCAAAACATTTCTAAGAGACTCATTTTCAAAAGATTTGCTTACGAAATAACCTTTTAACCAAGATTCGTCGAAATAGAACTTTTTATTTGAAAGGGTTTCCACTTTTAAAACCGCTTCTTTTAAAGGAGTGTTATTGAATGAAGCCGTTATATTTTGCTCGCTTTGTCCATACAAACCCAAAGAGGTAAATAAGAAGATAATGATGGCAAAAAAAGTATTTTGCATAAAAAAATACATCAAATTATTATTGGTTTTTTTCTGTTTCCAGCCCATCAAGATATTTCACCAGTTTAGTCATAAAACTGTCAGGGTCTGATTTATAAAGAGCTTTGTAACTTTTATAAAAGCTACGGATTTCTTCTTCCTTTTCTGGAAGTAACTTCCGAAGCTCTCTTTCTGAACTAACAATCGTGTAGTTGCCACTGTTTTTTAATACATAGAAATTATATTCAGAAAACTTGTATTGAATACCGCTTTTCAAAGGTTTGTCCTTTTTCCTTTTTGTATGCTTTATGTAAAGATCAAAATCATTTCCTAGGTACACTGTTTCAAAAAAGCCATTAGCCGAAAGACCCAAATTAGTATCAGTCAATCTAACAAAGTTATGGTTGTATATGGAATACGATTCAATAAATTCAGGAATCAATTTCACATTGAATATGCTCAAATTATCATCAGAACGCGTTAGCAAGTTGTCTTCCAAAAGGTCATATTTCAGCGATACATTTATATAATATTGGCCGTTATATGTCACGGAGCCTTTTGTGTAATCATAGCTATTGAAATATCTATACGTTCCGTCCGTATTCAAAAATAGATCTGTAAATTCTGTCCCATTGTAAAGACCAGTATTGTCCAAACCAACTATGTTATCATAAGTTTCGTATATTTTGTTTTGTGAATTGGTTTGGGAAAATGCTACTGTTCCAAGGAGAAGAAAGAGCGTAAAAGGGAGAAGCGTTCTTTTAAATACCATTTTTATTTTTTGCGATTTTAAAAGTACATAAAAATGTTTCCCATTCGATAAATTGAAGTGTTAAAACATTCAATTTGATTTTTTATCTGTAATTCTTAATCAATTTATAGAATATCAATAGTATTTTTACTTCCAACTAAATTTTATGAAAGCCGCATCCTTAAAAGAAATAAAAACCGAGCTTAACCACCGTTCCACACAGGAATTACTGGAACTTTGCCTTCGCCTTTCAAAATTTAAAAAAGAAAATAAGGAACTACTTACCTATTTATTATTTGAATCTGATGATGAACAAACTTTCATCCAAAGCATCAAAGCCAAAGTAGATGTAGATTTTGAAACCATCAACACTAAGACTTTTTATCTTATAAAAAAGAGCATTCGGAAAATTTTGCGGGAGTTGAAAAAATTCATCCGCTATTCACAAAACAAAGAAACCGAAGTAGAACTTTTGCTCTATTTTTGCCATAAACTAAAGGATTTCAAACCTTCCATAAAACGCAATACAACGCTCACCAATCTATATAACAGGCAAATTGATTACATTTCAAAAAAAGTGAAAACCCTTCACGAGGATCTGCAATATGATTACGAGCTGGAATTGGAAGAACTAATGAAAAAGTAGCAGTTTCCAGTTCAATTTTGAAAAAAACTTTCAACTTATAACTTTTAACTTAAAGAATGACAACACTATACCACAACCCGCGCTGCAGTAAATCCCGGGAAGCTCTTCATCTTCTGGAAGAAGAAGGCGAAACCATAGAAATTGTAAAATATCTTGATAATCCGCCCACGCACCAAGAGTTGAAGCAAGTAATAGAACTATTAGGCATTGAACCTATTTCACTTGTTAGAACCCAAGAAGCGGAGTGGAAAGAAAACTACAAGGGAAAAAAACTTAGCGACAAAAAGATAATTGATGCTATGATCCAAAATCCGAAACTAATTGAGCGGCCCATAGCTATTAAAGGAACACACGCAGTAATTGGCAGACCTCCAGAAAAGGTGCTGAGTATCTTATAGGACATCATTTCCAAAGATTAACAGATTTCCATTTTCGCGGGGATAAGTTTAACAGAAGTTTAGCAATTTCCAATTAAACCACGGCTATTTTCGTGGGTCAAAATTGCTAAAAATTATATGAAATTTATTCTCTCTATTTTCTTCGTATTTGCCAGTACCCTCCTATTTGCACAAAACCCTGAAAAAAAACAAGTTACAGTTAAAGGAACTATCCTTGAGGATGGCACTAATTATCCTTTGGAATACTCCACGGTATCATTCATTAACAAGGAAGGAAAGGTTATTACTGGTGGAATTACAGATTTAGAGGGGAAATTCAGTATTGATGTACCAGCAGGTGTTTATACTGTTAAATATGAGTTTATTTCATATAAAGCCAAAGAGGTTCCAAACCAAAACTTAACCAAAAACACCACCCTTCCAACCGTAAAGTTGGCTTTGGATGCCGCCAGTCTGGACGAGGTTGTGGTTCGTGCCGAAACTACTGAGGTACAAATTAGACTTGATAAAAAAATATACAACATTGGTAAAGATCTTACCGCAGGCGGAGCCACAGTTAGTGATGCTCTAAACAATGTTCCATCTGTAACTGTTGACATTGATGGTGCAATTGCGCTTCGTGGAAATGAAAATGTGCGTATTCTTATTAACGGAAAACCTTCAGCAATTGCAGGTTTTGGCTCTACCGATGCATTGCGCCAGCTTCCTGCCGAAGCAATTGAAAGGGTTGAAGTAATCACCTCGCCTTCCGCCCGTTATGATGCCGAAGGAACTGCAGGGATTTTGAATATTATTCTTAAAAAGGAAAAAACCCTCGGACTGAATGGCTCGATTAGCACTAGTATTGGTGTCCCGCTAAACAGCAATGCTTCAGGAAATATTAACTTGCGTACTGATAAATTCAACATTTTTAACACAACCGGAGTTTATTATCGAAATGGCCCAGGAAAAGCATATTTCAACAATAATTATTTCCCACGCACACTCTTTGACGACAATGGAGACCCAATATTGGACAATAATGGAGATCCTATAACGGTAGCTCCGCAATTTGATCAGGTTATTGAAAATAGAGATTATGATAGGATGGGTAAAGGTTTCAATACCAATTTGGGTATTGAATATTTCTTAACTGATAAATCATCGATTACCGCAAGTGCTTTTTATCGCAAAGGTGATGGTAATGATGAAACAACTAACATTGCTTCAAATTACAATGATAATATTGTTGAAGAAAGTACTTTGAGAATTGAAAATGAAAGTGAAGATGATTACAACTATCAGTTCTCGTTAAACTATGAAAACAACTTTAATGACAAAGGCCATAAATTAACTGCCGATCTTCAATATGATAGCGGCGAGGAGACAGAGCGGTCCTTCATTACAGATCAAAGAACTTTTCCCAATACTACAATACTTCCATCTGAGGATATAATTCAAATACAAGACGAAAAGGAATATTTGGCGCAAGTAGATTATGTGCTTCCTATTGGTGAAAACGCCCAATTTGAAGCAGGTTATAGAGGTAACTTTGAAGAAACCAGTACAGATTACACTTTATTGCAAGAAGTAGGGACTACGGGCAATTACGTAAAAAATGATAGTCTTTCCAATATCTTCGTTTATGATGAAAACGTTCACGCCTTATATTCGCAATACGGAAATAAATTTGGAAAGTTCTCTTTCTTGCTCGGTCTTCGCGTTGAAAATACCCAGATGAAAGGGAAGGTTGATGCAGAAAATGTTTCAGAAGACGTGCCTTTTGATTTAAATTTTGATAAAAACTACACTGGTCTTTTCCCTACCGTAAATCTTACGTATGAACTGAAAGAAGACGAAAACATTACATTAGGTTACAACAGACGAATCAACAGACCGAGAAGCTGGTACATTAATCCCTTCCCTTCCCGTTCCAGTGAAGCAAACGTTTTTCAAGGAAACCCAGATTTGGATCCTGCTTATGCAAGTGCATTCGATTTGGGATATTTAAAACGTTGGAAAAAACTAACCTTAACTTCTTCTGTTTACTATCAATACGAAACAGATGCTTTTGAAAGAGTTCAGGAAGAAACAGGTGAAGTAACTAGCAACGGAGTTCCGATAATACGAACATTTCCTATCAACCTTTCTACTAACGAACGCTATGGATTTGAGTTGGGCTTACTTTATAACCCAACAAAATGGCTTAACCTGAACGGAAGCTTCAATTATTTTCAGTTTAAAACGGAAGGATTTTATAACGATGTAGATTACGGTGCAGAAAATACAAGCTATTTTGGCCGTTTCAGCAGCAAAGTAAAACTTCCTGCAAAAATTGAATGGCAGACCAATGCTTTTTACAGAGGCCCATCAAACAATTCACAAACAGAAAATGAAGGTATTCTTTCCGTAGATATGGCAATGAGTAAAGATATAATGGATGACAATGCTACATTGGCTTTAAATGTAAGCGATTTGTTTAACTCACGAAAAAGGAACAGCTTAACCACAACAGATACATTTACCAGTGAAAGCGAATTTCAGTGGAGACAGCGTCAAGTTACACTTACCTTCACCTATCGTTTCAACCAAAAGAAACAGCGCCAACGTCCAGACAGAGGTGGTGATGATGAAGGTGGTTTTGAAGGTTAAACCTTGATTAATTGCAAATAAAAAAGGGAACCAAATTGGTTCCCTTTTTAAATATCTTAAGTTTTGAAATTACGATTTCAACTTTTTCTTTTCTTCACGCTTCATTTTCCAATTCTCATAAAGTGCGCCACCTATCCAATAAGGAAGAATGCTAACCAAGAATATCATTAACCAAAATCCCATAGTAAGGATGGTTAAAAAAGCAAGAAATCCTAAATATTGTTCAAATGTAAACATGCTGTGGCGTTTTTTAAATTGATGCCCCAAAGATAAAGGGTTTTTTTGAAAAACAACAACAAAACTATCTGATTTATTCACAACAAATAAACAGCTGTGCGGGTTGAACAACTTTTGGCTTTTCGTTACCTTTGCCATCGAACTCCGAAGCTTTTAGTGCATCGTAGCTTCAGCGAAGTTGCATGGCGAAGGAGTTCCTATATGTTCCGAATTTTTTATATCGGAGTTCAATTAATCCATAATAAATCATTTCACAATGCAATACAGAATAGAAAAAGACACCATGGGCGAGGTAAAAGTACCTGCCGATAAACTTTGGGGCGCACAAACAGAGCGTTCATTTGAGAATTTTAAAATCGGCCCAAGAGCTTCTATGCCGATGGAAATAATATATGGTTTTGCATATTTAAAAAAAGCAGCAGCCTACACCAATTGTGAACTCGGCGTTCTTTCTGAAGAAAAAAGGGATTTGATTGCAAAAGTGTGTGATGAAATATTGAAAGGAAAACATGACGATCAATTTCCGTTGGTAATATGGCAAACCGGAAGCGGTACCCAAAGCAATATGAACGTTAACGAAGTGATTGCAAACCGCGCCCAGCAATTGGCAGGGAAAACTATTGGCGAAGGCGATAAAGCCCTTCAACCAAATGACGATGTGAACAAATCGCAATCCTCAAACGATACCTTCCCAACGGGAATGCACATTGCAGCCTATAAAAAATTGATTGAAACAACACTTCCGGGCGTTGAACAACTTCAAAAAACACTTTCCAAAAAGGCGGAAGAATTTAAAAGCGTTGTAAAAATTGGCCGTACCCACTTTATGGATGCCACTCCCCTAACCCTTGGGCAAGAGTTCAGTGGTTACGCTGCACAGCTTGAACATGGAATTAAAGCACTGAAAAACACACTCCCACATTTGGCAGAACTCGCTCTGGGCGGTACAGCTGTTGGAACTGGCCTAAACACTCCAAAAGGTTACGATGTAAAAGTTGCTGAATACATTGCGAAATTTACGGATTTACCTTTCGTAACAGCAAAAAACAAGTTCGAAGCACTTGCAGCTCACGATGCCTTTGTGGAAAGCCACGGTGCCTTAAAACAACTAGCTGTTTCACTTAATAAAATTGCAAACGATGTACGTATGCTCGCCAGCGGCCCAAGAAGCGGAATTGGCGAAATCAATATTCCCGCAAATGAACCTGGTTCATCAATTATGCCCGGAAAAGTAAACCCAACGCAATGTGAAGCGCTGACTATGGTTTGCGCACAAGTTATTGGGAACGACATGGCCATTGCTGTTGGAGGGATGCAGGGACAGTTTGAGCTGAACGTTTTTAAACCAGTGATGGCTGCGAATTTCCTTCAGTCTGCACAGTTGATCGGTGATGCCTGTGTTTCTTTTGATGTGCATTGCGCGCAAGGAATTGAACCAAATCACGAAGTAATCAAAAAGCAACTGAACAACAGTTTGATGCTCGTAACTGCTTTAAACCCAAAAATTGGGTATTACAAAGCTGCGGAAATTGCAAATACAGCTCACAAAAACGGAACTACCTTAAAAGAAGAAGCAGTAAATCTTGGTTACGTAACTGCGGAAGAGTTTGACCAATGGGTGAAGCCAGAGGATATGGTTTAGTAGTTGGTAGTTTTTAGTTGGGAGAGGGTTGATTCTTTTGCCACGAATTCACGAATGTTATTATATAATAATTCGTGAATTCGTGGTTTTATATTTTATGCTTTTGACTTCTTCTTCTTCCCATAAAACTTTTTATACCTAAAATAGGATACAACACTAAGAATCACGGCAAATAGTGTTATCCACCAAACAAATGTTGGCGTGGCAGGTGCATCACCGCTGGCGTAGGAATGCAGACCACTTAAGTAGAAATTCACTCCAAAATAGGTCATCATAATAGATGCATAGGCAAAAAGTGCAAACACATTGAATGTCCAACGTCCGCGCAAACCTGGAACCAATCTAGCGTGGATTACAAAAGCATATACCATAATACTGATAAGTGCCCAAGTTTCCTTTGGATCCCAGCCCCAGTAACGACCCCAACTTTCATTGGCCCATTGTCCGCCCAAAAAGTTTCCGATGGTTAGCAACACCAAGCCTGCTGTCAATGCCATTTCAGTAACAACAGTTAATTCACTGATGTTGATTTCCATTCGTTTATAATTGCCCTTTGTAGTGAAAATCATAAGGAACAAGGAAGTAATTGCTAAAATCATTCCGAGGGTAAAAGGTCCATAACTCATAACGATAACCGCCACGTGTATCATCAACCAATAGCTGTCCAAAACAGGTTGTAGGTTCGCAATGGATGGATCCAACCAGTTTTCGTGTGCCACCCAAAGGATTATTGCGCCTACAAAAGCTGTTGATGCCACGGTTAAATCACTTTTACGTCCAAATGAGAGGCCAAAGAAAACCGTTGCCCAAGCAACATACACCACAGATTCATAGGCATCACTCCATGGAGCGTGACCGCTTACATACCAACGCAGTGCCAAACCGAGCGTCATTAATGCAAAGAAAACCCACATTAATACTTTTGAACTTTTTATAAGCACTCGCAATATTTTTCGATCCCTGAAAAGTTGGGCAATTATAAATACAAACATTAAAATACCAAAAACAGCGAAATATTTATAGAGTCGATTAAAGATGTCTACTTTGTTATAAATGGTCTCTGCTCGTAGTCTGTTTTCCGAAGGCATCACTTCTTTACCATATTTCTTTTGGAAGTTGGTAATGCTTTCCAATAATTCATCAGCTTGGGTATAATCTCCATTTTCGCGCGCTTTCTTCAAACTGTCAAAATACAGCGGAAGAATGTTTTTGGCATACAGCGAATCCATTCCCTTCAAACTTGCATCGCTCAACTCAGGATATGAAACCCATTTGTTGCCTTCATCTTCAGGGATTGGGAATATTTTTAAAATACTTCCGCTCAAAGCGGCATTCAAAAGTGAAAAATTTTCGTGTGCCTTAATAAAATCCTTTTGAAACTGATTTGGAGTTGAAGTTCGAGTCGCAGCATCCAAATAAGGCTCCAACTTATAGTTTCCTTTTTCATCAAAAAGATCGAGCAAGGCAATATCCTTTTGTTCTTCGGATACTCCAGCTACGTGTCGGATACTGTCATTCCCGCGTTTTAAAGCAATCAGCGGTACTTCAACCCAAAGTCTTGGAAACTCTGTCATCGAAATAAAAACTTGATTGGCATCCAAACCTTCATAATGGTCATTACGGCTTATTTTCCGTAATAATTCACTCGCAAAAGTGTTGATAGGCTTCATCCGCCCATTGTCCTGGATTATTAAATGCCCAAACTTTGCAGCGTGTTCTTTACTAACTGCATTTACTTTTATCAAAGAATCTATTTGTTGCTTGGGAACCGCTGTGTGTGCTGGCTCTTTTGCTTCTTGAGCTATTCCTGAAAGTGAAAAACACAACAGCAATAGCATTGTCATTTTAGCTTTCTTCTTCTTGATACGGCTCAGAATTTTTTCTAGATTTTTAAAACGGCTGCCTTTAAAGAATAGAATTCCCATTAAACCTATATAAAGGAAAAAGTAACCTATGTAGGTAATCCAAGTTCCCCACCAGTCGTGGTTCACGGAAAGAATGGTTCCACCTTCATCTGGGTCAAAACCTGATTGAAAAAAACGGTAGCCTTGATGGTCCAAAACGTTGTTCATAAAAATGTCCGCATCAAAATGGGTTTTGTCAGTATTAATAACCGTGACCTTACTCTTGAAGGAAGAATAGCCTTTTTCGGTTCCTGGGTATTTTTCTGCAATAAAATCCTTTAAGGTTATACTGAAAGGAAGCTCTATTTCGTTGGAACCGTAACTGGTATAAACCTTTAAGCCAGCAATTTCAGTTTCAACGGGATTGGGGGCCGTCCCTTTTCCTCCAAGCATTGAAACGGTTTTTGTTTCATCAGCTGAAGTTATTTCAAGAATTAGTGCATCTTGGTTACTTGGTTGGTCGGCGGTTGCTTTTACAATTCCAAATTTTCCCTTGGTAACCGGATCTGGAACTACGAATGAAATTCCGCCCATACGGTAAAGCGAGCGTAGGTTGAAAGGTTGCGTACTATCTGCCAAAACTTCCCCTTGCATTTGGTCTGCCATTCGCATAAAATCTCCTTCAAAAGGACTTGAAATAGTGTAATCGCCTTCTTCGGAATACGTTATATTGATAGCCCCTTCCGTTGGGTCATTAACCGCAAAAAGAATATTGTGGATATTGGAAACTTCACCTACCTTAACCCAGTGGTCGTGGCGCTCACCATCGCCTGATTCCACAATTTTTATATATTCCTCACCATTATCATTTGGTGTTAATCCTTCTACAGCGCCATTGATGAATTCTTTAAATTTAATAGTTACGGGTTGGCCGTTGTAATCTGTATTAATACTGAAATTATTGTTCAGTTTTTCGGAAAGCCTGAGTTTTTTGGGTTTTACTTTTCGGCGTTGCGCCACGCCATCAATCATATAATCACCATCAATAAAAATATCAAGATAGGCTTGCTCTGATAGAATAGTATTTTCGGTCTGTCCTTCGCGAATATGCATTACGCCTTCAAAACCAATATAGCGCGTAACAAAAGCGCCAACAATAACCAAAATAAAAGATAAGTGCAACATCAAAGAAGCCCACATTTCACGTTTGTGAAGATTGTATCGGAAAATGTTGCCGACAAAATTGATGACAAACAACAACATTATAGCCTCAAACCACCAGGCATTATATATAAGCTCCCTGGTATAAGGAGTTGGCGGACTTTGCGAATCGGCATCCATAAATGTTCCTGCCGCCATAGCGACTGCAAAAACGATAAATAAAACGGCTGTTAATCGGGTGGAGAAAAGAACGGAAGCAATCTTTTTTTGCATTACTGGGAATTTTGGCGCAAAAATAAGGAATTACGCCCATTTAGACTACTGAAATCTGTTAACTATTATCACTATTTACGTCTTGGTTTCGGGCGTTAAAAATATTCAGATGAATGAAGGTTCCCATGTTCCGGGCGCGGTTTTTTGCAATATTGGCTGTTTCACCATCAAAAAGCTCGTCAATGGTTTCATGCCAAAGATTAATCCATGTGCCAAAGTGAAGTTCGTTAATAGTACCCCCTACTTTTTTATCTACTTCAATGTGAGCGTGCATGGGGTTTCCGAAGTATTTTCGTTTAAAGAAAAGATTGGTTTCCCAGAAATCTGTAAGTAGTTCAAGGTGTGCTTCCCAGTCTGTGATGATTTCGTTAAAAATAGGCCCTAAAAGTGGTTCTTTTCTAACTTTTGAATAAAAAGTGTTAACGAGTAAAGACACATCTTCGCGGGATTCAATTTTCTTTTTGGTCATTTTTTTTTCAAAGTTATATAAATCAAAGACAAGTTTACTTCTTACTGATTGGCAAAAACCAAAAAGAATTCTTTGCTAGTAAATAAAATTTAAAAAACACTAACTTCGTACTATGATAAATGTGATTCTTTTAGGCTTCGGGAACGTGAACAGCCATTTATTAAATGCTTTATATAAAAGCAACAAAGTATCTATTATACAGGTTTTTAATAGAGGTAATAATAAAATGATTTTGCCTTTTAATAATATTCCGTTCACTGATGATATTTCGAAGATTAAAGAAGCCGACGTTTACATTATCGGGATTCCTGATGATGCTATTTCTAGCTTTTCGGGAAGCTTATCATTTCAAGATAAATTAGTGGTACACACATCTGGTGGTGCGGCAATGGATGTACTTTCTTCAAAAAACCGTCGTGGTATTTTTTATCCGTTGCAAACCTTTTCGAAACAACAAAAAGTTGATTTTAAGAAAATCCCAATTTGTATAGAAGCCGAAAACCCAAACGATTTAGAAATGCTGCGAGATTTAGGCAAAACTATTTCAGAAAGTGTGGTTGAAATTTCTTCGGAAAAAAGAGCCAAACTGCATCTGGCAGCGGTTTTTGTGAATAATTTCGTCAATCATTTATATGAAATTGGAAATGAAATTTTAAGAGACGAAAATTTGTCATTTGAATTACTGAAACCACTTATTGCTGAAACCGCTTCAAAAATTGAAACGCTTTCGCCCGAAGAAGCGCAAACTGGTCCCGCAAAGCGAAATGACAAAAAAACCATTGAAAAACATTTACATTTGTTGGCGGACAGCCATCACAAAAAACTCTATGAGCTCTTTACAGAGCAATTAAACCAGAAATATGGAAAAGAGCTATAAAGAATATTTAAGCCAGATTAACACATTCATCTTTGACGTGGATGGCGTACTTACCGACGGCACGATACAAGTAAACACCCAGGGTGAAATGTTCCGGACAATGAACATTAAAGACGGCTACGGATTGAAAACTGCTGTTGACCAAGGTTTTAATGTCTGTGTGATTTCTGGAGGCTCAAATGAAGGAGTGCGCGTACGGCTTCAAAATTTGGGCGTGAAAGACATCTTTTTGGGGGCGCACCACAAAACCAAAATCTTGACGGATTATTTAAAAACAAATAACCTAAAAACAGAAAACATTCTCTATATGGGCGACGATCTTCCCGATTTTGAGATTATGCAAGAAGTTGGGCTTCCTACCTGCCCGCAGGATGCCGTGCCGGAAATTAAAGCGATCTCTAAATACGTTTCACACAAAAAAGGCGGTAAAGGCTGCGTTCGCGATGTAATAGAACAAGTATTGAAAGTACAGGGAAAGTGGATGCCTACGGAAGGAGTAAGTGCAAAATACGATTGATCCATTCTCAAAAAACAAAACTTTCAACCTGAAACCTGAAACTTTGAATTACCTATACCTCATCCGATACCCAAACCTGATCTTCATAGCCTTGGCCCAGATCTTTATCAAGCAGGGACTGTTTGAGCCTTTAGGGGTAGAAACCACTTTAAATACTTTCGGTTCCGTATTGCTAGTTTTGGCTACACTTTGTATTGCAGCCGCCGGAAATATCATCAACGATATTTACGATGTGGAAATTGATAAAATCAACAAACCGCATAAAGTATTGATCGGTAAAAAAATACCTGAAAGAAAAGCCAGTCGGCTCTTTATAATTCTAAATGTAATTGGTGTTGCTATAGGTTTTTATCTTGCCAATAGTATAGGGAAGCCAGGTTTTGCAGCACTTTTCGTAGTTTTTTCAGCATTGCTTTATTTATATGCCTCCTATTTAAAAGGTATGCTGCTTATTGGGAATATCTTGGTTTCCGCCTTGGTAGCAATGAGCTTGATAATTGTGGCGCTTTTCGATTTGCTTCCAGCAATTACGGCAGAAAACCAAACCGCGCAATCGGCGATTTTCAAAATCGTATTGCATTATGCACTATTTGCCTTTTTTATAAATTTTATTCGTGAAATTGTAAAGGACCTGCAGGACATAAATGGTGATAAAAAAGGCGGAATGAACACCTTGTCCATTGCACTAGGGAGAAAACGAACAACTACAATAGTATTTTTCTTAGGCGTTTTTATAGTTTTGGGAGTTGTGCTTTATATGTATGAGCATTTGTACGACCAGCAAGTTTTATTGTTGTATTTCCTATTTGCAATTGTTGCACCGTTGCTTTATTTCTGTGTAAAATCTTGGGATGCAGAGACACCCAAGGAATACGGGTTTCTTTCAAAACTATTGAAAATCATAATGCTTTTGGGCATTTGTTCCATTCCTTTGTTTGGATTTGTAATTTCATAAAAACTCAACTTGTAATCTGAAATCTGAAACCTATTATGCTTCGCGAAAAACTACATTACCATAACATCATCCTCGCTTCTGGCTCTCCAAGAAGACAAGCCTTTTTCAAAGAATTGGATTTAGATTTTACTATTCAGGTAAAAGAAGTTGAAGAGATTTATTCTGATAAATTAAATCATTCAAATATAACAGATTACCTATCCCAGCTTAAAGCTTCAGTTTTTACAGATTTAAACGAAAATGATATTCTAATAACCAGCGATACCATTGTGTGGCTGAACGGAAAAGCCCTCGGAAAACCAAAAGATTATGAAGATGCCAAACAGATGCTTCAAGATTTGAGCGGTGAAATGCACGAAGTTATCACTTCGGTTTGTTTTACTTCCAAAGAGTTTCAGATAACTGTGAACGATGTTACAAGAGTTTGGTTTAAAAATCTTTCAGAAGAAGAAATTGATTACTACATCAAAAACTACAAACCCTTTGATAAAGCTGGTAGTTATGGTATTCAGGAATGGATTGGCTATATAGGCATTGAAAAAATTGAAGGCTGCTATTTTAACGTGATGGGTTTACCAACGCGACTTGTTTATAAAACGTTAAGCGAGATTGCCAACCGTTGAAATTGTGGTATTTTTGATCAAAACTCTTCGAATAATGAACTTTTTCAAATTTTTACCTCTTTTCGTTTATTTAATCGTCCTAAACGCTTGCAATTCTTCCGAAGAAAAAAATGATTCACAGAATATTTCGTCTAAAAACGAAACGTCTAAAACTAAATCGCCAAGAGTTATTTCTAAAGAATTTAAAGACTATTGGTACGATGGAACCGCTGAAATCACTTCCTATAGTTTAATGCAAGAGCGTTATGGTGAAATTCGTGAAGGATCTGCTGTAAACATCTTCGTTTCTGAGGATTTTCTGCCGGATATGCAGGTAAAAGCGAATAGCTCTTCCGAAGGTAATATTTCAGTTTTGAAGTTAAACCAAATGAAAAATTTTAACACTGGAATTTACCCATATTCAATAATGACAAGCTCTTTCAGTCCGATTTCTGAAAAAGAGCACACGTTAAAAATTACAAACAGTGTGCAGGAATGGTGTGGCCAAGTATATATGCAGCTTAACAATCGTGAAGAATTTGAAATAGAAAGTCACTCCTATTTTCAAGGTGAGGCGGACCAAAAGCTTTCTTTGCCTAAAACTTATTTGGAAAACGAACTTTGGAATCTTATCCGAATCAATCCCGAGGAACTTCCAACCGGCGATGTAATGATAATCCCTTCTTTTGAATATTTACGGCTTCGGCATAAGGAAATTAGGGAGCACAATGCTTTCGCCAGTTTAAAACAGGGCGATTCCATAACTATTTATACCTTGAATTATCCAGATTTGCAACGCCAATTGATGCTTTTTTTCAACAGTACTTTTCCGTACGAAATTGAAAAGTGGGAAGAAGTAAATGCAGCCGACCTAAACGACACACTTCGACTAAAAACCACTGCCACAAAACTGAAAAGAATAAAAAGCGATTACTGGAGTAAAAATGGCAATGAGCATTTAAGCCTACGTGATTCGCTTCAACTGAAATAACAAATTAAATGAATATACAAGAACACACCCTACAACTCATAGAATCTGCAGTCTTGATTTTAGTATTGCTCCTCACGCGAATGATACTTAAAAGAACCGTACGCAACTTCGCCAAAAAAATTGAACGGCTTGAGCACCGCACGGGACTCATAATGAAACACGTGGATTTTGCTGTATTCTTTTTGATGGTTTTAGGTTTAATACTAATTTGGGGTGTGGATTTCAGGAACCTGGGGTTGGTAATGTCCTCGGTTTTTGCCGTTATCGGTATTGCATTCTTTGCGCAATGGTCTATCCTCAGCAACGTTACAAGCGGTGTGATAATGTTTTTCACCTTTCCTTATAAAATTGGGGATTACATAAAAATCCACGACAAAGAAGCACCCTGTGAAGGTATTATTGAAGACATCAAAACCTTTCATATAATTCTTCATACTAAAGACAATGAAATTGTTACCTACCCCAACAGTATGATGCTGCAAAAAGGAGTTAGCATTGTTAAAGCTGAAGAATTTTACGAACAGCAAAACGAGCTCGATAAAAATAAGGAAGGGCTGCCCCACGAATAATTTTTACAAATAAGTATCTTTGAAAGGTTTCGAATAAATCAGCACTATAATTTTATGCATAAAACATTTTTTTTTAGACTTCTATTTTTATTTCTCACAATAGTTGCTACCGCTCAAGCTCCCAAAAAACCAACCGCTTCCGAAATATATCACGACCTTCAAAAATTAAATTTTGTTGGGTCGGCATTGTTCATCGCTGCACATCCAGATGATGAAAACACACGGCTCATTTCCTATTTGGTGAACGATGTGCACGCAAATACTGCCTATCTTTCCATTACACGAGGAGATGGCGGGCAAAATCTAATTGGTCCTGAACTGCGTGAACTTTTGGGCGTAATCCGCACACAGGAACTTGTGGCAGCTCGCAAAACCGACGGTGGCCAACAATTTTTTACCCGTGCCAACGATTTTGGTTACAGCAAAAACCCTGATGAAACCTTTGAGTTTTGGACAAAAGACGAAGTGCTAAGTGATGTAGTGATGACAATCCGCAAATTCAAACCGGATATTATTGTAAATCGCTTTGACCATCGCAGTCCAGGCAGTACCCATGGTCATCACACCGCTTCTGCTATGTTAAGTTTGGAAGCTTTTGATATGGTTGACAATGCTTTAAAATATCCAAAATCTGCCAATGAATATGGCGTTTGGAAACCGCAACGTTTGTTTTTTAACACCTCGTGGTGGTTTTACGGAAGCCAGCAAAAATTTGAAAAAGCTGATAAGTCCAACCTTGTTTCGGTTGAAACTGGAAATTACTTCCCTGCCCTAGGGCTTTCCAATGGAGAAATAGCTTCCTTAAGCCGAAGTATGCACAAATCACAAGGTTTTGGGAGCACGGGTTCCCGTGGATCTGAAACTGAATATTTGGAATTGTTGAAAGGAAGCAAGCCTTCGGAAAACAATCTTTTTGAAGGAATTAATACAAACTGGTCCAGGCTTGAAGGAGGAAATGAAATTGGAGCAATTTTAAATCCTTTAGAAGAAAAATTCAATTTTGGAAATCCTTCTGAAATGATTCCGCAGTTGGTGAAAGCGTATCCGCTGGTTTTAAACTTAAAGGATGGTCACTGGAAAAAAATAAAACTCGAGCAACTGAAGCAATTAATTTTGGATTGTGGCGGAATTTTTATTGAAGCCGCTTCCGAAGCAAATTCGGTCAACCCAGGTGAAAACTTCAAAGTAAATATTGAAGCGCTCAACCGCGGGAAAAGTGATGTTGTTTTACGTTCCATAAAAAATTCGGAAGGAAAAGTTCTCTGGAATACATCAGAGACACTTCCTTTTAATGACAAGAAAAAGATTGAAATAACTGCAAGTGCTGGAAACAGCAATCCGTTTTATTCTTCACCATACTGGTTAAATGAAAAGGGTACAGAAGGAATGTATGCTGCGCCCGAAGCATTGATTGGGCTTCCCGAAACCCCCGCTTTGGAAAAAGTAGTTTTTGAACTTCAGTTTGGTGACATTACAATTCCTTTCACGAAAAATATAATTTACAAATTTAACGATCCCGTAAAAGGCGAAGTGTATCGTCCGTTGGAAGTTTTGCCCGAAGTAACCGCTTCCCTTCCTGAAAAGGTATTGATTTTCGCAAGTGATGATGCTGAAAATGTTTCGGTAATCGTTCGCGCCGGAAAAGATAGCATTTCCGGAAATGTGAGCCTAAAACATCCCGATGGCTGGAAAGTTGAACCAGCGCAGCAAGCATTTCAACTTGAAAGAAATGGCGAAACAAAAACCTTCAATTTTACGGTAACACCGCCAAACGGACAAAGTGAAGGGTATTTAAAAACAATTGTAAACGCTGATGGAAAAAGTTTTGATAAAGAATTGGTAACTATTGATTACGAACACATTCCCTATCAAAGTGTTTTGTTGCCTTCCGAAGCGAAAATTGCCAAAATTGATATTCAGAAAAAAGGTCAGAATATAGGTTATATCAATGGCGCAGGAGATGCCATTCCTGAAAGTTTGAAACAGATTGGGTATTCTGTTTCAACGATTGATCCTTCAAATATTTCAGAAAAATACCTTCAAGAATTTGATGCAATCGTAGTTGGAATTAGAGCTTACAACACTGTTTCAGAACTTGCTTTTGCCCAAACTACCCTAAATAAATACGTTGAAAACGGCGGAACCTTGGTTGTGCAGTATAACACCAGTCGCGGTTTGGTTACTGAAAATATTGCGCCTTACAATCTAAAACTTTCTCGCGACCGTGTTACCGACGAATTTTCAGAAGTAAAAATACTTGCCCCCGAAAACCCAGTTCTAAATTCGCCCAATAAAATCACTGAAAAGGATTTTGAGGGTTGGGTACAGGAACGCGGTTTGTATTTCCCCGATGAATGGGCCAAAGAGTTTACCCCAATTTTGGGGATGAACGATAAAGGCGAAGCTCAAACAAAAGGCTCGCTTCTTGTGGCCAAATACGGAAAAGGGTATTATATTTATACGGGATTGAGCTTTTTCCGTGAACTTCCCGCTGGAGTTCCCGGAGCTTATAGGTTGTTTGCGAATATGCTTTCAATTGGAAAATAAATTTTAAAAAAGTGACCGAAGAAAAACAAAAATTCGTCTGGAAATGGAAGTACACATTGGTACTTCTGTTCAATGCTTTTTACATCTACCTGTTTTATTTACTAATGCAAAACTTCGCCTAAATGCAGCAGATTGATTGGATTGTATTAATAGGAACCCTTCTTTTTATAGTACTTTACGGTACCTGGAAATCGCGCCAACAAAAAGACGTGGGCGATTATCTAAAAGGAGGCAACACCGCACATTGGTGGACAATCGGTTTGAGTGTTATGGCTACGCAAGCCAGCGCCATTACTTTTCTTTCTACACCGGGGCAAGCTTTTCACGACGGGATGGGCTTTGTACAGTTCTATTTTGGATTGCCAATTGCAATGGTTGTAATCTGTTTGGTTTTCATCCCGATCTATCATAAACTAAACGTTTACACAGCTTACGAATATCTTGAAAGTCGCTTTGATAAAAAGACACGAACACTTACCGCAATCCTATTTCTAATACAACGTGGCTTGGCTTGCGGGATTACCATTTTTGCACCTTCTATTATTCTTTCGGCAGTTTTGGGTTGGAATTTAATTTATTTGAATATCATCATCGGCGTACTCGTAATTATTTATACTGTTAGTGGTGGTACAAAAGCTGTGAGTGTTACCCAAAAGCAACAAATGGCGGTTATTTTCTTCGGAATGCTGATTGCCTTTCTTTTAATTTTAAATTATTTGCCGCTTGATATTTCGTTTTCCAAAGCCCTTGAAATTGCTGGCGCCAATGGTAAAATGGACATTCTTGATTTTTCTTTCGATTTTGATAACCGCTATACTTTTTGGAGTGGAATAATTGGTGGAACTTTTCTGGCCCTCTCCTACTTCGGAACAGATCAAAGCCAGGTGCAACGCTATCTTACGGGTAGAAGCGTGAAACAAAGCCAAATGGGGTTAATTATGAACGGCCTACTGAAAGTGCCGATGCAGTTTTTCATATTGTTAGTGGGAATAATGGTTTTTGTTTTTTATCAGTTCAATAGCTCACCATTGCATTTCAATCCTGCTGCCGTTAAGGATGTGAAAAAATCTGAATATGCTGGCGAATACAAGGCTTTGGAGGTAAAAAAACAAGCGATTGATAAAGAATTGGCTGCAACACAAATAAGTTATTCAAAAGCTGAAAGCGATGCTGCCAAACAGACTTTGGCAAAAGAGATAAAAACCCTTAATAATTCTGAAAAACAATTGCGGGAACAATCCGTAGCCGTAATTAAAAAAGCAAATCCAAACGCTGAAACAAACGACAAGGATTACGTTTTTATACATTTTATCCTTAACAATCTTCCGCGTGGTTTGATTGGGTTGCTTTTAGCCGTGATACTAAGCGCTGCAATGTCCTCCACCGCTTCAGAACTGAATGCTTTGGGAAGCACAACAACCATTGACCTTTACAAACGAAATGTACCTGGAAAACGGGAAAAACATTACGTGGCAGCATCTCGGGGTTTCACTTTGTTATGGGGAATCATTGCAATTTTGGTGGCTTGCACGGCAAATTTATTCGATAACCTTATTCAGCTTGTAAACATTATCGGCTCAATTTTCTACGGAAATGTTTTGGGTATATTTCTACTTGCTTTTTTCATTAAATACGTAAGGAGCAAAGCTGTTTTTATTGCAGCCCTAATCACTCAAGTAATCATCATCTATTTCTGGTATATAGACCTAATGCCCTATTTGTGGCTGAATTTAGTGGGTTGTGCTATAGTTATGGGAATTGCGGTTTTGCTACAGGTTTTATTGCCGAAAAATGATGATTCTGAAAATATAGTTGTGGAATAATAATTATAGTGTACGTTCGAGCGCAGTCAAGAACTGCAATAGGTTTCGACTGCGCACGACCAGACATATTATTCGTGTCCCGACGCTTCGGAAGTGGTAAAAAATTACTTCTTAAAAACCAATTTTGAAATCCTGTTATTTCCAGAAGCAAAAGCAATACTGTCATTCACAAACTCAATTGCGAAAAACCCTTCTTTTGAAAGTTCTTTCCAGTTTTTACCACCATCGCCACTAAACGAAATTCCGGGTGAGCCAACGGCAACTATCCCCTGCCCTTCAGTTCCTGGGACATATTTTACAGAAGAACGATACCCTGGTTCTTTGCCATTGGCAATCAATTTCCAAGTTTTTCCTCCGTTTTTGGTTATGGCTTTGTTTCCTTCATTAAAAGGTTTGTCTTCCCAGTTTCCGCCGAAAATAATTCCATTTTTTTCATCTAAAAAATCAATACTAAAAATGCCCGTCATTGCTTTACCTTGAACGATTGGTGTATCAAAAATTTCCCAAGTATTACCTTTATCGGCTGTATGCATCACACGTGATTTTCTTCCGCCAGTTGCTACCCAAGCATTATCGCCAAAAATTGCAATGTTAGAATTACTAGCTGCAAAGGCTGCTTCACCTTTTTCAACTTTAGGAAGGTTTTCGCACGATAATTTTTCCCAAGTATTTCCACCATCGCGAGTTATGATTATAGACATACAATTTTCCACAGGGTCACCGATTGCAATCCCTTCATTTTCGTTCCAAAATTTCATGGAATCGTAGAAAACATTATCGCCTTTTTCGTTATAAACTTCTTCAATATTAGTGGCGTCAGAGCCGTTAAAGCCAATTTTATATAATACCGCTGGATTGGCGATGCTCAACACAAAAACCGCTTCTTTTGTAGTCGCGATGGAACGAAAGTGAAGCAACGAATCGCCATATTTTATAATTGCAAGTTTCGGGGTATCGCCATCAATCAACCCTACTTTTCCTTTATCTGCTGCAAACCAAACCCTGTTTTCGTCCAAAGGTTGCATTGCGCGAATACTCAAGCTATCAATAAAAACTGGGGTGATTTCAACTGAATTGAATTCAATTTCAGTTTTCTCCTCGCAGGAAATAAGTAATAAGGCAACAAATAGTATGAGTATAAAACGCATAGATTCATAATTTTGTCCAAAAGTAACAATAAGGTTTGGGATTTGTTAATTCGGTATTCGTTAATTTGTCATTGAGTTATTGAGATATTGGGTTATTCTAAATTTCGTATTTCGTATTTCAAAAATCTAACTTTAAAAAGATACCTTTGCAACCGCAAAATGCAGAAAATGAAACTACACAGAAATTTAGTATTCGCCACTATAGATTCCCTTGACTTAATTTTCAATGAAAACAAGCAAGCAGACAAAGTATTAAAAAACACATTGAAACGCGACAAGCGTTGGGGTGCTCGCGACAGAGGCTTTATTGCCGAAACCACTTATGACATTGTGCGTTGGAAACGCTTGTATTCTGAAATTGCTGAAGTGCGTGAACCCTTTGATCGTCCAAATCTTTTTAGATTATTTACTGTTTGGGCAACTTTAAACGGAATAGCCATTCCAGAATGGAAACAGTTTGAGGATACACCAACCCGCCGTATTAAAGGAAAATTTGATGAGCTTTCAAAGATCAGAAAGTATCGCGAGTCCATCCCGGATTGGTTGGATGAATTAGGGCAAAAAGAACTGGGCAAAAAATGGGATAAGGAAATTGCAGCCTTAAACCAGCAGGCCGACGTAGTTTTACGTGTAAATACATTGAAAACTACCGTTGAAAAACTTCAAAATGAGTTGGCAGATTTAGAAATTGAAACAGAGGTTTTAAAAGGATACCCCGATGCGTTGAAGCTAAAAGAGCGCGGCAATGTTTTCACGACCGATGCTTTTAAAAATGGTCTGTTTGAAGTACAGGATGCCTCTTCACAGAAAGTTGCAGAAATACTCGATGCAAAACCCGGAATGCGTGTTATAGATGCTTGTGCAGGAGCAGGAGGAAAAAGCCTTCACATTGCCACAATGATGGAAAACAAAGGCCAATTGATTGCAATGGATATATACGAAAACAAGTTGAACGAGTTGAAGCGCCGTGCCCGCAGAAACGATATTTTCAACATTGAAACGCGAGTGATTGATTCCACGAAAGTGATAAAGAAATTGATTGATAAAGCAGATAAAGTATTGATTGATGCGCCTTGCTCCGGCTTGGGCGTTTTAAAGAGAAATCCTGATGCAAAGTGGAAACTGCAACCTGAATTTATGGATAAAATTCGCGCCACACAAAAAGAGCTGCTCGATAGTTATTCACGCATGGTAAAACCTGGCGGACAAATGGTATATGCCACTTGTTCCATACTTCCTTCGGAAAACGAAATGCAGGTGAAAGCTTTTTTAAGTCGTGAAGAAGGAAAAGATTTTACATTGTTAAGTGAAGAAAAAATAATGCCCAGCAAAAGTGGGTTTGACGGATTTTATATTTCATTGCTACAGAAAAAACAATAATTGCTTCAGTAGAAAATAGAAAAGAGCGGGAAATACCCGCTCTTTTTTAGTTTAATTATTATTTCATCGAAAAAATTATTCAACAATAATCCTTCCTGTTTTGAATGATTTGGTGTCTTTCCCACCTACCCTCACAATATAAACTCCACTTGCTGCTTCACTCATATCGAGTCTGGCTTTATAGGAGTCGCCCAATTTGTTAATCATTTTCACTTTAAGTTGTTGACCTAACATATTGTAAATCGCCAAATAAGCGGCACCCTCATAAGCTGTTGTGAGTGAAACTTCATACTGCTTGTTTCCTACGGTAGTGATTATCAAATTACCATTTCTCACAGAAAAATCATCAACTCCAAGGGTGCCAATGTTTGCTGTGTAATCCTCGGTTTCACCAAATTGGGTTTCTTCACAAGCATCATTTGGCACAGGACCATTCCAATTGGTTTTCGCACGCATACGGTGTGGGCCCATTGTAGCTCCTGCCGGCACAACCAAATCCATTGTCACTGTATAGGTTCCTGAACCTTGCCCAGAGGCAATCTCTATATTATTTACAACAACTTCATTTGCTGAGAAAATGGAATCGTCATTAAAATCAATCCAAACTTTTACAAATTGATCTCCATAACCAGTGGTGACCGTAAGGTCATTGGTGCTGCCTGGAGCCAAATTCGCTACGAGGTTTGTAAAATCGCCATACCCCTCACAAGCGGATGGATTATTGATCTCTGCTATTGAAAATAATTGAAAACCATCTCCAACAGAGCAATTACTTGAAGGTTGGCACAATATGTTTTCAATTATAGCAGAAACCTCATTGTTGGAAGCATTTGCATCACCAGCTAAAGAAGTAGAAACAGTAACATTGTATGTTCCCAAAGTAGAAAAATCTGCGGTTTGGGTAAAACTATAGGTCATTTCCTGTTCGGAAGCTATTGGTCCAGTAAATGTTTCAACCACAGGCGTACCACCATCAATTACATACTGAACGTTAAAATTTGATTGTGAAGCAGCACCGAAGTTTTTAATTGTAGCAATAATAGTTTCGTTGCCCAGACCAGAGCCAGAGATAGGTGCGGTAATTTCGATTGCGCCCACGTCATTAGCCAAAAGATTTGTAATATCCTTTGTGAATGGATCGTTTGCTGGAAATTCATCTCCAGCTAAATTAGTTCTAACTTCTATGGAATAAGTCTGTCCAGAGGTAGATAAATCAACCGTTTGTGCAAATGTATAAGTTGCAGTTGAACCAGCTGTAACAGTACCTGCAAAAGTTTCAGAAGCCACTAAATTTCCATCAACACGGAGCTCCAAAGGAATATTGTTCTGAGGGTCGGTTCCAAAGTTTCGGATACTCACCTCAACGGTTTCGGCATTCGTCAACAAACCATTTACGGGTTGAATCAAGGCGTTAACCCCAACATCTTTTGCAAAACCTCCTGAAAGTGTAAAAGCTGCAATCTGTGTTCTCCAATTGTTATCAGAAGAAAAGTATTCTGCGGTATGCCAGAAAGTGAAGTTATCAGGATCCATAGTAAGGTGAGAATAATCCCCAAATCTATTTGAAAAAGTTTGCACACCAGCACCAGGAATAATCTCAGTTTCAGCAACAGTCATCTGCCCCAAAGGATCTCCATCAAACCTTCCTGTATATCTGATTGCCGCTTTAAGTGACCCACTGGCAACATTAAAAGCCAGACCAATGTTTCCCGCGGCATCCATACCAGCACTTCCCATAAAACGGCTATGGCCATCGGCGGGCGCATAGGTTCCTTCTTGGTATATTGACCAAGGGTTTGATGCATCGTTTCGCAATTCAATCCAACGAACACCTGAAGTATCATTATTGTCAATATCTGTATTAAATGTAATGACCCAACTATTATGGCCAGCAAAACTGCGGTAGTTGGCTGCATAGGAAATTACACCGCCAATCATATCAATTTTTTGAATGGTTCCGGGCTGTTGTACATCACCGGTTCCAAATGGTGCAAACACAGAATTAAACGGATCTGTGGGAATTTCCAAAGGTGAAGAAATAGTTGAATTTCCCGTATTATTCCAATCCAAGTCTATTTCCCAAACTTTCAAATGGTCAAAGCTTACGCCAGACCACCCATCGTCTTGAAGATAAGTAACATAACCTGGCGCATTTGCCGGAAAGTTAGTTCCCAAAAGATTTGCAGGCTCAGGGCTCAAAACGGTGTTTGTGTTTTGGGTGGCTCCTGGAAGAGGAAATCCAACAATTTTTGGATTTGCACCACCTGCGAGCATTACATCTCTTTCCACGGCATAAACCTTATTGGTGGTTCCTATGTTTGCAGTAAGGTAATATGCATCGTGCCAAACACTGTAATGTGGATAATCTGGGAAACTTCCGAAAGTATATTGATATACGTTATAAGCTCCAGTTGGGTCTCCCGTTTCAGAAACACCAATAGCTAACGAATTTCCTAAAGAACCAAATTCACTTACAAACCAGCGGTCTGCTAGTTGGTCATACATAACTATAGGGTCTCCTGAATTTGAACCGATTCCTAGGAAGGTTCCTAAAGAAACAGGACCAACTAATAGGGTGCCTGTTTTACTGAAAATTTTTACGATGGAATTTACAGAATGTACATAATGGTTTGGTCCTGCCGCACCAGTAGGATCCGGTGGTGTAAATCCAGATTCTGAAGAGGATGCACCTATGAAGTTCTGTTCAATGGCACGCGTTTGGATTTCGCCTAAATTTCTTTGAACGTTTTGATCAATGCCATTTGGTAAAGCGTTTGCGTTTACCTGTGGATTGTAGCGTGATCTATTGGAGACCACCTTTATTTCTTTAATACTCTGATCGTGATTTTCTTCTTGAATGGCGTATTCACGTAAAGGAATGGTTTTTCCAATAAAAGTTCCGATGATTACCTCATCTGGTGGGAAAGTTTGTTGGGCATAAGCCCCAATCCCAAATAATAGAAAGCTTACAAATAGTAGTTTTTTGAATTTCATGGTTTGTTTTTTAATTTAAGGAGATGAAAGATACAGCATATTTTTAATTCATTTTCACTGTAGGTCAATTTTTTACTTAACAATAGCTTTAAAATTGGACAAAATTTTCATTCAAAAAGAAAGCCGTCTCAAACGTATTTTGAGACGGCTTTTTTCTAAAAATTACTTTTTTTTTAAATTTATTTCACAATAATTCTTGCAGTTTTTACAGTTTTTGTAGTTTCACCTCCTGCCTTGATTATATATACTCCACTTGCAGCAAAGGACATATCTAATTTTAAATGGTAGGCGCCATCCACTTTACCAATGGGCTTAATACCCAATTCCTGACCAAGCATGTTATATACAGAAATATAACCCATCCCTTCATAATCAGACACCAAGGATACATCAAAATGCTTATTGTCTGTGCTGGTAATTAACAATTCCCCGTTTCTGATAGTCATATCTTCAACTCCCAAGAAACCTATATTAGCTGTATAATCTTCTGTTTCCCCAAAAGCTGTTTCATCACAAGCGTTTGTTGGCACAGGTCCGTTCCAATTGGATTTGGCTCTCATTCGGTGTTCGCCGATTGCCGCTCCTGCCGGTACAACCAAGTCCAAAGTTTCGGTATAGCTTCCGGGGCCTTGGCCGGGAGCAATTTGGTAATTGTCCACCACAACCTCGTTTGCCGTAAAAATGGAGTCATCATTATAATCAATCCAAATTTTAATGAATTGACTTCCAAAGCTTGTTGTTATGGTTAACGGAGTGGTACTATTAGGCGCTAAATTTGCTGTTAAATTCGTAAAATCTCCATATCCTTCACAATTAGAAGGATTGTTGATTTCTGCTATTGAGAATAATCTGAAACCGTGACCTGCAGAACAGTTGCCAGCAGGCTGACAAATTAAATTTTCAATTTGTGCAGTAACAGCATTGTTTGATGGATCTGCATCACCTGTCAAAGAAGTTGAAACGGTAAGACTGTAAGTTCCCAAAGCAGAAAAATCTGCAGTTTGTGTAAAACTATAGCTCGCTTCTTGCTGGGAAGCAATTGTTCCTGCAAATGTTTCCACAACCGGCGTTCCTCCATCAAGAATATATTGCACGTTAAAGTTTGATTGTGAAGCTGAACCAAAGTTTTTAATGGTTGCGGTAATGGTTTCATTATTTCCTAATCCTGGACTGCTAACTGGCGCTACAATTTCATTAGCACCTACATCATTTGCAAAAAGATGTTTAACTTCTTTGGTATATGGATCGTTCGCTGGAAATTCATCTCCAGATAAATTTGTTCTTGCTTCAATAATATACGTTTGTCCTGGTGTTGACAAATTTACCGTTTGTGCAAAAGTATAATTTGAAACAGCTCCTGCAGCTATAGTTCCCGCAAAAGTTTCTGAAGCTACCAAATTACCATTAACACGCAATTGTAAGGGAATGTTTGATTTTGCAGTAGTTCCATAATTTCGGACACTAACCTGCACGGTCTCTGCATTCGTTAAGATTCCATTTGAAGGTTGTGGGATTGCATTTACACCTAAATCTGAAGTAAAGCCACCAAAAATGCTAAAAGAAGCTATTTGGGTTCTCCAGGCATTATTTGATGAAAAGAAATCTGCCGTGTGCCAATAAGTGAGATCGTTAGGATCCATAGTCATATGTGCATAATCCCCATATCTATAGGTATTGGTTCGCACGCCGACTCCATTTTTAATAGTGGTTTCAGCTACTGTCATTGTTCCCAAAGGATCACCATTAAAACGCCCTGTATAACGAATACCTACGGGCAAGGTTGAACTTCCAATGCTATATGCCAACCCAATATTTCCATAAATATCCATTGCAGAACTACTCATAAACCTGCTGTGGCCATCAGCTGGTGCGTATGTACCTTCTTGGTATATTGACCAAGGACTTGAGCTGTCATTTCTCAGTTCAATCCATCTAATACCACCAGTTTCATTGGCGTCAATAAAAGTATTGAATGTTATAAGCCAAGAATTATGATCTGGAAAACTTCTATAGTTTGCACCAAAAGAAATTATTCCGCCGTGCCCAGCAAGTTTTTGATTGGTTCCAGGTTGCGCTATTGCACCTTGCCCAAATATTTCGCCTGCATCAAAAGGATCAGTAGGAATTTCAAGTGGAGCCGAGATAGTAGAGTTTGCTGTATTTGTCCAATCCATATCCATTTCCCAAATTTTTAAATGGTCATTCGCTATGCCACTCCAAGCATCATCTTGAAGATAAGTAACATATCCTGGGGTATTCGGGGCAATAGTAGTACCCAAAAGGTTCGCAGCCTCAGGACTCTTTACCTGATTTGGATTCACTACAATTCCGGGAAGCGTAAATATTACGATTTCTGGATTAGGACTTCCGTTTAATATTTTATCACGGTTCAATGCAAACGCACGGGTTGTAGCCCCACCTAGATTTACCGTTCCATAATAAGCATCAGGCCATACGGCATAATGCGGGTAATCTGGAAAACCATTAAAAGAAAATTGATATACATTGAAGGCACCTGTAGGATCACTCGTTGCTGATACACCAACTGCCAAGGAATTACCTCCGTTTATACTTCCAAACTCGCTAACAAGCCATCTATCCGCTAATTGGTCATACAAAACAATAGGGTCTCCACTGTTGCCACCAAAACCTAAAAAAGTGCCTAAAGAAACTGGTCCTACCAATAAAGTTCCAGTTTTACTGAAAATCTTTACCAGTGAATTTACTGAATGAACATAATGATTAGGTCCAACCGCTCCTGTTGGATCTGGTGGAAAAAAACCAGACTCTGAAGAGGAAGCACCAATAAAATTTTGCTCTAAACCTCTTGTGTTAATTTGACCAATTGTTTTCTGAAGATTGTCAATAATAGTGGGTGGCACCTCATTGATTTCAATCTGTGTGGTAGATTCGTTTGGAACCACCGTTAATGTTTGTGCGTCTAAATTGAGATTTTCTGGCATAGTCGGATAATCTCTTAAGGGCATTGTCTGTCCAACAAAAGTTCCAACGATAATCTGTTCTGGTGGAAATTTTTCTTGGGCAAATAGGCCAATACTTAGAAAAAATAAAATTGTAGAAAGTAATTTTCTTTGTTTCATCTGTTTTAGGGTTTTAGCGTTTAGTGAATAAAGTTTGACAAGGTACCGATTAAATTTTATCTAATCACTATTAGTCAAAGAGTTAATAAATGTGAACACTTTTTGCTTAATGACGCTATTGAAATTTAAATTATCTTCAAATTTAGTTACCTTTGCACCTTCAAAAATGAACTAATATTCAAAAGGATGATTCACTTTTTTGGGAATGTTGAAAACACCGTTTTTGCAGTCCAAACCCACGGAAATATTTCAGAAGAAAACATTAAAAAATTGGAGTGGCTTTTTGGCATCCAACCTAAAATAAAGCAATCCGTCCTATCTACCAATGCGACGGATTTTTTTGTTGGCCCACGCGCCGCAATGGTTACTCCGTGGAGCACCAATGCCGTTGAGATCACCCAAAATATGGGTGTTGATGGAATCATCCGCATTGAGGAATTTCATAATAGCACAATTGAAAAAGGAACTTTTGATCCAATGCTTTCGCAGAAATTCAAAGAGTTGGATCAAAATATTTTTGATATCCACATTCAGCCAGAGCCTATTTTGGAGATTGAAAATATTTCAGAATACAACCAAAAAGAAGGTTTAGCTTTAAACGCTGAGGAAGTTGAATATCTGGAAAATCTATCCGAAAAATTGGGAAGAAAACTAACTGATAGTGAAGTTTTCGGTTTTAGCCAAGTGAACAGTGAGCACTGCCGCCACAAAATTTTCAACGGCGTATTTGAGATTGACGGCAAGGAAATGCCCTCTTCCCTATTCAAACTTATTAAAAAGACTTCTGCTGAAAATCCTAACGATATTGTTTCCGCATATAAAGACAACGTGGCTTTCGTAAAAGGCCCAAAAGTAAAACAATGGGCACCAAAAAGTGGCGACAAACCTGATTGGTACGAAGAAAAAGATTTTGAAAGTGTTATTTCACTTAAAGCTGAAACCCACAATTTCCCAACAACCGTGGAGCCTTTCAACGGTGCCGCAACCGGAAGCGGCGGTGAAATCCGTGACCGTTTGGCTGGTGGAAAAGGCTCCTTGCCTTTGGCGGGAACGGCGGTTTATATGACTTCCTATTCACGACTAAATGAAGAGCGCCCTTGGGAAAAAGGAATGAAAGAACGTGATTGGTTATACCAAACACCACTGGATATTTTGATAAAAGCGAGTAATGGCGCTTCGGATTTTGGAAATAAATTTGGGCAACCATTAATTGCAGGTTCTGTTTTAACTTTTGAGCACGAAGAAGAAGCACGAAGATTAGGCTTTGATAAAGTGATTATGTTAGCAGGCGGAATTGGCTACGGAAAAGCAAGCCAAGCCATTAAGGACAAACCACAAGTAGGTGATAAAATTGTAGTTCTTGGCGGTGACAATTACCGCATTGGTATGGGCGGAGCAGCAGTTTCTTCTGCAGATACGGGTGAATTTCACAGTGGGATCGAGCTTAATGCTATTCAAAGAAGTAATCCAGAAATGCAAAAACGTGCTGCGAACGCTATTCGCACAATGGTTGAAAGTGATGAAAACCCAATCGTTTCCATCCACGATCACGGTGCTGGCGGACATTTAAACTGCTTGAGCGAATTAGTGGAAGATACTGGAGGCAGAATTGATTTGGATAAACTTCCTATTGGCGACCCAACCCTATCCGCAAAGGAGATTATGGGCAACGAGAGTCAAGAACGCATGGGCTTGATTATCAATGAAGAAAATATTCAAAAACTGAAAAAAGTTGCAGACCGCGAACGCTCCCCAATGTATGAGGTTGGAGTAGTTACAGGCGACCAACGTTTCTGTTTTGAAAACAAGAAAGGCGAAAAACCAATGGACTTCGCTTTGGAGGATATGTTTGGCAGCTCGCCAAAAACTATAATGAAAGACAAAACTGTAAACAGGAATTATAAAAACCCTGATTACGAGGTTTCAAAAATAAAGGAATATGTAGCACAAGTGCTTCAATTGGAAGCTGTGGCATGTAAAGATTGGCTTACCAACAAAGTGGACCGTTGCGTTACGGGACGCGTTGCCAAACAGCAAACCGCTGGGCCATTGCAATTGCCTTTGAACAATTGCGGTGTAATGGCGCTGGATTACCACGGAAAAGAAGGTGTTGCAACATCAATCGGGCATTCTCCGCTAACGGCTTTGATTGACCCTGCTGCTGGTTCCCGAAACGCTATTACAGAATCGCTTACAAATATTGTTTGGGCGCCCTTAAAAGATGGTTTAAAAAGTGTTTCACTTTCTGCAAACTGGATGTGGCCCTGTAATAATGAAGGTGAAGATGCACGATTATACGAAGCGGTAAAAGCAGTTTCTGACTTTTCAATTGATTTGGGAATCAACGTTCCCACAGGAAAGGATTCACTTTCAATGAAGCAGAAATACAAGGACGGCGAAGTGATTTCTCCCGGAACCGTGATTATTTCGGCAGCTGGAAATTGTAACGATATCCAAAAAGTTGTGGAGCCCGTTCTTCAACATAACGGTGGCAGTATTTACTACATAAATATTTCACAGGACGATTTTAAATTAGGTGGCTCTTCTTTTGGGCAGATTTTGAATTCCATTGGAAATGATGCACCAACCGTGAAAAGTGCGGAGTATGTAAAAAATGTTTTCAACACATTGCAACAATTAATTCGTGATGAAAAAATCCTTGCAGGGCATGATGTGGCCTCGGGTGGATTGATTACCACCTTGCTGGAAATGTGTTTTGCCGATGTGAATTTGGGAGCAGATCTGGATCTTTCGGCTTTAGGTGAAAATGATTTGGTAAAAGTATTGTTTGCTGAAAACAGTGGCGTCGTTATCCAAGCTTCAGATGATGCTTCGGTTGAAAAAATACTTGCTGAAAAGAATATCGATTTCAAAAAAATTGGAACCGTTTCAGAAAATGAAACGCTTTTAATAAAGAATATTTCCGAAGAACTTACTTTCAGCATATCTGAAATGCGCGATACTTGGTATAAAACTTCCTATTTGCTGGACAGAAACCAAAGCGGGGCAATCCTTGCAAAAGAGCGTTTCAACAATTATAAAAATCAGCCGTTGAAGTTTGATTTTCCTGAGAACTTTGATGGAACATTGTCTGGTCGAGCGCAGTCGAGACCTAAAGCTGCTGTAATCCGTGAAAAAGGAAGTAACAGCGAGCGCGAAATGGCTTATATGATGCACCTTGCAGGTTTTGATGTGAAAGATGTGCATATGACCGATCTTATAGAAGGTCGCGAGGATTTGGAAGATATAAAACTACTAGTGGCTGTTGGCGGTTTCAGCAATAGCGACGTTCTGGGAAGTGCCAAAGGTTGGGCAGGATCGTTTTTGTACAACGAAAAGGCGAATACAGCTTTGAAGAATTTCTTTACGAAGGACGATACACTTTCCCTTGGCGTGTGTAACGGCTGCCAACTTTTTGTGGAACTTGGTCTTTTGAATCCGGAAGATGAAGAAAAGCCGAAAATGCTTCACAATGATACTGGAAAGTTTGAATGTACTTTTACTTCTGTAAAAATTCAAGAGAACAATTCTGTGATGCTTTCATCTTTTGCCGGAAGTACTTTGGGAATATGGGCTGCACACGGAGAAGGAAAGTTTAGTTTCCCGAAAGCAGAAAGTCATTATAACATTGTTGCTAAATACGGTTATGACAAACTACCGGCCAATCCTAATGGCAGCGGTTATAATACTGCAATGATGACCGACAAAACCGGAAGACATCTTGTAATGATGCCCCATTTGGAGCGTTCTACCTTTCCATGGAACTGGGGATATTACCCAAAAGACAGAAAAAATGATGAAGTTTCCCCTTGGGTTGAGGCGCTTGTTAATGCACGTAAATGGATTGAAAAAAAGTGATATATTAGTCAAATATCCCCAACCCATCACATCCATATGAACATAGAAATTGAAAAGCTTAATTTAGTATGGACAAATTCGAAACAAACTACAACACAGAACACTTTACTTCCCCCAAAAAAGTTTGAGGATATCGTTGGGTCCTTACTAAGTACTGGGCCCTTTTACTATTACATTATAGATTTTTTTGACATGTCACTTTCCAACGTAAGTCCGTCAATTAAAGAGATTCACGGCTTCGATCCTGAAACTGTAACCTTCAATGATATTTTGGGTACCATCCATCCAGATGATATGGAATTTGTGAGCAAAGCAGAAGCTGCTAATATTGATTTTCTTTTCAATACTCTGGGAACAGACAAAGTTTTAAACTATAAATCTTGTTTCTCGTTTAGGAGCAGGATGGAAAATGGCGAATATGCAATGCTAAACCACCAAGCGCTATTATTGACCTTGGACGAGCAGGGAAAGTTTGGCAAATCGCTCAACATCCACACCCGTATAGACCACTTGACCAAAACAAATACCAACCAAATTTCATTGATTGGTTTAAATGACTTGCCTTCATTTATGAATATTGATGTATACCCCTCAATAAATAGTGCAATTCAGTTTTCAAAAAGGGAATTGGATGTATTAAAACTTATAGCTGAAGGCAATACCAATAATGAGATTGCTTCACAACTTTTTATCAGTCCCCTTACCGTAAAAAAGCACCGCAACAATATTTTAAGCAAATCCAATTGTAAAAATACTTCTCAATTAATTAGGGAAAGTATTTTAAAGGGTTTGATATAATCTTCACAAAAAATACTCCTTTAGGGGTATTGCCCAAAATTTATTATTTGAATTTATTTGTTTAACTCATTATATTATGAACCAATTGACACCCTCTTATTCAGTAAGTCTTCCATCAAATAAATTTTTAAGGAGTAACCTTTTTATATTCTTCATAACTTGCTTTTTAGGTATCACATTAACGGCTCAAGAAGGTAACAGTCTTGTTGGGAATTGGCAACTAAAAAAAGTAAGTTTCAAAAAAATAACTGCCAGCGCCTCTAATGATAAAAAGGAATTACTCGCTGTTTTCAAGGCAGCATTATATCAAGATCTCACAACGGAGCAACGTTTGACTATTGAAGAATTAGAGTTGATGAACGCGGAAGCTGAACTCCTGCTGGGCAAATACTATCAATCTACCATAGGTTTTAAGTCAAATGGTTCTTTTTACAATACTTCACAGCTCCAAGACAAATCACTTTCTGGGGAATATCTTTTGGATAAAAAGAAACTGCTGCTGGAATGGGAAACAGCGGATAAAAATGAATTGAAAGTTTTAAAAATTACAGCTGATGAGCTTGTATTTAAGGATAGTGAATTGAAGCTTACATATTATTATTTAAAACCCAATAATTAAAGCCGTCAAAACAATGATAAAACAAAAAAAAGGTGAGCTCCGAAAATACAGTTTTATTAAAAAAATTAAACTTAGATCTTAATTAGATTATATTTTATCAATTGTAAATTATCAAATTGATTTTAATGAGAAAGTTAAAACTTTATAAGTATTATCATTTTAACAATTAGAAATTGTTAAACTAATCAAAAAAAAACTGTTAATTTGTCTATATCTGAAACTATACACTTATGAGATACAAACAACTACTCCTCATTTTCATATTCTTTTCTCTTACTGCTTTTAGCCAAACACAGCCCAAATTAGGGCTTTTGTTTGATGACGAAGTTTACCAAAGCACACCAATGAAAGCTAGAAATGTAGCTTTTCAAGATGTAGTTAGTGCGGAGCCTCGAGCATCGTTACGCCAGTTTTTGCCAAAAATAAAAAACCAAAAAGGATATGGCACTTGTGTGGGATGGTCTTCAGCTTATTATGGTCATACCGTTTTAAATGCCCGTAGAAAAAATATAACGGATGTGTCCGAAATTACAGAAAATGCCTTTTCCCCTGTCTTCACCTATTTAAATGCCAATGTTGATGACGATTACAATTGTCAGGGCGGGGCCTATATAGGGAAAGCCATGGAAACAATGGTAGAAATGGGCACACCATTTTTTAAAGATTACGATGTATTATGTGATACCGCAATTCCTGATAATTTACTAGAATTGGCCAAAGATAATAGGATTAAGGACTTCACAAGACTTTACGGTAATGACGAACCTATAGAGGTTAAAATTGAATCTGTAAAACGTTCCTTATTAAATGGCAATCCAGTAATTATTGGTTTCATGGTGCAGAATTCATTTTATGCAGCCAAAAATGTGTTTGAACCAGATGGAGGCGAATTTTCTGGAGGTCATGCCATGTGTGTTATTGGTTATGACGACGATAAATACGGAGGTTCTTTTGAAATTGTGAACAGTTGGGGTGAAGATTGGGGAAATGCGGGCTTAATGTGGGTGCGCTACAACCACTTTGCCGAGTTTACACGCTATGCTTTTGAAATGGTGCCGCAGGCAGCTATAGTTAAAAAAGATAAAAAAGAAATCTCAGGAAAATTGGATTTGAAACTGTACGATGGTTCAATGATGGAGGTAACCCAGGAAAAAGGCAATTACAATAAATCGGTTTTGGGATGGCAAGATGTAGTGGTTGATGAGGCCGTGCAGAGCATAGGCGATTACGCAACCAAAGTAGCTTATCCCGCAGGAACCCGTTACCGTATGTATGCAGAGGTTAACAAACCTGCCTATGTGTATGTAATTGGTGCCGATAGTAACGGCGAAAATGGCGTGCTTTTTCCACACAAGGAAGATGTTAGCCCCTATATAGCTTATGAAAATACTTCAGTATTGGTGCCAGGTGAAAAATATTGGTTCCGCCTGAACAGCGATGTTGCTTCCGATTTTTCTATAGTTATTTTCTCTGAAAACAAGATAGACATCAATGAAGTCAAGCAGCGCATGGATACTATGGAAGGCGAATTGATGGACAAACTTTATATCATCTTTAAGGATCAACTTATTAATAAGGAAAGCATTAGTCTAAGCAAAGACAAAATGGGCTTTTCTGCCCAATATGAACAGGGCACTATGGCAATGATGGTTTTGGACATTAAACGCAGTTAATTTGCGCTTTTACTATTTATTTACAGTACTATCTATTTATATCACGGTGGGATGTACATGCCAGAAAGATATTGCAGATGTCGAAATGAAAGCTTCAAACACCAAAATTGAAGGGTTCTTAATGGAACCTACCTTCAACTTGGTTTCCTCTTCCTCTGAAATAGCTGTTTACTCTATAGAAAATAGTTTAATTGAAGGCACTACTGACGAATATTCAAATAAACTGGTATTTCAAAAAAAACTGGAAGAGGAAACAGCAAGCAATTTTGTGAATGTTGTTTTAAGCGATGCATCCTACGATTGGTCATTATACAAAGACCAGCAATCGTCTTTTTCGCCTACTAAACAGATTATCGTAAAGAGCACTTCAGGGCAACTCAATTTAATGTACGACCCCAAAACACATCTTTTAGGCTTTATCAATTTAGAAGGCCAACAAATTTTACCTGTTACTCAAACTTTTCACCAACTATTAATAACACTATAATTCCATATGAAAAAATCAATTCTTTTTTTAAGCTTTTGTTTTGGGTTATGTCAAGTAATCCAGGCCCAAGAACTAAAAATGTGTGGCTATCAAGGCTATCAAACAGTTGAAGAGGTTACCTCTGCCTGCGACCTCCAAGGTGCTTCGGCAGCAAGCAACAGTACAGACGATGCTGAGATTGTAGTAGATAACATTTTGGATAAGGTGGGGCTTTTCCGAAATTTCCTGATTGAAGAATGTGACAATATAAACAATGCCCTAGCAGTAACCATGCCCTTGGAAGGAGGTGATATTGATCGGTATATTTTATACGATGAAGCATTTTTTCAAAAAGTATCGGCTTCTACAGGGACCGACTGGGGATTGACCAGTATTTTGGCGCACGAAGTTGGCCATCACTTAAACGGTCACACCCTAAAAGGTGGGGGTAGTAATCATAAAGTAGAGCTGCAAGCTGACGAATTTTCTGGCTTCGTACTAGCACGTATGGGCTGTAGTCTTGCAGATGCCCAAAGTGCGGTTAGCAAATTATTGCCAGATGAAGCTTCAGCAACCCATCCCGCCAAGGTAGATAGGTTGGCGGCTATTGAAATTGGCTGGAATCGAGGCAATGGTAAAACCATCGTGGTTAAGAAAATTGAAGAAGTTGAAGACCCAAGTGAAATTACGGCGGAACAAGTGATAGCAAACTATCTAGATGCCATTGGGGGCCAAGAAAAAATTATGGAGATCAAGACTCTTTTTAAGAACGAAACCTCGACCATGAAAATGAAAGTGGGAAAAATAAAAATGGATAGCAAAACAAATAGAGAGTTACTTTATTCATCTCCCAAAAATCAATATAGTCAAACAAAGGTTTCAGGCATCAACTTATATTTCCTGATACTTAACAATAAATTTTATCAAAAAGACAAGCCACAATCTCCATGGATTTTAAAGCCAGGAACCAATGTTAGTGCAAATGAAGGAAATGGTATAAGTTATATACCTGAATTTGGGGTTTTAACTAATAATGAAAAAACGAAATATTTGGGTATAAAACAAATTAATGGAAAAGATTGCTATGTTATTGAATACCCCAATTTTGAGCTTAAAAGAGATGAACAAGGTGAGATGCATTATCAAATAACCAAATTTTATGAAGTAGCAACCGGTCTCTTGTACTATGAAGAGTCAATATTAAGTTCTAAAACCAACAATAATGCTTCTGGAGCTAGCACAACTTCAAAAACGATTTATTCAGATTATCGCCCTGTGAATGAAGTTTTATTTTCTTTTAAACAAGATATGACAATGCTTACATCGGTAGGGGGTGCTGAAACTCCATCAACTACGGTTGTGGAATATTCAGAAATAAAAGTAAACCCAATGATTGATCCTAAACTTTTTGACCCAAACAATTAGATCCTATGAGAATAAGATTATTGTTTTTTCTTGTATTGATCGTATTACAACCCATGTTAGCCCAAGAACTTAAGATGTGCGGGTACCAAGGCTACCAGACCGTTGAAGAAGTAACCTCTGCGTGCGATCTGCAAGGTGCTACCACTTCTGTTAACGATACACAAGAAGCAACGGTAGTGGTAGATAATATCTTGGACAAGGTTGGTTTGTTTCGAAATTTCCTGATAGAGGAATGTGACAACATTAACAACGCCCTTGCGGTAACCATGCCCTTGGAAGGGGGCGATATTGATAGATATATTCTGTATGATGAGGCTTTTTTTACAAAAGTATCCGCCTCTACAGGTACCGATTGGGGCTTGACCAGCATTTTGGCACACGAGGTTGGACACCACCTTAACGGACATACACTAAAGAGCGGAGGCAGCAATCACAAAGTAGAGCTACAAGCCGATGAATTCTCTGGCTTTGTTTTAGCACGGATGGGCTGCAGCCTGGCCGATGCTCAAAGTGCAGTAAGTAAATTATTGCCAGATGAAGCCTCCCCTACCCACACTGCAAAACAGGACCGATTAAACGCCATTGAAATAGGTTGGAACCGAGGCAATGGTAAAACAATTGTAGTCAAGAAAATTGAAGAAGTTGAAGACCCGAGTGATATTACGGCAGAACAGGTAATAGCTAATTATTTGTATGCTATAGGTGGGCAAGAAAAAATTACTCAAATTAAAACACTGATTAAAACTAATGAACTTGTCACGACAATTCGTAAAGATGGCAATGAAAAAGAAGAGATTTCTAGTCAAGAGTTAATTTATTTAACACCCACCAAGTTTATAACAAAAACCGAAACGTCTTCTGATAAGTATACCTATATCTTGATAGCTGATGGGAAATTGTATCTTAAAAATAAAATTGGTAAACAATGGAAAAGATTTAAGAATACACAATCGGAATCAGCTTCAATAGACATTAGTTACTTTAAAGAATATAGTTATTTGGTTAACAATAATGAATTGATTTACAAAGGAATTGAAAATATAGATGGGATAGATTGCTATAAAATTTCGATTCCTGAACCAGAGATATTCAGTAGTGAGAGTGGGTCATTTAAAATAGATACAAAAATATATTTCGATAGGTATTATCAGGTGGACACGGGTTTACTTTTTATTGAAGAAATGACAACTATTGCAGATATAGATTATAAAAATGAAACTAAGAATCTACAGGACACAAAGATGAATATGGTGCATAGGTCAAAACATGTAAGTTATAAACCTGTAGACGGGATTCAGTTTCCTGAAAAAACAGTAATTGAAATTATGAATTATTCTGATGGAAAATTAACTAATACATCAACTTTAATTTCTAATTTGATTAATATAGAGATTAACCCACCTATCAACAAAGAAAATTTTATAACAAAATAGATAAGAAATATCTTAAGATATATGAAAAGAAGCACTAAATTATTGTTGAAAGATTCACTACTATGCACGCTCTTTGCCTTTCTCATCATATTTGTGCTTTCTTTTTTGGTGATTAATATGTCTTTTTTCGACCCCTTAAAAAAAGTAGTAAAGGACTTCAGCTTTCTGGATGTGTATTATGCCGAAAACTTTAACGCCACCAATACGATAAATCAGGATATTGTATTGATAAACATTGAACATCGAGACCGCTTCGAGATTGCACAATTAATTGAGGAAGTGCTAAAAACAGATCCGAAAATTGTTGGGGTGGACATTATATTCAAAGACAAAAAGGAAGGATTTATTGATTCGCTATTGGCAAAAGCGCTGGATAATGATAAAGTAATTACCTCGTACATTATTGGCAAAGACAGTCTTATTGAAAACGATGCACTTTTCTTAAATACTGAAAATTCGGGTTTTGTTAATTTAAACTTCGAAAACGAAGAAACCGTGGTCCGTGAATTTGTAGGCATTACCGAGTTTCAAAACCAAGAGCATTTATCCTTCGCCTCAAAAATTGCGCATAAGGTTCTTGGTGAGAAAACATGGGAAGACAACGGCTATAAAAATAAATTTCACGGCACTACCCCTATAAAATATCATGGTGATTACGCTTCTTTTTTAAATTTTGGGTATGAGGAGTTTATGGCAAGTGAAAACAAGGTAGTATTACAAAACAAAATTGTACTGCTGGGATATCTGGGTAGCCCAACGGGAAATATTTATGATGTAGAGGACAAGCTTTTTACTCCACTTAACAAAATAACCGCAGGAAAAAGTGTGCCCGATATGTTTGGAGTTGTAATCCACGCAAACATCATCAACATGCTTCTTAAGAATGATTTAATGTATCGGGTTCCCAACTTTTGGATTGGCGTATTCAGTTTTATATGTACCTTTCTTAACATTATGTATTTTCTGTGGTTGGGAAAACGTAAAAAAATCACAGAAAGCACTGTAAAGAAAATTGTTCTTTTTTCATTTACAATTATCCTTACAGGCTTGGCCTTATGGCTTTTTAAAATGGGTATTATCCTAAAAGTGGTTCCAATTATTGGTATAACTCTATTAGGGAGCAGCTACATTAGCTATTACAAGCATTTAATTGATTATATAAAAACAAAAATGCCATGGGAAAGTTATTTTCGTTAAAAACCGCTATACTACTTATTCTCTTGTTTTTTTATACCCTTGGAGGTTCCGCTCAGGACAATTTAATGGTCTTTAAAGTTGAAGGGACTCCAGTTTTAAAAATTGACAAAACCACAAAATCGCTTTCCAAGGGCTCCCCCATTATTGCAAATTCAATAGTCACTGTAAAAGCCAATGATAAGTTGTTGTTAATAAATGATGCAGGATATTGTTTCGAGATCAAAGAGATTGGCGACTATTCCTTTTCAGCTATAAAGAAAATCCCTGCCTCAGTGGACAATTCCTCATTCACCAAAAAATATTTGAGCTACGTTTGGAACCAGTTCGCTAAAAATACCTCCAACCCTTCTAAGACGGGAGTTGTATATAGAAACGACAATCTAATTCTTTTGCAACCCTCAGACAGTGTGAAGATTTATTTTCCAGAAATAAAATTTGTTTGGAACCTCGATTCCGAAGAAAAATATTTCTTTCTGAAAGAAATGGAAACTGGCCATATGGTTAAATTTGGGGTAATGGGAAAAAACCTTACCCTTTTTGTTGATGACCAATTATTAAAGAAAGGAAAAATTTATCAATGGGCGGTTTCAGAAACCAAGTTTCCAGATATGGATGCATTGACATTCTACAATTTTTCGTTGCTTTCCAATGAGGAATTCAAATCCTTGGAGCCAGACATTGAATTGTTTAAAAAAGACTTGCAAGTACTGGGTTTTAACGCTTCAGAAATAAAGATAATGCTGTGCAACGATTATAAAATTTGTTATTGATTTTCCAATTAACCTTTACCATAAATATGATGAGAGTTGCTACAAGCCTTACTCCTGTTGGAATTAAAGGGTAGCCTATTAGATAAATAATTGATGTTAAAATAAATTATTATATTAGTAAATCAATTATAAGATTGATTAGAAGTTTTCTCTTTTATTTTGCCTTCAGTTTAGCATTAAATATTTTTTGCGCACGGTATTCCAATACATTCAATTTCAATAAAAATATCAATACTGGTATTACCAGATTATTGATTTTTATTATGTTGAAGGTTGTTTGGTTTAAATGTAGATACTCTATTAAGACAATTCACTTTAACCAAAAAACCTTTCTATAATATGAAGCATTTCTACAACTTTTTCTTTTTCGGATGTATGTTTACTATAACCTTTGCCAATGCCCAAGACTTAAAAATGTGCGGGTATTTGGGTTATCAAACAGTGGAGGAAGTAACTTCTGCCTGCGATTTGCAAGGCTTTGAAATTGGAGATGAAAATACAACAAATGCAACCCAGGCCGTAGACGATATTTTAAATAAATTAGGGCTTTTCAGAAATTTTAAAATCGAAGAATGTACGGACATTAATAATGCTATAGCAGTAACGATGCCTAATCCCGAAGGGGGTTTTGAACGTTATATTTTATACGATACTAATTTTTTTGATAAAGTTTCTACTACTACAGGAAATGATTGGGGGAAGACAAGCATTTTAGCGCACGAAGTAGGACATCACCTTAATGGCCACACACTCACTGGTCAAGGAAGCTCTCATGAAGTAGAATTGCAAGCAGATGAGTTCGCTGGTTTTGTTCTGGCTAGAATGGGATGTTCCCTAGAAAATGCGCAAGCTGCAATAAGTAATTTATTACCAGATGAAGCTTCAGCTACGCACCCTGCAAAGCAAGATAGGCTGAATGCCGTGGGCGAAGGTTGGAGTAGAGGATACGGTAATGCTTTTGATCCAGTAGATTTTAACAGAAAAAGAGGAAGCATTATGGAATCAGATGAGTACAAAAATGCTACGGAAGAAGTTCGGAAATTTAATGATGATAATGCTAAAGTTTTACTAGAGAATGAAGAAGCTATTTCTGATTCCAGTATGAAAAACGAAATCACTATTGAAAAGCTTTCGAATAGCGATTTATTAATTAATGAAATGACGCCACAATTGGTTCTAGCTAATTATATTGAAGCAATTGGCGGTTTTGAAAGAATCGCAAAAGTTAGGACGCTCAAGAAGAACTCTCGAATACAACAGCAATATATTGAAGTTGAAGAAGAGCAAACCTTTTTAAATCCTCAAACCTATAAAATTGTGACTTATGAACCAGATCACAGTATGGTAAAAGAACTTACAAAAATTGTAAAAGATGGACAGGTCTATGAAAGAGAAGCACACAAACTAAGTAAAAACAAAAGAAAGGATATTCAAGATTATGTTTTTGAAACAAAAAAATTAGAAGGAAGTTACGAAACGGATATAAGTTATTTCAAAGAATATGGCGCCTTAATTAGTAATGCATCAATCAGTTTAGCCGGGGTATATAACGTACAAGGAGAAATTTGTTTTTTGGTAACCATGCCATCGCAGGAAACTGTTTTAACAGGTGTTAAAGGAAGAATTGGCAAAAGTGTGCAAAATGAAATGGGCTCTGCCATCATCAAAAAATATGAAACCCTAACCACCTATAACTATTACAATATTAAAAGTGGTTTACTTAGTTGTAGCCAAGAAGTTAAAGGCTCTTTATATAGAAATGAATCTGGACTTGAAAAAGAGTCTACTATTAAATCAAAGACAACAACCTTTTTTGGAGACTATGATACTTTTGACGGAATTAAATTTCCAAAGAAAAAAATAGCATTAGGCAGATACACAACGTATAACAAAACACACACCCTTGATGATGTGGATGTAAATCCACGAGTAAGTCAAAATGAATTTAAACTTTAATCTAACCATATTTAAACCAAATAATTATGATAAAATTGAAATTAGTATTATCCGCCATCGTTTTTTCTACTGTAATAACGACGCACGCACAGGATGTTAGAATGTGTGGCTTTGTGGGATACCAAACAGTTGAAGAAGTAAACAGTGCGTGCGATTATCAAAATGCCGAAGCTGGTGGTGATAGCACAGCAGCAACTGAAACGGTGGACGAAATCCTTGCAAAAACGGGTCTTATCCGAAACTTTAAAGTAGAACAGTGTAATGATATTAACAATGCGCTTGCGGTTACAATTCCTACTGATGGCGGAATGGATCGTTATATTTTATTTGATAGTGCATTTTTTAATACTGTTTCTAGTAGCACAGGTACAGATTGGGGGAGCACTTCTATTTTGGCACACGAAATTGGACATCATTTAAACGGACACACGCTAAATGGTACGGGAAGTAACCATGATATAGAATTGGAAGCAGATGTGTTTTCAGGATTTGTTTTAGCAAGAATGGGTTGCTCATTGGAAGATGCACAAGCTGCGATTTCAAAAATTTTACCAGACGAAGCCTCAAGCACACATCCTGCAAAGCAAGACAGGTTAGATGCAATTGAAAAAGGTTGGAATAACGGAAAAACCAAAATAATTGAAGTGCCAATGCCGGAAGATGTTGCAGAGGATGAAATAACTGCACGTATGGTGATGGCAAAATATATTGATGCTATTGGTGGACAAGAAGTTATTGGTAATGTAAAGAGTCTTAGGAATAAGGTAGAGTCTTCAATAGCTAAATATGGTAGTAGTACAGTAATGAAACAATCTTATGCTTCACCACATTTATGGAGACAAGATATGGACATATTTGTCAAAGGAAAAAAAACAGCAACTACAGGAGGTTTATACAAAAACGGCTATGGTTATAGTTTAAAATTAGATGGAAGTGGTTGGGGTGAAGGAACAAGACTTGCAGATTTTTTCATAAACGATATTAGTTTTTTCCCAGAGTATTCGGCATTAATAAGTAATAAAGGAGTCACTTATGAAGGTGTAGAGGAAATAGGTGGAACCCCATATTATAAAGTGAAATTTGATCCTACAATTACCGTAATAAATGTTTCAAATGCTCAAACCATAAGCAATGTAACTCCTTATAAATATTACAATATGGAAACGGGTTTACTTGAACAAACAGAGCAATTGGTTAAAATTGTTACTATTACTGGTAAGAAAAAGAAAGAGAGTATTACAGAAAGTGCACAATTAATGACACATTCAGACTATACAGAAGTTGATGGTGTTTTGTTCCCTTTTAAAGTTACGCTTACGTTACCACAATTTGAATCTATTACTATTATAAAAGAACAGGAAGTGAATCCTGAAATAGATATGTCAATATTCGATTTATAATAGTATAAATTTAAATACATTTATAATATTATTATCATTTAGGTCATGGGAAGGGCAACTTCCCCAGACCTAAATTTTGACAATAGAGACAAATCCAACTATAGAATACAATTTATTTAAACTGCATAAATAGTTATGAAAAATACAATCGCATTCTTATTTTTTGTTGGAGTTTTTCAAACAGCTTTTTCCCAAAACTACCAAACCATAGAAGAGGTTGATACTGCCTGTACACAATTAGGTTTTATGGGCGATGAAGAAGCGGAAGATGTAGTTGATAAAATACTTTCTCAAATAGGCTTGTTTCGGAATTTTACAATCCAAGAATGCCCCGATATAAATAATGCGGTGGCAAAAAATATTGATGTGGGTGATGGTAAAAAAGCACGCTATATTTTATATGACAATGAATTTTTTGAAAAAATTTCAGACAAAGCCTCAAACGATTGGGCGGCCACAAGTATTTTGGCACACGAGATTGGGCATCATTTAAATGGACATTCGCTAAATAATGAGGGCAGTAATCTTGCGTGGGAGTTAGAAGCCGATGAGTTTTCTGGATTTGTATTGGCTAGAATGGGCAGTTCATTAGAAGATGCGCAAAGTGCTATAAATACGCTAAAACGAGAAGAAGCAACCCGTACGCATCCGGCTAAAGCAGATCGGCTGGATGTTATAGCAAAAGGTTGGAATCGAGGGAATGGAAAAACGATTAAAATAAAAGAAATTACAGAAGATGAGAAAAAAGAAATTATTGAAAATAACGAAGAAATAATTGGGAATATTACTGCAGAACAAGTTATAGCAAATTATATCGATGCTATAGGTGGGCAAGAAAAAATTAAAGAAATAAAATCAATATCAAAAAGTTATTCCATTCCAATAAAATATGGTGATGGTCGGAATGGAGCTAAAAACTATAAGAATATATTTTTGACACCTTCAAAGATTTTATATTTAGCTGATAATTTATTTTCAGAATTAGAACCTAAACATTTAGTCTTAACTAATGAGTATTATGTAAGAGATAAAACAAATTCAAAATGGAATTCTATTCAAACAGAATTAAATTCTAGAGACAATGAGATTAGTTTTATTCAAGAGTTTAGTTACCTAATAAATAATGAAAAATTAATTTTAGAAGGAGTTGAAATGATTGATGAAGAATTGTGTTATAAAATAATAATTCCTAAAAAATATATAGATGTTAATTACTTCAAAGTAAAAAAAGATAGAACAAGATGGATTATGACAAAGACCTATACAAAATTTTTTAGTGTAGATACTGGCCTTTTAAAGGTTGATAATATAAATACTGTAATTGATAAAGCGGTTTTAAATAATAGAGGTAAAGTTCAAAGTGAAATAAGAGAAGTTTATAATCATAAAAGAAAATACTCTAATTATAAACCCGTAGATGGTGTTATGTTTCCTTTTAAAGTGGATACTGATCCAAATATTGAAATGTATAGTGAAATTAAAATCAATCCAGTAATAGATATAAATGATTTTGACCCATCAAAATAAACCTATGAAAGCAAGATTTACATGTATATTGATAATTGTCTTTACAATCATTGGCACTGCCCAAAACTACCAAACCATAGAAGAGGTTGATACTGCCTGTACACAATTAGGTTTTATGGGCGATGAAGAAGCGGAAGATGCAGTTGATAAAATACTTTCTCAAATAGGTTTGTTCAGAAATTTTACTATCCAGGAATGCCCCGACATAAATAATGCGGTAGCAAAGAATATTGATGTGGGTGATGGTAAAAAAGCACGCTATATTTTATATGATAATGAGTTTTTTGAAAAGATTTCAGACAAAGCCTCGAACGATTGGGCGGCCACAAGTATTTTGGCACACGAGATAGGGCACCATTTAAACGGACATTCGCTAAATAATGAGGGTAGCAATCTTGCTTGGGAGTTGGAAGCTGATGAGTTTTCTGGATTTGTATTGGCTAGAATGGGAAGTTCATTAGAAGATGCACAAAGCGCTATAAAAACCCTAAAAAGGGAAGAAGCAACCCGTACGCACCCAGCTAAAGCAGATCGGCTGGATGCTATAGCCAAAGGATGGAGCCGTGGCAGCGGGAAAACCATAACGGTTCAGGAAGTAAATCTGGAAGAGATTACAGTCGTTGAAGATGAACCTATAGAGGAAGAAGTAAGTAAAGTAGCCGCCCAGAAGGTTATAGCTAATTATATTAAAGCCATAGGTGGTGAGGAAAAGATTAGAAATTTTAAAACAAAAATTGAAAAAACAACCTCTTCAAACATGCAAATTGAAACATATTATTTAACTCCTTCTAAATATATTAGTATAAGTGGCACTAATTATTATTCATTATACCTTGATGGAAAAATGTATCAAAAAAACAGTGAAAATGAAGATTGGAGATACGTAATTTACGTAAATAATAAAAAAAACAGGGTAAGTTTTGTCTGGGAATACTCAGTGCTTATCAATAATGAAGAAGTTAAATACTTAGGCACTGAAAATATTGATGGAATAAAATGTTATGCAATTCAATTTCCAAATGACTATTATAAACCTACAGATAACGCATACACCTTAAATGAAACATTTGTTACAACAGTTAATTATTACAGCGTTGATACGGGTTTATTAAAGTTTAGTAAAAGTATTTTTAAAGATATAGTAGTGCATAAAGTAAATAAAGATGTTTTTGGAGATAGAACTGAAGTCAATTCAGAAACACTTACATCCTATCAAGATTATAAGGAAGTAAAGGGTGTGTTGTTACCATTTAAAGCAACAGTGATAAATAAACAAGATAAATCGGATACAGAAACAAAATTTATTTTGGAATATTCAGAAATTATGATAAACCCCCAAATTAATAAAAACGATTTTATCGTTAAGGACTAATTACCCATGAAAATAAATCTTTTAACCATAATTATACTTGCATTTACAATCATTGGTAACGCCCAAAACTACCAAACCATAGAAGAGGTTGATACTGCCTGTACACAATTAGGTTTTATGGGCGATGAAGAAGCCGAAGATGCCGTAGACAAAATACTTTCCCAAATTGGCTTATTTCGAAATTTTACTATACAGGAATGTCCCGATATTAATAATGCGGTAGCCAAGAATATTGATGTGGGCGATGGTAAAAAAGCACGCTATATTTTATATGACAATGAATTTTTTGAAAAGATTTCAGACAAAGCCTCGAACGATTGGGCGGCCACAAGTATTTTGGCACACGAGATTGGGCATCATTTAAACGGACATTCGCTAAATAACGAGGGCAGTAATCACCAATGGGAGTTAGAGGCGGATGAGTTTTCTGGCTTTGTATTGGCAAGAATGGGAAGTTCATTAGAAGATGCACAAAGCGCTATAAAAACCTTAAAAAGGGAAGAAGCAACCCGTACGCACCCGGCTAAAGCAGATCGGTTGGATGCAATAGCAAAAGGTTGGGGTCGTGGAAGCGGTAAAACCATAACGGTTCGAGAAGTAAATTTGGAAGAAATTACAGTGGTAGAAGATGAACCTATAGAGGAAGAATTAAGTAAAGTTGCTGCCCAGAAAGTTTTAGCTAATTATTTAGAAGTTGTTGGAGGACAAGAGAATATTTTAAAGATAAAATCTCTTTATCAAGAATTGTCTTATAATATTTCATTTGAATTGAATGGGGCAACCAACAATACAAAAATGGATATGGAGATAACCATGATTACACCCAATAATTTCTTGACTGAGACCCAATCTAATGGCACCCCTTATTATTCATTGAAGATAGACGGAAATATGTACACAAAGTCAAAGAAAAATGAGGAATGGAAGTTTCTTTCATATAATGATGCGGAGGAAAGTCAACCTAGTTTTATTTATGAATATAGCTTGTTATTAAACAATCAGGAAGTAGAATATTTAGGAAGAGAAACCTTTAAAGGTGTGGAATGTCATGTAATTCAATTACCAGATCATAATTTGGATATGAGTCAGGAACTTTTTCACATGAAATCTGACTCAAAGCGAATACATTATTACAACGTTACAACTGGGTTATTACAATTTGGAAAAATCATCACCCATTCCTTAATTGATTATAAGGAGAACACCGAGTATTTAAAAGATACAGATACCACAGTCGAAATGATAACAACCTATTCAGACTACCGCGAAGTAAATGGTGTGCTGTTTGCTTTTAAACACGAAATGAAAACAACTACAGGTGAAACTGAATCTACAACCGTAATGAAATATAAAACAATGCAAGCCAATCCGGAAATTAACCCAAGGGACTATAAAGTGAAAAACTAACTTAGCGTATGTCAATTAAAGAAACCATCATCAATATAGTATCTAAAATCGGCAGATGTTTAGATATTTTTATGCTTAGAATTACATTGGTATTTTTATTTTCAATAACGGGTTTTTCACAAAACTACCAAACAGTAGAAGAAGTAGACAATATTTGCTCACAACTTGGTTTTGCCAGTGATGAAGAAGCACAAATAGCCGTTGATAAGATATTAAATGAAATGGGTATTCCTTCAAAAAGTTTTAAACTAAGAAGCTGCCCCAACATTAATAACGCTATTGCTAAAAACATTAAAGATGCTAATGGTAACTATGAGCGGTATATTTTGTACGACATCAATTTTATGAAACGTATAAGCGATAATGCTCAAAACGATTGGTCAGCAATTAGCGTGTTGGCCCATGAGATAGGCCATCATCTGAGTGGTCATTCTCTTAACAATAAAGGAAGTAATCACAAATGGGAATTGGAGGCAGACTATTTTAGTGGGGTTTCTCTCGCAAAAATGGGTGCATCCCTTGAGGAATCTCAAAGTGCCATTCAAACCTTGAGATACGAAAAAGAAACCAGCACACACCCAGCAAAAGCAGATAGATTAATCGAAATTGAAAAAGGCTGGATTGCTGGAGGAGGAAATAACAGTTTAAATTCAGAAAATGTAGTTTCTTCTGAAGAGTTTAATTTATTCGGCAATCCTATTTTTGAAAAGGCAAAAGAAAATTATAATAAAGTGAAAGTGCCTATGTCAAGCCCCAGATTTAGTTATACTAAAGAAATTGGAGGAACTTACTTTTCATTAAATTATTCAAGACCTTCAATCAAAGAGAGAACAATTTTTGGCGAGGTAATTCCGTATAATGCATTATGGAGAACAGGAGCAAATGAAAATACTACAATTAGCTTCACACAAGATATTTATATTGACGGTAAGCTATTAAAAAAAGGAACATATGCATTATATACAACGCCAAATACTTCAAGTTGGACAGTTTATTTTTATAGTGATTATGATAATTGGGGCACACCGGAAAATTGGGATTCTAAAAAAATAAAACTAAGCATTGAAGTACCAAAAATTACTTTGAGTGACACTCAAGAATCATTTTCGATACTCTTGGAAGCCACAGGAAAAAACACTGGAGAGTTAATATTGATGTGGGAGAATACTAAAATTAAAGTTGCGTTTGAAACAGCAACTTCAGCAAATAATTTAACTACTAATACAAAGGAAATACAACAAGTTGGTTTAACACAAATACAGTTAGAATATAATAATGTAATTACAGATATAGATAAATCGTACACAAAGTTAGTTGAGACTATTACATTTGATGATGATATAAGCTTATGCGATAAGAATATAAAAGCAGGTACTTATAAAATATTAGGCAAGCGAGATAAGGACGGTTCACTTTCAGTACAACTAGAGCAGAAGAATAGAAAAATTGGTTCTAAAGAAGTCACAGGCACATCGATCATAGACATCTGCAGAATACCTGCTTTAAGAACAGACAGAGCAGAATCCACTTATTATGTGAATGTCAATGATCTTACTGATTTAGAAGCAACGCTAAATTTCTACATTGATTCAAAAAAATACAAATTTCAGTTTAAGTTGCCTACTGATGAAAAAGTATTCGCAGTTATAAACGCTATAGAAGAAATAGGTGCTGCAACCAGTGGAGATTATTTAGCTTTCGCTATTTATTATTTAAATAAGGATTTAGATATTAATATTGCCAAAAAATATATTGATAAAGCCGATGCAATGAACCCAGATAAGTTTTGGATATTGAATCAAAAATCCATTATTTACTATAAAATTGGCGATAAAAAAGAAGCCATTAATATTGCTAAACGAGCTCTAGAAGGAGCCAAAGCTGCAAATAATAGTGATTATGTATCTATCATTGGAGTTAATTTGGCTGAATGGCAATAAAGTATAGCATTCTTAGCAGTGATTTTGGAATTTGTAAAAGGGAGTTGATTTATGATTTACCTCAAAAAAATAATTGTCAATATAAAGCCTAAGAACAGAAGAAGTTTTTACAATACTTCTTTATAAAATACTGCAGGTTTAATATTATAAGGTTCCCTTCTTAGGTTTAATAACTTTATCGAATCGGAAGCTATTATTTTAAAATAAAATGAACCTTACCAAAGAAGAAAAAAAATTCTGGCAACGTTATTTTCGTATCGAAAAACTGGAAAATATTCCAAAAGAATGGCCACTCATTGGAGGCTATGGTTTTGGTGATGATCAATTTGATGATTATTTCTATTATATCAGCTTACGTGTTAATGTAGTGCATGAAATTATTTTAAAAGAATCTTATGTTACCGATGAAGGTGTAAAACATATGGCTAGTTTTAAAGAATTAAGGTTACTTTATTTGAGAAAACATAAAGAAATTACTAAAAAAAGCATTCCATTTTTCAATAAAATGGAATCTTTAGAAAGTTTGAACATCACTTTAACCAAAATTACACTGACAGATCTTTACGATCATTTGAATAATCAAAGTCTTAAAGAAGTGTTTTTATCGTCTGAAGAAAATGAAGAAAACCTACTTGAAAAAGCCTTCGCTTTAAAAGAGCGCATGCCCAATTGTAATATTTATTTAGATACCTGTTTTACAACTGATGATTTTGGCAATTCTGAAAAGCCAATATTTTAAATTGAGAAGCACAGAGAAATATTTCAAGTTTTTCAATTAGAAAGTTAGAAACTTTCTTTAATTTTATAGGAATGGCGCTTCGAGTCATTCCTTTTTCTTTTCTGGGAAAAACTAAAATAATTTTGCTATTTTCACTTCCTTAACAATACTATCATGACAGATCCAAAAAGACTCTTCGACTTCCCATATTATCAACTTGAAAAATACCCTCAGGAAAAATCACTCGTTACAAAATACAACGGTGTGTGGAAAGCTACTTCAACACAGGAATATATTGACAAAGCCAATGCATTAAGCCGTGGGTTAATGCGAATGGGCGTAAAACCCAACGATAAAGTTGCTATAATCTCTATGACCAATCGCACAGAATGGAACATCTGCGATATAGGCATAATGCAAACAGGCGCTCAGGATGTACCTATTTATCCAACTATTTCTGAAGATGAATACGAATATGTGTTGAACCATAGTGAGTCCGTTTACTGTTTTGTTTCTTGCCAAGAGGTTTATGAAAAGATCCAAAAAATAAGGAACAACGTGCCTTCATTAAAGGAAGTTTACACTTTTGATGAAATTAAGGGCGCTAAAAACTGGCAAGAGGTTTTAAATGAAGGAAAAGACGAAAGCAACAAAGAAGAATTAAATAAGAGAATGGAAGCCATTCACGAAGATGATTTGGCAACCTTAATATATACTTCCGGAACTACCGGAAAACCGAAAGGTGTGATGCTTTCCCATAAAAATATAGCTTCCAACTCAAAATATAGTGTGGAGCGTTTACCTCTTGACTTAGGAAAATCTAAATCCTTGAGCTTCTTGCCCGTTTGCCATATTTATGAGCGAATGATATTATATATGTATCAATATTGCGGAGTGAGCATTCACTTTGCGGAAAGCCTGGAAACCATAAGCGATAATCTAAAGGAGATACAACCCGAGGTAATGACTGCCGTTCCACGTTTGCTGGAGAAGGTTTATGATAAAATTTACGCCAAGGGTGCTGAACTTACAGGAGTAAAGAAAAAGCTGTTCTTTTGGGCAATAGAACTCGGTTTAAAATACGAACCCTACGGCCAGAATGGGTGGTGGTACGAAACCCAATTGAAACTTGCCAATAAATTGATTTTTAGCAAATGGCGCGAAGCCTTGGGCGGAAACTTAAAAGCTATCGCTTCAGGTAGTGCCGCACTTCAACCACGTTTAGCGAGAGTTTTCAATGCTGGTCAAATCCCGGTTATGGAAGGTTATGGGCTTACAGAAACATCCCCCGTTGTTTCTGTGAACGATATGCGCAACAACGGTTTTAAAATAGGTACCGTAGGTAAACCCCTAAGAGATACTGAAGTGAAAATTGCTGAAGACGGTGAAATTTTAGTAAAAGGCCCACAAGTGATGCTCGGGTATTACAAAAACCAAGAGCAAACCGATGAGGTTATTAAAAATGGGTATTTCCACACAGGTGATATTGGCGAAATTGACAGTGAAGGTTTTCTAAAAATTACGGACCGTAAAAAAGAAATGTTCAAGACCAGCGGTGGAAAATATGTGGCACCGCAACTTATTGAAAACGCAATGAAGCAATCGCGTTTTATTGACCAAATAATGGTTGTAGGCGAAGGTGAAAAAATGCCAGCTGCACTTATTCAGCCAGATTTTGATTTTGTAAAGGAATGGGGAAGCAAAAAAGGAAGAAACGTACCTTCAGATCCTAAGGAAATGGTGAAAAATGAAGACGTAATTAAGCGTATCCAAAAAGAAGTGGATTTTTACAACGAACGTTTTGGTAAGTGGGAAAAAGTGAAAAAGTTTGAATTAATCCCCGAACTCTGGACTATTGAGGGAGGGCACCTCACTCCTACTATGAAAATGAAACGTAAAGTGATTAAAGAGAAGTATATAGATTTGTATAATAAGATATACGAGCATACTTCTTAATTACTTATGAACTGGCTCCTCCTAATAATCGGCGGTCTCTTTGAAGTTGGCTTTGCAGCATGCTTGGGCAAAGTAAAAGAGACCACAGGGTGGGAATCTAAACTTTGGTTTGGTGGTTTTATTATTTGTCTTTTCATCAGTATGTTTTTTTTAATTAAAGCCTCAAAAACACTTCCTATCGGCACGGCCTATGCAGTCTGGACAGGCATTGGTGCCGTAGGCACCGTACTTTTAGGTATCTTCTATTTCAATGAGCCTGCAACCTTTTGGCGCGTATTCTTTCTTTCAACACTTATTCTCTCCATAGTTGGGCTAAAATTTGTTTCTGCTTAAAGACATCATTTCCTAACAAATAAATAACATTAATTTGCTATGCACGCATAATAAATTTTTGTATCTTTGGTATTCCATTTTTTTCAAAATTTTCAATGCAAGAAAAAATTAAAGAGAAGACCATAGACTACATACTGCGCTCCACTTGGATGAGCGTAACAAAAATGTACAACGAAGAAGCCGGAAAAAAAGGAAGTACAATGGCCACGGGTTTTGCTTTAATAAGTATTGATCCCGAAGATGGAACGCCATCAACTGCACTTGGACCCAAGATGGGAATGGAGGCCACAAGCCTCTCTCGCACCTTGAAATCTATGGAGCAAAAAGGATTAATAGAGCGACGCCCCAACCCTGAGGATGGTCGCGGTGTGTTGATTCATTTAACACCCTTCGGTAAAGAAATGCGCGATTTTTCAAAAGGAGTGGTTTTGGGTTTTGATGAGGCAGTTAAAAAAACCGTGTCAGCGGAAGAATTGCAAGCCTTCCGAAATGTTGCAAATACAATCAACGAATTGATCAATTCGAAAAAAATATACGATTCAGAAAAATAAAACAATATGTCAAAAAGAAGAATTAACAAAGTAGCGGTAATCGGTTCCGGAATTATGGGAAGTGGCATTGCCTGCCATTTCGCTAACATTGGCGTGGAAGTGCTATTGCTTGATATCGTTCCCCGCGAACTGAACGATGCCGAAAAGAAAAAAGGACTTACCCTTGAAGACAAAGTGGTGCGAAACCGCATCGTGAACGAAGATTTGCAGAAAGCAATAAAAAGCAACCCTGCCCCACTCTATCACAAGGATTTTGCAAAACGGATTTCTACAGGAAACTTGGAAGACGATATTCATAAAGTGAAAACTGCAGATTGGATTATTGAAGTAGTTGTGGAGCGTTTGGACATCAAAAAACAGGTTTTCGAAAACCTTGACAAGCATAGAAAACCCGGAACACTCATTACTTCAAACACATCAGGTATTCCCATTAAGTTTATGAGTGAAGGCCGAAGTGAAGATTTTCAAAAACATTTTTGTGGCACACACTTTTTCAATCCACCGCGATATTTAAAACTTTTTGAAATTATTCCCGGACCAAAAACTTCAACCGAAGTATTGGATTTCTTAAATGGTTACGGTGAAAAATTCCTCGGAAAAACATCAGTCGTTGCTAAAGATACCCCTGCATTTATAGGAAACAGAATTGGAATCTTCGGAATACAAAGTCTTTTCCACCAAGTGAAAGAAATGGGACTTACCATTGAAGAAGTTGATAAATTAACTGGCCCCGTTATTGGCCGTCCAAAATCCGCAACCTTTAGAACCGTTGACGTTGTTGGTTTGGATACTTTGGTACACGTTGCAAAAGGTATTTACGATAACGTTCCTGATGATGAAGAGCACGGAATTTTTCAAATTCCAGATTTCATCAATACAATGATGGAAAAAAAATGGCTTGGAAGTAAAAGTGACCAAGGATTCTACAAAAAAGTAAAAAATGACGATGGTAGTAGCGAAATACTTTCGCTCGACCTTGATTCAATGGAATACCGAAAAAGCAAAAAAGCATCTTTCGGAACTTTGGAAAAAACGAAGTCGGTTGATAAAGTAACCGATCGTTTCCCAATTCTTGTGGCTGGAGATGATAAAGCAGGTGAATTCTACCGAAAGAATTTCGGAGCGATGTTCGCTTACGTTTCCAAAAGAATTCCTGAAATAACCGATGAGCTATACAAAATAGATGATGCTATGAAAGCTGGTTTCGGCTGGGATAATGGTCCCTTCGAAATTTGGGATGCCGTTGGCGTTAAAAAGGGAATTGAATTAATAAAAGATTTAGGAAAGGAGCCAGCCGCTTGGGTAAACGAAATGCTTGAGGCTGGCGTGGATTCTTTCTACACCATAAAAGAAGGAAACACCTTTTATTACGATATTCCACAGAAGAAACATTTAAAAGTTCCAGGACAGGATTCATTTATAATTTTGGACAATATCCGTAAAACTTCCGAAGTTTTCAGAAATAACGGAGTTGTAGTTGAAGACCTTGGCGATGGGATTTTGAATGTGGAATTCATCAGTAAAATGAATTCCGTGGGCGGTGATGTTCTGGCTGGAATCAACAAAGCTATTGACATTGCGGAAAAAGATTTTGACGGATTGGTAATCGCCAATCAAGGAAAAAACTTCTCTGTTGGCGCAAACATCGGAATGATTTTTATGATGGCCGTGGAGCAGGAGTATGAAGAACTGAACGCTGCCGTAAAATATTTTCAGGATACCAGTATGCGCATTCGCTACTCCTCCATTCCCGTTGTGGTTGCGCCACGCGGAATGACTTTGGGCGGCGGTTGTGAGTTTACGCTGCACGCAGATCGCGTGGTTGCTGCCGCAGAAAGTTACATTGGTTTGGTTGAATTTGGCGTTGGGGTAATTCCCGGTGGTGGCGGTTCCAAGGAAATGGCAATGCGCGCTAGCGATTCCTTCAAAAAAGATGATGTGGAGTTGAACAGATTACAGGAATATTTCTTGACCATTGGAATGGCGAAGGTTTCAACTTCTGCTTATGAAGCGTACGATACCGGAATTCTTCAGAAAGGAAAAGATATTGTAATTGTAAACGAGGCCAGACAGATAGCCGCTGCCAAAGCTGTTGTACGTTTTATGGCCGATCAAGGTTATACGAAACCAATTCCAAGAACAGATGTAAAAGTACTCGGAAAACAAGCTTTGGGAATGTTCCTCGTTGGAACCGACCAAATGGTTGCTGGAAATTACATCAGCGAACACGATAAAAAAATTGCCAACAAGCTTGCCTACGTAATGGCAGGTGGTGATTTGAGCGAAGCAAGCTACGTGAGCGAGCAATATTTGCTTGATCTTGAAAGAGAAGCATTCTTAAGTTTAACCGGAGAAAGAAAGACTTTGGAAAGACTTCAGCATATGATACAAAAAGGGAAACCTTTGAGAAATTAGATTGTTAGATAATTTAGACTCTTAGATTTTTAGAAATCGAATTATCTAAAAATCCAATAATCCAAAATACTAAAAAAATGAAAACAGCATATATAGTAAAAGCTTACAGAACCGCAGTGGGAAAAGCACCTCGCGGAGTTTTCCGTTTTAAAAGACCGGATGAACTAGCCGCAGAAACCATTAAATATATAATGAATGAATTGCCGCAACTCGACAAAAAACGAATTGACGACGTAATAGTTGGTAACGCAATGCCCGAAGCGGAACAAGGCTTGAATATGGGGCGATTGATTTCGCTAATGGGCTTGGAAATAGTTGATATTCCAGGGATGACGGTAAACCGCTATTGCGCTTCGGGGTTAGAAACCATTGCAATCGCAACTGCAAAAATCCAAAGTGGAATGGCAGACTGCATCATTGCAGGTGGCGCGGAAAGCATGAGCTACATCCCAATGGGAGGCTACAAGCCTGTGCCGGATTATAAATTGGCAAAAGAAGGCCACGAAGATTATTACTGGAATATGGGTTTAACTGCTGAAGCCGTTGCCAAAAAATACAACGTTTCCCGTGAAGACCAAGATGAATTTGCCTACACAAGCCAAATGCGCGCCTTGAAAGCTCAGGATGAAGATAGATTTCAAGATCAAATAGTTCCTATTGAAATTGAAGAAACTTTTGTGAATGACGCTGGTAAAAAAGAAACTAGAAAGTTTACAGTCAATAAAGACGAAGGCCCAAGAAAGGGAACTAATATAGACGCACTTTCAAAACTTCGCCCTGTATTTGCAAATGGTGGAAGCGTTACGGCTGGTAATTCATCACAAATGAGTGATGGTGCTGCTTTCGCAGTTATTATGAGCGAAGAAATGGTAAAGGAACTAAATCTTGAACCAATCGCCCGATTGGTAAGTTTTGCAGCCGTAGGTGTAGAACCAAAAATTATGGGTATTGGACCACTATATGCTATTCCAAAAGCTTTGAAACAAGCTGGACTAAAGCAAGATCAAATGGAGATTATTGAGTTGAATGAAGCTTTTGCCTCACAATCTTTAGCAGTAATCCGCGGGCTTGGTTTAGACAAAGAAAAGGTTAATGTAAATGGAGGTGCAATCGCTATGGGTCACCCATTGGGTTGTACTGGCGCCAAACTTTCCGTGCAAGTATTTGATGAAATGCGCAAGCGAAACCTACAAGGAAAATACGGAATGGTAACAATGTGCGTAGGAACTGGGCAAGGAGCTGCGGGGGTTTATGAATTTTTAAAATAAAAAGTATTGAGACGTGAGTATTGAGTAGTGAGATTTTCTCAATACGCAATACTAACTACTAAAATCTAAAAAATATGAGCACAACAGAAACAACACAAAAAGATCTTTTACGCGGGGGACAATTTCTTGTAAAAGAAACAAAAGCTGAAGACGTTTTCACACCGGAAGACTTTTCCGAAGAGCAAAAAATGATGCGCGATTCCGTAAAGGAATTTGTTGACCGAGAAATCTGGCCATTAAAAGAACGTTTTGAGCATAAGGATTATGCCCTTACGGAAGAAGTTATGAAAAAGGCTGGTGAAATGGGCTTGCTTGGCGTTGCTGTTCCTGAGGAATACGGCGGACTTGGAATGGGCTTTGTTACCACAATGTTGGTTTGCGATTACATTTCAGGCGCAACGGGTTCCGTTGCTACTGCCTTTGGAGCGCACACTGGTATTGGAACACTTCCAATTACGCTGTATGGAACTGAAGAGCAAAAGAAAAAATACGTTCCAAAACTTGCAACTGGTGAATGGTTTGGTGCTTACGCCCTAACCGAACCGGGAGCAGGAAGCGATGCCAACAGCGGAAAAACAAAAGCAGTACTTTCCGAAGACGGAAAATATTACAAGATCAGTGGTCAGAAAATGTGGATTTCAAATTCAGGTTTCTGCCATACGATGATTGTTTTTGCGAGAATTGAAGAGGATAAATACATTACAGGTTTTATTGTTGAAAACGATCCCGAAAATGGAATTTCAATGGGCGAGGAAGAAAAGAAATTAGGAATCCACTCCTCCTCTACCCGTCAGGTGTTCTTTAGTGATACAAAAGTGCCTGTTGAAAATATGTTGGGCGAGCGTGGTGAAGGTTTTAAAATTGCAATGAACGCCTTGAACGTTGGTCGTATTAAACTTGCCGCAGCCAGTCTTGATGCACAACGCCGTGTAATTGCCAATGCAGTTCAATATGCAAATGAGCGAATTCAGTTTAATGTGCCAATTTCTTCTTTTGGTGCAATTAAACTAAAACTTGCCGAAATGGCTGCCAGTGCTTATGCAGGTGAAAGTGCATCCTACCGAGCAGGAAAAAATATAGAAGACCGTATTGCGCTTCGCGTAAAAGATGGTAATAGCCATCAAGAAGCCGAACTGAAAGGTGTTGAGGAATACGCTATTGAGTGTTCTATTTTGAAAGTTGCAGTTTCCGAAGACATTCAAAACTGTAGCGATGAAGGAATCCAAATATATGGTGGAATGGGCTACAGTGCTGATACGCCTATGGAATCTGCTTGGCGTGATGCCCGTATTGCTCGTATATACGAAGGTACCAACGAAATTAACCGAATGTTGGCTGTTGGAATGTTAGTGAAAAAAGCAATGAAGGGCCATGTAGATCTTTTGAATCCTGCACAAGCAGTAGCTTCAGAATTGATGGGAATTCCTTCTTTTGAAACACCAGATTTCTCTGAATTGCTTTCCGAAGAAAAAGCGATGATAGCCAAACTTAAAAAAGTGTTCTTAATGGTTGCCGGAAGCGCAGTCCAAAAATATGGGACTGAACTTGAGGAACACCAGCAAACACTAATGGCTGCGGCAGATATCCTGATTGAAATCTACATGGCGGAAAGTACTATTTTAAGAACGGAAAAGAACGCAAAGCGTTTTGGCGAAGATTCGCAAAAAGAACAAATTGCAATGTCCCAGCTATATCTTTACCACGCAGTGGATATTATTACTGTGAAGGCAAAAGAAGCAATTCTTTCGTTCTCTGAAGGTGACGAACAACGCGCCATGTTGATGGGCTTAAAACGTTTCACAAAATACCAAAATATGCCAAATATTGGTGAATTGAGAAGAACAATTGCACATAAAGTTATTTCGGAAAATAACTATCCGTTCTAAATAGATTAAAAACTGTTTAAATTAGAGACCTAACAAGCTTTTAAAACTTGTTAGGTCTTTTTTTTTATAATGCGTATATTTAGTTTGAAATAGTTTATAAAATTTCATGAAAAAGATTTCATTTTTTTTAATTCTTTCCTTCTTCTGCTTTGCATTTTCACTGAGTGATCATTCAGGGTTGAAGATTTTAATACTCAATAGACTTAATGAATATGTTACAGAAAAATATCCTGAAAAAATATACATTCAATCAGACAAACCCTATTATACTGCCGGAGAAAATATTTGGTTTAACATCTATCTTGTTAATGGAGTAACCCATACAAAAACTACAAAAAGTAAAGTAATTTATGTAGAACTTATAAACGAAAAGGATGAAATAATAAGTGAACGAAAACTATTTACAGAATCAATAAGCGTTGACGGAGATTTTAAGTTGCCCCTCACTTTGAAAGATGGCACATATTTATTGCGGGCATACACAAACTATATGCGCAACCAACCAAGAGAGTGTTTTTTCAAGAAAGAGATTCCAGTTTTTGCTATTAATTCAGAAATTCCCGACTTAGATACAGAGAAGAATTCTAAAGTAGCAGAGAATTCAGAACTACCAGATATTGGTTTTTATCCAGAAGGAGGTTATTTGATTAACGGAATCAGCAATAAAGTGGCAGTAAAAGTTAAAGATGCTGCATTGTTAGCAAGTCCAATAATAGGAATTATTGAAGATACGCAAGGAAATAAAGTAACCGATTTTAAAACTTTTGAGTTTGGACTCGGCACCTTTTTCTTAAAACCTGAACTCGGCAAGGAATACCGTGCAGTTATCACTACAAATGATGAAAACATTCAATACCCTCTCCCTATTCCGCTTTCTGAAGGATATGTAATGAATACATCGATAACCGATAAAGAAGTTTTAATAAACGTTACCACCAACAAAAAAGAAGGATTGAAAAATGTTTTAATCATTGGCCAACAAAGAGGACTACCCGCTTTTGATTATACGCAGGAGAAACAGACAAACACAATGTTGGTGAAAATTCCAACAATAGATTTGATTGAAGGCGTTTTGGACATTGTGCTTTTCAATGAATCTGAAAAACCTGTGGCAGAACGATTGGTTTATATTAAAAAGAAAGAAAAGATTTCTGTTGAATTCAAAAAAACAAATGGCATAAATACCAGTATTCGCGATCGTGTAAATATGGAAATTGAAATCATGGATGAGTATGGAAAGCTCGTTCCAGGTACATTTTCAATGTCAATAACCGATGCTGAATTGATCAAACCAAACAAAAATGCCGAAAACATAAAAACTTATTTATTATTAAATTCCGATTTAAGAGGTGAAATTAAATCTCCAAATTATTTTTTTACGCCTGGCGATACTATAAAAAAGAATCAACAATTAGATTTAATAATGATGACTCATGGTTGGAGTCGATTTACATGGCAGGAATTTATTGAAAGTAGTGTACGTCAGGAATTTGAACCTGAAGACGGAATTTACATAAGCGGAAATACAATAAATTCAAAACCTCCTTTTCAAAATAAATTCAGCGAAACCAAACTCACTTTCAGAAAAAAAGGATTTTATCAAGAAACTAATAACACTAATAATATTGGTCACTTTTCTTATGGCCCCTTTGTTTTTAAAGATACCATAGATGCATTTTTGCAGGCTGGTTCAGACCTCACTTCAGAAAAACCAAATTACAGTGATACGAATATTAAATTGGATCCGCCTATGCAAAGACCAGGAATTGTTCCTGACAGATTAATCAATCCTTTTAATCAAAACATTGAAACCACAAACATTGAAACATACAGAAAAAAATCGAGAAATAACGTATTCCGAGATTTTGAATTTGAGCAGGGCAGAGAGCTGCTAGAAGAGGTTCAACTTAAGGGAAAAGTGAAAACACAGGAAGAAATTGCTGAAATTAAAAGAGAAAAAAGAACACGTTCCTTTGCGCCATCCCATCGAATTGTAATGGAAGATATGGGCCAACATGGTAGCGGCAATTTTATGGAAGTAATAGAGAGTATTCCCGGAATTAGAACTGGAAGAAAATATGACCCAAGCGATCCTGGAACCTCTCAGGATATCCTAGTTACTCTGCGCGGTTTAGAACCATCATTTTATGTAGATAACATTAAAGTTGATTTGGCCGCTGCTAAAGGAGTGCATCAGGCTAATATTGATTTTATTGATATTCTGAATACCGGCCATGCCTCCGCAGCTTATGGTTTAGAGGCTCAAGGTGTTATTGCAATATATACAAAACAAGGCAAGAATAATAAACAAAAAATCACCAATAAAAAACTAGGCTCAATCAACTTTAAAGCTGAAGGTTTTTATACAGCCCGTGAATTTTATGCGCCCGATTACTCTTTGGTTGATAGAAATCGAAACCATCAAGACAGACGTACAACACTTTTTTGGAAACCAAATATTGTAACACGAGGCTATCAAAATGCTTCAGTTAGTTTTTATACAAGTGACGACAAAGGCACTTTCCAAATAGAAATAGAAGGAATTACTAATAACGGGGTTCCATTCCACGGCTCCTCTACTCTTGAAGTGGAATAAACCATCCATATAAAAAATCATTTTCACAAAGATTTCTAAAATTAAGCGTACATCAGCATTTGCATTATTTATGGCGTAAAGTTTGCTATTTTTGAAGAAAAAGAAATTAGAATGAAAAAGCTCCTTTTCCTGTTTATCATTTTTACATCGCTTTTCACTTTCGCGCAAGAAAATACAGAAATCTATGTTTTTGATATCGCCCCTGCATATGAAGGTTTGGAATTATTAAATATCCGAAATATTTCAAACAATGAAGGCTATGACAATCAACCTTCTTTCATCTCAAACGAAACACTAGTTTTTGCTGGAAATAATGATGGACAAACAGATATTTCAGAATACAACTTGACTACCAAACTTCAAAAATGGGTCAATAAAAAAACGGAAGGTGGCGAATATTCCCCACAAAAATTCCCTTCAAATAACGATGTGGCTGCAGTTAGACTTGACAAAGACGGTTTGCAGCGGTTGTACCGTTACCATTCAGAAACGGACAATTCTTCAGAATTAATTAAAGATCTGCAAGTTGCATATTTCGCTTTCTACAACGATCAAAAAATGCTCGCCACAGTTTTGGATGGCGACAAAATGGATTTGGTGCTGATTGATTTAACTTCAAAAAAAGCTGACACCTTAATTTACAATGCGGGACGTTCTCTTCAGAAAGTTCCAAAAACAGATTCCATGAGCTATTCTTTGGTAAACGAAGAAGGCAATTTGGATTTATACCTGTTGGATATGAATTCCTATGAAAATTTTTTCGTAACCGAATTACCCATCGGTATTCAAGATTACGTTTGGATCAATGATACGCAAATACTTGTAGGCAGTGGCGACAAGCTCTATATCTACGACACTCTGGGCGAGCCGGAATGGACACGCGTTGCATCACTTGAAGAATACGGAATAAAAAACATAACCCGAATGGCCATTAGCCCCAGCGGTAAAAAAATTGCCCTCGTTGCAGAAGGCAATTAATGTTTTTTCTGAGATTCCTTTCTAAATTTTCCCGGGGTCATTCCACAAAATTTTACAAAAGCCTTATTAAAAGATACGTTGTTATTAAAGCCGGAGTCAAAAGCGATGGCCAGTATTTTCAGATTGTCAAATACAGGGTCTTGCAACATTTTTTTTGCGTAATCGACCCTTTTTTCATTTATGAAATTTGAAAAGGAGGTAGCGAATTCCTCCGAAAAAACCTGGGATACATAATGGGGACGCTCGTCTATCATTTCGCAAAAACTTTTGAGATCCATAGCACTGTTCAGAAAGAATTTTTCCTTAGCATCCAATTGTTCTATTTTTCCGGCGATTCTTTTTCTCTCCTTATCATTTAAATTACTGCTGAAATATTTTTGATGGATTTGTTGTAAAATATTTGGGTATGCATAAAGAATAAACCCCGATATCAATATTATTGTTGAAGCAAGAAAAAAATAGATTACAAACTGACGATAGCTGTCTGCAAATGACGTAAGGTAGTTCTGCAATATGGCGGAAATAAAATATATTGCCACAATCAAAGTGAGATAAATGCCTTGTTTCTTAATTTTATAAATTTTTTCTTTTAAAATAAAATATACCATTACCATCCCATACAGACTTACATGCGTGGTACGTAGGTAATTGAGCGGCATCATCTTCTCGTCAAAATTAGAATGGGAATATGTTAATCTTTCTGCTCCTGATAATTCGAACATGGGGAGTAAAAAAATAAAAATAAAAAGTAGAAAAGGGATGAGATGTGCCAATTCCCACAATTGAAATTTTTTCTCTGAATTTTTCACATATTTAAAGTGAACCCAAAGTGTAGGGCCAAACAAAAAACAGATTGGATAAATAATCAAAAAATATTGCGGGTACTGATACAGTAAAGGACTTGTGGTATACAGAAAATCCAATTGCTCCATTGTGAAGAAAAGTATAAACAATGCCAAGGAAACATTTGCAACACTTCGCTTATAAAAGAACAGACCTCCAGAAATAAAGATTCCCAGAAAGCAATATAAAAATATTAAAACTCGGAGTATTTCCACCTTTCAAAAATATGGATAGTCACAGCCAAATTGCTTAAATATAATTATTATTTACTGAAAAATAGATTACTTAAAGTTCTTACAAATTATGGGTAGCTAAATTTACCCAAATACTTAAAGACCATGAAAATAGTAGCTTTTCTCCTTCCCATAATGTTCTTAATAGTTAACTGTTCAGACAATGACGATTATAAAAAGAACTCTGCAGAAAACCAAAACAATACGGATTCAGAAAACGTAGGTTGTCCTAATGTGGCTTACCCTGATTGGGAAACTTCACCATACGTTCTTCCCTACCCTGTGAACAAAACCTATAAAACGGATTTAAGTCAATGCAGCGGTTCTTACCATAGTAAGGGCAAGCCGGACCAGTTTGCTACAGATTTCAATATGGCTATTGGAACCATAATCACTGCATCTCGTTCAGGAACAGTTGTTCAGGTAGAAGAAAGTGGGGTCGATTATCAATTCCCAAATAATTTAGTTGTTATAGAACATAAAGATGGTACTTATGGTCAATACATGCACTTAACACTGAATGGTGCTTTGGTAGAAATTGGAGCTTTAATTTCAAAAGGCGATAGTATTGGAAAGACTGGAGCCACAGGGTTGGCAGGCTATCCGTATTTGCATTTCGTAGTAACTCGTGCTGGGAGTTGGCAATATCCATATGAATCTGTCCCTCATAACTTTAGTAATACAGATGCAAACCCTCATGGTCTAAAAAAAAATACAACTTATGAAGCTTACCCTTATTAGTTTGAATAAAATTTAATTTACCTCAAAACATAAAAACCATGATATCTACAAGGTTTTTTTAATCCGTGTAGGTCTTTGCTTTTCTTTTTGGTATTTTTAAACAAAAATTCCTTTTAAATGAAAAGCTTTTTTCTATTTTTTATTTTCATTATTTCGTTTTCCTTGTTTTCACAAACCGATCAGAAGATCTACAATATTATCAATTCAGTTTCTTCGGAAAGAATTGAAGCAGATATAACCACGCTCGCCAATTTCGGAACTCGAAATACGTTTAGTGACACCGTTAGCAACACCCGCGGCATTGGCGCAGCCCGAAGGTGGATAAAATCTGAATTTGAAACCATTTCGAAAGATTGCAACAGCTGTTTAAATGTTTTCTACCAAAAAGATTTCGTAAAAGCCGAAGGTAATGACCGTGTTCCAAAAGATACTTGGATTGTAAACGTGGCTGCTGTGCAAAAGGGAACAAAATATCCCAACCGTTACATCATTATGAGTGGTGATATAGATTCTCGTAACAGTGACGGCAGTGATTTCATAAAGGATGCACCAGGCGCTAACGACAATGCCAGCGGTATGGCAGGAGCTATTGAAGCAGCGCGCGTTCTTTCTAAATATAAATTTGAAAACAGCATCGTTTATTTAGGTTTGAGTGGCGAAGAGCAAGGCCTTTTTGGCGGAAAAGGTTTTGCAGACTATGCCAAAGCAAAAGGTTGGGAAATAATCGGCGTTTTAAACAATGATATGATCGGTAACATTGAAGGTGTTAACGGTGTAATCAGCAATCGCGATTTCAGGATTTTCAGCGAGCCCGTTCCTCCAACCGAAACAGAACGCGAGCGCCAAATGCGGCGCTTTTACGGTGGCGAAGTAGATGGTATTTCCCGTCAGCTCGCACGTTACGTTTATAAAACCACAAAAACATATATGCCAGAAATGAACCCGATGATGGTTTACCGGCTGGATCGTTTTGGTCGCGGTGGGCATCACCGTCCGTTTAATGATCTTGGTTGGGCGGGAATCAGGATTATGGAAGCCCACGAAAATTATAATCAACAGCATCAAGACATTCGCACAGAGAACGGTATTGAATATGGAGATAAACTGGAATTTGTAAATTTTCATTACGCAGCGAAGCTCACAGCAGTGAACGCAATTAACTTAGCTAGCATCGCCTCTGCCCCACCCGAACCAAAAAACGTTGCCATTGGCGGTGTTGTGGAAGCGTCCGCAAAATTGAAGTGGGACAAAGTTGATGGCGCAATCGGTTATAAAATATATTGGCGGGATACAACTTCCCCTACTTGGGACCACAGCCGTTACGTTGGTGATGTTTCAGAATTTACTTTGGAAGGAATTGTGATAGACAATTCATTCTTCGGTGTAGCTTCCATGGGCGAAAATGGCTTTGAGAGTGTTGTTGTCTTTCCAAATTCGGTGTTTAGATAAAACCATAAATTATGAAAGAAAAAATTTGCATCTCCGTTTTATTGCTTCTTACTATTTCTGCATTTTCCCAAGAATTCACGCGTGCCGACACCCTTCGTGGCAGCATAACTCCCGAAAGGGCTTGGTGGGACGTAACCTATTATGATTTGAAGGTTTCAGTAAATCCATCAGAAAAAACCATTGAAGGGAGCAATACTATTTCCTATAAAATTTTAGATCCAAATGATGTAATGCAAATTGACTTGCAATCTCCTATGAGCATTGATAAAATTGTTCAGGACGGAATGGAAATTCCATACACTTCTGAAGGAGACGCACACTTTTTAAAACTTCAGAAGAAACAGGAAAAAGGAAAGGAAGAAAAAATTACAATTTCCTTTTCAGGAAAACCAATCATAGCGAGACGTCCGCCTTGGGATGGGGGGTTCACTTGGACCAAAGACAGCAACGGAAAGGATTTTATTGCAACAAGCAACCAAGGCATTGGCTCCAGTGTTTGGTGGCCTTTAAAAGATCATCCTTCAGAAGAACCCGATAATGGTATTACAATTTCAGTTACCGCGCCCAAAAATTTAATGAACGTGAGCAACGGAAGGTTGAAAGAAGTAATTGATAACGAAAATACAAAAACCTGGGTGTGGCAAGTGGTAAACCCTATAAACGCTTACGCTGTAAATATAAATATAGGCGATTACGTGCATTGGGAAGAAAAGTATAAAGGCGAAAAAGGAACGCTGGATATGAACTATTATGCACTTCGGGAAAATGAAGCGAAAGCAAAAGAACAGTTCAAACAGGCACCCATGATGATGAAAGCTTTTGAGCATTGGTTTGGCCCTTACCCTTTTTACGAAGATGGATACAAGTTGGTTGAAGCACCATATTTGGGAATGGAACACCAAAGCAGCGTAACTTACGGTAACAAATTTGAAAATGGCTATTTGGGACGCGATCTTTCGGAGACTGGTTGGGGTTTGAAATTTGATTTTATAATAATCCACGAAAGTGGCCACGAATGGTTCGCCAACAACATGACCAATAAAGATGTTGCAGATATGTGGGTTCACGAAGGGTTTACCAATTATTCTGAAAATCTGTATTTAGACTATTACTTCGGAAAAAAGGCTTCTTCGGAATATGTTATCGGCACCCGAAAAAAGATTATGAACGAAAGTCCAATTATTGGGAAGTATAATGTTGACAATTCCGGAAGTGGCGATATGTATTACAAAGGCGGAAACATGCTCCACATGATTCGGCAACTCATTGAAAATGATGAAAAGTGGCGCCAGATTCTTCGGGGTTTGAATAAAGAATTTTATCACCAAACCGTCACGACCAAACAGATTGAAGATTATATCAGCATACAAAGTGGAATAGATCTTTCCGAATTTTTTGATCAATATTTGAGAACTACAATGATTCCAAAAGTGGAATATTCCCTTGATGGAAACAACTTGAAATTCCGATATGTTAATATCATTGAAAATTTTGACATGCCTATAATTATTGTGGTGAACGGTAAAGAAGAATGGATTCAACCCACAGCGGAATGGCAGATAAAGGAATTTCCTTCAACCATTAAAACAATAGAAATTAAAAAGGATTTTTATGTGAATTCTGAAGAAGTGAAATAATGAAACCCAAGCCTACTCTTTACTTCAAAAATGATAATGAATGGCGTGACTGGCTGCATGAAAACCATGATTCACATTCACAAGGTGTTTATTTAATTTTCTTCAAACTTGAAATGGAAATTGCCACAATGCGTTGGGAAGAAGCTGTGAAAATAGCACTTTGCTATGGCTGGATAGATAGTACAGTGAAAAGTCTTGGCGATGGAAAGCGACAACAATATTTTTGTCCCCGAAACCCAAAAAGTGTTTGGAGCGCCATCAACAAATCATATTTGAAAGAATTGGAAAAGGAAGGTCTTCTTCATAAAAACGGAAAAAAAATAATTGCTGAAGCAAAGAAAAATGGTAGTTGGACAGCCCTAGATGATGTGGAAAACTTAATAATTCCAGCAGATCTTAAAAAAGAATTCAGCAAAAACAAACAAGCCTTTACAAATTTTGAGAATTTTAGTCGTAGTTATAGAAAGAGTTATCTTTATTGGCTAAACCAAGCCAAACGTGAAGAAACAAGAAGCAAAAGGATTTCAGAAATAATAGCCCTTTGCGAAAACAATATTAAATCAAGAAATTAACCGCCAAATATTTTAAACATGAAAATTTTTCCATTTCTACTATTACTCGCTATTTCCACTACTATTTACGCCCAAAAAAAGGATAAGAAGGATAAAGAAAAAGAAGACCCAAAATGGGAAGTTGCCAATCCTGGAAAAGATTTCAAGTACAAAGCCCATTCTTTCACCACAAATGAAGGCACTTGGATGAATCTTGATGTAAGTCCAGATGGTAAGACTATTGTTTTTGATATGCTTGGTGATATTTACACTATGCCAATTTCAGGAGGAACAGCCAAGGCTATTAAAACAGGAATTCCTTTTGAAATCCAACCAAGATTCAGCCCCGACGGTACCAAAATTTCATTCACCAGCGATGCTGGCGGCGGCGATAATATTTGGGTGATGAATACAGATGGTAGCGATGCAAAGCAAGTTACAAAAGAAGATTTTCGCTTGTTGAACAATGCCGTGTGGAGTGCAGATGGTAATTATTTAATAGCACGAAAACATTTTTCCTCTGAACGAAGTTTAGGCGCTGGGGAGATGTGGCAATACCATAAATCTGGTGGAACGGGTTTACAACTTACAAAAAAGAAAAACGACCAGCAGGATGTAAACGAGCCTTTTGTTTCACCTGATGGAAAATACCTATATTATTGTGAAGACGTATATCCAGGCGGTTATTTTCAATACAACAAAGACCCAAACAGTCAGATTTATGCAATAAAGCGATATGAATTTGAAACTGGAAAGACCGAAACCATTACTGGCGGACCAGGCGGAGCTGCAAGGCCCACAGTTTCACCTGATGGAAAATTGTTAGCGTTCGTAAAAAGAGTCCGCACCAAAAGTGTGCTGTATATTCAAAACTTGGAAACGGGCGAAGAATGGCCTATTTATGACCAATTAAACAAAGATCAACAGGAAGCTTGGGCACTTTTTGGCGTTTACCCCAATTTTAGTTGGATGCCCAACAATACTGAGATTGTTTTCTGGAGTGGAGGAAAAATCAACAGAATAGATATAACTTCTTTGGCTGTAACCAACATTCCATTTACCGCAGATGTGAAAATTGATTTGGCAGAAACGGTTCACTTCAACAATAAAATTGAAACCGAAACTTTTACACCAAAAATGATTCGGCACGCTGTCACTTCACCGGACGGGACATATATTGTTTTCAGTGCTTTGGGTCATTTATACAAAAAAACGCTGCCCAATGGTGAGCCGCAACGATTGACAAACAGTAACGATTTTGAATTCGAACCCACTTTTTCACCTAATGGTTCTGAAATAGTGTATGTTACTTGGAATGATTTGGAAAAAGGCGGCATTTATAAAATTGCTGCAAACGGTGGAAATCCTGTTAAATTAACCTCTAAAAAAGGTATTTATAGAACACCTTCATTCTCTCAGGATGGGACGCAAATAACATTTAGAAAAGAAAGTGGAAATACCGACCAAGGTTTCACATTTACAAAAAACGATGGTATTTATATAATGAATTCCAATGGAAGCAATGAAAAATTTATTGTGGATAAAGGCGAATACCCAATGTTTAGTAAGGATGGAAAGCGAATTTTTCTGCAAACTGGCGGAACCTATTTTGGCGAGATTGAGAAAAAATTGATAAGTGTAAATCCAGACGGAAATGATGAAAAAACGCACGTCACTTCAAAATACGCTAACAGACTGATTCCAAGTCCAGATAACGAATGGATTGCATTTACAAATCTTCATAAATTGTTTGTATCTCCATTAGTGCTAAATGGGCAAACGGTAGATTTAGATGATAAAACCAAAGCTTTGCCAGTTTCACAACTCGCCAAAGATGCTGGTATTAATATTCATTGGTCGCCAAATAGCCAAAAAGTAATGTGGACTTTGGGTGATGAATATTTCAGTAATGAACTCAAAAACAGATTTACCTTTTTAACTGGTTCCCCAGAGGAAGTGCCAGAAATAACACTGACGGGAACAAAAATTGGCCTACAAGCAACTGTGGATAAGCCCAACGGAAGAATTGCTTTTACGAATGCGCGCATCATTACAATGGAAGATGACAAAGTAATTGAAAATGGAACCATTGTTATTAACGAAAACAAAATTGAAGCACTTGGCGAAGCCGATAAAATTTCTGTTCCCGCTGGCACAAAAGTATATTCCGCCGAAGGAAAAACCATCATGCCTGGAATGGTAGATGCTCACGCACACGTTGGTGCATTCCGCTACGGATTGCCCTCCCAACAATATTGGCCTTTTATGGCTAATTTGGCTTTCGGTGTAACCACCTCGCACGATCCTTCGGCAAATACCGAAACGGTATTCACGCTTTCCGAACTTCAGAAAAATGGACAACTCGTGGGACCCCGATTGTTTTCCACAGGATTCATACTTTACGGCGCCGATGGCGACTTTAAAGCCGTTATCAATAATCTTGAAGACGCTCGAAGCAGTATTCGCCGGACGAAAGCCTTTGGAGCAAAAAGTGTAAAAAGCTACAATCAGCCTCGCCGAGACCAACGCCAACAAGTTTTACAGGCAGCTCGCGAATTGGGTATTAATGTAGTTCCAGAAGGTGGTTCCACATTCTATCATAACATAACAATGGTTATTGATGGTCACACTGGCGTGGAACACAACATACCAGTTGCACCTGTTTACAAAGATATTCTTGAAGTATGGGGCAAAAGCAATACAGGATATACACCTACCCTAATTGTTAATTACGGCGGAATGAATGGTGAATTCTATTACTATGAACGCGATAATGTTTGGGAAAATAAAAAACTACTCACTTTCACTCCAAGAAGTATTGTTGACAGCCGATCACGCCACAGAATGAAAACACCTCAAGAAGAATATAAAAACGGACATATTTTGGTTTCCGAAACAGCAAAAAGTTTGAGCGATGCCGGAGTAAAAGTGAATATGGGAGCGCACGGGCAGTTACAAGGTTTGGGCGCACATTGGGAAACCTGGATGTTGCAGCAGGGCGGAATGAGCAATCTGGAAGCCTTAAAAGCTGCTACAATTAATCCTGCAGAATATATAGGTGCAGGAGAAGATATAGGTTCGTTGAAAGTTGGAAAACTTGCCGATTTAATTGTAATGGACAAAAACCCATTGGAAGATATTGAAAACACCGAATCCATAAAAATGGTAATGATTAACGGTAGATTATACGATTCAGAAACCATGAACGAAATTGGCAATAACCCAAAAAAACGCCTTCCATTTTTCTGGGAAATGGATAAATACAACCAAGCTTTCCCTTGGCATCAGGAAACCCAAGGCTTTATGGATGGAGGTTGTAGCTGTCATTAACGCTAAGTTTTGAAAAATGTACCGAGCCTATTGGCAATTCTATAAATCCATTTTTCCATTTATCGTGGCTTTTTCTATTTTAAGTATGCTTTATGTGGGATTGCTTTGGGGCTTTCTGCTTTTTGCTACAATCGGTTTGCTATTTGGTTTTATAGGGTTTCGAACGTTTTATAATGACCAATTCTATTTCTACTTCAATCTTGGACTTACTAAATGGAAGCTTTTTAAAGTTTCATTTATTATCAATATTTTGGTCGGTATTCCTGTTTTTTCAGTTCTAATAATATTTATATTCTTCCTATTTGGGAATCTTCAAGTTACATAACGCCGCAATAAGTTTTGGAAAGAAAGAAGTTCTTAAAGAAGTTTCCTTCTCTTTGAAAACAAGAGAAATTTTAGGAATTTTTGGCCGAAATGGTTGCGGAAAATCTACACTGTTGAAAATGATTTTCGGAACTTTAAGAAATGGTTCCGTAAAAATTTCAATTGATGGAATAATTCTTAATGCTTCAGAAAATATTTCCGCAGAACGTATTGCTTATTTGCCTCAACATTCCTTTTTACCTAAAAACAGTAAGGTTCGGGATTTAATTCCAATATATTTTTCAGAAGAAACAAAACAAGATGCCATCTTTAATGATGCGCTGATTGCAAAACTTGCATCCAAAAAAGTTAGTGAATTATCATTAGGCCAAGTTCGATATTTAGAAGTTCTATTGGTTGGAAATCTTGACCATCCCTTTTTGATGCTCGACGAGCCTTTTTCTATGATTGAACCCTTGTACAAAATTGAAATAAAAAATCTCTTAAACAAACTTAAGGTTGAAAAAGGAATTATTATTACAGATCATTACTATCAAGATGTTCTTGATATAAGTTCGCAAAACTTACTTATTAAGGACGGAATTGGAATTCCTATTAAAAGTAAAGATGATTTAAAACACTTGGAGTATCTCAGTAAAAATTCAATATAAAAAAAAGCCCCATTTCTGGAGCTTTTCTAATTATTCAGGTAATGGAAATTACATTTTCGGCATCAATACTTTATCTACTACGTGTACCACACCGTTTGATGCGTCAACATCAGCAGCAGTTACAGTAGCTGTATTGTTTTTTGAATCCTTAATGATAACACTACCGTTCTTTTCAGACAAAGTTAAAGTTCCACCATTTAAAGTAGTTACCTCTAATTTGTTGTTAGCTTCTTTAATCTTCGCTAAAACATCAGCAGCATTCATCTTTCCTTGAACTACGTGATATTGAAGCAAACCTTGAAGTTGCTCTTTATTCTCAGGCTTCATTAAATTGTCCAATGTTGCTTTAGGTACTTTGCTAAAAGCATCATTTGTTGGCGCGAAAACGGTATAATCGCCTTCAGCTTTAAATGTTTGAACCATGTCTGCAGCTTGAAGGGCACTTACCAATGTGGAAAGGTCTGGGGTAGCCATTGCTTTTGCAGCAATTGAGTTTGCTTCCATCTCGGCCATTTTGGCTTGGCTGTCTGCTTCAACTTTCATTAAGGAGTCTTTTTCGCGCTCCATACGCATCTGTTCTGCTTGGGCTTGGGCTTCAGCTTCTTTCTTTTTTGTGTCTTCACAGCTTGCAAAAAGCATTGTTACTACTGCAAGAGACATTACAATTGTTTTAAGTTTCATAATAGTTTTTGTTGATTTAAAGTTTGAATCAAAGATATTTCAAGAGCATTGAATATTTTCACAATTGAAATTAATCTTTAGTTAAATTTTTTGTAAATTTTCAAGAAGAATATCAATTAAACCTATCTAATATTAAAGTTTTACTAATGCGGAAAATGAAGGTTATAAAATTGTATCTTTAAGAAATAATTTTTAAATTTTTTACAAATGATTAAATCAAAATATCAAAGCGTTTTGGACTTAGGAGAAAAACTCAACATTCAAAACGGTGATGTAAAAGAAGAAAACGGACAACTTAAAGTTTGGGGAACCGCAAAGACCCCTTATGAGAAAAACCTGCTTTGGGATGAAATAAAGCGCATTGGAGGTGAAAATCCTTCAGATATAATGGCTGACATTAAGGTTGCTGATTCCTCTGTTTTTGCACACCACACAGTAAAAAGCGGTGAATCTTTAAGTAAGATTGCAAAACAGTATTATGGCAACGCAAACAAATACAACGCAATTTTTGAAGCAAATAAAGGAAAATTAAAATCTGCAGATCTTATTCATCCGGGTGATGAATTGGTAATTCCAAATATTTAATATTCCGTTAATTAATAAAAAAACCGCCAGTTTAGTTTAAATCTGGCGGTTTTTTTATTGCTTAAAATTTTAAAGTCCGCTAATATAGCTTCCATAAACATCCTTAAAATGAAGCCCGTTACCCAAACTGAATTTGCTCAGTTTTTTGTTTTCCGCTAAAGCCCATAGAATTACTTCCTTTAAAAAATAACTGTCAGCTTTAGAAGTTTCTGGCTGGTATTTTTCTATTATTTGCTGAAGAGGAATAATACGGTCCAATTCATTTTTATACTCTTCATTGGTATAAGAATCGAGAATTTCAAAATCATTTTCCTCAAAAAACCAAGCTACAATTTCTGCATAAGGATCTGCGTCCCCATTTTTTGTAAGCTTTTCAATTTTTGGAAATCGTTCTTTAAAAATAGTGTTCACTGCATCAACTATCAATTGTTGCGCAACTTGGGAAATACCTTCCTGCTCGCCTTCATAAACCAATTCAATTTTTCCTGTAATTGATGGAATAATACCCACAAAATCTCCCAAACGAATACTGGTTTTTTCTTCTGCGTTGTGCAATGCTCGTCTTTCTGCAGTACTTAAAAGGTTTTCAAATGCAGTGATGCTCAACCGTGCGCTCACGCCACTTTTAGCATCAATAAAATCATTTTCACGGGCTTCAAAACTTATTTGTTCCAAGATATCCTTTGCCAAATCTGGCACGTAAATATTAGATTTTGCCTGTATTGCTTCGGCAGTTTCCTGCTCTGTAATTGTCCGGGCTGTTGTAATATCTTCGGGATAGTGCGTTAAGATCTGTGAACCAATTCTATCTTTTAGCGGGGTAACGATACTTCCACGGTTTGTGTAATCCTCAGGGTTTGCAGTGAAAACAAACTGAATATCCAACGGCAAACGCACCGAAAAACCACGAATCTGAATATCGCCTTCCTGCAATATATTAAAAAGTGCCACTTGAATTCTTGGCTGCAAATCTGGTAATTCATTGATTACGAAAATGCACCGGTTACTGCGTGGAATCATCCCAAAATGAATTACTCGATCATCTGCATATGTAAGTTTCAGATTTGCAGCTTTTATGGGGTCCACATCACCAATTATATCAGCAACCGTAACATCTGGCGTTGCAAGTTTTTCTGAAAATCGATCGTCGCGATGTAACCAACCAATTGGCGTATCATCACCTTTTTCGTGCGTTAAGTTTTTTGCATAACGTGAAATAGGATTAAAAGGGTCGTCATTTATTTCACTGCCTTCAACCACGGGAATGTATTCATCCAAAAGACCAACCATTTGCCGAGCCAATCGGGTTTTTGCCTGTCCGCGAAGTCCCAACAGATTTATGTTGTGTTTTGAAAGAATTGCGCGCTCCAATTCTGGAATTACCGTAAGTTCATAACCGTGAATGCCAACAAAAGGGGTTTCCTTCTTCATTATTTTTTGAAGTAGATTGCGGCGCAATTCTTCTTTAATTGATTTCGGTTCGTAACCTGCTTTTTTTAGTTGTCCGAAGGTTTTTATTTTTTCTATGTTCATCATTTATCTAATTCTTTTCTTTCTGTTTGTTTCATAATCACTAAAAATCATTTCTCCCAAACCTTTCAAGCCAGTGTAAAATGCCTTCCCTTGGTTTGCAGCAGTGAAATGTTCAATAAACTGCATTAAATAAGGATCTTCGGCAATCATAAAAGTGGTGATCGGGATGTGGAGTTTCCGGGCTTGTGAAGCCATGGAGTAACATTTGTTCACAATATAACTGTCCAGACCATTGCTATTTTTATAATAACGTCCATCCGGAAGCCTTACACAGCTTGGCTTTCCATCTGTTATCATAAAAATCTGTTTGTTGGTGTTTCGTTTTCTGCGAAGTAAATCCATAGCTAATTGAAGCCCTGCAACTGTGTTTGTGTGATAGGGACCTACATTTAAATATGGCAAATCCTTAATTTTAATGGGCCAAGCATCATTTCCGAAAACTAAAATATCTAAAGTATCTTTTGGGTAACGTGTTGTAATAAATTCTGAAAGCGCCATTGCTACTTTCTTTGCTGGCGTAATTCGATCTTCGCCGTAAAGAATCATACTGTGGCTGATGTCTATCATTAAAACAGTGCTCATTTGGGTTTTATACATGGTTTCCTCGACCACCAAATCGTTTTCGGAAAGCGTAAAATCTCCAAGACCATGATTTATTTGTGCATTTTTAAAACTCTCTGTCATTGAGATTTGTTCCAAAGAATCGCCAAAACGATAATCGCGAAACTCTCCAGCTTGTTCATCCCCCCTGCCCGTTTGTTTCGTTCTATGATTTCCTGCGCCGTTCTTTCGAAGTTTCCCGAATATTTGTTCCAAAGCTTTCTTCCTAAGTGCTCTTTCAGTTTTTTCGGTAATGATCAAACCATTTGAACCATCCATTTTTATTTCCTCACGCAGATAGCCTTTCTTTTTAAGATCTTCTACAAAATCATCGAGCGTATAATCCTCAGTTGTTAGTTTATACTCTTCGTCCAACTGTTTCAACCAATCCATCGCTTCATCAAAATCACCAGAAGTGTGCGTAATCAATTCCTGAAAAACATCGAAAAGTTTTTCAAATGGTGATTGGTCTTTGGGAGCATGCTTTGTGAAGATAAATCCGCTCTTGGCTTCTTTCTTATTCATCTGTATAAAATATTTGAGAAATATGAAGATGGAATACCCAAAGATTCATCTTCCAGTGGTTTGCATTTGTAATTGGGCATTTCATATTTTAAAAATAGAACAATCCCTGTTTAAAAAAAAAGCCGAAACGTTAAACTACTACCAAAAAATAATCAAATTCAACAATCGACGCCAGTAAATCAAAATTCATTAGATTTGTTTTAAAATCAACAAGATAACAACCCAAAAATCCCTTTATGAAAAATTTCAGTATAATCTGTTCTTCATTATTACTCTTTATTGCGTGTAAAGACCAACCAAAAGACGAAACCAAAGAAGTTGCAGAAGTAAAAACATATACCATAGAGCAATTTATGGGCAATGAAAATGCTTCGGTAAACGGTTTTTCATCAGACAAGTCACAAGTTTTAATAACCAGCAATCGGTCTGGAGTTTATAATATGTATAAAGCTTCTTCTGAAGGTGGGGAATTTATTCCTATAACACAGTCTGACAGTGCTTCGGTTTATGGCATTTCCTATTTTCCTGATGACGATAGAATTCTTTTCAGAATGGACGGGAATGGAGATGAAATTTTTAAAATTTTTGTGAAAGACAGCAGTGGAATCAAAAGATTGACTCCTGAAAAAAATGCAAGAGCGCTTTTTCAAGGTTGGGCTAAAGACGGCAAAACTTTTTATTACAATAGCAACGAACGCAGTCCACAAATAATGGATGTTTATGAAATGGACATCGCAACCTTTCAACCAAAACTTATTTTCAAAAATGATGAAGCAATGGAATTTGGAGGGATTTCAGTAGATAAAAATTATATATTGCTCGCAAAAGCAATAAATACGAATGACAACGATCTATATCTTCTAAATCTTAAAACGAATCAAAAAACCAAGATTAACGAAAATTTAAGTGGTAATTCGCCTCAAGATTTTTCACCCGATGGAAAGTCGTTTTACTACACTACAGATGAAGGTTCAGAATTCAGTTACTTAATGAAATATAATATTGAGGACGGCAGTAAAGAAAAAGTTTTGGAAAAAGATTGGGACATTAACGCTTTCTATTTTACCCACAATGGAAAATACCAAGTGCTATTTAGCAATGAAGACGCTAAAACAAAAATGTATGTAACTGAGGTGGCTACTGGAAAGGAGTTGAATTTCCCTGAAATTGACGGACAAGCAATTAGTGCCGCAAGCTTTTCAAAAGACGAAACAATGGCCTTATTGACTGTTGGCAGTTCTCAACTTCCCACAAACACATATTCATATAATATTGCAACAGGAAAACATCACAAGCTTACGGATGTTTTAAACAAAGAGATAAATCCTGACGATTTAGTAGAAGCAACAGTGATTAGGTTTAAATCTTTTGATGGTTTGGAAATTCCAGCAATATATTATCAACCAAAGCAGGCAAACGTGGAGAATAAAGCTCCGGCCCTTGTTTGGGTTCATGGTGGTCCAGGTGGGCAATCAAGACAAAATTTTAGTTCATTGATTCAATATTTGGTTAATCACGGTTATGCAATTTTGGCTGTAAACAATCGCGGTAGCAGCGGTTACGGAAAAACTTTCTACCAAATGGACGATCAGAATCACGGCGATAAAGATTTAAAGGATTGCATCGCTGGGAAAGATTGGTTGGCAAGCCAAGAAAATATTGATAAAGACAAGATAGGAATTATAGGAGGCTCTTACGGAGGTTATATGACGATGGCGGCACTAACCTATGCTCCAGATGAATTTAAAATTGGAGTCAATATTTTCGGAGTTACAAACTGGATCAGAACTTTAAACAGTATTCCACCATGGTGGGAATCTTTTAAGGATGCGCTTTATACAGAAATGGGAAATCCAAATACTGCAGATTCAGTTCGTCTAAAGGAAATTTCTCCATTGTTCCATACTGAAAATGTTACTAAACCTTTAATGGTACTTCAAGGTGCGCAGGACCCACGGGTTCTTAAAATTGAATCGGATGAAATTGTGGAAGGCGTTAAAAAGAATGGTGTTCCGGTAGAATACGTAGTTTTTGAGGATGAGGGCCACGGATTTGTAAAAAAGGAAAACGAAATTGAAGCTTACGGAAAAATCCTAAAGTTTTTGGATCAATACTTAAAGGGCGAAGGACAAACCAAAATGGATGACAGTAGCACGGAATCAACTAAGGTTAAATAGTTAATTTTATATAATTCCAATTCTTTCAGAATGTGCAATAGCTTCTTCGCTATTGCTAAAATAGCAAGTTGCAACGTTCATAGATTCTATATTTTCTAGGACCGTTGCAACTTGTTGTTTTTTACTACGGGAAGTTTGCCTAATGTAGATGGCCTTAATGTTTTGTGGAAATATTTTTACGATACGTTCGTATAAATAAGGGTCTTTCTGAGAATCGTCGCCCAATAAAACATAATCCAATTTTGGGTAAAACATTATAATATCCTTTATCTTTTCGAATTTATGATCGTGGCTTCCCCTGCCTGTAAAAAGAAAATCTGAGATTCCGGTTTTTATTTTTTTCAGTTTTATTACTGCTTTCGGAAGTTTATGGAGTCGCGCAAAAGAATCTATAAATTCATAAAGATTCCACTCGCTGCTCGAAACGTAAAAAAAGGAATTTGATGCCGTTTCATTCTCCTGCCCTGCCCTGCTCAGCGCTTGGTAATGTGGCACCACATCTTCAAATACTTTGCGCTTGTTTATGTTTTTTAGAAGTAATACATAAAGTTTCTTAAAAAAATTTCCGCTGTGCGATACCAATAAGGTATCGTCAATATCTGAAATAACGCCAACCTTGCTTTCAAAAGGTTTCAGCAATTCAGAATTTTCAACAATGCCGTAATCATAAAGTTCACAACTCACTTCATATGGATGCCACCCACTTTCAAGTTTTTCAGAATAAGGAATTGTGAAACGAAAATAACCATCCTTTAAAGTTTTGGTTGTGACTTCGGTATTTTTAAATTTCAATTTTACTTCCACATTTTCCATCGGTTTTATTCTAAACATATGGATTATGGAAACCGCATGACGAATTCCCTTTCGATCCAGTCTATATTTATCAGGCGCCCACGACTTGAAAACGTGGCCAAAAACAACCATTTCTTCATTATTTACATAGCCACGATACAATTTTAAATCAAGTTTCACTTATTGAGATTTCGTTAACGGTTTGGTATTTCCAAAATAAGTATTTTTAAAATCAATCTTTACTAATGAAATCAGAAAATTATATTTTATTGGTCGTGAACCCCATAGCGGGTGATTCTGAAAAAGAAGCTATTATTGCGGCCATAAAAGACGAAACAATTAAAAGAGGCTACAATTTCAAGCTTTACAAAACTACTGGAAAAGACGATCGGGAATCCATTGAAGCTCTAATAAGTGAATATAAGCCATCCCGTGTTTTGGTTGCTGGAGGCGATGGAACTATATCTTTGGTTGCAGAATCTGTTTGTGAAAAGCAAATAATTCTCGGAATAATTCCTGCCGGTTCCGCAAATGGAATGGCGGTTAATTTTGATCTTCCAGACACACTTAGCGAGCAGATTGCAATTGCGTTTTCAGATTGCACTATGAAAATTGATGTGCTTTATATCAATGGAAAAATGTGTCTTCACATTGCAGATTTGGGCATTAATGCAGAACTCGTCAAAAATTACGAAACCTCAGGCGTACGGGGCAAACTGGGATATTTTTTACAATCCATTCCTACGCTTATTAATTCAGAATCGCCTTTTCAATTTACAATTGAAACTGGCGAAGGAATTATTGAAAAGTCCGGTATATTGTTGGCCATTGCCAATGCAAATAAATTCGGAACTGGGGCAAAGATCAATCCTAATGGAAGAATGAATGACGGTAAGTTTGAGGTTTTAATTTTCAGAAATTTGGATTTCATTGAAATTTTTAAAACCATGAACGACCAACCTGATATGTCTTCAGATTTTGTTAGCGTTATATCAACCGATAATGCCAAAATTAGATCCATAAAAACAATTCCATTCCAGATAGACGGGGAATTTATTGGCGAAGTTAATGAGTTGGAGGTTTCAATAGGCCAAGAAAAATTGTTAATGGCATTGCCTGAAAATTTTTGTAAATTAAACACAACTTAAAACCAAACCATGAATATCCATAAAGTGTCCTTTACCAATAAAGACGAAGAACAATTAGCTGGTAGATTGGAATTTCCCTTGGATCAAAAGCCGCATAACTTTGTCATTTTTGCACATTGCTTTACGTGTACCAAAAATCTGACCGCAATCAAAAATATTGGCAGGGCACTTACCAATGCAGGTTTTGGGGTTTTACGGTTTGATTTTACAGGTTTGGGCGAAAGTGAAGGCGATTTTGAAAACACAAATTTCTCCGGAAATGTTGACGACCTTGTTGAAGCTGCCAATTTTTTGGAAAAGAACTATAAAGCCCCCACGCTATTGATAGGTCATTCATTAGGTGGCGCCGCTGCAATTTTTGCTTCAGATAAGATTTCTTCCATAAAAGCGGTAGCTGTTGTCAATTCTCCCAGTCAGCCATCGCATGTAATGCATCTGTTGAAAGATAGTGCGCACGAAATAACTAAAAACGGAAAGGCAAAAGTTAATTTGGGCGGGATGGATTTCACCATAAAAAAACAGTTTTTAGATGATCTTGAAAATAAATCGCTCAGTGATGTGGTCAGTAATTTTAATAAAGCATTGCTAATTTTACATTCCCCTCAGGATACCATTGTTGGTATTAATAATGCTGAAGAAATTTACAAAGCGGCGCATCACCCAAAAAGTTTTGTCTCGCTTGATGGCGTTGATCATCTTTTGAGCAAAAAAGAAGATTCAAGTTATGTTGGAAAAGTTATTGCAGGTTGGGCGTCCCGCTATGTTGATATTTCCCCTATTAAGGAGGTGAAAAGCAAAAGTAAGGTTGCCGCAAGTTTAAGTGATGATGAAAAGTTCACAACCCATTTAAAACTTGGCGATCATTATTTCATTGCCGATGAACCCACAAATTTTGGTGGAAACAATTTTGGGCCCTCGCCTTATGAATTTCTTTCCGCAGGCCTTGCTGCTTGTACCGTTATGACAATTCAAATGTATGCAAGAAGAAAGAAATGGGAAGTTGAAAATGTTACCTGCCACATCAATTATTCCAAAGATCACGCGGTGGATTGTGAGCATTGTGAAGAGGATTCCGCCAAAATAGACACATTTACCCGTGAAATAAAATTATCTGGAAATCTTTCTGAAGAGCAAAAAGCAAGACTTCTTCAAATTGCCGATAAATGCCCTGTTCACAAAACATTACATTCTAAAACCCAAATTATCACCACTTTAAAAGTTTCATAAAATCTGCTTCAATCGTGTCAATCTATTTTGTAAAATTGTAGTGTATAATCATACTACTCTTTATGAAAATAAAACCACATTTAATTCTCTTATTATTTACCATGACAATGTTGCAAAGTTGCTGCTGGTATGGTGATTGTAATGGAAATGACGACATTTCTCCACCTTTTCCTGAATCTGAATATGAACCTGTATATATGGAGCGGTCTTTGTTTGAAAGCAGTGTTGTACTTTCTTCAGCTAAACCAGTTGTTAATGCAGGAAAAATCTATGTAATCGAGCCTTATCTTTTTATTAATGAAAAGAACGAAGGTTTTCACGTGTTTAATAATGAAAACCCTTCCAGCCCATCCCCTATTTACTTTATAGAATCACCAGGAGCAACAGATTTGGCAATAAGAGAAAACGTACTCTATATTAACCAAGCAACTGATCTTATTGCCGTTCAAGTAGATTTGAGCACCGGAGGTCTCAATGTTTCTAAACGTATAAAGAACACATTTCCAGAAATGCTTTCTCCTGATGGATTTTATCCTATTGACATACCACAGAATAACGTAGTTGTAAACTGGATACCTAAAACCACTACCCCATGAAAAAAATAATATTTTTTATTATAACGATAGCTTTTGCATTGGCTTGTAGCCAAGATGGGGAAAATGGATCTCAAAATGAAGCTATGGGCAACAATGATGGGCAAGGCGGCTCCTTGGCCCGATTTGCAATGCTTGGAGATTATCTTTACACTGTGGATGAATATGGATTAAATGTTTATAATATTGCAACTCCGTCAGATCCTGTATTTGTAAACAACGTTCCAATTAGCTTCAGAATTGAAACCCTTTTTAATTACAAGGAATATCTTTATATAGGGTCGCAAAATGGAATGTTTATTTATAGCATTGGCAACCCAGAGTTTCCAGAATACTTAGCAGATGTACAGCATTTTACTTCTTGTGATCCCGTTGTAGCAAATGCCACAACAGCTTTTGTTACGCTTTGGTCAGATTTAGGTTGTGGAACTACGGTTAACCAATTGGAAATTTACGATATTACTGATGTTGTGAATCCAACATTATTAAGCGTTAGAAACCTAACTTTCCCAAAAGGTTTAGGCCTTTATAGAGACTATTTATTTGTTTGTGATGATGAAATAAAGGTTTTCGATATTTCTGACCCCGCAAATTCAGTATTGGTTCATAACATTAATAGATTGGCCTTTGATGTAATCATTAAGGATGATTTACTGATTGCCATTGGACAAAACGGAATTTATCAATATCAGCTCAACCGGGATGATATTACCGATACTCCTGAACTTAGCACCTTAAACTTCTAAAGTATTCTTAAATTTTTGTAGTCGCCTAAAAACTATTGTACCTTTAATTGAAAACTAGTATTAAACCAAAAAATAAATCATGAAAAAAGTTAGTTTAATTTGCAGTCTCTTTGCCGTTTTGGCTTTTGTAGGCTGTAAGAATGAAAAGAAAGACATGGACACTATGGACGGAATGAATGATTCCATCGAAATGGATTCTACTACCCAACAAGATGCCATTCAAGAACAGTCCAAAAGAATTTCTGTTATTATGGAGTCCAAAAGCGGAAGTACCGCACAAGGTGAAGCGTATTTTTCTGAAGAAAACGGAGTGGTGACATTTGAAGCCAAATTTTCAGGCCTTAAACCAGGAACCCATGCAATCCATCTTCACGAAAAAGCAGATTGTAGCGCTGAAGATGCCACCTCCTCTGGTGGTCACTGGAATCCAACAATGACCAAGCATGGAAAATGGGGAGATGCAGAGGGATACCACAAAGGCGACATTGGCAATATTGAAGCCGATGCCGAAGGCAATGCAAAAATATCTATGCAAACAGATGAATGGTGTATAGGCTGTTTAGATGAGAACAAAAACATTGTTGGTAAGGCTATAATCGTGCACGAAGGAACGGACGATTTTGTAACCCAACCAACCGGCGATGCTGGAGGAAGAATTAGTTGTGGGGGAATTATAAAATAATTTTTAAATTCTTTAAAACAAAAAATGTCGGCAGAATCTGCCGACATTTTTTGTTTTATTAAAGTTCCAGTAATTAAATATGAAGCGCCCTATCATCTGTTGCGGCAAGAGCAGCTTCCTTAACAGCTTCTGCATAAGTTGGATGTGCATGGCTCATTCTGGCAATATCCTCAGCACTAGCACGGAATTCCATTGCTGTAACTGCCTCAGCAATTACATCGGCAACACGGGCTCCGACCATGTGAACGCCCAAAACCTCATCCGTTTTCTTGTCTGAAAGTATTTTCACAAAACCATCGGTATCACCACTGGCACGGCTTCTTCCCAACGCGCGCATCGGAAACTGACCAACTTTATATTCAACTTTTGCATCTTTAAGTTGCTCTTCAGTTTTTCCCACGGAAGCAACTTCAGGCCATGTATAAACCACACCTGGAATTAGATTATAATCAATATGGGGCTTTTGTCCGGCTATAATTTCAGCAACCATAACGCCTTCTTCCGAAGCTTTGTGCGCAAGCATTGCTCCGCGAACTACATCACCAATAGCGTAAATGTTTTTAATGTTTGTTTGAAGATGGTCATTAACGTCTATCATTCCGCGTTCTGTGATTTTTACACCAGCGTTTTCTGCTTTCAGTCCTTCAGTGTAAGGCTTTCTTCCAACGGAAACCAAGCAGTAATCACCTTTAAAAGTTACTTCTTTATCATTTTTATCGGTAGCAGTAACAGTTACTTCTTTTCCTTTTTTTGAAACTGCGGAAACTTTATGCGAAACGAAGAATTTCACACCCTGCTTTTTCATCACTTTCATCAATTCCTTACTTTGTGCGGAATCCATTGTTGGGATGATTCTGTCCATATATTCTACTACTGAAACTTCAGAGCCCAAACGATGATAAACCTGACCAAGTTCTAAACCAATTACACCACCACCAATAACAATTAGGTGTTTCGGTACTTCCTTCATATTTAATGCTTCGGTTGAAGTTATAATTCTGTCCTTGTCTAATTTTATAAATGGAAGTGTAGCGGGTTTGCTACCGGTAGCCACAATGGTGTTTTTTGCTTCAATGGTTTCTTTTTTCTTCCCGTTTGTAATTTCTATATGGGTTGCATCCTTAAAAGCGCCCATTCCGGTGAAAACATCAATTTTATTTTTATCCATCAAAAAAGCAATTCCTTTGGTGGTTTGATCCACAACGGAAGCTTTGCGTTCTATCATTTTCTTTAAATTCAATTTTATATCGCCCGAAATTTCAATACCGTGCTCTTCAAAATGCTTCAAGGCATCTTCGTAATGATGAGAAGAATCTAGCAATGCTTTACTTGGAATACAGCCCACATTTAGGCAGGTTCCACCCAAAACATCATATTTTTCAATGATTGCGGTTTTCATTCCCAATTGTGCGCAACGGATTGCCGCCACATAGCCGCCGGGACCCGAACCAATTACTGCTACATCATAAGTGCTCATAAAGATTTCTTTTAAATTGAAGTGCAAATTTAACAGTTAAAGCTTAGATAGTAAAAGTTATAATCAATAAAGTTTTGGTAATTCTGAAAACTAAATTTAAAAAAGGAAGTGCTTTATAATTTGACCACTCTTTTAAATTTTTGCAATTTTGCCGGACAACCAATAAAACAGTTATGGCTTTTAAACCAGCAGACAAAATTCAGGACTTGCAATACTTTGGCGAGTTTGGAGGCGTTAATCCTTCCATTTCAGATTCTTCCACTTATACGTTTCTTTCGGCAAAAACAATGTTCGATACTTTTGAAGGAAATGCGGACGGATGCTATTTATATTCGCGTCACTCCACTCCATCAAACTTATATTTAGGGCAAGCATTGGCCGCTATGGAAGGTACTGAAACGGCAAACGTTGCCGCAAGCGGGATGGGAGCTATTACCCCGGCTATTCTTCAACTTTGCAAAGCGGGAGAACACATTGTTTCTAGCCGAACAATTTACGGCGGAACATATGCCTTTCTAAAAAACTTTGCGCCACGATTAAACATTGAAACTTCGTTTGTAGATATTACAAATTTGGAGCAAGTTGAAAAGTCTATAACTGAAAACACTAAAATTATTTACTGCGAAACCGTAAGTAACCCACTTTTGGAAATTGCAGATATTGAGGCACTTTCCAAAATTTCGAAAAAACACGGTCTGCAATTATTGGTTGACAATACCTTTTCACCTTTAAGTATTTCACCTGCGGAATTGGGAGCAGATGTTGTTTTGCATAGTTTGACAAAATTTATTAACGGTAGTAGTGATACTATGGGCGGCGTAACTTGCGGAACCCAAGAATTTATTGATGCCCTCCGCAATGTGAACGATGGTGCGAATATGTTGTTAGGTCCAGCAATGGACAGTTTGCGAGCGGCTTCTATTTTGAAAAACCTTAGAACACTTCACATTCGTATAAAACAACACAGTGAAAACGCTTTGTATTTGGCTGAAAAGTTTGAGGCAGATGGTTTAAAAACGGTTTATCCTGGATTGAAATCGCATACGGGTCACGAGCTTTTCAAAAAAATGATGAACAAGGAATACGGTTTTGGTGGAATGTTGACGATTGACGTAGGCGGAATTGATAAAGCCAATGAATTGATGGAAATGATGCAGGCACGCAATCTTGGTTATTTGGCCGTGAGTCTTGGTTTTTATAAAACCCTTTTCAGTGCACCGGGCTCTTCCACTTCTTCAGAAATTCCTGAAGATGAACAAAAGGAAATGGGCCTTAGTGATGGGTTGATACGTTTTAGCATTGGACTGGACAACGATATTGCTCGTACCTACCAAATGATGCGCGAATGTATGGTTGAAGTTGGGGTTTTGGAGAAATAAGAAGCAATTTTTTAATTTCTATTGCTTTTTCAATAAGGCTTTTATTTCATCGATTTGACGTTGCTGAGACTCTAACTTTGTTTGAAGTGCGTCATTCTGTTTCTTTAACTCGATGATGTATAAAAAGGCCTCTTCTATTTTTTCGAGATTCGTCACCGTCATATCACTTAAACTAATGGTCATTCCATCTGCTTTCACTTCTTCAAATGATTTAACATTTGGCAAATGACCATTTTCTAATATGAACGATTCCAATTCAGATAAGGTTTTAAAGGAATATTCGCTGTTAAGGTCTGAATAACCTTTAAAGTATGATTCAAACACATAGTCTGGGTAGGTAGTTGTGTCAGATTGAAAATTTTGAGCACGAGCGGTACCATATACCCTTAAAGGAAAGCCTCCAGCCAGATCTATCTCTACTCTTTCTTGAGTTAAGGATTTAAAAATAAAACTATCCGTAGTATCCTCATATTCCAGCCCCCAGTCTGGAAAAGCAGGGGAATGCGACAATACCATTCTATCTGCATTTCCGGCACCTTGAAACATATATATCATGGAAGATGGCGTACCTGTAGTATTTGGAAAACCAATACTGGTTTGGTCACTAGCAAAACTAATAGCGTCTGCAACATTAGCTACATCTATGGTGGTTCCCGTTCTGGACCAATAAGATGGTGAAGGGTCGTTAACCCAATTAACATTACCGCCCCCATCAGTTTGCATCAGTTGATTGGCTGTTCCTCTTGAAGGTGGAAGTATATAATTATTTCCGGCTGTAGTACCGATAGATACATTTCCTAAAAAATAACCTGCATAACTCCCCGCTTTTAAAGCCTCTGAACGCACCCCATAATGTGTACCTCCGGCAGTATTTAAAATGTGGCTATAAACTCCATACTTTGCGCCTGACCCAGAACCGCTTAACCGATTATACATACCATAATGCGGTCCTGAACCACTTCCTCGCAAATATATAAGTTCTCCATAATGAAGACCGTTTCCTGCGTTGGATATATCGGTATAATTTCCTGTTTGCTGCCCTGTTCCAGTTCCTTGAAGCCATGTTCTATCGCCATAATGATCGCCAGTGCCATTTCCGTCTAAAACACTGTAGGACACATAATGATCCCCATCACCAGAACCTGAGAGGTTTGAAAAACTAGCATAATGATTGCTATTGCCAGAATTCGTAATATAAAGCCTATTACCATATTGAACGCCCGTTCCTGCACCTTCTAATCTTGTCCAATCACCAAAATGTGTTCCAGTTCCTGTTCCGCTTAAAACATTATAACTCCCGTAATGCAATCCGTTTCCTGTATTGTTTATTACATTAATAGTCCCTAATTGAGCTCCGCTACCAGAACCTGAGAGTTGAATCTCGGTTCCATTATGTGTTCCTGAACCAGAACCATTTAGTACAATCAACTCCCCATAATGTGTGTTATTGGCAGAATTAGCAATTTCAACCCTATTGCCTAATTGAATTCCCGTGCCAGCACCTTCTAGTCTTGTCCAGTTTCCATAATGCGTTCCACTGCCGTTACCAAGTAATAAACTGTAAGCACCATAATGATTAGCATTACCGCTATTATTTATCCGACTATAGGTTCCATATTGGTCTCCAGTTCCAGTACCACTTAAAATACTATTAACTCCATAATGATTTCCACTTCCACTGTTACCTATAGTCGAATAAACACCCAATTGATCACCACTACCTGAACCAAATATTTGGTTATATATTCCACCGTGATCATTTGTTCCTGCTCCATCTAAAATTGCACGAAAACCATAGTGTCTTCCATTTCCTGAGTTTGAAATATTTACATAATAACCACTTCTTCCTATATTATCCGTTCCATCTAAAGTAACATTAGTTCCAAATTCTGAAGTTGCACTCTGAATATCCAATGGGTAATCAGCAGTATTCTTTCCAATAGCCAAATTTCCCATAGTAAATTGATCGTCATTTATATCATCTGGTGAAGTTGTCGTACCTACTTCATAAAAATCGTGATCTTCCGAACTTGCTGAAGTAGCTAATCGTTCCCAAATAGTACCATTAAAATAATAATAACCCACTCCCGATCCTCCCGTTGTTGCAGCATTTGTATTATAAATTAGTAATCCCGTCGCTGCCGTATTCGTCCCATCCAGCATGGTATCTGAAACATCTGAAAGGGAAACCTTCGGAATTAAAACTCCTTTATCTGTTGCATTTATTTCCAACACAGAAGAAGCATCGGGATTTGTGGTTCCAATTCCCACTTGGGCCTGTAAACCCATACTGAGAAAAAGGGCAGAAAAAACTATGGGCAATAAATGTTTCATTGTTTTAAATAATTAATTCTTCATTAATACATTAAAACTGCACTTTTTTAATATAGAACTACCTAACCTTATGGGTTAGTTTTAATAAAAAAAATTATAATATTTTAATTATTAGATAGTTAACTCGATAAGTTAAAATAAAAAAAATAGTAAGCTTTTAAGATAAAGTTTTTGAATTTTTGGAAAAACTAAACAGATTCCAGCATATATTGGAACGCTTCTTTTCTATTGTTTACACCTAATTTGCTGTAAGTATTGCGAAGATGAAATTTTACCGTACTAACAGTAACATGGGTAAGTTCAGCAATATTTGAATTTGTTTTTCCAGCTATACATAGCTTAAAAGTTTCAAATTCTCTTTCAGTTAGAGGGGTTTGAAGCTTATGATTTAACTCTTCCATATCTAATTTTACAGAAAGTTCAGATGGACTGCTATGGAGTTCCATAAATCGTTTTTGTAAGGCTTCTACCTGTAAAGTCTGAGCTACAAGTTCTGCTTTCTCTTTTTTTCGCTTTGTAATAAAGAAAAGTAATAGCACAACAATAATGGCTATACCGCCAATTGTAGTAATAATTAGCTCATTTCTTGCCTTTGCCAAATTAGCAGTATTTAACTCACTTTCAAAAGTAAGCTTCTGTATTTCCTTTTCTTTTTTAGTAGTTTCATATTGTTTTTCTAGAGCAGCAACACGTGCTTTTACTTCAACGTTACTTAACGAATCTGAAAGTTTTATATATGCGTTGCGATATTTTAGCGCATCACTGGTTCTACCTTTTTTCAAAGCAATTTTATACAATAAATCATAGGCTTTTTGTTCGCTATGGGAATATCCATTTTTTCTTGCTATGTATAGTGCATCTTGGATATGATTTTCGGCCTCTGAAGGTTTGTTTTGCTCAAGTTTAACGTTAGCCATGGCAAGTAATGTGCTGATATACTCTTCTTGTTCTCCTAAATCTTTAGCATAATTATGAGCTTCTTGATAATGTGCCAAAGCACTATCAAGCTGTTGTTTTTTTAAAAATATTTTTCCCAAATTACTTTCTGCATATACCAACATCGTTGGGTTGTTAAGGTTTTTAAAAAAGACACGAGCCTTATTTAAATGATTGATTCCATTGTCTAATTGATCTAAATCATTATAAACCATTGCCAATCGTAGATGGTTAAGAGCAATGTCTGTAGTGTCTCTAATAGTTTCAGATAGTGCCAAACACTTTTTTGTGGTTTCCAAAGCTTTGTCTATTTGTCCTAATTGGTAGTAAACACCACCTAGATTTCCATATGTTTTACTCAAAACATCATTGAGCTGAGGGTCATTTTTAGCTTCAGCTAATTTCATAACTTCTTGGTATGCATCTAGAGATGCTTCGTATTCAGCTTTTCCCATAAATACCAAGCCACGTGTATTATAAATCATAGCTAATAGAAAGTCTGATTTGGTTTGCTCTGCAATTTTTTCAGCTTTCTTAAGGTAAAAAAATGAGGAATCTGCATGATTTATCTGTCCATAAGCTATCCCTAAATTTAGATAATAGTGACCCTGCAGCGAATCGTTAGTTTTCTTTAGAATATTCTTAACCGAAAGTAGATTATCAATACCTTCCCTAGGGTTTTCGGTAGCCATAAATTCATTTAAAACTTGTTTTAATTGATCATTGGCAGTTTGGCTATTTATAAAAAGAGGTGCAAACAAGAACAAGACTAAAAGAAATCTATTTTTAGTTGTGAAAGTTTCTTGTAGGCAAAACATAAGTATAATGGATTATAACTTTTAACTTTTAAATATACCAAAAATGATTTAATGAAACTTAAACAATAGAAATCTAAGAATGGTAAGAACTGGGGAATGGAACATAGCGATGACAGGATTCGTTTTAGTACTAGGGTTAGATAATGATACTAAACGCAACTATCAAATGATGCGGGAGTGCTTGCGTAATGTTGGTATGCTTAAATAGTTTACTTCTAAAATAATATAGTTTTTAAGAGGGAACTGATAGTCTGTTCCCTTTTTTAATTTGCACAGCTTTTCACAAAATCGTAACATTACAATTCAATTTACCCAAAAAACCATGCAAGAAAACGACAACCTCTCTGAAATAGATATTGAAAAGCAACATATTGTAGAGAACAAAGAGCTCAATATTTGGGAAGCACTTATTCCCGTGGTCATTTTGATGGGGTTGTTGGCTTATAATATCTTTTTTAAAGATGGGGAATGGCTTGGAGAATATTCCAATCAGTTCATACTTTTAATGGGTGGAATAGTAGCTGTAGTTGTTGGCCTTTTTAATAAAGTCTCAGTTGCAATAATGATCAAAGAGGTTTGGGAGAATTTGAAAAGCGTCTTTGTACCAATAGTAATATTATTACTGGTTGGGGCATTGGCAGGAACTTGGCTAATAAGCGGGGTAATTCCCGCCATGGTTTATTACGGTTTACAGGTTCTGAGCCCAGAAATCTTTCTTCCTGCTTCCGTAATTATTTCCGCCATAATTTCGGTAGCAACTGGAAGTTCCTGGACCACATCTGCAACAGTGGGAATTGCTTTAGTAGGAATTGGAACAGCATTGGGTATAAATCCTGGTATGATTGCCGGAGCTGTTATTTCAGGAGCTTATTTTGGGGATAAAATGTCACCTTTAAGCGATACAACAAACTTAGCCCCCGCAATGGCAGGAACAGATCTTTTTACACACATTCGCTATATGGCGTTAACTACTGTTCCCACAATCATAATAACACTTATAGCTTTTGGAGTTATGAGCGCAAGCATTGAAGTTACAGGTGATGCAGACATAAGTGGGCTACTTGCCACAATTGACAATACCTTTAATATCACACCTTGGCTTTTTATTGTCCCAATTATAGTAATTGCATTAATACTATTAAAAACAAAACCTTTAATTGCTTTGGCGGCTGGTGTAATTTCTGCGGCTGTTGTTGCTATTATATTTCAGGATGATGTGTTGTCACAAATTTCGGAAACAAATTTGAGTGCCATAACAAATGCAATTTTTACTGACACCGCGATTGTTACTGAAAATGAGAAATTAAACGATCTATTTTCTGCAGGCGGAATGATCGGTATGCTATGGACGATTCTTTTAATAATTTGTGCTATGATTTTTGGTGGTATTATGGATGGTATTGGAGCTCTAGCAAGAATTACGCGGGAATTGCTTAAGTTGGCAACAAGTATGTTTGGGCTATTTGCAAGTACGGTAATTAGCTGTTTAGGATTAAATGCCGTTGCCTCTGACCAGTATTTGGCAATTGTTATTCCTGGGAAAATGTTTAAAAAAGCCTACGAAGACCGTGGATTAGCTCCCGAAAATTTATCCCGAACATTAGAGGATAGCGGTACAGTAACTTCCGCTTTAATTCCGTGGAATACTTGTGGTGCCTACCAAAGTGGAGTTTTGGGAGTTGGAGTTGCGGAATATTTTGTATATGCCATTTTCAACTGGTTAAGTCCATTTATGACACTTCTTTTTGCAGCGTTCAGAATCAAAATCCGACAACTTTCCGAATCCAAAAATAATATAGTATAAACAGAATTATTTAATTTTTTTTAAATTTTGAAAGTTCGCAATCACAGCATCTATTTTGCTTATACTTTAATAGAATTTTAAGTCAACTTTACTTTTTATTACTCTCTTAAATGGGTACTTTTGCACTATCAAAAAAAAGAGTAAATTTTAAAAGAAAAAATATGACTTTAGTAGGAAAAAAATTTCCAAATTTAGCTGTAAACGCTATAAACAACAAAGGTGTTAACCAACAAATCAACATTCTTGAAACTGCAAAAAAAGAAGGCAAAAAAGTAATCCTTTTCTGGTATCCAAAAGACTTTACATTTGTTTGCCCAACAGAGCTTCACGCTTTTCAAGCTGCAATGGATGAATTTGAAAAAAGAAATACAATCGTTTTAGGCGCATCTTGTGATTCTGCAGAAGTTCACTTTGCGTGGCTAAACACTCCAAAAAACAATGGAGGAATAGAAGGAATTACTTACCCTCTTATAGCCGATACCAACCGCAACCTTTCTTCACAATTGGGAATCTTGGACAGTACTAACGAGAGCTATGATGAAGAAACAGGTATGTTAATGATTGATGGTGACAACGTAACTTACCGTGCAACGTATTTAATTGATGAGGAAGGTACCGTTTTCCACGAAAGTGTAAACCATATGCCTTTAGGTAGAAATGTTTCAGAATTTTTGAGATTGATAGATGCCTATGCACACGTTCAAAAAAACGGCGAAGTTTGCCCAGCAAACTGGCAAGAAGGTGCAACAGCTATGAATGCAAACCGCGAAGGTGTTGCTGAATACCTTAGCCAAAGTATGAATTAATACTATTTGTTATTTTTTATACTGAAAAGTCCTTTTCATCCCAGAGAAGGACTTTTCTTTTAAGAAGTTTTTTGGAGTTTAACTGAAATACATTGCTTAATTTTATGTCAAATTCAAAAAAAAATATAAAAAATGGCAACTATCAAATTAGGCGGAAACAATATTGAAACCACCGGAACACTTCCTAAAGAAGGGGAAACAGCTCCAGATTTCAATTTAACCGCACAAGATTTAAGTACAAAAAAACTTTCGGACTATAAAGGTTCCCGGGTTATTATGAATATTTTTCCGAGTATTGACACTAATGTTTGTGCTACTTCAGTTCGGAAATTCAATGAAAAAGCTACAGGATTAAAAAACACAAAAGTATTGTGCATTTCAAAAGATCTTCCTTTTGCGCAAAAACGTTTTGTGAGCGATGAGGAAATAAACAACGTTACCAACCTTTCTGATTTTCGCGATGGCAACTTCGGAAAAAACTATGGGGTTGAAATGACTTCAGGTGCATTGCAAGGTCTGCATTCGCGAGCAGTTCTGGTTTTAGACGAAAACGGAAAAGTAATCCACAGCCAACAAGTGCCCGATATTGGTGAGGAACCAGATTATCTTTCAGCATTAAAGCCACTTTTATAATGTGGAATTCATTTTTAGGAAAGCGCCTTAAAGGATGCAGCTATGCACTTAAAGGCGCTTTGCTTTTATTACGCCACGAGGCGAGCATCCAAGTGCAAGCTGCTATTGCTATCATAATGACTATTGCAGGTTTTTATTTTGAAATCACCACCACAGAATGGATATTTCAAATTTTTGCAATCGGTTTGGTGATGAGTATTGAAGGATTGAATACCGCAGCAGAAGAAATTGCAGATTTTGTGCATCCTGATTTTCACAATAAAATTGGTTTTATAAAAGACGTGGCAGCGGGAGCGGTCTTTTTTGCAGCAATAACTGCAATTATTATTGGGTGTATCATTTATATTCCAAAGTTTTAAACAGCAGTAATGAAATTTACAAAGACTTGATTTACAATTGTATATATAATTTTTTATATCTTTAAAGTCAATCAACCAATTTCATTATGAAGCAACTAGCTACAACTATGTGTCTACTGCTGTTCACTTTTCAGCTATTGGCACAATCCGAAGCCCCTTCACCTATAATATTTATTTACGATGCCAGCGGTTCCATGTGGGGCAAAATGCAAGGCAAAACTAAGATGGAGATTGCCACCGATGTACTTTCCATTGCTGTGGAAAACCTTCCTGCAAGTCAAAATGTAGGTCTGGTGGCTTATGGCCATAGAAGAAAAGGCGATTGCATAGACGTAGAGACATTGGTCCCTATGGAAAATAGTTCCAAAAGTACAATCACTTCAGCTTTAAAAAGTATTAAACCATTGGGGATGACACCCCTCGCCTATTCCGCAACACAAGTAATAGATGGTCTTCGGAAATCCAAAAAAAAGGCCACTATTATTTTGGTTACGGATGGTATTGAATCTTGCAACGGAAATATTTGCGATGTAGTAACCGCCGCCAAAAAAGAAGGTATAGATTTTAAACTTCATATTATTGGTTTTGGATTAAAAGCTGGAGAAACCGAACAATTAAAATGTGCTGCAAAAGCTGGCGATGGCCAATATTACGATGCTGCAGATGCAAATGGACTGACTGATGTATTAAACGAAGCAACCGAAAAAACCGTAGATAAGCCCAAGGGGAATGTTTCGGTATATGCTATTAAAAATGGGAAGGCTATTGATGCCGTGGTAAAAGTATATGATGTAGTGGCAAAACGTGCACCAATAAACGTTCGTACCTATCAGGATACTGCATACTTTTATCTTCCGCCAAGTAAATATAATTTTGAAGTCAGTCCCTTGGAGGGAAGCGATGTGAAAATGGTAACCGTTGAAGGAATTCAAAGTTTTGAGGACAAAATTGTACACCAAACTATCAGTTTTGATGGTGGAAAAATTGGCATTACAACCACTAATAATACTAAAAATTGGGACTGTTTAGTAAAAGTGGTAGATGCAAATGGAAAAGTTGCAGCTTCTCTACGCACCTATGATACCCCAAAAGAGGTAGAAGTTAATCCAGGAAATTATAAAGTTATCATACAGGCACTAGGCGAAATGAAAGGAATGGAGACTTATGTCGAAATTGACAATGTTGCTGTAAATGCCAGTGCTACTCAACCAATAACCTACAATTTTAGCAGTGGGAAAGCTTTTATAGATGCTAAAGCAGATGGCAATTCCATAGATAGTGTTGTTACAATTGACGATAGCACTTCTGGTAAAAATGTTGCAGGAGGCAGGACCTATAACCGCGGAAAGGAATTTTTACTGAATCCCGGGACATATAATGTCAAGGTAGCTCCCCTGGGAAATTATAAAGATCGTAAAGCCCAAACGACAACCATTGAAGTAAAAAATGGTGAAACAATTACCAAAACCATAACCTTTTAAGGATGAAAAGAATATTAAAACCAGCAAATATCGGTTTCTATTTTTTAATGCTTTTAGTGTGTTTTATTTTGGGACTTTATTTTGCGGACGCGATTAATGCGGGTAAAAACCAAGGGCTAGCTGGCGGTGCCATCGTTTTGGGTTATGGAGTCCTGTTTGGTGGAATTGGATTTATAGCCTCCTTTTTTATCGCCTATTATGTGGATACAAAAGTAATCGTTAAAATAAACTTTTTCCTATTGATAATTTTGTTGGCTGCGGTAGGCTATAAATACTTTGAGTTTCAGAAGCGGGATAAACTTCAAAAAGAAGAAAGTGAAAAATTTAACCCACCATCGAATACTCCAACCCAGCAAACAGAGCCAATTGGGTTGGTTATGCCGTATAAAATTGAAGCCACCAATCTATTAAATATAAAATCATCAATACAAGAAAATGAAGAAATTGGGATGGGCTTTTTTGCGCCAAACTATTACGATAATCCCGTGTTCTATTTCTACGGAAATATAAATTTAGAAAAGCCACTGATGGATCATACCCCTTATGATAGTATAACTTTTAAGCGCAACCAATATGATCAATTTGAAATCGCCACTGCCCCACCGTGGCTTGTGCCAGAATACCTGAAATTGGATTATGGCTTTTTTTATTTCAAAATACAGAGTGTTTCAGAAGATTTTGTGGAAGTAATCACCAACAAAATAAATGGACAAACCAGTTATGTGGACAAACGCGCCGGTAAGGCAATTTATTGGCCGGAAGTTTTGTTGCGTATGAATTCGGTGGAGTTTTCTAAGGGTTTAAATGAAAAGATAAGGATTCGTGCATTTGAAGCCTCTGGAGAAGTGAATATACCGCATCAATATATGAGGGCCATACAAGTTAAGGGGGAATGGCTTCAAGTGCTATTATTGGACGGCGGTTTTATAACTGTGGGCAAAGGTTGGATACAGTGGAAAAGAAACGGTAAACTTCTTATAACGTTGAATCTTTTAAGCTGAAAACTTATATATTCCAAAAATTATTTCGCTAAAAATCTATTTATACTTTTCGAAAATTTTATGTGGTTTGTGCCGTTTGATATTTGTATTTTTGCTGAAAGACAACCGTTCAATTAATGGCCAAAAAAAAGAAAACAAGTAATAACGCTCCGCGCAAAAAAATAAGTTTTTCGCTATCCAAACAACAGAAGATACTTTTGGGTAGCTTTTTGTTTTTGTTGGGATTGGCTTTGCTGTTTTCCTTTGTTTCATACTTTTTTACCTGGCAGGCGGACCAGAGTGAAATCGGTCTTTTGGCAGAACGCGAACTTCAAACAAAAAACTGGCTTAATAAGTTTGGTGCCAATGTAGCCTATTTCTTTATTTATGATGGTTTCGGGATTTCGGCTTTTATTTTTGCGTTTCTCGTTACACTTACTGGTGTTTATTATTTTTTCGATTATGCCAAAAAACAACTTGTAAAGTTTTGGTTTTGGGGATTGTTACTAATGCTTTGGATTTCGGTATTTTTTGGGTTCTTTGGAGAGAAAACTACCATTTTCAGTGGAATTATAGGTTATGAAACGAATGACTTAATTCAGGATTATCTTGGATTGGTTGGAGCTATGCTCATCATGGTTTTTGTACTTATTGTTTATTTGGTTGTCCGTTTGAAACTAACTCCTGAAATGGCAATCGGCGCATTCAAAAGTTCAAAAGAACAAATTGCTTCAGAATTTGTTTCAGATAAAAAAGAAGTTACCACTCCCACAACTAGTATAGAGGAAGAAAGTTTTGAAGATGAAGAAGATATTCCTGAACCTTATATTGAAGAAAAAGCTACTACTCCTTCATCCCCACCCGAAAAATTGATCCTGAAATCTGACGTTGAAGGAGATGTAGAGATGGAAGTGGAGCAGGCTGCCGAAGAAGAAGAGATTGAAAATATAAGTGAAAGGTTAGTAAAGGATTTTGGGGAATTTGACCCAAAGCTGGAACTGAGCAACTACAAATTTCCCAGTATAGAACTGCTCCGAGATCACACTGTAGGTGCTGCTATAACGATTGACCAAGAAGAACTTGAAGAAAACAAAAACCGAATTGTTGAAACCCTCAACAACTACAAAATAGGTATCGCGAACATAAAAGCCACGGTTGGGCCCACAGTTACACTTTATGAAATTGTACCTGATGCTGGAGTACGTATTTCAAAAATTAAAAATCTTGAGGATGATATTGCGCTTTCACTTTCAGCTTTAGGGATTCGTATTATAGCACCAATTCCAGGTCGCGGAACAATCGGTATTGAAGTTCCAAATAAAAACCCAAAAGTAGTTTCGATGCGTTCCGTTATTGCTTCCGCAAAATTTCAGAATGCTGAAATGGAACTTCCTATCGCTTTTGGAAAAACCATCAGTAATGAAACTTTTGTTGTGGATCTTGCAAAAATGCCACATATGCTTATGGCAGGTGCAACTGGGCAAGGTAAGTCGGTTGGTTTAAACGCTGTACTAACTTCACTCCTCTATAAAAAACATCCTGCCGAAGTGAAATTCGTTTTGGTGGATCCCAAAAAAGTGGAACTTACGCTTTTCAACAAAATTGAACGTCATTATTTGGCAAAATTGCCAGATACCGAAGAAGCTATTATTACTGATACTACAAAGGTAATCCATACTTTAAATTCGCTTTGTATTGAAATGGACGCGCGTTATGACTTGCTAAAAGATGCGATGGTGCGCAACATAAAAGAATACAACGTCAAATTTAAAAACCGTAAACTGAACCCTAATGATGGCCATCGGTTTTTGCCCTACATAGTTTTAGTGATTGATGAATTTGCAGATTTGATTATGACCGCTGGCAAGGAAGTGGAAACTCCAATCGCGAGGTTGGCTCAGCTTGCACGTGCCATCGGAATCCATTTGATAGTTGCTACCCAAAGACCTTCCGTGAACGTTATTACAGGTATTATTAAGGCAAACTTCCCCGCACGTATTGCTTTTAGGGTTACCAGCAAAATAGATTCTCGAACAATTTTGGACAATTCTGGGGCAGATCAACTTATTGGTCGTGGCGATATGCTCTATACACAAGGAAATGAACTTACGCGTATTCAATGTGCTTTTGTGGACACTCCCGAAGTTGCTGATATTACGGAATTTATCGGGTCGCAAAAAGCTTATCCAGATGCATATTTACTTCCCGAATATTCGGGAGAGGAAGGTGGCACAAATCTTGATATTAACATCGAAGAACGTGACGCCATGTTCCGTGAAGCCGCAGAAGTATTGGTCATTGCACAGCAAGGTTCCGCCTCATTGTTACAGCGAAAACTTAAATTGGGGTACAACCGTGCAGGTAGAATAATTGATCAATTGGAAGCGGCTGGAATTGTTGGCCCTTTTGAAGGCAGCAAAGCTAGACAGGTTTTGGTTCCAACAATTGATGCGTTAAACCAATTTTTAGATAACGAAATAAATGATAATTGAAATGAAAAAACTTAGTATTATTTTAATAGCTTTTTTTATAACCACTTTTTCACAGGCACAAGACGCAAAATCTTTATTGAAAGAAGTTTCAGCCAAAGCAAAAAGTTACGATAACATTACTATCGATTTCAAATACAACTTGAACAATACAAAGGAAAACGTAAACCAGGAAACCCGTGGCGATGTAACCCTTCAAGGTGATAAGTACGTTTTGAATATGCTCGGAACAACCCGTGTTTTTGATGGAAAAAATATTTACACCATCGTTCCTGAAGATGAAGAAGTAACCATTTCGGCATACAACCCAAAGGATGACAAAGAAATTACCCCTTCAAAAATGTTGACTTTTTACGAAAAAGGATACAATTATAAAATGGATATTGAGCAAAACGTAAAGGGTAGAAAAATTCAGTATGTAAAACTTATCCCTATCGATTCAAAAGCAGAAATAAAAGACATTCTATTGGGCATAGACGTACAAACAAAACATATCTACAAGTTAATCCAGACTGATGCCAAAGGTACAAAATACACCCTTACAGTAAATTCATTCAAAACAAATCAGCCCGTTTCCAAAACCTTGTTTACTTTTGATGAGGCTAAATACAAAAAAGACGGTTACTATATAAATAAACTATAACCGCAGGCAATTGAAAATACTGGACAGGTACATATTGGTAACCTTTTTGAAGACGTTTGTAAGCGTCTTCATTATTTTAATGTTCATATTTGTTCTACAGACTATTTGGCTCTACATTTCTGAATTGGCCGGAAAGGATTTGGATGTATGGATTGTACTGAAGTTTCTTTGGTATGTATCTCCGCGATTGATTCCACTGGTATTGCCGTTGACCATTTTGGTTACCTCTTTGATGGTTTTTGGAAGTTTTGCTGAAAAGTATGAATTTGCGGCAATGAAATCCACCGGTATTTCACTTCAACGGGCAATGGGGAGCGTTATAGGCTTTATAGTTGTTTTAGCAATAACGGCTTTCTTTTTTGCAAACAACGTTATCCCCTATTCAGAATATAAATGGCAGAATTTGCGAAGAAATATTTCACAATTTCAGCCTTCCATGGTTATTGCCGAAGGACAATTCAGTCAGATTGGTGATATGTTCAATATAAAAGTTGAAGAGAAAAGTGGCGACCGTGACCAATATCTGAAAGATGTAGTTATTCACAAAAAGAATGAAACCCGACCCAATGGAAATTTTACAGTAATAATTGCAGACAAAGGAGAACTTGCCAGTGAAGAAGGGAGCAATACGCTTTCTTTAATACTTAAACAAGGGAATTATTACGAAGATATTCAAACGAATAACCCTGTAAAACAAAAAGGTGAACCCTTCGCAAAAAGTTATTTTGACGAATATGCAATCAATATTGACCTTACCGAGCTGAACGCAAAAGATGTTGATAAAGAGAACGATCTGAACAACCAGAATATGTACAACATAAGTGAGCTTCGGGTTGAGATTGATTCACTTTCTGATAGTTATTCCAAGGATATTGAATCATACACCAAAAATATGTATTACCGCAGTGGTGTTGAAAAATTAAAGGAAAATCAAATTGATGAATCTGCGCAACCACCTGAAATTAGTACAATTTTGGAAATTTTCAACCCCACACAACAATCACAAATAGTTAAGCTCGCTTTGAACAATGTTAAAGGAACGCTGCAAACAGTTGATGCAAAAAAAGTGGAATTCAAGGCCAAAACAAAAAGACTAAATAAAACCGAAATAGCCCTTCACGAAAAATATGCCCTAGGAATTGCCTGTATCATCCTGTTTTTTGTAGGAGCGCCGCTGGGAGCCATTATACGCAAAGGTGGAATGGGGCTTCCAATGGTTGTAGCAATTCTATTATTTCTAACTTATCATTTCATTGGTATCTTTGCCAAAAATAGTGCAGAAGATGGTACCATGGCACCATTTATTGCCTCTTGGCTTAGCACGGGAATTATGCTTCCACTGAGCATCTGGCTCACCTATCGCGCTACTACCGATCAAGGAATTTTCGATTTTGATTCTTTTATGCAACGCATTGGGAGGTTGTTAAGAATAAAAAAGAAAACCAAGTCCGAATAGATATCCTTAATCCAAAACTTCTTTTTGCCAATTACAGTTGTACATTTTATATCTTTGCATAACTTTTATAAAGCGCTATGATTTCCACAGAAAAAGAAACTTCCGTTCACCTTAATACTATTGAAGAAGCCATTGAAGATATTCGTAATGGTAAGATTATTATTGTTGTTGATGACGAAAATCGCGAAAACGAAGGAGACTTTATTGCCGCAGCCGAAATGGTAACACCAGAAATGATAAATTTTATGGCTACACATGGTAGAGGCCTTATTTGTGCACCTTTAACCGAAGAACGATGCAACGCTCTTGATTTGAATATGATGGTGGAAAACAACACCGTTTTGCACCACACACAGTTTACTGTTTCAGTAGATTTGATTGGCCACGGTTGTACTACGGGAATATCTGTTCACGATCGCTCAAAAACTATCAAGGCACTGGTTGATGAAAACACAAAAGCAAACGATTTAGGAAGACCAGGCCATATTTTTCCGCTCCGCGCGAAGCAAGGTGGCGTTTTAAGAAGAACAGGCCACACCGAAGCTGCTATTGATTTAGCCCGATTGGCAGGATTGAAACCCGCTGGGATATTGGTGGAGATTTTAAATGAAGACGGAACGATGGCTCGACTTCCACAGTTGATGAAAGTTGCAAAAAAGTTTGATTTAAAACTTATTTCCATCGAAGATTTGGTGAAATACCGAATGGAACATGATTCCTTGATAGAGAAAAGGGAAGATTTCAAAATCAATACGAAGTTTGGTGATTTTAGACTTCGTGCATACAAGCAAACCACAAACGATCAAATTCATATAGCCCTTACGAAAGGTAATTGGAAGGAAAACGAGGCTGTATTGGTTCGCGTTAATGCAACGTTGGTAAACGGTGACATTCTGGGAACACTTACAAATAACGCCGAGCAAAAGTTGGATGATATGTTTAACGTAATTAACGATGAAGGGAAAGGCGCTATTGTTTTCATAAATCAACAAAGCCAATCTTTAAATTTGTTGAGCCGTTTAAAAGAATTAAAAGAAAACCAAAAGCCAAACGAAATTGCCAAAGCACCACGAATTGAAATGGACAGTAAGGACTTCGGGATTGGGGCGCAAATTCTTCACGATTTGGGAATCCACAAAATTCGTCTTGTTTCAAATAGCGAGCAGACCAAGCGTGTTGGAATGATTGGCTATGGTTTGGAGATTACGGAATACGTATCTTATTAATTGTTAAAAGCAGTTTCTTGGTTCTTTTGTAAGAGTAATTCCAACTGATTTTTTAAAGTATCAATTTCTGTTTGCTGCTCTTTAATAGCTTCTAATAAAACGGGGATAAGCTGAATATAACTTACTCCTAAATGATCGTCCTCATCAATAATCTTTACCATTTCGGGAAATACTTTTTGTACATCTTGAGCAATGACACCGTATTCTCTTTTCTTATCTGAATCTGTTATCATATTATATGAATAGCCTGTAATTTGTTTTATTTTTTCTAGCGGATGTTCAATGATTTCTATATTTTCTTTCAGCCTTCTGTCTGAAACATCCGTAATGGTACCAGTATATTCAATATCTCCAATTACATCAAGCGCTACGTTGGGGTTAGTAACACCAATTCCCACAGGATCTGCAAAAAAGTTGGCTGTACCTCCAAATCCCCAACTAAAATACGTGCCATTGTACCATAGGGCTTCTGCTCCGTTAACTCTTAAAGCGACTCCTGTTCCAGCATTTCGTCTAAGATTTGCTTCACCACTTACCTCCAAATTACCATTTACGCGCAGTATATCGTTATCGAACTCCCCATACAATAACGGGTCCGGTGTATTGGAGTTATCTATAAATAATCTATTGTTATAACTAGATCCATATGCAGCACCAGCCGATCTTCCAATAACTATATTACCACTGTTAGTATAGGTTGTAGATGAATATCCTGCACCAGTACCAATAAGCACATTATTATTTCCATTCACATTAAATCCCGCTGAAGTACCAATGGCTACATTAGAATCCCCAGAAACATTATTAAATAAAACTGAGTTTCCTATAGCAATATTTCCATCCCCGGTATTATTATTAAATAAAGCCTCACTACCTATTCCTACGTTTCCAATTCCTATTGTAGTACTATATAATGTTTCATATCCTATAGCAACATTTTCCGAAGTATAAAGAGAATTGGCTAAGGCACCATACCCTATAGCAGTATTTCTAATTCCATTGATATTACTTGACAAAGCTCTGCCACCAATTGCTGTATTTTCATAACCATCAGTAATATTATTTAATGCTTGTGAACCTACTGCAACATTATAATAACCAGAAGAATTTTGCATTAATGCAGCTTCACCAATTGCGGTATTACGATATCCCGTTGTATTATTAATTAAAGCCGAATATCCAAGTGCCGAATTATTATATCCTGTAGAATTGGAATACATTGTATTGGCACCTATTGATATGTTTTGATATCCTGTAGTATTAGACCTCAGGGACCTATAACCAATTGCTGTATTACCACCCCCATCTGTATTAAAATGTAATGAATGAAAACCAACACTTACATTTTGGTCTCCAGTGGTATTAGAAGTTAATGCTTGAAAACCTATGCCTATATTTTGATTGTTGCTACTATCATCGTTTGTACCTGCTCCTATTCCCAAAAAAATAGAAGAGCCATCATTAGTACCATCATTGTCAGATTTTCCATCGAGCAAATCATTTATACTGTGGTTTATTGTGAAATTCCCCCAAGTAATGCTACCGGCACCATCGGTTTGTAATACCTGATTAGCAGTACCATCTGCAATGGGAAATTGATAGGCATTATTGATATCCAAAGTTCCATTAATTCTTAGCAAATTAGTATCAAATTCTCCGTAAACCAGAGGTGAAGTTGAGTTTGAGTTTTCAATATACAATCGGTTATTAAATACCCCATTTTGACCAGCTTGATACCCAATCAACACATTTGCCGAATTTGTATTGGCGCTTCCTGAGCTACCCGCTCCAAATCCTAAAAGTACATTGTTGTTGCCATTTGTAAAATTACCGCTTCCATTACCCATGGCTACATTATCATTTCCTGTTGTATTGTTTCTAAGACTGCCATAGCCAACAGCAGCATTACCAGCACCTGTTGTATTTTGTTGTAAGGAAAGCCTCCCTAAACCACTATTAAAAAACCCGGTGGTATTGCTTCTTAGTGCATAAGAGCCTAGGGCTGTATTTTCATTCCCTGTTGTGTTTGAATACATAGTATCATAACCTACAGCAACATTATCAGTTCCCGTTGTATTGGTATATAGCGTATGAAAACCAACCCCAATGTTAGCACTTCCAGTGGTATTGTACATAGATTCAAAACCCACTGCAACATTAGAAAAGCCTGAAACAAGCGAAACCAAAGAATTTCTACCTATACCAACGTTATATGCCCCTGTAGTATTTGCAAAAAGACTGCTTCTTCCAATGGCTACATTAGAGCCTCCACTGGTATTATTAACAAGTGTAGTTCTCCCCAAAGCAGTATTTGATTCACCCGTTGTATTGGCATTCATACTTAAGTACCCAACGGCGGTATTGTTTGACCCTGTAGTAGTATTATAAAGTGCATTTAATCCAATACCGACATTTTGATTATCTGTGCTATCATCATTCAATCCCGCATCAATTCCTAAAAATAAAGAAGAACCATCGTTTGTACCGTCATTATCAGATTTACCATCCAATAAATCATTTATTCTTTGTGCTCCGGTAGCGTTTCCCCAACCCATGTTGCCAGCCCCGTCGGTTTGAAGTACTTGACCAAATGTTCCATCTATTGTAGGAAATTGATAGGCATTATTGATATCCAAGATGCCATTAATTCTTAGTAAGTTAGTGTCAAATTCACCATATATTAGTGGAGATGCTGAGCTAGAATTCTCTATATATAATCTGTTATTTAAAACGGCGTTCCTGCCAGCTTGATAACCTAATAAAACATTCCCAGAATTCGTATTTGGCGTGACATTGCCTCCAGCTAGTTGCCCAAGAATAACATTATTACTTCCATTAATACCTTCCCCGGCACTTCCACCAATGGCAACATTATCATTTCCCGTATCATTATCACTTAAAGCCCCATGTCCCATAGCAATATTTCCAGCTCCTGTAGTATTTGTAGTTAGCGCATACCTTCCATACGCCATATTAAAAAAACCAGTGGTATTATTTATTAGAGCTTGTGAACCTATAGCCACATTTTGCGAACCCGTTGTATTATTTTCTAATGCTGCAAAACCAATAGCGATATTATCACCTGCAACAGTATTTTCAAATAGTGCACGGAAACCAATTCCAATATTTCCACTCCCTGTGTTTTGATACAGAGCTTCCCTACCAATACCAATATTTGAAAAACCAGACACATTTGAAGAAAGTGCACTGTTTCCTATACCAATATTATCATTTCCGGTTGTATTGGAAGTTAAGGTTTGCCATCCTATCCCCACGTTTTGGTTGTTGGTTTCATCATCATTGGCCCCTGCATTTACACCGAAGAAGATAGATGATCCATTATTTGTACCGTCGTTATCGGACTTGCCGTCAATCAAGTCATCTATTTTATCGACCCCTCGCATATTGATCCATGAAGTTGCTGCATTATCCCAATAATAAAAGCCTTTGGATGGAATTCCATTTCCTGTAACGTACACCATCATCCCATCTTGTAAGCCTGTAGGGATTGTTAAGGGAAATTCATCCACTTGGGGAATTAATACTCCATCAGTATTTGCCGGAGCTGCCTGGTTTGAAGAACGAATATCTAGCATTGAATTAGGTGCTATTGTGTTTATGCCTACCTGAGCTGTGGCTGAACTTAGAAAACTAAAGATCAAAATCGAATATAAGTTGATTGCTTTCATAACTTTAAGAATTAATAATGTTTTATAAAAATAAAAAGCAAAAAAGCAAACTAATATAAGATATGTAACTATATATCAAACATATGTAACAATCTATGAATTTGTATGTAATACAACAAATGCTGAAATCACAGTTGGGATAAAAATTATGTATAGTCTGGTGTTTGGTGAATAAAATATATTCATTATGTAGAACAGACCAAAGATGTGGGAATGATTGGGTATGGATTGGAAATCAAGGAATACGTAAATTATTAAATTCAGTCTTTTGAAATTGGTTTATTTATCAATAAAGCTTCAAGTTTCTTAAGCCGGTTTTCCAATTCATTGGTTTTTTCATTTTCGGCTTTATATGTTTGTAATTGGTTGACTTTATTTTCTAATTCGGTAATTCTCAATTCTTTTTTATCAAGTTCTTGTTTCAGTTCCTTAATAGCTTGTACATAAAATGCATCATAAGTTCCATAAGCGGTTTGGTAAAACCCTTGTTTATCCTTGATAACTTTTTCTGGAAACACTTCCATCAATTCTTGTGCAATAAAACCGTATTGAATTCCTTTAGGTCTTGGCGCCCCAGTTTGGGTATCATTCCATTCATAACTAACGCCATTCATATTTGAAATTTTTTCAAGTGCAGTGCCACCAGTTATGGGATAGATGTTTTTCTTTAATCTTCTATCTGAGTTTGCAAGCCAATCTCCAGCTGAAGCTTTTGACGCGTCGCCGCCTACTTCAAAAGTATTGGTTAATCCGCCAATGGGTCTATTTATACCAACCTTATCATTTGCAAAATCACCGCCGATTAATGGACTGGTGGAATTGCTGTTTTCAATGTAAAGTCTATCGCTATAAGTTGTTACAGTACCTCCAGATTCAGCACCAATTAGAATATTCCCGGTTCCACCTGTAAGATTTGTGCCTGCATCTGTACCAATTGCAATGTTTTTATCCCCGCTATCTAGATTATAAAGAGCTCCAGTACCAAGCGCAGTATTATAATTTCCGCCCGTATTACTGAATAACGTATAATACCCTACTGCCGTATTAAATCCTCCGCCAACATTCTTATTTAATGCCGAAAAACCATTTGCAGTATTATAACTTCCGCTTGTATTTGCTTTTAATGTTTGCGAACCTGTAGCAGTATTAAAAGAACCCTCTCCGTCAACCAAAACATAAGTATTGGCTTGAAGACTTTGAGAACCAATACCAGTATTGGAATTTCCTCCGATATTTTTTTCTAGTACATTATATCCTATAGCAGTATTGTTATTACCAGTAGCATTAGTATAGAGCGATGTGTAACCTAACGCTGTATTTCTTATACCATCAACATTGCCAACATTACTATACATAGATCTGTACCCCACTCCAACATTTCTATTATCAGAACTATCGTCAACTAAACCCGCATCCTTTCCCAAATAAAGAGAGGAACCATTTTCAGTACCATCATTGTCAGATTTACCATCAGTAAGATCATCAATATTTTTTGAACCCACGGCTTTCCATCTTGTGTAGGCGTTGTCCCAATAATAAAAACCTTTGGAGGGAGTTCCAATACCGGTGGCGTAAACCATCATCCCATCTTGCGCAGCTGTGGGTGGAGTTATTGGAAAATTATTGATTTTAGGAATGAGCACTCCGTCAATATTTGAAGGCGATGTTTGTGAACTAGAACTAACATCCAATTGTGCATTAGGACTTGTCGTGCCAATACCAACTTGCGAAAACGAAGGGGTAGTAAGAAAAAGTACGAAAAGAAATAGCACATATTTCATAGCAATATTATTAAAAGGGCAAACAAGTTTTTCAGTAAAAATACTCACTTTGTTGCTTAATAAATATTGCAAATACTTTTATTCGTTGTGGGGCAGATAAAATGGGTTAAAAGGCTAATGACTAAATAATTAAAGGGTCTCTATGTTAAATTGAAGAAAGAATATATTTCATTTTAGCCGCCCGTTCATTTACCTGTTTTTCAGTCCAACCAATTTTTATTAAAGATGAAATGGTTCGCCCCATAACTGCATCGCTTTTTGAGAAATCGGTATTATTCAAATCCTGCATTTGGTTTTTCACTTCCAAAGAAATATTTCCCAAAGATTTTAAATTTCTCAAATGTTCCCAACCGTTTATGTAATGCCAATTGTTGGTGTACCAATAAAAGCAAGCATCCACGCCAGCTTCAGACAACGCTTTGTGCGCTTTTTTGGTCAATTCTTCAGTTGGAAGAAAGAAATTTAGGAATGAATAGTTTTCTTCGCCTCCATCGGGAACCCTTCTGAAAGTAACTCCTTCAATGGTTTCTATAGCCTCGCGGAGTATAGTGTAGTTTTCCTTTTGGGTTTTCAATATTCCATCTAATTTGTCCAATTGCGCCAAACCAACGGCTGCATTTAATTCAGAAATTCTGAAGTTATATCCCAAAAAAGGGTGGGTCTCCGCTCCACGATCTTTACCAATATGGTCGTGACCGTGGTCTTGGTAATGATCTGCATTAACAGCGTATTTTTCATTATTAGTAACAACCGCTCCACCTTCGCCACAAGTGATGGTTTTTACATAATCAAAAGAAAAACAGCCTAAATCGCCATAGCTTCCCAGTGGTTTCCCTTCGTAAGTTCCGCCAAGAGCTTGGCAAGCATCTTCTAAAAGAATTAAATTATGTCTATCGCATATTGCTTTCAAAGCTCTCAAATCTGCCATAGAACCACACATATGCACTGGCATTATGCATTTGGTTTTTTCAGTAATTGCTGTCTCCACAGACTTTGGATCAAGAGTCAAAGTATCATCAATATTTACTAAAACTGGTACAGCACCTAAAGCCAAGATTGATTCAAAACTCGCTACAAAAGTGAAAGTTGGCATAATAACCTCATCACCTGCTCCTATTCCTGCGGAAGCCAAAGCAACTGTTAAAGCGGCTGTACCACTAGAAACCAATTGGCAATAATCAATATTCATTCTTTTGGCAAAGGCGGTTTCAAACTCCTTTGCTTTCCAATGATTGTTCCGCATACCGTCAAAACCGTAACGCATTAAAACACCTGTTTCCAACACATCGTTTACTTGTTTGCGCTCTTCGGCACCAAAAATTTCAAATCCAGGCATAATTTTTTGTTTCAGGTTTCAGGTTTCAGGTTTCAGGTTTCAGGTTTCAGGTTTCAGGTTTCAGGTTTCAGGTTTCTTAAAAAAGAAGATGGTTACTAATAAGAAAGGTTGCTCTTTTCAATTTACTTCAATTATAAGTTCGTCAATACCGCGACGTACTTTTTTCAGGTTAATAAAAAAATCTGATTCGTCGCGATAGCCTACTGGAAGTACAATTACGGATTCCAAACCTTTCTTATTCAATCCAAGCAGTTCATCATATTTTTTTGGTTCAAAACCCTCTATGGGGCAGGCATCTATTTTTTCAACAGCACATACGGTTAAAAGTGCGCCCAGGGTTAGATAGAGTTGGTTGATCATCCAATCTTTTATTTCTTCAGTATTTTTTTCCGTGAAGGAAGCTATAAGGTTTTTCTCGAAGGGCTCCAAAATGGTCCGCGGCGTATTGCGTTGGCCTTCCACCCTTTTGAAATGTTCAAGTATAAAATTTTCATTGATGTTCTTTTCCACACATAGCACCAAAACGTGTGAAGCATCGCGAACCTGCGGCTGATTGTAGGTAAGTGGCATCAACTGGGATTTCAATTCAGCATTGCTGACAACTACTAGTTTTAAAGGCTGCAGCCCATACGAAGTTGCTGTAAGGTTAAAAGTTTCCTTCAAAATATGCAGCTTTTCCTCAGAAAGAGCTCTGGAGGAATCAAACCTTTTGGTGGCATATCGCCATTGAAGTTTTTCAATTGTATTTGAAGTCATTTAAAAATGTGAATTAGTATTCAGTACAAAAATAGCGATAAAAATTTTGAACTTTTACCGCTATTACCTCACAACTAATTAAACAATCAAAACTTACTCAATGCTTCCAAGTTTAATTCGGATACTATTTGGTTAATCTCTTTATGGCTATTTAGAAGGTTTCATTATCTATAGCAAACCTATTATTATAAAACATGGAAAGTATATTTATTTTTTTTTTGACTGAACTATTTACTCACAATCATAAGTTACATCTACATCGAACTGGAGTTCTGAAATATAGGCCTCCATTCGGCTTTTTAGTTCTCTTACTTCGTCATCTGAGCAACCGTTGCTAGCAAAATCAGAATTTGCATAAAATGTAGTTGCAGTTTGTAGATAAAGTGCAGCAACATCATGTTGTTCTACGCATTGTTCATACGTATGCCAATTACCGTCTGGGTCACGTATTGCGGCAATTTCAGAATCATAGGCATCGATTGCAATCTGGATTTCATTTAGACCCGCAGTATAACATTGTGATGGTCCATCATCTTCTGAACCACAACTTATAGAAAGAGTAATTAATGCCAATAATAATAGAACTTTAGTTTTCATTTTTTTTATTTTAGTTGAATAATAATTAATGTCCATTGTGCCCGAAATAAGAAAATTGTATCCCCGCTCCTCCATTCTGCTAGCTTCTCCTTTTTTTTTCTATTCATTTTATATTTTGAATCTTATTTTAACACCTATGGGCAATAAAATGAATATCAATCATGTGGTGGATAATCCCCTTCACAATCTGCATAACTAAAATTGTAAGTTTCTTCAAGAGCATCATAATAATCTCTCAGGTTTGCTATAACTATTACCTTTTCTTCTTCAGTACATACATCGTCTTCCCTTCCATTTTCAATATCAACCATAGTTTGACTTATAGTATACATTTGAGCAGCTTGCAAACTACTCTTCTCTATACAAGTCTCCCTGCAGTTTGTGTGGTCCAAACTACACCTAACACTATTAATTTTATCTATATGTTCAATTTTAATGTCTGATAAAGCTTGACTCATAAAATACAAACATTCAGGCCCTCCTTCACCGTCTTTACCGCAGGAAAAAATAATTGCAAGTATTACAAACAACAACAATATTTTAGTTTTCATTTCTTTAAAATTTTTACGGTTTTCATTACTTTGTTTTTGAGTAGGATTTTCAATTCATAACTTCCTTCTTTTAAATGATCAATACTCATATAGATAACATCGTCCTTCTTATTATTTTCAAGGGAGTTTTTCATTGATATAGCTTTTACTGTCAACAAATTTAGAAGGAAAGGAAATTGATAGGTATTACAAATGTTCCAAAACATAGAAGATATGTTTCAGTGTTAAAAACTAGACTGTTTTAGAGGTTTTATGGGTTTTTTGAATGATATTCGTTGGGCGAACAGTTATATACTTCTTTGAAACATTTGCCAAAATAGGAAGGTGTATTGAAGCCTACTTGATAGGCAATTTCAGATACTGAGGCATCAGATTCCTTTAACAAACGAATGGCCAATTTTAACCGCTGTGAACGAATAAATTCGCTTGCAGACATTCCAGTTATGGCTTTCAGTTTTCGGTGAAGTTGTGTACGGCTCATGTGCATAAGCTTGCCAAAACCATCACTTGAAAATTCAGGATCTGTTATATGTTCATCTAAAACTGTCTGTAAACGTTTTAAAAACTCACTTTCAGCTGAAGTTATTGCAAGTTCTGGATTGATACTTAAGGTTTTGCTAAAATGTTTTTGCAATTGCCTTCTATTTTCAATAAGTTTTTCGACCCATATCTTCAGTTTTTCACTGTTAAAAGGTTTGGTTACATAAGCATCGGCACCTGTTTTTATACCTTCAATTTCGTTTTCTTCGCCCACTTTTGCCGTTAATAATACTATGGGAATATGGCTGGTAATTTCATCAGACTTAAGGATATTGCAAAGTTTTATGCCGTCAACTTCTGGCATCATAATATCGCTAATAATCAAATCAGGAATACCTTTCAATGCTTTTTTGATACCTATTTTCCCGTTTTCAGCTTCAATAATTTGATAGTCTTTATTAAATATTGAAATTATAAACGCACGTATATCGGGTTCGTCTTCAACAATCAAAAGCAGCGGCTTTTCTTTATTTGTATTGACGAACGTTTGTTCAATTTTGGTTTCAATCACAATTTCTTCATCTGCAATTAAAACCTCATCTTCAAAAGCTTCTCTATTTATGGGAAGGGATACGGAAAACTGTATTTCATTATCAGCAATAGTATTGGCAACAATGGTTCCTTTTGAAAGTGTTACTAACTCACTAACCAATGCTAAACCAACACCAACGCCATCAGAAAGTTTATTGTCTTGATAAAAGCGCTGGAAGAGCTTGCTTAAATCTTTTTTGCCAACATTTTGAGTAGTATTTATTATTGAAAGCACCAATATGTTTTCTTGTTTGTTGACTTCAAAAACAATCTTCCCGCCCTCTGGGGAATATTTTATTGCGTTCGACAAAAGATTAGAGGCTACCTTTTCAATAACATCCTTGTCAAACCAAACATTTTTTAAATCGTGGATGTTACTTGAAATAGCTATTCTTTTTTCAGCGGCTTTATACTGAAAGGCGCTTATAAGTTGTTTGAGCAGTATAGAAAGGTTTCCTTGCTTTATTTCTAATTTTCGTTGGCCGGAATCTATCATAGATAGATCGAGCATTTGGTCAACAAGATTGAGCAATCTATCCGCATTTTGTTTCACTAAAGAGAGTTCATTTTTATCTTCTTTAGAGATATCAGGCTTTGCTAATTGGTTGTCAATAGGTCCAGAGATTAGCGTTAAAGGCGTCCTGAATTCATGTGATATATTTGTATAAAGTTTTGTTTTAAGCTCATCCAGTTTTTTGAGGCGTTCCGTTTCGGCATGTTCTAACCGTAACTGAGTTTTTATTTCCCATCGCCATTTTAAGTATCTGTATAAATAGAACGCAAAAAATATAGCCAACAAAATATAAAGTGTATTCGCAAAATTTGTAGCATACCAAGGCTTTAAAATGGTGAATGAATACGTTGCCGGAACTTTATTCCACACACCGTCATAATTGCTAGAAATTACTTGAAATTCATAATCGTTGGGTGGAAGATTGGTATAGTGTGCTACGTTTGTATTTCCTGCAAAAATCCAATCTAAATCGTTATTTATCAATTTGTATTTATATTCATTGCGTTCAGGCTGAGAAAAATGAAGGGATGAGAAATTAAAGGTTACAGTGTTTTCATTATAAGCTAGCTTTTTATTTTCTGTAAGCTTTCTTTCTTTATTAAAAACTTCAAACCGCGAAATAACCGTTTTTGGTTTTACTGGATTAAGCGATAATTGGTTAGGATTAAACCAATTGAGCCCATCTAAACCGCCAAAATAAAGGATGCCATTTTCATCTTTAAAATAAGCTCCCGTATTGAATTCAAAAGCTTGTAAACCATCATAATTGCTATAATTTTCAATAGATGAAATTGCTTTATTTTCAACTTTCAGCTTCGTAATTCCTTTATTACTGCTTAGCCATAAGTAGCCTTCATTATCTGGCAAAATGCTATAAATTACATTATTAGGAAGCCCATTCGTATTGTTATAAACATTGACTTCTTTACTTATAGTATTAAAAGATTTCAAACCTTCTCCATTGGTTCCAATCCAAAGAATAGAGTCATTAAAGTAGAGCGATTTAATACTGCTTTTTAAAACCCCTATCTTTTCTATCACTTGCTTTTCAGTATCAAGTTTATACAGCCCATTGGTTTCGGTACCTATCCAGAGTTCATTATTTTTTCCATATTCTATGGTTCTTATGTTATTGGTAATAAGGTTTGAATTATTAGTTGTAAACTGTGTTATAATTCCTTTGCTAACGTCAAACTGAACAAGCCCATGATCCCTTGTACAAAGCCAGATTTTATTATTTCCATCTTTAAAAATTTTCCAAATTGTAAAATCTGCAGTTTCTTTGAATGATGTTATTTTTCTCTTCTCATCCATCATTTGAAGTCCGTGGGTTTGATGGCCTATCCAAAGCATTCCTTCATCATAATACAAGCTCATTATTCTATCCCCCAAAAGATTTGAATTTTGGGCTGTGTAGGTAAAATATTCCTGCTTGTCAATATTCAAACGGGTTAATCCTTTTCCAGAAGTTCCTACCCAAATTGTATTTGCAGCATCTTTTGTAATAGATCTTATAACATCTACATTCACATTTAGGGGAACTTGATCGTTAGTGAGTACATTAAATTTTACTAAGTATTCATCATAATAGCTTAGGCCGGTTCCATCGGTGCCCAACCATATTGTTCCGGTATTATCTTCAAACAAACAGAGTACATCGTTATAGTGCAGTGCATAAGGGTTCTTTTTATTCTCAGTGAAATTCTGAATGGTTTCCTTTTCAAAATTTACCAAATAAACACCTTGTCCATAAGTTGCTATCCACAGCTGGTTTCGTTTATCAACTAAAAGATCTTGAATGATTAAATTTTCAGGCAACAAAGCTGAGGCAAAACCATTAAATCTAGAAAAGAAAGTTTCATTTTCATGTTTTATAAAAAGACCTTTGCCAAAACTACCCAAATAAATTGTGGCGTTTTTTGATTGAGAAATGGCACTGAAATTAGTCTCTGGCAGAATTTCCTTAAACTTATATTTGTCATTTTTAATTTCGAAGAAACCATTTTTAGTCGTGGCTAAAAGAACATTGTCTTTAACTTTAAGAAAATCATATACAGTTCGGTTTGCATCTTCTGAATTTAAAAACTGAAGGGTATCGCTGGTTTTATGTTTGATTTTATATATTCCATTTTCAAAAGTTCCCAAGTAGTAATCCAAAGCGTCATTTTGAATTATTGTGCTTACTGGATTAATATTTGAAATAGTTAGAAAGCAATCACTTTCGTCATTATATTTTTCCAGTTTTCCCGAATTGGAAACAATCCATAATTCATCTGTTTTTGATACATATATTTTTCCGAGTTTGCTGTAAGTTGGCCTTGTTACGTCTTCAAACTGAATATCATAATATGTAAAATCGCGCCCATCATATTTATTTAAACCGTCCTGTGTGGCAAACCACATATAGCCAGTGCTGTCCTGAGCAATGCTCACTACGCTATTTTGCGAAAGTCCTTGTTCAACAGTAAGTTCCCTAAAAGCAAACTGTTTATTGTTTTGTGAAAAAACAAAACAAGGAAGCAAAAGAAGGGAAAATAGCTTTAAGTATTTCATTAAGAGTTGGTTTGCAAACTAAAAATACTAAAAAATTTATAGTTAAAGCCATTGTAGGGTTATAAGAGCTTTACACCAACTTCTATAATGTATTTAGGCTTATTTAAAGGTGATTAAAATTGCCTAATAAAAACATTAAAAAAGGAATGGAATATTTAAAAAAGCTTTTTATATTTGCACCCGCCTACGCAAATTAAGTTTTGCTTCGGCGGGCTAAGCCCGCTAAGATTTTTAGAGAATCTAGGTACGCATACCACTGGAGAAATGGCAGAGTGGTCGAATGCGGCAGTCTTGAAAACTGTTGAGGGTCACACCTCCGGGGGTTCGAATCCCTCTTTCTCCGCAAAATAAAACCTCAACCTTCTAATTATTAGACTGTTGAGGTTTTTGTTTTAAGAAATAAAACGATTTTTGTTTTGTTACAGTAATTTACTTTCCTAGCTTAACATATTCAATCTTAAAAGTTTATCAATTTAGAAAGGAAAGATCTAATTTCCGGTATAAGTAACATGCCATATATGATGGGTTGTATCGTCTGTTATTAACATAGATCCATCTGGCAATATAACTGCGCCAACCGGTCTTCCGCGAACTTCATCTTTATTTGGGTCAACAATAAATCCAGTAAGAAAATCCTCGGGTTTACCAGAAGGTTTTCCATTGTTGAAAGGAATGAAAACCACTCGATACCCCGAAAGAATATCTCGATTCCACGAGCCATGCTGAACAACGAAGGCTCCATTCTTGTATTTCTTGGGAAAAGCATCTGCAGTATAAAAGACTAACCCCAAAGATGCGGTGTGGGAGCCTAAATCCACTTCGGGAACAATAGCTTCTTTCAGCCTGACGTTTGGTGGAATGGGTACTCTTGGATCAAAATGGTTACCCCAATAGGAATAGGGCCAGCCATAATAACCGCCTTCCTTTACAGAAGTTAAATAGTCCGGCACCAAATTATCACCCAATTCATCCCGTTCGTTTACTGAAGTCCAGAGTGTTTTTGTTATAGGTTCCCAATCCATTCCCACCGGGTTTCTAAGACCGGAAGCATAGACTTCCATATTGGAACCGTCAGGGTTTATCACAAGAATACTGGCTTTCATCACTTCGTGCTCCATTCCTTTTTCCCCAATATTATCTCCACTGCCCACTGCAATATATATTTTAGAATCATCTTCATTTGCAATTATATTTCGCGTCCAGTGCTGATTGACTTTGCCAGCAGGAAGATCGGCTATCTTTTTACCCATTGCGGTAATTTTTGTCTGCCCGTCTTGGTATGGATAGCGTAGCAAGGCATCGGTATTTGCAACGTATAACCAATCTCCTAAAACCAGCATCCCAAAAGGTTGGTTAAGTCCTTCACTTTTCGAGAGTAATGTTTCCCGAATATCTGGGAATCCATCATTATTTGTATCGCGGAGAAGCGTAATAACATCGGCACTTTTCTTTAAATTATTAGATCCTCCTGCGCCAATTATTGTTGCACCAATCTGTTTTGGAATACTGTAATTACTATTGCTTTCAGCCACCAGGACATCCCCATTCGATGTAACGTACATCCAGCGTGGATTTTCAAAACCATCGGCGTATTTTGTTACCTTAAATCCCTCAGGAGCTATGGGGGTTTCACCGTCTTCCCAACCTATAACGTTGGAATAATTTGAAACCGACTTGGTTGCAAGAGGCTCGGGCAATTGTTTTGTATCCTTTTCTTGTGAAAAAAGAAAAAGGGGAATTGCTATTAAAATGAAAAGCGAGAATTGTACTTTCATGATTTTTGCTTTTTGGTTTACTCAACATTAAATATATTGTTTTACTAAAAAAATCATTCTTAAGAAACTGTTATAATATAAATACAAAGCTTTTAGTATACACGCTTATTTAAATTTCTATAAACTTTCTTCTTCTGCAGTCAATCCACTATTATTAATTATTTTTAAAGTATAAATTCCATGCTCAATGAAATTAATTATTGATAATAGTGGGTTTAAAAATTATAACAGACAATGAAATTGACAAGCTTAAATTTAGCGGTGGGTATATTTTTAACTGCTTTTTTTAATATAATGAATGCCCAGAAAATTCAAGGGTTTGTTTATACAAAAGAGAATACTCCCATTACAGGGGTTTCTGTTTTTATAAATTCCGAAAAGCTTACCGAAACGAATTCTGAAGGAGTTTTTTTTATTTCTGAAACTTTTAAAATGCCTATTAGCTTGAGGCTTGAACATCCTGAATACTTTATAAGTGAGGTAATACTAACAAAAAACAATGCAATCTTTCAATTATCATCTCTTTCCAAAATGGAGAAATTAGATGAGATAAATATTTCTACAGGGTATCAAAAAGATATGTCAAAAGGATCAGCTACTGGAATAATTATCCCCACGGAAATAATAACCCCAATAAACTTTGATGCCTATAGCCCCATCGATCTCGTTTCGGCCATTAATGAAACGCCCGGTGTCTTTATTCAAAGTGGCGCCATCAATACCAATAGAATTACAATTCGCGGTGTAGGATCGCGAACACTGTACGGCACTAATAAAATCCGGGCGTACTTTAACGGAATACCAATAACAAACGGTGTGGGTGAAACGGCAATAGATACATATGATGCCGAGAATCTTCAATCGATTGAAATTATAAAAGGTCCCAAAGCGACACAATATGGAACCAATTTGGGCGGCACACTGTTACTAAACTCGAAACAAGCTGCAATAGGGGAATCATTTTTAAAAACCAACTTGACACTCGGTTCTTACGGATTGATAAAAAATACTGTTTCAACCGCAACTTCCACCGAAAAATTTTCATTGAATTTAAACTACGACTACCTGAAAACTGATGGTTTTCGGGAGAACAACAATTATGAAAGAAGCACATTGCTTCTCATTTCAAAGTATAAATTCAATCCGCGAAATGACATCTCACTTTTAATCAATTATATAGATTATTTCGCGCAGATTCCAAGTTCCATTGGCAAATCAGCATTTGATGAAAATCCGTCACAAGCGGCTTTTACTTGGAAAGAAGCCCAAGGTTTTGAAGACAATAAACAAATTTTGGCTGGGCTTAATTTTTCCCATCGTTTTTCAGAAAATTTAAGCAATACAACCAGCATTTTTTTTACCTATTTGGACCATTACGAACCGCGACCCTTTAATATTTTAGATGAATATACAAATGGTTATGGTGCACGAACAGTTTTCACCAAAGATTTTCCTTTATTACAGAACACTGCAAATCTAAGTTTTGGAGGAGAGTTTTATAAGGATGAATACAATTGGAAAACCATTGAAAACCTTTACGAGGAAAACAATGGCAATGGAAGCCTTGAAGGCAATTTGCTTAGTGAAAATGTTGAAAAAAGGAACAACTTAAACGTGTTTGTCACTGCAACCATTCCTTTCACTAAAAAATTTGAGGGACAATTCGGTTTGAATTTTAATATGACCAACTACAGTTTTATTGATGAATTTAATCAAGTTGAAGCAAATAGAAGTGCAGAGCGCAACTTCGATCCTATTTTTGCGCCCAATGTAAGTTTACTATACCAATTCACCGAAAACCTTAGTGCTTTTTTAAATTTTAGCCGTGGCTTTAATTATCCTTCCATCGAGGAAACCTTGACTCCGGAAGGCATCATAAATACGGAACTTGGTCCAGAAAAGGGATTTAACTATGAAATAGGTAGCGAAATTTTCCTGTTAAAAAGAAAACTCCGCTTAAAAGTAAACGCCTATCTTTTGGATATTGACGACTTATTGATTGCAGAACGCGTGGGCGACGACCAATATATTGGCAGAAATGCAGGGAAAACAGAACATAAAGGTGTAGAATTGAGGATTTCATTTATGCAGCCTATCACTAAGTTTTTATATATTTCACCTTATTTAAATGCAGAGATTACCGACCATAAATTTATAGATTTTGTGGATGGTGAAAATGATTTTTCGGGAAATCAACTCACTGGAGTTCCAGACAATAAAGTGAATGGGGGGATCCATTTAGCGTTTAAAAGCTTTAGTCTGAACACCAACTTTCTTCATATTGGAGAAATGCCCTTAAATGATGCCAATCAACTATATTCAGAAAAATATACTGTTTTCAATTCAAAAACCTCCTATAAAAAAGAACTTTCTAAATACCTTTCCTTGGAGGTAAATGGTGGCATCAATAATTTTACAGATGAAAAGTATGCGGCTTCGGTATTAATAAATGCTACTGGTTTCGGAAATTCCCAACCACGTTTCTACTATCCAGGAATGCCCAGAAACTGGTTTGGGGGCATAAAGTTGATGTATAGATTTTGAGGAGTGTTAGGTTTATGATTAACGTAGTTCAGAGTGTCTGCTAAAGGGAAAAGATGCGTCTGATATTGAAATGTCTTTTCATTTTTGGAGTTTATTTTTAAATTATTTTGGTTGGGATGGGTAATTAAATCATAATATTTTGTTTAATGTTTTTATTATGAGGTTAAACATTTTATATTTACCAACTGATATTGGATTAAATAATACTTTATAAAACAAATTATGTTTGGACTATTCAAGAAGAAAACAGAAAAAGAAAAATTACAGGAAAAATATCAAAAGTTACAGAAAGAATCCTTCAACCTATCTACTTCTAACAGAAAACTGAGCGATCAAAAAGCATTTGAAGCCGAAGAAGTTATGAAACAGCTCGAAAAGTTGAACTGAAAAAACAGCCTATAATGACCGAAGTAAAAAAACCTGATAATGTAGTTTTCAACATTGAAAAACAGCAATATGATGCTTCTCTCAAACCGTATGCTACTTCCGTGGGAGCTCCTATTATAACAATTATCGACACAACTGCATGGAAAAATAGAAGCATTAATAAAGTAAACCATAAGATAAATGCTAAATATTTGGAACTGCGTGCGGAATATGAAGAATTGATGGATGAGTTTGAATACAACACTCTAATTTTTAATTCAGAATTTAGTTTTGAACCAGTTATAGGCGAAGTTTATCATCTTTACAAAAGAGAAATAGGTACTCGTTTTCTTTCGTTAATCTCCCCTGAACAATGCAATTTTAAACATATTGGCAGTTTCTACTTAAATGTGGATCAGACTTGGCAACGAGCGAATGGTTTATGATTGAAAAGGATTTGACAGAAAGACAATTGGACCGCATAATAGAAATGGCATGGGAAGATCGCACCCCGTTTGAAGCCATAGAGTTTCAATTTGGGTTTGCTGAGAAAGAAGTGATAAAAATAATGCGCGGCAACCTAAAGGAAAATAGTTTTAAACTTTGGAGAAAGCGTGTCAATAGTGGTATAAGCAAAAAACACCTGAAAAAAAGAAGTACTGAGATCAGCCGTTTTAAATGCTCACGACAGAAAGCTATTTCTGGAAACAGAATAAGTAAAAGGTAAATAATTACTGCGTTTAAAAAAAATCAGTAACCAAACAAAAATCTTTTCTCAAAACAAGCCCATATTTTAAAAAGAATTAAAGTACAAAACTTCATCTTTCCCTTTTAAAGCTCGTCATAATTAAATATATTTCTGAATCATTTCAGTTATTGCAGAATTACCTCGCAAATACATTTAATTATGAGCAATTACCACATCAAGAATTTAGAAGAATATTTTCAAGTTTATAGAAAATCTATTCGCGACCCCGAAAATTTCTGGGAAGAAATTGCTGAAGAAAACTTTTTGTGGCGTAAACGTTGGGATAAAGTGCTGGAGTATGATCTCTCAAAACCCGAAATTTCGTGGTATAAAGGCGCAAAACTAAACATCACGGAAAACTGTATCGATCGGCATTTATACACTCGTGGCGATAAGACCGCAATTATTTTTGAACCCAACGACCCTTCCGAAGTTGCAGAACATATTACCTATAAACAGCTCCACGACCGCGTATGTAGATTTGCAAACGTACTTTTAGAACAGGGTGTTAAAAAGGGCGATCGTGTGTGTATTTATCTACCTATGATTCCCGAATTGGCGGTTTCATTGTTGGCTTGTGCGCGAATTGGCGCAATTCATTCAGTGGTATTTGCTGGATTTTCATCCACAGCGCTTCACACACGAATTAATGATTCTGATTGCAAAATGGTTATTACCAGTGACGGTTCGTATCGAGGTGGTAAAACAATAGATTTAAAAGGCATTGTTGATGAGGCGTTGGAATCCTGCCCTGGCGTGAAAACCGTTTTGGTTACAAAACGCATCAACAGTGAAATAGCAATGAAACCAAACCGCGACAAATGGCTCCAACCTTTGCTTGACGAAGCAAGCAACCAGTGCATTCCTGAAATTATGGACGCGGAAGATCCACTGTTCATATTGTACACATCAGGTTCCACAGGAAAACCCAAAGGGATGGTACACACCACCGCTGGCTATATGGTTTATACCGCCTATACCTTTAAAAACGTATTTCAATATCGCGAAAATGAGGTGTTTTGGTGTACGGCAGATATTGGCTGGATTACAGGACACAGCTACATAGTATATGGCCCATTGGCAAATGGCGCTACCACAGTTATGTTTGAGGGCGTTCCCTCCTATCCAGATTTTGGACGCTTTTGGCAAATAATTGAAAAGCACAAAGTAAATCAGTTTTACACCGCACCAACCGCCATTCGTGCTTTGGCTAAAGAACGCTTGGATTTTTCTGAAAACTATGATCTTTCTTCCCTTAAAATATTGGGAAGCGTAGGTGAACCCATTAATGAGGAAGCTTGGCACTGGTACAATGATAATATAGGAAAGAAAAACTGCCCCATTGTAGATACATGGTGGCAGACGGAAACGGGTGGTATTATGATTTCGCCTATTCCCTACTCCACGCCTACCATTCCAACGTACGCTACACTGCCATTGCCTGGAGTGCAACCTGCGCTAATGGACGAAAATGGCGAGGAGCTGAAAGGAAATCTAGTTAGCGGTCGTTTGTGCATCAAGTTTCCATGGCCTGCTATGGCACGAACTATTTGGGGAGATCATGAACGTTATCGCGAAACCTATTTCGCTGCCTATGAAAACAAGTACTTTACCGGCGACGGCGCCTTGCGCGACAGCACGGGTTATTACCGCATAACCGGTCGTGTAGATGATGTAATTATAGTTTCTGGCCACAACTTAGGCACCGCGCCTATTGAAGATGCTATTAACGAGCATCCAGCAGTTTCGGAAAGTGCCATTGTGGGCTTCCCGCACGATGTGAAAGGGAATGCGCTTTACGGCTTTGTAATTTTAAAAGAATTTGGTGAAACCCGCCTGCACGAAAACCTGCGCAAGGAGATAAACCAGATTATCACAGAGCATATTGGCCCAATAGCAAAATTAGATAAAATCCAGTTTGTAACGGGCCTTCCAAAAACCCGAAGTGGCAAAATAATGCGTCGTATTCTTAGAAAGATTGCCGAAAAAGATACCAGTAATATTGGCGATATTTCTACCCTGCTCAATCCTGAATGTGTTCAGGAGATTATGGATGGGATGGTTTAAGATAGGCTATTTATTTTTTATAAAAAAGAATAAAACCTTTCATCCTGACATCTGCGATATAGAAAAACACTTTTTACATACTTGGTGCTGATCTGAAAAACCTGGATGAGTTTTAAAAAACCTATTATCACTCAATTGTTTCCATGGTAACTACTTGGTATAAATCTTTACCATTTTGAGTAATGGGTTGATAATAGGTTGTATTATACACAACATATTTTTGCCCTTCAATATCCACTTCTTCACCACCTTCAGGAATGTTAGTAACTACAGCCCCATCTGGTGCTTCTATAACTTTATATTTTCCATTCTCCTTAACATAGAAGGCGCCTCCAAAATAATAATATGTATCGCCATTAAGTGTTATCGTCTCCATACCCTCGGGAAGGGTGTTCACAACAATATTTGTAGGCGCATTTACCACAGTATAACCGCCAGATGATTGGGTATAATATACACCATTATTATAATAATATGGCGTATTATTAACTGAGACAATAACAGCTGTAACCGCCATTGTTGCTACAAAGAAACCCCATGGGTGCCATGCTGGTCCGTAATGATAACCACTATATCCATGATAATGATATCCGTGATAACCACGATATCCATTGTAATAATGGCTGCTATGGTTAACCTGTATATTATTTACGTTCACATTTACATTATTATTTCCCCTATTTACGTTATTATTACTACCCCTATTTACGTTGTTATTACTACCTCTATTTACATTGTTATTATTTCCTCTATTATTTGAAGCATTAGCCCTGTTATCAGTGTTCTTTGGTCTCACGTTTGTATTTGCTTTTCTATCACTTGTTGAAGGTCTTGTGCTAGTAGAGGGCCTGGTATTAGAAGGCCTGGTATTGGCTTTTGGTTTATTATATTGACCGGTACTAGGTCTTGTTGTCGCTTTCCGAGCTCCTCCATTAATAGAGGAGGGTCTGGATTGGCTAGTAGTTGCTCTATTAGCACTGCCCATGCTTCTATTTGCGCCTCCACTATAACCTCCACCTCCCCTACTCATACGTTGTGCCATTAGCTCAGTAGCAGAGGAACCTAAAATTAGCATAACAGCAAAAACTATGTATTTATATTTTTTCATAACGCTTATTCTTTTATAGGTTGAAATTTAACTTGTGTTGAATTAGATGGTGGTTGAAATTCAAACATAATATCTGGCAATTCTGGATCTAATTTCCAATTTGAATAAACAGCTTCATAGTATATATTTTCCTCAGTTTTTGAGGTGATTACCATTTTCACCGGTAAATTCAATTTTTTATCTATCCATACCAGTACGTTATTTTTATCATTATTTGCTTCCAATAAAATACAGTCAATGCCTTCTGCCTTTTCATCTTCAGAATATAACAAACTATCATAATTTTCTAATATATCATCCGTTAAGGTTGGATATAAAAAATCTGCTGCAGGAAAGTAAATACCAAATTTACTGTGAATACTGTCTATTAACTTCAAAGTACTATCGGGCGCATCAAGTATGTCGTATTCGTTTTTGTCAAACAAAAAATAGGAAAACTTCTCTCCATCATACCAAAAGCTTCTATTTCCTTTAGTGCCGGAGTTTTCAATAAACATTTTATTGGCACCGCGTAAGTAAACATCACTCAATTTGGTTATTGCTACGCTGTCTTTATCAACGGAATAACTATCTACGGTATAACTGAGGGAAGATAAATTACCAATAACCTCTGATAGTTTATCTAAGCTATCAACTGCCCTTGAATCATATTCTCCGCCATCTGAAGATTTACAGGAAATAAAAAATATGGCAGCAAAAATTGAATACAGAATTACTTTTTTATTCATAGTATTAATTTTTTAAATTAATAAGAGCACAATTTATTATAAAAAAAGAGATTGAAACTAAAAAAACAATAAAATAACCTTTTATGCTCCGATTCAAAAAAAAAAATTAGATTGAAATGCATTAAAAATTATTTGAATTCTATTAGTAAAAATTTTTACAATTCAATATCTTTAGAAAACTGATAATTAACCATTTACAAACCCCTAAATTTCCTTACTATGTTCTGGACAATCATCCTTCTCTTCTTGACAGTCGTGGCCGCAGTCCTTGGTTTTTTAGGTTTGGGATTTGGCCCTATTGAACCTGCAAAAACAGCATTTTATTTTTTGGGTGTTTTGTTAGTGATTTCCTTTATTATGGAAAGACACAAAAAGCGCAAGAGGTATTATGAATAAGATTACACTTTAAAAATCAATAGTAAAACCATTTGTATAACTAATTATTAAGCAATACCTTAGAAGAGCCAACGCTTTTAAGTTAAATAATGAAACGAAATGTGTTAATGCATCCGGTTTCATATTGTTAATTTGGCGCGAAAAAACAACCTATTCATGAATTCCATACAGGTAAACTCACTCCCGCTTAAAGATGTAATCCGGGACATGGCCAAGGTCTTTGATATTACTTTCTCAGAAAACTGTGGCGAATATTTGCTAAAACTGCCGCCCTCGGTAGGAGAAGGAACTATCCGGGGCATCAACTTTGATGGCGGTTTAGGGCTCATTCAGTATAATTGTCTTTTCAAAGAAGATATGGAAATACACTTTGTGGTGAACAACATCCACCCTTTAAAATTTCTATATACTGTTGAGGGAATTTTGTTACATCGTTTTGAAAACGAGGACAAACTGCATACCATTGAACAATACCAAAATGCCATCGTGGCCAGTAGTAAACAAAATGGTCATGTATTATTGTTTAAGGCGAATAAGAAAATAACCGTGAACAGTCTAGAGATTGAAAGGGAAAAGTTTCAGGCCAAAATGGCGTGCGATATTAAAAGCCTCGATGATGAACTTGAACAACTTTTTAAGGACATTAAAGCAAGCGGCGCTTTTTATTACAGCGGAAATTACAGTCTTGGAATTTCTGATATTTTAACTGGAATGCTTGATTTTACTGCTGAAAATTTTACAAGAAAACTATTTTTGGAAGGCATGGCCTATCAAATTTTAACACATCAGATTTTGCAATATCAGGATGATAAAAAAGAAGAGGGAAGCCGAAAACTCCTTCGATCTTCAGAATTGAAACAAATAAACCATATATCCAGCCTTATTGAAAGCAATATTTCAGACATTCCAACAGTAGAGAATCTAGCAAGGGAAGCTGGACTAAACGTAAACAAACTCCAAGAAGGCTTTAAGAAATTGTATGGCACAACTGTAAACAACTACGTGCAAAAAACCAGGCTTGACGCGGCTTACAATCTATTGACCAAAACAGACCTCAGTATTTCTGAAATAGTAAATGCAATAGGCTTGAGCAGTAAAAGCTACTTTTCAAAAATTTTTAAGGAAAAACACAGTATCTCACCATCAGAATTCAGAAAGAAACAAAGGGATAAATAAAAACCCCAATCAAAAAATAAATTTTGACTGAGGTTTTCTCTACTTCATAGCAATTCTTTACTTGGCAAAAGTAAAGTATCAAGCTCTGTTTCCTTAACTCAAAAAGACAAATGATTAACCCAAAATATTATTTTCAAGATATTAGTATCTTTTAAAAATAAAAACCCTCCCGTGCAGCGAGCTCCGGAAGAGTTTTAAAGTTGAAGATTGTAGGTACTCAACTATTTAGCCAAAATATCAATAATCACTTTGTTCAATTAACACAAAGTATTAAAATCTTACCCCAAAACCCATAATTTTCGATATATTTGATGATTCACTATTTTTTATATCCCCACAATAAGAAACCCCTTTCTCATTGTGTTGATTAAGGGGTTTCGCCGTATCCAAAAATTAGATACCCATTCTTTAAACTTTCCACTATTCTTCTCCCTCTTCAGGATTAGGTTGGTTTTGTGGTCTGTTTTGAGGATTCCACTGCTGATTTTGATTTTGTGTGTTCATAACAATTTTTGATTAAATTAATGATTCATTTTTCTTATCACTATTGAAATTAACTCCATCACAAACTTTTTCCATATATCAAAATCTTAAAATTAGCTATTGATAAAATTATTTAACTATGAGTTATCTTAAAACAACTTTTTATTGTCATTTCATTAAGTCTGAATAATAAAACAGTTTAAATTTAATACCTCAGCCATTTCTTCATAACTCGGTAGTGTTTTGTATCTTTGCGCCCTTGTTCACCAAAGCCTTTCGCCTTTTGTAACTATGTTACCATGGCAAAGGTGAATTTTAAATTTTGAACCATGTACACCAACGCCTTACAAGCCATTTCGCCTATTGATGGTAGATACTCCTCAAAAACTGCAAGCCTAATTCCTTTTTTTTCGGAACAAGCGCTCATACGCTACCGCGTTCAGGTAGAAATTGAATATTTTATTGCATTGGTAGAACTAGACCTACCACAGTTGAAGGATTTTGACAGAAACCTTTTCCAAGAATTGCGTAACCTTTACATAGATTTTTCGGTTCAGGATGCCATAAAAGTAAAGGAGACCGAAAAGATTACCAATCACGATGTAAAAGCTGTTGAATATTTCATAAAGGAAAAATTTGACAGTTTAAAACTTCAGAAGTATAAAGAGTTTATCCATTTCGGATTGACCTCCCAAGATATAAACAATACTGCCATTCCACTTTCTTTGAAGGATGCTATAAACGAGGTTTATGTGCCACTTCTATTGGAAGTAAAAAATAAACTGAAATCACTTTCCGAAGATTGGGCTCAAATTTCTATGCTTGCCCGAACGCACGGTCAGCCAGCTTCCCCTACCCGTTTGGGAAAAGAGATTGAAGTTTTTGTAGTCCGTATTGAAGAACAGTTCGATTTGATGAACGACATAAAAAGTGCTGCAAAATTTGGTGGCGCAACCGGAAACTTTAATGCACATAAAGTAGCCTATCCAAATATTGATTGGCGAGCTTTCGGGAAAAAATTTGTGCAGGAAACTTTAGGATTGCACCATTCCTTCCCTACCACACAGATTGAGCATTATGACCATATGGCCGCCCTTTTTGATTGCCTTAAAAGAATAAATAATATTTTGATTGATCTGGATCGCGATATTTGGACGTATGTGTCAATGGATTATTTCAAACAAAAAATTAAAGCAGGTGAAGTGGGTTCTAGTGCAATGCCGCACAAAGTGAACCCAATTGATTTTGAAAACAGTGAAGGGAATTTAGGTATCGCGAACGCACTTTTTGAGCATCTTTCCGCCAAACTTCCCATCAGTAGATTGCAACGCGACCTTACAGACAGTACGGTGTTACGAAACATAGGTGTTCCGATTGGGCATACACTTATCGCTTTCCATTCCACTTTAAAAGGATTGAACAAATTATTGCTTAACGAAGTAAAATTTGCAGAAGATCTTGAAAACAATTGGGCCGTAGTTGCAGAAGCCATACAGACAATTCTTCGTCGTGAAGGTTACCCAAACCCCTATGAAGCGCTAAAAGGATTAACACGTACCAACGAACGCATAAACCAAACTTCCATAGCAAATTTCATAGAGACCTTAGAAATACCTGAAAGTGTGAAGCAGGAAATGCGAAATATCACTCCCGGAAATTACACTGGGATTTAGTCCTAAAATAAAAAGGGCTTCAACCCTAATTTGGAAGAAGCCCTTTTTGACTATTAATCAACTAATTTAATCTTTAAATATTTCTCCGAAACCTTCTAATTTGGATACATCCAAATCGCCACGTTCAGCAGATTTCATCAATTTCAGCATTTGATCTGGGCGCATATTTTCGCCCAATAACCTGAAAACCGCAAAACCGCGTTTATCATCACTCGCAAAAATGATTACCTCATCAATGGCATCCTCTTCGCCTGTATATTTTAAAGTGGCATCCCAATCGTTGCTTTTTATCCGGGTCAATTCTTTGTACTGTTCTTGATCTAAGATAGATTTCAATTGCTGCCTTTCCTTTTCATAATCGACCGTATCCCCTTCAATAATAGGATAGGCAACCACATTCACTTTCTTTATGGTGTTAAGAATATCCTTTTCTTCCTGCGTGAAGTTGCTGTTTCTTCCTTGTAGTAAGCTAGCTGCAACGTCCATTTTCACAAATTTATCATCGTCCTGCTTTTCCACTAAATATTTTTGCAAAGATTTATCACTACAGGAAACCAGAGCCATTGCACCTAAAAACAAGGCTATAAAATATTTTAAAAGTGTCATCATTACTGCTTCTTCTTTTTGTCAATATTTTTCAATTGCTCGCTACCAGGAACTTTTAAATCTTCGGTCAGTTTTGAAATCTGCTTCAAATCTATATTCCCTGTAATACTCATGATTATCGTGGTAGGTTTTCCCTCTACCATTCCGTCCAAATGCATCAACAACTCACTTACGTAGTTTTCATTCTTACCTTCCTTACTGTAGAATTTAATGTTTTTACCATCTTCCTTCACGCGCATCAATTCACCCAAATTCTTTGAAGTAGTAACATATTTTGCTACAGCGTCGTCCATTTGTTTTGCTACGGCAGGATTGTCTGTGGTGAAAATCTTGATGTTTTCCAGATCATTAACCATTTTAAGGTACGCCTGCGCTTCGGGATCCGTAGAATTTAAATCCATCTTGCTCAAAAGTTTGAACATGTTTTTGGTAACTACTACAGAGGTTACATCTTTTTCGTTTTCAAAAGAGTCAAAAGCATTTTGTGACCAAGAAACTATCGGCGCTATTGCTATTGCTAATATTATTGCTATTTTTTTCATCGTTTTTTATTTATTATTTGTTATTAAAATTGTCTTTTTCTTAATTCTATTTTCCTTATTCAAAAATCTTATCCTTAGTTATTGCAAATTGTTTTACAAAAGTGAGCTGTTCCGTACCTTTGTTCAGATTCTCTGAAAGAAGCATCATAGCGTTTTTACTTTCTTCAAAAGCAGCCAGAGCTTCCTTTTCCTCTTGCGTATAATGCGGTTGTGAAAAGTAAAAGCTTCCCACTCCAAAAGCAACAACCAAAATCGCAGCTGCGGAATACCACCATGTTTTAATGGTTTTTGGTTTGTTTTCGGGCAGCTTGAATGTTCTACTTGAGCGCTCTGACCTTGCTGCTTTCAACCCGGCAAAAATTGGTTTGTATTGAACCAAATCGTCTGCAACTGTTTCATTGTTGAAATAGTCCTGCAACATTTTTTCTTCTTCCAGACTGGTATTGCCTTCAAAATAGGCATCCAGTATTTTTTTTAAATTAACCGATTCCATAATTGTATTTTTTAATCATTTCGTCCCTAACTGTTTTTCGTGCGCGAGAAAGTGCCACTCGTATTGCTGTTTCATTGCTGTCCAGCATTTTTGCTATTTCTGAAAACTCAAATTGTTCCACATCCCGCAGTTGCAATACTATTTTCTGCTGTTCCGGTAAAGTCTCCATTATTCTGAAAACCATCTCCACACCATCATTGGCTTCAATCTTCTTTTCAATATTCTCTGAAGTTTGATAATTACTGTGTACGATTTTCAAATTAGAAGCTTGTTTTGATTTCAATCGATCCAAACAATAATTTTTGGTCATCGTGATTGCAAACGCTTCGGGGTTTTTATAATTTTCAATGTTTTCCTTTCCGTTCCACAATTTTAAAAACACTTCTTGTACGGCGTCTTCAGCTTCATCCTTGGACACCAAAATTCTTTTGGCCAAACGGTATAGTTTATCCTTTAAGGGTATTACTAACGCTATAAATTCGGTTTTGTCCATTTTGGTGGTTGTGGTTTTTCCGTCTTCTATTTAAATGACGAACGGTGTGTATTTTTGTTACATTACTTTTAAAAAGGATTCAAGAATCAAGAGCCAAGACATAAGACAGGGTTTGGCAAAATTGAAAATCTCTTCTTTTAATATTCATTTGCCTGCTACTAATAAGTCTTGTTCTATTCCAAAAGAATTCATTTTTAATCATCTAGAATAATTTCGACTAAAAAACATATTTTTACCATTGCAATATAATCCCTAATTTACCTGTTTTAATTCTATACATCAATAAAACCTTCTTATGCAAAGAAAAATTTTCATTCCCCTTTTGGCTCTTTCTGTGCTTTTTGTTTCCTGTTTTGAAGATATGGACGACAATATTCAACCAGCTTCAACACTTGATATTCAAAATTTTATATACCGAGGCTTAAATTATTATTATCTATACAAAGCTGATACCCCTGAACTTGCAAATGACGCATTCGCCAGTCAAGGCGAACTAGATAACTTTCTAAATAATTATGATTCTCCCGAAACTTTGTTTGATTATTTGTTGTCTCCACAGGATCCCTTCAGCGCTCTTTTTAGTGATTTTAGAGTTATTGAGGATGCCTTGAGCGGAATCAGCCTAAGCAACGGTATGGAGTTTGGCTTAGTGTACTATCCAGATAACAGCAATAACGTTTTTGGTTATGTACGTTACGTTTTGCCAAATACTGATGCCGAAGCGCAAGGTTTAAAGCGCGGGGATTTGTTTACTACTATTGATGGGCAACAAATAAATGGCCAAAACTATATAGACCTTCAGACCCCAGATAGCTACACCATTGGTTTGGCTACGTATGATGGCACTAATTTTTTGCCCACCGGTGAAACTGTTCTTTTGAACAAAACCCAATACAACGAAAATCCTGTTTTTAAAGTAAAAACACTAAATGTTAACGGAGAAAAAATAGGCTACTTAATGTATAATGGTTTTATTAAAGATTATGATACAGAACTAAACAATGCTTTTGCACAGTTTAAAGCTGAAGGAGTTACTAACCTTGTTTTGGACCTTCGTTATAACGGTGGTGGGGCTGTGGAAACAGCTACCGATTTAGCCAGTATGATTACAGGCCAGTTTAACGGACAAATTTTTTATAAGGAATTTTGGAACGCCGATCGCCAAGCAGCAAACGCAGCTGATGGGCTTTTTGATAGTTCTATAAGTAATGGCTCTGCTATAAACAGTCTTAACCTGAACAATGTTTACATTTTAACCACTAGAAGATCAGCTTCTGCTAGTGAGTTGGTTATAAATGGACTGAATCCATATATTAATACTGTACAAGTTGGTGATACTACTACTGGAAAATTTCAGGCTTCATTTTTACTTTATGATGCGCCAGCTCCTTTATTTAGTAGACAAGAAGCAGATCCATCACATTATTACGCAATGTTGCCGTTGGTTTTCAAAACTTCCAACGTTGCCGGCAATACGGATTATAGTGATGGATTATTTCCGCAGATTGCTTTAAGGGAAAATTATTTTGACTTAGGACAATTGGGGGATGAAAACGAACCGCTTCTTGCCGCAGCCCTCTTTGAAATTGCCGGAAGACCCATCAACGGGAAAAAAGATTTCAAAGCATTAAAGGAGATTTCAGATAGTAATGCAAATTCTCCAATTGATGGAAAAATGATTGGGAATTAGCGTTCAGTAAACAGTATATAAAAAAAGAATCCACTAAGCTTAAAAGTTAGTGGATTCTTTTTTTTGAGGTTTAAAGAAAAGTCTATTCGTTGAAATAAATTCCACCTGGAACAATACCAGTTTGGAAATCTTGAATTTGTTGGTTGGTTGATAAATCATAGATTATCAACGAGCCCTGGCTGGCAAAATTCTTTGCATCGGCAGCATACAATATTCCATCTTTAGCTTGAAGGGTATAAAAGTTACCGTTAATAATATCTGCTCCCGGCAATGAAATGGAAGCTGTATTCACTTTATAAACTTTTCCATCAAGATTATAAAATAGATTGGTTTCATCCATCGTCAAACTGGTTGGGTGTTGTGTAGTACTAAAAGAATATGTTTCTGAAACCTGACCCGTTGCAATATCTACTTTCACTAACGAGCCAGCAGTTTCATTTCCAGTATAGCTTGGGTTTCCACCACAAAGTACGTAAAGGGTATTTCCAGAAACCACCATAGAGTTGGGAACATCGCCAACGGTAATTGTACTTTCAACGTTATTTCCAGAAATTACGGAAATTATATTATTCTGTCCAAAACCTCCTTGGTGGGCTACATAAACTTTATTATTTGCCGTTACCATTCTCTCTGGTCCATAAGCCACTGGGATGGTGGCAGAAATTGTATTATTTCTTAAGTCCAAAACAGCAAGATAGTCATCTGTATTGTCGTTTGGATCTCCCCAATTGCTCACATAGCTTTTGTTACCTGCCACAGACACAAAATAGCGCGGATTATCCAAACCAGTTGTTATAGAGTCAACACTTTGAAAAGTATATCGATTGGCAATTACAATTTTTTGTGAATTGCTTACTACTATATATGCGTTGTCAGCGTTAAAGCCCATGGACTGCACTATGTTGCCCAATTCCGTTCCATTCACGTTTCTGTAAATGTTTTGCGCCACTGTGCTATAATCGTCTGAAATATAAGTAATGTTGCCGCTTCCATTATTGAATGGACCTTCATTGGTAATTAAAATACCATTTGCAAAAGCCGCAGGAACATATTCTGATGGAGCGTTATCATCATCACTGCTACAAGCTACAAATAGTAAAGCTGTTAAGGCTATAAAAATTATTTTGTTCATTGTTTTCATTTTAGTTATATATTAAAGTTTAAGAATATTTGAATATTTCTAGACGGCATCGGTCTATAAGCCACGTTTTCATAATATACATTAAAAACATTTTTAAGCCTGCCGCCAAAAGTTATGTTTGGTTTAAATGGCAATGTGCATTGTGCACCAAGATTGAAAACGGTATAACTTTCCACACTTTCACTGTTGTCAGTTGCTGTATATGCCTCTCCATTGAATAAGCTTTGAACATAAGCCGAAAAGTGTTTAAAGTTATACTCCATTGTACCTGTAGCTTTATGAAAAGGAACATATATAAGCTGTTTCTCCATTTCCAAATCTTCTGCTTTTGTGTATGAATAGTTTGCATTAACGTCCAACGATTGTTGATTACTTAACTTTACATAATATCCAAGCGCCACTTCAACACCATAATTTTTCGTTTCGCTAATATTTACAGGTTGCCAAATTCCACCATTTCCTGGAATCCATTTTATTAATTCTTCTGAAGAAATATAATAAGCCGCAATATCAGCCTTTAGTTTTCCAAATGTAATCTCCTGCCCAAATTCCATTTGATATGAAGTTTCTGGCTGCAAATCTATATTCCCACCTGCATACCAGTACAAATCGTTGAATGTAGGCACACGATAGTTTTTTGAGCCGTTCAATCGAAGGGCATAATTTTTTGAAAAAGTATATTTCGCATCCGCAGAAAAAAGAAACGGGTTGTCAAAATCATTTAAAAATTCATGTCGAAAATTAATACCATAATTAAATTTTTCCGAAAGCTTATGATTCACTAATATAACGGCTGCCAAGGTTTTTCGTGAATTATCCCCCACATTATCGCCCTCAGCTTCTATATAAGTATATTCCACCTTTCCGTTTATCCGAAGCTTATTTTGAAGTAAGACCTCAGACTGAAACGCTCCAATAAAGGTATTTGCTTTTCCCCCGGTATTAAATGACTTTTCACTATCTGGAAAATAACTGTACTGTTCAAAAAGATGGGCAAAACTCCCCTTTGTATTGAAGATGCCAACTTTTTGCTGTAATTGCCATAGGTTTCGGGTTATAATATCTTTATATGCATCTTTCCCAACTGTATTTAAACTACCGGAAAAATTGCGGTCGTTATAGCTATATTCCGAATTCCAAGTAGCGACGCCACGTTTCAATTTTCGTGCTTCGTTTACTTTTGCTGTAAAACGCACAAATTGTCCGTGATTGTTCTTTTTATTTTTTTCCACATAGTCATAATCATTTTCAGAGCTAATAAAATCAACACCCACGTTCAGATAATGATCGCCCCAAGTTTGTGTGGTGCTTGCATTCCCGCCAACTGTTGTAAAACTTCCGTAATTAAACCCAACCTCAGTTGTATCGATTTTCGTAAAAGAATAAGAGTCGTTCAAATGGATGCTTCCACCCACGGCCCCACTTCCATATTGCACGCCTCCACCTCCACTTCTTATGGTAATTTCATTATAATTCAGTGGTGAGATTGTATTGAAGTCCGTTTGCCCAGTAAAAACCGAATTGATATTTATTCCGTTCCAAACAACGGCTGTTTGTGCGGCATTCGTGCCACGGAAAGATGGCGATGAAACCATTCCGAAGCCATTTTCCTTAAAATAGATTGAAGAATTATACCGAAGCGTTTCGGTCAAAGAAGTTGCATTTCTTTCAACCAGTGAATCACCCAGTTTTTCAAGTTTGAAACCTTTTGAAAATTGGACGAGTTTGGAATCCGTAAGCATAACTTCCGGTAACTGCTGGATACTGTCCAATTGCGCATAAGCAGAAGCCGTGCACAGAAAAACAACGAAAATACTATGTAAACAGTTTAGTTTCATAATTCAACCCTTATCCCGAAAGTTTGATGATTTTATGTTAGAATCTGGCAGGTCTCCTGGCTTGTCTTTTGTGCTACCTTCCCATCCGCCTAATGCGAACAGTGGTTTTGAGGAATGCACGCCCAAAAATGTTTCGGGACGACTTACAGTTGCGGGAACAGCCTCGGTTTTTAACCGAATTCCCTTTTAAGAGCTTTTTTTCATTACGAAAATCTGCTCACCAAAATTCATTGCAAAAATAGAATTTAAATACTAGTTCACCCAAACAAAACCATTATTTTTGAGGATGCAAAAAATTGTTTTACTAATCACTTTTCTATGTGTTTTCGCTTCCTGCAAAAACGATAAACCCAATAATGAAACTGAAGAATATACAGAATTTATAGATGAATTTTCGAATGTTAAATACGCAAAAGGCTTTGAAATCAAAGCTTTTGAAGATTACAAAACCATCACGCTGAAAAATCCTTGGCCGGGAACAAGTAGAACTTTTAAATATGCATTGGTAGAAAAAAATGGTACACTACCAAATCCTGAAAGTTATGATGCGGTATTAGAAGTTCCTGTAAAGAGAATCGTCGTTACCTCCACGACCCACATTCCTTCTTTGGAAATGTTGGGTGAAAACGAAGCTTTGGTAGGTTTTCCGAACGTAAATTATATTTCTTCGGAAAAAACGCGTGAAAGGATTACAGATGGAAAAATTACGGAACTTGGTAGAAACGAAGATATAAATACTGAGATCTTAATCAATTTAGCGCCCGATGCAGTAATCGGGTTTGCCGTTGACGGAAATAATTCAACCTTCGCAACTATTGAAAAAACTGGAATTCCCGTGCTTTACAATTCAGACTGGACGGAAACTACACCTTTAGGAAAAGCGGAATGGATAAAATTTTTCGGTGCTATTTTCGATAAAGAAAAAGAAGCCGACAGCATTTTCCAAGCTATTGAAACAGAATACCTTTCAGCAAAAAAAATTGCTTTTGAAGCCAAAAATGCGCCAACCGTAATCAGCGGTGCAATGTATAAAGACGTTTGGTATATGCCGCAAGGCGAAAGTTGGGGGGCGCAGTTTATTGCAGATGCCAATGGCGATTATCTTTGGAAAGATTCAAAAGGTACAGGAGGTTTATCTTTAAGCTTAGAATCGGTTCTCGATAAAGGCCATGCTGCTGAAGTTTGGATTGGACCGGGGCAATTTACGAGTTTGGAAGAAATGAAAGACGCAAACCAAGCATACACCCAGTTTAAGGCCTTTAAAAGTGGAAAGGTATATTCCTATAGCTTGAAAAAAGGCAAAACTGGAGGCGTAATCTATTTTGAATTGGCTCCAAATAGACCAGATTTGGTTTTGAAAGACCTCATAAAAATACTTCATCCAGAATTGTTTCCAAATCACGAACTTTACTTTTTTGATAAATTGCAATAATGCAAATTTCACAAACATATCGACTTCAATTTGCAGTGCTTTTTTTGGTGCTGATCGTCACTTTTTTGGTGAATTTGAGTGTTGGTTCTGTGTCTATTCCTATAAAGGAAATTTTTTCAGCTTTTACAGGGAAGGGTGCATCCAAAGAAACTTGGCAATACATCTTGATGGATTATCGCCTACCAAAAGCAATTACAGCAATGCTTGCCGGTGGCGGATTGGCTATTTCGGGATTGTTGATGCAAACCTTGTTTAGAAATCCGTTGGCAGGGCCTTTCGTTTTGGGGTTGAGCAGTGGAGCGAGTTTGGGCGTTGCCATTTTAATTTTGGGCGCAAGTACATTTGGAGGGTTTTTTGGAACCCTGCTTTTAAGCCAATGGAGTTTGGTAATTGCTTCGTCATTAGGAAGCTTTTTGGTCCTGCTGGCAGTTTTGGCGGTAACTTTCAGAATAAAGGACACGATGGCAATCTTGATAATTGGGTTGATGTTTGGCAGTGTAACTACAGCCGTGGTTTCTGTCTTGTCATACTTCAGCAATGCGGAACAACTGCAACAATACATATTTTGGTCCTTCGGAAGTTTGGGGAATCAATCATGGCAGGGCGTTTTGATTTTAGGAATTTGCTTTTTTATGGGTTTAGCATTAAGTGTTTTCAGCAGTAAATCATTGAATTCATTACTTTTAGGTGAAAACTATGCGAAAAGTATGGGCCTTCATATTAAAAAAACAACGTTTATAATTATTTTGGCTACAAGTATTCTTGCAGGAAGCATCACGGCCTTTGTAGGTCCAATCGCCTTTGTTGGTTTGGCTGTGCCACATTTGGTGCGACAGTTTTACACCACCTCAAACCATTTGGTCTTGATGCCCGCCGTACTGCTTTGCGGTAGTTTATTAATGCTAATTTGTGATACAGTAGCACAATTACCCTTCAGTGAATTTACCTTGCCCATAAACGCCATAACTTCATTAATTGGCGCACCAGTGGTAATTTGGCTTTTGGTCAGAAAACGAAAACTCTTCTTTTAATGGCTTCGGAAGAAAAAAATATCATTCTTGAAACTCGAAACCTATCCGTAGGTTATTCGAATAAAAAAGGGAATTCCGTAATTGCGCATGAAATCAATTTTTCTATTGCCAAAGGTGAATTGGCAGGGCTCGTAGGCGCAAACGGAATTGGAAAATCTACACTTCTTAGAACATTAACGGGAATGCAAAATGCATTGAACGGCGAAGTTTTTTTAAACGGAAAAAACTTAAGCGAGTATTCTTCATTTCAACTCGCAACACAGTTGAGCGTGGTTTTGACAGAAGCTCCCGCGTCTAAAAACCTATCGGTTTTGGAAATGATTACCTTGGGAAGACAACCTTACACCAATTGGATTGGTTCTCTTTCCAAAGAAGATAAAAAAGCTATAAACTTTGCCTTGGAAGCTACCGAGACCACTACCCTGGCCCATCGAAAATGTTTTGAACTAAGCGATGGCCAAATGCAGCGGGTTGCTATTGCGCGAGCATTGGCGCAAGACACCCCGATTATAATTCTTGATGAACCCACAACACATTTAGATATTTACCATCGTGCCTATGTTTTGAAATTGCTAAAAAAATTGGCTTCAGAAACACAAAAAACAATATTCTTCTCAACACACGAAATAGATTTGGCAATTCAGCTCACAGATAAAATGCTTGTAATGGCTAAGGACGAAACTTATTTTGGTGAACCCTGTAAGCTGATTGAAGCTGGAAAGTTTGATGCTCTTTTTCCGAAGGAAACTATCGATTTTGATGGAAAAACCGGACGGTTTGTGATAAAAAGTTAATGAGTTATTCAGTTACTGAGTTATGGGATTCCTTATAACTTATTATCTTTATAAAAAAACTTGGAAATGTCTTTTTCAAATAGTCCAATAACTTTATTGCCTAATAACTCAAAAAATTGAACGAAACTTTTCTATTTCTTTTATTAGCTGCTATTTGCCTTTTAGCAGGGGCATTTATAGGTAATCTCATTGCCAGATTAAAAAACAAAACCGAAACCAGCAAACTGGAGGAACGGTTAGAGAATGCTCAATCTCAAGTAGAAAAACTGGATGAGCGATACAATATTTTAAAAAACGAAAAGGAGCAAATAAGAGATGAAAAAGAACAATTAAACATTCAGCTTTCAAAGCAAAGTGCTGAATACAATTCTTTGTATGCTGAACTTGAAAAGGAAAAAGAGCGTTTCCAAAATTTTGAAAAGGATTTTAAGGATAAGTTTGAAAATCTCGCAAATAAAATATTGTTCGATAAAACTGAGGCATTTACAGATACAAACAAAAAAAACATTGAAAACATACTAAAGCCCTTGAATGAAAAAATTAAGGATTTTGAGGAGAAAGTTGGAAAAAACAATATAGATTTTGTGCGAAGCCATGCCGAATTGGGCAAACAGCTGCAATTTTTGAACGAGCAAAACATTAAGATAAGCCAAGAGGCAGATAACCTTACCAAAGCCTTAAAAGGCGATTCTAAAATCCAGGGAAATTGGGGCGAAATGATCCTTTCCCGAGTTTTGGAGGAATCAGGCTTGGAAAAAGGTCGCGAATATACCATACAGGACAGCCACGACAATCCAGATGGAGGTAGATTGCAAACAGATGTAATCATTCATTTGCCTGACGGAAAAAAGATGATAATTGACAGCAAGGTTTCACTTACCGACTTTGAAAGGTATGTTTCAGAAGATGATGAAAACCTGAAAAGCCTTTATCTAAAAAAACATATAGACTCCATAAAAAAACACATTCTTACCCTGAGTGAAAAAAAATATTATCACGCTATTAACGAGAGTCCAGACACCATTTTCATGTTTGTTCCCATTGAACCTGCTTTTGCAATAGCAGTTGCCAATCAGAAAAATCTTTATCAGGAAGCTTTTAAGAGAAAAGTAATGATCGTAACCCCATCCACCCTTTTGGCAGCATTGCGATTGGTAGAAAATCTTTGGGAAAACGACAATCAAAAGAAAAATACGCTTGAAATTGCAACAGAAGCCGGCAGGTTGTACGATTCCTTTGTTGGTTTATTAGATGAACTGAATAAAATAAAGAGGCAATTAGGAACGGTACAAGGTTCTTTTGACAATGCTTTGGTTAAACTTGAAGGAAAAGGAAATCTGGTAAAAAGAGTTGAAAAGTTACGGAAATTAGGAGCTATTGCTAGTAAAAATATTGATCAGAAACTATTGAAAAATAGTGATGAAAATAACATCTGGAAAGATTGAGACATTATACTATTTTTTTATACTTTTCCTCTCCGAACTTTTAAAACCCCAAATTTTTGATGAAATCAAAACTACTTATTTTAACCATCTTATTATCAGCATTTCAAGCATTTTCCCAAAACAAATTTGAGCCAGGATATTTTATTCAAGATAACGGAACTAAAACCGATTGTTTAATAAAAAATGAAGATTGGAGAGGAAGCCCATCCACATTTGAATATAAATTAGGAGAAAATTCCGAAGTAAAAATAGGAAGTATAGTCAATATAAAAGAATTTGGTTCTGCGGAATCCTTTAAATATGTTAAGGCCACTCTGGATGTAGATCAATCAACAGACGTAGTTAATAATCTTACAGATGTTCGCAATCCTATTATGAAAGAAGAAACTCTCTTTCTAAAAATTTTAGCAGAGGGGAAAGCTTCACTTTATTATACTGAAAAGGAAAACATAAAACGGTATTTTTATAAATTAGAGAATGGAGAAATAGAACAACTTATATATAAAAGATATCTCATTACGTCTATGAAGATAGGCACTAACGAGCGCTACAAGCAACAACTTGCCACAACCTTAACCTGCACTGACCTGAAAGAAAATAGTTTTGAGAATTTGGAGTATAAAAAACTCAAGCTGATAAGCCTTATCACTAATTATAATAGTTGTGAAGGTGCTGAAACAATACTTTACGGTAAAATGGAGAAAGGTGGCTCTTTTAATTTAAGCATTCGCCCAGGAGTAACTTTTTCTTCACTTTCAATTCAATTACAGGGTGACGAAGAGGTTAATTTTGAAAACAAAACAGGCTTTAGGATAGGGCTTGAAGCAGAATATATCTTACCATTTAATAACGGTAAATGGTCTGTTTTTGTTGAACCTACCTACCGAAATTATAGTTCTGAAGCAACAATCGTTGATGACTCTTTCCCTACTATTACAAATATTAATGTAATTACGGTTGAATACAATTCCATAGAGTTCCCTATGGGCGGTCGGCATTATATGTTTTTAAATAAAGACGCTGCATTCTTTGTTGATGCAGCTGCTATTATGGACTTATCTACTTTAGATTCTAAACTTGAATCAAGCAGGGGAGGCAACTACAATCTTGAAGTTACTGCCGATTTGGCCTTGGCATTAGGAGTTGGTTTTAAATTCAAAAATAAATATAGTGTAGAGGCTAGATACCACAGTCCGCGCCAGCTTCTTAATTATAATAACATGGTATCATCATACAATTCATTTTCATTAATTGCGGGTTATAACTTTTTATAATAATAGTTTGACATATTTTATCTAAATTTAAAAGATGAAAAAAGTCCTCTTCATTATCCTCGGAAGTCTTTTGGCTCTCTATCTAATTTACTTCGCGTTTGTATATTATGTACCTTACAGCGAAGGAACTAGAGCGGGAGAGCTTATTAAGTTTAGCCATCGCGGCGTGGTTATTAAAACTTGGGAAGGTGAAATAAGCCAGGGTATTAGCGGGGCACAGATTTTCTCGTTTTCAGTTTTGGATAAAGATGAGGATGTAATCGAGAAACTTAAAGAATACCAAGGAAGCTATGTGAAAGTGACCTACATAGAACGGTTTGCTTCCTTTGCCATTTGGGGCGATACAAAATATTTTATTACGGCCGTTGAACAAGAACAATCGCCTCATTTTAACCGAAATTAAAAAGAGTAAACAATCAAAAAGATTAATCTTTAGGATTTACTTTTTTGCAATTTTTAATGTGGTTTGCATATTCTTCGCTGTAACTTTCACAAAGTACAAACCACTGTTTAATCTGCTCATATCCACTTGAGTCACATTACTGATACCTTTTCCTTCAGAAACCAAAGTTCCCAAAACATTATAAATTTGGTAGCTGTCAATTTTAAAAATTGAAGAAATGGTAAGTTCATTTTTTACCGGATTGGGATAGAAATTCAAGTTTTTTACAAACTTTTCTTCCGTTGAAAGTTTGCTAACCACTGTGACTTTACCATGCATGGAAGGATCGGAATCATTTTGATATTCAGTAACTCCTGTCTTGGTAAAAATATATGAGAAATCATTATTTATTCCCTTCAACGTTCCACTATCAAAATTTTCAGCTCCATTTGAAATGCTGGTTACACTTTTCTGTGAAGCATCTGCCCAAATCCAAAGTACGGTGTCTCCCAATTCAATAGTAGGGCTGGCCACAGATTCATTTATCCCTTGTCCCCAAGCAATTTCAACAACATTCTGCGCAGTGAGAATGTTCATTGTAATAAAAAATAAGAACAAAGTAATTTTTTTCATAAATGAATGGATAAGTAGGTTGACAAACTAATTTACGAAAAAAAAATAAAAAATCCAGTTAAAAATAGAAACATCAGCTTATTTGCTCAAATACATTTTCCTTCTTGCGTATAAATCGTAAAAAGCATCATCCTTTAAACTATCTATAAACAAAATACTTTCTCCTGTACTCTTCATTTCAGGTCCCAATTGTTTGTTTACGTTCGGGAATTTATTGAAACTAAATACGGGCTGTTTGATTGCATAGCCTTCCAACTTCGGGTTAAAATTGAAGTCAGTTACTTTATTATGGCCTAACATTACCTTGGTAGCATAGTTTACATATGGTTCGCCGTAAGCTTTTGCGATAAACGGAACTGTTCGTGAAGCACGTGGATTGGCTTCAATAATATAAACTATATCATCTTTTATTGCAAACTGTACATTTATCAGCCCAACAGTGTTCAATGCTTTTGCAATTTTAATTGTATGGTCTTTTATCTGCTGCATCACAAATTCGCCAAGATTGAAAGGAGGCAAAGTAGCGTTTGAATCTCCAGAATGAATTCCGCAGGGTTCAATGTGTTCCATTATTCCAATGATGTATACATTTTCCCCATCGCAGATTGCATCCGCTTCGGCTTCAATAGCACCATCCAAATAATGATCTAACAATAACTTGTTATTAGGAATTTTACGCAGCAAATCTACCACGTGCTCTTCCAATTCTTTTTTATTGATGACAATTTTCATCCCTTGGCCACCCAAAACGTATGATGGGCGAATTAATAACGGAAAGTCAAGTTGATCGGCAAGTGCCAAAGCTTCTTCCGTAGTTTCAGCCACACCAAACTCTGGATATGGTATATTGTTTTCTTTCAAAATATTTGAAAAACTCCCGCGATCTTCAGCTAAATCTAAGGATTTATAGGTAGTTCCTATAATATTGATACCATATCTATCAAGCTTTTCGGCAAGTTTCAGAGCGGTCTGCCCACCCAACTGAACGATAACTCCTTCAGGTTTTTCGTGACGAATGATGTCATAAATATGTTCCCAAAAAACGGGTTCAAAGTAAAGTTTGTCTGCTACATCAAAATCTGTGGAAACAGTTTCCGGATTACAGTTTATCATTATGGTTTCATAACCACATTCTGCAGCAGCTAAAACTCCGTGAACACAGCAATAATCAAACTCGATACCCTGCCCTATTCTATTTGGGCCAGAACCGAGTACAATGATTTTTTTCTTTTCGGTTACAACACTATCGTTTTCTGAATAGGGTTTTTCGCCTTCAATCTGCATTTCATTTTCAAAAGTGGAATAGTAATAAGGGGTTTCAGCCTTAAATTCTGCAGCACAAGTGTCAACCAATTTATAAACGCGCTGAATGTTCATTTCCTCACGCTTTTTATAAACTTGGCTTTCCAAGCATTTCAGCATATGTGCAATCTGGCGATCGCCATAACCTTTTTGTTTGGCCTCCAATAACAATTCCCTTGGAAGTGTTTCTAAAGTATATTTTGAAATTTCTTTTTCTAAAAGATAAAGTTCTTCGTATTGGCGAAGGAACCACATATCTATTTTTGTTATTTCGTGGATTCTACTTAGCGGAATTCCAATCTGGATTGCATCATAAATCACAAAAACACGATCCCAACTTGCATTTTTTAGTTTGTCGAGAATTTGTTCGTAATTGGTATAACTTTTTCCGTCGGCACCAATTCCATTTCTTTTTATTTCCAGTGATTGTGTGGCTTTGTGAAGCGCTTCTTGAAAAGAACGCCCAATACCCATTACTTCTCCTACTGATTTCATTTGAAGCCCTAGCGTTCGGTCTGACCCTTCAAACTTATCAAAATTCCAACGTGGTATTTTTACAATTACATAATCTAAAGTCGGTTCAAACAAAGCTGAAGTTGACTTCGTAATTTGGTTTTTTAACTCATCAAGTCTATAGCCAATAGCAAGTTTGGTTGCTATTTTAGCAATTGGATACCCAGTTGCTTTTGAAGCTAAAGCCGAAGAACGGGACACACGAGGGTTAATTTCAATAGCAATAATTTCTTCTTTCTCATCAGGGCTTACCGCAAACTGAACATTACAACCACCCGCAAAATCACCTATACTGCGCATCATTAAAATCGCCATGTCACGCATTCTTTGGAAAGTGCGATCATTTAGCGTCATTGCTGGAGCAACGGTAATGGAATCTCCAGTGTGGATTCCCATTGGGTCCATATTTTCAATGGTACAGATAATTACAACATTGTCATTATTATCACGAAGAAGCTCAAGTTCGTACTCCTTCCATCCCATCATCGCCTTATCGATCATTACCTCGTGAATAGGCGAAATCTCCAATCCATGTGATAATAGTTCGTCAAAATCTTCTTCTTTATAAACAATAGAAGCACCAGCACCTCCCAAAGTATAGGAAGCTCTAATAACTAAGGGAAAACCAAATTCCTGTGCTATCTCCTTGCCTTGCAGATAAGAATTGGCAGTAGCCTGTGGAGCCATACCCACACCTATTTCTTCCATCAATTTTCTAAACTTTTCGCGATCTTCAGTAATGTTTATGGCGGCAATATCTACACCTATTAACTTGACACCAAAATCTTTCCAAATTCCTTTTTCATCAGCTTCAATACACAAATTCAAAGCTGTTTGTCCGCCCATTGTAGGCAATACAGCATCAATTTGCGGATGCTCCTTTAATATTTTTACAATTGATTTTGTGGTAAGCGGTAAAAGATAAATATGATCGGCCATGGAAGGATCGGTCATAATGGTAGCAGGATTACTGTTTATTAAGACAGTCTCAATACCATCTTCTCGTAAGGAACGTAATGACTGTGAACCCGAATAGTCGAATTCACAAGCTTGACCAATAACAATGGGACCTGAGCCAATAATTAGAACTGATTTAATTGAAGGATTTTTAGGCATTTGTTTTACTTTTTTCGGTGCCGCAAAATTACGACGCATTAGGATATAAAAAAAAGGTGTTGCTTAGTTAAACAACACCTTTTATATATAATTTATCAACATTATTTTTTATGACGGGATTCAGAAGATACAGATAGTCTCTTTCTGCCTTTCGCTCTACGGGCAGCCAATACTTTTCTTCCGTTTACAGAAGCCATACGCTCTCTAAAACCGTGTTTGTTTCTTCTTTTTCTCTTTGATGGCTGAAATGTTCTTTTGCTCATTATAGTATTCTTTAACTTCCGTTATATCTTTGTTCAATACCCTTTCTTCAAAGTTGGGCTCGTCTACCAAAGCATTTATTTGCGTAGGCGGGTGCAAAAATACAACAAGTTTTCACTTAGACAAACCTTTTTTGAAAAATATCCATAATTTTTTTAGACATAATAATTTGTGTAAAAATACAACCTTTAAGATTATTGCTCAGCCCTACTTTTATGTGAAATATTTTGTGCTTCTGAAATGGAATATCTTCCATATAGCATTTAGTTTTTATACCTTTGTCGGCTTTATATGTTTTACATAGTCGCCCAATGAAATCAATTATTTATATACTTCTATTTCTGAATTTTGCAGGTTCACAAACAATTACCTCTCAAGAAAAAATTCAATACAACCTAAAAAAGGGAGATGTTTTTAAAATAGAACAGGTCGCGATTCAGAATATTGTTCAAAAAATGGATAGTACCGAACATTTCATGACAAATAGCCTGAGCGGAATATTTGTTATGGAAGTAGTGAATGTGGCTGACCACAAATTTGTATTGGATATAAATTTTGAAACCTTCAAGCTTAAAACCGAATCCAACATTTATGGGGTGTTCTCAGAAGTTGATACTTCCATACCTCCAACTGATGAAGAGGATATTGAAGCGAAAATTTTTCAGGGATTGATAGGTCCAAAATTTCAGATGGTTTTACTAAAAACAGGAAAGATAGAATCGCTTACAGGAATTGAAAATTTAGTATATAGCATGATTGACCAAGTTGAAATTGAAGATGATTTCTCAAAAGCGATGATAAGAAAGACTGTTGAAAAAGAATTTAACAATCAAGATATGCTTGAAAGCTTACAACAATTCACTTACATATATCCTGAAACCAAAGTTGAAGTAAACCAAACATGGAACAACAGCTATAGTGGAGCCGTTACTGCAAATAATACCTGGAAGTTAATTAGCTATTCCAAAGGCGAAATAAATCTTGAAGCAAATGCAACGGTACAATTAAAAACAAATGAAGATTCAGTAATAATGGAGCTTGCAGGAACACAACAAACAGAAGTAACCACAAATACAGCTTCGGGTTTTATAAAGTCAATGGTAGTAACCCAGCAAACCGAAGGGATCACGATTGTCAAAGACATGAATAACTTGGAAGTTCCAACAACGCTTACTTCAACAATAACTTACAAATCACTTTAAAATGTTCAATAAAAATATAAAATTAGTTCTAACAGCTTTATTAATAGGAGCAGCCGTATGGCAATTTACCGAAACTAATATTGGGAACGGGATTATGCTTATTTTACTTTCTTTGGTATTCGTCTTCCTTTATTTCAAAAATGAAATCATTTTGCTTGCTTTTCTTCGCCTTAGAAAACAGGATTTTCCGGGAGCAAAAAAATGGCTTGACAAAATAGGCAATCCAAAAGCTTCCCTGGTGCCAAAACAGGAAGGCTACTATAATTACTTAAACGGTTTGATGATTTCACAAACCAATATGGTTGAAGCTGAAAAATATTTCAAGAAAGCTGAAAAACTAGGCTTGAATATGTCTGCCGATATGGCTATGACCAAATTGAACCTCGCTGGAATCGCAATGACTAAAAACCGTAAACGTGAGGCCGAGCAACTTATGGCTGAAGCCAAAAGCCTAGATAAGCACAATATGCTGGACGATCAAATAAAAATGATGAAGCAGCAAATGAAGAAAATGGGGCAACCCCGCCAACAATTCGGTCGTGGCGGTCGTGGCGGAAAAAGGTTTTAAACTGTTTTATTTAAGAATATTCCTCCTTTTTTATTGCATTTTGTCGATTTTTTATTGCTTTTTGACGAATACTCTATTGTAAATCAACCAAGTAACGTATATTTGCCCAAAGCTTTTGCTTATGGGTAGAAAACTACTTTATCTTTTCTTATTGGTAACTTTTTCAGCGCAATCACAGATTGAGCAAGGTTCTCTATTTTCTGAAGCGATTGGAAAAAACATTAAGAAATACACGAAAAATTCACAAAAGGCATACACGGATCAGGATTTTGAGCGTGCAGAATTTCTGTTTGATTCATTGATTAATAATGTAGTAAACGGAAGTTATCTTGATAACTTTAAAGTACGCAAACTATCTGGGAAAAAGATCGAACTCTATAAGTTTGAAAAGCCAGTATTTTTAATGACTTACGCATCTTGGTGCACGCCTGGTGTTGGTGAAATTCCAGCCCTAAACGACGTTGCCGAAAAATATTACAAAGACATAGATTTTGTTATTCTTTTTTGGGATTCAAAAGAAAACGTCCGGAAATCAACTCGCGATTATTCCAGCAAAATAAATATTATTTATGTTGACGAGAAAGAAAACAAAAATGACCATATTGTGGAAATTATGAAGCACAGTCTTGGTTTTCCCACTTCGTTTTTTATTGACGAAAACAAGCGTATTGTTGACGTAAGGCGAGGTATACTTCATCCATATAATGAAAAATATGAGATTTCATTTGAGTTAAATTACAACTCTTTTTTAAACGGGATTTCTCTTCTTAAAAACTTAGGCGACGAAGATAAAGAACACTTAGCTTCAAAACAAAACCCGTAAAAAGCATAGCATTTTTACGGGTTTATTACATATTATAATCTTCTTATTGATAATATCCCTTTTCAGGTATTTCTATGAAGTATTCCTTTCCAGTGGAATTTTTCAAGTAGGTATCCCGAAGCCACGGGTTGTGAATCTTTAAAATTTTATAATTGATGCCGTAAGGTTTCACCCATTCTGCCCAATCTTCTACTGGAGCATCAACTTTTACGGTGAAAGTTGGAATGTTGGTATATAAATCTTTTTCCCTAAAATTGAACCCGTATTTTTGGGGATTGTTCATTATTTCCTTTAGTGCCAAAAGCCTGAAAACATATCTGCTAGTTTCGTCATTCAATAAAAGATCGTAATAACTTGTTTCTTTTTGGCGGTTTATTTGTTTGTTCATCCCTCCCACTCCTGCATTATAAGAGGCTGCAGCCATTGTCCAAGTGCCAAATTTTTCTTTAGATTTTTTTAAATATTCCGCAGCTACCCTCGTTGCTTTTTCTAAATTATAACGTTCATCCACATAATCATTTATCTCAAGTCCGTATTCCAGGCCTGTTCCTTTCATAAAGTGCCAAATTCCAGATGCCCCAGCTGGTGAACTTTTATATTCCAAACCGCTTTCGGCAACGGCCAGATACTTAAAATCATCAGGCAAACCGTGTTGTTTCAACAAAGGTTCAATCAATGGGAAATATTTATTTGCTCGTTTAAAAAGTAAAAGTCCATTGGATTGCCAATATGTATTTACCAACAACTCCCTGTCCATCCGTTCGCGAATATCTGGATTGTTCAATGGCACTGCCTCGCCAGCAAAATCCATTTTTTCAGGCAATGGCAATGCGTAAACATTATAACCATTAACCAATTTCTTTTCAAAATTTTCATCTGTGGGAGCTTCCTGCACCGCATGAATGCTAATGGCGCAGATAGTCAAAACCGCAACTCCCAAACCTATTTTGCTTATCATTTTCATATTCTCAAATTTTTAATAAAGATACTTAATAAAGCTATTTTTTAGCGAAAAAGCAAAAACTATTCTTCAAAAATTTCAAGTAGTTTTTCTGAGATTTCCCTGCCTTTATTGAGTATCATAATATGTGTTCCACCTTTAATAACTATGCAACCGTCAATATATTTTATTGGGAAAACCATATCTTTTTCACCGTGAATATGAATAACGCCTTCAACTTTTTTCTTTTGGCTCCAAGTCACCATTTTTTCGAGTGCCCAATCTAGGTAGTCTTTATTGCGAACGTGCAAATATTGTTGATAAAGCGATAACCTTTTTTTTGTCTTTGGACCTATTGAAAATTTGGTCAAATCTTCAACACTCAACACCAAATTGGTTGGAATTAACTTATAAGCTTTTGTAAAACTGGCTATCTTCATTCGTCTTGGAAGCTCACTCTGGGATTTTACGCTAGATATTATTATGAGTTTTTTTAATTTCAAAAAAGCATTCATTTCCTGCACCACTACTCCGCCGAAGGAAACTCCAATAAGTATTGCATCCTTTTCATTTACACGGAGGGCCATACGCTTTGCATAAGCCTGTAAACTTTCGTTCTTCTCTGGAATCAGCCACTCTAAAATATGGGTTTCATATTTTTCGGGAAATTTGATATTCCTAAAAATCTCACTTCCTGCAGCCAGCCCTGGAACGAAATAAACATGTATTTTTTCAGAATTCATAAGTCTTTTGTGAAGAAGATGGCATAGCCCAAAGATTATTCGTAAATTTACGAATACAAAGATAGAATTATATAACAGTTTCTTATCAACTGATAACAATCAGTCATAATTTGCTTTGAAAACAAACCAGACATCCAAAAGTATCGTATCTAATAATAACTTTTTAAGATACCAAATCCTGTATTTAAAATATACCGATACATTATCACTGCATTTTAAATATCTTTTTTTCAATTTAAAAAATAACTCCCAATGATTGAAGATGTAGAAATTACCGACAATGAATTTTTAAGACAGTTTGAACTCGAAATTGGCGACAATATGGCCCGTATTGAATATGCACTGCAAGATCGTAAAATTTTCCTGACAAAATATGAAATGCCCGAAGATTTGGAAGAACAAGGTTTCCGTGAAATTTTCATTAAAGCCGTTTTTGAAGAAGTAAAAAAACGAGGAATAAGTTTGGTTCCCACAAGTCCAGAAATTGCAGGTTTTATGCGAAAAAACCGTAGAAAATATAAAGATCTATTACCTGTGGGTATTAATATTTAAAGCAAGACAGTTTCAGAAACTTTAAACCGTACCAACCCATCCTCATCAATTTCGGTAAGAGTAATTTCCTGTAAAGTATTAACCAATTCGGGGTTCCACGGAGCTTTTACTTTTACGTAATTTTCAGTAAACCCGTGAATATAACCTTCTTTGTTTTCACCCTCAAAAAGGACGACTCTTTCAGTTCCTAGCTGACTTTCATAAAAAGCCCTTCTTTTCTTTGCAGAAAGACCTCGTAGCATTTTACTGCGTTTATTCCGAACTTTCATTGGCACAATGTCTTGCATATCAGCGGCTGGCGTGTTGTCTCTTTCGGAATATGAGAAAACGTGCAAATATGAAATATCCAGTTCATTCAAAAAATGAAAGGTTTCCAAAAACCGTTCGTCCGTTTCACCCGGAAAACCCACAATAACGTCAACTCCTATACAGGCATGCGGCATTACTTCACGAATTTTGGCAACTCTTTCAATATAAAGTTCACTCATATAACGGCGACGCATCAATTTCAGGATATCATTACTTCCGCTTTGTAATGGAATATGGAAATGAGGTACAAAAGTTCTTGATTTTGAAACAAATTCAATCGTTTCGTTTTTCAGAAGATTTGGTTCAATTGAAGAAATACGAAGCCTCTCAATGCCTTCAACTTCGTCCAATGCTTTTACCAATTCAAAAAAAGTGTGCTCATGTTTTTTATTTCCGAACTCCCCTTTTCCATAATCGCCTATGTTTACTCCTGTCAGTACGATTTCCTTAATTCCTTGTTGTGAAATTTCCGAAGCATTTTTTAAAACATTTTCCAAAGTATCACTACGCGAAATACCACGTGCCAAAGGAATGGTACAATAAGTACATTTGTAATCACAACCGTCCTGCACTTTTAAGAAGGCACGAGTTCTATCGCCAATAGAATAGGAACCTACATAAAAATCGGCCTCTTCAATTTCACAGGAATGCACTTCCCCAAAATCATTTTTGGATAAGTCATTCAAATAATCTGTTATTTTGAATTTCTCAGTAGCACCCAAAACCAAATCTACACCGTCAACATCTGCCAATTCATGTGGCTTCAATTGGGCATAACAACCCACTGCGGCTACAAAAGCATTAGGATTTGCCTTCTGCGCCTGTTTTACAATAGTTTTAAAGCGCTTGTCTGCATTTTCGGTTACACTGCAAGTATTTATAACGTAGATATCTGCTTTTTCAGAAAAATCCACACGGTCAAAACCCTCTCCCTCAAAACTTCTTGCAATTGTAGAAGTTTCACTGAAGTTGAGCTTACAGCCCAAAGTGTAAAAAGCGACTTTTTTGGGTGAATTCATTATTGTATTTTTGGCAAATGAGGGACAAAGATAATTATTTTTGTTGGGAGCGGGAAGTTGGAAGAAGGAAGCTATTATTTTATAATTCAGTTATGAGCTTTAAGTTTGAAAAATTATTTATTTGGCAAAAAGCGATGGAATTGGGGGAAGAAATTGATTTAATTTCAGATTCATTCCCTAAAAAAGAAATGTACAATTTGTCATCACAATTAAGACGAGCCATTGATTCCGTTGCGTTAAATATTTCAGAAGGGTCAATATTACAATCTAATTTAGAATTTAGAAAATTTTTGGGTTATTCAATTCGTTCTTTGGCAGAAGTAGTGACCTGCTTATATAAAGCAAAAAACAGAAAATATATCTCTGATGATGAATTCGACAAGTTTTATAAAAATTGCTTTGATTTGATGAATATGCTAATTGCTTTCAGAAATAAAATAAATTCTAAAAACTAACTTCGTGCTTCCAACTTCCCGCTTCCAGCATATTCTAAAAGCTATAATTGTTTTCTCTGTAATTCATTTAATTTTGCTCTCCTGCGGAAATACAAAAGAAACTGAAAAAGACCATCTCGTTTTCCGCTACAACGAACATGGAAACATCCCTACCCTCGACCCTGCATTTGCAAGAAATCCGCAAGCCATTTGGCCAGACAATCAACTTTATAATGGTTTGGTTCAATTGGATGATTCCTTAAATATTGAACCAGATATTGCGAAACGCTGGATTATAAACGATTCAACTTATACGTATACTTTTTTTCTAAGAAACGATGTTTTTTTTCATCAAAACAAGGCATTCGCGCAAAAAGGCCTTCACAGTCCAACCCGCTATACTCGAAAAGTTGTAGCACAAGATTTTGTGTACAGTTTTGATAGGTTGACAGATGAAAAAATAGCTTCATCGGGAAGTTGGGTGATGAATTATGTGGAAAGCTATAAAGCTGAAAATGATACCACATTAGTCATTCAACTGAAACAACCTTTTCCAGCATTTTTGGGATTGCTTTCTATGCGTTATTGTTCGGTTGTTCCTAAAGAAGCTGTAGATTATTACGGTAATGAATTCCGAAGAAACCCAGTAGGAACTGGTCCTTTTCAGTTTAAAATGTGGGAAGAAAACGTAAAACTTGTTTTTAGAAAAAATCCGCTTTATTTTGAAAAGGACAAAAATGGTAACCGGTTACCTTATTTGGAAGCGGTAGCTATCACTTTTTTGCCCGACAAACAGAGTGAATTTTTACAATTTGCTCAGGGAGAACTCGATTTTATTTCAGGTTTGGACGGAAGCTATAAAGACGAATTATTGACAACGCATGGAGAACTTCAGCCAAAGTATGAAGATTTGGCTTATATGATTACCGGTCCGTATTTGAATACGGAATATCTCGGGTTTTTTCTTGGAGCAAACACACCCGAAATAAAAAGCAAAACCTTGCGACAGGCAATAAATTATGGCTTTGACCGTGAAAAGATGGTAACATATCTTCGCAACGGAATGGGAATTCCAGCCATTCACGGGTTTATCCCAAAAGGTTTGCCTGGTTATGAAGAAATTGAAGGTTACACATACCAGCCTGAAAAAGCGAAGCAATTAATTGAACAATATAAAACTGAAACTGACGACCAAAAAACAGAAATAACTATCGGTACCAACAGCCAGTATTTGGATTTATGTGAATATGTACAACGTGAACTCGAAAAACTTGGAATAGCTGTAACCATAGATGTGATGCCACCTTCCACGCTTAGACAGATGAAAAGCAGCGGAGAACTGGATATTTTCCGTGCCAGTTGGATTGCAGATTATCCTGATGCCGAAAATTATCTTTCGCTTTTTTATAGTCCTAATTTTGCGCCAAACGGCCCCAATTATATGCACTTCAAAAACGAAACTTTTGATAGTCTTTATGTAAAATCACTTTCAATTTCAAATATTGAAGAGCGGAAGTTATTATATACAAAAATGGATTCCATCGTTGTGGAAGAAGCACCTATAGTTCCTTTATTTTATGATATGGCTGTGCGATTTGTAAATAAAAAAGTGTCGGGTTTGGGAATTAACCCGCAGAATTTTTTAGTTTTGAAAAGAGTTAAAAAGGAATAATAAACTAAGCAAAATGGGATTTGGCGGTTCGGCTGCGGCAATGGTACAATCAATTCGCAATAATGCGAAACAACTTGCCAAACGAAAAAATTATTTTGAAAAAGACGTTGCTTCAAAATATGGAACCTCAACAAAGATTGTTGATCACAAAAAAATGGCACCTGCCCAATTTGAAGCTTTCAAACAAAAGTTGAAGGAGAACGAATTACGTCGCCAAAAAAACTTAGCAATTGTTTTTGGGAGTGTAATGCTTGTGATTGTGGCAGTATTGATCTATTTTTTATTCTTTCATTAACCCTTTCGCCACTTCGAGGTTTCTTCAAAAACGTGCTCCAAAATCTTGGCGTCCATTTCTGAAAACTCAATATTTCTTCGGCTCATAACAACTTTTGCAACCTCGAAAGCTTTGTCGGTTTTATAAGTTGTAAAACCTCCACTTCCTCCCCAACTGAAACTCGGAACAAAATTACGCGGAAATCCACTTCCGAAGATATTTGCGCTCACGCCCACAACAGTTCCTGTATTGAACATGGTGTTAATACCGCATTTGCTGTGATCGCCCATCATCAATCCACAGAATTGCAATCCTGTTCGAGCAAATCCCTCACTTTCGTAATCCCAAAGCCGTACTTCGGCATAGTTATTTTTTAAGTTGGAATTGTTGGTGTCTGCTCCCAAATTGCACCATTCGCCCAAAACTGAGTTTCCTAAAAACCCGTCATGACCTTTGTTGGAATAGCCAAAAATCACACAATTGTTTACTTCTCCACCAACTTTGCTGTGAGGCCCAATAGTGGTATTGCTATAAATTTTGGCACCCATTTTCAAAGTGGAATTTTCGCAGAGTGCAAATGGGCCCCGAACGGAGCACGCTTCCATAATTTCGGCATCCTTACCAATATAAATGGGACCTTCGGAAGCATTTAAAGAACAAAGGGGTAGTTTTGCGCCTTCTTCAATAAATATATCTTCAGGATTACTTGTCCAAACGGCTTCGGGAATAGGTTGCGACTTGCGGCCTTTTGTAAGCATCGTGAAGTCGCGCTTTATCGCTTCGCCATTCTTTGAAAAGATATCCCAGGAATGCTCAATTCTTAAAACATCTTTGTGTGTGTATTGAATAATATCAAAAGTGTCAAAATCTACTTCCTGTCCCTCTGTTGTAAAAAAAGCAATGGGTTCATCTTCAAAAAAGATGGCTTGATTTTCCTCTAGACCTTTAATGATGTTTACCAAATTTTCTGATGGAAGAAAAGATGCATTTATTAAAATATTCTTATCCAATTCCAAAAAAGGATATTTTTCTGAAAGGTAATCTTCCGTTACTGTAGTTGTGGTGAAGCCTAAAAAATGTTCCCACTTTTCGCGAATGGTCAAAATCCCGACACGTATATCTGCCACTGGGCGGGTAAATGTGAAAGGTAAAAGCTGGTTGCGGACGTTGCCGTCAAAGAGAATGTAATTCATTTTTAGGACTTCTAAATTTATATTCAAAGCTAATAAAAAAAGCCCTCGATTTCTCGAAGGCTTTTATATGTTTTACTAAATTGAAGACTACTCTTCAGTTTTAGCTTCTTTTGCAGCAGGTTTTTTAAACTTGTCGTATTTGTTTTTGAATTTGTCAATACGTCCTGCAGTATCAATAAGTTTTGCTTTTCCAGTATAGAAAGGATGAGAAGAACGTGAA